>Ga0101944_10000133_pt1 | contig 251587 bp, 186 predicted proteins | sample DewCreD2012metaG_FD_75245 | JGI IMG/M metagenome (GOLD analysis project Ga0101944, IMG submission 75245) | Hot spring sediment bacterial and archeal communities from British Columbia, Canada, to study Microbial Dark Matter (Phase II) - Dewar... ...
TGCCAGCCTACCTATGAGGAATTGAAACTCGGATTATTAAATTGATCGTTACCTGAACCATAAATTGCCAGCCTACCTATGAGGAATTGAAACTATCTTCAAGACAAGGACGGGAATAAATTTTATTTCCATTGCCAGCCTACCTATGAGGAATTGAAACGGATTTTTGATGAAAAAATAAAAAAAATGCTTGACAAATTGCCAGCCTACCTATGAGGAATTGAAACTTGGAATCTGGAAGACTCCGACTTCAACCTTGAACAATTGCCAGCCTACCTATGAGGATTTGAAACGTCTATCTCGTTGAATCTGTCTGAATAAACCATCCTATTGCCAGCCTACCTATGAGGAATTGAAACCTGCAAGAAGAAACAGCAGAAAGATTAGCAAAACCCTATTGCCAGCCTACCTATGAGGAATTGAAACGTTTGTAAAAAGACTTTTCTTAAGATTTAGAATTGAAATTGCCAGCCTACCTATGAGGAATTGAAACTCTTATTACCTTGAAAACAATATATATTATAAATCCGATTGCCAGCCTACCTATGAGGAATTGAAACGTCTTCTGTTCTTTATATTTGGAGATTTCCTGCTCAAATTGCCAGCCTACCTATGAGGAATTGAAACGCCCGAGAGAATTATTCTGACCGGGCGGAGTAAACCTATTGCCAGCCTACCTATGAGGAATTGAAACTCAGGTCGCAAATCTTGGAGAGGTATCCGCACAGATATTGCCAGCCTACCTATGAGGAATTGAAACAACATAGCCGTCTATTACTTCTATTTTAACATTATTATTGCCAGCCTACCTATGAGGAATTGAAACTCATAAAGTTGCATCAGGGCTTCAAGAAGCTCGGCCATTGCCAGCCTACCTATGAGGAATTGAAACATAGCTCGACTCTATGTCAAAAATCAGGCGGTTAGCATTGCCAGCCTACCTATGAGGAATTGAAACTTCAACCGGAGGCTCTTCACCCTTCTTTATCATCTCGATTGCCAGCCTACCTATGAGGAATTGAAACCTTAAAAATTAAATATTGTAGCTTGCCATATATCGGGATTGCTGGCCGAAAGAAAAATTAAAAAACCTTTAGATTAAATTATTCCTGTTTTGTATGGATTAGCAAGTAATTCTCTAGGAGTAAGACACGGAGCCACCAGAAAGCTAGATCTATCAGTATCAGAGGCAACATTTCTTGTATTCGTATCAGCTAGTTGTATTAATTTTCTATGTGAACTTTTTGGCTATCAGCCTATACAAGTTTCTGAGGCATCTGAAGAAGATATATCTTTTTGAAAGATAATTTTTTTAAATCATTATATTAAATCACAAACTCAGGAGGCGGTGGCGGATTTTATCAGGGCCACTACTTCTTCCCTGCTCTTTGCCTGGCGCAGGGCCTCACGGAATTCTTCATGGATGAGCTTTCGGGAAAGCTTGGGCAAGAGCTGGAGTTTCTGGCGCACCTTCTCCCCCGATGGAAAGGCTAGAGCCACCACCAGTTCAACCAGCCCGCCATCTTTTGACTGCCAGTCAACCGGCTGCTTCAACTTCAAAAGAGCAATGCTCGGGGTGCTGACTTCAGGCGATTGACAGTGCGGAATGGCCAGTCCGAAGCCGATTTCCGTGGCCACATCATCCTCTCTTTTCCAGAGAGCCTGCTCAAAAAGCGCCCGGTTGGAAACCCGGCTTGAAAGCTGAAGCATGGCCGCCACCCGCTGAATCACTTCCGCCTTGTTCCGGCAGTCAACTTCAAGGTCCACAAGCTCCGGTGCGGTTACTTCCTCTGAAAAACGCGCCTGGTAGAATTGCTCCAGAAGGCGGGCGTTATCCTCAGCCGTGGCTGCCTTCATGGCTTCAAACACCAGCTGCTCACACTCATCAGTCCGGAGCCCGGAAAGAACTGCCTTCACCTCAGGAATAAAACCTGAGCTCATGCTCAGCTCATCAAAGCCGAGCCCGACAAAGACCGGTGTTAGCTTCGAATCACCAGCAATTTCGCCACAGAGCCCCACCCATTTCCCCTGCGCATGCGCCAGGTCAATAGCCTGCTTCAAAAGCCGCAGCAGCGCCGGGTTCAGCGGCTGATTCAAATATTTAACCCGCGGATTGCCCCGATCCGCAGCGAAAAAGTACTGAATCAAATCATTGGAGCCAACGCTAAAAAAATCAACCTCCAGGGCAAATTTATCCGCCAGCAAAGCTATGGAGGGAATTTCCAGCATGATGCCGATTTCTATCTCAGAATTAAACGGCAGCCCTTCTGCCTCAAGCTCTGCGCTGAACTTCTTAACCTGTTCCCGCAGCCAGCGCACCTCTTCCACCAGGGCGACCATCGGAAACATTATCCGGAGCGGTCCATGCACCGCTGCTCTCAGGATAGCCCTCACCTGACTGCGGAAAAGCTCATAATGTTCCTGGTAGATTCTAACCCCGCGGTAGCCGAGAAAGGGATTCGGTTCCTGAGGCAGGCTGACCGAGGGAATAGGCTTATCGCCGCCGATATCAAAAGTCCGCAGTATAATAGGCCGACCTTCAGCCTCTTCCGCCACCCGCCGGTAAAGCCGATACTGCTCCTCTTCAGTCGGCAGCGCCTGCTTTCCGTAGAGCAGAAGCTCAGTCCGAAAAACCCCGACTGCTTCGGCTCCATCCTGCCAGGCTTTTTTGAGTTCTTCGGGATGACCGATGTTGGCCGCAATTTCAACCTTCCGGCCGTCGGCAGTCATTCCAGGAAGCTGCGCCTTCTTCCTTCTCCCCACCGCCAGCAACCGCTCCACTTCCATCTCCGCCTGATAATATCTTCTAACTGCTTCGCCCGGAGAAATCACCACCACTCCCCTGGTGCCGTCAACAATCACTTCCTCGCCCGGACGAATCAGCCGGCTGGCTTCAGCCACACCGGTCACCGCCGGAATCCCCCGCCCCCTGGCCATGATTAGCGTGTGCGAGGTCTGCCCGGCTTTTTCCAGAACCAGCCCGAGAATATGTTCCGGCTTAAAGCTTAAAAAATCGGACGGATATAAATCTTCTGCCACGATAATTGCCGGCTCGCTGAGTGCCATTTCTTTTCCCGCGGTCGTCTGAAAGCCGAGCTTTTGTAATAATCTCAAGGCCACATCCTTCAGGTCGGCCACTCTTTCCCGGATATATTGAGTTCTGCTTCTTAGCAATTCCCCGCTGAACTCAGTTGCTGCCTCTATCAGAGCCGCAGCGGCTGCGGTTCTATCGTTCTCAATAATTTCTACCACCCGCCTGATAAAAGCCCGGTCAGTAAGTATTGAAAGATGAGCTTGAAGGATGTTCTTTTCAGTTCCAGTTTTTTCTTCCAGGTCCTTTTTTATTTCCTTCTCAAGTTCTGAGACGGCTTCAAGAAATAAGGCCTTTTCTTTTTCTGGCTTTCCCGCTTTCAAAGTCTGAAGCCACTCCGGGTCGGGCCAATCAGCCAGGGGGTTGCGGACCACAGTCTTGCCTTGGACCATTCCGGAAGAAGCCGGCTGACCTGTAAGATATACCTCCTTCTGCTCAAGTAAGAGGCGGGGCACAATGACCGCAGCTGTCGGAGCTACCTGCAGGGCCTTTTCTTCTCTAACTGGAAGTTCAGTCATTAAAAAGGCCTTTAATTCGGCAGCGAATTCTCTCTCCCCCTTTCCCCGGACCACAATCCGGCAGAGGTCTTTCTGCTGGGTTTCTGAAGTTACAAGAGAGAGAACACTTTTGGCGTCGGCTTTTCGCCCGCTGCGGAGGTTTTCCCAGACTATCTCACCGGCAAAATTTTGACATTTTTCCTGAATGAAGCTGGCCGGCCGGGCATGAAGTCCCAGGGGCAGAGGAAATTCAAAAGTAAATTCAACCGCCAATTTCTTCCTTCACCTTTTGCAGAATTTTTTCCGCATTTTTGATGGCTTCCTGGACTGAAAACTCAAATATTTTCTTGCCTTCAAAACGCTCGGCTTTTTGTACTGTGATACCGACGGCGAAAATCACCGCGCTGGCTTCTTTGATGTCCTCTTCCTGCAGCTCGTTTTCAATGCCCATGGCGCCCTGGGTTTCAACTTTTATGGAAAAACCCATTTTCCTGGCCACCCGCTCTAACTGCTCGGCAGCCATGTAGGTATGAGCAATCCCGGTAGGACAGGCGGTTACGGCTACCAGTTTCATCTCGTCCTCCAGCTTTTTAATAATCAGGTTTTATTTTATCACGACTCAGCCACTTTATAAGATAGAAGATTATTTTTTCCCTTGGCCGTGATTTAACCGCCGCGAATAAGAAAAGTCTGCTGATTCCAGGCGATGATGAGCATAAAAGACAATCAACCGGTAATTTTGGATAGCATAGGGACCGTTTAAGTCCTGAGACTCGACTTTATTTTATGGGGTTAGGCAAAATTAACTGTGGCATTGGAAGAAAACATTTAACATCGGAAAAAAATTAATGGGAAACTTTTCAAACATCCCTATTATTAAGATAAACTTAAATGTTTTTTGATTCATAAAGGAAAATTCAATTATCAGGCTCAGGCCGAAGCGGCTTCAGCTTTCTTTTTGCTGCGGGCCCGAATCAGGGTCATCAGGGCAGCCACCACCAAGGTGCCGGCGATAATAGCCACGACATACATTAGCCTGTTATCCACCACCGGCAGCACAATCGGTCCGCCGTGGGGAGCATGGTCGCCAACCTTACCCAGCATGGCAATGACCGAGCCAACGCTGGAGCCAGCCATAATCACCGGAATGACCCGGAAGGGGTCAGCCGCAGCAAACGGAATAGCTCCCTCAGTGATGCCTATGGTCCCCATAGCCAGCGCCGCCAGACCGGCATCCCGCTCCTGTTCGGTCCAGAGTTTTCTGTTGAGCAGCGTGGCCAGCCCCAGACCAAGCGGGGGAATGCAGATCGCTGCGGCGCAGGCTCCCATGATGTAATAATTCCCCTGCTGAATCATGGCCGCCCCGAAAAAGAAAGCCACCTTGTTGACCGGCCCGCCCATGTCAAAGGCAATCATTGAGCCGAGGATGATGGCCAGGATGATTTTGTTTCCAGTGCCCATCACCTGCAGCCAGCTGGTGATGCTGAGCATCAGGTCGTGAATCGGCGCCCCGATAACCTTGTACATGATGAAACCGATTATCAGTGAAGATATCACCGGGTAAACCAGAATGGGCATCACCGGCCTGATGTAATGGGGCACTTTTATTTTCTTTAGGTAGAAAACAAGAGCCCCGGCCAGCAACCCTGAGATCAGTCCACCCAGGAAACCGGCTCCCACCTGATTGGCAATATAGCCGCCAACGAATCCCGGCACCAGGCCGGGGCGGTCGGCAATGCCGAAGGCAATGTAGCCCGAAAGAACTGGAATCAGTAGCGAAAAAGCTGCGGTGCCGATGTCATTGATGAGTTTTAGAAAGGGAGCCCGGCTGAAATCCGGGCCCTGGGAAGTCATCGGAGCCAGAGCGATGGACAGGGCGATGAGGATTCCTCCCGATGCCACAAAAGGAATGGCATAGGAAACGCCGGAAAGAAGATATTGCTTAAACTTGCTGACTTTCATGGTCGCCTCTTTAAACTTTTATTAAAATTATCGTTTTGGCTATTTCAAAAATTATATTATCGTTTTGGCTATTTAACACTTTTTCCTTCTTCTTACTTCTGCCTTTTGGAAATAAAATAGTAACAAATAGTAACCTGATAATTTAGGTTTCCTGCCAATTATAAAAAAACCTGCCTGCCCTGGCAATCTTTTGCTTTCTCTTATTACTGGCTAAATCACACGTGCAGATCGTAGAGCGTCTCCCTTCTTGGGTTGCCAGCAATTTTAAAAGACTCTCTGGAGTCCCATGGCAAAGCTAATTAAGAAAGACGAAATCCTGCTGTGGGCTCTGGCAAATTCTGGCCACTGGAAAGGCCGTAAAAGACCATAGCCCTGGGAGCTGGCTGTGAGCCCCTCTATTTTTCCCATCTATTTCACAGAATGTTTAATATGCCCCTTCTTCCCTTATAAAACTCTTTCTCTCCTGACTGGATACCATGTCTTAACCTGAAAGAAAAAACTACTTGACAAGATGTTTTTTTTTTATTTTTTTAGGGGGAGGAGATGGTATAAAATTCAAAAAAAAGGGGGTTACAATTAATAAAAATATTATGTCTATTTTTATCATGATTCTCATAGTAATGGGAATTGTGATGAGTGTATTGAATTTTGGTATAAAGATTTATGCCTCACAACCAGTCACAATTTATGGAACAATAACGCCAGGCACAACCTATCTTGCGGGCTGGTGGGATTTGAATGGCAGGTATTTATATACTCTCGGCGGAATTAGGTATTACTGCGTCTGGGATGAAAGTAACTGTTGCCTAGTTGATCCTTAAAAGATAACTAAAAAATTGCCATCTCCTTCCCCGGAGGCAAAAATGAAAGAGAAAACGTTAATTCTTCTATTACTGATTCTATCAAATTTCTGCTTTTCTCAGCCAGTAAAACTGATCAAACAGATTCCTATCAATGAAAGTGCACTTTATCAATCAGCGAGCTTTGTTGTTCTGGAAGATGGAATATATCTGTTCACAGATGCCAGGGATAAAAATAATCAAATCAAGATATTCAATGAACAAGGTGAGCTGGTAAAAGCCTGGGGCAAGATGGGGCCTGGTCCTGAGGAGTTTGGTGGCCTGGGCTTCCCTGATTACCAAAGTCCTCTCCTGGCTGTCTCAGATGCTGGCAAACATCAAATTCATATTTTTGAAATTATTAAAGATTTTGAATTCAAAAAAATTGGCACTATACTGGCCTGGGAACAGAACGGTAATATAAAAATTTATGATGAAAACATTATCATCTCGGGGATTATTATATCTCCCAATGGGAAAAAGTACCTTCTATTCAAGAGAGACTTTCATGGTAGAAAAACAGACTTCATCTTGCCCGTAGAATACAGCTATGGTCGGCTTTCAAAAAGCGAACACGAAAAAATAAAGAATGAAGTATCAGGTATTTCTTTGCTTTCATTTCTGGATGTCTGTGGAGATACTGCTTTTTATGTGAGCGATGTAAGGTTAAAGATTGCCAAGATTGATCTAAAGACAAATATGATAGAATTTTTCGGACAAGAACCGGATAATTTTCGTCCGGTTGTGATGAACCAAAAGACAAGAGAAGCTTTATTAAAAAACCCTCAGGTATACGAAGAGATCCTAACTCAACATTCATTCGTTGCTGGAATTTTCAGCGACAGCAAAATTGTTGGCCTGATTTATATAAACAGAGAGAAAAAAATAGGCGATTCACTCTATTTCGTTCCATACATTCAAATTTATGATCATTCAGGAAAACTCCGTTACCAACAATCCTTATCTCCCTTTTATACGGAAGAAAGAATTATTCCTCTATATTACCAGAAAGATAAGAGTTTTCTTTATTTGTGTTCTATTATTTATGGGCTTGAGGCCACCAGGTACACAATTTATAAATATCAGATAGGACCATGAAGAAACAATTCGTGCTACTTACCTTGGTAAGTATGATTTTTTTGATTAGTATAATCTACAAAGAGCACACCACTCCAAAATTATCAACGTTTCCCTTAGGTGAAAAACAAGATATTTCAGAAAAGGAAATCATGCTATACTTATTCATATTCTTTGCCAGGAACAACTGCCCTCCTTGCCTTAGAGTAATCGAACTTCTCAATCAACCGGCAGAAGGAATTTCAGTAATCGGCCTCGTTCCGGAGAAAGAGCAAGGTTCAATTGATGAAATCCGCGACGCTCTACACATCAAATTTCCAATAAAAACCTCCAAACAATGGAGACGTTTTCTTCCTAAATATACTCCCAGCTTATACGGGGTAGGAAGAGATGGCCAGATATATTTTGTTTTACCCTGCGTTGGCACTGAGGACGATTATTTGCTGGAATACATAAGCGAGTTCAAGCGCAAAGCGGCATACCTTTTATTATCCAGATATCTAAGATAGAGATCTGCTTAACCCTTGAATCAAATATAAAAATCTAAAAGAAAAACTCATAAAACAAGAAGTGTAACTTTTAATGGCAATTCCTGAAAATCAATGGCCGGTCAGCTTGAGGGCGGAGGGGCAGACGGCCAGGCCGCCGCGGGCCGTGCACCTGAGCTCCGGCGGCAGCATTTTCCCGGTGGCGTAAACGGCATCTATGGTTTCATCCAGGTTAATCGGGTTTTCATAGCCACCCAGGATGAGGCCGGCGCAGAGAAAGGCCTGGGCCGCACCCAGGGCGTTCCGCGTATGGCAGGGAATCTCCACCTTTCCCTGGACCAGGTCGCAGACCGAGCCCATGATATTCTGAAAAGCTATGGCTGCCGCATCAGCTGCTTGCTGAACACTTCCTCCATAGGCATCGACCACGGCCGCCGCGGCCATGGCTCCGGCTGCTCCGATTTCTACCTGGCAGCCGGCAACTTCAGCCGCAAAAGTGGCCCGGCTGTCAACTATGACTCCGACGGCCCCGGCTGCCATAAGGGCCCGCAGCACCGCTTCCAGTCTCAGTCCTTCATCTTCGAGCAAGGTTACCAGGACACCGGGTAGAGTTCCAGCCGACCCGCCAGTTGGAGCGGCGCAGACCACTCCCCTTTTCCCGTTGATGTGCATCACGGCCATGGCCCGGGCTGCTGCCCTTAAATACGGGCCGCTCACAGCGGCCGGCAGTTTTCCCTGTGTCTCCAGCCGGAAGACATTACCGGCTGAGGCCCGCAATAACTGAATCATTTCACTTTCGAGTTCCAGACCGCGTTGGACAGCCTGCTGCATTATTTCGAAACGCCTTCCAGCTTCCTTTATCACCTCGTCTTCTGACATTCCCAGGGCCTGGGCTTCGTATTCCAGGGCCAGTTCTCCCAGAGTCAGCCGGCGCCTGGCAGCCAGTTCGACCATTTCCTCGGCACTGCGGAAAAGAGGCTCCCGCTTGATGACCGGGCAGACCGGTTCTATTATCCAGGTCTTTTTAACCCCGGGAACCAACCTTATTTCCTGGAGGAGTTCAGCCGGAAAAAGCTCCCTGCTCCTGGCCGAGACCAGAACCCGGTTTCCCTGGCTCTGCACTCCGGGTTTTTCCAGTAAACCAGACCGGGATTCCAATTGTTCCATTATTTTTTGAACCGAGGCCGATTCTGCCTCAACCGCCAGCTCGTGAAAGGTCCCGGTAAAATACACTTCCCAATCTTCTATTCTTTTAATCTCAACCGAACCGCCGCCAACCGAAGCCGCCCGCAGCCTGAGCTTTTGGCCTGTCTCAGAGGCAAGTTCCATTTCCAGGGTATTTGGATGTTCCGGCCGTTCCAGTTTTTCTATCCTGAACTCAATGTCCACTCCTGCTTTTCTGGCCGTCTCCAGAACCTCAAAAAAGAGGTCATCCACCAGCTCTATTCCCAGTAATCCACAGACAAAAGACAGGTCGGCCGCCTGTTCCTGGTAGGTCCTGGCGTAGGAACCATCAGGATCAAAAGTAATTACCGCCCTCTGGACCTTATCATTAAGCAGGGACCTGGCTATTTTTCCGATAAAATAAGCCCCGGCCGTATGAGAACTGGAGGGGCCCCGCATCACCGGACCTATAACCTGGTTAAAAATGCTGACGTACTTCATGCTTCCCCGCTCAGAAATAATTTTTCCCGACTTTCCCGTCTCTGGCTTTAAGATAAGCCCCGACCGCCACCACCGCATCCTGAATGGCCAGTCCCACTGACTTAAAAACCGTTATTTCCTCGGCTGCTCGACGGCCTGGTTTCTCTCCGGCAATTACTTCTCCGATTTCGCCTTCTACTGTATCCCAGGTTATAACACCTTCTTTTACCGGGATAATGATATCGCCGGCCTCTTCTCGGGCTGCTTCCAGGTTATCCACGAAAACCCGGCTTCTGCTAATAGTTTCGCTATCAAGCTCGCGAACTTCCGGCTGGAAAGACCCGATAGCCGTTACATGGGTTCCTGGTCTCAGCCATTCTCCCCTAAAAACAGGTTCCCTGGAATTGGTGGCGGTAATCACCACTTCGGCTTCACCAACCGCTCTTTCTTTATCCCCGGTAATTACCACTTCCAGACCCAACCTGGCACTCATCTCCCGGGCCAGGCCTTCTTCCCGTGGGTCCTGATAGCTAACCAGGTAACATTTTTTTAGCGGAAGAACGCTGACTGCGGCTTCCAGCTGGGTTCTGGCCTGGGGTCCGGCGCCGAACAGAGTGACGGTCTCGGCCTCTTTCCTGGCCAGGTATTTAAGGGCCACCCCACCAGCCGCCCCGGTGCGCAGGGCCGTCAGAAAATGGGCGTCCATCATGGCTACCGGGGTCCCGCTTTCGGCCTCGAAAATTATCGTAAACCCCTGGAGGGCTGGCCGGCTGAAAAGCTGCTGATTATCCGGGTAAACAGTAATTACCTTGGTCACCAGGAATGGCTTTTCTTCTCCCGTCACTACCGGCATAAAAAGAAGCGAGCCGCGGTGAAAAGTGGTGGAGATAACCGCCCTGGGGGGCATTAGAACTTTTTTCTGATGAAGCCACAGGAAACCTTTCTCCACCAGCTCTATGGCTTCCTTCATGCTTAAAAGTTGTTGGAGGTCGTCCCTGCTCAGAAGCACCATGATTACCTCTCTGTCTTCTCCATTAAATATATTGGATTATAAACAATTTTGCATCTGAATGTTCGCTCAACTCCACTTGGTTCGCCTGAAAACTAATTTTCCCTCAGCGCCAGCCGGCCATTCAAGAACCCTGAAATTTCCATTTCTGCCCGGCCTTTTACTCAACCGACTGCCAGTAAATTTCCCTCAGCTCCTCCACCCGTTCAGGCGGTACAGCTCAGCAGTCAGTTTCAATTGGCCACCGGGACGAACCTCATTTTATAACTCTGGCCCGGCTGGGTCTCGAAAGAAAAAAGGCTGATATCTTTCCTGGTTACCGACAAACCGGGCTGCACTTCGCTGACTTCGGCCGGAAAAGGAGTCCGGATAAGGCAGGGTCGCCCCAGGTCTGAAATGACTTCAACCACCAGACCCTGTTTCTCGTCCCAGCTCAGGTTCAACTGGAAGCCGCCGCGGGCCCTGAGCCCGGTTATTTTTCCTTTTTTCCAGGATGAAGCGATGGCCGGCAGGATAAAAATTTCACCCTCGTGCGACTGCAGCAGCATTTCCGCCAGGGCGGCGGTCATTCCGAAAGAACCATCCACCTGGAGTGCCTTGGAGCAGATGGAAAACAGGTTGTCAAAGGTATAGTGATGAAGAGCATAGGCAAAATTCTCCATGGCTTTTTCTGGTTCCCTCAGCCGGGCCCAGCAGGCCATCTTCCAGGCCGAAGACCAGCCGTTTCCTTCAAGCCCTCTCTGCTCCAGGACAGCCCGGGCCGCCGCAGCCAGTTCCGGGGTGCGGCGCAGAGAGATCTGGTTTCCCGGGAACAGGCCATAAAGGTGGGAAATGTGGCGATGGCTCTTTTCTTTCTGGCCCCAGTCCTCAAGCCATTCCTGCAGTTCGCCCTTTTTATTAACCTGCATGGGGGCCAGTCTTTTTCTCGCCTCCAGAACCTTTTGCCTGAAGGGCTCATCCAGGCCGAGGATTTCCGAGGCCTGGGCCACGTATCCAAACAGGTCGTTGAGGATCTGCAGGTCAATGGTCGAGCCGGCACAGATGGTCGTGCCCGGGCTCATCCAGCCCGTTACCTCATCAAAAAAGCGGCCGTTACCGGGCCGGTCAGGAAAATTCTCGGGGGAAGTGGAGGGGTTAGTGACCAGCCAGCCGTGGGCTGGATGCTCTTTCAGAAAGTCAAGAAAGAACTCCACGCTGCCCCTCATCACCGGGTAATACTTCCTCAAAAAATCCAGGTCGCCGCTGTAAAGAAAATGTTCCCAGAGATGCGTAGAGAGCCAGGCTCCGCCGGTGGTGAAAGTACCCCACTGCGGGCCGTCCATGGGAGCGGCCACCCGCCACAGGTCGGTATTCTGATGAAAAACCCAGCCACCTGCTCCGTAGTGTTCCCTGGCCACTTCAGCTCCCTGGTCGGTCAACTCTTCAATCATCCTGAACAGAGGTTGGGCACAATCGGACAGGTTGGCCACCTCGGCTGGCCAGTAATTCATTTCAGTGTTGATGTTGGTGGTGTACTTGGAATCCCAGGAGGGATTCTGATACTGGTTCCAGATACCCTGGAGGTTAGCCGGCTGGGTGCCGGGCCGGGAGGAAGAGATCAGCAGGTAGCGTCCGAACTGAAAAACGAGAGCAGCCAGGTTCGGGTCGTTCTTACCGTCAAATTTCTTGAGCCTTTCATCCGTGGGCAGGAATGAGTTGCTGGTTGAGCCGAGGTCAATCGCCAGCCGTCCGAACAATCGCTGATGTTCTCTTTTATGGTCGTCCTTTATTTTTTTGTAAGGCTTGTTCTCAATTCGGCTTAAGGTCTCCTCAACCCGCTGGTGCGGGTCGGCACTGACATCCTTGTAGTTTACGAAATTGGTGGCTGCCACCAGGTACAGAGTCACGGCATCAGCCTGCTTTATGATCAGGTCGGTATCCTCCACCAGGATGGAGCCGCCGTCAGCTTTAGCCTTTAACCGGGCTTCGTAACGAATCTGCCCCTGGACGCCCAGGTAATCGGCCGACTTTCCCCGCAGGATCAGGCCGTCCTGGCCGTAGCCATCCATCCTGAAATAATCGGTGGCATAGTTGGAATGGGCCTGGTTACGACAGCCCCGAAGGTTTACCACCAGCGACAGGCTTCCCGGTCTGTCGGCAGTCAGTCTTATCACCACCACCTGGTCCACCGGGCTGGAGAAGACTTCACGCTGGAACTTTATTCCATCATCTTCATAGGTAACCCTGGCTATGGCTTCTTTGAGGTCAAGCTCTAACCTGTAATTTTTGACTTCAGGCCCATGACCCAATTTCAATATCACATCCCCCATTGATTGGTATTTTTGCTGTTCAACCGGATAGCCCATCAGGTACCGCCCGAAGAGCTTGTGGGCTTTGATGTATTCACCGTTAAAAATCAGCGACTGGATTTCGGGCAACACTTTGTACCCGCCCTTAACCGTCTGAGAATAAGGGCCGCCGCTCCAGTAAGTTTCCTCGTTGAACTGGATTCTCTCTTCATTTACCTGCCCGAAGACCATGGCTCCTAACCGGCCGTTACCCACGGGCAGGGCGTTTTCCCACTTGTCGGCCGGGTGGCTGTACCAGAGAACTGTGGTGGGGTCTAATGCTGTGTCATGCGGAGTTTTAATCGACTCCGAACGGCAGCCCTGGGTGAAGACCAGGGCACTGGCCAGCAGCCCGACGATCAGCATCCTTGATGATGTTTTCATTTTCAAACTCCCTCCTTCTCTCAGAGAGTTGGCCAGGCTGGCTATCAGTTCCTGACAGCCAGGCCTGTCAATCAAATTTTTAACCATTAATTTAACTCAATTAATTTAAATAAGGCGCTTTCAGGCAACCAGCACCAACTTCCTCTTAATTGACTGGCAGGTTTTTCAGGAAAAAATTGAGCATCGTCCGGTAAAGGTGCAGGCTGGTGTTCTTGCCCTCTGAAATGCTGTGGGAGCGGTTGGGGTAGGCCATCATGGAGAACAACTTGTTCTGGGCAATGAGTTCGTTGACCAGCCTTTCAAAACTCTGGTAGTGGACGTTATCATCTCCCGTCCCGTGAATGATGAGCAGCTGGCCCTTAAGATTCCCGGCAAAATGAATCGGCGAACCTTCCCTGTATCCCTCGGGATTATTTTCGGGCAAGCCCATATACCGTTCCTGGTAGATGGTGTCATAGAGCAACTGGTCGCTGACAAAGGCTACAGCAATTCCGGCGCGGTAGAGTTCCGGGTATTTGAACATGGCATTGAGAGTCATCTGGCCGCCGCCGCTCCAGCCCCAGACTCCGATGCGGTTTCCGTCCAGCCATGGCCACTTCTTCAGCAAGGCTTTGATGGCCGCCGCCTGGTCGGCCGGAGCCAGGATTCCCACCTGGCGATAAATGCATTTCCGCCAGTCTCGGCCCTTGGGCGCAGGAGTTCCCCGGTTATCGATGCTCAGGACGACATATCCCTTCTGGGCCAGCAGCAGGTGCCATAAATAGGTATTGCCTCCCCAGCGGTCGAGAACAGTCTGGGCCGCCGGCTCGCCGTAAACATAAACAATAACCGGATAGCTCCGGTTTTCATCGAAATCCGGAGGCTTGAGGCACCAGCCGTCAAGCTCGGCCTGACCGATATTGACCTTGAAAAATTCGACGGGTTTCCGCTTGAGAGCCTTGAGCCTGGAGTCCAGCGATTGATTGCTGGCCAGGGTCCTCAGAACACGGTGCCGGGGAAGGTCGACCAGGTCGATAACGGGAGGAGAATCAAAAGTTGAATAGGTATGAATGGCGAATCCACCATCGGGAGACATCTGGTAAGAATGGGTTCCGGCCAGCGCGGCTGGAGTAACCCTTTCCGGGCTGGAACCCGGCTTTAACCTGACTCGATAGAGATACCTCCGGGTAGCATCATCCGGCGAGGCCATGAAATACAGCCAGCCGCTCTTTTCATCGAGGCCACTAAGACTCACCACATCATACCGGCCGCCGGTCACCTGTCTGGCCGGCCGGCCGTCGAGAGAAATCTCATAAACCTGATTCCAGCCATCCCGCTCAGAAAGCCAGAGCAGGTTCTTTCCGCCATTGAACCAGACAAAATCATCCATGACTTCAACCCAGGCCTCATCCTGGTCAGTGAAGATGGTTCTCAATTCCCGGCTGGCTATGTCGAAAAGCATCAGCTGGTTCGTATTCTGCAGGCGGTTTAAGCGTTGAAAAATAATTTTTCCGGAATCCTGGGTCCAATCCATGGCCGGGAGATAATAATCCTGTCTCGAATCCCCGGGCAGCCTTATCCAGTCGGTCTTTCTGGTTTCGACATTGACCAGGCCCAGCCTGACTTCTGAATTCCTGGTCCCGACTTTAGGATATTTGATGGGGATGATTTTTGGGTAGAGAGAGTCGGTGTTGTTGATAAGGTAATAATCCTGGATAGAGCTGGTGTCAAATCTCCAGAAGGCCAGGTGCCGGCCGTCCGGACTCCAGCGGAAGCCGTCCCTGAGGCTGAATTCTTCCTCGTAGACCCAGTCGGCCGTTCCATTGATTATGGTCTCGGAGCCGTCGGAAGTTAACTGATCAACCTGTCCGCTCTCGATATCTTCCACATAAATGTTGTTCCGGTAAACATAGGCCACTTTCCTGGCAGTCGGAGAAAATTTGGCAAACATCAGGCTGGACGGTTCAAGTTTCTTCCCCAGCTTTCTTAAACTTCCACTGACCCGGTCGAAAACCCAGTAATCACCCCTTGTATTCAGCCGCCATACCCGCCGGGTATTGGTAAAAATCAGCAGCAGCCGGCCATCTTTTGACCAGCTATATCCTTCAATCCTCAGCGGGCTTCTCTTTTCCGGGTCGAGGAGAGAGGTAGTTGCCACCAGGATTTTTCTTTTGCCCGTTCCGGCGTCATAAGCAACTATGTCCATCCCGCCTTCAACCTGGCCTGACGCCTCGACCGTGGTATAGGTGCGCCCGTCGGGCAGCCACCTGGCCGGCCCGAAACTCTCCTGAGCAAATTCGCGGTTCTGGAAAATTCTCTCAGGCGATAGCCAGGGGTCAAAGTTTTTCTCCTGGCCCGACAGCCACTGGCCCGCAGGCAGGATTAAAAGCCCAATCAAGATTAAAAGGAAATTTCTTCTTCTCATTTTTAGCTTTCCAATCAGAATTTTATAAAAACCTTCATCACCCTGTCGCCGGATTTTTCCAGGAAACGGTAAGCTTTAGGATAATCCTCGAACTTGAAGGTTCGGGACATCAGCGGCTTAAGCCTGATTTTGCGGGAATTTATCAATCTAATGGCAGTCCTATAATCTTCCGCCTTATACATCAGGCTCCCCAGCAATTTCAATTCTTTGTCCTGGATGAGTCCCACATCGGTCCTGGGTTTCTCGTCAAAAACCCCGACCACGACGATTTCCGAGCCTTTCCTGGCCACTTCTATGGCCTGGTTGATGGTCTTTTCTTCTCCCACGCACTCCAGGATGAGGTCGGCCCGGTTCGGTCCGAAAGCTTTTTCCAGTTGTTCCGGTAAACTGGCCCTGGCAACATTGACCGTGTGATCAACTCCGCATTCCCTGGCCATCTTCAAGCGGAAAGAGCTGAGGTCCGTAATCATCACCGCCCTGGCCCCCAGGGCCCGGGCCACCTGGGCTGTCAGATTGCCGATGGTCCCGGCTCCCAGAACCAGAACCTGGCGACCTTTTATCCGGCTGGCCTGGCCCAGAGCATGCACGGCCACGGCCACCGGCTCGACCATGGCTCCTTCCTCAAAACTCATTTTCTCCGGAAGTTTAACCACCAGGTTCATATCCACTTTCAGGTATTCCTGGGCCGCCCCCTCGGCCTGGCAGCCGATAACTTTCAGGTTCTGGCAGATATTGTAGTCACCCCGTTTACAGAGGTGACAGCGACCACAAACGAGCTGGGGTCTAACCGTGACCCTGTCACCTATTTTTAATCCCTTGACCTTCCGACCTTTAGCCGCCACCACGCCCGAAAATTCGTGTCCCTGGACTATAGGGCACTTTATGTAAGGATGCTTTCCGTAATAGGCTTTTATATCCGAGCCGCAAATTCCGATTCGTTTCACCTTGATCAGCACTTCCCGGTTGGAGATGACCGGTTTTTCTACTTCCCTGAAAATAATTTTTTTCGGGCGTTCCAAGATTGCCTGCTTCATTGATTCCTCCTGTAAGCAAACTATTGCGGTTTAATTTCTATATTAATTAGCCTGGAAGATTTCGTTTCAATCCAGACCACCAGGTCGCTGCCTTCCATTTTTCTGATGTTTCCCAGCCTGAGCCCTTTACCAGTTTCCTGTCTTTTCCCATCTATCAACACCTGAACACCTGTCTCTCCCCAATCTTTTATTACCAGGCACAGGTTGCTCAGGGGTTGTTCCGGGTTGGCCTTGATAAGGCCTTTCAGGCTCCCCGGGCGGCCGGGGTCGTTAGCCTTCAGCACATAGGCTCTCTGGGAAAGGTCATAACCCAAAAACTCGAAGTTTCTGGAAGACAGAACTAACTCCGGCGCCTTGATCCAGGACCTGGCCAGGTCGGCCAGTTTTTCCGGGCTGTCCATGGTCGTCCCATAGACCCAGGTCGCCCAGTAGACCAGGCCTTCTCCTTTATGAATGGGAGGACCTCCCCAGGCCAGCGAAAAGTGCGAGGCTCGGTCCGGAGCCTGGGCATAGCGACCATCGGAGGGAATCTGGGCCACGGGCCAGTGATTCCACCAGGGAAATGGCGAAACATGACCTCGGACTTCTATGCCGAACACCCTCATCCGGCAACCGGGCTCAAAAATCAGAAAGGGTTTGGCTTTCGATTTTAAGTTAACCACCTGGATGACGGGGTTAACCGGCTTTCCCGGGTCCAGCTTTGGCGGCCCGGCAGCCCAGGAGTAGACCTGGCTCTCTCCCTTCAGGTTGACCAGGGTTATAGCGTCCATGTTTACATTATCTTCCGGCCTGGTCCCGGGCTGGCAAAGAATGATGGTTTCCTGTGGACCGAGCGGTTTGCCCGAGGTGTACATAATCACTTTCCTCACTCCAATCCCATCCGGATAGAAGGCGTAGTACTCATCCACGGCATCCGGCCAGCCGGTCAGTTCATCCACCTGGGAGAATTTCTGGCGGACGCTGACTGGAATGTAACGCCAGTGAACGACCACTCTGGCCGGGGTGTTTTCAATTATCCTGACGTGGGAATAAAGACACTTGGCATCCAGCATATGCTCAAAACAGCCATCTTCATCGGTAAAAGATTCGGCGCTCTGGTCGGCCATCCACTGACCGTTTTCCATGACCCAGACCGGCGAGTATCTCGTTCCCCGCCAGAAAACCACTCTGATTGGCGAATTATCAAACTCCACCACTACATCCGCGTAATCCCCCACCCGCCAGAGGGCATCCCATTCCTCGTAATATTTAAGCTTGGTGTAATAAGCCCCAAAACGCCCGGGCCCGGTCGGTCCGGACGGCATGATGCGAGCCGGGAGGTCCGGTTCAGGGACCTGGCCGACGGAGGCATAAGATTGACTGAGCACCGCCTCGTCCAAAGTTTGCCTGTAAATTTTTATTTCATCAATGATGCCATCAAAAGAATACCTGGCCGGAAGCGTGGCCTGAGGTCGAACCGGGTCAGAAGGAATTACTTTTTCATAATTCATCCCGATCACCAGGTCGGAGCCCATGGCCTGAACGAATTTACCCGAAACTTTTGCCTCCTTAACCGGCTTACCGTTTATGTAGATTTTAACTCCACGCTCATGGTCAAAACTGGCAGCAATCTGGCTCCATTTTCTAAGAGGAATTTTTTCCTCCGAAATTATCATCTGCCACTGGCCATTGAGGGCCAGGCCCAGACCCACTTCTCCTCTTGGCCCCAGGGCGAAATAAAACCCGGCCTCCTGTCCCCGGTGCTGGGCCACTACCGGGCACCAGTTCCAGGGGTAGGCCGCCGGCGCCACCCAGGCCTCAATCGAAAAATCCTGATTCAGAGACGGAAAGTCCGGGGCTTTCCTGGTAATCAGGGTGGTAAAGCCGTCGAACCTGATGGCCTGACCTGACAGGCCTCTGACCAGCTTAAAATTTCCGGTTATCAGGTCGGCCTTGCCCCCGACCGTCTCCGGGGTCTTTTTATCTTGAACCGCGTCTAATTTCCACCAGGCCAGTAGATTCTTCTGACTGTCAGCTCTGGACCCGGCCAGCCATCCGGCGCCTGAGAACAGCAAGGCCAGCAAGAGGATAGCCATTACTTTTTTCATCCGCCACCTCCATGTTGATTGATATTTGTTTATTTCAGTTATCACCTGTTACCGGACCGATCAATAGCTCTGGTGTAAAAGTTTCTCGACCTCCTGGAGTGACACCACGTAGGGATGGTTCTTGTAATCGGGCAGCACCAGCGAAGCCCTGGCCAGGAGCTTCAATTCCGATTCTATTACTCCCAGTTCTTTCAGAGACTTGTTGATACCCAGGGCCTTGATAAATTTTTCCAGCTCGTCGGCCAGCAGCCGGGCGGCTTCTTTATCCGGCCTGGATTGCAGAGAGGGGTTCATAATCCGGGCCACCCTGGCAAATTTTTCCGTGGCCGATTTATAGGTATATCGCATAATGGCCGGATAAACCGAGGCCAGGGCCTGGCCGTGAGCAACCGACGGATAGAGCCCGCTCAGGGCCATGGCTATGCCGTGAGGCAGGGTGACGGCTGAATTGGCAATGGACAATCCGGCCAGAGTGTCGGCCCAGGCCAGTTTTTCCCGAACTTCGAGATTATCGGTCTTTTTTACGGCCGTCAGAAGATGTTGAACCACCAGCCTGAGGCATTCCAATGCCAGGATTTCTATGTAGGGCGAACATTTAGGAGTAATATAGCTTTCAAAGGCATGACAGAAAGCATCAAAGCCGGTCAGAGCAGTCTGATAAGGTGGCAGGGTTAACATCAACTCTGGGTCCACTATGGCCACTCGCGGAAACAGCCTGGAGTTATAAAGGGCTGACTTATTCCGTTCCTCGGGGTTGGTCACCACTGCCACCTGGGTGACGTGGGAGCCGGTCCCGGAAGTCGTAGGAATGGCCACGATGGGAAGGGTCCGGTCTGTCGGTTGGGTTTTCCGGAAAAAGAGATAATCCCAGCAGCTTCCTTGATGAGTGGCCTCAACGGCAATGGCCTTGGCTGTGTCAATACTCGACCCACCCCCAAAACCGATGACCAAATCGGCTCTGAATTTGCGGGCCATTTTAGCCCCGGACGATACCACCTCCACCGTGGGATTGGGAACCACCTGGTCAAAATGCTCCACTTCAATCTTATTTTTCCTGAGGGCCGATTTCAGCCGTCGCCAGGCCGGTTCGAATTCCGGGAAAGGCGGCACTGTTACCAGCAAACAGCGACGGCCGAACCTAGCTGCTACCTCTCCCGCTTCTTTTAACCTTCCAACGCCAAATAGAATTTCAGTGGGTTGCAGATAATTGAAAGATAACATGTTCTCCTCCGCCAATTTATTTCTACCTCAACCGCTCCGTCCCGGCCAGATTGGCTTTTTATCAATTCAGGACGCCGGTCTAACCAGATCCGAAACATTCACCCAGGCCCCCGGCCTGGTACAGACAAAACTGGCCAGCTGGTTGGCTAACTTGCTGATTTCATCCAGCTTCATACCCCTTAAAAGCCCTTCCACCAGTCCGGCTGTAAAAGCGTCGCCAGCCCCGACCGTATCCACCACATTAACCAGGTAGCCGGGATGCCTTGACTCGCCGTCGCGGGTTATTATCAAACTGCCTTCGCTGCCCAGGGTCAGGGCGATGACCTGGAGTGAGAATTTTTCCATAAGAGCTCCCAGCACCTGGCCTTCTTCTCCTCTCAAAGAGAAAAGTCTGGAGATGGTCTTCAATTCATCCGAATTAAGTTTTAAGACATCAGCCGTTTGCAAAGAGAACTCTATGACCTGCCGGTCAAAAAAAGGATCCCTCAAATTGATGTCCAGAACTTTTAAGCATCTGTCTCCGGCCCGGTCCAGCAGCTGCTGGATTACCTTTCTGCTTTTCTGGTGCCTCTGAGCCAGGGTGCCAAAACAAAGGGCCCTGGCTCCTTTCACCAGCGAGAACAGGGCTTCCTCTTCTTCCAGATAATCCCAGGCCACGTCCTTTTCAATCTGGAACTTCGGAATGCCCTGGTCATCCAGCTCGACCCGGACTGTTCCAGTTGGATGGCTGAGGTCTTTCTGAATAAAATCTGTAACCAGACCAGCCGCCTGGCAGGTAGCTAAAGCCTGAACTCCCAGAGAATCCTGGCCGACCCGACTGACCAGGGCAGCTCTCACTCCCAGCCTGGTAACATAATAAGTGAAATTGGCCGGAGCACCCCCGATTCTTTTTTCATCGGGGAAAACATCCCACAAGATTTCCCCGATAGCCACAATTTCTGACTTTATCTTTTCCATCATTTCCCTGATTTATGTTCTCTATCTGAAAATAAAATACAGAACCACCATTAAGGTAAATAACAGACCGGCCTGAACCCTGGGGTCAGACCAGCCGGTGTAGGCCCCCTTGTCAAAGATGTGGCGCGGGCTCTTCCAGGTCAACCCTTCCACTTTGTCAGCCGCCGGCCTGGGTGTCAGCAGACTGACCACAACAAAAATCAGGCTGCAGATCACAAACATCCACCAGGCCTGCATCATAAAGTGAATGCCCAATTTTTCGGTGATGATTTTTTCGGTCCCGAAAACGGGCAGGTCCAGGATGAAGGCCGTGATGCCCATCAGGAACCCGATAATCAGAGTAGCCAGAGCCGCCTGTTTTGTCCCTCTTTTCCAGAGAACACCCCAGAGAAAGACAGTGGTGATGGGCGGCGCCAGGTCAGAGGCGATGGCATTGATGGCTTCAAAAATACTCGAATATCTTCCCCCCTGGGTTGACCAGGCAATGGCCAGCAACATGACTACCACGGCGCTGACCCGGCCAATATTAACCTGTTGCCTGTCTGATAACTGGGGCTTGATGTTCCTGGCCACATCGATGGCCACCAGGGTGGCCGCACTGTTGAGGGCGGCGGAAATGGTGCTCATCAGGGCCGCCAGCAGAGCCGCGGCGATAACTCCCCTGACTCCGACCGGGATCAGCTTCAATATCAGAACCGGCAGGGTCTCGTTGGCATTGTTCCCGATGATGTCTTTGAAAAGAACATAACCGAGCACTCCAGGCAGGACCATGATGAAGACCGGGGTGATCTTCAACAGCCCGGCGAATAGTGGCCCGTGCTGGGCATCGGCTTCCGTCCTGGCTCCAAGGACCCGCTGAACGATGGTCTGGTCAGTACACCAGTACCAGATACCAAGAACCGGGTATCCCAGGAAGACAGCATACCAGTTCAAGCCCACCCGACTGTTGGTGTGGAGCATGCTCAACTGTTCAGGTCGCAGGGCTGCCTTCAGCTGGCCCAGGCCGGTAATGCCATGAGCCGGTAAGGCCAGAAGGCAAAAGACCGTTACCACCACCGCCCCCACGATGAGGATGACCGTTTGAATGGATTCGGTAACCACCACGGCTTTCAACCCACCCAGGACGGTATAGATGGCCGTTATGATGGAGATGATTAGAATTGAAATTATGACGTTAATGCCGAAAAATGTTTTGAACACTATGGCCCCGGCATAAATGCTCATGCCGATATGAATGAACAGGGCCGCAACTATGGCCATAATGGCCACAATTATCCTGGCTCCCCGGCTGTATCGCTTTTCCAGAAATTCCGGAAGCGTTGAAATTTTCGTTCTGAAATAAAAGGGGGCAAAGACCAGGGCCAGGATTATCAAGCAGAAAGTGGCCATCCACTCAAAATTCCCCCAGACCAGACCTTCGTTATAACCGGAGGCAGCCAGACCCACCAGGTGGATGGTGGAAATATTGGCCGAAAAGAGAGCGGCACCAACCATGAACCAGGGAAGAGATTTTCCAGCCAGAAAATATTGCTGGCTTGATAACTGAACTTTGCGAACTGAAAGAAGGCCCAGGGCCAGGACGGCGATAATATAAATCGCTATTATCACCATGTCTAAAACCGGCATCGTTAAACCAGATGGGTTCATATCATTTTTCCCCTGTTTTTATAGCTTTTAATGAAAGAGGCGTAACTATAAATTTGCCGTAAGGGATAACAGGACCGTACTCTGCTGATTGGCTTCTTTCTTTTGATCCTGAAGGATAGGAAGTTGAGTAGAACTTAAAGGCCTTGGCAAGGAATGAATTATCACTGAATGATGTTCTTACTGTGCGCCATTTAGCTAAAAACATTATATTTAACTTTGTTTCTTAAATTAAATAAATTACTCAGCAAAAAATTTTATGTCAAGAAAATCTTTGCCTGTCATTTCTTTAAGTCAAAGAATCAGAAAAATTCAGGTATCTGGCCTGATAAACCCAAAAACTATTTCTCCTTCGATAAAAAACACTCCAGTTCCAGGTTAAGCAATTTGTTCATTACCAGGGATACGGCCCCCATGGCCGCAGCTTTCAGTCCGAAAGTGGCCGGCAGCAACGGAACCCCCCGGGCGCTCCTGTTGAGAGCTCTGGCCCTTATGGTCTTGCGAACGTTGTCGAATAATATTTCTCCGGCCTGAATGACCCCGCCACCCAGAACCACAACTTCAGGATTAAACAGGTTGATGAGAGCCGAAATGCCAAGGCCGATGTATTCTGCGGCCTGGCTGAAAATGTTCCAGGCCAGAGAATCTCCCTTCTTGGCGGCCTCGGCCACCATTTCTGCGGTCACTTTATTGATGTCTCCTCCGCACATCTCCAGCAGATTACTCTGGGCCCCTTTTTTCAACTCGTTGCGGGCTGCCCGGGCAATCCCCTGGCCTGAAGCTAAGGCTTCCAGGCAGCCGAAATTCCCGCAATCACACTGGGTTTTACTGTCCTTATCAACCGTGATGTGTCCAAATTCCCCGGCCATGCCGACTGCTCCGAGCAAAGGTTGCCCATCGATGATGATACCGGCTCCAATACCATAACCTATATTTATAAAAACGAAATTTTTATACTGCTTGCCCACTCCGTAGCAGAGCTCCCCCAGGGCCATGACCCGGGTGACGTTATCAAAATAAATCGGGACGCTAAACCTCTGGCCCAGGGTGCCAATGATATCGACATCGTGCCAGTGAAAATTCGGGGAGAATTCAACTATGTTCCGGTTCTTGTTGATCAACCCGGCCACAGCCATACCGACGCCGCACAGCCTCTTTTTCTTTTCGGCGGTTTTCTGGCTGAGTTGGTCAATGATTTCAGCGGTCTGGTCCATTATGCTGAAAAAGCCTTCTTCCAGCTTGGTCGGGCGCTTTTCTTCGTGAATGATGCTGGCATTCAGGTCAGCCAGCACCCAGTAGATATTGGTTGTACCTAAGTCTATGCCTATTATGTAGTTATCAGCAGCAGCCAGGCGTAGTAATTTCGGGCGCCGTCCGCCGGTCGACTGGCCAATCCCGACTTCTTCCACCAGCTTCTCCTCTATAAAACCATCCACAATCCTGGAGACGGTGGGAGCACTGATTCCACTGACCTTGGTCACTTCAGCCCTCGAAATTGATTTGCTGTTATAGATCAGGTTCAGGACCTTTCTCTTGTTTACCCGGAGGATATACTTGGAGTTGCCTACAGGGATCATTTATCATTCCTTTCCTTGCCCGCTCAAGAACCAATCCTTTCCAGCCAGGAGAAGTTCTTCTGGCCAATCAGATTCATTAAGTATAACAGACTCCAATTCCTGTCAAGTATCCCGAGCTTTCTCTACCAACCCGAAACATGATGGGCATCATCTCCGCCTCTCCAGACCTTATAAAGCTCGCCTCTGACCTGGCGGGCAGTGGAAATTGGGGAGGAGCCATCGCTCCTCCCCATCGCCACTTAATGTTTTGTCCTTAGAAACGGTACAGGACAGAAAATCTGAACTGTCTGGAGCCGGAGAATCCTTTAAGCCCCAGGGAGCCCGGGGTAAAAGTTCCATTAGAAGTGCCTTCCGCCACCGGTCTCCAGGTGCCAGCCGGGTTTTTGTTAACGGTCAGGGTATAAGCCCCGAGGAGGTTGAAGATGTCAACGTAGAGTCCAAACCTTCCCGGACCGAGGCGAAAATCTTTCTGTAACCTGACGTCAAGGTTATCGTAGGCTTCATTCCACCTGGTTCCGGGTGTTTCCACGTTGATGGTATAGCCAACCGGGCTGACGTTATTTTCTGCTGCCCAGTTAGCCGGTGGCAAAACCTTTACCGTCCTTCCCCAGGGTGAGCCGCTGATGTGCTGGAAGATGAAAGAAAACATGATCTCGTAGGGCAGGTTGAAGGTACCATAGAGTTTGATGATGGTCGGACGGCTGTAGGGCATTTCACCGTAGGCATTGACAAACTTGTTGGCGTTAGAAAAAGCTCCAAAGGAGAACGAACTCTGCCAGCTTACTGGGTAATTACCTGGATTCTTGGAAAAATTCACAGAACCGCCGAGCTGCCAGCCATTGGACATCCGCTTGTTGAAAGCAATTTCCAGAGACCGGAATTTCCAGCTGGCTTCAGGCACGTTGGTCAGACGGTAAAATTGATCCGGGGCATTGTTGGACAGGAAGTACATGGTCACTTGTTGCTCGGGGAAAATCCCGTAGGCAGGAACAATAGTGGTAAACGGAACCCACCATTCTGGCGCCAGTTCGTGGTTATACCAGTAGCGGTTGGTCTCCTCGTCCCAGAGAACGCTACCCAGCAGGTTGCCCCGATTCTTAATAATGTAATGAACGCTCAGCTGGAAATCCTTGATCAGTTCGTGTTCCACTCCGAAATTAAATTCGTTTACATAGGGAACTTTCAAGTCGGGGTCGATCGACTTCAGGTAAGCATCCGAAACCATGGCCAGAGGGGTATCTCCATAGGCTTCTTCATACTCATCCACCCCGGGCACATCCGGAATGCCGTTGTTATTAAGATCCCACCAGTTAAAGGTATAGGACCTCCAGGTCAGGGGATGCATGGCTGAGAACGTCCCGGTTGGAAAAGGTTCTGCCTGATGAGCAAAAGAAGCTTTCAGCGCGGTCTTGTGATTGCCAAACAGATCGTAGGTTAAGCCAACTCGCGGTGAGAAAAAGGTGCCGTAAGGAAAGGCGTTGTCCCACTTTTCATAAAATATTTCATCGTAGGGGTTAATTCCATAATAAGGCTCAAAGTAAGTCGCGCCTATGGCCAGCGCCACCGGGTCCGTGGCCGCTCCTTTAACCCTGGCCGGGCTCCAGGCCTTGATATAATCCAACCTGGCTCCTAAATTAACGGTTAATCTTTTAACCTTGTAGGAATCCTGGACGAACCCGCCGAATCTTGAGGTGATTCCACTTTCAAAACCGGAGCCGGAAGTGGTGCCCATGGCCAGATATTCCAGCAGGCCATCTCCGTAAATCGGGTCGGTCACTCCGTCGTTCTGAGCCCTCCAGTAATAGGGGCTGCCGTCATAATAATACCAGAACAACGGCTGTTTCATGTAGAAGCCCCAGTCACCCCTGTTTTTCTCCCATTCCAGACCGGCCTTGAACTCATGCTCTCCGCCCAGGAAATTATCGACGTATCTGGTCAGGGATAACACAATGTTGATCTTGGGTTTCCAGGTGTATTCTTCAGGCCCGGTATTTCCCCAGATGTAGCCGGTGTAGTCATCGATGAAATGGGGTCCATCCGGATTAGCCTCAGCGGTGTTGGTGCCGGTCCACTTGAAATACATGCCGCCGGCCCTCAGGTTCAGGATAGTGTTGTTGTCGATAAACCAGGAAATGGTGCCGGCATAGTTGAGCCGCCGGGGTTTATTATGCTTGTTGGCTTCATCAGTCAGGTTCCAGCCGCTGTAGTAGTAAGGGACATCCTGCATGCTGTAATGGCCCATCAGGCTGCCCCTGACATTCTCTGCCAGCTGGAAGGTCAGCTTCAGGTAGCCTATATAATTGGGGAAGGGTCGGTCATAGTTGTTATACTGCTTGCCGTTGATGACTGTGGGTCGGAAATTCCCGGTATACTTGGAATTTACGTACCTGAATTCGGCCATGTACCAGATCCTGTCCTTGATGATGGCTCCACCCACTGCGGCCGAGCCGTCGTAAGAATAAACCGGGATCGAGGGTTTGGCCAGGTTGAGGGTAGCCAGGTCCGGTTCGGGCAGGTGAATCTGCACCAGATCCTTGTTGGTATAATAGAACGAGAATTCCCCGCTTAGCTTGTTGCCGCCCGATTTCATGACCATTATCGTCTGGCCCAGGGAGGCGCCATAATACTCGGCCGAAGAGCCCGAGGTAATCAACTCAGCTTCCTCAACCATATCCCAGGCCATACCCACATCCGTCCCGATTCCAACCGCGTTCTGGTCTGAATCATTGGCCTGAATACCATCGATGACCGCACCAGATTCGCCCCGGCCGCTTCCGTAGATGCTCATCCCGGTGGTACCGGGGGCGATGGTAAGAATCGAACTGAAGGTGCGGCTCAGAGGCAACGAGGACAGGATCTCCGTGGTGACTAAGGTTGATTTTGTCGACCGCACCACATCCACAGTCGGAGATGGAGCGACCACGGTAACTTCTTCCTGAAGGCTCGAGGGATTCATCTGCAGGTCAACCGTCACGGTCATACCCACCCTGATAATGATGCCTTTCCTGATAACGGTCTCAAAGCCATCGAGTTCAGCTCTGACTTCATAATTTGAACCCGGGGGCAATCCAGGAACCCTGAACATTCCCTCCTGGTTGGTCACCGCGGTCATCTTTCCGAGAAGCGCCGGGCCAGTGATCACCACGGAGGCTCCAGGCAGAGGGGTGTCCTTGTCGTCAGTAATCTTGCCTCTGATCGACCCGGTCTGCATTTCCTGCGAGAAAGCTAAACCGGATAACAGAAGCAACAGGCTGACGACAAACAGCAAGATTTTGTTGTTTTTCATTTTTCCTCCTTCTTTACGCTATTTTTTTACCTTGCCACAAACGGTTGTCACTGAAGACACTCATTTCTCACCTCCTTCTCATATAAATTTTTTTTATGATCCTCATGACACTTAAGGTTTCAGACCGACTGGAAATGCCAGACGCTGGCACCGGTAGCCTCTTTCAATATTTTTCTCGGGAAGATTGTTGAAGTTTTTGTTAAAAGGCTGAGTCTTTATCAGCCCTGTTTTCTTAATCGGGCGGGAAACGTAAGCGGGTTGTGGTCTGTTAACGGTCTGGCAGGATTTAGTGCATTCAAATCTCATTCCGCGCCATCCGGCTAAAAAATTTATTTATAAATTAAAACCTTATTAAATACTTTGTTTCTATACTTAAATAAGTATTCAAGATACAAATGTCAAGTAATTTTTTTAATTCATAGATAATTAATAAATTACGGCTGCTTTTTAGTTTGCTTAAGAACAGATTTTTGCGGGAGTTAAGCCTTGATGTTGAATAAATATCTAATTTGTTTTTTATGATATGTAAAAAAGCTTTTTATTAATTGCTGCTATTTCTGCAATTTAAAGATGACTGTTACGGTGAAGGTCACCGAACGAGGCCGACCGTTGATAATCATCGGCTCGTAGACCCACTGTCTGACTGCTTCGATGGCCGCTTCATCCAGGAAAGGCTCGGAACGCAGAACGCGGACACTCTGGACCCGGCCGTAGACATCGGTGGTGGCTTCAAGAATCACAACGCCTTCCTTACGGGCCTGCCGGGCTATCTCTGGATACACGGGTTCAACCCGGCGGACAAGGCGCGGTGGTTTGATTTCTCCGATGGCCCGGACCGGCTCTTCTTCTTCCTGGCCGACTGGTGTTATCAGTTTCTCCAATTCTTTACCCCAGACGGGTGTCTCATCTCCATAATCAACACCCCAGGAAACACCAGGCTTTTGGCCATAGCCGTTGATTCCTTCCTCGGGAATATCTTCCGGTATGTCAACCGGAGCCACCAGCACTCCCGGAGCCACGACCGGCTGAGCCTTGATTGGAGTCTTGGTACCAGAGCCTCGCGGGCTGCCTTTGGGCGGAGCGGGTGGCGGCGTAGGAGATGGTATCGGGGCCAGGAAGGCGCTATAAACCTGGACCGGCGGAAGCGAACCCGGATTCATCAATGGAACACCGATGAGCAGGGCCCCGGCCATTAAATGAATCAGGCCGGAGATGGTCACGGCCAGAATAATCAGCTTGAAATTCTTGCTGATGACAATAAAAGAATCCCTGAAAATTTCCGGCCTGGGGAGTTTTTCCAGATTGGCTCTTCGCAGTGGTTGCAGCCTGACCTCTTCACCCGGCAAGTGTCTGGCTGACTGCTGTTTTAACCCCTCAGTCCCGGATACCCTTTTCCTTTTGAGGATGCCAATTACTCTTTTCATTGCTCACCCCCTGTTTTCCACCCAATAAAGCAGCAACTTTTATGCCAGCCTGGAAATGGCCAGACCCGGCCAAAAGGCTCCGGGTAAAGGAAGAAATTGCGGCCAGCCAACCCAACTCAATGCTAATTTCAATATAAAAATTTTTTAACCCCTTAAAAAATATTTACACTAATCCCGCCCTGGTCCCCGGATTTTCCCGGAAGCCTTAGCTTGATGTCCGCAATCCGGAGTGAGGCAGCCCGGACAGGGTTGAGAAGCCAGAAAATTAGATTGGGCAGGTTTTCGAGAATTGAAACCGCCGAGCTAAGCGGTCCTTCACTTCAGCCATCATATTTTCTTCTCGACCAGAAAGCGATGAGCCTAAGCTGAGGGTTACGAACAGGCGGCAAAGCAGGCAACAGAAAAAGCTTCATTATGAAAAAACTTTATTAATTTTTACAAATTTGATAAATAACCCCAGAAAAATTTTTAATAGACCGATGATTCTTGAGATTTAAGGCGACACCGGATCTCAAGGGAAGGAGATACTTATGAGAAAGACTGAAAAACTGCTGGGAGTAATCTTAGCCTGCGTTCTATTATTTCCAGCCTGGCGGAGCGGTCAGAATCAGGTGGCAGCACACTGGGAGACCATCGCCAGGATAAGGGAAGAAGGGCTGCAGCGGTCACAGGTCATGGACATAGCTGGTTACATTGTTGATGTCCTGGGGGCACGGCTGACCAATTCCGAAGCCATGAAGAAAGCTCAGCTATGGGCGGTGGCCAAGATGAAAGAGATTGGTCTGGAAAATGTGGTAATTGAACCCTATATGGATTATGGCGCAACCTGGGATAATGAATATTTTTCTCTTCATATGCTGGAACCTGATTATCAACCGATGACCGGCTTCCCCCTGGCTCATACTCCTGGGACAAAAGGCAAAGTCGTTTGCCCGGTGGTAATCGGTGATATCAAGTTAAAATCACAAATGGCCGAGCTCAAAGGCAAATTAAAAGGGGCGGTTGTTTTAAGCAGTCCTCCCCTGCCAATAACTCAGGCTGATTTATCGCGCGGAGTAAGCCGGCTGAGTGATGAAGATTTGAAGAAGCTGGAACAGGATGTTATCCCACCAGCGCCGCCCGCTCCCGCTCTTCCCAACCCGGATTTACTCACGCCGGAAGAAAAAATTGCTTTCTTCAAGTCCGAAGGTGCCGTGGCTGTCTTCCAGTGTGAGGGTAGCAGGCCAGGTGTGGTGGTCGGTTATTCCCGGCCGGGAAGCGTTAAGGATAAGTGGTCACGAGAAAAAACTCTGGATTCATTGCCGATTGTGGCTGTTACTCCCGAGCATTATAACCGGATGTACAGAATTGTTAAGCGGGGCCTTCCGGTTAAGGTGGAACTGGTAATTCGCAACAAGATTGGAGAAAAGGTAGAAAAGGCGGCTAATGTCATAGGCGAGATACCGGGCACTGACTTGAAAGATGAAGTGGTCATGATTGGTGCCCACTTTGATAGCTGGCAGGCCAGTCCCAACGCCAGCGACAACGCTTCTGGCTGTGCCGTGGTGCTGGAAGCAGCCCGGATTCTTAAAGCCATTGGAGTCTCACCTTGTCGGACCATAAGAGTAGCTCTCTGGAGCGGAGAAGAACAGGGGCTCTTCGGATCCACGGAATATGTCAAGAAGCATTTTGGCGACCCCAAAGACCCGGCCAACCCCCCGACCGGAGACTACGAAAAATTCCAGGTGTATTTTAACCAGGATTATGGCGCCGGACAGTACCGCGGCATTTATCTCCAGGGCAATGAACATGTGCGCCGCTTTTTCCAGGCCTGGATGGAGCCCTTCAGGGATTTTGGTATGACCACTATCTCCATCAGGAGCGTCGGCAGCACCGACCACGTACCTTTCGACAAAGCCGGGCTGCCGGCTTTTCAGTTTATCCAGGACAGAATCGCTGGTACGGCGGGACATACTAACCTGGATTTTCTTGATACTCTTTCAGCTGAAGATTTGATGAAAAACGCGGTAGTCATGGCCGCTTTTGCCTATGAAGCGGCTATGACCGACATCAAAATCCCCAGGAAAACCCTGAAATAAATGAGGGAGACCAAAATTATGAAGACTATCACCTAAAAAATTTTAAAAGTCTGTACCATGGCAAAAGAATTTTAATTCAGCTTAAGGTCTGGATTTAATTATTGAGAATTTAATCCATGGTTATATTGCCGCGCTCTGGTTATCTGCGCCCGGAAGTACCTATGGTCGAAAAGTTGAAGAAGATTGCAGTGCTTTAAGCAGGGCTTGATTTTTTAGCTGTTTAGTCAGAAGTTCGGGATTTTTTGCCGAATCATATTTTAGAAAAAGCTCTTTCCTGGAAAAATTTTTGTCTTGATGAATTAGTTAAGACCTTGGTGAAAAAATCCTCATAGTTTTTTTTCCGGGGGTGGCAGATAACCTTTATCAATAATACCCATAAAGCCTAACAGTGCTCCCCAGTGATAAAAGGCATCGCTCCATCCGGCATCATCACCCTGGCCGGTTTCAGCGTTATAATTTTCAAACACATGTTTATCTTTTATCCAGGGGGCTAACAGTAAATCTCTGGATTTTTCCACCAGGTCTTTTCTGGCTTCAGGCAGGTCGTAATTCCTGAGGCCTAAATAGACCAGAAAATTTAACGGAGCCCAGATTCTTCCTCTCCAGTAAAGATTGTCCTTATAGGCCGGGTCATTCCGGGCTATGGAAGGCAAAATGTACTTCCCCCAGAATTCTTCCGGGTTGTAAAAGTGTTCCTTGATCATCCTTTCTGCCTGCTGCTGGTCAGGTACTCTGGCCAGCAGGGGATAAAATAATGTGGGTGATAAACGGTAACTGAATTTCTCGGTTACCAGGTCTTTATTCAAATAAAGACCAAATTTGTCATCCCAGAGGGTCTGGAGTTTAAGGGTGTATTTTTCTGCTCTTTCTTTTAGTTCTTGGGCTATCTCTGGTTTGTCCAGAATAGTGGCGATCTCCGAAAGGCTCTTACAATCAGCAATATAAAGACTCACTAAACCCACATCAGCCAGCAGCAGGCGATGTCTGGTAGTGTCAAAAGTTGCCTCTTCCCACATCGGAGAATTATCCAGTCCGGATTCCCATTGGGCTCCAAGCTTGGTCCCAATTCCTTTTGTTAGACGCTCAGGAAGATTCCCCGCAGTATAAGGATCAGAACCCCAGACTAAGTAACCGTCAATATCCCGATTGCTGGCCCAGAAGCGATTCCAGGAAAGTAATTCATTAAAAACTTCCTGCAAAAACCATTTTTCACCGTATTTTTTATAAATTTCTTTAATTATAAGGGCACCCACCGGCGGCTGAGAACGGTCTTCACTTTTATAACCTGGATGGACGACATTGGGCACAAATCCCCTTTTAGTAATTGCTTTGGTAATGGCCAGGGCATTGGCATAAGCCAGGTCCCTGTTGTCCAGGGCTAACATGTAGGAGGCAAAATAGGTGTCCCACTCAAACAAAACCCAGCCACCGGCTGAGGCTGACCAGTTGCGACTTACTGGAGTAATTACTCTGTCGTTGTCAGGGTCATAAATAGTATCCCAGGCCAGAACTGTATGTATGGCGTTGTATTCTTCTGATGCTTCAGGACATACGGTCCTCCCATCAGGGACTTTTTTCCTGGCCTTTTCCAGTATTTTTACTATCTCATCAGGCGACTTCAGTTTGGGCGATGAAATCGTGATGGCTTTATCCAGGGAGAGGGTGATCTTATCTGTCGTTGTTTCCAGCCTATTCCCGTCAACATACAGGCATATATTCTGATTTTGAGTTTTCCCGATAATCTGGTCCTGATTCACTGATATTTCCCCTTTTCTTCCCCATAACATTTGAGGAACAATAATTAATGAATTCTGGGCAGAAGTACCAAGGGGGCTTGTCAGTAAATAAAGCTCGTTATTGAAAGCGGCGCTTTGAACGCGGAGATGAATACCTCGCCATCTTATTTCCAGCTCGGTATACGAGCCGTCATAGGTTCGGGGTCCTGGAATAACCTGTTCTCTGGAAGCGAAATCTTCACGGCCAATCAAAGCCTCAGTCAGGGTTTCTCCTGATTCATGGTCTTTGAGCATGAGTTTAATGGCGAAACCATCTGGCAGTAGAACATGAGTTAAAACACTCCCGTTTTCCCAGGTATTCCAGCCCCGGACTAATTTCTTCTGGAGAGCAGCCGCTGGATGGCTAATGGGTTCAGATGAAGGAGCCTTTTTCTCTTTATTTCCAGGGCCACCGGCAAGGAAAAACAGGATTGAAAGAATGATTAAAAAACAAAAAATCGGTTTAATAATTTTCATTTTTATTCTCATTATTTAACTTCAAGCTCAACGTCGTAATAAAAAGCAGACAGCGGTCTTTTGGAAATGGGTTCAGTATTATCTAACCTGACAATGGTGTGATAATAGCCTGGGTTGAGACCTGCGGTATTAATTTTATTGGTGACAATCTGGTTTTTCCCCTGTTTTTTAATTTCTACCGTAAGCCAGGCTGGAAGAGACCCGTGAACCTTCCAGAGTGGTAAGTCAACTGTTCCGGCATTATGAATGGTCAAAGAAGCAGAAAGCTTCTCCGGCCTGGAACTTTTTGCGCACAGCGAGATAAGATAAGTATCGGCACTGATAATCGGCGGGAGCGGAAACTCCTTGGTACTGGACAGACGCAGCATGATTACATCATTCGGCGGGACGGTCACTGTCAAACCCCTGGCGATTGGTCCGGTGGTCTGGTGTTTCCACAGGTTGCGGACATAGAGGCTGTCTCCGCCTCTGAAGCCGAATTCCTCCCAGATAATGGTTACCTCAGAGGGCGAATTGTTCTGGTTAAAAATCAGCACCGCCTGGCTGCCATCAAACAATTTCTTTTGACCCCAGATACTCACCTGGCCATCCTTCCTGATGATGTGACCCTGAATCCCGAGCGGGTCCTGGTCTACAGCGATAACTTCTAAGTTGGTCAGGATTTGCCGGGTGGACTCTGTCATCTGGCGCAGGTCGTTTCCCGCAATAAGCGGTGCCGCCATCATACACCACAGGCTGAAGAGGCTACGGTTTTGAGCCTCGCTCAGCCCGGGCATGCCAACAATCATCATGTCCGGGTCATTCCAGTGCCCCGGCCCAGCATATTCAAACAATTTCTCGTTGGCCATAACTATTTCCATGGCGGAGTTCCAGTCGGCTTTGCCTGGCTCACAGATATCACCGGTTGTCCTCCACAGATGACCCACCGCGGCCGCCCATTTCCATGGTTCTCCCACTCCCCAGGAACACAGACTGTGAACAAGGGGACGGCCGGCCGCGCGCTGGGCTTCATCCAGCAAAGTATAGGTCTGGACGATATCCTGCCCTTTAGTGTTGCACCAGTCGATTTTCAGGTAATCAGTTCGCCACTCGGCAAACTGGCGCATATCCTCAAATTCATAACCTTTGGTGCCGGGCATAGCCTTGCTGCAGGTGAGGGTGCCGGCATCAGTGTAGAGGGCGTATTTCAGGCCTCGTTGATGAATGTAATCTCCCAGTCCGCGTAAACCGCTTGGATAGCGCTCTAAATTGGTAGTTAGCTTCCCGTTCTCTGCTCTATAAAAACAAATGCCTTCATCAGGTCCGATGTAGGCATAGCCTGCCTCTCTCATTCCACTGCGGAGCAGAGCCTCAACCATTTCTTTGATTAACTGCTCATTCTGAGGTTCCTGGCCAAAGGTATTCCAGGGATACCAGCCCATAGGCGGTGTCATAGCCAGCCCGTCATAATCAGCTCGAAGCTTAGCAGCGGGCTGGTCGCTTGAAGCAAAGATGAAAATAGAGATAAGTATGATAGCCATGGCGAGAGTTCCAGTTAGCTTAGGCATGCCTTTCTCCTTATAAAAATTTTTCGAGCTCTGGCTGCGTCATTTGTTCTTCGCTTTTGTTATTTTTCAGTTTTACTCTGGCCCGCACGATTCTGCCATAAATATAAAACACTGAAGATATTATTTGCAAAAAATATAAATCTTGACCTGATTATCCCTTCTGGATTTATTCTTAATTAATCTCGCTGACTTATTGTAAGATTGATAAAGTATAAAGCTTGATTTAATTTTTTCCCTCAGGGAAGGAAGTATCTTTTTTTAGCCTTTCTACCAATTCACGGAAAAAAGGGCTGGCCTGCTTAAAGAAGCGCTGGTAAGACTGGCAGAAAAAGCTTTTTTCTGGCTCGGGCAGGTAACCTCTTTCTTTTGGACAGCCGCCGCGGCAAAAAAGGAGCCATTGGCATTTTTTACATTCTTCGGGCAGATGAAATTTCCGTTTACCGAACTTTCTTTGAGTGGCGGAGTTAAGCATCTCAACCAGGCGCTTTTCTTTAACATTTCCCAGCTTCCACTCCGGCTGAACATAAAAATCGCAGGAATAGACCTCGCCGTTGTGTTCCACCACCACATAATCGCCGCATTCTTTATACAGGGTGCAGTCGGGCGGGGTTAAACCAGCAAAGGCAAAAAGCAGGGCTTCAAAGTTGCGGATGTAAGTTGAAGGCCGACCATCACGGAAGTCAGCCTGCCAGAGCTCAAACAGTTTTAACAAAAAGTCACCGAACTGCTGGGCCGGGGCAGAAAAGCTGGCTGGTTTTTCAGGGTTTTCCGGGTCAGGCTCAAGGCAGGGAATGAACTGCATGTAAGTGAGCCCAAGACTTTTTAAGAATTCATATATTTCTTCCGGAAACCGGACTGAATAATCGTTAACCACGACCAGAGCATTAGTGGCCACCTCAGAGTCAAGAAGCAGTTTGGCGACTTCTACCACTTTTGACCACGAACCCTGGCCGTTGGAGTGCCGGCGATACCGGTCATGGATAGGTTCGGGCCCGTCCAGGCTCAGTCCAACCAGGAAGTTGTGGGCGCGAAAAAATCGGGCCCAGTCCTTGTTTATCAGAAGTCCGTTAGTTTGAAAGCCGTTGCTCACCGACTTCCGTGCCCCATATTTCTGCTGGAAATAAACCGCTTGCCTGAAAAAATCAAGGCCCATAAGGGCTGGTTCTCCACCCTGCCAGCCAAAATAGATCTCAGGGCCTGACTGAGACATAGCCTGCTTGATCGTTTCTTCCAGGACTTCCAGGCTCATCCGGTGGTGGTGAGTTCGGGGAAAAAGCTCGCTTTTCTTCAGGTAAAAACAATAATGACAGTACAGGTTACAATCCGGCCCGGCTGGCTTAATCAAAAGGCTGGTCAGTTTTTTTCTGTTGATAAGGCCCGCTTTGGTCATTTACGAAACCCGGCTTTTTTCGATTTAACGTTTCTTCAGTATTTTATTCATTTATAAATTCAAATAATAGATAAAATTAATTTCTGGAACAAAAAAGAGGAAACATTAAATCTATCCAGGCTAAATTAGAGCTTCGTTAAGCTCAGCTCAAATAGAGAATACAGGATCTTAATAGCTCACATTTTTACTCCCAGCCTGATGATTTGTACCCTTAATTTTTCTTGCGGGCTTGTTTGTGCTGGTCAGCGCCTTCTGGCTAAAAACAAGTTTGAAAAATGTTTTAGTTCCTGGCTTTCTGTTAAACTGATATCTGGTATGATTTGAAATGGATAATGGCAGGCATAACATGACCATTAAAAGAAACTTAATTAAAAACCTTACCCGTCGGGATTTCCTGAAAGCTTCAGCGGCTGGTTTAGGAACTTTAGTTTTCCAAGACCAACTTGGTGCCAACTTAAAAGAAGGTGCCAGGCCGAACATTCTGTTTGTCCTGACTGATGACCAGCGCTTTGATATGATGGGTTGTGCCGGCCATCCCATTATTAAGACACCAAACCTTGACCGTCTGGCGCAGGAAGGGGTTCGATTTGAACAGGCCTTTGTCACCACACCCATTTGCGCTGCCAGCCGGGCCAGTATCTTCACCGGCACTTATGAGCGAACCCATACTTATACCTTTACCAAACCGCCTGTAACCCGGGCTTTCACTGACATAAGCTATCCAGTTTTGCTGAGGAAGGCCGGTTACCGCGTCGGCTTTGTGGGTAAATTTGGCGTAAAGGCGGAAGAAGGTGTTGAGAAACAAATGTTTGATTATATGGAGCTGACCGGTTTTCCTTATTTCCAGACAATTAATGGAGTAAAGCGCCACATAACCGAATTAGAGGGCGAATATGCCGTTGATTTCCTTCGGGAAGTAAAGGCCGGTCAGCCTTTCTGCTTGATCTGGTGCCCCTGGGCGCCCCATGCTGATGATGATAACCCTGAGCAGTATTTCTGGCCGCCGGAGGTTGATGATTTATATCGGGATGTACAGATTCCTGTTCCGGAAATGGCTGACCCCAAATATTATGAATCTCAACCTGAATTTCTGAAAAATACCATGAACCGCACCCGCTGGTTCTGGCGTTTTGATACACCTGAAAAATACCAGAAGATGGTTAAGGGCTACTACCGGATGATAAGCGGGGTTGACCTGGTGCTGGGGAGAATCTTGGCTGAGCTGAGGCGCTCAGGACTGGACAAGAACACGGTCGTTATTTTTTCTTCAGATAACGGATATTTCCTTGGCGAGAGGGGATATGCCGATAAATGGCTCATGTATGACCTATCAATAAGAGTGCCTTTAATTTTTTATGATCCCCGGGCTCCAAGGGGAAGCCGTGGCCTGGTGAGAAAAGAACTGGTACTCAACATCGATATTCCGGCCACCATTCTGGATCTGGCCGGTCTTCCCCTGCCGGATAAATACCAGGGGCGCAGTCTTAAACCATTACTGGGACAGGCCAAGATAGACTGGCGAAAAGAAATTTTCTGCGAGGAACTCTGGGACAATCCAGAAATCCCTCAGAGTGAGTGTGTCCGGACTGACCGCTGGAAGTATATACAGTACCCCAGGCATCCGGAATATGTAGAGCTCTTTGACTTGAAAACAGATCCCCAGGAAAAGCACAACCTGGCCCGTTTACCTCAATACCAGTCTACTCTTAGAGAGCTCCGTGATCACTGCCAGAAGTGGGTTCAACGACTGGTCGAAGACAGGAAAAAATTCCAGTAAAAAAACACCGGAGTTTCTTAGCTCGTTTACCCAAGAAAAGCTTCCAGGTTTTTGGCAAAAATAATTAAATTTCTGGTTTGACTCCAAGTTCTGTTCTTAGCCGGTTAAGCTCTTTTGTCAGGTCATCCTTAATCTTCTGGTAATCCGGATGATTATAAACATTGTTCACTTCCTGGGGGTCAGCTTCAAGGTCGTAAAGTTCCCAGCAGTCAATATCATGATAAAAATGAATCAGCTTGTAGCGGGAAGTCCTGATTCCGTAGTGACGTTTGACCGAATGGACAGCCGGGTATTCGTAGTAATGATAATAAAAAGATTCTCGCCAGTCAGAAACTCTTCTTCCCTGAAGGATGTCTTTAAATGATTTCCCCTGCATATAAGCAGGCACGGGCAGTCCAGCCATATCCAGCAGCGTTGGAGCTAAATCCACGTTGAGCACCAGATGTTTGCGGTCAACCTTTCTTTCCACTCCGTCGGGGTAGCGGATGAGCAGGGGGAAGCGGATGCTCGGCTCATACATAAACCGTTTGTCAAACCAGCCGTGTTCACCCAGGAAAAAGCCCTGGTCAGAAGCGTAAATGACCAGGGTGTTACTGGCCAGACCTTCTTTATCCAGGAAATCTAACAGCCGCCCAACACTTAAATCAACCGAAGCAATGCAGCGCAGATAATCTTTGATGTAGCGCTGGTATTTCCATAAAGCCAGCTCCAGGCCTTCAAGCTTTTTTCTTCTAAATTCTTCATTTTCATCCCGGTAGGCTTCCTCCCAGGTTTTTTTCTGCTCCTCAGTCAGGCGGTTATAAACAGAATTCCAGTAGGCCAGGCCGGTTTTTTCCTGCTCGTTGATTTCTTCTTCGCTTAAGGGGAATAGTTTCAGGTCATAAGACAGGTAGGCGTGGTCCGCAATTCGCATTTCCTGGTGGCGGGCGGCCTCGCACCTGGTGCGATAATCGTCAAAGAAAGTTTCCGGCACCGGTAGGTCTTCATCTCTAAAAAGGCGGAGGGCTTCCGGGTCGGGCATCCAGTTGCGGTGCGGTGCTTTATGGTTAAAAAACAACAGGAAAGGTTGGCTCTTATCTCTGTTTTTAATCCAAGCCAGACATTTTTCCGTGAGAATATCCGTGACGTAGCCATGTTCCTGGTATTTTCGGTCTTTTTCAATGAAATCCGGGTTATAGTAATGTCCCTGGTCTGGCAGGATGGAGAAATAATCAAAGCCAGCTGGAGAAGCCTTCAGGTGCCATTTTCCCACCAGGGCAGTCTGGTAGCCGGCTTTTTTAAAGAGTACGGGAAAGGTTCCTTCCTGGGATTTCATTTCCAGACTGTTATCAATAACTCCATGCTGATGACTGTATTGACCGGTGAGAATGGAAGCCCGGCTTGGGGCGCAGATGGAATTGGTAGCAAAGCTACAGTCAAAACGAATTCCTTCCTGAGCCAATCTATCCAGGTGAGGCGTCTGGATAAGACGGCTGCCGTAAGCGCTGATAGCCTGACAGGCGTGGTCGTCAGACAGGATGAAAATAATGTTGGGCCTGGAGCTTAGCCTCCGGCAGGAAATAGAAGTAAAAAGCTGCGGCAGGCTTATTGTTCCGAGGGCAGTTAATTTCAAGAAATCCCGGCGGTTTAATTTTTCGCTCATTTTACTTTCTCCGATGGGATTTGATTATCAAATTAAGCGGAGCATATCAAGCTTTTTTACAGACGGATAATTAAATTTTTTCTAATCAATTAAATAAAAGGTAAGTAATTTGAATGGATGAAGTTAAACCGTTAATTAGATCGTCTTTTAAGAACCGGTCAGAAAGCACTGGCCATAGAGACCCTAAAATTTTCGAATAAATTTTTTGACTTAATGGGGTTTATTAATTATGTTAAAAAAGAAAGGAGAAAAATTGTTTAAAGATAGAAAGACAACACTCGAGTTTTTACTCAGGCCTGTAATTCTAACGATTATCGCCTTGGAATTTATTACCACATTACTCTCAGCCGCACTTGTTTTCCCTCCAGATGAATATGCCCGGCGCCGGGCCCGGTTGATGGAACACATCGGTGATGGCGTGGCTGTTTTTCTTGGGGCAAAGGCTCCCTGCTCTGATTACCGGTTTTATCAAAACAATGATTTGATTTATTTTTGCGGAGTTGAAATTCCAAATGCCATCCTGGTGGTTGATGGTCAGAAAAAAGAAAGCCTTCTTTTCTTTAATATGAGTGAAAAAGAGGCCGAAAGCGAGGGCCTTCCCCTTTCTTTAATCCGCGAGCCACAAAAAGTAACGGGTATAGATAAAGTTCTGCCATTAGAGCAGTTCCCGGGCTATCTGACAGGTTTGAATAACCAGGGCCGGACTGTCTATACCATGTTTTATCCCGAAGAATTAATGAGGGAAAATAGCAGAGAAAAATACAATGCCTTGCAGAGGACGATGGTGCTGGACTTGTTCGACCAGCGCCTGACCAAAGAGTTACAGTTTGTTTTCCAGTTAAGGAATAAATTCCCGCGGCTGCGGGTTGAAGATGTCTCAGCCGTGGTCTGGGATTTGAGAAAATATAAATCCCCGGCCGAAATAGAAGTCCTTCGTCAGGCTGGCCGAATTGGGGTTAAAGCCCATCGGGCGGTCATCCAGGCGACGAGACCGGGTGTTACCGAAAAAGAGCTGGCCGCGCTCTTTGAGTATGTTTGCCTCAAAGAAGGAGCCCAGGATCTGGCCTTTAATACCATTATCATGTCTGGGAAAAATCATGCCTTCGGTCATTACCATGCCTATGACCGAACCCTGCGGGATGGAGATTTTGTTATTCTTGATGCCGGCCCTGATTACGAATATTACAACGTTGACCTTTCCACCTCTTTCCCGGTCAACGGAAAGTTTACCCCAAGACAAAAGGAGCTTTACCAGAAAGCGCTGCTGGTTCGCCAGGCCTGCCTGAATAGTTACCGGCCAGGAATTACTCTGCGGCAGGTGTCCGAAGAGGTCAAGAAATATTTGAAGGAAAAAGGCCTGTCTCCCGATGACTCTGATTTAAGGGGGCCTGTTCGCTTTGGCGGGTATAACCATTCAGTTGGTCTGGGGACTCATGATGTCCAGGCCACTTTTTCCGGACCTAATGAAGTGTTAAAACCCGGCTACGTTTTTTCCTGTGATATTCAGGTGATTCATCCTGAAGAACAGATCGGTATCCGTCTTGAGGACAACATTGTTATCACTGAAAACGGTTATATAAATTTAGGCGAGGGGCTTCCGCGAACCATTGAAGAAATAGAAGAGTTGATGAAAAAAGACGGGGTCATCCAGGTGCTTAAGAAGAATAAGGTTTACTGAGCCAGAGCCTAAGCGTGGAAACAATTTATCAGGAGTATTGCCATGAGGAAATATGGAGCTTTCCTTAAAGTAATCATCTTTATTTTGTTGCTGAACACAATCTTTTTTTTACCTGAAATCACTGGCGCTTATGCTCAGCAGGTTGATTTCAGTCAAAAACCGCGCCAGTGTGAAAGAAGCAGGACCTATGATGCCCGACACTACTTGATTAAACTTAATCTGGACGTGGAGGATAAGGCTTTTCAGGGAGAAGCGGTTTTGACTCTGAGCTCGCTTCGCCCTGATTTAAAAACTGTTGAGCTTGACGCTGAAGATTATAGGGTCGAAAAAGTAAATGATGAATGGGGGCGCGCTCTTTCTTTTAAGCAAACAGATAAAAAGCTTTTGGTTGAGCTCCTGCGTCCTTATAGTGTAGGCGAAGTATTTTCCATCACGGTCTTTTATCGCAGTGATGACCGGGCCCATAAAACTACCAACAAGAAAGGGCTCCGGTTTTTTGAGGCCACCGCGGAACACCCGAGGCTGGTAGCTTCCGATTCCTGGCCGGACGGAGTTCATCACTGGTTTCCCTGCTATGATTTTCCAAATGATAAAGTCACCAATGAAATCATCGCTACCGTGAAGGAGCCCTACAAGGTTGCTTCTAACGGTCGCCTGGTGAGTGTGGTAAAGAATGAACGTGAACAAACAGTGAGTTATCACTGGCTTCAGGATAAACCTCATTCTACTTATTTAATTTTCCTGGCGGCGGCTCCTTACGAAATTATCAGTGACCGCTACGAGAACATTCCCATTAACTACTGGGTCTTCCCTCAGCACCTCAAAGATGCCCTTCGTTCTTATGAAAAAACGCCGAAGATGATGGAATTTTTCATCAGGACCTTTGGCACACCCTATCCCTGGGATAAATACGACCAGATATCTGTGCCCCTGGGTGGAGGGGCTGAAAGCACCTCGGCTACGGCCATGACTTATCAGATTATCCATGATGAAAAAGCAGAGAAAGATTTTTCCAGCATTGGCATTGTCTCGCACGAGCTGGCTCACCAGTGGTGGGGAGACCTGATTACTTTACGGAGCTGGGAGCAGGCCTGGGTCAACGAGGGTTTTGCCACCTACTCTGATTATCTTTACTATGAATATGACCGCGGGCCAGAAGAAGGGGCCATAAATTTGCTGAACAAGAAAAATGCTTATCTGCGGGAAGCCAGAACGAGGTATATCCGGCCAATTGTTACTGACCATTATTATGTTCCACAGGATTTATTTGATGCCCATTCCTACCAGAAAGGGGCCTGCGTGCTTCATATGCTCAGATTTGTGCTTGGTGACCAGCGCTTCTTTCAGGTGCTGAAAGAATTTCTCCACCGCTATTCCTTTCAACCGGTTGATACCCATGATTTTATGAAGACAGTCAAAGAAGTTACCGGTGAAAACCTGGACTGGTTTTTTGAGCAGTGGCTTTTTAAACCAGGACACCCGGTTTTTGAGATTTCCTCAGTATGGGATGAAGTGAAGAAAACACTGGGCCTGACCATTAAACAGGCTCAGGACACTTCCCGGGGGGTTCCTGTATATAAAACTCCGGTATTGATCGGGATAAGGGGCAGCAAAAGTCTTGATGAGGGGAGTATTAAGGGGGATAAAGATGATGAAGTCATTTACCAAATCTGGATAACCGATAAAGAAAACTATTATGAATTTCACCTGACGGGAAAACCTCTTCTGGTTCGCTTTGACCGCGGCAATTATCTTCTCAAGGAATGGACTTTTCCTAAAAGTGTAGAAGAGCTGCTTTACCAGGTCCAGCATGATGATGTGATCGGCCGGATGTGGGCTGTCGAGCAACTGGAAAAATTCGCTGACAAACCAGAAGTGGTGAAAGCTATACAGGATGTGGCCCGGAGAGATGAATTCTGGGCGGTGAGGAAAACAGCCGTAGAAACCATTGGCAGCTGGAAGAACGTGAAGTTTATTCCTTTTTTAAAGGAGAAATGTAAAGACAGACATTCCCAGGTAAGAGCCGCGGCGCTGAAAGCTCTGGGGGATCTAGCTCAGCCGGCGCTGGCCGGGTTTTTCCAGGAATGCTTTAACCGGGATGATAGCTATGTGGCTCAGGCTGAAGCTCTGAGAGCTCTGGGGAAAACCGGTGATAAAAAGCAGGCTGATTTTCTCAAAAAGGCGGCTTCTCTTCCTTCCTACCGGAATATAATCAAAAACGCCGCCCTGGAAGCACTCCGACAACTGGGTCTGGAACGATGAGTTCAACTTGTTCTCCTGAATTTGATTGTAAAATTGGCTTGAGGAATGAATTTTAATGGAAGAAAGAGAAGGGACCAAAATGAAAAAAATTATCAGCCTTGTTATTCTGGTAATGTTTCTGTTTAGCACTGCTTGCCAGGTCAGGACCGAGGATAAGGGCCTGGCAGCTGGCTTCAAACAACCCGGCCACGAGGCTCGACCGAGAGCTTACTGGAACTGGTTGAACGGTTCTGTATCGTTGGAAGGTCTGACCCGTGATTTGGAAGAAGCCAAAGACAAAGGACTGGCCGGCCTGGAAATATGGGATACCGAAGCCATGCGAAATCCTGACGGCTTTGTTCCCATAGGGCCGCCATTTCTGGGGCCTGAATCCGTGGCGGCCATCCACCATGCCATGAAAGAAGCCCGAAGATTAGGATTGACTCTGGGGCTGATTACTTCCAGTGGCTGGAATGCTGGAGGTTCCTGGGTGCCTCCTGACATGGCCAGCAAAAATCTTTACTATTCAACTTTGGTAGTCAGCGGACCGGCTAAAATCAGCCAACCGCTGGAGTTCCCCGAAGTTCCTCCTGCCTGTCCTAAAGGTGAAGACGGCAGGCCAAAGTGGTATCTTGATGTGGCGGTGCTGGCCTGGCCCTATACCGAGGACAAACTCATTCCAGATGTTTCTAAAGTCATCAATATTACTGATAAGGTAACAAATGGTCAGCTGGTATGGGAAGTCCCACCGGGCCAGTGGCAAATCATGCGCTTTGTTTGTACTAATAACGGGCAACAGCTAATCGCGGCCAGTCCAAACTCAAAAGGTCTGTTCATTGATTTTCTTGACCCAGAGGCCACCCGTTTTCACTTTGAGTACATCTTAAATAAAATTGGCTTGAAAAAAGGTGCCAATCCGGATTGTCCTCTTAAATACCTGGAAGTTGATAGCATGGAGCTCGAAGAAGGCATACAGTGGACCCCAAAATTCCCGCACTGGTTTAATAAGTATAACGGTTATGATCCAATTAGCTGGTTACCGGTGTTGACGGGCTGGACCGTAAAAGATAAGGATACCAGTGCCAGATTTATTTATGATTATAAAAAAACAGTTAGCGACCTTCTTATTTTCAGCCATTATGTAACGGGAAGCGAGGTGTGTGCTGAATACGGTCTGCAACTTGCTGGCGAAGCTGGAGGTCCTGGTCCCCCTATCTGGGATAGCTGTCCGGTTGATGCTCTGAAATCTCTGGGAAATGTTGACATTCCGCGCGGTGAATTCTGGATTAAGAATCGCCACAATATTTTTCTGGTTAAAGAGATAGCTTCGGCTTCACATATTTACGGAAAAAAATATGTAGATGCTGAATCCTGGACCACCTGGTTGCGCTGGCAGAACAGCCCTTTGGTACTCAAACAGCTGGTTGACCGAGCCTTCTGTGAAGGTCTGAATCGGATAACCTACCATGTCTTTGCCCACTCGCCGGAAGAGGCAGGTTTTCCCGGTCGGGCTTATCATGCCGGTGTGGACCTGAACCCGCGTGAGGTCTGGTGGCCCAAGGCCCGACCTTTCATGGATTACCTGGCTCGTTGTTGTTATATGTTGCAGCAGGGTTTATTTGTGGCTGATGTCGCCTATTATTATGGCGATAAAGCTCCAAATTTCTGGCCACTGTATCACAATGTTCCAGAAAAGCCTTTGCTGGAAGGATTGGGCGAAGGCTATGACTATGACGTGGTCAACACCGATGTCATCCTCAATCGGATGTCAGTTAAAGATGGCTGGATTGTTCTTCCAGATGGGATGTCTTATCGCCTTCTTGTCCTTCCTGATGAGCGAGTCATGCCCCTTGAAGTGCTTATCAAATTGGAAAAATTGGTTGCCGGGGGTGCGACCATTATAGGCCCCAAACCTTTTGATGTTCCAGGTCTTAAAGACCACGAAGAACAAGCTGCCAGACTGCGAGCCCTGGCTAACAGGATGTGGGGAGACTGTGATGGGGTTTCAGTCAAACAAAATAACTATGGCCGGGGCCAGGTTATCTGGGGTTTAACTCCGAGGCAATGGCTGCTCCAGAATTCTATCGGCCCAGATTTTTCAAGTGAGATTGAAGAACACAACACCCATCTTGATTACATCCATCGCCAAGTGGAAGATAAGGATATCTATTTTATCAGAAACAAATCATTAACTCCGATAAGTTTCTGGTGTGTTTTTCGGGTTAAAGATAAAACGCCTCAACTGTGGGATCCGCTGGATGGCAGCATAAAACCGGTGTTTGCTCACAGGAAGGTAACAGGCGGAACAAGTGTCTGGCTCAATCTCCCACCGGCGGGTTCGGTGTTTGTGGTCTTTAGTAAAAAAACCCTGCCTTCTGGCCCTGATTGGGCTGTGCTTTCGGACGGAAAATATGACTCTTCTTTTCCTCTCCTTGAGGTCCAGCGGGTTGATAAAAAATCGGCCAGGGTCAGAGTCTGGCAGAATGGTGAGTATGAAGTAACCGGTCTTAAAGGACTAAAGAAGCGGATTAAAGTCTATTCCTTGCCACAGCCGCAAACTATTGAAGGCGAATGGACGGTGGAATTTGACCCCAAGTGGGGAGCTCCACCCAGCCTTAAGCTGCCAGAACTTATATCCTGGACAGAACATGAAAATGAAGGTGTGAAGTATTATTCCGGTCCGGGATTTTATGTCAAATCGATAGATATACCTGAGGAGTGGCTGGTCTCTGATAAAAGATTGTATCTGGACCTGGGAGAGGTTCATGAGGTAGCTGAAGTGTTTATTAACGGCCGATCGGCTGGCATACTATGGACCCTGCCCTTTCGCACAGAGATTACTCCTTTCCTCAAACCAGGCTCTAATGAGGTTAAAATTGAAGTCAGGAATATGTGGATCAACCGTCTCTGTGGTGATTTGCTGCTTCCACCGGAAAAAAGATACTGCCGCACTAACATCAGGTCTAACTGGCAGCTTTATCCCGCTGGCCTGCTGGGACCGGTTAGACTTTTGCCAGCACTGGAGATGGAAGTAGATTTTTCAGATAAATAAAAGAAAAATTATGTCAGGGTTAACTCAGTGCTAGTTTTATTTAATATAATCTGGGCAATTGAGGTTTTATTAATGACTTAATATTTATTACTAATTAGAACCGAGGTCTGAAATCCTGATTTGCGAAAGTGTATTCAGTGACCCGGTGAAAAAAGGATCAGGAGACATTCTTCTCGAAAAGATGGAAACCAGAATGAAATTTAAATCCCGTTTATAGGAGTTGTTATGAGGGGCAAAATGAGTAACAGGAGTGAAAAAGCAAAATGGATATTGATGATATTTGTGTTCCTTTCTTTATTAGCAGGCTTGTTTAGATTCAGCCATGGTAAAAAAGCTGACAGTCAAAATTACTCACCCCGGATTGTAAATATAATCAATTTCGTCCGGCAATGCGAACCGCGAATTGACTGGATAACCGAGGAAGTTCTCTTTCAGACGGTGGTGGAGCAGATCAAGATCATAAAACAGTATAATTTCAAAGCCACTTTCCTTCTCCAGTATGATGCCCTTATCGACCCCCGTTATCAGAAGCTGATGAAAGAATTACCAGCCGACCAGTTTGAGGTCGGAGCCTGGTGGGAGATACCCCAACCGCTGGTGGAGAAAAGCGGACTGAAATGGCGGGGAAGATTTCCCTGGGACTGGCACGCTGATGTTGGGTTTGCAACTGGCTATACACCGGAAGAAAGAGAAAAACTCATTGACACCTACATGGAAGACTTCAAGAAAATTTTTGGTTGCTATCCAAAATCTGTTGGCTCCTGGTTCATCGACGCCCATTCTCTGAAATACATGTACGATAAGTATGGAATTGTAGCTTCCTGTAATTGTAAAGACCAGGTAGGAACAGATGGATACACTTTATGGGGCGGCTACTGGAGTGGTGGTTACTACCCGAGCCAGGTTAATGCTTACATGCCCGCGCAGAATCCGGAAAAGCAAATTCCCATCCCCATTTTCCGCATGCTGGGCAGTGACCCCATTCATCAGTATGACAGTGGTCTGGGTACCGGGAACCAACGCGTTATTTCTCTTGAACCGGTGTATGAGAAAGGCGGGGGTGATGAGAGATGGTGCCGTTGGTATTTTGATTGGTTCGTGAACGAACCAGCCCTGAATTACGCCTATGTCCAGGTCGGACAGGAGAATTCCTTTACCTGGAAAAGGATGGCCCGGGGCTACGAGATTCAGATGAAGATTTTAGATGAACTCGTCAAAAGCGGGAAAATCGTCCTGCAGACTCTCAGCGAAACGGGAAAGTGGTTTAAGAAGAATTATCAGGTTACTCCGCCCACTTCAGTCGTAGTCCTTAAAGATCATTCTGAAAAAAATTTAAAAACCATCTGGTTTAACTCCAGATTTTACAGGGTAAACCTGCTCTGGGAACAGGGAACTTTACGATTCAGAGATATTCATCTCTTTGATGAAAACATGGTCTCTGATTATCTTAAAGAACCCGGGACATCAAGCCAGTGTTTTTATTATACCCTGCCGCTGGTGGACGGGTTTTACTGGAGTTCTCTGGAGACAATTGCCGGTCTGAAGTTCAAATCTGGTGATGGGAAAGAGTTAAACGGTAGCAACCTGGTGGCGACCAATTCGCCAGCGGGCCAACTTCTGGTGCGCTGGCCGACCAGTTCTCTGGCCGGAGAAATTTCTGTTCAATTTGATGAAAACTCTTTGATAATTTCGGCCACCGGCCGGCTTGAAGATAACTGGTATCTCGAATTGAGCACCGCACCGGAAGCGGATTTACCATTTCTTAAAATAGAACCTGAAAAGTTATCCGGGAAATTCAGGAACTGGACTTATGTGGTTCGGCTGAAGACAGGTCGATTTATAAAAGAACAGCATAAGCCCCTGAAGATTATCCCCCATAATAACCGGATTGTTATTGATTTTTCCTCCAGAGAGAAATAGATTCTCATTTTTTTCTGTAATCAAAGGATGATTTGCCTGGCAATAATTTGCCTAACTACGCCCGGGGCGAGATCCAAATTTCAATTTGAAAGAAAAAATTTCTTGACAGAATTAGAATAGTTTCTTACATTAAGAAAATAACTTTTAAGCGCTGCAGAGGAGAATTCAATGAAACGGCGGGAGTTCGTCAGGGCGGCGGGAATAGGTACGGCATTAATAGCTCTGAACAGCTCTTTATATCCCGATATAATAAGGGCCCCTAAGGATGAGCTTCCCCATATCATTCTTCTTTTGACTGATGATCAGGGTTACGGCGATGCCGAATGCTATAATCCGGAATCTCTGATTCCAACCCCAAATATCAATAGATTAGCCCAGGAAGGAATCAGATTTACTGACGCTCACTCCCCTTCTGCCGTCTGCACCCCCACCCGCTATGGGCTTCTGACCGGCAGATATGGCTGGAGAACCTGGTTGAAAAGAGGCGTTGTTGGCGGGTATACGCCAGCTCTTGTTGAACCGGAGCGCGAGACCCTGGCTACCCTGTTAAAAAAGAAACAATATCAATGCGGGTTTTTCGGCAAGTGGCACCTTGGCCTGAACTGGACCAGAGCCAATGGTTTCAGACCAACCTGGAAAGATGCTGAGAGACTTTACCGAGGTTCCTGGCAGGACGCTCCGCCAGAAACAGGAATGAAGGTGGATTTTTCAAAACCCATTTCTGGCGGTCCTCTGGACCATGGTTTTGATTATGCCTTTTTTACTGCGGCCTGTTCAACCATTGATGGTCCATTTACCTTTATCGTGGGAGACAGGGTCAAAGAGATACCCACCCGAAAAATATCAGAGTTTTACGATATGAGTGGTGGCGAGGAAGGTAGCCCCCGTCCTGGATGGGCTGCCCCAGGCTTCAAGCTTGAAGAAGTGGACATTGAGTTTACCAAAGAAGCCATTGCTTTTATTAAGCGAAGCCTGAAAGAATCTCCAGGGAAGCCATTTTTTGTCGAGCTCTGTTTATCTTCACCTCATACTCCCTGGTTACCCCCAGACTTTGTCAAAGGTAAAAGCGGCGACGGGCCCCGCGGAGACCTGGTTGTTCTGGCTGATTGGTGTCTGGGAGAGATAATGAAAACCCTGGCCGAACTAAAAATTGATGAGAAAACTATGGTCATTTTTGCCAGCGACAACGGACCTCACCCTGGAATAAAAGGGCATAAATCAGCCGGGCCATTACGCGGCTATAAAACGCACATCTGGGAAGGTGGGCATAGAGTTCCGTTTATTGTCTGCTGGCCCGGGCGGATCAAACCCGGCAGTGTTTCTGATGAACCAATCTGTCTGACTGATATGATGGCCACTTTGGCCTCACTCACCGGGGCCAGGTTATCTCCTGAAGCCGGCCCTGATAGTTATGATATCTCCCCCGCTATTTTAGGAAAAAAATATAGAAAGCCAATCAGAGAGGCGTTGGTCCTTCATTCTGAAGATGGAACGTTTGCCATTCGCCAGGGTGAATGGAAGCTGGTTCTGGACAATCAAACCTCAGGCGGGTGGATGCCCCCGGAAGGCAAGCCTCCCGAGCCCGGGAGTCCTGGCCAGCTCTACAACTTAAAAGATGACCCGTTTGAACAAAACAATCTCTGGGATAAAAAACCCGAAGTGGTTGACCATCTCAAAAAACTGCTGGAACGTTATCAGCAAGAAGGGAAAAGTGCTCCTGCAAGTAATAAAAAATAAAGAACTTCATATTTTTTGGAAATTTTTGTGCCTCGGGTAAAGACCAGACTTGAATATCAGAAGCAAGAATTTGAGGAGAAAAAAGATATGAAAAGAAGATCAAGGAACCAGGTAATGAGTCTAGAACTGAGAAAAAATTTTCTGACCTTAGAAAGAGGAAAGATTGGTCATCAGGATGAAAATTTTCAGGAAAGATGACCCAAGAATAGAGCAACGAATTGGATTGAAAGAAATTAGCTCGAAGCCCGGGAGGTGAATATGCCTGTAAAAAAGAAAACATTTATTTATGGGCTGGGAATATTAACTCTTATTCTGGTCGGCCTGCCTTTTATGATTAATACCATGGCCGGGGCTAAATCATCCCGGCTAACCCAGAAGGAAAATGGACTTCATGGCTACATCAGCTTTGACCATGACCCTATCCCTGATAACTATGGGGCTGGCATAGGTTTTTACGTAGCTGTCTGGCCACTGATTGATGAGCCCCTGGCGGGCTTCCAGATAGGTTTGCCCAGCACCTGGATTATTCCCGATAATTCTGATAATAAGACGACTCCCCTCTGTCCCGAAGGGACCCTGGCCAGGAAATGGACACCGCGCGGTCCGACCTGGAGTTCTGTTTTTCAGACCATTGAAGGTGGAGTGGGGTACTGGGCCGGGAATCATTTCCGTTACGGGCCGCCCAAGTTCAGTATGAACGGCACGCCGCAGTGTTATGATTATGAAATAGGTTCACCGGGCTGGTCATTTTTTTACAGCGATGAAGCTCTGCCTGATGATCGGCTTGGCATAGCCCAGCTTAGCAATCGCCTGCTCATTCCTCCCGACGGTATTACTTTTGAAGGTTATCCCAACGGAGAATTTCTCGGGTATACCTGGATGGCGCTGCCGTTTACAGACCCGGAAGAAGGCCCGCTGCCAACCGGCGACCAGAGCTGGACCTGCTTTTTGAGCGCGGCCAATTTTAAGGGACCGATAGCCTTCTTTATCCCTGAAACCTGGAGCAAAATCGGCAAATTATTTAATTATCCCTTCCTGTTTGGTCGTGGCCTTGATGCCAGACCCGGGAAAGCTGGCGGCGGAGCCATTGAAATTAATACTGTGCCCAGATTTGAAGCCGCAGATTCAAACGGCCGAATATATGCGAGATTGCCCAAATTGCAATTTCCAGTAGATGAACAGGGCCGGTCTATTCTGGTGCAGGAAGTGACTTATTACTCCAAAGAGGCCCTGTATGATCAATTTAAAGCCTGGCGGGACCAGGGCATCTTTTGCTCTGGTCAATTTGGTCAGGAAGGAGCCATCAGGCCCAAACTCACTCCCCGGCTAACTCGCTATGATATGGCTGGAGTGAAAATAGAGGGGGTTGAGGGCGAATCGGGTATTTTTGAGACAGAGGTATTTGCTGGCAATTTGTGGGGATTGAAATGGAAGGCAGGTATAGAAAATAACATGGCGGTTTTCCCGCAATATTACAGATATGATGGAGAGCAGTATGCAGCTGTTATGGAGTCAGAGGTGCCAGCTGAAACCAGCCTAACCCAGCAAAAATTCCAGCTGGCTGGGTCCGGGCGTCCTTATAACTCAACCTGGGTCAATATCAATCCCAGACCAAAAGCTCGTCCTAATAAGGCCAAGCTGGCTGAAGGCTCAGGGTCTGATTATTCTGATAAAGAAACCCTGCCCAGGCCGAAAGCCGGACCGTTTAAGGTTACGCTGGCTGATGGTTCGGTAGTAACTTATTATTGGTACAGGTTTATCGACCAACCAGCCTTCTGGCAATATACCAGGTCCGGTAACAGATATGCCTGGTCGGCCGACAAAAAGGCTAAATTGCAGGCCCTGGTTGAAAAAATCCAGGCCACCTGGCCGATTGACCGTGACTATATGGCCCCACCGGCCTTCGGCCAGCTGGTAAAAATTGACCCGGCATTAATTGTTACTCCGCCGCCCGGCCTGGAAGTGGGCTATGTACCGATTGTTGTCCGGCAAGAACCGGCCAAAAAATAAAATAGAGAGAAAGAGACTCGGAGTTACAACTCCATCGCAGCCATTGGTTTAACCTGGTTTACTTAATTTATCCTGGCTTCGGCCTTACTTAAAAACGGCCATCTCAGCCAGGCCAGCATTCCTGGTTTCCGGAGAAACCGAGTCAATGACGAAAGCTAACCAGGTTATCTTTTTAGCCGGGAAAGAAATTTCTCTGGCTGACCTGGCCTCATTCGGCAACTCCCCTACTCGCTGGCTGCTGCCATCACTGAAAACCAGCAGTCCTGATAAAACCTGGTCTTTTAAGCTGGGCAGGTCAAACAGCCAGACCCGGCTGACCATTTCGGGTTGATCCCAGCTCAAGCGAATCACTGCTGTTGACTTTTCTTGACTGACCCATTGGTGGTCGTTTATTTCTTCTCGATAGTCAATTACTCCGTCTACTGCCCCTTCACCAAAAAATTGAGGGACCTCAGTCATAGGTTTGCTTTTTTCCTGTACTGAAGAAACACTAACCCGAGCCTTCAGAGCCAGATTCTCTTCGCTTTTCAAGGGGTCTTTCTGCCTCTGACCGGCCAGGGCCTGGAAACCATTTTCATCTAATAGCCTGACTTCCTGCAGACACCAGGCATAGCGGCTGCCAGGGGGATTGGCGATCGCCCGGTTGGCGAAGTAATCTTTATGAAAATTAGCCGAATAAGAAAGATAAAGTGTTCGACCATCGGCTCCGATGAATTTTGAGGGAAAATTTAAAAAATAGCCCTGCGGACCAAATTTCTTCAGGTAAGTAATCAATCTATAAGGTCCGGTAATCTCATCGGCTTCCAGCAGATAAGAGCTCATGTCGGCCACTCCGGGCCAGCCATCGGTTACCCACATTAAGTATTTGTGCAATGGAGCATTGTAGGTAATGGTAGTGCAGCCCATATGGTTATCCCAGATGAGCAAGGGTTTTATCTCCGTAAAATTCTTGCTCCAGACAGGTTTATTAGCGGAATCAAAGCCGGCAAAAAATTCATAGGCTTTTAGGTCATTAATATTTTTAGGGCTTGGAGTCACCCTGGCCAGGTAAACCGCATCGCCGGAAATCCAGCTATTTCCGGCCACCCGCGGGGTCGGGTCGTTATCCAGTGCTCCGTGACCCACAAGATAGGCTTTCCCGTCCGGTGAATATTCAAGGTTGCGACCGAAATCAACGAAATGAGGAGTGCCCAGCTTCACCTGCTGACCATTTTTGCCAGACTCGGGGAAAAGTGGATTGTCCGGCGACAGCGGGCTGGCAATCCAGGTCTGGCCGTAGTCGGTTGAAATTCTGAACCCGGGCACGGGTCCACAGATAGCCCAGCTGTACTGGTCAGGATATTCAGGCTTGGAAAAGTCGAAATCTATGCAGTATGTTCCGTAATACCAGACCCCATTATGAACCAGGTTGGCGCTGGGGTAACGGCCGCCATAAGGCAGGGCCGAAGCCGGCTGAGTCCCCAGCGAAATGATGGTTAAATTGAGGGGGTCATCACCAATGATTTTGGCATTACCGGTGCGGGCCCTGGCTCCGCCGGAAGAATGGCAACTCTCCTTGCCGATTTCTCCATCAGTCCAGCCGCTATACATATTCCCGTCATCGGCCCAGGATGGATACCAGGTGTCGGCGTCAGTGTAGGTGGCGTACCTTCCGGTAAAGGCTATTCCCTTTATATCTCTGGAAGGTTCAAAGGGGCAGCCTTCGGGCGGCGCTGATTTCCAAACCACGGGGGCCCGGGCTTCTGGTTCATAGGGAACGATGGCCTGCTTCGGCTTTTGCTCGCAGCCCACCATAGCTAAAAATAATAAAAGCCCCAAAAAAGTCAGGCCGATAATACCTGACTTTATTTTTTTGAAGTCATCTCTCATCCTGGTTTTTCTCATATTTTTTTCTCCTTGCCTCATGTTTTTACTGAGGCTAAATTAGTATTTTGTTTTTTAATATTCGACGGAAAAAATATTTTTAATCAGTGTCAAATACTTTAATTTTTAAATTACTTAACGGTTTCAATTTTTATCTGGACTTCAGATTCAGAATTTAAGGGCACAAACAGAACGAGGTCTGTTCCTTCCAGGGTTTTATTTACCCCGACCCTGCAGCCTTCTGCTTCTTTATTATTCACCAAGACCTTGGCACCCGAAGAATTCCAATTCTTTACGTAAATGGCTGGATTGAACAAGGCCGAATTTTTTGAACCTTTAAGACGGATGATCAAGTCTTTTGGTTTCGGGCTGAGGTTAGAAATCTTGTAGCATCTTTCACTCTTATCATAGCCTTCTGATTTAAAGCCATCGCTCTGGATTATCAGTTCGGCCGGATAGGCCCAGGACCGGCCAAACTTTATTATTTCATCAAAAGACAGGTCGTTCATCCCATAAAGTCCAGACCAGTATTCTCGGGTATCCGTTTCATGAATAACCGGGTCGGAAATAGGGAAGCCTATGGTATGGGAAGGCCGGTCAAACATTGCCCCACTTCGGCCGTCGCAACGGCCGTCGCATCTAGCCTGTCCCACCGGCCAGTGGTTGCAGCCGGTATGAAGACAATATCCATTCAGGTTTTCATAGCGCAGCCACATCTTATTGCCTGGCTCAAAGCAGATAAAGGGCTTGTTTTTTGCCTTAAAATTGAACTGCTGAATGGTATAGTCAAAAAACTTATCCCAGCTAAAGGGCCCGTAAGGAGGCTGGCTCGGGTCTTCCACAAAAGAGACTTTTTTCTTATTTCCTTTATAATCGGCTACTGTCGCAAAATCCTTTTCCACCACCTCACATACTTTTTGCTCCGGCTGTAACAGAACTTCCGACTCCTGAAATTGCCTGGGGACGCCCAGGGTGTCCTTTTTCCAGGAAACTTTTCTGATGGCGGTCTGGTCCGGATAAACGTAATAGTATTCGTCAACCCAGACTTCCCAGCCGGTTTTTGGGTCCCTTTTCCAGGTATGTTCGTAGGCACTGACAGGTGCGTACCTCCAGTGAACCACCACCCGGGCTTCATTATTCTCAATTATCCTGACGCTTGATAAACGGCAGTGTCTGTCCTGCATGTGTTCAAAGCAACCTTCCTCATCATTCCAGGCCTCTACACTCTGATCAGCCATCCACAGCTCGTTTTCTGAAACCCAGACCGGGCTGTAGCGGGTCCCGCGCCAGAAAACGAGCTTGACCGGGGATTTATCAAAAGTGACCACTACATCCGCATGCTCACCAACCGGCCAGAGATTGTCCCAGGCCGGGTAATATTTTAAAGTGGTATAAAAAGCGCCGAATTTACCCGGATGAGGCTCAAGCTTTGGTAGCCTTTTGGGTTGAAGGTCTGGGGTACTCACTTTAACCTGCTGGTATTTGGCTTTTATCTGGTCTCCACTCAGGGCCAGGTCGTATACCTTTACTTCATCTAAAATTCCTTCCAGGCCAAAGTAATCGGGAAGCGTCCCATATTCGCTAACAATATCAGACGGCTTGGCCGGTGAAGCTACCATTCCCAGCAAGAAATTTCCTTTGGGATTTTTCATCTGCCCGATGATTGGCGAGCTGGCCAGCAGTTCACCGTTCACATAGACCTTAAGCTCAGAATTTGCTTTATAAGTGCCAACGATATGCATCCATTTTCTCAGGGGAATGGTTTTTCTTTCGGTAGTGGCCGAACGCCACTGGCCATCTACAGCCACCTCCATGGAGACCTGGCCATAGGGACCAATCAGCAAGCGGTAACCATTGACCTGAGTGGTTTCAGTAGTAAGGACGGGACACCAGTTTAAAGGATATTCACCCAGCGCCACCCAGGCTTCCACTGTTAATTCATCCTTTAGTTTAAGAGAAGCGGTGCCCGTAGCTCTCAGGCAGGTGGTGAAGCCATCAAGCCTCAGGCCCTGGCCCTTTACCCCGGAGGCTATGGTAAAATTACCTTCGAGGGAATCCCACTGCCCGTTTCTTGCTTCCCGGGTCTTTCCGCTTACCACATAAACAGCCGGCGGACTCATCTCGGGATTAAAATTTTCCTTGATGGTCTGTTTCGTCCGTATTTCTTCAATTTTTTCAAAATCCCACCAGATCTTTGATTCCTGGGCGGACAAAGGAAGAACCACCCAGGCCAGAAGCAAAACCATTAAGACTTTTTTCGCCATCTTTATTCTCCTCTGTGAGCATAAGCTTGATAAAAATTTTTGGTCTTTATCTATTCTTTTCGGTCAATTCCGTCTCAAACCAAATCTTTCAAACGTCCATTATAAGGATTTCTTGGATTAAAAACAGCGATTTTTTTTTACCGATTAAACCTGATATCTACTTCTTGTCGCTTCCGGCCCATCTGTTGCCAGTTTCCGCAAAACCGGATTATCAAGGTGAGAATTCAAAGCAACTAGTCAAGCCAAATTTTCGGCTACATCTTGCCACCCGACAATAAATATGCTAAAGTCAGAAAAATTTCTGGAGGACAAAACACGAAATACGGACTGCTGGTCCTCAAAGACGGCACGGTCTTTGAGGGCAGAGGATTCGGAGCCTGCGCTAAAACCTGGGGGGAAGTTGTTTTTAACACGGGGATGGTGGGTTATGTGGAATCCATCACCGACCCGTCCTACCACGGCCAGATTCTGGTTCAAACCTACCCGCTCATCGGAAACTACGGCGTCAACCCGGATGAGTTTGAGTCAGACCGTCCCTGGATAAAAGGTTACGTGGTTTCGGAATACACCCGCTTCCCCTCCCATCACTCTTCCAGAAAATCTCTGGACCGCTGGCTGGAAGAAAGCCGGATTCCTGGTCTCTGCGCGATTGATACCAGAGCTCTGGTCAAGAGGCTCAGACACTACGGTGTTATCCCGGGACTTCTGGTCGTGTCTGAAAAACCAATCAGGATAGCTACGTTCATAAAGGAAGCCAGAGCCCTCCCCGACCCCAACGCCACCAACCTGGTAGCTGAAGTTTCAAGCAGGGACATTCACATCTACAACCCGGAAGGCAAAGCCAGACTGGTTTTGATTGACTGCGGGGTAAAGCTGGGCATTATCCGAAGCCTTGTAAAACGGGGCGCTTCGGTCATCAGGGTCCCGGGAAATTTCCCGGTAGAAAAAATTCTGGACCTTAATCCCCGGGCTGTGGTCATTTCCAACGGACCCGGCGACCCGCAGAAGTGCCGGGCTGTGGAAACCGTCGCTGCCCTGCTTAAAGAAAACCTGCCGCTCCTGGGCATCTGCCTGGGCCATCAGATCCTGGCTCTGGCGGCTGGCGCCCGCACCTACAAGCTCAAGTTCGGCCACCGCTCCCAGAACCAGCCCTGCCTGGAAGAAGGCACCAGCCGCTGCTACCTGACCAGCCAGAACCACGGCTTTGCCGTTGAAGCAAAAACCCTGCCGCCAGAGTGGCTGCTCTGGTTCACCAACGCCAACGACCGCACCAACGAGGGAATCAGGCATAGAAAAAAGCCATTTTTCGGGGTGCAATTTCATCCTGAAGCCAGCCCCGGGCCGACCGACACCGGCTTTATCTTCGACCTGTTCCTGGAGCAGCTCAGATGAGAAAGTTGAAAAAAGTACTTCTGCTCGGAAGCGGTGCCATAAAAATCGGTGAAGCCGGCGAATTTGATTATTCCGGAAGTCAGGCCATCAAAGCTCTCAAAGAAGAAGGACTGGAAGTTATTCTGGTCAACCCCAACATCGCCACCATCCAGACTTCAGAATTCCTGGCTGATGATATTTATTTTCTTCCCGTCCAGCCCTATTTTGTGGAAAAAATCATCGCCCGCGAAAAGCCAGAGGCCATGATGATTTCTTTCGGCGGTCAGACCGCTCTCAACTGCGGGCTGAACCTGTGGAAGCAAGGAATTCTGGAAAAGCACCAGGTTCAGGTTCTGGGCACGCCGCTTCCTTCCGTGGAAATAACCGAAGACCGCGGCCTGTTTAACCAGGCTTTAGCCGCGGCCGGACTCAAGACTCCGCGAGGTCAGGCCGTCTCTTCGGTGGAAGAGGGCCTACGGGCAGCTGAGGATATCGGCTACCCGGTTATGGTCAGAGCAGCCTTTGCTCTCGGTGGTCAGGGCAGTTCGCTCTGCTATAAAAAAGAAGAGCTGGAAGAAAAGCTGCGTCTGGCTTTTTCTGAGCTCAAGCAGGTTTTGATTGAAGAATACCTGGAAGGCTGGAAAGAGATTGAGTATGAGATTGTCCGCGATGAAGCTGATAACTGCCTGGCCATCTGCAACATGGAAAACCTTGACCCCATGGGCATCCACACCGGCGAAAGTGTGGTCGTGGCTCCCTCGCAAACTCTAACCAACCGGGAATACCACCGGCTGCGGGAAATTGCCTTCCAGGCAGTCAGAAAATTAGGAATAATCGGCGAATGTAATATCCAGTTTGCTCTTAACCCGGAAAACAGCGATTACCGGATCATTGAGATTAACGCCAGGCTATCGCGCTCCTCGGCCCTGGCTTCTAAGGCCACCGGCTATCCCCTGGCTTTTATGGCTGCCAAATTAATGCTGGGTTACTGCCTTCCGGAGCTGCAAAACACTGTTACCAGAGCAACTACCGCCTGCTTTGAACCAGCTCTTGATTACGTCACCGTCAAGATTCCCAGATGGGACCTCAAAAAATTTGCCCGGGTTTCTAAAAAGATTGGCTCGGAAATGAAATCAGTGGGCGAAGTAATGGCCGTCGGCCGCAGCTTTGAGGAAGCCCTGCAGAAAGCCATCCGCATGCTTCAGGTCGGCATGTACGGGTTTGTGGGCAACGAAAATTATTCTTTTAAGAACCTGGAAAAGGAACTGGAACACCCGACAGATGAAAGGCTTTTCGGCCTGGCTGAGGCCTTCAAAAAAGGCTGGTCCGTGGAGAAGGTGGCTTCACTTACCCGAATAGACCCCTGGTTTCTGCATAAGATGAAAGGACTGGTGGAGCTGGAAAAGGAAATCAGAAAATATACCTCAGACACTCTGCCCGCCGAGTTGCTGAAAAAAGCCAAAAGAAAAGGATTTTCCGACAAACAGATTGGCATATTCACCGACGCCAGCGAAGCAGAAGTCAGGGAAATAAGAAAAAAGCTGAAATTGCGGCCGGCCGTCAAACAGATAGACACCCTGGCGGCTGAGTACCCGGCCAAAACCAATTATCTTTATCTCACTTATAACGGCCAGGAAGATGACGTTAAATTCCAGCCGTCAAGAACGAAGATAATGGTGCTGGGCTCGGGTCCGTACAGCATTGGTTCATCCGTAGAATTTGACTGGTGCTGTGTGAACACTGTTCTGACGCTGAGGAAGCTCGGCTTTAAGACTATCATGGTGAATTACAACCCGGAAACCGTTTCCACTGACTATGATATGTGCGACCGGCTTTATTTTGATGAGCTGAGTCTGGAGCGGGTTCTGGATATCTACGAAAAAGAAAAACCGTCCGGGGTGATAATTTCTATGGGTGGCCAGGTACCGAACAACCTGGCTCTGAAGCTGCACCAGGCTGGCGTGCGGGTGCTGGGCACTTCACCGGAAAGTATTGACCGGGCTGAAGACCGCCATAAATTCTCCAGGCTTCTGGATGAACTCGGGATTGACCAGCCGCCATGGACTGAAGTCACCACGGTTGAAGAAGCCAGAGAATTCTGCTGGCGGGTTGGCTATCCGGTCATCATCAGGCCGTCCTACGTGCTGAGCGGTGCGGCCATGAGTCTGGTTTTTGAAGAAAACTTTCTGGGGCGGTACTTGAGGCGAGCTTCTTTAGTTTCACCCGAGCATCCAGTGGTCATTTCCAAATTTATCGTCGGGGTCAAAGAAATTGAGTTAGAAGCTGTAGCGGCAAAAGGGAAAATTGTGGCTTCAGCCATCGTAGAGCATATAGAAAATGCCGGCGTCCATTCCGGCGATGCCACTATGGTCGTCCCACCGCAAAAGCTTTATCTGGAAACCGTGCGCCGGATAAGAATAATCGGAGAAAAAATTGCCCGGGCTTTAAGCATCACCGGACCGTTTAACCTGCAGCTTCTGGCCAGGGATAATGTGCTTAAAGTGATTGAGTGTAACCTGAGAGCATCCCGGTCGCTGCCCTTTGTCTCCAAGGTTTCGCGAATTCCTTTTATTGAGCTGGCTGTTAGAGCCATGCTCGGGCTGCCGGTGAGCAACAGCCGCTCCATTTTTGAACTGAATTATGTCGGGGTGAAGGCCCCGCAGTTTTCCTTTTCCAGGCTGAAGGGTGCTGACCCCTGCCTGGGCGTGGAAATGGCTTCAACCGGAGAAGTGGCCTGCCTGGGCGATGATGCTCAGGAAGCCCTGCTTAAAGCCATGCTGGCGGCTGGCTTTAAGCTTCCCCAAAAATCAATCCTGCTCAGCCTGGGCGGCGAAGAAAACAAGCAGAAATTTCTGGCGGCGGCGCAGGAGCTGGCCAGGGCCGGGCTTCAGATTTACGCCACTGAAGGCACTTCCAGATTCTTAAAGCGGCATAAAATAGAAAACATCAGGCTTCATAAAATCCACCAGCCACACCAGCCCAACCTGAAAGATTACCTGATGGGGAAAAAGATTGATTTCCTGATTTCCATACCGCATACCGGAAAAAGAATTGAATTCGACTCCGACTACCGGATGCGACGTCTGGCCGTAGACCTGGGTATCCCGGTCATCACCAACTTGCAGCTGGCCGAAGCTTTTGTCAATGCCCTGAGGCTTCGCCGCCTGGAAGACCTCAAAATCAAAGCCTGGCAGGAGTATGAGTAAATCTGATATTGTCTCTTATACCCTTTTTAATAATCTTTTTTAATTTTCTGGGTTTATGAACTGAGATTTATCTTCTCTTGATTTATTACCTTTCCCTTCGTCTCTAATTTTTTTTCTTTTTCGCTTCCGATCAACCTGTCTTTTGATTTATTCCAGAAACAACCTTCTGCCACCGCCTGACTTCTGTTGTCTTGTTTCCCTCTGCTGCCTTTAGACTGGAACTGAGCCTAACCTGACCCCCTCATTCACCTCAGGCCAACCAAGGTTTTGTTCCGCGAATTTTTTGGGCGAATAGATCAAGCGCCTCCAACAGATAAAACTGGAAATCTTATCAAACCTGCTCATAGCATATATGAATATCTGTTCATATATTTGATTTTTAGGCTACAAAACCTTAAGCTTCCTTTTAGGAGAAATGCTATGAGGATTAGATTGTTAAGTATCCCGGTGTCTGATCAGCAAAAAGCCTTGAATTTTTATACTGAAAAACTCGGCTTTATTCTTAAAAAAGATATCCCTATGGGTGAAGCCCGCTGGCTAACTGTGGTCTCGCCAGAAGAGCCCGAAGGTCCGGAACTTCTTCTTGAACCCAATGCGGAATACCCCGCTATGAAGAACCTGAAGGAATCACTGGTCAGAGACAACATTCCCATAGCCGCCTTTGAAGTTAAAAACATTAAGGAAGAATTTAACCGACTTAAAGAGAAGGGCGTGAGTTTCACCCTGGAGCCAACAGATTTTGGTACGTCCATGGTGGCCATTTTGGATGACACCTGCGGCAATTTGATCCAGATCTACCAGATAAAATAACTGCCTTTGATTTTAGGTTTAAGCTTTGTTTAAATTCCCCATCATTCTATATCGTTTTAAAAGTCTAACCGTGAATTCGTTTTTACCCAGGCCATAACCGCACCATGTCGATTAAGCTTACAGAAATAACCTGGTTACCTCAACAATAATTCTTTGGCCAACCTAAAAACGATGTCTTAACCTGAAAGAACAAGTGGCTTGACTTAAAACTTTAAATGAGTATAAACAAGTCAAAGGCTTATTTCATGAGGGCAAAACAAGAGAGCTGTTCGCGCCACCTAATCTAGCAAAGAAACACCCGCGCCTTGACTTCTGGAAATTAGCCTTTCAGGTTGAAGGAGGGCATTATGGCAGACCCAAATCCCCTTAACCCGGGAAATGGCGACAATGGCCAGAAGAAAAACAAACTGACCAGAAGAAAATTCCTCTCCTACGCCGGGATACTCGGAGCCACTCCAGTTATCGGCCAGTTGCAGCAGATTCAGAAAAAAATTATCCCGCAAAAACAGATAGTCTTACCGCAGACCGGGCTGATGATTTCAGCTCTGAGGCCCGATGACCTGCTCTATCTTGATTTCGAATTTATCAACCTCAAGCTGGTCAACCTGCCGCGGCCCCATCTGGTCAGAGAGAATGTTTCCCAGCCGGCCTACCTTATCGTCCATTTCCCGCCGCAGAGTATCGCCGAAGAGGCTTTTTATGAAGCCAGCACCCCGGCCGAATCTGAAACCCCCAAGCCACCACCGGTTTTTTCCAGAATCTCAGGACCCAGCCGCCTGGCCTTTCTCGTTCCTGATGAAATAAAAGAGGTCCCGCTGACCCTGGAATCACTCCTGGCCTGGCATCTTTACCAGCCGAGCCTGGTCCCGGTTGCCCTGGCCCCATCAGTTCCTGGTCAGGCTGGGCCCAGAGCAGTTCAGCCTAAAACTGGAACCCCGGCTACTGCTACCCGCTCTCTCCTGACACAAACCGGGCCCTCAACCCAGAACCTATACTTAAAACAAAACAGGCTGGCTCAGGCTCAAGTCGGTCCGGCCTTAAAAGCCCTGCTCAAACCTTCTCCACCCGAAAAATTTCACACGGCGATCGAGATGCCCTACCGGCTGATTCTTTCGCCCAATGCTTATAATGTCTGGCTGCACACGGCCGGAGCCACCTCTACCGCCGGCTGGACCGAGCTCTGGCACACCCGGCTGGCTGCTCTCAATCCGGATGGCTCGGTCAGCGAATCAGACAATCCTTACCTGGCCGTTCGGGCCGTCTGGTCGCCAGATGTTGATGTTAACAACCTGGTTGGGCCTGACCCGGAACATAAAGCCCGACCGCGCCTTTCTCTCGACCCCAACGACCGCCACCAGATTGTTCACCTGAGCAGCAATTTTACCCTCCGTAACCCGGATAATTCAGCCTATGAGCCCAAGCCGGTTAAAGTCAACCGGATGATTCTGAGCCCGCTGGGAGCCTGGCTGGACTCCATCGGCAACTGGACCCCGATGTCGCCGCTCTCGGTGGTCACCTGGCAACACCTGGCCTCCATGGGCCGCGACCATTTTGTCAAGGTGGTTTACCGGGGATACCTTCTGCCTTTCGGCCACCGGGCCGCTCTGGTCAAAGAGACCGAGAGAAAATTTTATAAAGGCAAGGATGGCCAGAATATCGCCTACCTATTCCAGAAAAAATATATCGTTATCCGCGACCCGGATCGCACCTTCCCCGCACCCTTCCAGCAATACGACGGGCGGGAAGTGCCATTCAAGCTGGTCAAAATCACCACCAGGAAGACACCACCGCTCGACCCTCCCGAAAATACCCAGGTTCTGCCGGATTCCGGTCAGCAGGCTTTCTGGCCCAAAGTCGGCGGTCAGGATTTCGAATTTCACTTAATCGCCACCGACCAGGAAGGCCGGGAAGTTGAGTTTCGGATGCCCATGGTCTTCGTAGAAAACTTCTACGCCTTCAACCAGAACAAGCTCAATCAGGTCATCGGAGCTTATAATTCAAAATCCACAACTCCAGTGATGAAGAGAAAACCCGACCTGATGGGCCAGAGCATTTCTTTTGCCCCGGAGAAGAAAAAAGGTGACACCACTTTCGAGACCGAATCCCTGACCTGGCAGGTGGTGGAAGCTAAACCTAACTCTTCACCGCAGGCCTTCGAAATGCAGGACCAGCCGATGTGCTTTCCGGCCCTGGAGGAAGCCTCCATTGCCATCCCGGCCCTTAAAAACCTGGTCGGATTTGACAGCACCCAGGTGAAGTACGCCGAGGCTTATATCAAGAACGGCCTCACTCCATCCGGCAACAAGGGCGAATTGATTTTCCAGGTTCTCAACCCCCCTCGCCTGGATTTTGCCGCCGGCGGTAAAGCGGAAAAATCCGGCGGAATCGCCACCCCCAGTTTTTCCATAGTGGGCCTGTCCAGAATCCTGGGCCCGGTCGGGGCCGGACTGTCTGATTCTGCCCCGGACCCGGTAGCCCAGGCTGCCGGAGCCCTGAACGACATCGTGGCCGGAAAGTTTGACCCCAAGAAGTTCTTCAGCGATAAAGCCAAAATTCTCGGTGGGATCCTGCTTCAGGACCTCATCGACCAGGTTAACGATTTTACCAGCCCGGCCAACAGCGGTAAGGCTCTGACCATAAAGAACGAACAGGTTTATGAAAGCGACGGCAAAACCCCGGCTGGCATCAAGACCCTGCTCAAATGGACACCGGGCGTCCACGATGTTCTGATTTTTGTAGCCAGCCGGGACGGGACCAAGTCCACACTCACCCTGAATGTCGAAGCCATCAACTATTTTAACGGGAAGGAATCGACCTACAAGGTCAAGGGTGAACTCACCGATTTTACCCTGGACCTGATAAAAGGCATAACCACTTTTATCCTGGTCAAATTCTCCAAGTTCACCTTTACCGCCGAGAAAGGCAAGAAGACCGATGTCGACCCGAAAATCGCTTCGCTCGACTTCCAGGGCCCGCTCAAGTTCATCAAGGAACTGCTGGATAAAATTCCATTGCCGGGGGGCTTCAGCGACGCCGACGGCGGTTTTGGCGGGAAGCCTATCGTGAAGGTGGATGCTTCCGGCGCCAAGCTTGGCTATGCCCTGTCGATTCCGGATGTGGCCTTTGGCGTATTCACCCTGCAGAACTTAAAATTCACCGGAGAAATTTACCTGCCCTTTACCGGCGACCCGGTTTCCCTGCGGTTTGCTTTCAACGAGAAGAACAATCCCTTCCTGGTGACTGTGGCCATGTTCGGCGGCGGCGGTTTCTTCGCCATCGTGCTCCAGCCCCATGGAATAAAACTCATCGAAGGCGCCCTGGAATTCGGCGGCAGCTTTGCCATGAATATCGGCGTGGCCAGCGGCGGAGTAACCCTCATGGCCGGCATCTACTTCAAGTATGAAGACGACGCCCTGACCCTGACCGGGTATGTTCGCTGCACCGGCGAGCTGGATGTCCTGGGGCTAATCAGTATCTCGGCCGAATTCTACCTGGCTCTGACCTACGAAGAAGCCCGGAACCGGGTCTGGGGCCAGGCTTCCCTGACTGTCAAAATCAAGATCGTCTTCTTTAGCATCAAGGTTACTCTGAAAGTCGAAAGAGAATTCGGGCATTCACCGGCCCCGCTTTTCTGCGACCTGATGGAAGAGAAAGACTGGCTGGCTTACTGTGAAGCCTTTGCCTGAAAGTGAGGACCACCATGGCTAAATCAACTGTAATGTGGACCTTATGTCCCAACGGAATCAAGGACGGGAAACTGCAGTTTTCAGCTGCAGTCTCCATCCGCCTGGAAGAAGGCTCCGGCGGGAAAACCCCCAGCTTGAACCTTTTCCCCGAAATCCTCAACTGGCCAGAGACGGTCAAAGCCATCAATTTCGGTGTGACCTATGATAAGAAAAAGTCGGCCGAACCGGTCGAAGCCAGGCGGGTTTCACCCGACCCGGACCTGGAGCTCTGGCAGGCCATCTTCAAGCCGGAAGCGCCGGTGTTCAATTTTAAGATGGCTGACCTCAGTAAAAATCTGGTGGTCTCCTACCCGGTTAAAAACGTCCTGACCTTTGTCGCTTCCACCTATCTGAACGTGGCTTCAGAATCACCGGAAGAACCGCCTCCAATGGAAAAACTTTTCCATACCGATGGCCTGGCCCAAATCCGGCTCAAACCCATCACCGATGTCCGCCTGGCTCAGACCGTTCAGCTCCGGACCACCCAGCAGGTTATGGCCCAGTCGGTTAGACGCGAAGCCGAAAGCCAGAAAATAAAAGCCGTCCAGGTTACTCCCCTGCCCCAGCCACCCAAGGATTTCTTTCTGCTGCGGGATTTCTACAAACCGAAAAACAGGATAACCCTTGACCCCAAGACCAAGCAGCCGATAATCAAGAAAGTCCCCATCACCAAACCCCAGATTGATTTTCACCAGGCCCTGGCTTTCATCACCAATTATCCTGCCCTGATGAGGCTGCTCGGACTGGCCATTGATTTCGAGCTGGAGGTCCCGGCCGATTTTCCGTCGAGCGGCTGGATCAAAATTGTGCCCCAGGGCCGGAACGATGAGACTCCACGGACTGCTTACAATTACGACCCGGGCCGCGGAATCTTTGAAGCTGCAAGCAGCCAGAAGCCGCCCGAGGTGGTCAACGGTTTTCTGAACCTGGCCGACGATGAGCAATACGACCTTGTCCAACTTGACGTGGATGCCGTAGCCCTGAAAACTGCCGAGCTGGCTGACACGGCCGAAACCAAAGAAAAAGCCGACCTTCCGGCCCTGCGCTCGAGCGGGCTGGGGGTGGTCAAAAATGAACAGGCCAAAAGCATAGCCAAAGTTCTGGTGCGAGCGGTGGAGCTCAACTCCGACCTGGTGCGCAAGAAAGAGTTAACCCTGTATGCCGAAGACCTGATTCAGGGCTACCGGGTTGATGTCTGGGATGAAAAGTCCAGAAAATGGCATTCTCTCTGCCAGCGAATCGGAACCTACAGGTTCATCAGGCTCGACCGGGAACTGACCCTTGAAGATGAAGGTTTCATCTCGCCGGCGGTAACCCAGTCGGCCGACGAGTCCTCCGATGACATTTTCGCCCACGAATCGCTGTTCCACTGGGACGGCTGGAGCCTGGTCGCCCCTCGCCCCGGCAAGACCATCAACCCCGACGACCAGCCCCAAACAATTGAAAACCAGGCTCTGACTGACTTCCTGCTGGAAACCAGGTTCAAACCGAAGCCGGGTTCGCTGCCGCGCCTGCGCTATGGACTGGGCTACAGGCTGAGGGCCAGAACGGTGGACCTGGCCGGAAACAGTCAGCCTCTCGAAAACCCCGACGATAGTTGCGCCATTCCGCCTCCTTCCAAGCAGCCCTTTACCTTCAGCCGTTTTGACCCTGTGCCCTCACCCCTGATTATTCCCCGCGAAGCACCCAAGAGCGGAGAGAATGTGGACCACCTGGTGATAAAGAGTTTTAATGAATCCATAGAACGGGACACCGTGCCCACCAACCAGGTTTCGGACCGCCATGTGGCTCCGCCGAAGATTTCCCAACTTGACTCAGAATTCCACGGAATGTTCGACGGCACTTCCGGCCTGAAACCAGAAGTTTATTCCTTCATTTGCCAGAGGGATGGCGGTCAGTTCAAAGAAATGGAACCGGGAGAACAGCTTGAGCTCCCCTACTTCCCCGACCCCTGGGCCCGCGGGGCCTGCATCCGTGGTTTGCCCTACGGTGCGCCTGACCCGATGATGATTGAATTTTCAGGCGACTGGCCGGATTTCCGGCCTTTCAGGATAAGGCTGCAGGAAGGGAACCAGCCGGCGCGCTGGGATAATTCTTCCCGCCTGCTGACAGTCTACCTGAAAAAGGGAGAATCGGTCACCCTGCGAATAAGCTGTTATTTCCCGGAGAGGTTTCTACCTATCCAGGGACTTTACCGCTGGCTGGAAAAGCCCGAAAGGATTATTCCCCAGAAAGTCATGCAGCCGCCTCGCGGTTTGCCCGAAGGCCAGGTTCAAGTGCTCAAGACTTTGCAGCCTCCCAAGATTGACCTGACCAGAGTTCGCACGCTGTCCATTCAGGGCCGCAACTGGTTGATGACTCCGTTCAGAGAAATAACACTGATGCATGCCACTCTGCAGCCGGTGGGCAAACCAGTCAACAAATCGCTCGAAGCCCAGAGAGGGCTGGGGCAAACCTCGGCTGTTCTGTACGGCGAGTTTGAACTCCATGGGCCCAGCACTTCGAAAGCCGAGCTTCTGGCCGACTGGAAAGAACCAGTAGATTACCTGAACGAGCCGAAGCCGAAGGTTCTTGACGGTCAGGCTCACGTCCTGGAATTTAAGATAGACCCGGTTATGGCCACTCTGAACCTCACGCCCAGGCCTGAGGCTGGGAAGGCCATCGGTCCGATCGGAGACAGGCAAATGCAAACCAGGGCTGTGGCCACGGCTATGGTCAAGGCCCCGCCAACTCCGGTTTACCGGCACGAGTTCGGCGATACCAAGTTCAGAAGGGTTAACTACAGGCTCATCACCACTACCAGGTATATGGAGCAATTCCCGTCTAACGAGCTTCCGGAAGAAACGGGCTACACCAGGACCAGCGACCCAGTAGAAATCAAGGTGCTAAACACCGCCCCGCCGGCCATGCCCAAAGTCGTCTACATGGTTCCCTCCTTCAGGTGGGAAAGAAGCAAGCAAGGCTCGAAGGTCACCAGCGTCAGGAAGAGCGCGCTCCGGGTGTATTTAGAAAGGCCATGGTATTCAAGCGGCGAAGGCGAGCTCCTGGCAGTCATTCTTCCCCCGGGAATTACCATAACTCCGAGAAAACCAGTGGCCGCTCCCGTCAGCCGCACTACTACTCCGCAGGTTACCCAGAGAATTCAGCCCCAGCTTCAGAGAAAGGCCGTACCCGGCGCTTTGCAGGTGAGCGTTCCGCCAGTGGCCGAAAAATACAAACCTTATGTAACGATGTGGGGCAGCGACCCCATCTGGAGGTCCGGAGCGGTGGCCCCGCCCGAATATCCGCTGCCCGAGGCCTTCCCTTCAGCCGTTGAGGTTATGGGCGACCTGCCTCTCCTGGAGCTGCCGGGCGATAAAAAGTTTATCGCTGTCGGACATCAGGTGGAATACGATGAAGAACGCCAGCTGTGGTTCTGCGACCTGGAACTGGATTCAGGTCAGGCCTACTTTCCGTTCATCAGGTTAGCCCTGGCCAGGTTCCAGCCGGATTCTGTGCCCGGGGCCCACCTGTCCCAGGTAGTGGTGGCCAATTTCGCCCAGATTCTGCCCGAAAGAAGCCTGGCCGTGACCTTTAATCCTTCCAATCTCAGGGAAGTGAACGTCAGCCTGTCCGGCGTGTCCTACATCCAGGGTTATGCCGGTAGCGGGCCCGGAGAGGTGGAAGTGGCCCTGGAAACCAAGAAGCTCACCCTGCCGGACGAGCTGGGCTGGGAACCAGTTAAAGAGGCAGTCATCACCTTGAAGCCGCAAAGGGCCGGAGCAACGGAAGTCGGCTCGTTTATCTGGCAGGGCACACTCAACCTGCCCAAGGGCATAAAGCTACAGGACTACAGAATCGCCGTCAGAGAATACGAAGTGTTTGATACGGACGAGTTGGACAAGGCTGCCCGCACCGTGGCTGCGGCAACACCCAAAAAGTTCAAACGCCTGGTCTACGCCGAGACCCTGAAGTTAATAGACCTCTGACAGCCCGCTGGAATTAGCCTCAGGGCAGGAAAAAAAGCCTGATTGCTGGTTTGAGCAAAGCTGCCAGCCCTATCCTGGACAAAAGGTTCGGTCTGGGCTTCGGTCTAATTGTTGTTTGCAGGAGGCATTATTTTCCATTATTTCGCCGGTAGCTTTTTGCCTGTTTTAAAAGCCGGCTTAAGCTACGTAGAGAGTAGATTATCAGACTATTAGTATAAAGCTTTTCTGGATTTTAACCCTTCAGCTTTCCGCAAACGGTCCATGATGGCCATTCCCAGCCCCTCTTCGGGGACTGGCTCGGCATAGATAATGTCCAGACCGGCTTTTTCCAGTCGATGGAGGGCCGCGAATAAATTAGCCGCAGCTTCTCTCAGGTCACCGGAGCTGGAAAGCACTTCAACTTTCTTAAATGGCCCCTGGCCTTTTTTCGACTTGAAAGCGAGCAGTCCGGCTTTTACTCCGCGAGGAACAACTATTTCCTCAGTCTTCACAATTTTGAGAGGAACAGAGGGGGCATAATGTTTGGGTAGCTGACCGGGTGATGTCGGGCGACTGCCTGGTGACGGAATTTTAATTTCTCCGACCACTTTCTCCAGCTCTTCAACCGGCAGAGCACCGGGCCTCAACAGCCTCAATTCCTGCTGGCAATCCAGAACCGTGGATTCCACTCCGAGACGAGTCCGGCCTCCGTCAATTATCAGGTCCACCTCTTTACCAATCTGCTCGGCCACATGTCTGGCCGTGGTGGGGCTGAGGCGACCGAAAAGGTTGGCGCTCGGGGCTGCCAGCGGAACTCCAGCTTCTGTTATCAGGTTCAGGGCTATTTGATTGGCCGGCATTCTCACGGCAACGGTATCAAGGCCGGCGGTCACTATCTCCGGCACCAGCTGTGATTTCTTGAGAACCAGAGTTAGAGGGCCGGGCCAGAATTTCTCAATCAGTGGCCAGACCCGGGATGGAATCTTCCGGCAAAGGAGCTTCAGGTCCTGGACCTGACTCAGGTGGACAATTAGGGGGTCAAACCACGGCCTCTTTTTTATTTCAAAAACCCGGGCCACAGCCTCAGGATTGAAAGCCGAAGCCCCGAGTCCGTAGACGGTCTCAGTCGGGAAGGCAACAACCCCACCCTCTCTTATTATTTTAGCAGCCTGTTTTATTACTCTGCCCGAGGCCTTCTTAATCTTGACCACTATACTAATTTTTTTACAGATTTTAATATCTCAGTTATTGCCGGAGCATCAAACCATTTTTTGCCTGTCAGCTCATTGGTGTAGGCCTGATATATCAAACTGATAGCCTCATACAGCTCTCTTGGCAGCGCTGGCGGCGGATTTTTCACGTTGGCTTTCCAGTTAACCCGGTCCTTTTTCTTGGCTTCTTCTACTTCCTGATACCATTCGGTTTTTCGGTAAAAGATTCTGGCAATCTCCTTGCTGACCGGTAAACCCTCATAGGTAAAACGGCATTCATCAAGCGTGCCCAGGGCGTCCACAATCATAAAATTTCTGTTCTGGTCGAAACCCAGTTCTATCTTTCCGTCTTCATTGTAAAGGCCCATTTTCTTGGCTTCTTTGGTAATCAGTTCGTTAACCAGGGAGAGAATTCTTTTCATCTCTCTGATTTCCTCTTCAGAGAGCCCGGATATCTCCCTGGCCTCCTCCCAGGAGATGTAGCGGTCGGTAACCTCTAACTTGGTGGAAACATCATAAATTGGCGTCTCCAGAACCTGGCCAGGAGCTGGCATTTCATTTAAACCGAGGTCCGATAACTTAACCTGCCCTTCACGCAACCTTTTGAAAACCGATGACCCTTCCGGCAGTGAGTTCCGGTAGATGATTTCCAGGGGAATGAGAAAGTTGTTTCTGACTTCCTTATAGATGGAATAATCATAGGTTGAACCCCTGAGTTCAGGTTTGATCACTCTGAGCAGGGTTATTTCCACAGTATCTCCAGGTTTATCCAGATCCTTAAGTCTTTTAGCCTTACCATCACTCACTACCCCGCGATAATGAGTTTTTACCCCGAACTCTTCGAGCTTTTCAAAAAAATAAGCTGTAGCCAGGCAGATAGCCTGACCTTTGCGGGCAATATGGTCAGGCATCTCGCCCCAGTCAAAGACCGAATACCGGTCGGAGAATACAAACCGACCTATTCCCGGCTCCTTTTCTGTCGGTGGCTGAATCACCATTAAATCTTTTACGCTACCCATTTCTTACCTCCCCGTCAGCTTTTTCAATTTCTTTTCTTTTCTCTTCCTGATAGGCGGCAATGGCGGTCTGCAGGCTGGTATCCTTCAGGGCTAATATTTTGGCTGTGGCCAGCGCCGCCTCCTCAGGCTCCAGAACCACCATGGGACCAACGCCCGAAGGCATTCTCAGGCTAGAAAAAATGTCCGCCCCGGCAAACTTATCACTGTAAGGAGGGCAGGCAATAACCGGTCTGGTGGTTTGGGTATCGACAAAACCGCTTAAAGCATTACTCCTGCCCGCAACCGTAATGAACACCACCTCTTCTCGCTCATATTCCTTGATGATTTCCAGAACCCTAAGTGGAACCTTGTGGGCTGAAGCCACCCTCAGGACTGAATTGACCCCAAACCTGGACAGAGCCCGGGCAATTTTCTGGCAATGTTCCAGGTCGCCCTTTGAACCCATAATAATCACAGCTTTTGCCATTCCAGTCTCCTCTCCCTTGATTTTTTTATGTAGATTATTATTGAAAGCAGTTAATTTGAATTTTATTCTAACAAAAAGAGGTGAAATAAGCAACGCCCTGAAATCAGGGAAAATAGGGGACACAAACTACATTTCCTATTTTTTTCAGGCTCTCTTTTAGCCTTTGCCGACTTATTCTGTAGCCAGTTATTTGCCTGCTCAAAAGAAATTATCGGGATTTAACTTTTTAGTGGGAGAAAGTCCTCCAGGCCACATTATTAAAATCTGCACTCTTTTGATTAAACCAGGTTTCCACCAGAAATCAGGTATTAAAGAAGTAGACCTGTCTTACTCTGATGGTGGCGGCTCGATGGTCCACAACAGGTGGATAATATTCAGGAATCTCCAGGGAATGAATCTGGCGGCAGCTTAATTTCTTCAATTCAGGCAGATATTTTTTTATGTACCGGCAGTGCGGGTCAAACTTCTGCGCCTGAAGAACTGGATTAAACATGCGGAAAGGCCGGGGGTCAGCACCAACCGAGGCTGACCACTGCCAGTTGCCGGTGTTAACCACTTCATCATAATCAAGCAGGTATTTTTTGAACAACTGCTCCCCTATTCTCCAGTCTACAAGCAGGTCCTTCGTGACAAAAGAAGCCACCACCAGCCGGGCCCGGTTGTGCATCCAGCCTTCTTCTTGCAGCTGACGGATGGCAGCATCAATGATTGGATAACCGGTCCTGGCTTCTTCCAGGGCTTTGATATCTTCTTCCCGGTTAAGCCATTTTAAGCCCCGGCGTTTTTCCTGATATTCGAGGTTTTCAGTCCAGGGGAATTGATGGCGGATGTGGTACCAAAATTCCCGCCAGGCCAGCTCTTTGACAAACTGGCTATCTATAGCCAGACTTTTCCGTGCCCGGGCCAGAACCTGGCGGATAGAAACCAGGCCAAACCTGATAGCCACCGACAGCCGGCTGGTGCCGTCAACATCCAGCTGATTCCGGCCCTCATCATAAATCTTAAAATCATATTGCTTTAGCCGGCTCTCAGCATAATCTGGCTTCCAGTGCCTGTTTGCCTGGTGAGGTATCTGCTTAAAAATCTCGACCAGCGATGGGCAATTCAGCTTCGGCGTCTGGATCCGTCCAGGTTCAGGCCAGACAGAAATATCTTCTTCGGCCAGGGCCGTTCTCCACAATCTGAAAAAAGGGCTGTAAACTTTCCGGGCTTCGATTTTTCCTGGCGGTACCAGAAGGGAATCATTAACATCCTTGAAGATAACCCCTTTCTTCCGGCACACAACCTCAACTTTCTTCTGGGTTCTCTCTCCCTTCCAGGAGTAACTGCGATTAGTGTAGACAGCTTCTACTTTCAATTCTGAGATGAGCCGGTCCAAAACTCCTTCCGGGTGTCCGTAAAAGCTATAAAGACGGCTCTCCTTTTTCTCCAGCTGATGGTTTAACTGCCTCAGGCAATCCAGCAAAAATCCAGTTCTTGAGGCTGGGCCTTCCAGCTCCTGAAGAAGGTTCTGGTCTAAGATAAAAACCGGAATAACTTCTTGGCTTTTTTTACAAGCCTCAATAAGTCCGCGGTTATCCTTTAGCCGCAGGTCACGCTTAAACCAGTATAGAATCCGCACTCCAGCCCTTTTATCAACCCACCGCTAACCAGATCAGCAGGCCTACCGGCCATGAACGATGTTCTTGACAATTATGAAGGGGGCAAAATTATAATTCATCCCGTTCCAGAGCAGCGACCGCTCGGCATCAAAATCCAGGGTCACCTTAACCGAAGTCTCTTCGGTGATGGTAAACTGACAGGGAATGGTGATGGTCAGCGGCGGGTTCATGGCGATGGTAAAGGTTCTTTCAGAAGTAACTATCTCCACCCTGGAAATGACCAGCTTAAGGCCAGAATATGTTCCGGGCGGAAGTTCCAGAGCAGCCAGTCTTTCTTCGCGCCCTCTTAGCGGAATAAGGTCAATTGTTTTGGGCTCGGACAGGATGTTATCAGTCCAGGTCTGGCGGTCCTCGCTCCGCAAGTAAATGGCGTCAATAGTCACATAAACATGCTGGATGTTATAAGCTGGAGCATCGGTCAGGTAGAGCTCAAAATTGGCCGATGATTTAGTTGAACAGCCAATTTGCAGAAGTAGCCAAGCAACGGCTAAAGCCAGAAGTGTCTTTTTCATTCCCGGCCTCCTTTTCGTGGTAATTTTATTATACATCGAAAAATTAAATGCTTTAAATCAAAAAGTCGAGGATATTCAAGCTCCTAAAGGCTTAACCTGTTACCCGAATTATTGATGAGGAATTTGACAGCGGTCAAAGAACCTCCACCCTGAAATCTTCTCCTCTGATAAACGGCCACCAAATCAAATAAATTTCTTCTATCTTAAATGCTTTAGGGCAAAAAACACCGACGCTACCAGGTGATACCCGGGCTTGCCTTCAAGCTTCTGCTTCCCGGGATTTTCCCGAGCTCCAGAGCTGTCTGAGCCCAGAAGCCAAGACCCTTAGCGCCGGGCCTGGCTGGCGACATATTTTTTAACCTTTTCCAGGGAAGACCGCAGGTTGGCTTTATAAAGCCAGTCTCTTATAAAACCGGGGACCGGGAAATCCGGCCGGACCAGGCTTCCGTAGCGGGCCACCGTTCGCTGTTCATCCAGCTGGTGCAGCTTCCAGAAACCATAGAGTTCCTTCAGGTCCCGGGGCTCAGCGGGGTCCAGCTCCCACCAGAAATATAATTTATCAGGCCGGAAGTGATGGATAACGGTATACCTGACTTTCTGTCCCATAATCCTGACCACGAAAAACATCCGGTTATAATCCGCACCCTGTTCTATAATTTTTAGTTCTTTTATTTCTTCAAGATATTCAGCCTGGCGCTCGGTGTCTGAAAGAATGGACCAGGCCTTCTCCGCCGGAACCTCAAAAATCAAAGCAGCAGAAATAATAGTCTGGCCCTCGGGTGCTCCTTCATGAGAAGGGACCAGGACCACTTCACCCGAAAAAATTTTCTTCTTCTGGTCAGCCGTCAGGTCTTTAAGGCCGTCAGCGCCAAAATCGGGGACAGCAGAGGTGGCCAGCTGGGACTGGACCTGGACTGTCCGGCCAACAGGTCCCCCAGGGCTTCCCTGTTGGTAGCCGCTGCCCTGAGAAGCGTGGACCGACAGAAGACAGGTCAGGCTTATCAGAATAAAAGAAAATAGAACAATTGGACGATTCCTGTTGATGGTCAGCCTGATGAGCCGGGACCTTCCCTGTGAACGGCTCGGCACTTTCATCTTCTCCACCCGGATTAAAACGGAATTCAGGATTTCTTTTCAAATTCTTCTCGTGAAATTTTCTGAATCGTCAGGTGGCGCACCGTATAACTCTGAATTTTCTGGCCACCCATTCCCTGCGGCAAACTGGTTTCAGTGACCACGAATTCATCCATGGTCACTCTCTCTATCCACCTGGTATCGAGGTTGATATAAATATCCCCGATGTATTCTGAACCGCCCTCGGTAATTATATCACCGCCAGGGCCGCCCGGCATGATTACCTTCAAAGTGCTTTCGCCTGAATCGTAGCCAATGATGGCACAGGCCACCCCGTTCATCAGGCCGAGACCCTTGAATGTCAGCCTGACTTCGCCGTTGCGGAAGACCGAGCCTTCCTTAAGAGCCTGGCCAAGATTAACCGGAGGCTCGGTAAAGGAAGCGGCATGGCGGAGGCTCTGACCGGGATATTTTAAGTCCTGAATTCCAGCCCCTCCTTCCACCGGCCTGGCAAAAATGTCGCAGAAACCGTGAAAATCGATAAAGCTGTTATAAATCTGATAACCGATGATGCCGGGAATTTTCCGCCCGTTGCTAAAGGTCAGGTCTCCAAACCGGTCATGGGGGATGCCGAAAACCTGCCCCTTTTCATCCTTTGCACCCGTCATCTCCCTGAAAACGTAGGACCAGTCGGGCAGTTCTCTGACCCGGGCTGGCGGCTGAGCGCCAGACTGAATGGTGAATTCACCTACGGTACACAGATCTCCTTCCTTCCCCGAGAGCCGGGCCGGGACCCTTTTCAGTTTCAGCTTGAAAGTCTCGATTGATTTTCTTTTTCCGTCAAACCCGAGCTGAATCAACTTCATTTCCTGCTGGTAATACTGCACTTCTGGTGCGCGCTCGCCAGCCAGGTTAAAAGGCCCTTTAAGACCGGATAATTTCTTGGGCAGCTTGGCCGCAGACTGGCCCTGCCCGGTAAAAGCCGGGTTCAAAGCTGCCAGAAGTACAAGAATTAAGCCGGCATAAAAGAGGATTTTCGGGCCGATAGATTTCCTTCTCATGGCTAAACTCCTAAAAAAAATTGACAGGTGGAACCTGATTCACCCCTTCTTTAAGGTTACAGGTAAGGTCAGTTTCCGTCAAGCTTGTTAATCCTACGGGGACAACGACGGGCTTCTCATTTTCAGATGCGGTAAAAACCACATTCTTGCTGCCCGGTTTAGGCTTTCACCCGTCTACAATAAATCATAAAAATTTATTTCAAAGAAAAGCCTTCGTTTTTCTCAAATCGAGCCGTTAAATCCTTTTATTTTACAGCCTCTCAGCCGAGGGCTGGACCGTCCCCGGACCGCTTCAGATACTGCCCTTAACCTGGATAATATACCCCAGCCTGAAAGAATAATCTGATTGACATAGAAGGCGCTTTAAGTTTACGATGCAGCCAGGAGAGGGAATTCAGTTCTTTCCAACAGATTATTGAGCTGAAGGGAGTATCCATGAAAAAACTTATTAGTCTCATGGTTCTGGGAATTTTCTTCCTGGCCAGCGTGGCTCTGGCTCAGCCCGAGGGCAAGAAATGGGAGCTGGGCGTGGGCTTTGATTACAGCAGTATCAAGAGTTCGGACTCATCGGAATCTTTTGACATCCTGACCATTCCCCTGAGGATTGGGCGTTACGTCTGGAAAGGCCTGGAAGTGGAGCCGGAATTATTCTTGATGAAGGTGGAAGATAGCGACCTTGGTTATCTTTTCAACCTGAACGGGGTTTATAACTTCAAAACCTCCAAGCCCTTCAGGCCCTTCCTGCTGGCCGGCATCGGCATCACCAACGGCATTAAAATCGGCTATCTGATGGAAGCCGACAACGAAATCAACGGCTTCGTCATTAACGCCGGGGCCGGGCTCAAATACCTGATAGGGAACTCAGCCGCCATCAGGTTTGAATACCGCTACATGCACAACCGTCTTAAAGACAACGAGGGCTACACCGAAAATTTCAACAGCCATCAGTTCCTGATCGGAGCCTCGATATTCTTCTAAACCGGTGGCTCCGGGCTGAGAGCGCCCGGGAAAAAGCCGAAATGGCATCCGGCCGGCTTAATTTGATTCGACCTCGAGCCGTTCAGGTTGGCCTTTAGGGCCTCACTAACTGTCATAACGAAGACGGCCAGCAGTCTGGTAGGCGGGAAGCAATTGCTGCGCCCGGAAAGGCCAGCCCGCAGACCATTTAGATTTCAGCCAGAATCTAACCCTGGTCGGGAACACCTCAGTTAATTCCAGCTTCCGTAATCAACTTACCAGGAACTGAGCGGTTATTGACCGGGGAGCCTGATTGTGTTTAAATTATCTGGAGCCGCCGGGGTGGCGGAATTGGTAGACGCAAGGGACTTAAAATCCCTCGGGGTGTAAACTCCGTGCCGGTTCGAGTCCGGCCCTCGGCACTTCTCGCTTATTAGCGACTAATAATTCTAATTCAGGCCTGACCTCTGCCTGCCCGAATAATTTTGAAGCAAATTACAAACGAGCTCAACTCCGGATAAGATACCAGGTCAATTCTGGCCCCGGCTTTTTATTGGCGGACAGAAGATTCAGTCGGTCATTAGAACCTTCTTCTCCTGTTGACAGTCCTGGTTCCGGGGACTACGCTGGAAGGTGGAGGGGAAAATGAAACCCACGGAAGAATTGAAAAGAGAGCATCAGGCCATCAAACTGATGCTGAAGATAATAACCGAGGTGGCCAGGCTGCTGGAGGCCGGCCAGGGAGTTGACCTCAAAGACCTCAACGATATCCTGGAATTCTTAAAAATATTCGCCGACCGCTGCCATCATGGGAAAGAAGAAGAACTCTTATTCCCGGCCCTGGAAACAGCCGGAATTCCCCGCGATCGGGGGCCTCTCGGGGTGATGCTGTCGGAGCACCAGTCTGGCCGGGCTCTCATCAAGGACATGGATGAAGCCTTGAGCGTGATGGCCCGGGGCGAAGAGCGGGCTGGACTAAATTTTGCCCGACAGGCCAGGGCCTACGCCGAACTCCTGACCGCCCATATAGACAAGGAAGACAACGTTCTATATCCTCTGGCCGAGGCCCGGTTTAACCAGAAAATCCAGAAAAAATTGACTGAAGGCTTCGAGAGGATAGAAAATGAGGTGGTCGGACCTGGCCGCCACCAGGAATTCCACCAGCTGCTGGAAAAGCTGGGAAAAAAATATCTGGAAAAAACTCAAACCGGATGAACAGAAAGCCGGCCGGAGCCACATGGAAGAAAAAGACCTGAACCAGATGAGTGATGAGGAACTCAAAGAATTCATCAAGAAATTCTACGCTGAGCTGGATAAAAAGCCGGACTGCACCGGCTGCCCGATAACTTCCTGCCCCCGGCGTCAGAAACAAAGGAAAACAGAGGAAGAAGAACTGCCTGAAGAAGACAATTGATCAATCCGGTCTGGCCGGCCTCAGATGCCGGCTCCGGACTTCCCTCAGCTGTCGCTAATCTTAAATTCCCAGGTCAGGGGCATGGCCTTCTTGATGGTGGCGCTCACCCCGCAATATTTTTCTTGCGACAGTTCTATGGCCTGCTTGATTTTTTCGAGCGGCAGATTTCTTCCCGTGAATTCATAAATAATGTGAATTTTGTAGAACTGTTTGGGATGTTCTGAGGTCAGCTCGCCCTGGACAATTAACCGGAATTTTTCCACCGGAACTCTCATCTTCTGCAGCATGGAAATCACATCCATGCCCGTGCAGCCAGCCAGGGCTACCAATAGCAGTGGCTTCGGGCGCGGCCCCCTGTCCCGCCCGCCATAATCCAAGGGCGTGTCCAGAATCAAGCGGTGACTGTCAATCGCCGTTTCAAAGGCCACCCCGTCCAGCCAGTCGGCCACGATGATTTCTTTACCAGCCATGACCATCAGCCTCCTCTAAAAACATTCATATAGATTATAGCCTGTAAATAAAAATGCTTGTAATTATTTTTGCCTGACAGCGGCCGGCACCCAAAAAATTGATTGCCGGGGATCTCCAGTTATTACCCTTATAACAATAACCCGATTGCTAATTCCAGGCCATTTAAGTTATATTAGTTGACCGAGCCCAGTCAGGAATGGCTGGCCAGCTGGGAGGAGTTTTATGAGACGGAAATATTTCCTGCTGTTTTTATCAATAATTCTTTTTCTGAGTCTTAGCCTCGGACCGGGCTTACAGGCTGACGACGGAAAGCGCCTTAACTGCTTTACGGTCCTGGTTGGCAAGAAGGCCAGTGCCGACGGCTCGGTCCTGGTGGCTCACAACGAAGACGACACCGGTGATATTATCCTAAACATCCGGAAAATTGCCCCGCGCCACTATGACCAGGTCATTAAAGTTAACCTGGGACACGGAGCTACCTGGGAAACTGCCGGTCAGACCAGCGGCTTCCTCTGGATAGAAGCCTCGGCCCAGGAATTCGCCGACAGCTTTGTCAATGAACACGGGGTGGTGATCACTTCTGACGCCTGTGCTTCCCGCGAAACTAACGAGGATTACACCGATGGCGGTATTAGCTACCTGCTGCGAAGAATCGTGGCCGAAAAAGCCAGAACTGCCCGGGAAGCAGTCCAGCTGGCCGGAGAACTGATAGAAAAGTACGGTTATCGCTCTTCCGGGCGGACCTATTCTATTGCCGATAAGAACGAAGCCTGGATGCTGACCGTGATCAGAGGCCGGCACTGGCTGGCCCAGCGGGTGCCTGACGACCAGGTGGCGGTGATTCCCAACTATTACACCATCAGGCAGGTCAGGCTGGATGACCCGGAAAATTTCCTGGGCAGTCCGGACCTCATCGACTACGCCAGGGAGAATGGCTGGTACAACCCGGAAAAGGACGGACCTTTCGATTTCAAGAAAGCTTTCAGCCGGCCCAGCCGTCGCGACCCAGTCTTTGACGGCAACAGCCTGAGGATGTGGCGGGGAGTGGCAATTCTCAGCGGGAAGGACTGGAAGGTTGAAGACGATTTTCCTTTCTCCTTCCGGCCGGACCGAAAAATAACGCCCGAAATATTAATGTCCCTGCTCCGCGACCATTACGAGGGAACTGAGTACGATGCCACTGATGGCTATAAAAACGGCAGCCCCAACCTGACCAAATTCCGTACCATCTGCACCAGCTCGACCATAAACTCATTTGTGGCCGTCCTCAACGCCCAGAAACCGGAGCCCCTGTCGGTCCTGCTATGGCTGGCGCCGGGTAAACCCGACACCACGATTTACCTGCCCATTTATTACGGTATCAGCCGGATGCCCGAGGGGCTGGGGGCCGGGCCCGACCAACACGATTACGAGCTCTTATACCGGCAGCACTTCCAGCCGGAAGAGCTGATCGCCGCCCGCGACCGCCTTCTCCATACCAGAATCCTGAGGCTGGAAAGAGTGGTCGAGGGAAACTACGGCCAGATGATAGAAGTGGTCAAAAAAGAGCTGAGACCGCTGGAGAAAGAATACCTCAGCCGCCAGAAATCGTTCGAATCAAAATTCAGCCAGCTCCAGGCCCGGAACCCGGTAGCAGCCGGCCAGGCCCTGGATAAATTCGTAACCGAAGCTTTCGAGCGGCTGGAAAAGGTTTACAAAAAATTAGAAGCTAAATACTGACCCTTTAGCCGGAATATTATTGAAATTTCAGATTTAAATTAACAGCCGACTATTTCCCTATCCGCTTTAAGGTCTGGGTCTGAAGGCGGCTTGACCCGCCTCTTTAGCTCATGCTCTAACTCTCAAAAAGCTCGCATGTCTATTGCCGGCAAGAACTGAACGAACGACCTTAAGAAAAAATAGGCAGGGGGATGACCTGTTCTCTGGAAATCATTCCCTGCCTTAAATTTTTCGGTCACCGCTGCAGCCTGTTTAGACCTCCAGGATTTGGCCTGTGCAGTTCAACCGGATATTTGAGCTGCGACCTGAGCCTGACTATCTTACGTAGATTTCATCAAACAGCATCCAGGCTTTCTGCCCGGCATTACGGAAACCGTCCGGAACGGTGCCGACGTTTAGGGCCCTGACCCGAACAAACCGGGCTTCTGCCCCTTTCAGGGGAATATAGATTGACCTGGCCCCGGCAGTCTGGGCCTTTTCCGGCAGGGCAAATTCTTTTTCAGATACAAGCTCAAACTTCCGGCCGTCAACCGAGACCTCCACCACCACTCTGGCTGGAAGGAATATGCGAGCATTGTTATTCTCAAAGCAGCTCAGCTCCAGTTCATACAGGTCCTGCTTGCGGCCCAGGTCCATGACAATCTCCAGGTTATTCCCTTCGTATCCCTGCCAGCTGGAATCCCTGGCTTCGGGCCTGGCTTTCACCAGGTCGATGAGTGTTTTTTCCCCGGCCGCCCCGGGCCTGGCTGAGGAGGGAGGACTGAAGTAAATTATGTCTTTAACCGGATAGGACTGGCTGTAAAAAGCCGTGACCACCGGGCTCGGCTGACGCTCCGGATGAAAAGCAACAGCTTTCAGAACAGCCGTACCCTTGATGGAAAGGGGACTCTCGTAAACCGGCGATTTTTCGGTGGGCTCACTGCCATCCAGGGTGTAATGAATCTCAGCCCCCTCCAGCCCTGAGGTGATTGTCACGTTAGCCGGCTCCGAGGGGCTGACATAGGCTCTGGCCGGGTTGATCACCGGCTGAGGCACCACCGACCATCTTAAATATTCAGCTGGGTCTCTCTTCAGAACATCAAAAAGAGGTTGCCCCACCCGGCTGGTGTCATTTTCGTTTGAGGCCACAGTCATGGCCAGAATTTTAATCCGGGGGTTGTCCGGCAACTTCAGGCTGGTAACTCCGTCCGGTATATCAAGCACATACTTGAAAATATAGCCGTATATGTATGGTTCATTGCCCTCGACCGGGTGGTGAAGATGAGTGGTGAAGAAGGCCACGTTATCCTGCCTGGTATATCCCGGGACCACGCCGGTATAGGTATATTTGTCACGGTCAAAATCAATCCTGGCCGCCGGGCCCTCGGCCCAGGTGCGGTTATCCCACTGGCCGATAAACCCTGACCAGAAGGCAACCGGGATTTCTACCTCTTTCTCCCCGAGCTTGAATTTGCCCTTCTGGTTTTCTTCCGAAGCAGCGGCCAGCAGGTAAAGCCGGTTGAACTGGCCTTCGGGCAGGGAGATGACCTGGCCCTCACAGGCCAGAGCATTCCTGGCCCCGTCTTCTTTCGGACCCAGTTTGAAGCTCAGGCTGTCGGCCACTATGGTGTCGGGAAGCAATTCCGCCGGATAACTGCGGCCGCCAGTCTCAAAAGCCCCGTCCTTCCTGTTGTCATCCGGACTGAAAACATCAACATTATAAGGAAGTTCAACCGGAATAGAGACCGGGGGCGCCAGGCGGGTTCCAGGCGGCCCCAGCTTCAGGGCAAAGGTTTTGAGGCTGTATGGACCAAGGTCAAAAACCAGCTGGCCCTCGCGCACCACGGCCGGCCCGATATCTTCTTCCACCCCGTTGGCTTCCCGGGCCGCGATTATCCCGGTTAAAAAAGACAGGCTGGCTTTTTTCAGGCTCTGGCCTCTGGTTTCCACCAGTCTGACAATCACCTCATCCGAATTCTCGGCCTTCTTGATAGCCGAAACCGAGATGCCATCAGGACTCACCCGCAGGAAAGAAACCGTTTTTCCCAGCGGGCCAGGATGCGGCCCGGTCTGGAAAGCCAGCAGTGGCTGGTTCAGGCGCAGGGCCTGCTGCCCGGTATTTCCCTGGCGCCAGTCGCCCTGGTGTCCGTAAACCGCATACAGGATTTCATGACGGCCAAAATCCTGGGTGGCCTGTTCGCCGGGCCAGGACCGGACGCCTGGTGTATACAGGAGAGTCAGGCGCAGGATGTTGTCAGCCGGTTTGTCCGAGCCATACTTGCAATCCTCCAGAATCGATACCCCGTAACTTCCGCTCTTATCGGTCAGGTCAAACCAGAGGTGGGACGGCACTTCAAATTTTTTCGGGTCGTTGTTTCCCCGCTGAACCGTGCCCACACCCCAGTTGTAGGTGGCCAGGGGATTGGAAACGGTGAGCGGAAAGACTGCTTTCAGTGAAGATTCGGCCGTGGCCCAGTCAATCAGGTTGTAAAATTCCAGCCGGTCAGAGGCCCCGCCGGCAGCCAGCCTGACGATCTGGACAAAGCGGGAACCCCGGGCTCCCCTTTCGATGCGGAGGGCGACCCGGGCCGGGCCGTTTTCAACCACCGTTACCCTGGCCGGCCCGGTAACATACCCGGCCGGAGGCTTCATCCGGTCTTCCCAGTCCATGTTCCAGGCCGGCCATTGCTGGGGTTTTTCATAGTGAAAAGACAGCCTGGCCGCCGAAGCCAGCAGCTCCCGGCCGGCTTTCTTATCGAAAATGCTGGACACTTCGCCGTCACGGTTGAGTTTCACCAGGTAGCGCCCGTTCTCCAGAAGGCCGGGCCCAACCTTGAGACCGGTATTTAAGGAACAGGGTCCGTCAGCCGGCCTGACCTCATACACGGCGAAGCCGAGCGAAGGCACCGTCGCCAGAAAGACCAGCCTGGCTCTGTGACCATTTGTCTCGAGTACCTGGGACGGAACTTCCCGGCCATCCGGGGCATAAACTCTGAGATATTCGGCTGGCCTCGGCAATTCGACTTCGGCTTCCACTGCTTCCTCGCGGTCAAAGGTTAGCGGGTTATAAACCACCAGCGGGTAACCGCTCACCCTGGTATCAAGTGCCCTGATCACCGCCCCGGCCGAATCCCTGAGGACGCTGCTGAATTGATTGGCAGCCAGGATTTCGTCGTTCCAGGAAAATTCATAGGCCCGGGGAATGCTGGTCCCGGGCAGGATGTCATGGAACTGGGCTCCTAAAACCAGGCGCCAGGCTTCATTAAGTTTATCCTTATTATAAGGAGCCCCGCCGAGCCAGTCGGCCAGGACCGCGGTGGCTTCGGCCGAGTACCCCAGGAACTCATTCTTGCGGTTCCAGCGTTTCATGGCCGCCTGGGAGGTGATGGAACCGGCCGAGTGGTTGGTCAGCAGGAATTCTCCGCTGTAGGTCGGCAACCTCTTCTTCTGTAAATCGGTCAGGCTCAAGAAAAATTCATCAGCCCGGCTGGAGACCACCTTCAGGTCCGATTGCCGGCTGCTTTCCAGGCTCAGCTCCAGGTTCTTAACCGAGTTTTCATCGGGAGCTCCGCCCACGTCACCGGTGCCGAAATACATGTAATCTCCGTATACTCCGTACTTCTGGCCGTTTTCGTTGACCCGCTGTCTCCAGGCCGGATGCTGGGTCAGGTCGCCGCTGATCTTGCCAGTATAGTCACCTGGATTCAGGGCAGCCACCACCGCTTGCCCGTCCGGACCGACCCAGACCCCGACATTGAACGGCACTCCTACGGCCGAACCCCAGGTCAGCTTCTGGGTGGAGAAACCTTTCAGGCCGCAGTGGGCCAGGATCGAGGGCAGCGAGGCGGGAAAACCGAAACAGTCTGGCAGCATGTATTCCCGGCTGCTGAAGCCAAATTCCTTCTTGAAATATTCCGTGCCGTAAAGTATCTGCCTGATGATGGATTCAAATGAGGGGGCCATCACGTCGTTTTCTTCCAGGGAAGAGCCGGAAGGAAACCAGCGACCCCTGGCTACATATTCTTTCACCCTGGCATATTCCTTCGGATAATACTCTTTCATCATCCGGTAGCGGTTGGCTCCGCTGAAGTTAAAGACATAGTTGGGGTATTTCTCAAACAGGGCAAAATTATCTACCATGGTATTCCAGATATACTCCCGGATGGTCTTCTGATAATCCCATCGCCACTGGGTATCAAGGTGAGCATAACCGACGGTAAACAGGATTTTTTCTCGGCTGAGGTCGTAACTGCTCTGGGAAAAGGAGGGGAGCGCCAGCCAGCCAAGAAAAATAGCCACCAGGATAATAATGAAGCCAGGCCTTTTTTTGATTCGGCAAGATTTTTTGGCCATCTTTAACCTCTTATTTGAAAGAATAGAATTAATTAATTCACAAACCCAGACAGGTGTCAACCAGGCCGCGCTGGCTTTTTCAGTCGTAATATTCCAGACCCAGGTGGGTAATCAGCTCCTCCCCTTTCATATAACGTAAGGTATTCTTGAGCTTCATCAACTGGATGAACAGGTCATGTTCGGGGTAGAGCTCCGGGGCGCACATCGGGGTCTTGAAATAAAAAGACAGCCATTCCTGAATTCCCCGGAAGCCGGCCCTCTGGGCCAGGTCCATGAACAGCACCAGGTCCAGGACAATGGGCGCGGCCAGGATGCTGTCGCGGCAGAGAAAATCTATCTTGATTTGCATGGGATAACCCAGCCAGCCGAAAATATCGATATTGTCCCAGCCCTCCTTATTGTCGCCGCGCGGCGGATAATAATTAATGCGGACTTTGTGGTAAAACTTTCCATAGAGCTCGGGATAGACTTCGGGTTGCAGGATGTACTCCAGTGAGCCCAGTTTGCTTTCCTCCTTAGTCTTGAAAGATTCGGGATCATCCAGCACTTCGCCGTCCCGATTCCCCAGGATGTTGGTGGAGAACCAGCCGTGTAATCCGAGCAGCCTGGCCTTGAGACCGGGAGCGATGATGGTTTTCATCAGGGTCTGGCCGGTCTTAAAATCCTTACCGGCAATCGGCACGTTATGCTGTTTGGCCAGTTCGACCATGGCCGGAATATCCACGGTCAGGTTGGGGGCACCATTTATAAAAGGTACACCCGACTTAATGGCGGCATAGGCATAAATCATGCTGGGAGCTATGGCCGGGTGATTTTCCTTCATGGCCTTTTCCAGCGAATCTACGGTCTGGTGCACCGAATCCGGTTTCAGGAAAATTTCGGTGCTGGCACACCAGATCATGACCAGCCGGTTGAGTGAATTTTCCTCCTTGAATTTTTTGATGTCGTCAACCAGCTTCAAGGCCAGTTCATACTTACTGGCTCCGGTTTTCTTGTTGGGTCCGTCCAGCTTCTTGACATAATTCCGGTCAAAAACCGCTGGCAGCGGCTTGATTTTTTCCATTTCTTCCTTTACCGGTTCCAGGTGCTCTTTTCTCAGGACCCCGGCTTTAACGGCCGCCTCGTAGGCGTTGTCAGGGAAAATGTCCCAGCCGGTAAAGACCAGGTCCTCCAGTTCGGCCAGTTCCACAAAATCCTTTATTTTCGGCACTCTTTTTTCGGTTCTCTTGCCCAGTCTGATCGTCCCCATCTGGGTGAGAGAGCCATAAGGCCGCCCCAGACCTTTCCTGGCCAGCAGTACCCCGGCAATAAAGGTGGTGGCCACTGCCCCAAGACCGGGAATCATAACTCCAAGCTTGCCTTCTGGTTTCTTAATTTGAATCTTATCTTTCATGGCCGACTCCTTACTCCTTATGAAAAAGTAAATCAGGAGAATTCGATAATTTGCTGATAAAATAAGGTAGTTATTAAATTATCATAGCCTATTTTTCTCTTCAAGCCGAATAAAAACCGTCGGCCTGATTATTTTATTTTCCCAGGATGGGGGGTGGCTTTTATTTTTCTAATTCATTTAATTAGAACAATTTATTCAGAGTTTTTAGTTGCCTGCACCCGGCGAGTTTCTTTCAAGCTCAATAATTTCCTTCTTCTTTGATGCAGATATTGTGGGCTGGCGTTGATTTTTCTCGAGCTAAAAATTATAATTCCAGGACGATGGTGAACTATGAAAATAAAGGCTTTCGCCTACTACCGAAAGCCCTGATTATTTTCATCCTGGAAGTCTTCGACCGCTTTTCCCTGGTCCTGGTCCGGCTGAAGTTACACCCAAATTTCTTGAGTTTCCTTGGGCTGGTGGCTGGCCTGCTGGTTGGCTTGTTCTACGGTCTCGGATACCCGGCCTGGGCCCTGGTCTTCCTGGTTATCTGCGGGATGCTGGATATTCTGGATGGCAAGGTGGCCACCAACAGCAACCGGAAGACCGTCTTCGGCGCGGTTTTTGATTCCAGCCTTGACCGTTATTCGGAATTCGCCATTTATTTTGGCCTGGGATTTTATTTCCGTAACCACTGGATATTATGGGTTCTAGCCCTGGCTTTCCTCGGCTCGACCATGGTCAGTTATACCAAGGCCCGGGCCGAAAGCCTGGGAATAAGCTGCCAGCTGGGAATCATGCAGAGGGCGGAAAGACTGGTGCTGCTGATTGTGGCTACCCTGCTGGGGCTCATCACCGGCCGGTTTGACACCATGATGATCGGAGCGATTATCATTCTGGCGGTAGTTTCCAATATAACCGCCATCCAGAGAATTGCTTACGTCTACCGGATAGAAAAGAAAAAAGCTACAACCCGGAGCTGAGCTGCCCTTAAGCTGTCCGGCTTTATTTCCCTTTTTTCCGATTTCTCCGGGGCTTTTTCCCGGCCTCAAGGACCCGGGCTTTTCTTTCTCTAACCCAGCCCGGTTTCTGGACCTGGCGGGCCCGGGCGATGGCCAGAGCACCTGGCTTTACATTTTCGGTAATGGTCGAGCCGGCGGCCACGTAGGCTCCGCGCCCCACCCGGACGGGGGCTACCAGCTCGGTTCCTGAACCGATGAAGGCCTCCCGGCCGACGAAAGTCTTATTTTTCTTTATCCCGTCATAATTGCAGGTGATGGTTCCGGCTCCGACGTTAACTCTTTCTCCCACCCGGGCATCGCCCAGGTAACTGAGATGCATGGCCTTGGAACCTTTCCCGAAAACCGTCTTTTTCATTTCGACGAAGTTGCCAACGTGGCTGCCCCGACGTAGCCAGGTTTCCGGCCGGAGCCGGGAAAACGGACCCACCTGGGCCTCGTCTTCCACCCGGCAACCTTCGATTACCGTCGCCCCGAAGACCTTAACCCTGTTGCCCAGCCGGCTGTTGTTGATATGACAATTTGGATAAATCAGGCAATCTTTCCCGATTTTGCTCTTGCCCTCTATAATCACTGAGGGATAGATGACGGTGCCCCGGCCCACTTTAGACCGGGAATCAACCCAGGCCGAAGCCGGGTCCAGGAAAAACACTCCCTTTCTCTCCAGCTCGGCAACTCTTAACTGCCGCAGAAATTCGGCCACCCGGGAGTAATCAGCCAGTGAATTGACCAGGATAAATTCATTCTTATCGGCTTCCTTCACCCAGTAAAAGCCTATCCTCTTATCCGCAGCCCAGGCTGCTTCTACCAGGGCCACTACATCCAGCTCGCCAGAAGGCTTGAAGGGTCGAAGTCCAGTTAACCATTTCCGGGTCTCCCCGGTCTTAACCAGGGCCAGCCCCGGATAGACAAAATAATCCTCGCCCTGGCAGCCCGCTGAATCCTCTTCCCGCTCCCCTACCAGGGTCAGGTCATATTCGGATTCCCGGTGAAAGTTAAGGACTTTCTGCAACAGGTTTGTTTCCCCGGGGAAGAATTCGAACGACAGAAGAAGGAGGTCCGCGCCCGATTTTCTCCCATCTATTTTTTCTATCAGACCGGTCAGAGAATAAGACAGGGCCTCGACGGGAAGGAATTTCAATCCTTTTCTCCGGCCCTTGCTGACCGAAATTGGCTCAGAGGCCAGCAGGGCCGTGCGCTCTGGCCTGAGTTTCATCAGCTGACCAAGAAGATGATGGTTCAGAGATTCAGCGGAGATGATTGAAGGCAGGATTCTTTTCTGGTCGCCCGTGACCCGGTCCCCGCAGGCGATGACCAGTAACTTCTTTTTCATGAAAGCTTTACCAGCACCTTAAACCTTTTATCTTCCCAGATGGGCTCAAAATCCGGCTCATTCTGGGCCATGACGGCCAGGGATTTGTCTTTCTGCAGGGCTTTTTTCAGGGCTTCCAGACCTTCTTCCGCCTGGCCACCCTGGACATAGGCCGTGGCCATCAGATAATAAACCCGGGCTTCTTCCCGCTTATACTCCAGGGCTTTCTCCAGGAGTTTCAGGGCGCCGGGATAGTCACCCTGATTAATTTTCATCTGGGCAAAGAAAAGATAATCTTCCAGGTGACGCGGAGAAATGGACTCTTTTTTGGCGCCCCTCTCGCAGATGGAGATGTAGACCCTGGCCCGGTCCACCAGTTCATGCTCTTCCGGGTATTTTTCCAGGAGCTCCTGGAAAGAAGCCAGAGCCTTGTCGTGATCTCCCTTGCGGAAATCTTTTATGCCCTGATTGTAAAGGCTTAATGCTTTCTGGTAATCATCTTTTCTCTTGGCTTCGCTCACTGCTCTCTCCTGATCAATCCATAACTTAAGTTTTTGCTATTTTACAACATAGAGAACCGATTATCAAGCCGAGCTCGGGTGGCCTTAAAAATTGCCCGGGGTGATGCCAAAGCGCCTCTTTTATGCTAAAATTCCTGCGTGAAAGAGCTTCTGGCTGACATCCTGGATAAACTTTACCGGAAAAAAATCACCCCCCAGCAGGCCCTGAAACAGCTTGAGGATTTCCCCTATCAGGACCTGAGTTTCGCCAAGGTTGACCATTCCCGGGAACTGAGACGAGGCACACCTGAAGTTATTTTTGGACAGGGGAAAACCCCCGAGCAGCTGGTCAGGATTGCCACCGCCATCCTCAAAAAGGGCTCCAACTTGCTGATTACCCGGCTGTCGCCGGAAAATTACCGGAAAATTAAAACTCGCCTGAAAAAAGCCACCTACCATGAACAGGCCAGGTGCCTGACCGTAATCAATAGCAAGCCGCCCGCTGGCCAGGGCCGGGTAGCCATAATCTCAGCGGGCACCTCTGATATGCCCGTGGCCGAGGAAGCAGCCCTGACCTGCGAATTTTTCGGTAACACCGTCGACCGCATCTACGACGTGGGGGTGGCCGGTCTGCATCGTCTACTGAGCTACTATGACCGGATTAAGGAGGCCCGGGTGCTGGTGGTGGTAGCTGGCATGGAAGGGGCTCTACCCAGTGTCGTGGCCGGGCTGTTCCGGGCTCCGGTCGTTGCGGTTCCCACCAGCATCGGGTACGGGGCCAACTTCCAGGGGCTGTCGGCCCTCCTGGCCATGCTCAATTCCTGTCCAGGCGGGGTGGCCGTGGTTAACATAGATAATGGCTTCGGTGCCGGCTATCTGGCCAGTTTGATTAATCACCTATGATTTTTCTGGCTGAAAAAAATATTTTTTTGCCCGTAGTTTACTTGACAACTGCGGGGGACGAACCTATTTTATATGAGAAAAGCAAACCTTACGTAGCCTAATGGAGATAACCGAAAAGATCAGGGCGGCGGCTTCTATTGTCGAAATTGCCTCTCAGTATACCAACCTCAAGAGACGGGGCAAGAAATGGGTCGGCCTGTGCCCATTCCATTCTGAAAAGGACCCTTCCTTCACTGTCGATGAAGACAAGCAGCTCTTTCACTGTTTCGGCTGCGGCATCGGCGGCGACCTCTTTTCCCTGGTCATGGAAAAAGAAAACCTGACCTTCCCGGAGGCGGTCAGGTTCCTGGCCGAGAAATATCGTATCCCCCTGCCGGAGCCCCGTCAGTCGGCCGGAGAAGTGCGGCTGGAAGAAAAAATTTTCGAGATTAACGAAAAGGCCCTTAATTATTTCAAGAACAACCTGTTCAAGACGCCCGAAGGACATAAAGCCCTGGAATATCTGAAGGGGCGTCAGTTCTCGGAAGACACCATCAAGAAGCTCAGGCTGGGCTACGCCCTGAATTCCTGGGATGCCCTGTTTCAAACCTTTAAGCAGCAATACAGCCCGCAGCTGCTGGAAAAAGCCGGGCTGATTGTACCGGGGCAGAAAGCCGGCGAATACCGGGACCGTTTTCGGGGCCGGATTATTTTTCCCATCTTTACCCTGACCGGGCGGGTGGTAGCTTTCGGGGGACGGACCATTTTTGAGGCTCAGCCCAAGTACCTCAATTCCCCCGAAACCCAGACCTTTACCAAAGGCCACCTTCTCTACGGCTTGAATTTCACCAGGGATAGCATCCGCCAGGCGGGTGAGATGATCCTGGTGGAAGGTTATGCCGATTTTGCCGCGCTCTACCAGGCCGGAGTCCAGAACATCGCCGCTTCCATGGGCACCAGCCTCACTCCCCACCAGGCAGCCCAGATCCTGAGGTATGCTCCCCGGGTCATCATCAACTACGACGGTGATGAAGCCGGCCTGAACGCTGCCCTGCGGGCGGTTCCCATCTGCCTGGCAAAGGGACTCCAGGTCAGAATCCTGGTATTGCCAGAAAAGCTCGACCCTGACGCCTTCATCAAGAAATACGGGGTGGAAAAATACCAGGCCCAGGTCCGCCGCAGCCAGGATGGATTCCGTTTCCTGACGGTCCAGTATGCCAGGGGAGCCAACCTGAACATCCCGGAAGAAAAAAGCCGGGTGGCCCGTCTGGTTATCCAGGAAGTCATGCGGATACCCGATAGCATTGTCAGAAATGAATACCTAAAGAAAACGGCTGAATACTTCAAAATCAACGAAAACACTCTACGCCAGATGCTGAACGAAAGCCGGAAATCAGGGCCGGCTCCCAGCCAGGAAGAGAAAGACATTTTCCTGCCTGCGGAAAAAAGACTGCTGCAGCTGCTTTTCAACCAGCAGGAGGTGGCCAGAATGATTCTCGGGGAAATGGAATCGGATTGTTTCCGGGGACTGGCCAGCGAGCCCGTCATCAGGTATGTTATTGATTCCCACCGGCAGGGACAGAACTGGAGCCTGGGCCCGCTCCAGACCCTGGTTACACCGCAACTGCTGGGTCAGCTCTGCCGGGTGCTGCAGGAGGATATTCCGGACGGTTCCATCGGCGAAGCCCTGGATTGCCTGAACACCCTGAAGAAGAACAGCCTGCAGAAAAAGCTGAAGGAAATCCAGAGAGAAATAGCCCTGACCGAGAAGAAGGGAGACAAGGAAAAGTTGATGTCCCTGCTCTACCAGAAGCATGAAATTACCAGGCAAATTCTGATGCTATGAAAATAAAAAAAGATTACACCAAAAAGAATACAGGCCGACGGAATTTAAGGAGGCGTTAAGTGCCGTCTGACGAAAAATACCAGAAAGAAGAAATTCTCCAGCTGATTTCCAAGGGTAAAAGGCAGGGTTTCCTGTCCTGGGAAGAAATCGACCAGACTCTGGGCGATGATTTCGGGGCCGAGGATGATTTTGATGATTTTCTCAGTTCGATGGATAGTTACGGGATCAAGATTCTTGATTCCCAGCAGCGGGAAATCATTCCCTTTCCCCAGAAAAAAGTCCCGGTCTGCACCCATGGCCTGGAAAGGACCACCGACCCGGTCAAGCTTTATCTGCGGGAGATGGGCAACATCCCGCTCCTCACCCGGGAGGGAGAAATTGCCATTGCCCGGGAAATTGAAAGGGGCGAAAGAGCCATCATCAAGGCCCTGTCCAAGACCCGGCTGGTCCTGACCAATATCCTGCAGATTGAACAGAAAATAAAGGATTTCCCGGAAACCATCCAGGAATACTTCGATTTCAACGACGAGGAGCTGGCCGAAGAAAAGCTGATGGAAAAACAGCAGGAACTCCTGAACCGGATCAAGACCATCAAGGACCTGGCCAGGAAAATTGAGTCCCTGCCTCGCCGGAAAAAGTTCAATTTTGCCAGGGGCCGGATTATAGTCAAGCTGAGCCGCCTCATCCGGGAACTGAACCTGCAACCCGGGCTGCGGGAGACAGTTATCGAGCAGCTGAAGGACAAGCTGCGCGAGGTAAACGAGCTGGAGTACCGCCGGGGGGAACTGGAGCAGAGCCTGAAGCGCAAGCCCCGGGAGCAGAAAAAAGCAGGGAAAGCCGCCAAAGGTCGGTCGGCTGGAAACCAGAAGTTTCGGGCCGAAAAGAAAGACCTCGAAAACGAGATCAGGAGAATCGACCAGGAAATCAGGACCATCGAAAAGGACATCGGGCTGGATTCCCAGGCCCTGAAAAAGGCCGTCCGCACCATCATGATGGGTAAGAGCTCCAGCGAACAGGCCAAGAAACAGCTGGTGGAAGCCAACCTCAGGCTGGTGGTCAGCATCGCCAAGAAATACAGCAACCGCGGCCTGCAGTTTCTTGACCTGATCCAGGAAGGCAATATGGGTTTGATGAAAGCTGTCGATAAGTTCGAGTACCGGCGCGGCTACAAGTTTTCCACCTATGCCACCTGGTGGATCCGGCAGGCCATCACCCGGGCTATCGCCGACCAGGCCCGGACTATCAGGATACCGGTTCACATGATCGAGACCATTAACAAGCTGGTCCGGATTTCCCGGCAGTTAGTGCAGGAACTCGGCCGCGAACCGACCTGTGAGGAAATAGCCAAGAAAATGGACATGCCTGTGAGCAAGGTCCGGAAAATCATCAAGATAGCTCAGGAACCCATCTCTCTGGAAACCCCAATCGGGGAGGAAGAAGATAGCCACCTGGGCGATTTCATTGAGGACAAGATTCTGCCTTCCCCGCCCGAGACGGTCATCCATCAGAGCTTGAGAGAACACATAGACGAAGCCCTCAAGACCCTGACCGACCGGGAGGCCCGGGTCCTGAAAATGCGCTTCGGACTGGGCGACGGCAACGAACATACCCTGGAAGAGGTCGGGCAGCAGTTCAAGGTTACCCGGGAAAGAATCCGCCAGATTGAGGCCAAGGCCCTGCGCAAATTAAAGCACCCCACCAGAAGCAAGAAGCTCCGCTCTTTCACCAACAGCTTCTGAGGGTGAATTGACTAAAATCTGATTATCTGATATAAAAATCAAAAAGGGCCTATAGCTCAGCGGCAGAGCTACCGGCTCATAACCGGCAGGTCCCAGGTTCGAATCCTGGTAGGCCCACCAAAAAACGGTTTCAGGAATAGAGAGGCCAAGTGGATGGAGTCGAGACCGACTTTGAAAAATTGATCCAGCTCCAGGAGCTGGACAATGCCCTCAGGCAGATTACCGCCGAATTATCTGATATCCCCCGCCTTATCGAGCAAGTTGAAAGCAAGATTAAAGCAGATTCCGACCTGGTGGCCAGGTCTAAAGAACGCCTGGCCCAGAACCAGAAAAAGAGACGGGACCTGGAGTCTGAAGTTAAAGACCTCAAAGTCCAGGTTACCAAGTATAAACGCCAGCTCAACGAAGTCAAAACTAACAAAGAATATACTTCCCTCCTAAAGGAAATCCAGGAAACCCAGGATAAAATCGACCGGCTGGAAGAGAAGATAATCGAAGAGCTGCTGGTAGCCGACGAAATTGAAGAGGAAATCAGGACCGCCAGCCTGAAGCAGAAGAATGAAGAGGAGCACCTGAAACAGGAAATCGGCGCTCTCAACCAGAGAAAACAGACCCTGGAAGCTGAAAAAAGCCAGCTGTTGAAAAAGAAAGAAGAGCTGGTGCCGGGAATTCCAAAACCCCAGCTCCAGCTTTATCAGAGCATCGCCAGAAAAAGGGGCGGTATCGCCCTGTCCCGGGTTATAGACGAATTCTGCTCGATGTGTCAGTTAAGAATCAGACCTCAGATGCTCAACGAAATCCGGGACCGCAGTAAAATCCACCTCTGCGAGAGCTGCGGCCGTATCCTCTATTTCGATCACTCCGAAGAGTCCAGAGAAGAAGCCGAAGAATCTTCCCGGTAAAGATTGTCTATCAGCTCCCGGTAGCGATTTTCAATGGCCGCCCGCCTGACTTTCAGGGTGGGCGTTATTTCACCCTTTTCAATCTCCAGTTCCCGGTCGAGCAAGGCCACTTTCTTGATTTTTTCGTAGGAAGCCAGGCCGGCTGTGGCCCGGTCAATTTCTCCCTGGATGAAAGCCACTATTTCGGGGTTGGTGATCAGCTCCTGACGGCTGGCAAACTGGAGACCACGGCTCCTGGCCAGTTCTTCCAGCTTTTCAAAATTGGGCACCACCAGGGCGGAGATGAAGCGTCTCTTGTCCCCGATGACCACCACCGTGCTGATGTAGGGAGAGGTCTTGAGCAGGTTTTCTATCGGCTGGGGAGCCACGTTCTTGCCGCCCGAGGTGACTATCAGGTCCTTTTTCCTGTCAGTAATAACCAGGAAACCATCTTGGTCCAGGTGGCCGATATCACCCGTATGAAACCAGCCGCCTTCAAAGGCTTCCCTGGTTTCGTTCTCTTTCTTGTAATACCCTTTCATGACGTTGGGCCCCCGGGCCAGGATTTCACCGTCGGGGGCAATCTTGATTTCAACCTCCGGGATGGGTTTCCCCACCGTGCCGAACTTGATGGACCCAGGCCGGTTGACAGTCAGAACCGGGGCAGTTTCAGTCAGACCGTAGCCTTCATAAATCACCAGGCCCAGGGCATAGAAAAATTCGGCAATATCTTTAGATAGCGGTGCCCCCCCGGAGATGAAAAACCGAACCCGTCCACCAGTTCTCTCGATAATCTTGCTGAAAACCAGCTTATGGGCAATTTTCCTTTTTAATCTCAACAGCGGCGGAATCTTTTCCCCGGCCAGGTCTTTCTGGGCATACTTCTTGCCGATCCGGTAGGCCCAGAAGAATATCTTTCTCTTGAGGGCGGAACTGGTCAGGACGTTGTCCATGACCCGGGCATAAATCTTTTCAAACACCCGGGGCACGCTAACCATGATGTTAGGCCGGACTTCCAGCAGGTTCTGGGCTACAGTATCTATGCTCTCGGCAAAACCGATGGTCGTCCCGGCATAAATGTAGGCAAACATGACCATCCTTTCCAGAACATGGGACAGAGGCAAAAACGATAGGACCGTATCTCTGGAAGTGATATCAAAAAGGGCCACGCAGGTCTTGACGTTGGTGATGAAATTGTGATGGGTCAGGATAACACCCTTGGGATAGCCAGTGGTGCCAGAAGTGTATATCAGGGAAGCTTCATCTTCTGGCTTGATGGTCTGGGCCAGCCTGGAAAACAACTCCGGGTTCTCTGCTTCTTTCTGCCGGCCGATTTCCAGCAGCCGGGCCAGGTTGATGAAGCCCGGGACTTCTTCCTCCTCGAAGGTAACAAAATGCTTGACCTTGGCCAGGTTATTCCTGACAGCTTCCACCTTGGCTCTTTGCTCGGCGTTAGACACCACCACCACCGAGGCGTCAGAATCCTGGATGATGTATTCAGCCTGGGTGGCAGTCAGCGAGGTATAGATGGGAACGGTCAGGCCGCCCTGGCAGATGGTGGCGAAATCGGTCATCACCCATTCCGGGCGGTTTTCAGACAGGATTATCAACTTGTCACCCTTCCTGAAACCGAGGTGGTTCAGGGCCAGGGCCAGGTGGATGACTCTTTTTTCGAACTCAGCGGTGGAAATCGGCACATATTTTCCTTCTTTCTTGTAGAGCATCAGGTCCGGCTTCTGGAAAGTTTTGACCGTGTTCATAAAAAGCTGGGCCAGAGTCTCAATCATAGACTACCTCCTTCTTGGGATGCAGAGAGATTTTAAGAAATTGCGGTTCTGAAATCAAACAATTCTTGGCAAAGGAGCCGGGTCAGTCTTCCCGGACCTTGGCTATGGAGCAAACCCGGTCCTTATCCTCAAGCTGGATTAGCCGGACGCCCTGGGTAGCCCGGCTCAGGGGCCGGATGTCGGTCGTCCGGATCCTGATAACCTTGCCGCTGATGGTTATTATCAGCAGGTCATCCTCATTCACCCCGACCATGGCCAGGGCCGGGCCGATCTTATCTGTTATCTTCAGGTTTATCACTCCCTGCCCGCCGCGGTTATGGACGGGATAATCTTCGACCGGGGTTTTCTTGCCGTAGCCCCGTTCGGAGGCCGTAAAGATATATTTATCTTCCGGACCGACTACGATCATGCTGATGACCCGGTCTTTAGGCTTGAGGGTGATGGCCTTGACTCCGGCAGCCTGGCGGCCCATCGGCCTGACCAGCTTTTCCTTGAACCGGATGGCCTTCCCCAGGCGGGTGCCGATGATGATGTCGTTCTTGCCGCTGGTCAGGGCCGCGGTGAACAACTGGCTCTTGGGTCTCAGGCTCATGGCGATAATCCCGCCCCGGCGGACATTTTTGAACTCACTGAGCCTGGTTTTCTTGATCAGGCCGTTATCGCTCATGATGACCACAAACTGGTCATCGCGGAATTCTTTAACGGCCAGGATGGACTGCACCTTTTCTTCGGGCTGCATTTCCAGCAGGTTGACGATGGCTTTGCCCCGGCCCGAGGGACCGACATCGGGTACATCCAGGGCTCTCAGCCAGTACATCCGGCCCTTGTTGGTGAAGACCAGCAGGTAGGAATGGGTGGAGCCGACAAACAGGTTCTCCACCACGTCCTCGGCCTTCATCTCGATTCCCTTGCGTCCCTTGCCGCCCCGGCTCTGGTAGCGGTAGGCGCTGAGGGAGGTTCTCTTGATGTAACCGGACTGGGTATAGACGATGGCCACGTCCTCTTCCTTGATCAGGTCTTCGGCCTTGATTTCGGTAATCACCTCGTCCCGGATTTCAGTGCGTCTTTCATCCTGGTACTGTTCCTTGAGTTGCTTGAGTTCATCTTTGATTATCTGCAGAACCATCTCCGGGTTCTTCAGGATCAGTTTAAGCTTTTTGATCAGGGCCAGCAGTTCCTTGTGTTCCTGGACGATTTTTTGTCTTTCCAGGCCAGTTAAGCGCTGCAATTGCATTTCCAGGATGGCCTGGGCCTGGATGGCCGTCAGCTTGAACTTGGTCATCAAACCGTTCTTGGCTTCTTCCACCGTTTTGGAGGCCCGGATCAGGCTGATGACCGCATCCAGGTAATCCAGGGCGATGAGCAGGCCCTCCAGGATGTGAGCCCGGTGTTCGGCCTTTTTCAGGTCATGCTTGGTGCGCCTGATGATGACATCCCGGCGGTGGACGATAAAGTGGTTCATCATCTCCAGCAGGTTCAGGAGCTTTGGCTGCTTGTCAACGATGGCCAGCATGATGATGCCGAAAGAAGTCTGAAGGGCGGTGTGCTTGTACAGGTTGTTGAGGATGATTTCCGGCAGCTCGCCCCTTTTCACCTCAATCACCACCCGGATGCCTTCCCGGTCCGATTCGTCCCGGATGTCGGCAATGCCTTCAATCTTCTTGTTGTTGACCAGGTCGGCAATATTTTCCAGCAACCGGGCTTTGTTCACCCCGTAGGGAATCTCAGTGATGACAATCCGGTCCCGGTCCCCTTTATCGGCCCGCTCGATGGTGGTCTTGGCCCGCAGGTGAATCACGCCTTTCCCTTCCTGGTAGGCCTGGCGGATATTCTGCCGGTTGAAAACGTAACCGCCGGTGGGGAAATCCGGCCCGGGAATAAATTTCATGATGTCGTCGAGGCTGGCTTTAGGATGGTCGATGAGATAGACCAGGCCATCGCAGACCTCAGCCAGGTTATGGGGCGGAATGTTGGTGGCCATGCCCACGGCAATCCCGGAAGCTCCGTTGACCAGCAGGTTGGGAAACTTGGCCGGCAGGACTTCGGGCATCAACAGGCTTTCATCGTAGTTGGGAACGAAATTAACCGTGTCTTTTTCAATGTCGGCCAGCAGTTCCTCGGCCAGCCTGGTCATCCGGACTTCGGTATAACGCATGGCTGCCGGGGGGTCACCGTCGATGGAACCGAAGTTGCCCTGCCCGTCAACCAGCGGGTAGCGCATGCTGAAATCCTGGGCCATCCTGACCAGGGCATCATAAACAGCTACGTCACCATGGGGATGGTACTTACCGATAACATCACCGACAATCCTGGCTGACTTCTTGTAGGGTTTGTTATGGGTGGTGCCGGTCTCCCACATGGCGTAGAGGACACGCCGGTGGACCGGCTTCAAACCGTCCTTGATGTCTGGAATGGCCCGGCCGATGATGACGCTCAGGGCATAGTCCAGGTAGGACCGCTTCATCTCCTCTTCCAGGCTGACTACCGACAGGCTCTGAGCTATGGGGGCCAACTGTTCGGGAGAGGCCGCGGCCTTGGTCTCGGATTTTTTATCCTCTGGATTACCGGTCCCGGGGTTTGTCCGGCTGGCTTTTTCTTCCGGCTTTTCCTTCTGACTCTGACTTTTTGCTGGTTTATCCTTTTTCCCGGCCATCAGTCTAACCTTTCTCTCGAATCTTACTGACCGCCTCAGATATCAAGATTCTGGGCCAGCAGGGCGTTTTCTTCGATGAACTCCCGCCTCTGCTCGACTTCCTCGCCCATCAGCACCGAGAAAACCTTGTCGGCTTCGACTGCATCCTGGATGGAAACTTTAAGCAGGGCTCTCTTTTCCGGGTTCATGGTCGTTTCCCACAGCTGCTCTGGAGTCATCTCGCCCAGCCCCTTGTATCTCTGGATGGTGACACCTTTCTTGCCCTTTTCAAACAGGTATTCCAGCAGCTTGTTCTCGTTTTCAATGGTGACCGATTCGGTGGTGTTCAGCACCTGGTAGGGCGGCTGGAAATCTTCCAGTTCCTTGATAATCTTAAAGAGATTCTTATATTCGATGGAGTTGACCAGGTCCAGGTTGACCCGGGTCCGGCTGGCAAAGCCGTTAACCTGGAAGCTGGCTATTATTTCATAGGCTTCATACTCTTCATCGTGCACCAGGTCGGTTTGGAAGCCGAGCCCGGTGATCAGAGTCTGCAGCCTCTTCATGTTCTTCTTGTCCTGGAGGAATTCCAGGTCAGTGACGTTTTCCCTTACCAACAGCTCGATCAGGCTAAAGGGCGTGTTTTTCCTTTCCAGGTAATTTATGTAATTTTTTTTCTGGATGACTTTCAGGATGAACTTGCGCAGCTTCTCGCCCTCGATCGGCTCCTTCTGGTTCTTGACTTTAATCTTAAACTCCTCGGAAATTTTCTTGACTATCCACTTCTCGTAATCCCGCTCTTCTTTGAGGTACTGAACTTCCCGACCCCGGGAAATCTTGTAGAGCGGAGGCTGGGCAATGTAGAGATGACCGTTTTCAATCAAGGGTTTCATCTGTCGGTAGAAAAAGGTCATGAGCAGGGTCCGGATGTGAGAGCCGTCCACGTCAGCATCGGTCATGATGATGACCTTATGGTAGCGGAGCTTTTCCAAACTAAAGCTTTCCTCCCCGGCGCTGGTGCCCAGGGCGGCGATAATGGTGCCGATTTCCTCGTTGTGAAAAATCTTGTCCGGCTGGGCCTTCCAGACGTTGAGAATCTTGCCGCGCAGGGGCAGGATGGCCTGGAAACGCCGGTCGCGTCCCTGCTTGGCTGAACCGCCAGCGCTGTCGCCCTCGACGATAAACAGCTCGGCCAGGGCCGGGTCCCGTTCCTGACAGTCGGCCAGCTTGCCGGGCAAGGAAGCCGTCTCCAGTACACTCTTTCTTCTGGCCAGCTCCCGGGCTTTTCGGGCTGCTTCCCTGGCCCGGGCTGCATCTATGGCTTTGGCGATGATTCTCTTGGCGTTGGTCGGGTTTTCTTCCAGATAGGCGGTCAACTGCTCGTTGACCAGTGATTCCACGATGCCCTTGACTTCAGAATTCCCCAGCTTGGTCTTGGTCTGGCCTTCGAACTGGGGCTCGCGCATCTTGATACTCAGGACGGCGGTCAGGCCTTCGCGGGCGTCGTCACCGGAAATCCCACCCGCGCCCAGGTCCTTGAGCAGGTTGTGAGCCTCGGCATAATTGTTGAGGCAACGGGTCAGGGCCGACTTGAAGCCGATGAGGTGGGTGCCGCCTTCCACGGTGTTGATGTTGTTAACGAAGGTAAAAATATTTTCGGTGTAACCGGTGTTGTACTGGAAAGCCAGCTCCACCATGATATCGTCTTTCTGGGCTTCAAAATAAATTGGCCTGGGGTTGAGAACAGTCTTGTTCTGGTTGAGATACTGGACAAACTCCAGGATGCCGCCTTTGTACTGGAATTCATGGGTCTTGTTTACTCTTTCATCGGTAATGGTTATCTTCAGCCCGCGGTTGAGAAACGACAGCTCTCTCATCCTCTGGGTCAAAATTTCAAAGTTAAACTCGGTGGTTTCAAAAATTTCTTCATCCGGCCAGAAGGTAATCTTGGTGCCGGTCTTGTTGGTCTTACCGATTTTCTTGAGCGGGGTTTTGGGATTGCCGCGTTCGTAGACCTGAGTCCAGATTCCACCGTTCCGTTTGACTTCCAGTTCCAGCCGCCGGGAAAGAGCGTTGACCACGGACACTCCGACTCCGTGCAGACCGCCGGATACTTTGTAAGATTTGTCGTCAAATTTACCGCCGGCATGCAGCACGGTCAGAACCACTTCGGCCGCCGGCCTTTTTTCTTTGGGATGCATTTCCACCGGAATGCCACGGCCGTCATCGATGACCGTAACCGAGTTGTCAACGTGAATGATGACGTCTATCCGGGTGCAGTAGCCGGCCAGGGCTTCATCCACCGAATTATCGACCACTTCGTAAACCAGGTGGTGCAAACCTTCGGGACCGGTGCTGCCGATGTACATGGCCGGACGCTTGCGAACTGCTTCCAGCCCCTTGAGAACTTTTATACTTTCCGCCGTGTATTTTTCGTCTTTCATGTCCTCAACCTGTCCGGAAAAAAATAGGGGTTATGAGGAAGTGGAAATCTGCATAACCCGTAAGGCATCTTGAGACAAAATTATAGCTTAATTCACTCTAAAAGTAAAGAAAAAATTGCCCGGAAAACATCATTTTTTGAGTTTGTTATTTGTTTTATATCAATAATTTACAAAACTCTTTATCCGGCCGGTTTAGAGTCTGCTCTTTTCTGGCTAAATACGGCTTAATTTTACCAGCAGAAAAGCGGTCAGAGGCGGATTTTTGCCACTTAAAAAACCCCGTTTTCTGGGTTAAAATAGGCCTGCTGCGGAGGTAAAAGAATGCCGGCCAATCTGCCGCCTGAATATTTCGAAGTGGAGAAAACCCTGCGCCAGGCCAGGACAGCGGAGGAGAAAATCGCCATCATGGAGAAGCTGCTGTCCATCATTCCGCGCCACAAGGGAACAGAAAAGCTGGTGGCCCTCTACCGTTCCAAGATTGCCAAGCTGAAAGAAGAAATTGAACGGCGCCCGGCGGCTAAGAAAGGTCAGCTGTTCCGGATTGAAAAATCAGGGGCCGGCCAGGTAATAGTTATTGGCCCGCCCAACGCCGGAAAATCGGCTGTCATCCGGGCCCTGACCGGAGTCGAGGTGGAAGTGGCCGATTTTCCCTTCACCACCCGCCTGGCCGCACCTTACATGATGCCCTTTGAAAACATCAAGATTCAGTTGATAGATACTCCGCCGATAACCGCCGACTTCATGGAATCCTGGCTGGTGGAGATGATCAAGATGGCTGAGGCCGCCCTGGTGGTGCTGGATTCAGCCAGCCCGGAGTCTTCCGCCCATCTGGAAATAATCGTCAACCGCCTCAAGGAAAAGAAAGTAGAACTGGTTTCTGCCGAAACCCCCATTCCCCCGGAGAAGTTCCTTTTTATGAAGAGAGCTCTCCTCGTACTCAATAAAAGCGACCTGGGCGAAGTTAACAACCTGAAAGAAGAACTGGAGATTCTCTTCGGCCGGGGGCTGGAAACGGTCGCGGTTTCGGCTCTAAGCTTGACCGGGCTGGAAGAACTCCGCCGGCGGATCTTTGACCTGCTGCAGATAGTCCGGGTCTACAGCAAGGTACCTGGCAAGAAGCCGGATTATGAATCCCCCTTTATCCTGAAAAAGGGTAGTAATATCATGGACCTGGCGCGGCAGGTGCACAAGGATTTTGCGGAAAAACTCAATTACGCCCGGGTCTGGAACAAACAGGGCACTATCACCGGACTCCGGGTAACCCGCGATTACCTGCTTAATGATGAGGATACCGTAGAGCTGCACCTTTGACCGGGTAACTAAAAGTCGTCGCCGGAAAAAGCTGGCTGGCGAATTCTCGCAGGAAGCCAGCCCGGGCTGGAGTTAAGGTTTATTTTTTTCGTCGCGCTTCTACTCTGGCCCCGAGAGCAACCACCGGTTGAGGTCAGGCCAGACGCTCGCGATTCAACCCGGTCCAGGTTTCTTTGCCCTGCTAAAAATTATAGATTCGGCAGTTCACTTCAGGGCTTCAGCCGGGGCGCTGGCCAGTTCCATCACCGCCAGGAACACCAGACGGGCCATGTCCTCCAGGATTTCCGGGTTGATCAGACTGATATTGTCGCGCGTGTTGTGATAGGTTGGATAGGGTAATCTCAGACCGGAGGTGGAAAAAGACAGAGACGGCACTCCGGCCTCCATGAACCGGGCTGCGTCCAGCCTCGGCCTGGTCAGGTTGGCCCAGTAATTAGTCCCCATTTCGCGGTGCAGATAGTTAGCATTGACTTTTTCAAAAGGACCATAAAACCAGGGAAAGTTCTTCCCGGCCAGGGCAAAAATCCGGTCGCCCGAGCCGACGCCATCCATATTGATCAGGCCAATGGTTTTTTCCCGCGGGAAGACCGGGTGGTGCACATAGTATTCAGAACCCTTGACCCCCTGCTCCTCCGCTCCGAAGAAGGCGAAAAGGATGGTTCTTTTCGGCTTGACTTCGCTTTTCATGATGGCCTCAGCCACTCCCAGCATCACGGCCACAGCCGAAGCATTGTCGTTGGCGCCGGGCATCAACTCGGGGAAAAGCCCCAGGTGATCCAGATGCCCGCCGATGATTATGACTTCGTCTTTTAAGACAGGGTCGGACCCGCTGATCTTGCCCAGGACATTATAGCCAATGCCTTCCGGGTGGTGCTCGGTCTTGTTCCTGATGGTGAAGACCTTGCCGGTGGCAAAGGACTGGGGTTTCAGGGTGGTCCTGATTTTTTCCACCGTGGCCTGGTAGGTGCGACCGGTGCCAGCAAAAATATCATCAACCACGCTCCGACCGACGTGACTGTAAATAAAGCCTTCAATATAATCGTTATTCGGGTTGCAGATGGGGCCGTAATAATAGAGCATACCCCTGGCCCCGTGAGCTGCGGCGTTTTGTAACTTATACTGGTGAAAGGAATAGGGTCGCCACTTCTTAAAAACTTCAGGGTCCTTGTCCGGGTTGTAGGGCACTTCATTTTCCATCAGCACAATCTTGCCCCGGACCTCAACTCCCTGATAATCATCGTAGCCCAGCTCCGGAGCGGTAATACCGTAGCCTACGTAAACTACTTCGGCCGTAATCTCACCCGAGGCTGAGGTCCCGCCGGGAAAATATTCGTCCTCGTAAAGATAGTATTTCTTGACGGTGGCCTGGTTCTTCGGGTCGGGCTTCCCCACCTTCAGGTGCAGGGAGACTTCTCCCCTATCGAGGATCAGGGTATAAGGATTGGGAAAAGCCTGCAGGTAAGTCCCGTTATCGCCGGCCGGTTCCACTCCCCATTGCTTGAGCAAAGAGATAACCCAGTCCGCAGAAAGGTTGTAGCCGGGAGTGCCGGTCAGGCGCCCGGTGTACCTGTCTGAAGTCAGCTCTTTGACGTATTCAAACAGAGTGTTACTGGAGATCCCGTGGAAAACCCGCAGCAGCTTCTGGCTGTCATCAACCGGGCGCGGCTGGGCCAGCAAAACCGCCTGGTTCAACACCAGGACCAGGACCAGCAGCCCCAGGAAGCCGGCAACTTTCTTAAAGTTATTCCTCATTTCACCTCTCCCGAAAAAATTAATTAAGGAGATATTATTACCACAGAATAACCCAGAAAGAAAAACGGAAAGGCCGAGTCAGCCTCAGACCCGAAGAGCATCATTAAATAAAAATAAAATGAAAATAGAAAACATAAATAGATGGCACCATCCCGTCAGTAGCCGGTCTTAGACGCGTAAGGACAGGCCGCCCCGGACCAAAAAGCCATTAAAAATGCCGCCGTCCAGGACCAGGTTAAGAGTCCTGGATAGCCTGGCCCTCAGTCCGAGGTTAAACTGTAGAATGGGCATGAAATTCAGGGGAAAATCTTCGCCCTCGGCCAGGCGCTCATCTTTTATCTGGCGCAAGGTCTTACTGTCTGAATCCGAGTACTGCTCAGTTGAATTGTCGGGCAGCACCAGGGTGCCGCTGTATTCATACCTGTAACTGGAATTAAAAAAGCTCCTGGAAGTGGAAATGCCAGCCCCGACGGTCAGGTACGGGGAAATAACTTTGGACGGCAGGAACTCCCAGCGCATGCTGAGGTGAAAGGAAAGCGGTTTGGCCAAAAATTCTCCGCTGGCCTGACCGGTGAAATGAGCGCTCTGGTTGAGGTTGAGGTCGGTCAAATCCAGCGAGGCCGCCACCTGCGGAAAAGAAATTTTCATGGTCGTCTGCTCCACCGCCAGCCCGATGCTGAAAGCTCCACCGCGGCCCCCGGGATAGTAACGCAATTCAAAGCCAAAATTATGACCGGGGGCATCGAATTTAACCTGCTGCTGATAGCCGGTCTCCACCAGCGTCGGGTAGTCGGCCTGTATCTGCTTCAGGAAACGGTCTTTCAGGTCATCTTCCAGGATATCGCTGACCATGTTCTCCACCAGGGGTCTGACCAAATTCAACGTCCAGTAGGAATAGTGGACGTTAAACTCCAGGTGCCCATCGGCCAGCAGCGGACCAGGTCCAAGCCCTACCAAAATAAATAGAAACGGGATGACCAGTGACTTCGCGGCTGATTTCAGCATTTTCCGCCTCCTTTAGAATATTATCATTTTATGTCAGCCCGGGCCGGCTAAGTCAAGACTTTTCCGTCTTTTATTTAGCGCGGGAGACGGCCGGGGGCGGGTCTGATATTTTTATTTGATTCTTTTTACCTTCTCTGGTATTGTAAATTCTTATTCTGGAGGTAGAAAATGAATAAAAGTTTCCTTCTTTTTTTCAGCCTGCTCCTCCTGTTTTCTGTTAGTACCTTGCTCGCGGCCAATCCTAAAGTTCTGATGAAAACCAGCCGTGGTGATATTGTCATCGAGCTTTTGGCCGACAAAGCCCCGATTACTGTTAAGAACTTTCTCAACTACGTTGACGATAAGTTCTATGATGGCACCATCTTCCACCGGGTGATCAAGGGGTTCATGATCCAGGGCGGCGGCCTGACTCCCGACCTTAAAACCAAACCTGAAAAAAGACCTCCCATCAAGAATGAAGCCAATAATGGTCTAAAAAACCTTCGCGGCACTATAGCCATGGCCAGGACGGCTGAAATCGACAGCGCCACCTGTCAATTCTTCATCAACCTGGTGGACAATCCTTTCCTGGACCACGTTCCCAACGACCCCGGAAAATTCGGCTATGCTGTTTTCGGCAAGGTCATCCAGGGAATGGAGGTGGTGGACGCCATCGCTGAGGTGGCCACCACTACCCGGGGTATGTACCGCGACGTCCCGGTTGAACCGATTGTCATCATCTCAGTAACCAGGATCCAGTAAAGGCTTGGCCTGCAGGCAGTTTTGATTTCTGCTGGTCCCGGCTGAAACCAGCCCGATGTGGGAATGGGTTTTTGCTCTTGTCCATCTGGTTCTTTTCCTGGGCTTGCTTTCTTATTCCATAGCCAGCTTGCTCCGGGGCCGCTGGCTGAGCGGCCTGGTCCTGCTGGCCTTCATGGTCGCCTACTACTTCATAGTCCTGCATCAGGCCGTGCTTAAAGAAATAAATCGCAAGAAGAAGAAAAAGAACGCCAGGTCCGGTAGATGAGCCGGCCAGGCTCGGGGCAAAGCCTGACTCAATTATTTCGCAGCCCGGCCCCGGCCCTGTGGTATAATCTGGCCTGATAATTTTTATGAGGTTGGTGCCAATGAAAAAACACTCAGTACTTTTCATTCTATTACTGGTGGCCGTATTCTCGGTTCCCGGCTTCCCCCAGGCCGGGCAATTACCGCCTCACCTGAAGAAGGCGGTGGCCGGTATAGACCCGCTCCTTGCCTACCAGCTGACCAGAACTATGGCTTCGGAAGAATTTGCCGGCCGGCTAACCGGCGACGAGGGTTACACCCGGGCCGCTAAATGGGCGGCGGCCAAATTTAAGGAATGGGGTCTAAAACCAATAGAGGCCCGTCAGGGCTACCTGCAGCCTTATCCTTCTCCATACACGCTAATAGATAAGGCCTCGATGGTTCTTCATCTGCCGGATAAACCGGGAAACGACGGTCAGCCCCAGTTCCAGAAAGTCGAATTGAAACCGGAGAAAGACTTCCTGCCGCTGCTATATGCTGACAGCGGCGACCGGACGGCTGGCCTGGTCTTTGTCGGCTGGGGTATCTCAGCCCCCGAGCTTAATTATGACGACTATGCCGGGGTAGAGGTTAAAGATAAATTCGTCCTGTGCTTTCGCGGCACCCCGGACCCGTCCCGCCGGGAATTCCAGTCCCACGACGAACACCGGACCCGTATGAGGGTGGCCAGAGAAAAAGGAGCCCTGGGCCTGATTTACATCTATCCTGAAGCTCAGGCCAATCCCAACGGGGACTGGCTGTCTGGTTTCATGCCTGGCATGATCACTGAAAAGACGGCCGACCTCATCCTCAAGGAAATAAATTCCACTACAGCTGATTTGAAAAAAGCTCTGCAGACCTTTAAAAGGCCGATCTCTTTCGCTCTCCAGGCCCGCTTATCCTATTCTGTCAGCTCCAGGCATTTCCCCGAAGGCATCGGCTACAACGTGGCCGGCTGGGTGGAAGGTTCCGACCCCAGGTTGAAAAAAGAGGTGATCATCATCGGTGGACACTTCGACCACTGCGGCCGGCATCTGGGGCTCCTCTTCCCCGGGGCCAACGATAATGCCAGCGGTTCGGCCGTGGTCATGACCCTGGCCCGGGCCTTTGCCTCACTTCACCCCAGGCCCAAAAGGTCAGTGCTCTTTGTCCTGTTTGGCGGTGAAGAACTGGGGCTTCAGGGCTCAACCTACTTCGCCGAACATCTGCCGGCCGGCTTTGACCGGGTGGCAGCCATGTTCAACTTTGACATGGAGGGCGCGGGTGACGGGGCCTGGTGCGGTCTCAGCGCTGAACCGCCCTACCTTAAGGAAGCCCTGGAAAGAGCCAACCAGGAAATCAACCTCATAAGAGGTTTCGGGGTCATCAGGAACATCGGGGTCAGGAGTTCCGATTTTGCTCCCTTCTTCCTCAAGGGGATTCCCTGCGCCAGCCTGGGTTCTAACGGTCCCCATCTGGCGTACCACGGCACCGGTGATACCATCTACCGCATTAACCCTGAAATCATGGGCAGTATTGCCCGGGTTTCTTTTTTGGCCGTCTATTTTCTGGCCGATAGATAATGCTTATAATAATAACGTGAGGAACCAGAAATGAAAGTAGCAAAAGAAGGCGCAGTTTTTTACCTGCCTTCGCTGGCCCTGTTTTTAATCACCCTGGTCCTGGGCTGGTGGCTGGCCAGTCTTTTATTCCTGTTGTTATCGGCTGCTTTTCTTTTCTTTTTCCGCGACCCGGAAAGACGGCCTCCCCAGGACCAGAACCTGGTGCTGTCTCCGGCTGACGGTCAGGTAATAAAAATTGAAGAATTCTCCAGCCACCCGGACATCGGCGGGCCGGGCCGGATGATAAGCATTTTTCTTTCCCTGCTCGATGTCCACTTTACCCGCTCTCCCCTGGCCGCCACGGTCGAGAGGGTTGACTACCAGCCGGGAAAATTTTTCCCGGCTTACCGGGAAGAAGCCAGCAGCCAGAATGAATCCAACAGCCTGGTGCTGGCCACAGACCGGGGACGGCTGTTCCTGAAGCAAATGGTTGGGGTTGCCGCTCGCCGTATAAAATGCTATGTTAAGCCCGGTGACAGGATAGCTGCCGGGCAGAAAATTGGCCTGATGTATTTCGGCTCGCGGGTTGACCTGTATTTGCCCGCCAGTGTAGAGCTTAAAGTCAGCCTGAACCAGAAAGTCAAAGGCGGCCTGAGTCTTATCGGAGAATGGCGCGATGAAAGTAAAAATTAAGCGGCCGGTCAACCGCCTGTATTTTTTGCCCAGTGTTTTCACCCTGACCAATGTCTTCTTTGGTTTCCTCAGCCTGACTTCCACCTTTTACGGTCGCTACCGCTGGGCAGCCCTGTGGATCATCATCGCGGCCATGCTGGACGGTCTGGACGGCCTGGTAGCCAGGGCAACCAAGACCAGTTCTGATTTTGGCATCCAGCTGGATTCCCTGGCCGACGCTATTTCCTTTGCCGCCGCCGGTTCTCTTCTGATGTACTTCTGGGGCCTTAAGGTTTTAGGGCCAGCTGGGGTATTCTTCAGCTTTCTGTTTATAGTTGGCGGCTTGCTCCGCCTGGCCCGGTACAATGTCCGGACCAAGAGCCTGCCCGACCGCCGTTACTACCAGGGATTAACCGTTCCCTCGGCTGCCATCTTCCTGGCGGCCCTGGTCATTTTTCACCCGGCGCCCAACTATCAAAACGTTCTGGCTTTCTACCTAGCGGCAATAGTTGTGGTGGTCAGCCTGCTGATGGTCAGCACCCTGCGTTACCGGAATTTCGTCTCAATCATCATCAACCGGCCGGTTGACATGAAAACAGGCCTGCTGCTGGCAGTGGTTCTCACCGGCCTGCTCTTCCGCCCCAGGTACTTCCTGCTGCTGTTCACCACACTCAACGTTCTCTACGGCCCGGTTGATTTCCTGGTGCTGCAGCTGAAGAAAAAGAAAGCCCATAAAACCGCACCCGAAAAACGGGAACTTGAGAAACCGGTAGACTCTAAGGAATAACCCTGCTCCTTGATGACAGTCAGAAGAAGGATCAACAGGAAAAAAACTTTAGCCCTGGCCCTGATTCTGCTGGCCGTTTCTGTCCTGACCGTCATCCTGCTGCTCAACCGAAACGCCGAGCGGGTGGAGGGGACCCGGGAAAGCCCGGAAGAAGCCAGGATTCCTGCACCTCCGCCAGTAGAAACGGAAGAATTCATGATCCCTGCCGGAAAGACCATAACCGAGCTCCTGGCTCCCTACGGATTCACTCCTTCCCGGGTGATTGAAATCCGGGAAGCCACCCGCCAGGTTTATGACCTGGCAAGAATTCCAGCCGGGCAGAAAATCAGGCTGTTCCGGCAAGCCGGTGAATACCTGTCCCTGCAGCTTGACCTGGACCCTGAGCGCTACCTGGAGGTGGACCTCAGGCTATCTCCGCCCTCAGCCGCCATTAAATCCCACCCGGTCACCAGGCAGCTGGTCCTGGTGGAGGGCCTCATTAAAGATTCACTGATAGCGGCCATCAACCAGGCCGGAGAACAGGACCTGCTGGCCCTGATGATGGCCGAGATTTTTGGCTGGGTTATCGATTTCTACGTTGACCTCAGGCCGGACGACAGCTTCAGGCTGCTGGTGGAAAAGAAATATATCAACGGCCAGTTCAGCGGCTACGGCCCCATCCTGGCCGCTCGCTTTACTAACAAGAACCAGACCTTTGAAGCTTATCGCTATGTTTTTCCGGACAGCGGCCGGGCCGATTATTTCGAAGCCAGCGGCGGTTCTCTCCGGAAAGAATTCTTAAAGTCGCCTCTGCGCTATGCCCGGATCACCTCGCGCTTCAGTAGCAACCGCCTTCACCCTATCCGCAAGATTTACCGGCCGCATTACGGCATAGACTATGCAGCTCCAGTCGGCACCCCGGTCCAGGCCACGGCCGACGGCCAGGTAACCTTCGCCGGCTGGAACGGCGCTGCTGGCCGGATGGTAAAAATCCGGCATAAAAACGCTTACGAAACCATGTACCTGCACCTCCGGTCACTGGCCCCGGGAATAAAGGTTGGGGTCAGGGTTGAAGGTGGACAGGTCATAGGCTACGTGGGTTCGAGCGGGGAATCAACCGGACCCCATCTTGATTATCGCCTGCTCTACCATGGCCGCTACGTCAACCCCCTGAGCTGGAAATTTCAGCCGGCCGACCCCCTGCCGGCCCGTTATCTCCCCGATTTCGAGCAGAAGGTCAAAGTTCTCCAGCTGCTCCTTCTTTTCCCCCTGAACTATTTCTGAATTTGGGAGTCTGGGCCATAAACTTCAAGTCCCGGAGTCCTTAAAATAAGCCGACGGCCACCTGCTGGATAGAAAGACCAACCCTGACAGAAGCCTCTCCGCAAGATAATGTTTCCAGTCTGAGACCAGATTGGAGTAAGTTCTTTATCCGGGCCACGCTCCACAGAACCCCGCCCCCAACTACCCCAAACATTTCGTTGACTGGGCTGGGCTGATACATTAATGAAACATTAGAGTCCTTTGAGCGAGGTTGAACATCGTTCCCCTTCCCGTTTAGAAAATTTTCTGTTTTCATCTTATGGCCAGCTCAGGTCCAGGGGCCCCGACCTCAACCAGGAGCGGAACTGATGGCCCAGGAATCCCGCACAAAAATAGCAGTAATGTCCTGAACTTATACATTGACTTGGAAATAGCAGTTAATTAAATTTATAAGCGGGAATCATATCAAGGAGGCAACCATGAAAATCACTATCAGTGTCTTAAAAGCCGATGTCGGGAGCATCGGCGGTCATATTAAACCGAGCCTGGCTTTACTGCAGGAAATCCGCAATTTTGTAGCCGCCAGGAGCCAAGGATTACTGATAGATTATTATATCAGCTCGACGGGCGATGATATCGCCATCCTCTGTACTCACACCCGGGGAACCGGAGACCAGAAGATTCATCAACTGGCCTGGGAGGCCTTTCAGGCCGGGACCGCGGTCGCCAGGAAAACAGGGCTGTATGGCGCCGGTCAGGACCTGTTGAAGGATGCTTTTTCCGGTAACGTCAAGGGCCTGGGACCAGCGGTGGCTGAGATGGAAATTGAGGAAAGAGAGAATGAACCTTTTATCTTCTTTGCCGCTGATAAGACCGACCCGGGAGCCTACAACCTTCCTTTTTACCTGGCCTTCGCCGACCCGATGTACTGCTCCGGCTTGATCCTGAGCCCCAAGATGAGCCAGGGTTATAAATTCAGGATTATAGACGTCAGCTACACTGAGAAAAATAAAGTCATTGAGCTGGTGGCCCCGGAAGAGCTGTACGATATCGCTGCTCTGCTCCGCGACACCGAAAAATACGTCATCGAAAGCATCTGGTCCCGCAGCACTGGTAACCAGGCGGTAGCCATTTCCACCCAGAGGTTGCATAACATTGCCGGCAAGTATACCGGAAAGGATGACCCGGTGGCCATAGTCCGGGTGCAGGGAGAATTCCCGGCCACCGGCGAAGTCCTGGCTCCTTTCAACATCGGGCACTACGTAGCCGGCTTCATGCGGGGCAGCCATATTGGCCCGTTGATGCCCTGCCCGCTTAACGCCACTGTTTCATATTTCGACGGTCCGCCGGTGGTAACCGGGGCCGCTTTTTCTGTCAAGGAAGGACGCCTGTCGGAACCGGCCGATGTTTTTGACCACCCCTACTGGGATGCCATCCGGGTCCAGATAGCCCAGAAGGCCACAGAAATCAGGCGCCAGGGTTTCTGCGGTCCTTCCATGCTGCCCTATTCCGAGCTGGAGTACGGCGGGGTGGTGGAAAAGCTCAAGCAACTGGAAAAGAAGTTTGTCCTGTCGGATTGACTTTTACTCCGTCTGGCGGTATGGTAGCGAGTAGAATTCACCATGCGCGAAAGAAAGCACCCTGTTCCTGCCGTTGATGTCATAATCGAAATCAAATTACCCGACGGCCGGACCGGCATAGTTCTTATCGAACGGAAGAACCCGCCATACGGCTGGGCTCTCCCGGGTGGATTTGTTGATTACGGCGAGACCCTGGAACAGGCCGCCATCCGGGAAGCCAGGGAAGAAACTTCGCTTGAGGTGGAGCTTCTGCGGCAGTTCCACACCTATTCCGACCCTTCCAGAGACCCGAGGCGTCACACGATCTCCACGGTTTTTATCGCCCGGGCCTCAGGCTGGCCGGAAGCTGCCGACGATGCCCGGAAGGCGGGAGTTTTCCCGAGAGAAGAGATCAATTTTCCCCTGGCCTTTGACCACCGTCAGATACTTGATGATTATTTCAGCTGGCGGGAGAAACATCCGCCCGGGGCTGAACCAGAAAGACCGGAAGAGAGGCCGGCCGGTCCTGGAAGTTTGCCCCAACAGGAAGAACCCCTGGCCGAACTGACCAGGGTCTGGAGCCTGGCCGAAGCCGAAGTCATCAAGAGTTTCCTGGGAACCAACGGCATCGCCTGCTTGCTCAAAGGCCAGGTCGTTCATTCCATCTATCCTTTCACCATGGACGGACTCGGCGAAACCATAATTATGGTGATGGCCAAGGACCTGGAAAAAGCCCGACAATTGCTGGAAGAATACTCTCCCTCGCGACCGGGCGACTGAGCCTTTCCTGATTCATTCTTCTCCCCTGTTATAAGCCTGTAAAAATATTTTATTTTGCCGGGATTTTTTTCTTGACTTTTAAGTTTTTCTTTCTTATATTTAACTCAAAATGGGATAAAACGGGACAAAATGGGAAAAGTAGCGACCAACACCTTGCTGATCGGAAGTTACACCGCCCGGCTCGACGGCAGCGGCCGGCTGAAAATTCCCGAAAAATTCCGTGACATCATTGAACAATCTTACGGTCAGGACGTCTTCATAACTTCATTAACCGACGAGGCCGTGCAGGTCTACCCGCTGGCCGTCTGGGAACAGATGACCAGCGTGGCTAACGAAGGAGCCCTGAACCTGCGGCCGGATGTCAGGCGCTTTCTGCTGCGGGTCAATCTGAAGGGCAGTCATCACCAGATCGACGCCAAAGGCCGGGTGTTGATCAGCCAGAGCCTGCGAGAAAAGGCCAGGCTCAACGGCGAAGTGGAGGTAATAGGCTTAAACAACCACCTGGAAATCTGGAACAAGGAAGTTCTGGAATCGGTCATTGAAAAGAGGCCCCTGAGCGAGGAGGATTTTGAAAACATTGCCCGTCTTGTCCCCCGAGGAAAGACTGAATGAAAGATTACGGGCACAGGCCAGTGCTGGTTGAAGAAACGCTGGCTTATTTACAGGCCTCGCGGGCCGGGGTCTACCTAGATTGCACCATAGGTTTAGGGGGACACGCTCTGGAGATTTTGAGGAGAAATCCCGGAGCCAGGATTATCGGGCTGGACCTGGACGAGCTGTCGCTCCAGGCTGCGGCGGGAAGGCTGGCCAGGTATAAGGACCGGGTCAAGCTGTTTCAGGTTGACTTCAGGGAGATGCTCGACTTCCAGGACCTGGTACCCTGGGGCGAAGTCAGGGGAGTTCTGGTCGACCTGGGCATTTCTTCCTTTCAGCTCGATAATCCGGAACGCGGTTTCAGTTTCAACCTGGAAGGGCCGCTGGACATGAGAATGGATACCAGACAGAAGACCACAGCTGAAAAAATACTGATGACCTATCCTGAAGACCGCCTGGCCGAGGTCTTCAAGAAATACGGTGAACTGCATCATACCCGGCAGCTGGCCCGGAAAATCGCCACCCAGCGCAAACTGGGGTTGCTGAAGACCACCACCGACCTGAAAAAACTGGTGGAAGAAGTTTACCGCTGGGTACCGCAAAAGAATCGCCTGCATCCGGCGGCCAGGGTCTTCCAGGCCCTGCGGATAGAAGTCAACCAGGAACTGAAGGGCCTGGATACTTTCCTGGAGCGGCTGGCCGGGCAATGCCCGTCTGGAACCAGGCTGGTGGTTATTTCCTTTCACTCTCTGGAAGACCGCCTGGTGAAAAAGGCATTCCAGCGGCTGGCCTCCGGCCAGGGAGGACAACCGGTGGTCAGGATTCTGACCCGAAAGCCGGTTAGGCCAACGCCAGAAGAGATTGAGGTTAATTCCCGCAGCCACTCAGCCAAGCTGCGGGCAGCGGAGAGAATATGAGCATGGTCAGAAAGAAATTTACCTGGAAGCAGCTGGTCCTGGGCGCGGTCCTGGCCATCCTGTTTCTGGGCAACCTGACCTTTTACATCTGGTACCAGAGCGAATCCATCCGTCTCGGCTACCGAATTCACGAGCTGGAAATGAAGGTAGACAACCTGAAGGAGGAAATAAAGAGGCTGGAGACCCGCAAGGAGGCCCTGCTGTCGCTGGAAAGAATTGACCGGGTAGCCCGGAACGAATTGCAGCTCCAGGACCCGAAACCGGAGCAGATAATTTTTGAAAACCAGGTGGTTAAATGAAGCTCATTCTGCAGGACAGTTCACCCTTTTCGCTGGCCCACCGGAAGAAAGTCAAATTTATCGTGGTCGGGGTGCTGTTCTGGTTCATGGTCATCAGCCTCCGCTTGCTCGAACTCCAGGTCCTGGAACACAAGAAACTGAAAGCCGAGGTGGTGGAACAGAGCCAGGACCTGATCACCGTCCTGCCCACCAGGGGTACCATCTTTGACCGGAACGGAAAAATCCTGGCCCGCAGCCTGCCGGCGGCCTCGGTCTTCTTCTCCCCGGTCAAGGGGGAAAGCCTCGACCGGCAGGTCAGGGGTATTTACCAGATACAAAACCTGTTGGAGCTAAAAGACAGCGAAATCAGGAAAATCATCAACTCCATAGAAAAGCGAAAAAGGTTTACCTGGATAAAAAGAAAAATACCGCTTGAACTGGGCGAAAAAATCCTGAAGCTGAAATTGCCCGGCATTTATCTGCTTCAAGAAAACAGGAGATTTTATCCCCAGGGAACACTGGCCGCCCATGTGTTAGGTGGAGTAAATATCGACGATTATGGCCTGGCCGGTGTGGAATACTTCTACAATTCCCTGCTCCGGGGAGAAGAGGGCCAGCAGCTGATCATGAAGGATGCCCGCAAAAGGGAATTCTTTATTGAGACCATCAAAGAAACTAAGCCCGGCCAGGATATCTACCTGAGCCTCGACTCCACCATCCAGTACATTGCCGAGAAAGAACTACAGCAGGCCGTGGAAAAACACCAGGCCAACTGGGGCTGCCTGATAATCTCGGTGCCCTGGACCGGTGAAATCCTGGCCATGGCCAACTACCCGTCCTACGACCCCAACGACTTTCCCCCACCGGAAAAGGTCATGGCCAACCGGGCCATTCAGCATACCTATGAACCAGGTTCCACCGTCAAGATAGTTACGGCCGCGGCCGCCCGCGAGCTGGCCGGTATCAACTGGAATACCTACTACGACTGCACCCAGGGATACATTGTGTTTGGCGGCACCATGGTGCGAGACCATGTCCGGATGGGTGTTTTGAGCTTTCCAGAAGTCTTCATCCAGTCCTCCAACGTGGGCACCATCAAGATCGCCGACCGGGTCGGGGCCGAAAATATCTACCGGATGTTCCGGGCTTTCCGTTTCGGGGAAAAAACCGGAATCGACCTCCCGGGTGAAGAAGCAGGAATCGTTCATCCGCTGGAAAAATGGCGGAAATCATCCCTGCGGGTGGCTATCGGTTATGAGCTGGCAGCCACCCCGCTGCAGGTGCTCCGGGCCACGAATGTCTTCGCCACTGGCGGCTACCTGGTACAGCCCCGGGTTAGACTGGAAGGGCCCGCTCCCCTTTCGGCCATAAGACCGGCCAGCCTGGAAGCACCGGCTGGAAGCCAGCCCATCCTGAAACCGGAAACCGTCCGGGAGCTGGTCAACCTGGTTTTGAGGCAGGTGGTGGAAACAGGCACGGGCAAGGAAGCCGGTCTGCCAGGGTATATCCTGGCTGGCAAGACCGGTACCGCCCAGAAATACGACCCGGAATTGAGGGCCTATTCCAGTTCCAGGCATGTGGCTTCCTTTACCGGCTTTGTTCCAGCCGACCATCCCCTGATTTCCATGATGGTGGTCATAGATGAACCCCACGGCCAGTTCCATTACGGCGGGCAGGTGGCCGCTCCGGTCTTCAGAGAGGTGGCCCGAAAAGTCCTCCTTTACCTGAACCAGTTGCCGGAAAAAGTATCCGACCGAATGATCCTGGCCCGCAAAGAAAGTATGTCTTCAGGAGTGCATGACTGAGATGAAGCTGGCAGAACTCTTGAAAGATGTCCGGGTAGTTAACCTGTACCTATCCGGTGACCCGGATATTACCGGAATCGTTTATTCTTCCCGGCAAGTGGAACCGGGAAATATTTTCGTGGCCATCAAAGGCCAGCGGCTGGACGGCCACGATTTTCTGGGCGAAGCTCTCGAACGGGGAGCGGCGGTGGTAGTCTCGGAACGGCCGCGGCCCCCTGAGCTGGGTATAACCTGGGTCCAGGTGCTTGAGGCCCGGGAAGCCCTGGCCCTGCTGGCCGTCAATTTTTACCGCCAGCCATCTTCAGAACTCAAGGTCATCGGCGTTACCGGGACCAAGGGTAAAACCACCATCACTTACATCCTGGAAGAAATCTTAAAAACGGCGGGTTACCGACCGGGAGTAATCGGGACGGTGGACTACCGCTGGCCCGGGCACCAGTTTTCAGCCGAAAGGACAACACCCGAAGCGCCCGATATTCAGAGAATTCTGCGGCAGATGGTTGAGGACGGTGTCACCCACTGCCTGATGGAAATTTCTTCTCATTCTCTGCAGCTCAAAAGGGTCTGGGGTATTGGCTTCGATGTGGCCATTTTCACTAACCTCAGCGGCGAACACCTTGATTACCACCAGACGATGGAAAACTACTTTGAGGCCAAGAAAAAACTCTTTTTCCTCAACCACAAGCGGCAGGCTTCCATCGTCAACATCGATGACCCCTGGGGCGAAAAATTGCTGAACGAATTGCCCATGCATACCATCAGCTTTGGCTTCAAGCCGGAAGCCGTCGTCCGGGCCGAAAACTTCACCATAACCCACGAGGGCATGACGGCCACGGTTTCCTCCCCGCTCGGCCGGCTGACTTTCACCTCGAGTCTCATCGGCCGGCACAATCTCTACAACTTCCTGGCAGCCATCTCGGCTGCCCTGGTGCTATCAGTTCCGGTTCCTGACATCGTCCGGGGCATCTCGGCTATCAAGAACGTGCCGGGTCGTTTTGAGAATGTACCCAACAGCCTGGGAATAAAGGTCATAGTTGATTATGCCCATACCGACGCCTCCCTGGAAAACCTGCTCCAGGCCGTGCGCAGCCTGAATCCTAAAAAAATCATCCTGGTTTTCGGCTGTGGGGGTGACCGGGACCGGTTGAAACGCCCGCGGATGGGAGAGGTGGCGGCCCGCCTGGCTGACTGGAGCATCATCACTTCCGACAATCCCCGGTCCGAGGACCCGGAAAAGATAATCGAGGAAATAGAACAGGGTTTTCACCGGGCCGGTTATAACAACTACGAGAAAATCGTCGACCGCCGCCGGGCCATCGAAGCCGCCCTGGTCATGGCCAGGAAAGGCGACTGGGTGGTCATTGCCGGCAAGGGTCACGAAAGCTACCAGGTCTTCAAGGACCGGACGGTGCCCTTCAGCGACGTCGAAACCGCCAGGGAAATCATGGACAGCCTGAAAAAAAAACTGGAGAAGAAATAGGATGAAGGGATTGTTTCTGGGAGAGATTGCCCGGCTGACCGGTGGCCGCCTGCTCCAGGGTCGGCCGGAGACTCTCATCCTGTCCTATGCTTTTGATTCCAGGCAGGCTGCCCCGGGGACCCTGTTTTTTGCCTTAAAAGATAAAAGGGACGGGCACGACTTCGTCCGCGACGCCTACGAAAAAGGTGCGGCCGCTGCCTGCGTATCAGAAGATATCAAGGGTTTGCCACCGGATTTCGGCCTGCTCAAAGTTGACGACACCCTGGCCGCCCTGCAGACCCTGGCTGCCAGACTGCTCGACCACCACCGGCTCAAGATTGTGGGCATCACCGGCAGCGTCGGCAAAACTTCTACCAAGGAATTTACCGCCCGGCTGCTGTCAGAAAAATTCAAGGTGCTGAAATCACCGGGCAATTTTAACAACCAGATCGGTGTTCCCATTTCCATCCTGTCGCTCGATGGCTCCCAGGAAATTGCCGTGCTGGAAATGGGCATGAGCCGGCGTGGTGAAATCAGTAAATTAACGGCCATAGCGCCACCGGATGTGGCCGTGATAACGGCCATCGCCCCGGTTCATCTCGAATTTTTCCGGGACCTGGATGAGATTGCCCTGGCTAAAAGGGAAATCCTGGAAGGAGCCCGGCCGGGAGCCGTGGCCGTGCTCAACGGGGATGACTCCCGGCTGAGGAAAATGGCTTCAGAGTGGCGGGGGGGTCAGGTTCTCTTTTATGGCTTCAGCCAGGACTGTCCGGTACGGGCTGATCGCCTCAGGCCCCTGGGTTTTGATGGTCTCAGCTTTGACCTGGCCATAGGAAAGCAAAAAGCCGGGGTCAGGGTGCCTTTCCTCAACCGGGCCCTGGTTTCCAACCTCCTGGCTGCCTGCGCCGTGGCCTGGTCCTTCGGGCTTGAACTCGAACAGCTGCTCCCGGCCATCAATGACCTGCCCCAGGTCGAACACCGCGGGCAGCTTTTGAAACTCAAGAATAGAATAATAATTTACGACGATTCTTATAATTCCAATCCCGTGGCCCTCAGGCTGGTGCTCGAAAGTTTGAGCCAGGTTCCGGCCGCCAGAAAAATAGCCGTCCTGGGCGACATGCTGGAGCTGGGACCAGAGGAGCTTGCTTTTCACAGGGAAGCAGGCCAGGCCATCCCGCAATTAGGCTGGGATATCATGGTGACCATCGGCCCGAGAGCCAGGGAGATGGTGACCGGAGCCCTGGAAAAGGGTTTTGAAGCCCGGTCGGCCCATTCCTTTGACGGGGCTGAAGAGGCCGCTGACTGGCTCAAGACAGCCCTGCGGCCCGGGGACCTGGTCCTGGTTAAAGGTTCCCATGCTCTGGCCCTGGATAAAATCGTGGCCATTCTGAAAAAAGAGATGGAGGACTGAAGTGCTGTACTGGTTGCTCGTTCCGCTCCGGGAGTATTACTTTTTCTTTAACGTTTTCCGTTACATCACCGTCAGGACAGCTCTCAGCGGAATCACCGCCCTGCTGCTGATGTTCCTCCTGACCCCGCTATTCATCCGGATTCTGAAAAAACACCAGGTAGGCCAGGAAATAAGAGAAGAAGGGCCGGCCAGCCATCTGAATAAAAAAGGCACTCCTTCCATGGGCGGGCTGATGATCATCGGGGCCACCCTGGTTTCCACTCTGCTCTGGGGCAACCTGGAAAATATATACGTCTGGCTGGCCATGGGCGGCATGCTTTTCTTCGGAGCCATCGGCCTGGCTGATGATTTCATCAAATACCGTTCCCGGCGCTCTCTCGGTTTGCGGCCGGGGCAGAAACTTATCCTGCAGTTTTTGGTAGCCGCCAGCCTGGCCCTGGTCTTGGTGTTGACCGGACTTAAGGGACAGTTCAGTCTGAACCTGACTTTCCCTTTCTTTAAGGAATGGACACCTTACCTTGGCTGGCTCTACCTGCCCTGGATTCTGTTCATCCTGGTCGGCTCCTCCAACTCGGTCAATCTGGCCGACGGGCTGGACGGTCTGGCCATCGGTTTGACCCTGATTGCCTCAGTAGCCCTGACGGCCCTGACCTATGTCGCCGGTCACGCCGTCTGGTCTCAGTACCTGAACATACTGCGGGTGCCGCTGGCGGCCGAGCTGACGGTGTTCGTCGGAGCCCTGTCCGGAGCCTGCCTGGGCTTCCTCTGGTTTAACTGCCACCCGGCTGAAATTTTCATGGGCGATGTCGGGGCTCTGTCGCTGGGCGGGACCCTGGGCCTGATCGCCATCCTGATCAAGCAGGAATTCCTGCTGTTTACCGTGGCCGGCGTTTTCATCCTGGAAGCTCTGTCGGTCATGCTCCAGGTATCCTACTTTAAGCTCTCCGGCGGCAAGAGAATTTTCCGCATGGCCCCGCTCCACCATCATTTCGAGCTGGTCGGCTGGCCGGAAGAAAAAGTGGTTATTCGCTTCTGGATAATCGGCATCATTTTTGCCCTGTTCAGCCTGACCACCCTGAAGTTGAGGTAAAGATGGAACTGAAGAATAAGAAAGTCGTGGTTGTGGGCTTCGCCCGAACGGGACAGGCCCTCTGCGATTTTCTGCTGGAAAAAGGTGTAGCCCGGCTGACGGTCAGCGATAAGAAGCCGGAAAACCAGTTAGAAAAGGTCGAGGACTATAGGAAAAAAGGAGTGGAGTTTGACCTCGGTCAGCACCGACCGGAGCTTTTCCTGGCGGCCGACCTGATCGTGGTCAGCCCGGGCGTGCCGCCCCTGCCGGAAATACTGGAAGCCCGGAACAGGGGCGTTAAGGTAATTTCAGAAATAGAACTGGCCTATTACTTCCTGAATTGCCGGCTGGTCGGCATCACCGGCTCCAACGGCAAATCCACCACTACCACTCTTATTTACCGCATCCTGAAAAACAGCGGTTTCAAGGTCCACCTGACTGGAAATATCGGCCCCCCCCTCATTTCTTTCGTCCGCAAGAGCCGACCGAACCACACTATCGTCACCGAAATCTCCAGCTTTCAGCTGGAGTTTACCGAAAAATTCCGGACGGACCTGGCTGTTTTCCTGAACATTTCGCCCAACCATCTGGACTGGCATAAGACCATGGAAAATTACATCCGGGCCAAGAAAAAGCTGTTTGACCAGCAGCAACCCGGCGATGCCGCCGTCCTCAACCGCGACGACCCGGTTCTCTGGAGCTGGGCTCGCCAGAAAAAATCCGAACTCTATGCTTTCAGCCGAAAGCATACGGTACCCCGGGGTTGCTACCTCAAGGACTCAACGATCTGGTTGAAGCTTGAGGCAGAACTTCCGGTTATAAAAACTAAGGACATCAAGCTGAGAGGGGTGCACAACCTGGAAAACGTCATGGCTGCTGTGGTTGCGTCCCGCCTGGCCGGGGCCAGTCTTCCGGCCATCCGGCAGACCATCAGAGACTTCAGGGGGTTGGAACACCGACTGGAAGAAGTGCGAACTATAAACCGGGTCCTGTTCGTGAACGACTCCAAAGCTACTACCGTTGCTGCTACCGTAAAAGCTGTTCAGTCCTACTCACGCCCAATCGTCCTAATCCTCGGGGGGCGCGACAAGGGGGGAGATTTCTCCCCCCTGCGTCGCGCGTTAAAAAACAGGGTCAGGAAAATACTGTTAATCGGAGAAGCCCGGGAAAAAATTAAAAAGGCCCTGGCCGGAGCTTTTCCCCTGGAGGAAGCGACCAGCTTCCGGGAGCTGGTGACAAAGGCTTACCTGGCCGCCCGGCCGGGAGACGTGGTGTTGCTGGCCCCGGCCTGCACCTCCTGGGACATGTTCAGGAATTTTGAAGAACGGGGCCGGCTGTTCAAAAAAGAAGTTAATTACCTGGCCAGCAAACTGGCAGCAAGGAAGAAGGCCTGATGGAAGTTTTCAAGAGATTTGCCTTTGACAAGGTGTTGCTGTTGAACACCCTGCTGTTGCTCATCCTGGGCATCATCATGGTCTTCAGCTCTTCCGCCATCCTGGCCGGAGAAAAATACAGACAGAGTTTTTACTTCCTGACTAACCAGATCCTGGCTGCTGTCTTTGGCCTGGTGCTGCTGGTAATTGTGGCCTCCATCAGGACTCCCTTCTTTACCATGACCAGGTTGATTTACCTGGCCACGGCCCTGACCTTCGCCCTGCTGGTGCTGTGCCTGGTCATGCCACCGGCGGCTAACGCCCACCGCTGGGTACAGTTTTTCGGAGTTCGTTTCCAGCCCTCAGAGCTGGCCAAGGTAGTCCTGGTCCTGTTCCTGGCCAACTACTGTTACCGTAAAGCTGAAACCATCAACCACTGGAAAACCCTCATGGTTCCGGTAGGGGTGGTGGCCATGTTTATCCTGGTCATCTTGCTGGAGCCCGACTACAGCACCGGTGTTTTCATTTTCATCATCTCCTCGCTGGTTCTCTACCTGGGCGGGGTCAAGCTAAAATATTTTGCCCTCCCTGGACTGGCCCTGCTTCTGCTTTTCATAATCTTCCTGTTCTCGGCCGATTATCGCCTGAACCGCATCCAGGGTTTCCTGTCACCCGGGGAAGACCCGCTGGGTAAGGCTTTTCAAGTGCGGCAATCAAAGCTGGCGGTCGGCGCCGGGGGGCTGCTCGGAGTCAGCCTCGGAGCTTCCACCCAGAAGCTTTATTTCCTGCCCTGCGCCCACACCGATTACATCTTTGCCATTATCGGCGAGGAAATCGGCCTGCTGGGCACCATGAGCACGGTAGGCCTGTTTCTGCTGTTCCTGTTCCGGGGATTGAAAATTGCCGGACGGACGGCCAACGCCAATTATAGGCTGGTCGTCTATGGATTGACTATCAGTATCGTCCTCCAGGCCCTGCTGAATATCAGTGTCGTCCTGGGCCTGGGGCCGGTCACCGGCATTCCCCTGCCCTTTATTTCCTTTGGCCGTTCGGCCCTGGTCTGCAACCTGCTGGCCGTGGGTCTTATCCTGAATATATCCCAGAGAAAGCTGGAGGTCGTCCCGTCCCCATGAAACAGAAAACTGTCATCATCAGCGGCGGCGGCACCGGCGGCCACCTGTACCCGGCCCTGGTCCTGGGCCGCAGCCTGCTGAATTTTGAACCGGACCTCCGGCTGGTTTACGTGGGTAGCTCCAGGGCGGTGGAAAAGAAGATCATGTCAGCCGAGGTCAGCCATTTCCTGACTCTGCCGGTCGAAGGACTCAAAGGCCGGGGCTGGAAAAAAGCCCGCGGCCTGCTGCTCCTGCCGCTGGCTTTCCTGAAATCACTCTATATTCTGCTTAAATTCCGGCCGGCCCTGGTGGTCGGCGTCGGCGGTTTTAGCTCCGGCCCCATCGTGCTGCTGGCAGCCCTGATGAAAAAGCCCACGGTCATCATGGAACAAAATGCCCTGCCGGGCTTCACCAACCGCCAGCTCGGCCGCTTTGTCGACCTGGTAATCGTCTCTTTCGCCAGCTCCTTGCCTTACTTCGGCCACAAAGCGGTCTTTGCCGGCAACCCCGTCCGGCCTGAATTCTATACCCTTCCCCGGAAGAAGAGAGAGTCCAGGCTGACCCTTCTGGTGTTCGGCGGCAGCCAGGGTTCAAAGTTTCTCAACGACCGGCTGCTGGAAAGCCTGGAAGAGCTTCAAGAACTCCGGGAGTCCCTGGTCATCTACCACCAGACAGGCGAGCGAGACGTGGAGAGGGTCAGCCAGGCTTACCGCCAGCACGGATTCTCGCAGGCCGTGGTCAGCGCCTATTTCTCGCCCATGGCCGATTATTTCGCCCGGGCCGACCTGGTCATCTGCCGGGCCGGGGCCACCACCTGCGCCGAATTGATCGCCGGACGCAAGCCGGCCCTGCTGGTTCCTTTTGCCCAGGCCGCTGACAACCACCAGGAATACAACGCCCGGGAACTGGAGAAAGCCGGCGGGGCCGAGGTCATCCTGGAAAAAGACTTCCGGCCTGGTCTGCTGGTAGAAAGGATCAAGTATTACCTCGAACATAAAGAAGCCCTGGACCAGATGGAAAAAAATCTGGAAAAACTCCAGCTGAATAACGTAGCCGAAAAGATAGCCGGACTCTGCCTGGAAAGAATAAAAAGGGCCGCAGGAGGTCAGCGTGGTTAAGAAAACCTACCGCAAACTGAACCGCATCCATATGGTGGGCATAGGCGGCACCGGAATGTGCGGCATCGCCGAAGTTTTGCTGAACCTCGGCTACCAGGTTTCCGGCTCCGACCTGCAGGAAAACGAAGCCACCCATAGGTTGGCCCGGCTGGGGGCCAGGATTTTCTACGGCCACGCGGCCGAAAACGTGGGCGAGGCCGATGTAGTGGTCATTTCCTCGGCCGTGCGTGAGGACAACGTGGAAGTGGTGCAGGCTAAGACCCGAAAGATCCCGGTCATCCCCCGGGCTGAAATGCTGGCCGAGCTGATGAGGATGAAATACGGTATTGCCGTGGCCGGAGCTCACGGCAAGACCACCACCACCTCCATGACGGCCATGGTGCTGGAGCTGGCCGGCCTGGACCCAACGGTCATCGTCGGCGGCCGCCTTAATACTCTCGGGGCCAATGCCCGCCTGGGCGAGGGAGATTTTATCGTGGCTGAGGCCGACGAAAGCGACCGCTCCTTTCTCTACCTTTCGCCCTTCATCGCCGTCCTGACCAACATTGACGAGGAACACCTCGACCACTACGGTAGCCTGGAAGAAATCAAGAAGACCTTCGTCAACTTTGCCAATAAGGTTCCCTTTTACTGCCCGGTCATTCTGTGCCTGGATGACCCCAACCTGCAGTCGATTATCCCGGCCATCGAGCGAAAAATCATCACCTACGGCTTCAGCTCGCAGGCCGACATCCAGGCCCGGGATTTTTCTTTTTCCGAATTTTCCAGCCAGTCAACCCTCTATGCTTTCGGCCGCAAGCTGGGCCGACTGAAGCTGAACGTTCCAGGGAAGCACAACATTCTGAACGCCATGGCCGCCACCGCCGTCGGCCTGGACCTGGACCTTCCGGCCCGGACCATTCTCAGAGCCCTGGAAGAATACTCCGGCACTGGCCGACGCTTTGAACTCAAAGCCACGGTCAGTGACATAATGATAATCGAAGATTACGCCCATCATCCCACTGAAATCAAAGCCACCCTGGAAGCAGCCCGGACGGGCTGGGACAGAAGGCTGGTGGTGGTCTTCCAGCCGCACCGTTACACCAGGCTGGCCCGGCTGCTGCCCGAATTCGCCACTTCTTTCAACCAGGCCGATGTCCTGCTGGTCACCGAAATTTATGCCGCTGGAGAAGACCCGGTGGAAGGAGTCTGCGGCCGGGCCTTGTTCGAGGCCATCCAGCAGTTCGGCCACAAGAACGTGTTATTCGAGCCGGTCCTGAACAGAATCCCCGAAAGGCTGGCCGGCCTTCTGGCTCCGAACGACATGCTTCTGGTACTCGGAGCCGGTAATATCAGCCGGATTATTCCGGAAACCATCAAGCTGTTGCAGGGAGAGAAGAACCATGGCCGTTGAAAACAGGTACTCACTGAACCCGGCGGTCGAGCCCGTCATTTTCCAGCGCTCGGCCCGGCCGGCGAGGCTAAAAGCAAAGAGCGGAAAAAAGTCGCTGCGCTGGCCCCACCTGCTGGTCATCTTCATCAGCCTGGTTCTATTTTTCCTGGGAGTGGCCCAGGTTTACTACTATGTCATCACCTGCGAGGAGTTTAGAATCAAGCGAGTGGAGGTCAACTCCCCCAGCCCCGAGCTTCAACAGCGAGTAGAGAACTACCTGCTGAGCCGCAACCTGGGCAACATCCTGATCTGCAACCTGGACTACCTCAGGCTTAACCTCACCGCCCTGCCCGGCGTCAAAGAAGCCCGGCTGGAAAAAGTCCTGCCTTCGACTCTCAGGGTAGAAATCTTTCCCCGGACCCCGCGGATTTATGTCCGTCGCGGACTTTACTTTCTGGTGGATGAAGAAGGTAAGGTTTTGAGCCAGGCGGCGGAAGTCGAGGAAGGTTCGTTCCCGGTGCTGGAAGATGAGGACTATTTTAACCGCTCCTACCAGGAAAAAGTCAGGCTGGCCTGCCAGGTCCTGTCCGGGGTCGAGCCCGGAGTCAGGGCCCTCATCCGCCGGCTGGTCCTCAAAAAAGACCTGCGGCTGGAAGTGGAACTGGCCGGGGACCCGGTGCGGCTCATCCTCAGCCCGGAGAATTTTTCCGAAAGATTGAACTATTACCTGGCCAACAGGGAAGCCTGGGCCCAGCTGTTCGGCCCGCTGGAGTATGTCGACCTCAGAATCGAAGGCCGGGCTTATGTCAAACCTCTGGAGCTGGCAGCCGGCAATTCCAGGGGAGCTAAAAAGGAGGTAAGTTAATGGCCAGAAATAACTATCTGGTTGGTCTCGATATCGGCACCAAGAAAACTGTGGCCATCATCGGCGAAATCACCGAAGAACAGAAAGTGGAGATCATCGGCATCGGCGTGGCCGAATCCAAGGGCATCCGGAAGGGAGTGGTGGTCAACCTGGACCTGACCATCGCCGCCATCAAAAGGGCCCAGGAAGAAGCTGAGCTGATGGCCGGGGTGGAAATAGAGTCGGCTTACGTCGGAATCTCCGGCTCGCACATCAAGAGCTTCAACAGCCGGGGGGTGGTGGCCGTGTCCGGAAAGAACCGGGAAATCTCCCGGGAAGACATCCGCCGGGTGATTGACCAGGCCCGGGCCCTGTCCATCCCGCCCGACCGGGAAATCATCCACATCATCCCCCAGGAATTCATCGTGGACGAGCAGGACGGAATCAAGGACCCGCTGGGCATGAGCGGCATCAAACTGGAGGTCAATGTTCACATCGTGACTTCGGCTATCACTTCTATCCAGAACCTGAAGAATTGCCTGGAAAGAGCCGGCATCGGCATCCAGGAAATCGTCCTCAACCAGATTGCCACCAGCCATTCGGTCCTGACCCATGACGAGAGAGAGCTGGGGGTGGGTCTGATCGACATCGGCGCCGGGACAACCGAGGTGGCGATTTTCGAGCGGGGCGCTCTCTGGTACACTTCAACCATTCCCCTGGGCGGGGATAACTTCACCAACGACATCGCCGTCGGGCTGAGAACCCCGATTCCCGAAGCCGAGAAGATTAAGAAAAAATACGGCTGCGTGGCCCTGCCCGTTGCCGAGGAACAGGACACCATTGAAGTCCCGACCGTGGGCAAGGGCCGCAAATCGCGGGTCATGTCCCGCCAGATACTGGCCGATATCATCCAGCCCCGGGCCGAGGAAATTTTCCGGCTGGTAGACTCTGACATCAAGAGGATGGGCTACGAGAAATCGCTTAACTCCGGGCTGGTCCTGACCGGCGGCACCGCCCTGCTTGACGGCCTGGAAGAAGTGGCTGAGGAAATCTTTGACCTGCCGGTCAGGAGGGGTGACCCGAATTATGTCGGCGGGCTGATTGACCGCGTCAGCACGCCCGATTACGCCACAGCCGTCGGGCTCATCCTCTACGGCTATAATCAGATTCTGGAACGCGGTTTTACCAAGGATAAAAAGAAAGGGTTCTGGACCAGGATTAAAGACTGGTTCAACGAATAAGGAGGTTAAAATGCGCGATGACTCTGGCAGCAAAATTAAATTTCACCTGGCGGAAGAAAACCCGGGTGCCAAAATCAGGGTAATCGGCATCGGCGGGGGCGGGGGCAACGCCGTCAACCGGATGATAGAAAGCGGCATTGAAGGGGTGGAATTCATCGCCATTAACACCGATAAACAGGCGTTGAACAGCAACCGGGCCCACCTGAAAATCCAGATCGGCCAGAAGCTGACCAAGGGGCTGGGTTCCGGGGGCGACCCGGAGGTGGGCCGGCAGGCAGCGGAAGAAGATACCGAGCGGCTGGCCGAAATCCTGGAAGGGGCAGACATGGTTTTCCTGACAGCCGGCCTGGGCGGCGGCACGGGCACCGGGGCCACCCCGGTCATTGCCAACCTGGCCTCGGGTATGGGCATCCTGGTCATCGCCATCGTCACCATGCCCTTTGCCTTCGAGGGCCGGATCCGGGCCAGGAAGGCCGATGAGGGACTGCAGGAACTGAAAGCAGTAGTGGACACGGTCATCGCCATTCCCAACCAGAGGCTGATAGATACGGTCAACCTGGACACCACCATTCCCGAAGCCTTCAGGATGGCCGACGACGTCCTGCGCCAGGCAGCTCAGGGCATCTCGGACCTGATCACCAGGCCCGGTCTGATCAACCTGGATTTTGCCGACGTCAAATCAATAATGAAGGGCATGGGCATGGCCTTCATGGGCACCGGTATCGCCAGCGGCGAAAACCGGGCGGTGGAAGCCGCTCAGAAAGCCATCAGCAGCCCGTTGCTCATTGATACCTCCATCGAAGGAGCCCGGGGAGTGCTGATCAACATCACTGGCGGCAAGGATATGACCCTGCATGAAGTCTCCAAGGCTTCCCAGCTCATCACCAGCCTGGCCGACCCCGAAGCCAACATCATCTTCGGCACGGTCCTGGACGAAGAGGTCAAGGAAACAATCAAGGTGACGGTAATCGCCACTGGCTTTGAGCGCAAAAAGTCCAGAACCATCACCCCGGAAACCATCAGGAGGCCGACCAGCAGCACCCAGACCTCCACGGCCGTCATGGTCAACGGAGACACCCCACCTTATCTCTTTGAACCGAAAGGAGGAACCGGAGCAGCAGTTATGACCGAACCAGCGCCGGTGGAAATTGACTTCAATGCTCTAAACACCCCGACCTTTATCAGAAAAGCCAGGCAGAGTTCGATGAGGAAAACGCCCAATGATTTACGCTGACCTGGCCGTAGCCGGCCTGAATCAGCTGCTAACCTGCAGCGGGCCGGCCCCCCGAACGGGCCCGGCCATGAAAGAAGTCGGGCTCAGGGAAAAAGCCTGGATTGCCGGCTACCGGGGACAGGTGGTTTTTATCGGGTCGGAAAAAGAATTCAGGGAAAAAGTCAGCCTGACAGACGGCGCCCGGGTGCTGGACGGTTCGGGACTGGTGGGACTCCCCGGCCTGGTTGATTGCCACACTCACCTGCCCTTTGCCGGCGACCGGTCGCAGGAATTTTCCCTGAGACTCCAGGGCTACACCTACCAGCAGCTGGCGGCCATGGGTCTGGGCATACAGACGACGGTTAATGCCACCAGAAGCATCTCCCGAGAAGAATTGAAGAGCCTGTGCCGCAGGCGGCTACAAATCATGCTGCTCAACGGCACTACCACGGTTGAGGCCAAGAGCGGTTATGGTTTGAATTTCGAGGATGAAATAAAACAGCTGGAGGTGGTCAGGGAATTGCAGAGAGAACAGCCGGTCAGCCTGGTCCCGACTTTCATGGGTGCCCATGAAATTCCCCCGGAATACAGGGCCGACCGCCGGGCCTACCTGGAATTATTAAAAAACAAAATCATGCCAGAGGTCCGGCAGCGCCAGCTGGCCGAGTTCTTTGACATTTTCTGCGAGCCTACAGTTTTCAACCTGGAGGAAACCAGGGAGCTGGCCGAAGCTGCCCTGAAGCTCGGTTACAAGCTCAAAATTCACGCCGACGAATTCGAGCCCATCGGCGGCACCGAACTGGCAGTGGAGCTGGGAGCCCGCTCGGCCGAACACCTGATAAACATAACTCCCGGGGGAATGGAAAAAATCAGCCGCAGCCGGACGGCAGCCGTCCTTCTGCCCGGAGTGTCTTTCTTTCTGATGATGGACAGAAAAGCCCCGGCCCGGGAATTGCTCGACCGGGGGGCGGTGGTGGCCCTGGCCACTGATTTCAACCCCGGCAGCTCCCACCTGCTTTCGATGCTGTTCGTGCTGCAGCTCGGAGTATTCACCCTGCGGCTGACGGTGGAGGAAGCCATCAACGCCTGCACCATCAATGCCGCCTATGCCATCGACCGGGAAAAGCAGGTGGGCTCGCTGGAGCCGGGGAAGGATTTCGACCTCATCCTCTGTGACCTGCCTTCCTATCTTTTTCTGGCCTACGAACTCGGCCGCAACCCGGTTAAGACCGTGATTAAAAACGGACGGGTGGTGGTTGAAGACGGCCGCGCCGCCTTTTGAATTCTAATTTCTCTTCCCTGCCTCCAATCAACAAACCGTGGCTATGGATTTTTGTTTTCTTCAGGAACTTCATTTTCTTAATTAAATTCAGTTCCGACCAGCCCGGCTCCGGGTTTAGCCTCAGTCAATATATGAACATCCATTCATATATTGATCGGGCCGGGCGGCTTACTTGTTGTTTTATCCTCAATCATAGGCCAGGCCGATGACGGCCGGGCCAGCCAGCACATAATCAATTTCCGGCAGCCGGCTTCTGATTTCTTCCCGGCAGCAGGTGGCCTGGTTGCCACCGACCATGACCGGCATCCCGTATTTTCTCTTAATCGCCAGGATAAGTTCGGCGGCTGTGCTGAAATAGGCAGCAAAGGAACAATTCAAGGCAACCAGATCAGGGCATCTCTCCCCGACCCTGGCCACCACCTTTTCCACCGGCCAGCCAAAATGCTGATACCGCTTAAAAAAATGAGGCTGTCCCAGGTATGGCTTCAGGTAGGAGAATTTCTCGGGCAGGGGCCAGGCCTTCGGCCGCAGGGGGGTCAAGCAATCCAGGATTTCCACCTGGAAGCCGCAGGTTTTAAGCACCGAGGCCACAGACAGGAGACCGAGAGGATAAAGGCGGATGGGAGTGGTGTAAAAATCCTGGAGCGGCGGCTGGATTAAAAGAATTCTTTTCATCTGCCAGAAAATCGGCCTCCGATCGTGGCCATAAAATTGCGAGACAACCAGTTATTTCCCGGTGGCCCCGGGTGAGGATGTGGTTTCTTTTCTCTTCCAGTAAAAATAGGCCGGCACCCCCAGGACGATGATGGCCAGCCCGGCCAGCGAGTTCCAGAATTCTTTCAGCAGCGAATTCAGGGAAATCAAGAAGGCGGCCAGGACAAACAGGGCCGGGGTCAGCGGGTAACCCCAGGTCTTGTAGGGACGGGGCAGGTCTGGTCGTTTCTTTCTGAGAACAAAAACGGCCGCCCCGGCCAACCCGAAAAACAGCCACTGGCCGAAGACGACATAGGTGAAGAGTTGCTCAAACGTCCCCGACAGGCTGAGAACAACACTCCACAGGCTTATGGCTATTATTGAAACATGGGGGGTCAGGTAACGGGGGTGAACCCGGGCAATGTTCTTGAAGAATAACCCGTCCCGAGACATGGCAAAGTACACCCGGGGCGAGCAGAGCAGATTCTGGTTGGCCGCGCCCATGATGGAAAAAAGAATAATAAAAGAAATAATGGAGGCCCCGGCCGGCCCCACCGCCACCTTCATAGCTTCGGCCGCCACCCGCGGCGTCTGGGCAATTACCCCGGCCGGCAGCACGTACAGGTAGGCCAGGTTGGCCAGGAGATACAGGGCAATGACCGCAGTCAGGCCTATCAATATCCCCAGGGGCATGTTCCGCTCTGGCTGCTTGACCTCCCCGGCGCTGTAGGTGGCCGATTCCCAGCCCTTGTAGGCCCAGAAGGTTGCCACCAGGGCCACGCCAAAAGCGCTCAGCAAATTCATGGAAAATCTACCCGGCTGGGGTTCAACCAGGTTGGCAGCATTCCCTTTCCCGAAGAGAAAAATGGCGGCGCAGATGCCGACGATAGCCGCCGTTTTGATGAAGGTTAGCAGGTTCTGCAGGTTGGCTCCCCAGCGGACGCCGACGTAATTCACGGCCGCCAGAAAAGCAATGAACAGCACCGCCACCAGCTTGGAGGTGAGCGGCGACATTTTAAAGAAATAAGGAAGGTAGTTGGCCGAAAAGGCCACGGCCAGAGTGGCAATGGCCCCGGAATCAATAACCAGAAACAGTGTCCAGCCGAAGAGGAATGACAGCAACGGGCCGTAGGCTTCCCGCAGATAGACATACATCCCCCCGGCTTCGGGCATGGCCGCCCCCAGCTCAGCAAAGGCCAGGGCCCCCAGGAAACTCAAAAAACCGCCGACTACCCAGACCAGGAGCATCAACATCGGAGATTTTACTTCCAGGGCAATCTTGGCCGGCACCAGGAAAATGCCCGAGCCGATAACACCGCCGATGACAATGGAGACCACGTCCAGCCGGTTCAGAACTCTCGGAAGCTTCCTTTCAGGTTGGAGGCCGCAGCCTCTGTTTTCTAACATCAAACACCTGCCCGCAACGATTTTTCTCTATTGTATCAATCCCGGTTGGAAGAGCAAATAATTTTTCCTGTCCAGCCTCAGGCCGCGCTGAACAGGACCAGGTTGCAGCTACCTATTATCTCAAGACAAATTTAAAAAAGGGCCGGTCTGCACTAACCATACTTCCTGAAAGCTGAAGAAGGGAATCTGCCGGCTGGCTCAGTCCGGTCAGCCCAACCTGACCCGGCTTTTAAAAGCGGTCCAGAATACGATACTGTATGGCTTCGGCCACAGCCGCCGCTGAAATCTTCTCCTCCTGGCTCAGGTCGGCTATGGTTCTGGCCACCTTCAGGATGCGGTCATAGGCCCGGGCGCTAAAACGGAAGCGCTTCATAGCCGTTTCCATCAACCCAGAAGCGTTCTGGTCGAGGCTGCAGTACTGCCTGAGGTCGCGGGAAGTCATCCGGGAGTTAGAAAAAATTTTCCTGCCCTGGAATCTTTCCAGCTGTTTCTTTCGGGCGGCCGACACCCGCTGCCTGATGTCGGCCGAAGCTTCACCTGCCGGTTTGCCGACGATGTCCTGATACTTGACCGAGGGCACTTCAATCTGGATATCAATCCGGTCGAGCAACGGCCGGGACAGCCGCGAATAGTATTTCCTCCTTTCTATCTCGGTGCAATTAACCTCGGGCCCGGAACCGAGAAAAACATCGGCACAGGGATTCATGGCCGCTACCAGCATGAAGGCGCAAGGATAAGACAGGCTACCGGCTACCCGGGAAATGGTCACCTGGCCATCTTCCAGCGGCTGCCGCAGGCTTTCCAGAGCCTGGCGGCTGAATTCCGGGAACTCGTCCATGAACAGCACCCCGCGGTGGGCCAGGCTGACCTCCCCGGGCCGGGGAAAATTGCCGCCGCCGATGAGTCCGGTGTCGGTGATAGTATGGTGAGGCGCCCGAAAGGGTCTCTGGCTCACAGCCGCCCGCTCTCCCAGCAAACCGGCGGCGCTGTAAATCTGAGTAACCTCGATGATTTCGGCAAAGGTCATCTCCGGCAGAATGGTCGGTAGTCTCCTGGCCAGCATGGTTTTGCCCGAGCCCGGCGGCCCGATCATCAACAGGTTATGTCCACCGGCGGCAGCTACTTCCAGCGCTCTCTTGGCCTGTTGCTGGCCGCGGACCTCTGAAAAATCCAGCTCACCCGGAGCTTCATCGAGCAGTTCCTCCAGTCTGTAGGAGGTTGGTGTCAGGCCCTGGTCAGACTGGAGAAGTTTTATGACCTCCAGGAGGTGATGGACGGCATAGACCGCAGTCTCCCTCACCAGGCAGGCCTCGCGGGCGTTGCGCCCGGGCAGGACCAGGCCGGAAAGCTTTGTCCGGCTGGCCAGGAGTGAAATGGGCAGGGCTCCCCTGATGGCTTTGAGACTTCCTTCAAGGGTCAGCTCTCCGACGAAGATGAACCTGGATAACCTGTCGGCCGGCACCAGCCCGAGATAAGCCAGCAAACCCAGGGCGATGGGCAGGTCAAAAGCCGACCCCTCTTTTTTCCGGCTGGCCGGGGCCAGGTTGATTATGATTTTTTTGGCCGGGAAATCAAAACCGCAGTTGCGCAGGGCGGCCCTGACTCTTTCCTTGCTTTCCCGGACGGCGGCATCGGGCAGGCCGACGATGATAAAAGCCGGAAGACCGGGAGAAATATCAACCTCAACCTCGACCTGGTAGGCTTCAATTCCGTGGAGCGAAGCGCTGAGGATTCTGATAAGCATGGCCGCAGAAGAAAAGACGTCCGGAGGGCGGGAAAATTCTCAGGCTATTCTTTCTTGGCCATCAGGCCGAATTCCTTGGACAGACGCTCAATTTCCTGTTCGATATCTTCTATTGATTGAACTTTTATCTTGGTGGTGGGAAAGGGAGTCTCGTCCCCGGGCCGGACAAAGTCAATCTTGACCTCCGGCTGTTTTCGGGGGGCCTTTTTCCGCACGGGAGTGGCGGCCGCGGCTTCCATCTGGGCCGGAGAAGTTATAATTTCAGCCGGGGCAAATTCCTGGCTCTCGGTGACCGGTACTTCTTCCTTCTTTTCTTTTTCTCCGAGCACTCTCTCCCTGACAACCGGCACCGTCAGCCGGGCAATTTCCTTCAGGGTTTCCAGCACCCCCCGGCCGTTGATGGCCTCAGCCTCGATGTAGGGGGCGTTGCGGTGGTTGAAGAGGCGGTTAAAGGTTTCGACCGGAATCAGGTTGGGCAGGTCCCTTTTATTGTACTGAAAAACCAGAGGAATGCGGTTAAGGTCGATATTATGTTCCAGGCAGTTTCTCCTCAGGCCGTCGAAACTTTCCAGGTTGGCATCGAGCAGGGGCAGCTGGGAATCGGCCACAAAGACGATGCCGTCGGCGCCCTTCAGGACGCTCTTGCGGGAGGCTTCGTAGAAGACCTGGCCGGGAACGGTCAGTAATTGAAAATGAACCTTGAAATCCCTGATGAGTCCAGCCCGGATCGGCAGCAGGTCAAAGAAAAAGGTTCTTTCCGTTTCTGTTTCCAGGCAAACCAGTTCGCCCCGGTAGGCCGGCTCCAGCTTAAAATAAATGTACCTCAGGTTGGTAGTCTTGCCGCTCAATCCCGGCCCGTAATAGACAATCTTTATGGCGATATTCTTGGTCACGTAATTGACATAAGCCATCTACTTAAGTCTCCCCATCAGGGCTATTGTTAGCATACCACATAGATTTAGTCAATAAAAAGGTCCGGCAGTTGAAAAACCTGACAGGAAATTGCAAAGACCGCCGGGCTGTGATATTTTTTGAACTGGCCAGGACAGGCTGCTATCAACTCGATTTATGGAAGGAGAAGAAGTTGGCCGACAGGACTTTTCGCCACCGGCCAAGAGTGGCCGTAATAGGCGGGAACAAACCAGACCCCGAATCCTTAAAAATGGCTTATGGCGTCGGCCGGCTGCTGGCAGAAAGAGGAGCTGTCCTGGTCTGCGGCGGCCTGGGCGGGGTAATGGAAGAAGCAGCCCGGGGTTGCCGGGAAGCCGGTGGCTTGAGCCTGGGAATTCTCCCGGGTCAGGAACCGGGAGAAGCCAACGACTACATAGATATTCCGGTGGCCACAGGCATCGGCTATAACCGGAACTCAATGGTGGTCCTGAACGCCGCGGCCGTAATCGCCATAGATGGAGAGTACGGCACCCTGAGCGAGATCGCCTTTGCCCGGATTTTCGGCAAGAAGATTATCGGCCTGAACACCTGGTCGATTCCTGGCGTCATTCCGGCCAGCTCTCCGGAAGAAGCCGTGACCCTGGCGCTAGAAGGACTGGAATGATGGTTATGAACGCGGATGAAACCAACATCGACAATTTGAATAATAACAATAATAACGAAGAAGAAGCCGAACCTTCAGCGGAAAACGGCAGCCAGCCACTGCTCGACCTCCCTCTCCTGGAAAATATCAAGCTGACCATTTCTTACGACGGAACTGATTATCACGGCTGGCAGCGGCAGCCGGGCCGGGTAACCATCCAGGGAAGGCTGGAAGAAGTCCTGATGAGAATTGTGGGCGAAAAAATCAGCCTGCAGGCTGCCGGCCGGACCGACGCCGGGGTTCATGCCCTGGGTCAGGTGGCCAACTTCCGGGCCAACTGCCGCCTGAGTGAGGCCGAACTTCTAAGAGCCCTGAACGCCATGCTTCCCTTTGACATCCGCATCTTAAAGGTGGAAAGGGTACCGGCTAATTTTCAGGCCAGGAAATCGGCCCGCTCCAAGGTTTACCGCTACCGGATTAAGACCTCACCCATCCTCAGCCCCTTCGATTACCGTTACGTCCTTCACTATCCTTATCCGCTCGACGTCCAGGCCATGGAGGAAGCGGCCCGGCGTTTTGAACGAGAGGCTGATTTTTCTGCTTTTTCCTCGGGCCAGTATCCCAACCCGGTCAGAAAAATCTTCTACTCACGGCTGGAGAACCTGGGAGAGGAACTGGTCTATACCGTCGAGGCCAACGGTTTTCTGCGTTATATGGTCAGGACAATTGTTGGCACCCTGATCATGGTCGGACGCGGGCGGCTCAAGCCCGAGGATATTGAAGACCTCTTTCAGCAGAAGAAAAGGACACTGTCCAGCCCCAGCGCCCCGGCCCGGGGTTTGTGTTTGGTCCGGGTTATCTATTGATAGTTCAGCTGAGAATCAGGCCCATGACGTAAGCATCTTCCACCGGACGACTGTAATATTCTTTCCTCACCCCCAGGATGGAGAAACCCAGCTTGCGGTAAAGCGAAAGCGCCCGGTGGTTACTGACCCGGACTTCCAGCGAAACAAAACGAACTCCGTTTTCTTTAAGCCGGTCCAGTACGTAACGCATGGCCAGCTCACCCAGGCCCTGACCCTGGAAATCCGGGTGGATGGCCACGTTATTAATCTGGGCTTCGTCCCCGACCTGCCAGAAAATCACATAGCCGGCAATCTTTTTCCTTTCCCGGTGTACCACTACCAGCGGAAAAGAAATGGCCCGGTTCTGAATTTCCCCCAGAAAAGTTTCCCGGCTCCAGGGGTTGGGAAAACATAAATTCTCTATGGCCAGGACTTCTGGCAGGTCTTCCTCTCTCATTCTCCTGACCAGAACAGGAGGGTCATTTGGTCCGGACAGTTTTTTTCTCCTCGGCCTGAGATTTACGGTAGTAAATCGGCTGCAGGTCAGCCGGCCTGAGCCCCTGGCCAGCGGCCAGCAGCTTCTGACCGAGCCGCCCGACTTCGGCTGCGGTATGAAAGCTGCGATTCCAGAACATGGCTCTGGCCCCGATTATTTCCTCTATCAACGACCGGTAAAGCTGGGCCCCGGTGCCGATAAAAGAGATTGGCCCGGACGGAGGCAACCCGTCAAGAAAGATGGACGGATTAAAGGCGCCTGGTGCCAGCACTTCCTGAAGCCCTCCGCCGGCAGCTAAATAAGCTCCGGCAAAGACTTCTCCCTTCCGGGCATCAATCATCGGGACAATGAGTCCTTCACCCGGAAGACTCAGCTTAAGGGCCAGCGCTTCCAGGGCGGAGACGGCGGCCACCGGCCGGCCCGAAGCCAGGGCCAGGGCCTTGACCAGGCTCAAGCCGATCCTGATTCCGGTAAAAGACCCGGGCCCGGCGGCCACGGCCAGGCCCTCCAGCTGGTCAAGCTTCAGACCGGACAGCCGGATTATGTCATCGACTGCCTGGAATACCTGGCGGGAATGAGAGGAAGGCGAAGCATAGTTGACTTCGGCCAGGACCTCTTCCCCTCTAACCAGGGCCACCGAGCCGAAGCGGGTGGTGGTATCAACGGCCAGTAGCAGCATCCCGGTCTAACCTTAACAATAACAATCCTTGGCCCGGCCGGCCATCAGAGTTTTTCAGCCACGGCCCTGGCCACATCCAGGGTCTTGGCCGAACCGCCCATATCGTAGGTCCTGACTTTTCCTTCTTTTATCACTTCGGCCACGGCCTGTTCCAGAGCAGCGGCTTTGTCAGTTTCGCCCAGCCAGTCCAGCATCATCTTGGCTGCCAGCAGGGTGGCGATGGGATTGACCTTGTAAAGGCCAGCGTACTTTGGGGCCGAGCCGTGGGTGGGTTCAAAAACAGCATACTTATTTCCGATATTTCCGGCGCAGGCAAACCCCAGGCCGCCGACCAGCTGGGCCCCCAGGTCGGAAATGATATCGCCGAAAAGATTCTCAGCTACCAGGATATCATAATCGAAAGGATTCTTGATCAGCCACATGCACATGGCATCAACATTGGCTTCGTAAAATTTGATATCCGGGTATTCGGCCGCCACCTGGCGAGCTACCTTCAGCATCAAACCGCCGGTTTCCCGAAGGACGTTGGGCTTTTCCACCAGGGTGACTGATTTCCTTTTATGTTTGCGGGCATATTCAAAGGCCGCCCGGACTATTCTCTCGCAGCCTTTCCTGGTCATAATCCTGGTAGAAAGGGCGATTTCATCGGCCGACACATCCTTGAAATCCTTCATCTTGGGATGAATGGACAGGGCCTGCCTTACCTGGTCGGGCAACGGGTAAAATTCCACCCCGGCGTAGCTACCTTCGGTATTTTCCCTGAAAATTACCAGGTCAATATTATCTTTATAATTGAGCGGGTTACCCGGATAGGCCTTGCAGGGACGGAGGTTGATATAAAGGTCAAACAGCTGTCTCAACCTGACAATCGGGCTGATATAGGACAGTCCCTTGCCCTGGAGCTCAGGCGCCAGCTCCTGGGCGGCATCTTCCTTCGGTTTGGAAGTGATGGCCCCGAACAGACAGGCATCGGTTTCTTTCAGGAGCTTGATGGTCCTATCGGGCAGGGCATTTCCTTCCTTGCACCAGAACTCCCAGCCGATGTCCCCGTAGGAATACTCGGCGTCAAGGTTCAAACGGTTTAGGACAATCATGGCCGCCTCGACCACTTCCTTGCCTATCCCGTCACCGGGTAGAATTGCCAGACGATACTTTGCCATTTTATTTCTCCTCCTGGAAATTTTTGCTTTCTGGAGGTGCTATTATGCCGGAAATTGGCTGGTGGTGTCAATCAGACTGACGGCTGGTCCAGCCAGCCTCTATCAGGAGTTTTCCTTAATCCCGCCCTAAAAAAAAGGGCCTCACGCAGAGGCCCCCTTCGGCAGTTCGGTCACCAATCGGCTATTCCAGCCAGACCTTCACCGTTTCGTCTTCTTCGTTAACCTCGATTATAGCCAGCGGACCGGCTTTTTTGAGTTCGGCCAGCAGCTGTTCCAGGTTCAGGCTGCAGCCGCTGCCCATCTTGACTTCCTTGTTTTCAGCGCAGCGGGCAAAAATTTCCACCAGGGCGATGGGCATGGTAATTTTAACCTTCTCTTTCCCGGTCTTGGTGTCGGTAACCAGAACCTTGAACCACTTGACTTCTTTAACCGGTTCAACTCTGGGGCTGTCCTGGACGGCTTTCTTAATAACCTGATAATCATCTCTGTCTCCTGCTCCGAACAGGGCAGCCGTCAAGAACAGGGTGGCTAGCAGAAGCGTGGTGAGCAGAATTACTTTTTTCATGATGTTCCTCCTTGTGTTGTCATTATTTATTCAATCCAGATTTCGACGATGTTGCCATCTTCTTCAATCCGGACTAATTTTTCTTTGGCTTTAGCCAGGTCGGAAATAATCCGGTTTAAGTCATAGCCTTTTTCCTTCATCCTGGCTTTTTCTTCCTCCGGAATGGCCTGGATGGCCAGGTCAGCCAGGGCCAGAGGCAGATTTATGGAGATAGATGGCGCCTTCTTACCTCTTTCGTAGACCCTGATTCTCAGGAGCTTCAACCCGGTCCGGTCCGACCTGTCAGGCACGTCTCTCAGGGCCTGGGGTGAAATTCTGAGAACGGCAATCCTGGCCCGGTCCACCAGTTCCTGGTCGCGTTCGGTCTCCAGCAGCTTCAGCAGAACCGGCAGGGCTTTCGAAGCCAGGTTCTTATCCTGGAGATAGCTCATCTTCATGGCCGCATAATAACGGATGACTTTAGAAGGGCTGACCAGTTTTTCCTGGAGAACCCGGCTGAAATCCTTCTGACCCCGGTTGTAGAGCTTGAAAGCCAGGTCAACGATGGCAATCTCAGCTTCTTCCACCAGTCCCTGAACCCGGTCTGGCCGCTGCAAAAAGGCTTCCAGGGATTTCAGGGCTTCTTTTTCTTTTCCCTCCTGCTCGGCCTGGCACTTGCCGAGGTAAAAGAGCGCCTGGGAATAATAACTGCTTCCGGGGTAATCCTTGATAAGCGTGGCCAGTTTCTTTTCGGCTTCCGACCAGTTCTTGTCGAAAATCAGCACCTTGGCTTCCTGCAGGAGTTTTTCATCGGCCCGGGCCGGGGCCTGGCCTGATAGGGGCAGCCAGAAACCTACGGCCATGATTATTAAAAGCAGAATGATTGTTTTCTTTCTCACCTCAGACCTCGCTTTGCTGGAGTTCCTTTTTGACCAGGTTGATCTTGAGCAGGAGCTGCTTGTCCTCAATCATTTTCCGCACTCTTTCCAGCTCCGCCGCTGATAACTCCGGGCTGAGCTGGCTGAGTTCCAGGAACAGCAGTTCTATCTGGTCGCAGATGGCCCGGGCTTTCATCAGGCGCAGGTCATCCAGCTGGTTGTTCAGGTATTTCTTATCGGTTAGCAGTTGCCGGATCCTTTCCTGCTGCAGGAGGCTGGAAGCCGGGGCCGACCCGGTTTGCAGAATATCCAGCAGCAGATACTGGCTCCTCTCCAGGTAATCTATAGTTTCTTTTCTGGCCAGGGCCAGGTCCACCCGGTCTACCAGTTCAGCCGGCATAGCAATGCCGGTTTCCTGGCGAGCCGTCAGCCGGCCCGGCTCCCGGGACTTAAAGACCAGAAACGTCAGGGCCCCGCCCAGAAGCAAACCCAGAAACAGGCCAGCGGCCAGCGGTTGCCACTTCCAGAGACGCCAGCCGGCGCCAGCAGTCGCCGTCGCCGGGCGTTCTTCTTTTTCCGGGAGCCGGCTGGCAATGACAGCCGGCAGGGCCTCCCAGTCCACCGTGGCCATGACCTGCTGCAATTCTTTTTTGAAATTATCAGCCAGGGTCAACAACCTCCTCTGCTGTTCTACCTCATCCCGGCAGGCGGGACAATCCTGGAGATGCCGGGACATGACTTCCATCATTTTCGGATTCAGCTGGCGGCTGAGGAAAGCCGGCCAGTCTTTTTTATATTGTCTGCACTTTTTCACCGGCCACCTCCCAGTTGAGGGGTTAGAATCTTTCTCAGATTCTGGATAGCCTTGAAGTGAAGAGATTTGACCGTGCCTTCAGCAATTCCCAGCCGGCCGGCGATTTCTCCGTACTTCAGGTCATCAAAATGATGCAGGATGAACACCAGCCGCTGTTTTTCCGGCAGAGCCCGGACCGCTTTCTGGATAATTTCTGCTGACTGAAAACAGGACGGGTCGGCCTCGGCCGCAGCCAGGTCGGCCCGGTCCAGGTCCAGGCTGTCCAGGCTCTCTTTCTTCCGGCTTTTCATCCGCCTCAGAAAATCCAGGCTCAGGTTGCGGGCTATCTGCATCAACCAGGCCTGAAAGTTCTCGCCGGCCCGGTAGCTATGAATTTTCTCATACAGGCGCAAAAAGACTTCCTGCACCAGGTCCAGGGCATCTTCCCGGTTCCTGACCAGGGAATAGGCCAGGACGAAGACTTTTTGCTGATAACAGGCTACCAGTTTCATGAAAGCTTCCCTATCTCCTTGCTTGACCCGGTCGACCAGAAATTCCACCTGGCATTCATCAGCCCGGCCATTTTTCTGTTCCATCCTGTAACTCTGTTCCCCGGTTCGAACCTTTTTCCATAGTATACCTTTATTCCAGCCATAAAAGCACTTTTTCCCGGTCGGTCCAGACTTCGGCCACCAAACCTCTCGGTAAGACAGACAGAGCCCGGGTAAAAGCCTGGCTCTCAAATTCAAAATCCAGATGGTCAGAAGGCCGGGATTGGCTGGTCTCCTGTTTCAGCCCTTTTTTAACCAGCCACAAAGGAAGGGATATCCGGACCAGCTGGCCCTCATCGGGGTCATAGACCAGAATTTTCAGGCGGTGCGGCCTGGAGGAAGGATAGTCGGATGTTAGCCTGAGTACTCTTTCCCTGGCCCTGGTCAGCGCAGCCTCTTCCCGCCCGGAGTCCTTTTCTACCGCCACTACCAGACAGGAAGACAGGCCCAGCAGGACCAGGATGATAACTGACAGGATCTTAAATCTAACCGGCATTATCTTCTCCTCATATCTGGTCTACACCAGAGATTACGGAGGAGAAGAGTTAAAGGTTTACCGGCTGGCAGATTTTACTCAGGGCCCGGGACAGACCACTGCCTGCGGAAACAAGGGGTGGAAAAACGGCCTGAACGAGCCCCGGACTTTATCAGAACTTGCGGAAGCTCTTTCTCTGTTGTGGCCCGGAACCAAAACGGCGTTCGCCGCCGGTTCTCTTTTCGCCTTTCGGCCTGGCATCGTTGACGATAAGCTTGCGGCCGTCGAACTCGGTTCCGTTCAGCTTGTCCTTAGCTTCCTGGGCGCCTTCTTCAGTTGACATTTCCACAAAACCAAAGCCCCGACCCTGCAGGATGTTAACTGAGGTAACTTCTCCGTACTGAGAAAATAATTCCTTCAGTTTGTCCTCGGTGGTCCTGTAGTTTAAGTTACCCACATAAAGCTTTAAAGACATAAAAAAAACCTCCTCAACCTCTCCACGCCGGCTGCCCCCTTTCAGGCAGGAACAACTCGACTGAAAAGGCAGACATAATGATGCCATATCAAAAAAGCAAAATCAACAGGAATTTTTAAGACCGTCAGGTCGGCGGGTGCAGCCTTTTCTTGAACCACACCCGCAGCTGTTCCATCCTCTCCCGCTGCCAGGCCGGTGCCCGGCGGCGGCAGCTGGACATTTCCTCCGAACCGGCAGGTGCTCCCCAGCGGATTTCGGGGCAATCGTTTGGGTTGTAGCCCATTTCAAACGCCTCTTTTCTTCTAAGAATTTCTTCCAGGGTAAGAGTTTGCCGCCGGCCGTCTGACCTCGGGTAGGAAATCTGAAGATTGCGAACCATTTCCGTCGACAGCTTTTTCAACCTGGCCCTGATTTCTTCTGGTTTTTCTGAAGATTTTATCAGGTACAAATCGGGATGAGCAGCGACTTTATCGGGAAATTCGTCGATGGTATCCATGGCAATGAGCAGCCTCAGGTCGCGGTTGGGAGTGGAAAAATCCTCCCAGAGACCGGCAGCCAGAAAAACCGCCGCCCCTGAGGGCATGGGGATGACCTGGCCCGGATGAGCCCTGAGGTATCTTTCGCCATTTTCTACCGATTCCACCCGCACCAGCAGCTGTTCATAGAGGGCCTGGAACAATTCTTTCAGAGCGGTTTCGGGGTCCAGCGGCCGGGGGTTTATCAGTCGTTCCATCCTGTTGTAGAAAAACTCCGGACTTAGGCCCCGTTGTTCGAGAGAATAATTACCATACCCGGGACTCTCTTGGATTTCTCGATCGCTTAAGAGCTTCAAGCCGCCTGGAGTTCTGACAATGGGTCGAAAGGCCTTGAACCCGGGCTGGCCCACCACCTGTTCTGTGGCAAACAGGAAGTTTCCTTTCCAGAATCTTTTCAGACCGACTGTGCCGTCGGGCTGAGCATCCACGGCCAGGAGGATTCCGGGCCGGTTTTCAGTCTGAGGGACCCAGCGCACTATCACCAGGGTGTGGCCATAAGGGTCGGCAAAAACGGCTCCCGGCCGTAGCCAGTTCCGGGAAAGCGGCAGCGGGAAATAATCTGAATTGTCTTCCGCCAGGGCTGTCCGGCCGGTCCCGGAATGGACCGTGTCCATGACCAGACCCATCAGACGGGAAAATTTTCTGGCTTCGTCCCCCGGTCCAGCCTGTAGCTCATTATGAAACCACCGGCCGACCGCCGGAGGCCGGGAGAGTGACCCCCGCGAACACTGATGAAAGCCGAACGGCAGCCGGTTTTTCCAGGAAAAATAGGCCCGGAGGAAAAAGAGATTGTCAGCGCAATCCGGTTTCAGGCTGAGGCGGCTGTCTTCATCATGGCCAAGGTGATTGTGTAGGAAATTTCTGTCTGGCTGTTTCAGGATGGAATCGAGGTCAGGCCAGGACTCTTTTTCTGTGGCCTCCAGAAACAGAGCTTCCAGCCAGGCGGAATAGAGATTTTCCCATTCCCGGTCCCAGCTGTTTTCAGTTTTCCAGAAAGAGGCGGCTGACTCTCGAACCGGGTGGCTTTCGCCCACCTTGAATTGCCTGGAGTGAACCAGCTGCCGGTCAAGGCGGACTTCCAGTGTATACAACCCCTGGTCGGAAGTCCGACCCTCCCACCAGGACCAGAACGGCGGCCCGCCGCCTTTTTTCTTTAATTCCAGTTCGGTTTTTGCCCCGCCTTCCTGTCGAAAGACAACTCTCAGCTTCCCCACCGGAATCTCCTCTTCCGAGACAACTACCACCCGGAAGGCGGTCATCGGCCTGAGGTCAAGCGGCGAGACAAAAACTGCAACCCCGGGACTACCGGTCTGAGAACCGACCGGGACGGCCAGCAGGATTAAGAGCAGTAAGCCCGACAGCCAGGCTGAAACTTTCAATCTACTTCTCACCTGAGGAAAATTGTGGTTATTTTCATTTAAGCGGGAGGTTTTGTCAAATCCAGGAAAGAGGGCTACCGGGATGCGGCCCGGGGTTGGAGTGGGAAACCGGTCCAGGCCCTTTCTCTGGTCTTGTCTTATTTGATTTCTCATTTGAACATTCTTTAACCGGCACCCGAGAAGAGCGCCTATGAAAGCGGGGCTTTAAAAACCCGAACCAGTTTTTATCTGCCCTAAATTGCAGTCGGCGCCTGGAAGCCTTTTATTAACACAGGCTCCTGAAGTAAAATAAGCGGGCAGGAGGTCATATGAAAAAGAGACTCCTCTGGATTTTATTGATCCTGTTCTTCTTTATTTTAATCGTGGCTCTGGGCCTCTCCTATTTTTTCTACAAGCTCGGGCCGAAAGAAGCGGCTGTAGCCAGCAATGCCTACCTGGAAATAAAGCTGGAGGGACGCCTCGATGACTACACGCCGTCCCTGCCTTTTTTTGAATTCTTCCCGGCCAGGACCGTCTCTCTTTACGACACCTGGATGAACCTGAGGAAAGCCGCCCGGGATTCCAGGATAAAAGCCGTGGTCATAAAATTCGGCCTGCTTGATTCCGACTGGGCCAAGATGGAAGAACTGCGCCAGGCGGTTCTGGAGTTCAGGCAGTCGGGTAAACCGGTCCTGGCCTATTTTGAAGAATTGCCCGAGGCCGACAAAGAATATTACCTGGCCAGTGCCTGCGACCGGATTATCCTTCACCCGCTGGGCTGGCTGGGGGTCAACGGTCTGGCAGCTTACGTTCCCTTTTTCAAAGGGACACTGGACCGGCTTGGGATAAAAGCGGAATTCGAACACATTGAAGAATACAAGACCGCCTACAACCAGTTCACGGAGACCGGTTTCACCCCGGCTCACCGCGAGATGCTGCAGTCGATATATGAAGATATATTCAACCATTATTTAAGAGAAATCGCCGCGGCCCGCCAGAAAACTCCAGAAGAGATGAAACAACTCATCGACCGGGGCTACTTCCAGGGTCAGGAAGCAGTGGCCAGCGGCCTGGTCGATGAGCTGGCCTATGAGGACCAGCTTTTCCAGAGAAGCCAACTGGAAAAATACCGGGAGCTCACTCGCATCAGCAACGACAAATATTCCAGCGTCAGGCCCGAGAGTTTTGGCCTCAACCTGGGAAAAAGGGTGGCCCTGATTTTTGCCAGCGGTACCATTCTGACCGGGACCGAGGAACAGATAGCCCTGGGTAGCGAAACCTTCAGCCGGTGGTTGAGAGCAGCCGTCAAAGACCGGTCGATTGAAGCTATCATCGTCCGGATTGACAGCCCCGGTGGGTCGGCTGTCGGCTCCGACATTATCTGGCGCGAACTGGTTAAAGCCCGGAGCGAAAAACCGGTGGTGATTTCCATGTCCGGACTGGCCGGTTCGGGTGGCTACTGGATGGCCCTCGGCGGTCATAAAATCATCGCCCAGCCCCAGACTCTGACCGGCTCCATCGGGGTCATCGCTGGCAAGTTCAGCCTGGAAGGTCTGATGGAAAAACTGGGCATCACGACCGACCGCCTGGTTATCGGAAAAAGGGCCGACGCTTTTTCTTTCTACCGCGACTTCAGCCCGGAAGAAAAGAAGATACTCAGAGAAGAAATCGGCTACATTTATGAACAGTTTGTGGAAAGGGTTGCCTCAGCCCGAAACCTGCCCCGGGAAGAGGTGGAACGTGTTGGCCGGGGCCGGGTCTGGACCGGTCGCCAGGCCAGGGAGTTGAAGCTGGTTGACGAGCTGGGCGGCCTGCCCCGGGCTGTGGAGCTGGCCCGGGAGCTGGCCGGGCTACCGCCCGAAACCGAAGTCAGGCTGGTGGTCTGGCCGGCCAGGCGCAGCCTCTGGGACCTCATCCTGGGAAGAAAAACCGAGCTGAGCCAGGCCCGGCAGACTTTGGAACTGCTGGCGGGTTACCGGAAGATGATCGACATTTTTTCCCGGGCCCGGGTCTGGTCGCTGATGCCTTTCTGGCTATATTGAATTAAATAGCCGGAAGCTGAAGATTGGTCTATTTCTTCTCCCTGACGATGACCTTTTCCTCCGGTTTCATCAACCACAGCTTTTCCCGGGCTTCTTTTTCCAGGGCGGTAGGATTACTCTCCAGTTCTCTAATCTCGGCTTCCAGTTTTTCCTTCTGGGCCGTCAACTGCTGCACCTGGGCCTGGAGCTCCTGGTACCTTTTTTTCGCTTTCTGGATATCCAGAAAGCCCTTCTTGCCGAAAAAAGTGGTGACCAGGGTGGCCAGCAAAAAGACAGCCACCAGCAGGTAAAGAAACTTCTTGCGGGTGGAAAGCTGTCTGTCGTTTCCGGTTTTTTTCATCACAGCAGCTCCAGCCCGGCCCGGAGTAGAGCCCGGGCTTCTTTCTCATTCTCGGCCTCGGCGTAACAGCGGATCAGGGGCTCGGTACCGGAAAACCTGAGAATCAGCCAGCGGTCGCCATCAAAGTCCAGCTTCAGACCATCCATGGTTTCCACCGACTGCACCGGTCTTTTACCCAGCCGGTCGGGCGGATTCTTTATCAGCTCCTGCAGTTTCCGGGCTTTTTCCGGGGTCAGTTTAATATTCTCCTGAGCCCCGACCATCAGCCCGTATTTATTGAAAAGCTGCTGCAGCAGCTGCGACAGGTTCAAACCGCAGACGGCCACCATTTCCGCCACCAGCAGTCCGGCAAAGATCCCGTCCTTCTCAGGGAGGTGGTCCTTAACCGCCAGGCAGGCGCTCTCCTCCCCGCCAAAGATTATCTTGTTCTGGAGAAAGAGGTCAGCCATGTACTTGAACCCAACCGGGGTGCGGTAAAGGGGGACGTCATAATGACGGGCAATCCGGTCGATAAGGTGGGTGGTGGTGACCGACCTGGCCACCCCTCCCCGCCAGCCCTTAACCGCCAGCAGGTACTCCAGTATCAGAGCCAGGACGTAATTAGGGATAACCACCCTGCCCTTTTCATTCACCAGCCCGAACCGGTCGCCATCGGCATCGGTGGCCAGTCCCAGGGCACAATTTTTTTCCGTGACCAGTTTCCTGAGTTCGGCCAGGTTGCTCTCGGTACAGGAAGGAGAAATCCCGCCGAAATAAGGATCGATATAGCCATGAATCACTTCGATCGGGATGCTGTTCTCTTCCAGGATTTCATCCAGGTATTCCCGGCTGGTGCCGAACAGCAGGTCGATACCGATTTTGATTTCGGCTTTCCTGATAGCTTCAAAATCAATCTTCTTCTGCAGGAACCCCAGGTAGTCTTTTTGCAGGTCAATGCGGTGGATAAAGGCCCGGTCGGGGTAGTAGTGAGGAGCCACCATCTCCGGGCTCACTTTTTCCACTTCCCTTTCTATCTGGGTAGTTACTTCCGGCAGGGCCGGGGCGCCGCTGGCCACGTTGAATTTCAGACCGTTAAATTCCGGCGGGTTGAAAGAAGCAGTGAAATTTATCCCGCCCGAATGCCGGCCGACGATTATCTGGTAGGCCAGAGCCTGGGAAGGGCAATCCCGGTCGGCCAGGTAAACCTGGATTCTGTTCCGGGAAAGAAGAGCAGCCGCTTCTTCGGCAAACCTTTCCGACAGGAAGCGGGTATCGTAGCCAACGACCAGGGACAGTTCCTGGCCGGGATACTGCTGTCGGAGGTAATTGGCAATGGCCTGGACCACCCGGCGGACGTTGGAGAAGGTAAATTCTTCCCCCATCACCGCTCTCCAGCCAGAAGTGCCGAACCTTACCATCAGCCTCTATTTCCACCATATGTATAAAAAGAAATTATCACAAGAAACAACTTATTTCAATTTTCAATCAAACGGCTGGGCCCCCTGACTGATTGACTAGTCTAGTTGAATGTCTTAATCTTGGATTGACCCGATGCCGGAAAAATCAAGACTGCTGACAGGAATTTCTCTGGTCTCGGCCACTATCCTGGCCCTGGAGCTCATCCTGACCAGGTATTTTTCCATAACCCAGGGTTACCACTACGCCTTCCTGGTGGTCAGCATCGCTTTCCTGGGTTTCGGAGCCGGGGCTATCTTCCTGTTTTCTGCCACAGTAAAAAAATTCCTGGAGCGGGACTACTCGCTGTCCGGGCTGGCCCTGGCTCTCGGTCTTTTCATTCTCTTAAGTTTCTTTCTGGTCAACAGGCTGCCTTTCAACCCGGTGGAACTTCTCTGGAACCAGAAAAAACTGGCCATCATGCCTCTTCATTTTCTGATTCTCAGCCTGCCCTTTCTGCTTGGGGGGTTGATCATATCCCTGGCTCTGACCAGGCTGACGGGAATGGTCCATCAGGTGTATTTTGCCGACCTGCTCGGAGCCGCGGCCGGAATAATTTTCTCCAGCCTGAGTTTCCGCCTGGCCGGCGACCGGGGGGCGGTGCGGCTGCTGGCGGGCCTGTCCCTGAGCGCCGGCTGGTTATTCATCCGCAGGTCCAAATGGGGACGAACCGCAAAACTAATATTAATCCTGCCAAGCGGTTTGATACTGGCTCTGGCTTTTCTTCCCGGAGAGAGCCTTTCTTTTCGGGTTTCTGAGTACAAGCCCTTGCCATTTTACCTGAAACAAAAGGACGCAGCTCTTACCAGGACCCTGTGGGACGAAAAATTGCGCCTGGACCTGTTTGAATCACCGGCCGTCCGTTATGCTCCAGGCCTGAGTCTGCGTTTCTCCGGAGCCCTTCCTCCCCAGAGCGGGTTGTCGCTCGAGGCAGAAAGAATCTATGCCCTGACCAGATATTCTGGCCGGCCCGGGGAACCGGACTTCCTGGATTACCTGCCGCTGAGCCCGGCTTTTGAATTCGCCCGGGGGGGAAATATCCTTCTCCTGAAACCCGGCGGCGACCTGGAATTATGGCTGAGCCTGCGGGTTTCCCCCTCAGCCGTGACGGTTTTTGAAGAAAGCAGCCTGCTCCGCAAGATACACGAAGAGCGCCTTCAAGACGTTACTGATCTCAGCACCGCTGCCACCGCGGTTAATTTCAAAACCATCGAGGCCAGGTCCGGCTTGAGCCGGGAGAAGAAGCAAGGAAATAGGTTTGACCTGGTGGTTTACCCGCTGCCTGACCTGCCGGGGAGCTTCAGCACGGGTTTCTACGGGCCGGGCGAAGATTACCTGCACACGGTCGAAGCCTCTAACACCGTCCTGGATTTACTCAGCTCCAACGGCCTGGCCGTAGCCCTGTTTTATTTTCTCCCACCACCACGGCAAGAACTCCGCTTCCTGGCCCTCTGGATAGAAACGCTGGAAAGGCGCGGTTTGAACCCGGCCCGGCATCTGCTGATTTTGAGAACCATAGAAACAATCACTTTTTTCATAAAAAAACAGGAGTTTTCTCGGGAGGAAATCACTCGCTGGCAGGACCTGGCCGCCGGGCTTTTTTATGACTTGCTTGTTCCTGACCGGGAAGCCGGGACCGACCGGCCCTCCGTCATCCAGGCTGATGGTTCCAGCTGGGAGGAACTGGCAAGAAACCTTTTCCAGCCGGAAAGACGGCAGGCTCTTTACGATAATTATCTTTTTGACCTCAGGCCGCCCAGCGACGACCGGCCTTTTTTTCGCGATTTCCTGAAATGGGGCCGCCAGGCCGAAATCAACAGGCTGTTCGGCCAGAAAATTTACCCGCTCTTTTTGAGCAAATATTTGTTAGTTTTTCTCCTGTTACAGTCGCTGGTCATAGGCCTGTTTTTTATCATCCTGCCCCTGCTGCGAGCCGGGCGACGACAGCTACCCGCCGTCTCCCGAAAATTTCTAATCTTTGGCTATTTCTCCAGCCTGGGAGCCGGTTACATGCTGGTGGAAATTACCCTGTTTCATAAGTTCATCCTGTTGCTGGGCCATCCCACCTATTCCTTAAGCGCGGTCCTCTTTTTTCTCCTGGGGGCTTCGGGCGCGGGCAGCCTCAGTCTGGTCGTCCTGCGAAAAAAAATCAGCCCCTCCGGATTAGTTTTCTGGCCGCTGCTCTGCTGCCTGATAATCGGACTGGAAATAGGCGCAATTTCCCTGGCCAGCGGGCTCTTCCTGAGGGCCGGACTTTCAGGCCGGCTCGGGCTGAGCTTCGGGCTGATTTTCCCGCTCGGTTTCTGCCTGGGAATTCCCTTTCCCGCCGGGCTCAATTACTTCCAGTCAAAGGACAGAATGATCACGCCTTTTGCTTTTGCGGCCAACGCCTTCTTCAGCTTGCTGGCCTCGGTCTGGGGCCTGGTCCAGGCCAGGCTCTGGGGTTATCGCTCGGTGTTCCTGCTGGCAGCAGTTTTTTATCTCTTATCTTTTTTCTTTTTCTATCTCGCCCACCATCGGAACAAAACGCACGTCGAGTAATTGCTTGATAACCGGCTGGCCCCCGGTTTTCCTGACCAGGGTTAAAGTCTGGAAGAAGACGGTGCTGCCGACGGGGATGACCAGGCGCCCCCCTTCTTTTAATTGCTGGAAAAGAGGGGGCGGGATGTGGTTGGCGGCACAGGTCACCAGGATGGCATCAAAAGGAGCCTCTTCTGGCCAGCCGAAATAACCATCAGCCCAGCGGACCTTGATGTTCTTGTAATCGAGCGACTGCAGCAATCGGGCCGCCCCGGCTGCCAGTGTTTCTCTTATTTCAATCGAAAAGACCCGGTCCGTCAGCTGGCTCAAAACGGCCGCCTGGTAGCCCGACCCGGTGCCTATTTCCAGCACCTTGTCCCCTGGTTTTATCTCGGCCACCGCGGTCATCAGGGCCACTATATAGGGTTGAGAAATGGTCTGACCTTCACCGATGGGAAGAGGATAATCTTCGTAAGCTTCGCGGCGGTAGGCCTCCGGCACAAAAAGGTGCCGGGGGACGGCCAGCAGGGCCTGGAGCAAGGATTCATCCTTAAGGCCACGGGCTCTGACCTGGTATTTGACCATCTGCTCCCTTTTTTTCTGGAAAAATGATTCCTGCTTCTGGTCCTGCCCGGCTAGCCCGGAAAAGCAGAGCAAAACCAGAATTGTCAGCCCGAGAAATCGCCTGGAATTCATCCCGACTAAATTTTACAGCAGATTGTCCCGAACCGCCAGATAATAATCTCACCCCTGAAGATTAAAAACGACCGGTTAAAAATCACCTCTGGATTAGCCAGAAGCGGTGATTGACCGCCCGGCCGGCCGGTTTATGATTTTAGGCAGCAGTGGTCAGGGCCATGTTTACTGTCAGAAAAAATTATTTGACACGGAGATATTTTTTTGATAATTGATAACCAAGAATGCAAGGAACTGAACAACAGAGTGGGAAGAAGGCAATCTACCCTGGGTCTTTTGACCCTATTACCAACGGACATGTCGATATTATTCAAAGGGGGAAGAAGATTTTCGACAAAATTATTGTGGGTGTGCTGGACAACCCCAAGAAGCAGCCCCTCTTTTCTGCGGAGGAACGGGTGGAACTGATAAGAAGGACCTTTGCCGGCGACAGCGCGGTCGAGGTCAAAACTTTCAGCGGTCTGCTGGTAGAGTTTGCCCGCCAGAACCAGGCCGATGCCGTTATCCGCGGCCTGAGAGCCATTTCCGATTTCGAGTACGAATTCCAGATGGCCCTGATGAACCGCAAGCTGTGGAGTGAAATCGAGACCCTGTTCATGATGCCCAGCCTGAAGTATTCTTTCCTCAGCTCCAACCTGGTCAAGGAAGTCTTCCAGCTGGGAGGCTGTGTCAGGGACCTGGTTCCACCGGTGGTGGAAGAGGCCCTTAAGAATAAATTTATGAATCTCAATAAATAAGGCGGTAAAAATGTTGGGTTTAGCCAAGGAAAAGAGTGTGGTCGGACTCGATATCGGGTCCTACTCTGTCAAGGCAGTTGAATTAAAAATCAAGGAAAAGGGAGACTCTACCCAGTACGAAGTCCAGAAAATCGGTTACGAGCCCCTGCCCCACGACGCCATAGTTGAAGGCACCATCATTGATTCCACGGCCGTCAGCGAAACCATCAAGCTGCTGTTCGAGAATGCCAAGATTGCCAGCCGGGACGTGGCCATTTCCATTTCCGGGAACTCAGTCATCATCAAGAAAATCTCCCTGCCGGCCATGGAGCCGCAGGAGCTGGCTGAGTCCATCACCTGGGAAGCCAAGCACAACATCCCCTACAACTATGAAGAGACTAATGTCGATTACCATGTGGTCAAATCCCCTCGAGGGTCAGAGGGCACGGTGGACATCCTGCTGGTGGCAGCCAAAAAGGACAAAATCGCCAACTACAGCAACTCCGTCAGCATCGCCCGCAAGAACCTGGTGGCCATTGAGGTTGACATTTTCTCTCTTATCAACGCCTTTGAAATCAACTACCCGGAAATCTTCAGGGACAAGACCGTGGCCCTGATCAACATGGGGGCCAATATCACCAACGTCGGCATTGTCGAGCACGGAGTTCCCCAGCTCTTCCGGGATCTTTCGCTGGGGGGTTACTTCTTCACCGAGAACATCCGCAAGGAATTGAACGTCTCCTTTGAGGAGGCCGAGGCCGCCCTGAAAGGGATCCCGGGCAAAAACATCAATGCCGACCAGTTTGCCTCGGTCCTGACCATGAACATCAGAGACCTGCTGGATGAAATGGAAAAGACCTTCTCCTTCTACGAAGCCGGGGAGAAGAGGGAACGCCGGATCGAACAGATCTTCCTGAGCGGCGGCCTGGCCCTGATCCCCAACATGGTCAGCGCCTTCGAACTCAAGTTCCGCATCAAGACCGAACTGCTCAATCCTTTCAGGTCCATCAAGTATGATGAGAAGAAATTTGAGTCTATCTATTTTAATGAGATGGCCCCTGTGTTCGGGGTGGCCGTTGGACTTTCAACGAGAAAGGCAGAGAAATGAGCCATGATCAGGATTAACTTATTAAAACCGGAAGCCAAGGAAACCAGGGAACCTGTCCAGCCAGGTATACCCAGGGTCGCGAAGGAAAGGAAAAGAGCCAGCCTCGGCACCATTATCTTTCTGCTGCTGCTCGTCAGTCTGGCCGGCTACTATTTTTACCAGCACTGGCAGATACAGAAAGAAAAACAGCTGATCGCCCAGGCCCAGCAGGAAAAGAACCAGCTGCAGTACGTGGTGGCCAAACTGGAAGAGGTTAAACTCCAGAAGGCCAACCTGGAAATGAAGATCAACCTGATCCGACAGCTGAAGGCCAACCAGGATATCGCCGTCAGGATAATGGATGAAATCAACCGTCGCCTGCCCGATTACGTCTGGTTGAAAGATGCCAGCTTCGATGGACAGACCCTGAAGATTAAGGGTGAAGCCATTTCCAATAACCTGATAGCCGATTTTATCACCAACCTGCAACGCAGCGAGACTTTCGGGCAGGTCAACCTGATTGTCTCCACCCAGAAGACCCAGGGGGGTGTAGTCTACCTGGAGTTTGATATGACCGTCCCGGTGAACAAACCCCAGGTTGAGACTCCCCCGGCGGCCAAACCCAAACCCACTCCCCAGACCACAAGAAGGAGATAGCCATGAGAAACTGGCCCTGGTATGGATACTTAATTCTGGCCGTAGTCATCTTCGCCCTGGCCTTCTTTTTCTACTTCAAGCCCCGCAACGAACAAATTCAGGACTTGCGACAGCAGCGGGAGAAGCTGGAAAAAGAAGTCCAGGTGTTGAAGGAAAAGAAGAAAGAACTGGATAAAATCGAGGCCGAACTGGTGGTGCTGAATGCCACCCTCAAAGACCTGGAGCAGATCATTCCCCAGCAGAAAGAAATTGCTGAAATCCTGAGAAGAATCCAGCAGCTGGCTTACGACTCCCGCCTCAACGTGCTCAAGTTTCAACCCCGGGGTGAGATCAAGAAGGATTTTTACGCCGAGTGGCCGATTAACATTGAAGTCTCCGGCACCTACCACAACCTGGGCCTCTTCTTCGACAAGCTGAGCAATTTCGCCCGCCTGTTCAACGTCAACAATTTCAGCATCAGTGCCCTGAACAACCAGACCGACACCCTGACCATCGGAGCCAAGTTCGTCACCACCACCTATTATTTTCTGGAAGAGCAACCCCAGCCGGCCAAGGCTGCGGCCGGTCAGCAACAGCAGAGGAAATAACATGAGAAAAATAACTATTTTTGCACTGGCATTACTGATGGCCGGTTTTTCCTGCTTGCTGGCTCAGAGCCCGGGCCAGGAAGTCCAGCAGACCGAGCAGCAGCAGGAAACCGTCATCACCCCCCAGCAGGCTTTAAGCACCCTGCCTCCCCGGGCTTCTTATAATCCGGGCGGGCGCCGGGACCCGTTTAAAGACCTGATCGGCAAGGGAAAAGGCAGTGGTAAAGCAACCGTAGCAGACGGCCAACTAACCATAGAAAATGCCACCCTGGTGGGCATTGTCAAGACTGCCAAAAGTTTTGTGGCCATAGTTTCTGGTCCTCAGGAATTCCCCTATTTTCTGAAGATTGGAGACAGACTGGCTGATGGCTATGTCTACTCTATCAGTGAGTCGAAGGTGGTTTTCCGCAAGACTCACGAAAGGGGCATCCCGCTGATGAGGCCCAGGGACGTTGTCAAAGAAATCAATCCGGAGGAGCGTTAACATGAAAAGGAAAATTTGCAGGCTTATTCTGGCAGTAATAAATCTGATACTGGTCTCGGCTTTTCTGGTCCAGGCCGCCGAGCTGAGCCGCATCGAGGTCAAGCCGGGCAACCTGTCAACCAGAGTCATCCTGATAGCCGACACCCCGGTCCAGGTGACAGGACTCAGTTATATTTCCGAGACTCCCCCGGTGCTGTCGCTGGAGCTGGCCAAGACCAGACCGGTTGAGCTTCCAGCCTCCCTGGAACCAGGCAACCGCCTGGTCCGGAACATCCGGATGGAACCGGTCGGGGAAAATTTAAGGATCCTGTTGCAGTTAAAAGATAAAGTTCCGTTCCGCCTGCTGGTCGAAGAAGGGAAAACCATCCTGGAGTTCAACGAATTCCTGCGGGCTTCTTCCTATCAGATTGACCCGGCCATGACCGCCCTGATCCGGCCGGAAAACCAGATCAGCTTTGCCGACCTCAACGTCAAGACTGAACCGGACAAGGTCAGCTTCCTGATAGGCCTGACAGGCCAGGCTCCGGTGCAAACTTTTGCCCTGGACAACCCCAGCCGGCTGGTGGTCGACCTGCTCAACACCAATTACCCCAGGTCGAGCCAGTCTTACCAGGTCGGGCGGGCCAACGTCGATAGAGTCCGGGTGGCCCAGTTCAAGACCTCGGACCCCTGCCCCATTACCAGGCTGGTGTTTGACCTGAAGGACACCGGCTGGTATTCGCTCGACACCACCAGCCAGGGGCTGCGGGTTTCCTTCTACTCCCCTGAAACAAATATCCTGGCTCAGGATACCAAACAACCGGTTAAAAAAACCGAACCGGTTAAAACAGCCCTGGCTAACGCCATGCCGGCTCCTGAAGAGCAGACGACTAAGAAACCGGCCATAAAAGTTGAAGAAAAAACCGAAATCCCGCCAGCCAGGACGGAACCAGCCCCGGCTGAAACCAGGGCTGAGCCGGAGCCCAAAGCGGCCAAACCCCAGGCCCAGGAGAAAGAACAGTTCAAGCCGCGAGTTATCCAGACGGTAGAAGATAAGTACTCAGGTGAGCTGATCAGCCTGAAATTCAAGGATGCCGACCTGCGGGACGTGGTCCTCTTCCTGGCCGACTTTGCCGGCCTGAACGTGATTTTTGACCCCGAAGTTAGAGGCAATGTCACCTGCAACCTGCAGGAAGTCCCCTGGGACCAGGCCCTGGAAATTGTCCTGCGCCAGAACCGGATGGGAAAAGTTATTGAAGGCAACGTCCTGAGAATCGCCCCCATGAGCACCCTGTCCCGGGAAGACGAAGACTTACGAAGGATGAAAGAGAGCAAGGAGCTGGCCGGGCCAATTCAGGTCAAGACCATCACCCTGTCCTACTCCAAGGCCCGAGATGTGCAGAGCCTGCTCAAGAGCCGGCTGTCCAAGAATGGTGAAATCGTCATTGACGAAAGAACCAATACCCTGATAATCAGTGAGGTCCGCGACCGGATGGAACTGCTGGAAAAGTTGATCGGTGTCCTGGATACCCCGACTCCCCAGGTTTCAATCGAGGCCAGAATTGTGGAAGCCACTTCCACTTTCATCCGGAACCTGGGCATTCAGTGGGGCTACAAGGGAGTGATCGACCCGTTCTATGGCAACCAGACCGCCATCTCCTTCCCCAACAAAATCCTGGCCGACGGCGCCATGATTCCGCAGGGCATCGTTACCAAGGGTATCGGTGGGCCTCTGGGTGGCTATGCCATCAACCTGCCGGCACCAGCTTTCAACACAGCCGTGGGCTTCTCCTTTGCTAACGTCCTGGATACCTTCAGGCTTGACGTAGCCCTGTCGGCCCTGGAAACCTCCGGGAACGGCCGCATCATATCTTCGCCTAAGGTAACCACCCAGAATAACCAGGCAGCTGAAATAGTTCAGGGCCGCCAGATCCCGGTCCAGACCGTGGCCAACTTCACCGTCACCACCAGGTACGTCAACGCTGCCCTGGAACTGAGGGCCACGCCTCAGATTACGGCTGAAGGCACCATCATCATGAACATTGAAATCCAGAACAATGCCGCTGATTTTGCCAACCTGGTCAACGGTATTCCACCCATCACCACCCAGAGCGCCAAGACCACGGTCATGGTTCCCGACGGCGGCACCACCGTCATCGGCGGAATCTACCGGACTGAAGATTCCATCACCAGAGAACGTGTGCCCTATCTTCACAGTATCCCTGTCCTGGGAAGTCTTTTCAGGTCTTTTGCCCGGACCAAACAGAACAGGGAACTGCTGATATTCATAACCCCAAGGATTATCAAATAAGCGAGAGGAGAAGGAAGCAATGAAGAAACTAACTTTAGGTCTTAAAATAATAGCGGTTATGGCCCTGAGCCTGGCTCTGTTCTCCTGCAATCCGGTGGAAAGAGGCACTAATTCCGGTAGCTTTCTGATCATCGAAAACATTATCGGTAAGGACAACCAGGGTAATGATTCCAGCGTGGTCTTTTCGGATGTTGTCACCAACGGGGTCGCTTATCCGGATTTCGTCAACATCAGTCTGAGGGCAGCCACCCTCGACCCCAACCCGGTGATGGGAGTTTCCAATTACAGCGATGTCATGGTTACCAATTACATAGTCACCTATACCAGGAGTGACGGGGCTACTGGCGAAGGGACCGATGTTCCCTATCATTTTGAAGGGGCCTTGTCGACTCTGGTACCCATAGGTTCTACGGTCACCATCCCCCTGATGATCGTCAGGGAAGTGGCCAAGACCCAGCCGCCGCTCAGTGCTCTGGTGGGCAATCCAACTGGTATGCTCGAATGCACCGCCACCATTGAGCTCATAGGCCATGACCTGAGAAACCGGCAGGTCAGAAAGACAGGACAGATTTCTGTTCGTTTTGCCGACTATATCGACCAGCAATAAGTCTACTGAGACAGGTTTATTCTTTTTGCTGGCCGGCTTATTGCCAGACCCTGACCCAGAGTCTGGTGGCCGGCCGGTGCTGACGGAACTTTCTTAAGCTGGCCAGCAGGTTTCGGGCCTGCTCCTGTGAAGGTACCCTGACTATCAACCTGACTTCCCGTTGCTCTCTTCGCCACATCTTCCGGCTGATTCTCGGCCCGAGCAATTCCAGTTCCGGGAAATCAGCCCGTAGTTGTTCCAGCAATAATCTGGACCAGCGGCCAGAACTTCTTAAAGACCGACTGTCCAGCCCGATTTCCACCAGACAGCTGAACGGCGGATAATTCAGCAAGCGGCGGTATTCTATTTCCTTCTCCCAGAAGCCCGGGTAGTTCCTGGTCAGAGCCTGGGCCACGAGCTCGGGCTCTGGTCCGGCGGTTATTACTGCCACCCGGCTGCTGTCCTCATTCTTTACCAGATCCAGTGCTTTATAGATAGTGGCCAGGGTCCTTTCGCCAGCCAGAAAATCCGGCAGGTTCAGGCCACTCTCGGGATTAACCAGGAATATCATTGAGAACCAACCTTCGGGCAGGCGCCTCAAGGCGTATTCGGTCCCGATGACCAATTGGCTTTTTCCGGATTTAATTCTCCTGATAATCTTCTCACTGTCCTTCTCGCCCACTCCTTCTTCCAGGACCTCGACCTTCCGGCCAGGAAAAATTTCCTGCAGCTGCTCTCTTAAATACTGGCTGCCCCGGACCCGGCCCGGACGCAGTTTTCCCTGACAGACCGGGCAATCGGCTGGAGCTTGCCGGGTGTGGCCGCAATAACTGCAGCTCAGCTCCCCGTTTTTATTCTGCAGGCTCAGGGCTATCCGGCATTGCTCACACCGGGCGACAAAGCCGCAGGCCGGACAGAAAAGGTAAGCGGCATAACCCTTACGGTTGACCAGAAAGAAAAGCTGTTCTTCTTTCTCCAGGCGGTGACCGATTTCTTCCTTGAGTTCTTTTTTCAGCAACCTGGCCAGGTCTTGATGATAATAGTCTACCCGGTAAAACACCTCTTCGCCGCCCAGGTCTAGAGCCGAACCTGCCTGCCGGTGATGGTAAAACTGGCTTACCCGGGGGCAGTCCGAGCTATGTATCAAGAGGCTCTTTTCCAGGGCGGCTCTTATCCGGGCCGCTTCCCTGGCCTCAAAGGCCGGTCCTTCGGCCTGGTAATAGAGGTCGTCCTGTTCTTCATCAACCACCAGCAGCGACAGCGGCTGAAACGGCAGGAACAGGGCTGACCTGGTCCCCAAGATTACCCGGGCCCGGCCCGAAAAAATCTGGTTCCAGTTATGGCGCCGGACCCTGTCCGTTAGTTGGCTGTGCCAGACCACAGCCCGGCCAGACAGCCGCTGCAACAGAGGCTGCCACTTTTCCAGCCTCTGAATTTCCGGCACCAGAACCAGGGTAAAGCCGTAATGTTGTGCGGTGTAATCAATTATCTTCTGCAGGAATTCCAGCCGCCTTCCCAGGCTTCCCGTCAGCAGGCAGCTTCCACCTTCGCCCGACTCCAGTTTTTCCAGCAGTCGGTGGCCGCCTTCGGGCAGTCCCTCGGGCCTGACTGGCAGGACCAGCTGGCGAAAAAGCGGGGCGGCAGCTATTTTCAGCGGCTTTTTCTTTCCGGCTTTTTCTCTGACCTCAATCAATCCCTCCTGGCTCAGACTTCTGAGATAAGAGTTTATTTCCCGGACTTTCAGTTTTCTCCTGATATAAACCGGGCTCAACTGGCGGTCGGCCAGAAGGCTCAGGATCTGTCCCCGGCGACCTTTAAGCCGGCCGGAGAGAAGTTCTTTCAAACCCTTTTCAGTAATGGCCAGCTTGACCCGCGGTTTTTCCCCCGCGGCTGGAGGCTCAGCCATTTCCAGGAACAGCCCGGGAGCAGTCAGGCTGCGCCCTGAAAGCTCCAGGGCAAACTGAAGGATGATTCCGGGCAGGCCAGGCTGGTCCTCAGGGTAGGCGGCGATTTCCTTAACCCTGAATTCCGGCTCCTGGCTCAGCTCCTTAATTTCCAGCACATACCCGGCCAGCTTCCTCGAACCCAGGGGCGCAATAACCTTTGACCCCACCCTGACCCGGGCCGCCAGTTCATCGGGCAAGCGGTAAAGGAAAGTCTGAAAGACCGGCAGGGGAAAGAGAACTTCGCAATAGGTGGCCATCAGGATTTAAGCAGTTCCAGGACTTTTTTCATGTCTTCCCAGACCATTTTCTTTATTTCCTTGTTACCTTCGTTCCGCACCAGGTAGGAAGGATGGAAGGTGGGCATAACCGGAATACCCTGGAACTGGCCGAAGTGGCCGCGGAGCTCAGACATGCTCTTCGGACTCTGGAGAAGAAAATCGGTGGCCACCTTGCCCAGGGCCACAATCACCCGGGGCTGGATCAATTCAATCTGTCTCAGCAGAAAGGGCGAACAGGCCTTGATCTCGTCCGGCTTGGGAGTCCGGTTTTCTGGCGGCCGGCATTTGATGACATTAGCGATATAGACTTCCTCCCGGGAAAAGCCCATGGCCTGGATGATTCTGGTCAGCAGCTGCCCGGCCCGGCCGACGAAGGGTTTACCCTGCAAATCTTCGTCCCGGCCCGGGGCTTCACCCACGAACATCAGCCGGGCCCGCCGATTGCCTTCACCCGGCACCGCCTGCTTCCGCCCTTTGAAAAGCGGGCAGGCCTGGCAGGCCATGATTTTTCTGATAAGCCGTTCCCACTCCCCCTGCTCAGCGGCCGACTGTCCACCGCTTGAACCGTAAGATAGAGGGAGAGGAGCCTCAGCCCTGGCCTCCGGCCTGGGCCCTTTCGGCTTCCGGGGGCTGACCAGGAAATCCACTCCCAGGTCGCGGTAAAATTCCAGTTGTGCCTTCAGCTCTTCCAGCTTTTCAGCTCTTGCCTTTTCGTTCATTTAACAGGACCTCAACCTCGGCCAGTATTTCCTGGCTGATTTTTCTCTTGCTCGTCCGGGGAATCTTTCTGGAACGACCGTCCGGCCAGAGCAACACCACCTCATTCTCATTGCTGGCAAAGCCGACCCCGGGCTGGCTGACATCGTTGGCCACCATCAGGTCGACCTGCTTGCGCTTCATCTTTTCCAGCGCCTTTTCCACCGCCTGGCCGGTTTCAGCGGCAAAGCCCACCAGCAGCTGCTGCCCCTTGTGCCGGCCCAGTTCTTCCAGGATATCAGGAGTAGCTTCTATTTCCAGAGCCCGTTCGATTTCGGCTTTTCGGATTTTCTCGGGCCGGGTTCTCCGGAAACGGAAATCGGCTACGGCTGCGGCCATCAGCACCACTTCGGCCCGGGCATAATGCCTCAGGACTGCTTCTTTCATTTCAACCGCTTCTGTCACCCTTTCCAGATAAACGCCGGGTGGAGGTTCGAGCCAGGTGGGCCCGGAAATCAGGATGACTTCGGCTCCGAGCTGGTAGGCCTCCCTGGCCAGTTCATAACCCATCTGGCCCGAGGCCGGGTTGGAGACGAACCTGACCGGGTCCAGAAATTCCCTGGTAGGACCGGCCGTGACCAGGACCACCTTATCCCGGAAAGTGTCTTTTGTTCTTACCAGTCGCAGGCCCTGCTGGACAATTTTTTCGGGCGTGGCCAGGCGGCCCGGGCCTTTCTTGCCGCAGGCCAGGTAGCCAGTATCTGGCTCCACAAATTCCACGCCCAGGCTCTTCAGCTTTCTGATGTTTTCCTGGGTCTGGGGATGGAGATACATGGCCTCATTCATGGCCGGAGCCACCAGCACCGGACACTTGGCCGCCAGATAAAAGGTAGTAAGGAAGTCGTCGGCTACCCCTGAGGCCAGCTTGCCGATGACATTGGCAGTAGCCGGAGCCACCAGCAGCAAGCTAACTTCATCCACCAGAGAAATATGTTCTATCGGTCTCTGCTGGTCATCAAATAGGTGGACGATGGTCCTTTCTCCGGTCAACGAGGTAAAAAGATAGGGGTCGATGAAGCGGGTGGCCTTTTCGGTCATGATCACCCGGACCCCGAAGCCTTCCGACTGAAAAAGGCGGATGATTTCGCAGGCTTTGTAAATGCTGACTGAAGAACAGACACCCAGAGCTATTTTCTTCATGGCTCCACCTCTCCCCGGTCAGGGCCAGGACTTAAAACTCTTCAGGATTTCCTTGAATTCCTTCTGCCGCTCCCGTAACAGGCAGCGGTGCGACAGGATAATAGCTTTCAACTCTTCCAGGGCCTGGTTCAGCTCGCCGTTGATCACCAGGTAATCAAATAGGTTCGATTCCAGAATCTCCCGCCGGGCATTGCTCAGCCGCAGGGCGATGGCCTCGGGCGGGTCGGCTTTACGCTGCTTCAACCTCTTTTCCAGCTCGGGGTAAGAAGGGGGCACTACAAAGACAAAGCTGGCTTCCTCCAGTTTCTTTTTGACCTGCCGGGCACCCTGAACGTCTATGTCCAGAATCAAATCGCCCTGGCGGCTTTTGCGGCTGACTTCTTCCCGGGAAGTCCCGTAGAGATGGCCGTGAACTTCAGCCCATTCCAGGAAGGCTCCACTGTTTTTCATCCGCTCAAATTCTTCTCTGGTAACGAAATAATAATCCTGCCCCTCGACTTCGTCGCTTCTTCTGGGCCGGGTGGTATGGGATACGGAAAACTGCAGCCCGGGCAGGCGGGTCAGAAGGTTCTTGATCAGGGTTGATTTCCCGCAACCTGATGGACCTGAAATCACGTATATCATCCTGGCAGCCTCCCTTCCGTTTTCGATTTTAACTTTTTCCTCGGATCTATTCCAGATTCTGAACCTGCTGCCTGATGCTTTCGATTTCGTTTTTAATCTTCAGGCAGCGCTTGATGATGCCCAGGTCCTGGGCCTTGGAGTTCAGGGTGTTGGCTTCCCGGGACAGCTCCTGGGCCAGGAAATCCAGGTTCTTGCCCACCGGTTCACTGACCTCAGGTTTGATCAGCTGGCAGAAGCTGAGCAGATGGCTCTGCAAGCGGTTGATCTCTTCAGCCAGGTCAAAGCGCTGCATCAGGTAGGCCACCTCTTCCGAGAGCCTTTCCTCCGACAGGTTGTTGTGGTTGAGGTCCTGGAGTTTCTTTTTCAACTTGCTCTTCAACCTGTCGGGCTGGCGGCTGAAAATCTTTTCGATCTCGGCCAGAGATTTCTTAATCCGGGCCAGATGCTGATTGAGCTGGCGGGCAATTTCCCGGCCTTCCCGCTCCCTCTGGCTGACGATGTCATCAACCGTCTTCTCGAAGGCTTCCAGGATGAAGCGCTTATCCTCCCGGCTCAATTCCTTCTGGCTGATGCTGACCAGCTGGGGGACGCGCAGCAACTGGTCCAGAGAAATGGTGAAGGGCAGGTCCACTTTTCGGGCCAGGCCCCTCATTTCTTCCACAATTTTTTCCAGCAAGGGGCGGTTGACGGAAAAATCCCAGCTTTCGGCTGACAGATAATCCAGTTCCAGCATTACCTCTACCCGGCCCCGCAGGATCTTTTTCTGGCAGAGGGCTCTCAGCTGGTTTTCCAGCTGGCCTAAGCTGGCCCCCTTATAAACCCAGTCGAAAAAGCGGTGGTTCAGGGTCTTGATGAAAATTTTAACCCTGAGTGTAGGTGAGGCCACGTTCCGTTCGGCAAAACCGGTCATACTGCGTATCATGAACAACACTCCCTGTCAGTGAATTCAGCGCAGGCCAACCAATTTCCTGGCCAGCTCCAGGGCATTGAGGGCTGAGCCGATGGTCAGATTATCGGCCGCCACGTACAGCCAGAAGCTTCCGGGCGGGGACTGGTCCTTTTTGAGATGGCCGATAAAAATTTTTTCCTGGCCGGCCGCCCGCATGTTGGATATCTGTCGGGCCGAGCCAGGGGGATGAAACTGGAAAATATCCTTCTGGCGGAAGACTTTCCCCAGCTGCTCCAGGCTGGCCTCCTCGGTCAGTTCCAGGTAAACCACCAGAGAATAAACATGAAAGACCGGAGCCTGAACCAGGGACAGGCTGAAATCAAAGTCTGACTTCAGCACCCGCCTGACTTCCTGGATAATCTGTCTCTCACTGGCCGAAAAACCGTCCCGGTCGGCCTTTTCCACTTCCGGCAGGAAATTGAAGGCAATCTGGTCGCCGAAAATCTTATGGCTCAGGCTGCTGCTGGACAGCAGGGCATAGCTCTGCTCAGCCAGTTCTTCGATTCCGGCACTGGCGTAGGCCGAGACCGGCTGCAAAACCACGGCCAGAGCTTTTTTGATTTTGTAGGAAGAGCTGACAGCTGCCAGGACATGGGTCAGAAAAATGGTGACCGGATGGGGGTTAGAGACCAGAAACACTTCCTCCCGCTCCAGTACCTGGTCGTTGACCCCGGCCACGACCAGCGGGACATCGGGCTGGTCAATGAAGCTCTCTTCCAGGTCGATAGCCTTGAAACCTTTTTCCCGGGCCAGGCGGCCAAATTGGCGGTTGGTCTCTTTATCGGCTGCCAGGAAAACCAGGTCCAGGCCTTCCAGCAGCTCCGGATAAGGATGATGGATGACCTTGGGTTCATCCCGGAATTCAGTCAGCTTGCTGTATTCCTCGGCCACTTCCGGGTCGTAAAATTCCATGGATTTTATCGGCAGTTGGCGTCCGGCCAGCAGGTCTTTTATTTCCCGGGCCCGGAGAGAGTCGGTACCGATCAGGGCTATCCGAAACTGGCGTTCGGTTTTCTTACTCATGGCCGGTCCGTTGTTGAAATTCCAGAATCATCCTGTACATTTCATCCTTGAGCCTTAATTTTTTCTTTTTTAACAATTTTTCCTGAACCCTTTCTTCCTCGGTCAGATAGGATTTGGTTCGCAGGCTGGACAGGGCCTGCTCGCATTCCTGATGTTCCTGATGGATTTTCCGGAAGGTTTCATTATCCTTAAGAAGAAGTTCTATGATCTTCTCTTCGGTCATTTAATGCTCCCGGTTAAGGATAACACAGGCCGATTTTGTTTTCAATTTGGCTCCTGACAGGTGGGACCGGTCGCCTTAACAAGGCCAGGACTGAACTTCTGGCACCGGGTTGCCCTGATTCTGCTTACAGTTCGCTGGCCGGACAAAAAATTCCCAGGCAGCTGTTGACTTTGAAAAGGTGGATTAATATACTATTAGACGATTTTTATTGACTGCCTGGATGGCCAGGTAGCTCAGTCGGTAGAGCGAGGGACTGAAAATCCCTGCGTCGGCGGTTCGATTCCGTCCCTGGCCATTCCCCTCCTTAAATCAGCTTCCTGCTTTCAGCTGCGAATTATGCCTGTCCCTGGCTTTATTCTTCAGACCACAGGCCAGGCACTGGCCAGCAGCCGGCTCAGAACCTGAAAGAAACAGACACCTGGGGCACGATAAGATGCATGCGGTAAACTCCGGGCATGGCCTGCCCCAGGGTTCCGGCCATTAGCAATTCTTCAAAGGTCACTTCCCGCTTCTTACCACTCAGGTACTCCAGTCCCCAGTTCAATGACAGTCCCTTCCATTCGTAGCCAACACCGGCGCTGAAGGACTGAAAATCAAAACTCGGCAGCAGGATATTCATCGTATGATCAGGAGCTGGCGAGGGGTCGGAATAATAGCCCGCCCTCAGGGAAAATTCGGGGGTCAGCCGGTATTCCAGACCGAAGCGAAGCTGGAAGCAGTCTTTCCAGTCCAGCCAGAGGCGGTTGTTGCCGGCTGCAGCCATCAGCTGACTCCAGACCGGGTCCAGGTAAGTGGTTTCCAGGTAGTCCACTGCCGACCAGCCGGTCCACTGAATATCAGCCGTGAGCACCAGGTCGTCCACTGGCCTCAAGGCCACTCCCCCGCCGATAAACCAGGGCCACTTGATATTCCTTTTCAGGTCGGAACTGTCGGGATAACCGGCATAACCCAGGTAGATCATTTCAGCCGTTCCCTTGAATTTGACGGTTGATGGAGTTTTCACGGTCAGGCCGGCGCTTATCCAATCTGCCGGGCGGGCCAGAATCCCGAGGGTCAAGCCAAAACCCCAGCCGTGCAGGCTCTCTTCATACTGGCCCAGGTCAACTATCTCTTCTCCCATTTCCATCTCACCGGCCCACCTTTTGAAACTGAACATACCGTAATTGATGTTAAGCGTGGCTCCGAGGCTGAGCCGGTCGTTGACCTTCCAGGCGATTAAAGGCGATATGGTGAACATCCCTATCTTGCTGGACCAGTCATAGGCTACCCCGGCCGTCATTTCCTTGAAATCTTCTCCCTTCCAGTTGGCCCCCAGCCCGGCCGGGGTATAGATTCCGATTCCGGCCACCAGGTTATCGGATAGCGGCCGGTAATAGGCCATCAAGAAACCCAGGTAATGAGAAAGCTTGGTTTTGGCCTCAATGGCCAGGTCAGGGGGAATAGTCACCTGGTATTTATTGGTGGGAATCAGGTCGGTCAGGTAGGCCCCCAATAGTGGTTGTTTTAAGTAGCCCGCTCCGGCCGGGTTCCAGTAGACCAGGCTGAAATCATCGGCCAGGCCGATAAAGGCTCCGCCCATGGAAACCGCCCTGGCTCCCAGACCGTTGAGATTAAGGCCGTTGGCCAGTCCCAGGCCTGAAATAAGCACTATCGCCAGTAGCAGCCACATTGTTCTTTGGATTAAGCTTTTCATCATGTTCTTTTCTCCTTCAGTCCAGGTTTTTATTTCTTGCGAAAAATGATCCGGCCTTCGCGGTCGGCATCTATTTCCACGGTGTCGCCTTCCTTGAACTCCCCGGCCAGGATTTTCATGGCCAGCGGGTTCTGAACTTCCTTCTGGATGGTTCTTTTCAGCGGCCTGGCTCCGTAGACCGGGTCAAAGCCGCGTTCGGCCAGCACTTCCCTGGCTCCGGGTTTTAGCACCAGGTTAATTTTCTTTTCCTGCAACCGCTTTTTCAACAACTCTATCTGCAGGTCCACGATTTTGAAAATGATCGCTTTGCTCAGCGGCTTGAAGATGATTATCTCATCTACCCGGTTGAGGAATTCCGGCTTGAAATGACTTTCCAGGATCTTGCGGACCTCCCTTTCCATGGTTTCATAATCATGGCTTAATTCTTTTATAATCTGGCTGCCCAGGTTGGAAGTCATGATGATCAGGGTGTTGCGGAAATCCACCGTGGTGCCCTTGCCGTCAGTTAGCCGCCCGTCATCCAGAATCTGCAGCAGAATGTTGAAAACATCGGGATGAGCTTTCTCCACCTCATCCAGCAGTATCAGGGAATAGGGCCGCCTCTTGACCGCCTCAGTTAACTGGCCGCCTTCCTCGTAACCTACATAACCCGGAGGAGCCCCGATCAACCTGGCCACGGTGTGCTTTTCCATGTACTCAGACATGTCCAGTCTGACCATGGCCTTCTCGTCATTGAATAGAAACTCAGCCAGGGCCCGGGCCAGCTCGGTCTTACCCACTCCGGTGGGGCCAAGAAACATGAAGGAACCTATGGGTCGGGTCGGTTCCTGCAGCCCGGCTCTGGCCCGACGAATGGTGTCAGCCACAGCCCTGATAGCCTGTTCCTGCCCGATGACCCTCCGGGACAGGATTTCTTCCATTTTCAGCAGTCTTTCCAGGTCTCCTTCGAGCATTTTAGAGACTGGTATACCGGTCCAGCGGCTGACCACTTCAGCCACGTCTTCCTCATCCACCTCTTCCTTCAGCATTTTGCCCTTTTTCTGAAGTTCGCTCAGTTCGGCCGACAGCTTCTGCACCTGCTTGTCTATTTCAATCAGATGGCCGTAGCGGATCTCGGCCACCTTCTCCAGGTCGCCCCGCCTTTCGGCATTCTGCTCCTCGACCTTCAGGGCATCTCGTTGTTCCTTAAGCCGGCTGATCTGGTCAATAATATCCTTCTCCCGCTTCCAGTGGGATTTTAAGAGCTGACTCTGTTCCTTGAGCTCGGCCAGCCCCTTTTCAATCTTGCTAAGCCTTTCGGCTGCGGCCTGGTCTTTTTCTTTCTTCAGCGCCTGTTTTTCAATCTCCAGCTGGGTGATTTTTCTTTCCAGCTCATCAATCTCTTCCGGCAGGCTGTCCAGCTGCACCCGGATCCTGGAAGCTGCTTCATCTATGAGGTCAATGGCTTTGTCCGGCAGGAAACGGTTGCTGATATAACGGTTGCTCAGAACGGCCGCCGCCACCAGGGCCGAATCCTTGATTTTTACTCCGTGATGAACCTCGTATTTTTCTTTTAGTCCCCTCAGAATGGAAATCGTTTCCTCAACCGAGGGCTCGCCCACGAAGACCGGCTGGAAACGTCTTTCCAGAGCCGGGTCCTTTTCGATGTACTTCTTGTATTCGTTTAAGGTGGTGGCCCCGATGCACCTCAGCTCGCCCCGGGCCAGGGCCGGCTTTAACATGTTGGAGGCATCAACCGCTCCTTCAGCCGCTCCAGCTCCGACGATGGTATGCAGCTCATCTATGAACAGAATGACCTGGCCTGATTCCTTTATTTCTTTTAGCACCGCCTTCAAGCGGTCTTCAAACTCGCCCCGGTACTTGGTCCCGGCCACCAGGGCCCCCATGTCCAGGGCCAGCAGCTGTTTATTTTTAAGCGACTGGGGCACATCGCCGTTGGCGATGCGCTGGGCCAGACCTTCAACGATGGCTGTCTTACCGACCCCGGCTTCTCCGATCAGCACCGGGTTATTCTTGGTTCGGCGCGATAACACCTGGACCACCCGTCGGATTTCTTCTTCCCGGCCGATAACCGGGTCCAGCTTACCCTGCCTGGCCAGGGCGGTCAGGTCCCGGGCATATTTTTCCAGGGCCTGGTATTTGGACTCGGGTTCGGGGTCGGTTATCCTCTGGTTGCCCCGGATATCCATTAGCGCCCTCAGAACAGCCTCCTCCTGTATCCTGAAGCTCTGGAGCAGGCGGCCTAGGTCCAGGTGTTTAAGTCGCAGCATGGCCAGGAACACATGCTCCGTTGACAGGTATTCATCCTTTAATTTTTCGGCCTCCTTTTCAGCTTCGGCCATAACCTCGCGCAGCTGGCTCGAAAGATATATCTCCCCCGTTCCCTGGACCCGGGGCAGCCGGGCCAGGACCTTTTCCAGTTCCCGGCTCAGTTCCGCAGGATTAACTTCAATTTTTTCCAGCAGGCTGCCGATGATATTCCCTTCCTGGTTGAGAAAGCTCCAGAGAAGATGCTCGGGCCTCAATTCCTGGTGGCCGAGTTCCTGGGCCTTGGACTGGGCCTGCTGGAAAGCTTCCTGCAGCCTGACGGTCAATCTATCCCATCTCATGGTCAACTCCTTTTCAGGTATTATATACGCAATAACTGCTGTTTAAAAACGAATCAGAAAAGATTGAATCCTGGATATTCCAGGTCGGCTTGTTTAATCTTTAATATTTTACTCCTGCCCCCGGCTTTCGCCAAGAGCTGTTTAGGTTCAGGACATTAGCGACCCTTTGGCCCAAGAATTTTTGGCTATCAGTCGCCCTCCTGGTTGACTTCGATGGCCCTGCGCCAAATTTGGCCATAAGGGGAAAACTGAATATTTTCTCAGCTGGAAGGGGATTAAAGTTCAGCACCACTCACAGAATTCTAAGGTATCTCTCAGGTATCTGACCCAACCCAGAGCTGCCGGACTGATTCAGTCTCTCTCCCTGTGCCATCTCTTTCTCTCGACTCTGCCGGCCATTTTCTTTTTTTAGCAATTAGCCCTTGACAAGGAAGAAAAAATAAATATTTTTTCTTTCAGGAGTTTGTGATGGAAGAAATCGAAGTTTCCAGCTGGGCCACACTTGATGCCCTGAAAAAGGCCGCCGATATTATCGATACGGTGGGTGACCTGCACGAATCGCATCAGGTGTCAATCTTCTGCGTGATCGAAGACGACTACCTCGAACTCTGCTATACCGATTCCTCCATCAATTACCTCAGGCGCTTCGAGGATGATGAGGAATTCGAAGAGGCCATAGAAGAAAGGAAGGAAGAAATTGAAGAAGGCCTGTATGCCGGTCAGGATTACCAAGACGATGAGGATGAGATAGAAGAGGAGCTGGATTTCGAGGACGAGCCAGAAGAGTTTTAACCCTCTTCTAGTTTTTTTATTTCTTCCCTGAGTTCAGCAATAATCTGCAGCGCCTGGAGCGGAGTCAGTTTTTCTGGTTCCAGCGATTTTATTCTCTCCCTGATTTCTTCCAGCTTGACTCTTTCCCTGTCTTCCGGGAATAACAGCAGCTGCGATTTATTCTGATGGTTGAGGTGGTAGGCCAGCCGCGGCCGGCCCTGTTCATCCAGTTCTTGCCTTTCCAGGTTGAACAGGATTTCCCTGGCCCGCTTGATTATCTCTTCCGGCAGCCCGGCCAGTCGGGCCACCTGGAGGCCATAGCTGCGGTCGGACGGTCCCGGTTTGATCTTGCGCATAAAGATGACTGTGTCCTGCCATTCTTTGACCGCCACGTGAAAGTTTTTGATGCGGGGGAAGGTCAGGGCCAGCTCGGTCAATTCATGATAATGGGTGGCAAACAGCGTCCTTGGCCTGATAGCTTCCAGCTGATGGAGGTGCTCAGCCACCGCCCAGGCGATGCTCAGACCATCAAAGGTGCTGGTGCCCCGGCCGACTTCGTCCAGCAGAATCAGGCTGCGGTCGGTGGCGTTGTTAAGAATGTTGGCTGTTTCCACCATCTCCACCATGAAGGTCGACTGGCCGGCTGTCAGAAAATCCATGGCCCCAACCCTGGTGAAAATCCGGTCCACCAGCCCTATCCTGGCCTGCCTGGCCGGGACGAAAGAACCCATCTGAGCTAGCAGGCAGATCAGGGCCACCTGCCTGAGGTAGGTGGATTTGCCGCCCATGTTGGGTCCGGTAATTATCAGTATCTGGTTTTCGTTCCGGTCCAGGTAGGTATCGTTGGGAATGAATGGTTCGCCCTGCACCACTTCTATCACCGGGTGCCTCCCGTCGGCAATAGCCAGGATATCGCTCTCCTCTACCTCCGGCCGGGTGTAATTCCTCTGGTGGGCTAGCTCGGCCAGAGACAGGAGCACGTCCAGCAGAGCCAGGTTCTGGGCCATCTGCTGCAGGCGGGAAACCTGCTGGCTGACTTCTTCCCGCACCTGCAGGAAAAGCTCATATTCCAGCTCGTTACTCCGGGCTTCGGCCCCGAGCACCCGTTCTTCATATTCTTTCAATTCCGGGGTGATGAACCTTTCGCTGTTGACCAGGGTTTGCTTGCGCTGGTAATCAGCCGGCACCAGGGACAGGTTGGGCCTGGTCACTTCAATGTAGTAGCCAAAAACCTTGTTGTACCTGACCTTAAGCGAGGAGATGCCGGTTCTCTCCCGTTCCCTTTTTTCAATCTGGGCGATGAAAGTCTTGCCGGAATGACTGATTTTCCTCAGTTCATCCAGCTCCTGGTGGAAGCCGGCTTTGATCAGGCCGCCTTCTTGAAGGAGAGCGGCCGGTTCATCCAGGATGGCCCGGTCGATTAACCCGGCCACATCCTGCAGGTTGTCCCAGGAAGACTTTATTTGCTCGAAAGTTTCGGCCCGGAAATCCTGAAGCTGGCTTTCAATCTCGGGCAGGGGCCACAGGGATTTTTTCAGGGCCACCAGGTCTCGGGGGCTGGCCGCCGCCAGCGAAATCCTGGTGGTCAGCTTCTCCAGGTCGAGAATCTGGCGCAGCTGTTTCCTGATTTCCTGCCTGACGATGGGCTTCTTTAAGGATTCCTCCACCGCTTCCTGCCGCCGCCTGATTTCCTGACAGTCCAGCAGCGGGTGCAACAGCCAGTTCTTGAGCAATCTGGCGCCGGGAGCGGTCAGAGTAAAATCAATCACTCCCAGCAGGGATTCGGCCACCTGCCCGGTGCGCAGATTCTTGACCAGTTCCAGGTTGCGCACGGCGATGGCGTCCAGGACCATGGTCTGGCCTGAAGTCTGGTAGGACATCTTCCTGATATAGCCGGCCTCTTCCCGCCTGTTCTTCCTCAGGTAATAAAGAAGAGCCCCGGCAGCGGACACCGCCAGCGGGCGGCCCTGCAACCCAAAACCTTCCAGTGAGGCTACCCGAAAATGCTCGAGAAGCAGGCTTGAAGCCTGCGAGTAATCAAAAGACCAGGGCTCAACCTGGCTGAGGGCCAGGTCGGCCAGGTCGGTTGAGGCCAGCAGACCTTTTATGACCGGTTCCTGGCCTTCGGGACAGATTATTTCTTTCGGCCCGAGGCGGAATATCTCGTCCAGCAGAGCCTTGCGGCTGGCCTCCTCCCCATCCATTGCTATTATCTTGCCGGAGAGGAGGTCAGTGCTGGCTGCGCCCCAGCGGCCGTCGGTCAGAATCAGGCTCAGGACACCGAAGCTTTCGGCCCGGTCCTCGCCCTCAATTTCCACTGCCGTCCCGGGAGTGAGCACCTTGATAACTTCTCGCTTGACCACGCCCCTGGCCTGTCTCGGGTCTTCCACCTGCTCGCAGATGGCCACTTTGTAACCGGCTTTCAGCAGCCGGGCCAGGTAAGAATTCACCGAGTGATAGGGCACGCCGCACATCGGGACATTCTGACGGGAGGTCAGGGCGATACCCAGCAGGGCCGAGCCCAGGTGGGCATCCTCAAAAAACATTTCATAAAAATCGCCCAGCCGGAAAAAGAGCAGGCAATCCCGGTGCTGGGCTTTAATCCGGTGATACTGCTCCATCATCGGGGTCAGGGTATCGTCTTTTCTGTTCATGGGACTGGTTTGTAACCTATAAACTATATTATATCCGGTCTTTGATTTGCAACCGTTCCCGGCCTCTTCCTCCATTTGATTTGACAATCCGGGCCATAAGTTTTAGTATTAGAAACTGATAATTTTCTGGAATTAATAATTATATGAATGCACCGACAGTCCTGACCATAATCAGAATGCTGGCCATCCCGGGACTGGTAGCTGTAATGCTTACTCCTTTCCCCGGTCATGAAGTGGTGGCCTTTACCGTGTTCGTGCTGGCCTGCCTGACCGATATGCTGGACGGCTTCTGGGCCAGGAGAAAAAAGCAGGAAACGGTTCTGGGGTCATTGCTCGACCCGCTGGCCGACAAGCTGCTTATCGCCTCAGCTCTCATTTGCCTGGTGGAAGGCGGGGTGGTAGCGGCCTGGATGGCCATCATCATCATCGGCCGGGAGCTGGCCGTAACCGGTTTCAGGGCTATTGCCGCTTCCCGCGGTTTTCATATTCCCGCTTCTGGCTGGGGAAAGCTCAAGATGATTTTCGAGACGGTAATCGTGGCCATCCTGATTCTCGGACAGACCCACCTGGGCCTGCTCTACCGCCTGGCCCATAATTACGGTTTATGGCTGGTGGTGATTATTGCCCTGGCTTCAGCCCTGGAATATTTCATCCGCTTTGGACCGCAGGTAATAAAAGAGACTTCAGCCTGAAATTGCCTGGCGGCAGCTTTCCAGCGAGTTCATATCTTCCACATTGAACAGAGCCGGGGTCTTTTCCCATGGCCGGGAGATTCTTTTCAAAAGGCCGGTCAGGACTTTGCCCGGACCCAGTTCCACGGCCTGCCCGACTCCCAGTTCCCGAAGGCGCTGCATGGCTGGATACCATAGAACCGGACTGAAGACCTGGCGGTAGAGCAATTCCCTGGCCTCCTCCCCGGAACTTATTTCACGAGTGGTAACGTTGGAAATTACGGGAAAGGCAGGGTCGCCAAAATTAATCTTTTCCAGGTCGGCCCTGAGTTTTTCGGCCGCCGGCCTCATCAGGCTGGTGTGGAAGGGGCCGCTGACCTGAAGCAACACCGAGCGCGGCGCTTTCAAAACGGCCAGGGCTTCTTCCACAGCTTCTTTTTCTCCGGCAATGACAACCTGGTCCTCGGCGTTCCAGTTAGCCACCTGGACCAGGCCAGAGCTGACCGCCTTTAAACCCTCTTCCACTTTTTGATAATCGAGGCCAAGGACGGCAGCCATGGTCCCCTGCCCCGGAGGCACGGCTTCCATCATGTAGCGGCCGCGGTTATGGACCAGTTTTACTGCTTCGGCAAAATCAAGACTCCCGGCGGCCACCAGGGCCGAGTATTCCCCAAGACTGTGACCGGCCGCCAGGTCCGGTTTTATTCGGAGCAGGCGAAAGGCTATATAGCTGACCGTAAGCAGGGCTGGCTGGGCCCGGCTGGTCAAGCGCAACTCCTCTTCGGGACCTTCCAGGCACAGGCGGGAAAGGCTGAAACCCAGCGCTTCATCAGCCAGATTGAAAATCTCCCTGGCTTCCTGGCTGCGTTCAAAAAAATCCCGGCCCATTCCCACCGCCTGCGAACCCTGACCTGGAAAAAGGAAAATTCTGCTCATAGCTTTTCCTTTCATCTGATTTTTTTCAGGCATTCGGGAAAAATTGCTATTTCGGCCCTCTGCCTGAGTTCCCGGGTCCATTCTTTAACCCGTTCCTCCCGCAGTTTATTCTGAAGTCTGGCTTCAATTTCATCCAGAACGGTTACCAGCTCGGCCGGGGTCTGACCGGCAGCTTTTTGTTCGGGCAGGTAGACCTGCTGGTAATAATCCTCTATTTCTTTCAGTGAAACATAAAGCCTCTGGTTGAACCTGGTGCCTATGACCTTCTCAAAAAGAATCTTATCCTGAAGGTATCCAGTCAAGTCTTCCGGCTTCAGACCCAGGGCCTGGCACCGGCTGCCAAAAGCCTCCGCTCCCAGCCTGGTCTTCAGGCGCTCCAGTTCAGCTCCAACTTCTTCCGAAGTTACCTGGAGTTGCTCGCGGGTCAATCTCAGGACCAGCAGAACATCGATATACTTTTCCAGCCTGTCTTCGACCGCCAGTGATTCGTTGTTCATTCCGGGCAGCAGGTTAAAAGCTTTCAAGACCTCCAGGTCAAACCAGGTTACCGGGATGTTATCCACGCTGGCCACCAGGCAATTGAGCAGTTCCTGCCCGCTGCCCGGGGTAATAACCATAAATAACAGCAGTGCCAGCAGTCCGACCCGCCGGGCACCATAAATCTTTTCTCTGGTAGCTTTATTAAACATCGATTCAACCTAAAACATGTTGCCTATGGTCAGGAAGAAGCCGGGTTTCCATTTGTTGCCCGGCGGATTGAGATTCCAGCCAACATCAAACCTGATTGGACCGAGAGGGGTCCGGTAGCGCAAACCAAGCCCGGCCGCCTGGCTCAGCTTGAGAAAATTGAAATCCCGGATTTCGGGAAAGACCTGGCCGACGTCATAAAAAATCGCCCCGTAGAGGTTGGGCAGCTTCTTCAGCAGCAAAAACCGGGCTTCCATGTTCAGCAGGAATATGGACCGTCCGCCAACCGGCAGACCTGATTCGGGGTCTTTCGGACCGAGCATTTCAAAGGCCTCTCCCCGGAAGGAATTGCTGCCCCCGGCAAAAAATCTTTCCGGGATGGGAACGGTGCCCGAGGCCAGGCCGAACCTGAATGTGGTGTTGAAATTGATGCCAGGAGCCAGCGGGTAGAAGTACAGAAACTTGGCAAACAACTTGAGGAAATTGGATTCGGTTTCCAGCAGGGGGTAAGCCCTTTCCAGGGCCAGGCTGAAGAAATAGCCGCTGGAGGGATTGAAAGTGTCATTCCGCCGGTCCTGGATAAAAGTGGCCGAACCATAGGCAATGGAATAAGGCAAACGTTCCCTCTCCACTTCCGATTCAGCAATCTGGAGGTTGGTCAGTTTGGTCCTCAAAGCTCCAGCGGCCAGCAACAGGGAGAAACCGGCCGGCAGATTTCTCATGGTGGACAGAGTCAAGCCCCGTCTTTCATAACTGAAGCTGGTCCGGTCTTCTTTTTCCAGGTAACCGCTGAAATAGGTTCTCATCCTCAGACCGAGGAAATGCGGCTGCTGCCAGGTGGCCACCAGCCTTTTCTCCACCAAACTGAGCTGGCCAACCAGGCTAAACTGTGAAGCATTGCCCAGCAGGTTATACCTTATGTACTCGGCTGTGATTCTTGGCCTGAGTTCGTTTTCCCAGAGGGCCAGGGACCGGGCTTCCTCCCTGGTTTCAATACCCAGTCCCAGCCCGGCAAAATTCTGTTCCCCTTCCCTGACCTGGATCGACAGATTCATGGAATTGTCGGCCGCCGGGAGCTCTTCCAGTTTAATTTCTGAAAACACTCCCAGTCTGTCCAGTCCCCGCTTGGTCTCCAGCAAACGGTCATATTCAGCCCAGTCTCCGGGGCGCAGCCGAACTTCTCGCAGGATGATATTCTTGTGGGTCAGGTGGTTACCGGTGATGAAAATATTGCCTACCTGGAACCGCCGGCCTTCGTTAACTCTGATGACCACGTCCAGGTTGTTTTCGCGGTCCGGAGTGGCCTCGACCTCCAGCTGGGTGCCCCGGAAGCCCCGGTTGAGGTAGAGCTGATTTATCTTTTCCAGGTCCCTCTGCATCCGCGGCTTGTAATAAGGCTGGCCAGGACGGGTATCCAGCAAACGGAACATCTCTTCCACCGGCAGGACGGCCGCTCCCTGGATTTCCAGGCTCCGAACCATCTGCCTGGGCCCTTCTTCAATAAAATAAACCGGCCGGGCTGAATTATCCTTGCGGCTAAAATTCAGGGTCACCCGGGTCTGGGGGAAACCCTGTTCAGCATAAAACAACCTGATTTTTTCGGGCAGGTCGTAGACCTCCTGTCCGTCGAGATAGGGAAAGAAGAGGAATTTCTCCCCTATTCCCAGGTTCTTCTTGATTTCCCTGTGGCTGAAGGTCTTATTGCCCCGAAACTCAATCTCTTTTATCTCCAGCTTCGGCCCCTGGTGCACTTCGTAAATAACCAGGAGTTCATTTCCTTCACGTTTGAGGCGAGGCCGGACTGTGGCCAGCAGATAGCCCCGTTTTCTTAATTGCTTCAGGAGCAGAGCCTCTCCCTCGGACAGGGCCCACTCTTCAAAAACTTTCTGTTCCCAGACCGGCTGCACTATTTTCGGGGATAGGTTGGTCCCGAGCAGCCGGACTGAAATCTTAACCGACGGGTTCAGGCTGATAACCAGGTCGACCGTACCCTTTTGCTGGTCCACCTCTTCCCGGGCCAGTTTGACTTCAGCCCAGTTATATCCGAGTTTGTTATAGGCGCGCCGGATGCGAGCCAGGGCTGCCTCCAGCTTTCTCGGCACATAATAATCGCCGCTCTTCAAGCCGAGGAATCCCTGCAATTTATCTTCGGCGATTAAGTTCTGACCTTCGAACACAATTTGGCGGATGGCCAGGCGTCTCCAGCCCGGGAGCCGGACCGAGATGTCAGCCAGGTTGGTCCCTTGCGCCTTGTTGATATCTATCTCAATCTGGGGAGAAAACAGGCCTTCATCCGCCAGAATTCTTTCGATGTCCGGCCCGGCTTTCTCCCGTAGATTTTCTGATAGAATTCCGCCCTTCTTTAAGTAGACCAGCTCCTCATTAATCCTTTTCCTGAGGCGGCGGGGGCCGGCTATCCGGATATTCCTGATAAAAATGTTCCTGGTCAGGACGAAGGTCAATTCCCCGGCCGGGGGCCCGCTATAATAAACCTCGGCCCGGGAGAAAAAGCCGGTTCTCATCAATTGCTTGAGGTTCTGATCAACCTGAAATTCAGAATAGGACTGCCCCGGCCTGAGGTTTAACAGGCTGCTGACCGCCGGTTCGGCTTCCTGGCCGTCAACCAGGATGATTATTTTTTCCACCGGACGACTGTTCTCGGCCGGATGGAGGAAGACGGAGGTGGCCAGCAGAATAATTACCGACAGCCAGACCCTGATTTTCACCTAAAACCTCTTTCGTAACTTAAAATCAAGGCTGACCCGTCCGAGTTCATTCCTGATGGCCACCAGCGACAGGCCCCCGGACAGGTCCCATTCCAGCCGGACAATTTCCTCTCTCTGGGTAGCCAGGTTGGTGGAATAGACTATAAAAAAGTTCTTGGAAAGCCGCTTGCCCACGGTCAGCCGGGCGGTGATTTCAGAAGTTGAACCCATGAGAAAAGGGTCAAGCCGGAAGCGGTCCAGGCTGAACAGGCTTTCTGATTTCCGGGCCAGCTGGTAGGAAATCATGGAAGCCGTGCTCATCTGGGTCGGGTCGAGGGAGTAGCGTCTCTGGTAGGATTCGCCCAGAGCCAGCAGGGACAGGATTTCTTCCTGCGGCAACGGCGGTGAGGAAGAAAATTCAGGCTTGAGATTGCTGGCCAGGCCGTTTAGGCTGAAAATGACATGATAATCCTTGACATAGGCTTCGCTCTGAAAATCTATGTAGGGGTCAATCACCAGGGGATTGAAGAAACTCAACCGTCCCCTGAGAACGCGGAAATCGCGGTCCTGGAAATAAACTGTTCCGGCCAGGGCTTCAATTTCTCCGGTGATGACTGGGGCCCCAACCGTGCCGGAGATAGTCAGGTCCAGCCTGGCCCTGATTCGCCCCAGGGAATTCTCCATCCAGACGTTGTCGCTGGCCCGGAGCCTGAAGTTAAGGTTGAGGTCATTAATCCAGGTGTTCCTCCCCTCGGCCTCATAAGTCTGGGAGGAAAAGGAAAGCCTTTCGTATAATTCTTTTTTCCAGAGGGCTTCCTTAAGCAGGAAATCGCCTTCGAGAACCGACCGGTTCTGCTTCTTGGCAAACCTCATCTGGCCGTCCGCTACCAGTCTGGTCCGCTCAAAAACCGAAAGCTCCATGTTCTGGCCGGACAGGCGGATTTCAGCTTCATCCAGACCCGTAGCTCCGAAGGCCAGTTCACCAAAACCCTGAACCGGGCCTCCGCCCAGTAATCCCTGAAAGGACCTGATGGAAACCCGGCCATTTTTAACGAAGGCCAGACCGGAGAAATCGTTCAGAGCATGGGCAAAGCCTGGAATCGGAATCAAGTTCCCTCGCAGCTCCACCGCCCCGGTCAGGTCTAGGCCGGCAACCGGCCCCTGGAAGCTCAACAGGTAATCGACGCTGCCGCTGGCCCCTTTCCAGGGAAGGAGAAAATCCAGGTTGGTCAACCGGCCCCGGACTTCTCCCTGCAGAAAATCGCGGTCAAAGGGGATTTCCAGTTTAACCTCAAACTGGCTGTCGCCCGGCAACAGCCTTCCTTTCAACTCGACACTCAAATTGTTGTTGAGGAAATTCAGATTATAATCGCCGCTGGCGCCCTGGGCCCTGACAAAAAAGACTCCGAACTTATCTACGGAAAAATTTCCGCGGGGACGGTCCTGGCCGAAGAGGCCCTGACCTTTAAGGTCCAGGTTGATCCGGCCCGAAAAATCGGAAGAAAAGGGCTTAAGGTCAACCCCGGTTGCTTTAAGGTCAAAATCATAAGTTCCCGGTTCAAAACCCAGGGCTAACTTGCCGGACACTTCCCCGCCGTTGAGGTTGAATTTAAGCTCGGGAAAACTCAGCCCCCGCTCATCCCAGATAATTTTCCCGCTGACATTTTTAATCGGGCTGCCCAGCAATAGCATTTCTTCAGAAGTGAAATCTCCCTGGAAGTTTATTCTCTGGTCCTCGGTGATATAAATGAAATCTCCCCGGGCCGGGCCCCTGATTGGAAAATCAACCTTGAGGTAAGCCAGGGCCGTTTCCACCAGGGCCCTGTCCATGAGCAGCCTGGTTTCGGTTCGACCGTTGTGATTATTGATTTCGACATGCCCCTGAAAGTTCTTGTCCAGGACGTAGACCTTGCCCTCAACGTTCCCGCCTTCCACTGCCACCTGGCCCCTGGCGGTGGTCACCTCAAACCTTTCAAAACCAGCCGGCGACAATGAAAATTCAAAATCCAGGCGGGGACGGTGATAATCACCCTTGATTTCTATTTCGGCCCGCCCGGCACCCCTGATTTCGGGAAATTCAAACCTGGTCTTGAACAGCTTCTCGGTAAACTCCCGGGCTTCCCGGACATCGGTGAACTGCCCGGTGATGACCAGGCCCAGCTGGCGACCGATAACCACCTGGCCCCCGACACTCAGCCGTCCAAAGGATGTCAGTAAATCCCTGGTCTGAATTTTCAGGTCCTTTTTTGGCAGGTTCAGGTCAACCCCGACCCGGCCGTTCAGGGCATACCTGTCCCCCGTCCAGGTTTCAGTAATTTCATCGCGGAATTCGGCGGTAGCCTGAAGTTCCCCTTTTTTCAGCGTAAACCGGCCCCAGGCCGGGGAACTGACCGGCCAGGGAACCGAAGCATAATTCATGATTGGGTCCAGATGAAAGCCCTCCATCTGTCCCTCGATCAGGCCACCCCCGTAGGTGATGGTCACTCTTTCCAGTGGCTGGTTGTTCTTCTTAATTTCTGAAAGAATCCGCCCGCCCCGCCCCTTCTCCATCAGCACCTGGCCCTCGGCCGAGCCCAGGTCCACCTGGTTCAGGCGGAAATTTTTCATCTGGTAATCAGCTTTGACCAGCAAGGGCCCGCTTTCATTGGAAATGGTGACTTCACCTGAAGTCTTACCTTCCCAGCTAAAAGGGAGTCCCAGGGCGCTCATTATGAACTGGGTATCCAGGTTATAGACGGCCCTCAGGTCCACCCTGGTCGATTGCAGCAGGGCGATTTTTCCTTCCAGTCGCAGGGCCGAATTTTCTCCCTGGACAATCAGCCGGCCGATGTTGATAGTGCGACCGCGGCCGGTCACCAGGGCTTCCAGTTCACCCTCCAGCAGTTCAGGAGAATCATAGGGTCTTAACCTGGCTTTCCCGGCCCTTAGATGGACATTAACCCGGTTACCTTCCACCCGGAAAAAGGCCGAAACTCCTGACAATTCATAACTGCCCTGGTTGAGCTCAAAGACAAAGTGGCCTTCATTGATAAAGCCGCCTTCAATTATCAGCGGCAGATTTAAGGATAGCTTGCTACCTCCACCTGCCCCCTGTTCTCCCTTGCCGTTATAAACCAGCTCCGGCCGAAAGACTTCCACCGTTACCGGCTTTTCTTTCTTCAGCAGGGAGAGCAGGGGTAGTGAGACCTTTAGCCGTTCCAGCGAGAAGCCGGGATTAGTCGACCGCGATTTCAGGTTCTTGATACTGAGAGATGGAGGCAGGTAACTCAGCTTTAGCTCGCCCACCTCGAAACTCTGGTCCAGCCGGCGGCCAAGCTGTTTCAAGAAAAGGCTCTTGGCAAACGACAGGGCGACGTACAAAAAAGCAATCACTACCAGGACGGCAACGAGGCCCTTTCGTTTTTTCAAGAAGCTCATGAACTCAAGCTCTCTCTGTAATTAAACAGGCTCTTATTTCCCGGGCACCTTTTTCCAGTCCTGGAGAAACTTCTCAATACCGATATCGGTCAGGGGATGACGGACCAGCTTATCCATGACCGCATAAGGAACGGTGGCAATGTGAGCCCCCAGCAGGGCAGCTTCCACCACGTGCCCGGGGTGGCGGACGCTGGCCACTATCACTTCGGTCTCGAAGTTATAATTTTCATAGATGGTCAAAATCTGTTCCACCAGCTCCATCCCGTGGTGGGAGATATCGTCCAGGCGGCCGATGAAGGGACTGACGAAGGCGGCCCCCGCCTTGGCCGCCAGCAGGGCCTGGGATGGCGAGAAAACCAGGGTCATGTTCACCTTGATCCCTTCCGCAGCCAGGATTTTGGTGGCCTTGAGTCCTTCCAGGTTAACCGGAATCTTGACGGCAATGTTGGGCGCTAACTGGTTGAGCTTTCGGGCCTCGGGAACAATCTCCTCAGCCCTGGTGGTAACGCACTCCACGCTCACCGGTCCCGAGACCAGGCTGCAGATTTCCGGGATCAGCTGGTCAAAAGGTACGTTTTCCCTGGAACAGAGGGTGGGGTTGGTGGTAACTCCGTCGAGAATTCCCCAGCTGGCCACCTCTCTTATTTCCTGCAGATTGGCGGTGTCCAGAAACAGTTTCATCCTACCTCCTTGGCTCTATTTTCTTAACAAAATTAGAGAGCGTTCCGATGCCTTCAATCTGGACTTCCACCCGGTCCCCGGGCTGCATCGGCCCGACTCCGGCCGGGGTCCCAGTGGCAATCACGTCCCCCGGCTCCAGGGTCATGACCCTGGAGATGTAGCGTATGAGAAAGGGAACCGGGAAAATCAGGTTACGGGTGTTGCCGGATTGAACCAGTTTCCCGTTCAAAAAGGTTTTTAGCTGGACGGCACCCGGGTCCAGGTCCGTCACCAGGCAGGGGCCAATGGCCGCAAAAGTATCAAAGGATTTGGCCCTGGTGAATTGCACGTCTTTAAGCTGCAGGTCCCGGGCAGTGACGTCGTTGAAGCAGGTATAACCCAGCACAAATTCCTGCCAGTTGACGTCGTCAGGCAAATTGCAGGCTTTCTTTCTGATGATAACGGCCAGCTCTCCCTCGTAATCCACCCTCTGGGAAACCTCCGGGTAGATGATGGCCTGGAGCGGGCCGATGACGGCGCTGGGCGGTTTCAGGAAAAGCAGGGGTTCGGGAGGAACTGGATTGCCCAGTTCCTCAGCGTGCTCGCGGTAATTCCTCCCGACGCAGACAATCTTTGAGGGCCGGACCGGAGGCAGCAGAGTCACTTCGGAAATGGGAATTGGACTTTCTAAAATACTAAAATTCCTGAAAATAGAACCTTTGACCGGAAAAAGGACCTCTTCCTTCAACAGCCCGTAAAGTATTTTCTTTCGGTAGCGAAAACGGTAGATCTTCATTTTTCAAGTCTTGACCTGAATTTTTGCCGGTGGACTCTCATTGCCCGATTTATCCACCGCCCTTATAGAATAAACATAGAGAGCCTGCTTTGCAACCGAGCGGTCGAGAAAAACGGGGGCGGTCAGCAGGTCTGGAGTTAGAAGGACCGGTCCCGTCTCCCCATCCTGCCAGCGGTAGACACGGTAACCGGCCAGGTCTTTCTCCGTATTAGGCAGCCAGGAAAGAGCCACTCCTTCTTCCCCGGAAACAGCCCTGGCCCCGTCCGGAGCTCCGGGCGGGAAAACGTCCTCAGCCCTGACTTCCAGAATTTCCGGGTCAGCACCCTCTTTTAATTCTCCATCCCTGACTACAGCCGCCCGAACCAGGTAGCGGTAGGTCCGGCCGAAAGAAAAATCCCGGTCGGCAAAAGTCGTACTTTCGAGGGGTAAGCGGGTCAGCGGCCTGAAATCTCCATCCTCCGCCCGGTAAAGGTTGTAATAAACTTTTTCCGTGAGCGGCCGGCCATCGAGGTTTGAGGCTGGCGCTTCCCAGGACAGAAGTATCCGGTCCTCACCCACTTCCGCCCGCAGTCCTGCCGGGGCCGCCGGCAGTATTTCCGGCCGGATTTCCACCAGGTTGGAAACTTCCGACCAACTCCCTTTTTTGCCCCTGACCTGCAGGCCGAAAAGAAACTTCCGGCCGGCCGCTTTATTCAGGTCAAGACTGAGTGTGGCCCGGTTCCACCCGGCTTCCAGCCGGCCTATTCCCAGCTCGGACAGCGGCCTGGAATATTTAAGGAAAAAGGTGGGGGATCTTTTTTCTGGAGTTTCTTCTCCTTTGATTTCCAGGGCTCTTATTTCCACCACGGAAATTTCCAACGGAGTCCCGCTCAGGTAGCTCCGGGGACCGCTCCAGGTAAAAATAAGCATCGCCCCCTGCTGGATTATTCTTAAATCTCTGACGGCCTGGGGTCTTCTGGGAACGGGCTCCTGCAGCTGGCCCTTGTGGCCGCAGCCGGAGATAAAGGAGAGCAAGAAAATTAACAGGCAGGCAGCCAGGGGCGGAACATTTTTCTTCATCACAGGATGAATTTTCTCAGGTCCTGATCCTTGAGAATTTCGCTGAGCTGTTTCTGGACATATTCCCGGGTGATAACGATTTTACTTTCGGTCAGGTTGGGAGCTTCAAAGGAAATCTCCTCCATCACCTTTTCCATCACCGTATGCAGCCTTCGGGCTCCGATATTCTCAGCTTCCTCGTTCACCTTCTCGGCAATGGCTGCGATTTCTTCTATAGCTTCCGGGGTGAACTCCACTTCCACTCCCTCGGTAGCCAGCAGCGCCTTATATTGTTTGATTAAAGCGTTTTCGGTTTCGGTCAGGATGCGAACAAAATCTTCCTTGGTCAGGGGCGACAGCTCCACCCTGATGGGGAAGCGCCCCTGGAGTTCGGGGATTAAGTCCGAGGGCTTGGTCACGTGAAAGGCCCCGGCGGCTATGAACAGAATATGATCGGTCCGGACCAGCCCGAAGCGGGTGGAGACAGTAGTCCCTTCAATGATGGGCAGAAGGTCTCGCTGGACTCCTTCCCGGCTGACATCAGGCCCGACTCCGGATTCCCGGCCGGCAACTTTATCCAGCTCGTCCAGGAAAATGATACCCGACTGTTCCACTCTCTCTATGGCCAGGCGGGCTACCTGGTCCATGTCTACCAGTCTCTTCTCTTCGTCTTCCAGTAGAATGTCCCGGGCTTCCTTGATCTTCACCCGGCGCTTCTTGGTCTTGCCCCCGAACATACCCGGCAGGATTTCCTGAATCTGAATTCCTATTTCTTCGAAGCCGTTGCTGCTGATAAATTCAAAGGGCGGGGCCGGTTTTTCCGTGACCTCTATTTCCACCATCCTGTCTTCCAGCTGGCCAGCCCGCAACTGGCGACGGAGGCGATCCCTGGTCCTCTGCATTTCTTTCTGTTCTTCATCAGCCGCGACCGGTTCCTTGCGGCGGTTGGCCAGCGGCCGTCCGGGCAGGAGCAGGTCCAGCAACTTTTCCTCGACGTTGGCTATAGCCTTGGCTTCGATTTCTTTGATCTTCTCCTGCTTAACCATGTCCACGGCAATTCGCACCAGGTCGCGAATCATCGATTCCACGTCCCGCCCGACGTAGCCTACCTCGGTAAAGCGGCTGGCTTCAATCTTGAGAAAGGGTGAGGAGGTGAGCTTGGCCAGCCGGCGGGAGATCTCGGTCTTGCCGACACCGGTCGGACCTATCATCAGGATATTCTTGGGAGCTATTTCGTCAGCCAGTTCTGGCGGCAGCTTGCGCCGGCGGAAACGGTTTCTCAGAGCGATAGCCACAGCTTTCTTGGCCGCTTTCTGGCCGATTATGTACTTATCAAGCTCGGCCACGATCTGCTGGGGAGTTAGCTCTCCTTCCGGTTCGCCGAAGACCAGCCGGTCTTCCCGGATTATCTTGCCTTCAAGTTCGATGGCCATCAGAGTTCCTCAATGGTAAAGTTATCGTTGGTATAAACGCAGATTTCAGAAGCAATTCTCAAAGCTTCCAGAGCGATTTCCCGGGCTGACAGCTCGGTGTGTTTGACCAGAGCCCGGGCCGCAGCCAGGGCATAAGGCCCGCCCGAGCCGACGGCCGTCAGCCCGTCGTCGGGTTCGACCACGTCCCCCGTCCCGGAAATAAGAAAAGTATTACTGGCATCAGCCACGATCAGCAAAGCATCAAGCTGGCGTAACGACTTGTCCAGACGCCAGTCCTTGGCCAGCTCGATGGCCGCCCGCGACAGATTTCCCCGGTATTCTTCCAGCTTGGCTTCAAAACGGGCAAACAGGGCAAAGGCATCGGAAGTGGCCCCGGCAAAACCGGCCAGAACCTGGCCCTTATAAAGGCGCCGGACTTTCTGAGCGGTGGACTTGAGAACCGTCTGGCCCATGGTTACCTGGCCGTCACCGGCCATGACTACCTGGCCTTTATGCCTGACACAGAGAACTGTGGTTGATTTGATCATGGCTGTTTTACCTTTTATGTCTTGATTATACAACAAAAGCCGCCGGCGTGTAAGGACTGGTGGGACAGGGCAATTACAGGTGAATTAGCGTTGCTCAAACCGCGGACTTTGCTTTTTAATTTCTTTTTTATCAATAAGTTCCGCTCTTTCACCTGAATTATAGTTTGTTCGAAGAAAACTGGACGTGGGCAGGCCGGTCCCGGCAGCCCCGGGGTTTACCGGCTGCTCACTGTGAAAAGCTGCAAGATGCGAGAAAAAATATGCATAAAGCATGCCTAAAAAAAGATGGGATAATAGTTGCGGCTATCTTTATGATAACTCTGCTATCATGGCTGATATCAGCGGCAGTGGCACTTTTTACTTTTTCTGCCGTGATTTTTGTGGTAAAAATCAGGTTAAGAGGTGTGGAGATGAAGAAACTGACCCTGGTCATCATGGCTGCCGGCATTGGCAGCCGCTACGGCGGCCTGAAACAGGTCGACCCGGTCGGACCGAACGGCGAACTCATCATTGACTACTCCCTGTTCGACGCCCGGAGAGCCGGGGTTGAAAACGTGGTTTTTATCATCCGTCGCGACCTGGAAAATATATTCAGAGAAAAAATAGGTAACCGGGCCGAAAATTATTTCAGGGTCTACTACGTTTACCAGGAACTCGATCTGGCTCTCCCGGAAGGTTTCAAGGTGCCAGCTGACCGGGTCAAGCCCTGGGGAACCGGCCAGGCTGTCCTCCTCTGTCGGTCTGCTGTTCCTGGAAATTTTCTGGTCATCAACGCCGACGATTTCTACGGTTTTGACGCCATAAAAAAGCTGGCTGACTACATGAGGGAAGTTAAGGACGAACCCGGTTATTATAACTATGCCCTGGTCGGCTACCGGCTCGGAAATACTCTATCCGAGCACGGACATGTGGCCCGGGGCATCTGCCGGCTATCAGAAGACGGTTATCTGCTCGACCTGCGCGAGCGGACCAGGGTCCAGAAATTTGCGGATGGCATCAGGTATACCGAGGACGGGCAAACCTGGCACCCGCTCTCTCCTGACGATATTGCTTCCATGAACATCTTCGGGCTGACTCCAAGCATCTTCGACGAACTGGAAGCCAGATTCCGGAATTTTCTGTCAGACCCGGGCACCAATTTAAGCAAATCCGAGTTTTACATACCAGAAGTGGTCGGAGCTCTTTCCCGGGAGAAAAAAGCGAAGGTCAGGGTACTGACCACAGAAGACCAGTGGTACGGCGTCACCTACCAGGAAGACCGACCGTGGGTAAAAGAGGGCTTGAGAAAATTGATCCTGGAAGGCAAGTATCCTGAGAAATTGTGGCCCTAGTCGGACCCTGAATTTTTCCGCTTAGCTTTAGAATTTTTTTATTGTTCATTTTTCTCCTGGAAAATGGTGGGCTTAATATCCGGCTTTATTCGTCATCAACATTTTCTGACCAGCAAACGCCTGAACTCTGGCTTAAATTATTGAACAACCTGAACCCGAACCTGAACACCCGGCCAATCTCTAAGAGACCCTGAAATATTTGGATTGACGAAAGAAGATAAAAAATTAAAAATAGGGCCAAGGAGCACCTGATGGATAATAATAAGAAGATTATGTTTCTCAAAATGATAACCATTCCTGCCCTGTTGGTCCTGGCCCTGGGCTCAGGCCGGCTGGTTTCGTCGGGCCAGGAACAGGCAGTCAACGACTGGGAAAATCCCAGGGTATTCGCCATAAACAAAGAGGCGCCCCATGCCACCTTTATTTCGTTCCCGGACCTGAAGCAGGCCCTGAGCCAGGACCCAGGACAATCTTCCTGGTACAAATCGCTCAACGGCCGCTGGAAATTTCACTGGGTGCCAAAGCCGGCTGACCGACCGCTCGATTTCTGGCGGCCCGGTTATGACGACAGCCGCTGGTCAGAAATTGAAGTTCCAGCCAACTGGGAGATTAACGGCTACGGAATCCCGATTTATGTTAACATCCCCTACGATTTCGCCCCGCGAAACCCTCAGCCTCCCCGGATTCCCCATGATAACAACCCGGTCGGTTCCTACCGGCAGAAGTTCACCGTCCCCGATGACTGGAAGGATAAAGAGGTTTTTATCCATTTTGGGGCCGTTAAATCTGCTTTCTACCTCTGGGTTAACGGCCAGAAGGTCGGTTACAGCCAGGATTCCAAAACACCGGCTGAGTTCAGGATAACTCCCTACCTGAAACCGGGCGAAAACCTGCTGGCTCTGGAAGTCTACCGCTATTCTGATGGCTCGTACCTGGAATGCCAGGATTTCTGGCGGATTTCAGGCATCGAACGGGATGTTTATTTATATGCTGTTCCCAGAACCCGCTTCCGGGATTTCTTCGCCCGCACTACCCTCGATGAAAATTACAGGAACGGCCGGCTGGAACTGGAGGTGGAAGTGCAAGATGGCAACGAGGCCCCGGAGGTCCGAACCAGGAAACTTCAGGTCTTCCACCTTTCAGCCTCCATCCTCGATGACCGCGGGAACCAGCTCTTTCTCGAGAAGAAGACCTTTACCCTGAAGCCGGGCGACAGAAAAGTGCTCAACTTCAAGGGGGAAATTCCCGGAGTTAAACCCTGGACCGCCGAGACTCCCAACCTTTACACCTTGTGTCTTGAACTGGCGGCGGAAAAGAGCCTTCCTCTCCAGGCCACAACCAGAAAGGTCGGCTTCCGCACGGTGGAGATAAAAAACGGCCAGCTGCTGATAAACGGCCAGGCCGTTTATTTCAGGGGTGTTGACCGCCACGAGCACGACCCCTGGACCGGGCATGTCATCTCCGAAGAGTCCATGGTTCGGGATATAAAGCTGATGAAACAAAACAACATCAACGCCGTGCGGACCAGCCATTATCCCAACCATCCGCGCTGGTATGAGCTGTGCGATTACTACGGAATTTACCTGAAAGACGAAGCTAACATTGAATCTCATGGGATGGGTTACGGGGAGAAAAGCCTGGCCAAGAACCCGGACTGGGGCCCGGCTCACCTGGACCGCATCAGGCGGATGGTGGAAAGAGATAAGAACCATCCCTCTGTGGTCATCTGGTCCATGGGCAACGAAGCCGGAAACGGCATCAATTTTGAAGAGTGTTACCGCTGGATTAAGCAGCGCGACCCCAGCCGGCCGATACACTACGAGCGGGCCGAGTTAGCCTGGAACACTGACATCTACTGCCCGATGTACCCCAGCCTGGAAGAGTTGGAAGACTATGCCAGAACCAACCCGGCCCGGCCGCTGATTATGTGCGAGTATGCCCACTCCATGGGCAACAGCACCGGAAATTTGCAGGACTACTGGGACCTCATCGAAAAATACCCCGTCCTGCAGGGAGGTTTTATCTGGGACTGGGTGGACCAGGGTTTCGCTAAAAAGAACGAGAAGGGCGAGCTGTTCTGGGCTTACGGCGGAGATTTTGGCCCTCCAGGCACTCCCTCCGATGATAATTTCTGCTGTAACGGGCTGGTCGCTCCAGACCGCCAGCCACACCCGGCCCTATGGGAAGTAAAGAAGGTCTACCAGCCGGCGAAATTCGAGCTGGCCGAACCAGTCAATCCCGAGCAGGCCGAGATTAAAGTCAAGATCACCAACAAATATGACTTTTTGTCCCTGTCGCCGGAGAGTTTTGCCATCCGCTGGAAGCTATTAAAAGACGGTCAGCCGGTAGCCGACGGTTCAGCCGCCTGCCCCACCATTCAACCCTGGAAAGCGGGAGAAATAAGAGTAAAGCTGCCGGCAGAAATCCTTAAAGCTGACGGCGAATATTTCCTCAACCTGGGACTGCACAATAAAGACGACCTGGCTCAGGGGCTGGTCCCGGCCGACCACCTACTCGCTTCAGAACAGCTTGAAATCAAGAAAAGCCAGGCCGTCCCGAAAGAAAGTTTGGCCGCCGCGGCCAGGTCAAACCAGCCGGCCGCCAAGTTGCCGAAACTCAGGATTAAAGAGAACAAGCCAAATAATAAAGAAATAACCGTCAGCGGGCAGGATTTTATTCTGACCTTCAACCGGTCAGAAGGTCGCCTGACATCATACCGCTTCCAGAATGTTGAGCTGCTGAAGGACGGGCCGCTGCCCAACTTCTGGAGAGCTCCGACCGACAATGACTTCGGCAACCGGATGCCGGTCAGGCTCAAAGCCTGGCGTGAAGCCAGCCTCAGCCGGCAGCTTAAGAGTTTTACAATCAACAAAGAAAAAACCGGCGCAGTTCTAATCAGGGTTGACTTTTTCCTGCCTTCGGTCGAATCCAACCATACGGTAATCTACCAAGTAGAGCGGGATGGAACCATAAGGGTGCACAATGAATTCCAGCCGGCCAACCCGGATAAACTGCCGGAAATCCCGCGGCTGGGAATGCTCATGGGCCTGGCTGATGGCTTTGACCAGATCGAATATTACGGCCGCGGGCCGCACGAAAACTACTGCGACCGGAAGACTTCAGCCTTGGTGGGCATTTACAGAACTAACAAAGAGGAGCAAGTCATTCCCTACGTTAGCGCCCAGGAGTTCGGTAACCGGACTGATACCAGGTGGCTGGTCATTAAGAATAAAAACGGCTATGGAATTAAATTCAGCGGTCTACCGCTGTTTGAGTTTTCAGCCATCCCTTACAAACCGGAAGATTTAACCCTGAACAGGCGCGGAGAAAAGCACTTTGTGGATGTCCCCAGAAGAAACAACTTTTATGTGACTATTGACCTGAAACAAATGGGTGTCGGGGGCGATGATTCCTGGGGGGCCAGGCCCCACCCGCAGTACCTGATTAAGCCTCAAGCCTACTCCTGGTCCTTTACCCTGAAACCTGTTAAATAGCCGTCCGGTTAGCCCCGGGCTCAAGGTTTAACCGCAGTTACCAGGGTTCTGGTATTCTGTTTTTTGGCCAAAGAGGCTCACCGGACTTAAGGCCTGAGGGCCAGAATATACAATTCTCACCCAAGATTATGGCCTCCGCTCCCTGGTTGCTTCGGTCAGGCTGACCCCTAACGCCGTAAAGCTGGTTGATGCTTTAACCAGGCCAGGCCGCAACTAAATAACCGGCCAGACCTAACGGATAGTTACAAATAAACCCGGCAGAAAAGCTCTCAGGCTCACCATCGGGAAAAAATAATAACTTCCGCCGGCCGGCTGCCGTCATCTCCAGACCATTATTGCAAATTCCCGTAACCCCGTCTGCGGATAATTAACCCAATCCTTTTTGCTTAATTGTTATAAGGGAAAAAGCCGCCAATAAAAATAATGAAAGAAAGGTTAGGGTTATTCGTATATACTAATGGAGTTAGAGTTATACCCGGGCCGGTAAAGGTTGATTGACTGCCCCGATATATGCTGGTATCCTGAAACCAAAAAGAGCATAAATTAATGAAATGCCCCAACTGCGGAAAGGAAAACGCCGAGGCTACCCGCTTCTGCGGCTACTGCGGCACCGAGCTGAACACTCCTGTTGACAAACCTGAATACGGGGTAACCAAAACCTATCAGACGCCGCGAGGGAGGTTCAGTCGGGGAACGATCATCGGCGGGCGGTATGAAGTCATAGAATTCCTGGGCGAAGGCGGAATGGGAGCCGTCTACCGGGTCTATGACCAGAAACTCAAAGAAGTCGTGGCCCTGAAGTTCCTCCGGCCTGAAATCTCAACGGAACCCAGGCTGATTGAACGTTTCCAGGCCGAACTGAAGCTGGCTCGCCAGATTTCCCATCGCCATGTCTGCCGCCTGTATGACCTGGGGGAAGAGGGCTTTTCCCTTTTCATCACCATGGAATACATCCAGGGAGAAGACCTCAAGCGCTTTATCCGCCGGACCGGCCACCTTAACGAACCAAAAGCCAGGACGATAGCCTGGCAGGTGGCGGAGGGGCTGGCCGAAGCTCATCATTTCGGAATCATTCACCGCGACCTGAAGCCTCACAACATAATGATTGACCAGGAAGGAAATGCCAAAATAATGGATTTCGGCCTGGCCCGGTCCCTGCAACAGCAGGGCATCACCCAGAAAGAAATGATCCTGGGAACGCCCGAGTATATGTCCCCGGAACAGGCCGAGGGCCTGGAGGCAGACCAGAGGTCGGACCTCTATTCGTTCGGCGTTATCCTCTTCGAAATGGTGACCGGCGAGACTCCTTTCCAGGGGGCAACACCCCTCAGCCTGGCCCTCCAGCATAAACTGGAGACCCCGCCCGACCCGCGGGAACTGAACCCCGGGCTATCAGAAGAAATGAGCCGGGTTATCCTTAAATGCCTGGAAAAGAATCCAGACAACCGCTACCAGTCGGCCGAGGAATTGCTTCTCGACCTAAAGGCCCTGCCTGAAGAACCATCATCCGCCCGGAGACCAACTGCCAGCTCCAGGAAGACCCCGCTGGCGAGCTCTCCTTCTCCTGAGGTTAAAGGACAACCGGCCGGACCGGACTTAACCCCCGCCGAAGCCAGGACCCCGGAGGCCATCAAGATTGCCTCGCCCCCGAAGAAATCCAGAGCCAGAAAAGTCGTTTCGGCCCTGCTGCTGTTTATTGTCATACTGGCCGCCGGCTCTTTGATTAAGAGTTTGCTGGACAAAACATTGTTTAAACTTCTTTTCGGCTCAAAAGTGGCCACTGAACAGAAAGTCAAACCACCCGCGGACCTCAGCCGGCCACCCCAGACCACTGCTGACCGGGACCGGGCACCAGCTAAGTCCGGGCCGGGGCCGACGGTCTCTCCCGACCTGCCGCCATTTGTGGCCTCCATGCTCAAGGAAAGCTACAAATATCTCCAGATGAAAAACCCGGAAGCCTTCCAGAAAAAGCTGGCCGAGCTAAGAGCTTCGCTGCCGGCTGAATCACCCTACCAAAAGATGCTGGACGAAGTTGAAACCAAGGTTGCCGAAAGCCAGCAGCTGGAAAAAGCGGGCAAAATTGAAGAATCTCAGGGCAGCCTGGCTCACGGGGAAACCCGGTTGCGCCGGCTCCTGGACCAGGTCCAGGAAAAAGAACGGGCTGATGAAGCGCGGAAAATTATGGAACAGTCCCGGCTCCAGGCCGAGAAGAACAACAAAGCCGGAAAGGGTAATCTGCTGTTCTGGGTAGCTTCAGAAAAAGAAAAGGAAGCCCAGGCCGCCTACAACAAGAATGATTTCAGCTCGGCTGAGACTCTCTACAAAATTCTTAACCTGGTCTATACCATGAGTCTGAAGGGCGGGAACGAAGTAGCCGACCTGCAAAAATTAAGAACCATGGCCCTGAACGCCAGGAAGGCTGCCGAAGTTATAAAGGAACAAACCAAGCCGGATGATACCTGGCTGTTCGACTGGGGTAATGACTACCTCAACCAGGCCGAGCAGGAGGGCCGGAGGAAGTCGTATTCGGTTTCAGCCGAACTCTACATCGCCGCTACTTTCCTCTTTGAAAAAGCCCGCCTGGCCTGGTCTCCTCCTGGATAAAAAGGGGGACCCAATACTCGTTTCCCAATTCTTTTATCTCTTCTTGGAACCGTCATAAAGAGCAATTCCGAGTGGGTCAGCAGCCTGGCTTCTCCGGCCGCCTCTCCTCCCCAACCACTTCTGTCCTGACCACCAAAACCATAATAAATTGAAAAATGAGGACAATATCTATATTTTCTATTTTCCACTGGAAATTAGGAAATATGGCTGGTGTCCCCCGTTTACTTTTTCCAGGTGGCCTGATAGCGGCACAGATATGGATAATCCTCTTCGTCTTTTTCCACGGCGTACAGCCTCCCGGCCTTCATTAGCAAGACACCTTCGGGCATTTCGCAGCGGGCTATGAATTTCCCGCTGGCATTGAATATGTCGACCATATATGAATTCTTCTCTTTGCCTTTCTCGAAAGTCCGAACATAGAGGCGGTCTTCCTCATCTACAAATAGCCCAGAAAAAGCAGGATATTTTTCCGGAAAGGCAAACATCTCTTTCATATTTATCGGACCCCCCTCCGGAATTTTCTTCAAGAAATCCTGCTTGTCTTGTTCGCTGATAGTCTGCGGTTGATATTCTTTCTTGACTATCTTAAACAGCTTGCCCTCTGGCGTGAAATATCTAATTTCATAAGCCGTGACCCGACCATAGATAATATTACCTTTGCTATCCAGACAAAAATCAAAAGCCGGGTCAAAGGGATTAATCTTCGAGCCACCCGTTGGCCCGGGCATCAGCAAAGTGTCAATATTAAAAAGCTGGTCAAAATTGGCATTATATACAGCTATATTAAGGGCTATGGAATTTCCTGCCAGACCCATCTCAGTCGCCACATAACGGCCGCCAGATTCTATTATTTTTATGAAGAACGTTTTCTTGGCGTAAGAAACTTCCTTCAATAAATTACCATCAAGGTCCAGGTAAACCAGTTTCCGGGTACCACCATCGGCGACTACCAACTGACGGTCCGAAACCAGCTGCAGCCCAACCGGCGCAGTCCACTCTCCTGGCCCCTGACCTTCCGTACCAAATTCTTTGAGCAGCTGGCCAGCTGGATCAAAAATATTTATTTTCTTGAAGCTGGAATCGAGGACCACGATCCGGCCATCAGCCGTAACCGCGGCTCCAGTTATGGCCCCAAACATACTTCCGCCTTCCTCCAGCTTACCGATGGTTAATTCCTTCTTGAGAGTCAGTGTCTCTGAAGCTGAGGGCCTGGCTTTGTTTTCTATTATCTGGACATCAGTCTTATAGGGAGCTGCATAAGAAGGCAGCCAATGAATTAACAGGCCGATCAAAATCAGGTTTAATCCAAGAAAAAACCCTAAGAACCTTAAATTACTTCTTCGCATTGCGCCTCTCCATATTATAATTTTAGCAAAGAAGCAAATTCATAAAATTATACGTATGCACACTGGTCAAAGTTTTATTTTTGAAATATGGGGGCGGGCAACTATTAAATAATAGCTTTAGCTCGCTCCTAGCTATCGGTTCATGATTTAGATAAGGATTCAGGGAACCATACACACATTACGCAATTTCCACCTCAAAAATGATGACCAAGAGCCAGGCTTTGCCTCTGGCGTGACATTAATTGTCAAAAAAATTGGGAAACGAGTATTGTGTCCCCCGTTTTAGGGACCTCCTTTATCAGGGGGGCGGACGATTATTTCCGGGTCCTCCACCAGGATTCTATTATCAACATAAGCTGCGACCAGATAGTGATAATGTCCGGCTGGGGCGCACTTCAAGGCATTAGCTTCAATCTTCTTTTCCACCCCAGGCTTAAGTGAAGTGGTATAGAAATGCCTGGTCAGAGGGGTATAAGGCGATTTGATTACCAACCCGAAAGGATAATCCTGGGCCCCACTCCATCTCCAGATAATTTTGTCTCCCGGTTTCAGCACCACTTTTTCGGGCAAACACACCAGCTTTCCTTTTAAGGTGATCCTAAGCTTGACTACATGGAGCTTTTCCCTTACCCCTTTTTTGTTTATCATTTTACCTCCTTTTTTTAAGTTCTCGCCGGCCGAGCGACGAAACTTTATATTTCTTCAGAGCCCGGGCTCTGTTTCTATGTTATCTTTGTCCTTTCTTTCTCCCGCCTTCCTACCCTGACCTAACCTTCAACTATTTTTTCCCTACTTACCTCTGGCCATGATTTCGCTGAACTCAGGGGCCCGACGTAAACTGGCCAGAAACGGCTCTCTCAGAACTTCTCCCTTCTGACCTTTTAAGGCCACATATTTCCTCAGGGCCTGCAAGGCTTTCTCCCTATCCCCTGAAAGCTCATAGACTACCACTGACTTGAGCACCACCGTCGGGTCATCCGGCTGAATTTTCAGGGATTCTGAGATTTCAACCAGAGCCCTGGCCGCACCCTGTCTTTTGGCCAGGTAAACAGCCAGACTCGAACGCAACCCGGCATTGCCCTGGTCAAAAGCCAGCTTCTTTTCAGCCAGTTCAATGGCCCGGTCGTAGGCTTGTTTGGACTTTTCCTCATATCCAGGAACAAAATGGGCGGCATCGGCCAGGTTGCCCCACAGCATCGGGTCATTTTTTTCATAGGTCAGGGCCGACTCGCTCATGGCCACAGCATCTGCATAGCGCCCGCGATAGTAATACAGATACCCGAGATTGGAACAGGCATCGGGATTGCGCTTGATGGCATTGGACCGCTCAAACATCTCCTCGGCCCGGAGGTCGTCTCCCAGCTTGAAGTACGTCCCGCCCAGGTTATTGAGTCCGTTGATGTTATCCGGAGCTACCCGGATTACCTCCAGATAAACATCCCTGGCTTTGTCCAGCCGCCCCTGGTAAAAATAGAACAGACCCAGGTAGCTCATGGCTACCCAGTAATCAGGACGCAGGTGCAAGGCTTCGAGGTAGGCTGCTTCAGCCAGGTCTGGCCGCTTCTGAAGGCTCTGGACCTGGGCCAGGTAAATCAGGGCCTCAAAAAACCAGGCCGAATTACGGTTGACAGCTTTAGCTTCACGAATGGCTTCTTCATAGCGACCCAGGCCGAGGTAGATACGGGAGAGCGACAGATGGGCCAGGTCATCGGCCCCGCCCAGCCCCAGGGCTTCCTGAAGATAATTCTCAGCCTTGCTGACCAGCGAAGCCTCCCCGTTCAGAGTAAACAGCCACCAACAAGCCCGGCCGAGGTCAACCATGGCCTCAGGAAATGAAGGGTCAATCTTAACCGCTTCTTCTAAAACTTCAGCCGACAGCCTGGCATTATCCAGCCCCTCCCGCGAAAGGAACCCCAGGCCGCGAAGGTAAGTTTTAAAAGCTGCGGGCATAGTGGTGCCTCCCCGGGCCAGGCTGGCCTGGGCCCCGGGCAGAATTCGGATACCGGCAGCCCTGGCAGTTTCCAGAGCCAGGTTTTCCTGCCAGGCCGAGATGTTGGCCAGGTTGTCGGTCTGGCTCAGGCTATTAAGCCGGCGAAGGGTCTTTGCGTCCACTATGTCTACAGAAACTGTAAGTATTTCCCCGGCCAGCCTGAGCGTTCCGGTCAGGACGAGATCAGCCCCCAGGAGGCGTCGGGCGTCAGCCGCCTCGCGAACTTCATAGCTTTCGGTATAGCGAAGGGGTGAGACCCATGATTTATTTCCCAGGAAAGCCAGCTGACCCAGCTGGCGGTGCAGTAAGTCAGACAGACCATCAGCCAGCAGCTGTTCGGTCTCAGCGCCAGAAATTGATTTCAGGGGTAGTAAAACCAGGTGCTTATTCTCTTCCGCCTGCCCTAGACCGGCATATTGTTTAAGACGCTGGCGCCAGCCCGGGACAATCAGCACCGCAGCTGCCAGCATTACCACCATACCCATGACGGCAGCCCGGCGGCTGAATTTTTTCTTGGCTCCCTGGTAAAATTTTCTGCCCTCCACCAGGGCTTTCAGGGCTTCGGCCATTTCACGGGCCGAGGCAAAGCGGTCTGCCGGGTCCTTGGCCAGCGCCTTTTCCACTATGGCTGCCAGATCCCTCGGAATTTCCAGGGGCAGGCCTTTTATCGGCCGGAGTTTCTTATGAATTATAGAATAGGCACAGGCCGGTTCGGTATCCCCTTCAAACGGCAGGCCGCCGGTAAGCATCTCGTAGACAACCACCCCGAGCGACCAGACATCTGTCCTGGCATCGCTTTCCCCGCCCGTTAGCTGTTCGGGGGACATGTAGGCAATGGTGCCGATCACCGTTCCTGGCCGGGTGAGATGGGCCTCACCAGCCAGCTTGGCCAGCCCAAAATCCAGCAGCTTGACCTGTCCTTCCTCAGTAATAATGATGTTGGCTGGCTTGACGTCGCGGTGCACAATCCCGTGATCGTGGGCCGCAGCCAGACCTTGAGCGATTTGCAGGGCCAGAGCTATTGTCTCATCCGGGCTCAGGGGGCCACGGCGGATACGACTCTTCAGGCTCTCCCCCTTATAAAAGGCCATGGCAATGAAGGTCTGCTGTTCATCGGTCTCGCCTATTTCGTAAATGGTACAGATATTGGGGTGGTCGAGGGCCGAGGCCGCCTGGGCTTCGTGAATGAAGCGCTCCCTGGCCCGCTCCTCACCCAGCAGCTCGGCCGGAAGAAATTTGAGCGCGACCGAACGCTTCAGCCGGACATCCTGGGCCTCAAAGACTAAGCCCATTCCTCCTTTTCCCACCTGCCGGAGGAGCTGATATTTGCCGGCAATCAGCTGGCCCTTTCCCGGCCAGGCTACCTCCTCGGCCGAGATGGTCAGGGTCCGTTCTACATCAAAATCGTCCGACGAGGAAAGCGGAGTTCCGCATTCGCCGCAAAATTTCTGGGTCTCACTGTTGGGGGCGCCGCATTTTGGACAATTCTGGGTCATGAGGTTTAGCCGGTCCTGAGGATGACCTTTCTTGGCCCCTAAATAGAAGGTGAAACTATGATTGTTATGGGCCTATCAGATCTTCGCCCTGCCCTTCTGTGATAAGAATAAAACTCTCAGGGGAAATAGTCAAATTCTTAAAACAGGGCCGGGTAACGGCGAACCTGACTCGCGCCGGCCCAGGCTTTGGTCCAAAATTTCTGCCGGTCTGGCCAGGTGAGACTGCCCGCTATCACAGGCAATCCCAGTCAATCTTTACGCGCCTCAGGGCATAGCCTACTTCCCTGATATAATCCCCGTAAGCCGTCATCCAGTGGAAGCCGGGCATCCGCCGCGCCAGAAGCTCGCTGTCTTTATCGAAGCTGACTTCAATCTGCGAGCGGCAGATAGGGAGGAAAGGCGCTTCTTCAATCCGTCCGCTCAGCCCCACCCAGCGTTTGGCCGCAAAATCAGGAATTATGTTGGTCACCACCTGGCCCTGACGGAACTCAACTTTCGGGGCCGCACCATAATCCGATTCAAAGTGAGTCAGGATCCGCGCTGGTTCCATCGTCTTCCCATCCATTTTCCTCGGCGCCGTGCAGTGAGCCAGGGTAATTATGCCTTCATGCGGGTAAGTCGGGTCGTTAAGGAAAACCGGCCGGCCGGAAATGTTGTGGAGCAAAACCCCGGCCGGGATGACCACAAAATCCGATTCGCAAAAAGCCAGGTAACCAGCATCATTAAGAAGGCTCAGCGTCAGGCAGGCTGAGGTTTCAGCCAGGGGCATGATGGTGCCCATACAGCCGTTGATGGTTATCGCCCGGCAGCCAACTTTCTTCATCAGCGCCAGGAAAACATCTTCCAGCAAGAAGGCATTCTGGACAAAACTTAATTCTGTTTCCAGTTTTGTGCCCGCCAGCTTCAGGTATTCGCTGGCTCTCTGCCGGGCTTTCTTGACGGCTGCCGGGTCATTTTTAGCCTCTTTTATAATCCGGCCCAGCTCGTCATAAGAAACCGTGATAATTTCAAACTTCCATTTATTCTCCACCAGCTTTGGCACCACTCCCTGCGGCTGGGACCAGGCATCCGGCCCGCCAACCGCGATAATCTTGGTGCCCATGGTATTTCGCCAGCCGCCGAGCGACCGTAACCGCCACAGCAATTCTTCCTGGCTATCTATGACCACATCGCTGTCGTCAACCCGGTCCAGAGCCAGATGGTCGGTGTGCTGTCTTAAATAGCGCGGGCTGATGATTTCATACCACAAATAGACGGGGCCCGACCTGTGCCGGCAGAAAAAGATCAATTCTTTTCCCATCTCTTCCAGTTTCTTGAACCTGTCCAGCCAGCCACCTGCGGCATAGACGATGACGACGTCAGCCGCAGCCAGTTCTTCTTTTAGCCTGTCTATTTCAGCCGAACTTTTGGCCCCTGAAACCGGTAAAAACTCCAGCGGGAAATCAGCTTTTTTCTTTAAGGCGGAAAGCTCACCCCTGATTCTGGCCATTTCTTCTTCGGCCTCCCGCTGGGTCTGAATTCCACCCCAGGCCCGCCAGCTGGTCTGATGAGCGCGGCCCGGGGTGTCGTAAATAAGAATCGGCTTGACTCTAAGGTTCGCTCTAAATTCAGTTAGAGTTTCTTCAGGGAAAGCCCTGACCTCCGCCGAAAGACTTTTCCAGGAAACATTTTTCCATCCCAGCGTCCCCAGCGTGGTAAATCCAACGCCCTTCAAAAAACTCCGGCGCGACAGTGTAGTTTTAGAGCCGAGCCTAAGTCCACCCGCCGGACAGCACCGGACCTGTCCAGGCGCATCGTCATGACTGTAGTGTTTACTCATTTTCTTCCTCCCAATTACCCTTTTACAATAAAATCCAGAGAAATATCAATCTAATCACAATTCATGAAGAACTCAATTTAAGCCAGGTCAAGGAATACGGTTGTTGATGATTAAAATAAAAAATAACAAGCAAAGTTGTCTTAAAATTTCTGAACATCTACCCTGAACAAATTTACAAATCCAGCCTAAGATTCTTAATATCAAATGCTCTGCCAAACACGCCAATAATGACTCAAACCATCTCAGCGTCTTCCTGGCCCAAACTTGCAGAAAACAAGGAAACTGGTAGAGTAATCTGGGCTCGCATAGTTGTCTCCATATTTAGATTGTTTTGACATTTCTCCGGCTCCCGAATTATACTGCCGATGATGTTCGGACGGCCAAATCAACGCCACCAATCTCCGCCAGCCGCCAAGTTCTCTCTGAACCGACAAAAAGAATTCATATTACCAACAATAAATGGCTCCTGCCTGAACCTTATTACCAATCTATGGCCAATTGATATCTGCAAGGAGGTCTTATCATGATGCTCAGCTGGATTGACTGGATCGTTATTGCCGGCTATTTTGGCCTTATCGCCGGAATTGCCTGGTGGACTATCAAACGCCAAAAAGAAAAGACCACTACTCAATACTTTTTGGCTGGTCGCCATCTGGGCTGGTTCATCGTCGGGGCTTCAATCTTCGCCTCCAACATCGGCTCAGAACACCTGGTCGGCCTGGCCGGCTCCGGGGCCACCGACGGCGTGGCCATGGCTCATTACGAACTCCACGCCTGGTGTCTGCTGGTGCTGGCCTGGGTCATGGTTCCGTTTTACATGCGGTCGCGGGTGTTTACCATGCCGGAGTTTCTCGAGCGCCGGTTTTCGCCTGAGGCCCGGACGGTTCTTTCCGCCATCAGTCTGGTGGCCTATGTTTTAACCAAAATTGCGGTCGGTGTTTTTGCTGGCGGGGTGGTTTTCTCGGTGCTGCTGCCAGAAATCCACTGGTTCGGCCTGGATAGCTTCTGGATCGGCTCCTTCCTGGTGATCATCGTCACCGGCATCTACACCGTGCTCGGCGGGCTCAGCGCTGTGGCTTACACCGAAGCCATCCAGACTATAGTCCTGATCATTGGCTCAGCCCTGGTGACGATTTTCGGGCTGAAAGTCATAGGCGGCTGGTCCGAACTGCGCTCGATTGTCGGCTCCGAGATGTTCAATCTCTGGAAACCGCTGGTGCCCCACGGCCTGGCCGGCACCTGGGCCCCGGTGAAAGAAGCCGGGCGCATGGCCTGGTATTTTAATGATAATTACCCCTGGCTGGGGATGCTGTTCTGTGCCCCCATCATCGGCCTCTGGTACTGGTGCACTGACCAGTACATCGTCCAGAGGGCTCTTGCCGCCAGGAATGAAACCCAGGCCAGGCGCGGTTCTATTGCCGCCTCCTACTTCAAGCTCCTGCCGGTTTTCATCTTCATCATTCCCGGAATCATCTGCTACGGGTTAGCCCTGAGCGGCAAGGTGCCAGTTCTTCAGCAGCAGCTGATAGGCCCTGACGGTCAGATTATCCGGGACCAGGCTCAGCAGGCCTTTCCTTTAATGGTGGCTCACGTCTTGCCCATCGGTGTCCGCGGCATTGTAGTAGCCGGTTTGCTGGCCGCCCTGATGAGCTCTCTGGCCGGGGTCTTTAACGCTTCTTCCACTCTGTTTACCATAGATTTTTATTCGCGAATTAAAAAGAATATTTCTCAAGAACGTCTGGTCCGCGTCGGCCGGATAGCCACCACGGTGATGGTGCTCATCGGCCTGGCCTGGCTGCCGGTCATCCGCGGCGGTAAAGGACTCTATGATTATCTGCAGGGAGTCCAGGCTTATCTGGCCCCACCCATCTTTGTTGTTTTCTTTGCCGGTATCCTTAATAAGCGCTTAAATGCTAAAGGCTGTCTGGCCGCTCTCTCCACCGGATTCGTCCTTGGTCTATTTCGTTTGGCGGTGGACACTCCGGTTAAGCTGATACCCGGCTTCCGCTATCCTGAAGGTTCCTTTTTATGGATTATCAACAATATTTACTTTCAATATTACAGCCTTCTCATCTTCCTCATTTCCATCGCCGTGATCTACCTGGTCAGCTACTCGACAGAAGAGCCTGATTATCAGAAAATAAGCGGCTTGACCTTCGGGACCGTTACCGAGGAACATAAGCAAGCCACCAGAGCCAGCTGGAGCCGCTGGGATCTGGTGGCCTCAGTCATCGTGGTTTTGATTATCATCGCGGTCTATCTCTACTTTACCGGTTGAGCCTTGAAACTTAAATTGACCGGAGAAGACATACCGACCAGATGAGAGGAATGAGTAATAACCAGTAAAACTATTAGCTGGCACCAACAGAAAAGCAGAGAAAGCGGTATTTCCCAGTGGCTGAATCTTACTGAAGAGAATGATTTTCTGCTGACACAGTCAATCTAAACTTCTGCCACCGGGTCAAAAATGGCTGGTAGTCCGGGCCCAACTATAATTTATATCTTCACCGTCCAAAATAACTGTTGACTGTAATGAACAATCTCAGTTAAAAGATTATTTCAGGATTTTATACGATTCATCAAGGGAGGCTTTAATGAAAGGCAGGAACCTCAAAAACAGGTACCTGGTGTTGGTCATCCTCTTGCTCTTTATACCACTGGCTTTCGCCCAGACGGCTAAAAGGCCCGTTAGCTATGAAGTTTATGATAGCTGGAAATCCATTCAGGGAACTAAGGTCAGCAGCGACGGCCGGTTCGTGGTTTACACCCTGATGCCTGGAGAAGGCGACCCGGAGCTGGTCGTCCTGGACCTGCAAACCGGGAAGGAAAACCGTTACGCCCGGGGGCGCGACGCAGTTATCTCTGCTGACAATAAGTTCGTGGTTTATACCATTGTCCCGCCAAAAGCAGAAGTGGATAAAGCCAAAAAAGAAAAGAAAAAACCGGAAGAACAGCCGAAAAACGGCCTGGGAATAATCAACCTGGCAACCGGGCAGCAGGTAACTGTCGACCGAGTCAAGAATTTCAAGCTGGCTGAAGAATCTGGTAAATACCTCGCCTATCTCCTGGAGCCACCGCTGGCCAAAGAGGCTGACAAAGCCAACAAGACGGAAGAGAAAAAAGAAGCAGAAAAAAAAGAGCCTGAGGCAAAGCCAACCGCTAAAACCGAACCCGAACAGAAAGTCGAGCCCAAAGCCGAAGAGAAAAAAGAAGAAAAAAAGCCTGAAAAGAAAAAAGAACCTGGCACCGAACTGGTTATCCGGGAGCTCGAAACTGGAAAAACTTTTTCAGTTCAAGAAGTTTCAGAGTACATCTGGTCAAAAAACGGGCGTTACCTGGCTTATGCGGTTTCCTCCAAAAAGCCAGAAAATGATGGAGCTTTTCTCCTTGAGCCAGATACTTCCCAGACTATTACCCTGCTTCAAGGTCAGGGACATTACTCCGGACTGGCTTTTGATGAGCGAGGCCAGAAGTTAGCTTTTCTGAGCGACCGCGACAGTTACCAGGAAAAAGTTTCTCCTTATAAACTCTACCTCTGGCAGGAAAAGATGTCTGGAGCAGTAGAAATTGCTGGACCCAAAACATTAGCTTTTCCGGCTAAAAGCGCTCCAAGTGAAAACCGGACTCCTTCCTTCTCCAAGGATGGCAACCTGCTCTTCTTCGGCTGCGCTCCGGTACCCGAACCGATATTGGAAGATGCTCCGGAACCGGTGAAGGTGGACATCTGGAGCTGGACTGACTCAGAACTACAACCCATGCAGAAAGTTCGGGCTGAAGAAGACAAGAAGAGAAATTATTTAGCAGTCTGCCATCTGAATACCAAAGAAAGAAAAATTGTGGTCCTCGGTTCAGAAGACCTGCCAGAAATCCGGCTTTCGGATGATGGCCATAAAGCCCTGGGGATTAACAATCGGCCCTACCGCCAGCTCATTTCCTGGGACAGAGATTATGCTGATTATTTCCTGGTTGATATTAACAGCGGAAAAAGAGCCAGGATTCTGGAAAAATTTCCCAGCTCTGTCAGCTTCTCGCCCGGTGCTAATTATCTAATTTTCTATGATGACTCAGTCAACGCCTGGTTCAGCTACCGCCTGGCTGATGGCAAAAAATTTGACCTGACTTCAAAGCTTGGCGTCAATTTCTTCCGCGAGGAATGGGACACGCCCAACGAGCCCCCGGCTTATGGCCTGGCTGGCTGGACAGAAAACGACGCTTCAGTCCTGATCTACGACCGCTATGATATCTGGGAAATCAAGCCTGATGGCAGTTCTGCTCGGGTATTAACCGGAAAACTCGGCCGGGAAAACAACCTGGTGCTGCGCTATCAGAAGTTAGACCCGGAAGAAAAAGCCATATCCTTAAAAAAACCGCTGCTTCTTTCCGCTTTTAACGAAAAGACTAAAGCAACCGGCTTTTACCGTCTGGACCCGGCTAAAAATGAGCCACCCAAAAAACTTATTTACCTGGATAAAATGCTCGGCAACCTGCAAAAAGCCAAAAACGCTGAAACCTATGTCTTCACCATTCAGACCTTTGAAGAATTTCCTGACCTCTGGACCAGCGGCCCGGAATTTAACAACCTGAAAAAAGTCAGTCAGGCCAACCCGCAGCAGGCCGAATATCTCTGGGGTAAGGCTGAGCTTATTACCTACCTCAACGCTGACGGAAAAGAGCTCCAGGCTGTGCTCATCAAGCCAGAAAACTTTGACCCTGGCCAGAAATACCCCCTGATGGTTTACATCTACGAACGACTGAGCGACCAGCTCCACCGGTATTACGCTCCCGGACCTGGCACCAACATCAATTTCACCCGCTACGTTTCCAATGGCTACGTAATTCTGATGCCTGATATAGTATATGAAATTGGTTACCCCGGTTTAAGTGCTCTTAAGTGCGTCGTCCCGGCAGTGGAAACAGTGGTCGGCCTGGGCTTTATCGACCCCAGGAGAATCGGCATCCAGGGCCACAGCTGGGGCGGTTATCAGATTACTTACTTAATTACCCGGACCAACATCTTCGCGGCCTGCGAAGCTGGAGCGGCTGTCTCCAACATGGTCAGCGCCTACGGCGGAATCCGCTGGGGCACCGGCATGTCTCGAGCTTTTCAGTATGAAAAGACCCAGAGTCGCATCGGCACCCCGCCCTGGGAAAGAGCCCTGCAATTCATAGAAAACTCGCCCATCTTCTGGGTGGAAAGAGTGCAGACACCCTACCTGACCATTCACAACGACGAAGACGATGCCGTGCCGTGGTACCAGGGCATTGAATTTTTTACTGCTATGCGGCGCCTGGGCAAACCGGCCTGGATGTTTGTCTTTAACGGCGAAAAGCACGGGCTCCGGCAGCGAGAAAACCAGAAGTACTGGACCGTCCACCTGGACGAATTCTTCGACCGTTATCTCAAAGGCGCACCGAAACCGGAGTGGATGGATAAGGGAGTCAGCTATTTAGAGCGGGGGCGCCGTGACCTCTCCGGCCTTTTTAAGCAGAGGGAAGAAAAAAAGGAAAGAAATTGAATAAAACAAATTAGTTCGCGAGAACATAGAAAAAACTAAAAAACTTCCACCAGATTGGGGCCAAGAAGTCAAGCTGGATGCTTTTTCCCGGCCGTTGTAAAGCGCCCGAGGTCTCAGGAAAGCTTGTTCGGAGAACCGCCGGCAATTATTTTCAGAGCCAGGCAATCGTAAACCACCCGGCCCATCTGGTAGACGGCAGTTGACCGCTTCAATACCCGCCACCCGCCGTTCTGAAAGAGCCCGTCTTTCTCCAACTTATCCACCAGCTCAGAGGCATTCTCCAGGTATTCAGCCAGAGCGGGATTTTGCACCAGGACCACAGGCTTCATACCCGGCCCGGCAATCACAGTCACCGGCTCGACCACTAAGTTGCTGAGCTCCGGCAGAGGCTGGGCCGCGACCAGGGGCTTGGTCTGCAAGGTTATAATCTTAGCCCGGACATCAGGACTGAGAGTCTTACGGCTGTTTTCAATCATATCCAGAAGATAGAGGCGAACGTCATCCAGGTTTTTAGCTTCATAAACCCTGCTAATATCCGGATAACTGCTCAGAATTTTGGCCAGGCCTGAAATCTCTTTGAGATAACGGCTGCGCTGATTATCGGGGACTACGTGCATTACTATCAAGGAAACGGGCTGGCCGTCGGGTGACTGGTATTCGATCCCAGCCGGGCTCCAGCCGATTACACATTTCAAATCTTCTTCGTAGGAGACCCGGGCATGGGGGCAGGCCCAGCCCTTGCCCAGACCGGTATTGGCTGCTTCTTCCCGTTTAAGCACCAGTCCGACCACATCGGTCCCGGCTGGAGTCTCTGGAAAAGCTTCTATAATATGAGCTAAAAACTGCAGGGCATGATTCTTATCATTTTCCGGGAGCTCGAATAATCGACCTTCCTGAAGAGCATCCAGTAAAGTTTCCATCAATCTCCTCCATATTTATTGAAGAACCAGCGCTTAACCTTATGGGCCAGCACAGAATATGCCAAGAGGAAACTTCCTATCCATAACCAGTAAATAGCCGGCAGCGGGACCAGGCCCAGCATGGAAGCCAGCGGCGAATACGGGAGCCAGGCCCCGACCAGCATGATAACCAGCGTCGTCATCATCAGGTGAACCGAGGCCCGGCTCTGCAAGAAGGGAATTCTTCGGGTCCTGATTATGTGGACAATCAGAGTCTGAGTTAAAAGTGACTCCACAAACCAACCGCTCTGGAACAACCGCATCAGCAAGTCTTTCTGGCCGGCACTGACTGCCGGATCAAGATAGGCCCGGCAGTTAAAGAAAAACCACATCAGACCAAAGGTCGCGTAATCAAAGATGGAGCTTACCGGACCAAGATAAATCATGAATTTTTTAATGCCGGAGATATCCCAGCGTCTGGGTCTTGACACTTGTTCCTCGTCCACCCGGTCGGTGGGAATGGCCGTCTGGGAAAAATCATAGAGCAGATTATTGGTCAGGATCTGAATGGGTTTCATGGGTAGAAAGGGCAACAAGTAACTTGCTCCCAGCACGCTGAACATGTTGCCAAAATTGGAGCTGGCGGCCATCCTGATGTATTTAACTATGTTGGCAAAGATCCGTCGGCCTTCGATCACTCCTTCCTCCAGAATCAACAGACTCTTGACCAGGAGGATGATATCAGCCGATTCCTTGGCTACGTCCACCGCTGAATCCACTGAGATACCGACATCGGCCGCCCTGAGTGCCGGAGCGTCGTTGATCCCATCGCCCAGGAAGCCGACCACGTGCCCTTTCTTTCTCAGGGCCTCCACAATTTCTTCTTTCTGGGCTGGAGTGAGCTTGACCAGGACATTATTGTCTTCTACGACTTTAAGAAATTCCTCCGGGTTCAGGTTGACCAGCTCAGGCCCGGTGATTATACCTTCTATATCCACTCCCACCTCGCGGCAGATTTTCTCAGTCACCAAAGCATTGTCACCGGTCAGCACTTTGACTTTAATCCCGGCATCCTTAAGTAGACTCAGGGCCTCTGAAGCCATGGACTTGGGCGGGTCGAAGAAAGCAATGTAGCCTAGCAGTATCAGCTGGCTTTCATCTTCTGTCGTGAACAAGGTTTTACTTTTCGGGAATTCCCGGTAGGCAATGCCCAACACCCGGAAGCCGTCCTGATTCAGTCTGTCTACTTCCTCAAACAGGTCTGCCCGGATCATATCGATTAAGGGATATACTTCATCTCCTATTTGATAGTAGGAGCAACAGGAATAAATTTCTTCCACGGCCCCTTTACAGATCAAGACGTGATCCTGTTCGTAATCGACCACCACCGACATCCGGCGGCGCTGGAAATCAAAAGGCAATTCATCTACCAGACGGCAATCCCTTTCTACCTCCAGCTCTTCATGTTCCAGGATGGCTCGGTCAATCAGGTTTCTCAACCCGGTCTGAAAATAGCTGTTCAAATAAGCATATGTCAGCACCTCCTCGCTGGGATTTCCCAGAATGTCTACGTGCTTTTCCAGCACCACCCGGTCTTGAGTCAAGGTACCGGTTTTATCGGTGCACAGAACGTCCATGGCCCCGAGGTTCTGGATGGCCGGCAGTCTTTTGACAATGACCTTTTTCCTGGCCATTGACAGCGCTCCCTTGGCCAGGTTGGCGGTTATGATCATTGGCAACATTTCCGGCGTCAGACCAACGGCTATTGAGATACCAAACAACAGCGCTTCCAGCCAGTTACCTTTGGTCAGCCCGACTATAAAAAAGACGCTAAAAACCATGACCAGCATGAACCGGATCATCAGGAAGGTAAAACCCCTGACCCCACGGTCAAAGCTGGTCTGGGGAGGTTCCTCAGTCAGCCTTTCGGCAATTGCTCCATAGATTGTTTTCTTGCCCGTATTTATGACCAGCCCCCGGGCTGTGCCACTGACAACAAAGGTGCCTAAAAAACAGGCATTGTTAAGTTCGAGAGCGGTCCTGGGCGGAGTAGCCGGGGCGGAGGCTGTTTTTTCCACCGGCATAGATTCACCGGTCAGGGCTGATTCGCTGACAAAGAAATCCTTGGCCTGAACTATTCTAATATCAGCCGGGACGATCGACCCAGCATTCAAGATAACTATATCTCCGGGCACAACATCCGAAATCTTTACTTCAGTTTCCTGTCCGTTTCTCAGAACCAGGGTCCTGGACTTAACTCGCTTGCCCAGCGATTCCACGGCCTGGAAGGATCGCCGGTCAAGCACATAAGATAGCCCAACGCTTAGCAAAACCATCAAGCTGACCAGAAAAGTAGACTTGAATTCGCCGAGGATAGCCGAGATAATGGCTATGGCCAGTAGCTGAAGGACCAGCGGACTTTTCAGCCGGCGGAACATGTCTTCCCAGAAGTTTAGTTGTTTTCTGGTGGCCAGCTCATTCGGGCCGTATTCATCCAGACGATCTTCAGCCTCTCTTGATGATAGGCCCCTGAGCGAGCTTTGTAACCTCAATAGTATTCGCTCCAGGGGCAAGCTGCAGAGTTCTATCAGCTGGCTTTCAAACTGACCAAGGTCCCTGACAATAGTTGATTTCCCGGCCTCATCAATTCTGCTGTTAAAAAACCGACCCCACAAACCTTTCTTTTTATCTGTCATCCCCATCCACCCTGGCTCAGATTATCTGCCGGAGATTGGCTCAAGATACTAAGACTTTTAATCAAGAAAGAAAAAAGAGCGCCCCTTCTTTTTTTTATCAGAAGCTGAATCTTTTTTATGACCATTGTTCGTCTCCGCTCCAACTATTTTCCGCTGAGCCGGGAGACGAACTGTCCGGTTAAATATTTAAGACCGATAGGCAGTTTCCCTCCCGGCCGTTAGTCATCAACGGCCAAGAAAAAACCGGCAGGATACTGTTACCGCCATCAGCTTCATTCATGGGCTAACCGATCTCCTCAAATTTCCGCATGGTATTATTTAACTTCAGGTTAATTTACAAGCCCGATGAAAAAAAGTCAACGATTACAGGCGTAAAATTCTAATTATCTGAAAGCTTTGCCGGAAAGAACGGGGCTCGGAGGATATGATGGCCTGCATTCGCTCCTGTAGCTTACTGATAACAAAGAATTTAAAACCAGACCCGATAAACATAGAGCCAAGTTCATAAATTGGCCTCCACCAAAAAGTTAAAGAAAAAACAAGGGGGCGGACAAGAAAACTTGATAATTTCGCCGAGCAGAAAAATGGGAAACGGCGGTTTATAATTGACAAAAAGTCCTTGAAATCATTGAAATTAACGCCGTTATTCTGGTATATTTACATTTCCTAATATCCTTAAAGGAGTGGAATAAAACATGAACGTATTTGTCTTAAACTGCGGAAGTTCTTCCGTGAAATTTCAAATCATCAACACCGACCTGGACATGTTCGAAACCGACAGCGACCGTCGGGTGGCCAAAGGTTTAATTGAGAGGATAGGCAAAGATGACGCCATCGTCAACCTGGAGGCGGAGGGGCAGGAGCCGATTAAAACTACTGAACCCATCCATGACCACAGGGAAGCCATCCTGAGAATCAAGAAATGGATGGAAGACCCCAGGACCAAAATTAACGGCATCCACAGCTGGGATGACATCCACGCCATCGGCCACCGCGTCGTTCACGGCGGAGAGAAGTTCACCAAATCCGTTAAGATTGACAAAGAAGTACTGGCTCAGATTGAAGAATGCGCTGACCTGGCTCCCCTGCACAACCCGGCCAACCTGAAAGGCATTTATGCCTGCTACGAAATTTTTGGTGATAAGATTCCCCAGGTGGCAGTTTTTGACACAGCTTTTCACTCCACCATGCCTGAAGAAGCTTATCTTTATGCCATCCCAATGGAGTACTACGAAAAATATCGCATTCGCCGTTACGGATTCCACGGCACTTCCCACCGCTACGTGGCTTATCGCTACCGCAAGCTGGTGGGCAAACCCCGGGAAGAAGTAAATGTCATTACTCTGCATCTCGGCAACGGATGTTCCGCCTGCGCCATCAAGAATGGTCAGTCCATCAACACCACCATGGGTATGACCCCACTAGAAGGTTTGATTATGGGTACGCGTTCTGGCGATATTGATGCTGCTATCGTAGAATACATGTTCAACAAGGGCATCGGCAGTGTGGCCGATATATTTAACATCCTTAACAAAAAAAGCGGCATGCTGGGAGTTTCCGGGCTAAGTAACGATATGAGAGACATCGAAAAGGCGGCAGCTGAAGGCAATCACCGGGCTCAGTTAGCCCTGAAGATGTTTGCCTTGAGGGTTAAAAAATACATCGGTGCCTACATGGCTGAGATGAACGGCACTGACGCCATTATCTTTACTGCCGGTATCGGTGAAAACAGTGTCCTTATTCGCCAGATGATCTGCGAGGGTCTGGAGAACCTCGGCATTGAACTGGATGAGGAGCTCAACAAACAGGCCGTGCGCGGCAAATGCATGAAAATCTCCAAAGAAACCAGCAAAGTGGCGGTCTACGTGATTCCGACCAACGAAGAACTGCTTCTGGCCAGAGACACGGTCAGAGTGGTCAAAGATGCACCACGGATGTGGTGATTAATTAAGGAGGCTAAAATGAGCGGAAGCAATTTTGTAAAAGAAATTAGAGAAAAAGCAGCCAAAAAATACTTAAAAATCGCCTTCCCGGATGCTGAAGACATCCGCACCCTGAAGGCTTCCAGGACCATTATCGAAGAAAAGATTGGTGTGCCCATCCTGGTCGGCAACCCCGAAAACATCAAGAAAATCGCCGCTGAGAACAACGTCAAAATTGACGACATAGAAATCGTTGACCCGTTAACTTCAGCCTGGAAAGAAGAATTCGCCAACCATGTTTATGAAAGACGGAAAGCCAAAGGATTGACCCTAGAACAGGCCACCGAGCTAGTTAAAAACCCGCTCTACTTTGCGGGCTGTATGCTGGCTAAAGATAAAGTTGGGGCCGTTGTTGGCGGCAACATCTCTTCAACCGGGGATGTCATCCGGGCTGCGCTTTATACCGTGGGCACAGCTCCTGGCATCCAGACTGTTTCCAGCTATTTCATCATGGTCTTCCCTGATAAACTTCTCTGTTATGCCGACTGCGCCGTCGTTCCAGACCCGACCGATGCTCAGCTGGCTGATATTGCCATCACCTCGGCCAAAAACTTCCAGGCCGTGACCGGGCTGGAGCCGAGGGTGGCCATGTTGTCATTCTCTACCAAGGGTTCAGCCACCCATCCCCATGTGGATAAAGTCATCAGCGCTACCAAGATCGCCAAAGAAAAAGCTCCCGACCTGCTGATTGATGGCGAAATGCAGGCTGATGCCGCTCTCGTCCCGGCCGTGGGTGAAAGAAAGTGCAAGGGCTCGCCAGTAGCCGGCAAAGCCAACGTGCTCATTTTCCCTGACCTTGATGCCGGAAACATCGGCTACAAGCTGACCGAAAGGCTGGCTGGAGCTGAAGCCATCGGCCCCATCGTTCAGGGCCTGCAGAAGCCTTACTGCGATTTAAGCCGTGGTTGCTCGGCTGATGATATGGTCAACGTGGCCGCCATCTGCAGCCTGATGGCCTGAAGTAATTCGGCCTGAGGTAACTTGATCTTAATGATTGCTTAATGATGAAGCTTAATCATTAAACTCTAAATAAAAGCCGCCTGAGTAAGGTAGCTAAAAATTCTATTCTATGTAAGTGCTTATTTGACTTAGACTTTGAGTCTTAAAAGGAAAAGTTTGCGGATGACCAAATTGCGGCGCAAACACCTGCTTTCCTAAATGGTAAATCTCTTCTCTGATGGCCTGGCTGGAACAACAATTATTTAGAAGACAATCTGCCTGAAAATTAGCTCGCTCGCTCTCTTCCTATTTTTTTATTAATTATTTCTATGAATTCCTCTATACCTTCTAATCTATGGTGCAATATATCATAAACAATATCATAATCAATTTCTCCATAGTCATGGGAAATAATATTTCTAAACCCAACCATTTTAACCAGTTGCTGGCAAAGCTTTTTATCAATAATTTTCTCTTCTTCTAAGATAAGGAAATTTTCACTCATGGTAGCTGGTTTACGGAAATTCTTAAACGATAACACAGCTCCTGCCAGGTCAATAGTAGCCTGGACAGCCAAATAAAGATAGCGCTCCACCGCCCCACGCAGATCAATATCTTCCTCAATTTTTTTTCGTGAAATTTTTTTGTATCTTTCCAGAATTTTTAGATATTTTTTAACAGTGCTAATTCTATTTTCAATTACCGAGATGTTAGTCATATCCTGGCCTTTGTTAATTTATTTCTCACTAATAAAATATGAAAATCAAAATATTCATTTAAAATTCTTGGTTCAACCAAAATTTTATAAGGCTCCCTTTCAAAGATTAATTTCCCCTCCTTTATAATGTTGTATTTTAGTTCCGGCGCCTCAACAGTATTTAATATCACCAGGTCAATTTTATCGCTTTGAAGAATCTGGCCAATTTCACTTAATAATTGCAACTTAATCTCAAATATTTTCCTTTTGTCTTTTTCCCCAAGGTAGAGAGCAAAATCATAATCACTCAAAGGACCGCTTTTTGCTTTCACTTGAGACCCAAAAAGATAGACGAGTTTTACTTCTGGATGTTTCCGAAACACAGGTAAAAGCTTTTTCCTTAAATCTTTTCTTTTCATCTGGTTAGATAATATAATATGGTCACTTAAAAATCAACCTGGTGAGGCTTAAGGCCGAGCAAAACAAATTGAATAATATGCCCGAATGGACGAATCAAACGCCCTAACCTGAAAGAAAAAAAATACTTGACAAGCTGTTTTTTTTTTTTTTTTATCCTTCATAAGGGAAGGAGGTCATAAAAGCAAAGAAGAAAGGGGGCATATAATGACAAAAAAGATTTTGAAAAAAATCTATTCACTTTTTATCATAATTCTCATTTTAGTGGGAATTATGATGAGTATGTTAAATTTCAGTGTAAAAGCTTATGCCAGGGACCCAATATGGGGGACGATAACAGCGGGAGACGGGACATTAACTGAAGCCTGGTGGGCACTGGCAGGAAGACTAATAGGAAGTTGGGGGGCAATAACTGGTATTGTTGTCTTGAACCCCGCAACTGTGTTATTGTTTTTTCCAATTAAGCTTTATAGATGAACTCCTTCCCCATAGGAGAACCAAATGAAAAAATTTGTCCTTTTCAGCTTGCTTTTAATTCTTTCCAATTTTTGCTTGTCCTGGGAAATAAGATTAGTTAAGGAGATTCCTGTTGAAAATAATGCTCTTTTTCATTCCATATCGTTTGTTGTGCTTCAAGGTGGGAATTTACTTTTTACTGATATTAAAGACAAAGATAACCAGCTGAAGATGTTTAATGAAGAAGGCAAATTAATAAAGGCCTGGGGCAGGATGGGTCCTGGTCCTGATGAATTTGGTGGATTGGGATTCTTAGATTATCAAGCCCCATATCTGGCAGTAGCTGATGCAGGGAAACACAGGATCTATGTATTTGAAAACGTAAGAAACTCCGAGTTTAAAAAAATAGGAGATATTTTGGCCTGGCAGCAGGAGGGAAATATAAAAATCTACCAGAAAAATATCCTGATGCACGGGTTTTTTGTGTCGCCAGAAGGGCAAAAATACATACTTTTTATGAGAGATTTCAACGGACAGAAAACAGAATATATCTTACCTCTTGAACATAATTACGGAGCCCAGTCAATGAGCGAATATAAAAAAATCAGAGAAGAGGTTGATATTTTTCTCCCCTTATGTTTTATGGATATCTATGAAGATACATTATTTTATATAACAGACATAAGGGTAAAAGTGGACAAGATCAATTTGAAAACAAAAAGGTTAGAAATCATAGGAGAAGCCCCTCATAATTTCAGAAACCTGAGCCTAGATAAGAAAACAAAGAATATGTTGATGGATCCTAATTACTCGAAGGGTTTGCTTCAGGATATTATTACCAAGCGCTCTTTTGTCAGCGGTATTTTTGCTGATAAAAATTTCGTCGCTGTTATCTATGTGAATAGAGAAAAAAAGATTGGGGACAACGCTTACTGGTTTCCTTATGTTCAGATTTATGATCATTACGGCAAAGCCTTATACCAACAATCTCTCGCCCCATTTTTTTCTGAGGATAGAGTTATACCTCTTTTTTATCAAAAGGACAAAGGCTACCTCTATTTATGTTCAATCATTAGCGGCGACGCAGGCTACCAATATAAGATATACAAATATTATGTCCAGCAATGAAGAAACTTCTGTTCATCCTGGCCGGGACTATTATTCTTTTTTTGAGCAGTCTGATATACCGGGAAAAGGTTACTCCCATAACAGTAAATTTTCCCATAAAACAATTAGAACAAGTATCTTCAGCTAAAATAGAATTAAATCTAATTCTGTTTTTCTCACTAAAGAACTGCCCTCCCTGTTTAAGAGTCATAGATATTCTTAATAATCCTCCGGAAAACGTGAAAATTATTGGTATTGTTCCAGATAAAGAACTGCCTCTTTTAGATGAAATAAAGCAGGTCACAGGAGCTAATTTCCCGATTTATAGCGCAAAAAAGTTAAAAAAATATTGGCCTATATATGCACCTACGCTATATGGAATCGGTCCTGACGGAACTATCTACTTCATGCTCCCTTGCCTCGGGCTGGAGGAAGCCTATCTTCAAGATTTCTTGTCTAAATTTATGCAGAGAGCAGCTTATTTGCTTAACAAGCAGGAAAGAAGATAGAAAAAAAGCCACTATCTGGGCAAAAAGTCTCTTCTGGCCAAATCTACAAGGGGATCTTAATCCAGGTGCTATTTATTGCTGCTTTTGAATTAAAGCTAAAAAGACCCAGCCAATCTTATTTTTTTACCTCTCTTTTGGTAGAAATCAGTGAAGCCAGGCCAATGGAATAAAACTTGGATTCCTCGCTGTCGCCGCGTGAAGTTAAAACGCAGGGAACCTTGGCGCCTACCACATTGGCCGCCAGCTTGGCTCCAGCCAGAATGGCACAGGCTTTATAGAACACATTGCCGGCTTCAATGTTGGGGAAAATAAGAATGTCGGCTTCTCCGGCTCCATCGCCTTTGAAGCCTTTTATCCCGGCGCTCTCTTTAGAAATAGCAATGTCCACTCCCACCGGACCTTCCACTTTCGCTCCTTTAATCTGGCCTCTTTCAGCCATGACCTTAATCAGAGCGGCCTCGATGCTGGAGGGAACCTTCTGGTTGACAATTTCAGCCGAGCTCACCAGATAAGCATAAGGTGTTTCAATTTCCAGGGCCTTGGCTACTTCAATGGCAAATTCTAGGATTTTAACCTTCTGCTCCAGGTCAGGGAGCACCAGCACCGCCACATCCGAGAGTATGAGCAGCTTGGGATAGGTAGGAATTTCCATTACGGTCACATGAGAAAGAAGCCCACCAGGCGGAACCAGGCCATTTTCTTTATCCAGAATGGCTCTCATGTAATCGGCCGTGGTCACCAGTCCTTTCATCAGAATGTCGCCCTCACCTTCCCGGCACATCTTAACCGCCAGCTTCAGGGCCTTCTTGGCGTCTGGTTCATCAACAACTTTAGAAAAATGAGCAGAAACACCTTGTTTTTCAGCCACTTCTTCAATCTTCTTTAGACTGCCGACCATAGTTACTTCCACCAATCCTTCAGTCTGGGCTTTAGAGACGGCTTCAATGGTGTGCGGGTCTTCGCCGCAGGCTACAACCAGTCTCTTTTTAGGATAACCTTTAACGGCTGCAATTAATTCATCCAGCTTCTTTATCATCTTATACCTCCCTGATTTCTTTCTCATAAATCCTGGCTGGCTCTTCGCCGCGTAAAACTCTTAAAGCGCCTTCCAGAAGGGCTCGCATCTCGTCCTCTCCAGGATAAAGATAGACAGGAGCGATAAACTCGCACCGCTCTTTTATCAAGTCCACAAAATCGCGATAATAAGCCAGACCGCCGGTTAAGACTATCCCATCCACCTGTCCTTTAAGCACAGTAGCCATAACGCCAATCCACTTGGCCACGTTATAGGCCATGGCCTTGATGATTAAAGTGGCTTTCTGGTCGCCTTTGTTGACCATTTCTTCAACCGCGCGCATGTCATTTGTGCCCAGGTGAGCCACAATCCCGCCCTTGCCGGCCAAAAGCTTTTTGATTTCTTGCTTGGTGTACTTTCCGGAAAAGCACAGTTCAACCAGGTCAGCGGCCGGAAGGCTGCCAGCTCTTTCCGGAGCAAACGGTCCATCACCGTTGAGAGCGTTGTTGACATCCACCACTTTTCCTTTTTTGTGGGCCCCAACACTTATTCCGCCGCCGAGATGAACCACGATTAAATTCAACTCTTCGTAGGGTTTACCCATATCAGAAGCAGCTTGCCGGGCCACTTTTTTCTGGTTCAGGGCGTGGAGGATGCTGCGCCTTCTAATCATGGGCAGGCCGGTAATTCTGGCAATTTCTTCCATTTCATCAACGACCACAGGGTCTACGATGTAAGCCGGAATGTTCAGCTCCGAGGCAATGCTCTGGGCAATCATGGCTCCAAGGTTGGAAGCATGCTCTCCCTGTATTTCAGCTCTGAGGTCATCCAGCATTTTCTCCGTGACCAGATAGGTCCCGCTGGGAATTGGGCGCAGCAGGCCACCGCGTCCGACGACGGCCTGGAGCGATTCCTTAGCAATGCCAGCCTTGGCCAGCTCACCCATAATCACTTCCTTCCGAAAACCGAACTGGTCAATAATTTTGGGATATTTCTGGGTTTCTTCCAGCGGATGAGAAATATTAACCTTGAAAACTTCTTTTTCGTCATCAAAAACTGCAATCTTGGTAGAAGTAGAACCCGGGTTTATGACCAGAATTCTAAAAGACATCTAAACCTCCTCACCAGCGTTCAAAATGCTTCAAGCCCCCTGATTGGGCATGGGGAAATAGCCTGTTTTCTGCTAACCTTAAGTTTCCTTTAATGTTAGCTCCCCGCAGGCTATTTTTATTAGGAGCTATTATATCCAAAATCCCTCTGGAAATAAAACTGAATTTATAACTTTTTCCCTGCAGTGGAAGCAATTTTTTGAGGGATAACTTAAGATAAGTTAACCTTATTGCCGGGTCAGGTCGTACTTTTTGACGAAGTGGTGGGGGTGGTAGGAAAGTTTGGAGCGGCGCAGTCCCGGTATACCGGCATCCTGCTCCCGGTTAATGTAGACATATTGTTTCCAGATGGTCCGGGCACATTCCCGGTTCATAAACTGATGTAAGCCGGCTATCTGCCGGTTGGCCAGTTCCACATGGACCACTACGGTTTGAGGATTCAAGGCTTCGCCGAGGCAGAACCCCTGCACCTGCCCGTTCATTTTGGCCACTATTCCCCCGAGTTTCAGGGCTGAAAAATGGAACAGGGCTTCCCTGATGGCGGTTGAAGCGGCCCGGGTCAGGTCATCGGCCACCCTGTTTTCCTCAGGACTATCAGCTTCCCAGCGTTTAACCAGTGCCAGACAACTGTCCAGGTCGGGTTCGGTTAGCGGCCGGATTTCAGCCTGGAAATTCTTTTCAAATTTCCTGATCAGGTTTCTTTTGCCATCATACTTCTTACCCCTGAGCTCTGCCAGCTCCTCAGTTAAGTAGACATAATCAAAATTGTCCCTGTCTTCCTGAATGGAATAGTTGCCTCTAAGTTTTTTCAAAAAACTTTCCGAAACGCGGGAAAGCCGCGGAGTCAGGTTAAGGCAAAGTTCCACCGTCTCATCCAGAAAGCTTTCACCCACCGGTTCCAGGAAATAAGCTGGCTCAGCAGGTGGTGAGCAGAAAATGCAAAGATTGCCCTTAATTTTAGTTAGCTGCGGCTTTTCCCAGTGTCGCCAGATGAAAATGTTGGCGAAGGTCAGCTCGCAAATCTCCGGCGGGTAAAGCTCAAGGAACTTATCCACTTCCTCTTTATCCGCCAGTTCCACCGGTTTCAGTTCAGGATATTCGGGAATCATGATTTACCTTCTATTATCAATATATATATATAACCAGTTACTTCCCCGCTAAAAGATGCGGTTTTATAGGCTAAGGGTACAAAATCAAAACAGACAAACATTTAAAAGCCAAATCTAACTTGAGAGAAAAACTGTCTTTTCCTGCCTTCTCATAATTACGTTTAACTACTCTCATCTCTGGTCGGAGTTTGAAATTCAATCAACCCTTTCCCCATACCAAGCCAAGTTTAAATTGACCTAGCTTTTTTATTTGGTTCAACCTCTAACAACGCAGATTTAATTGCTCCTTTAAATCTTACCTTCTCTGGTCATCCTGACCATGACCGTGCACTGATTTTTATCGCAGCCGGCACACCAGGCCGGGTCTTTTTTCAGGGCTTCAGGAACTCTGGTCGTCTTCTCAAAACCCAGAGATTCATAAAAACGGGGAATGGTAGTCAGGAGATACACCGGCCGTCCTTTTACGCTTTTTAAGGCTTCTTCCACCAGCTTCCGCCCTATCCCCATTTCCCGGTATTCTTCCAGCACGCCCACGGCCAGCATTTCCAGAAACTCGCCAAAATCCTTAAGCCCCAGGATACCGACAATTTTTCCCCTTTCCTCAGCCACAAAAAAGGTGTCATTTTCCATCCCGGGATAGTCCAGAGCCAGGCGCCAGGCTATCCTGACCACATAGGGCATATCTTCTTTTGAAGCTTTCCGCACAATCATTTTTCTTTAATTCTACCAGATTTATCTCTTTTTATCATGGTTTTACTTCAAGATGACTCAAATCGGTCAGCTCTTCGGGCTAAATAAAGCAATCTGAAAAAAACTCCTTTTTATAAGCATCTCGTGGCAGCTTAAGTTTCTTCGTAAAATGGTGAAATAGTTCTTTAAGCTATAACTACAATAAAAAAAGACGCCACCAGGTTTTTGAGAAGATTACAGCAAATTAGCTGATCGGTTTTCCGTTAAATCTCATGGACTAACCAGGTTGGTCTTTTTTAATTTCCATCACCAGTATTTTCAAGTATTTTGCCCAAAAAATTAACTTTATTAGGGCCGTTTAAGAGGAATATAATAGACCTCAAATTTATAAGCACGCTATGATTATGGAGGGCAAAGAATGAGTATCATCCTGAAAGCTTTTATTTATCTTATTTTCTTTTCCGTGCTTCATTTTGGTTATGACCTGACTCACCTATCATTTCTGAAGCCTTTTTGCGGAACTGATGAATCCATCTTCCAGCATCTAAAAATGGCTTTCTGGGCCTACCTTCTGGCCAGCCTGGTGGAATATCCTGTTTACAAGCGCCAAAATAAAAAATACGAGAGCTTCTGGATACCGAGATTTTTCTCCGCCACAGTGGTGCCCTGGACAATTTTCCTGGTCTGGTACCTGGCGCCGGCTACCGGCGGCAAATTCAGGCTGGCTTACATGGAGTTAATCTGGGCTCTGATGGTCTCCTACTTCTCCGGTCTGGCCGGCGGACTTATCGAAAGAACTCTGGAAGAGCAAAGGCTGGCTTTTTGCTTTAAAGTTCTGGTGATTTTTCTGGCGCTCGCTTCTGTTTTCCTCTACATAGCTTTTACTTATCAGCTGCCCTGGATTGACATGTTCAGAGCGCCACAATAAACATCAATTGAGATTTAACCCCCATACTCAGCCGCTGCGGTCAAAGGACCACCATTATTCCAGGCTTTTAGTCGGTATCTATTACTGGCAACAAGCCGATCTAATAGCTTATACCGCCTCTTATGCCCATAACTGAATAGGCCAGAGATATATCCCTACTCGCCACTAATTTTTATGAATTCCAGTTTAGAGTTCCCGATAAAAATTTATGACTGATCAAGTTAATGCCAGCTCACCAGAGAAAACCCGAGCTCATAACCTACTTTCTCCTGAACCCGTACAGATACTTGACAAACCGATCTTTTTTTTTTTACAATTTTCTCGCAAAAGGAGGTTGTCAATGAGGAATTCTTTCACTGTTTTTTTGGTTATCTTCTTATTTTTTGTTTCAACTCTTTCTTCATGGCAAATCCTATATCAGACATACACCATTTGCTTTCCCGTTACTGCTTTTGTCATCATTGAAGACGAATATGGTAATCGCGGCCAAAGAGAAGAAACCGAATATAGATGTAATGAATATATTTTTGCCGTTTACTTACTGGAGCCAGGCGATATTTATTCTGGTTCCGGCAACACCGGGAGTAACCCGGGTGGAGCTGGGGGGGCAGGCAGTTCAGCTGGTGGAGGGAGCAGAGACGCAGACTTAAACGGAGTTGTGGATTGCTGGTCATATCTGGTGGCAAATGCTTCTGGGTTGTATATAAGTTCTTATTTCGGTGAAGTAAGGCCGAGCGGAAAAATTCACAATGGGATTGATATAACTGGCTCGGTGATAGATGGCCTGCCTGTTATAAGTGCGACCAGTGGAGAAATTGTAGAAATTGGTTATAATGACTTTAATGGATATTATGTAAAAATTAAAGATAATAGAGGATTTTATTGGACATACTGTCATTTAAAAGAAGACGAAGATAATCTTCTTCAGCTTACCGTAGGCCAGGGGGTTAATTGTGGGCTTTCTATAATTGGTTACGTTGACAATTCCGGCAATTCAAGTGGGCCTCATCTTCATTTATCATTGTCGGCCGAAATACGAAACTCTTATCTAAATCCTTTAGATTTATTAAATAATTGCTAAAATAAAGAGGGGGAGAGTAAAATGAAAAAATATCTATTTACCCTGCTGCTCCTTCATACTTTTATAATTTCTTTTTTGTCAGCTCAGCCGGAGCTGGTCTTTGAACAGAAAGTTCCATCAGGATGGAAGTTTAGAAAGTTTGATATTAGCCGCTCGGGACATATAGCTATTTATTATCTTCCCGACTTGCCAACGGAAGTTTTGCTCAAAGAAAACCATAAGAGTTATCTTCAGATTTTCGGTCCCGAAAAGAACCTCCTGAACGAACGACTGCTTGATTCCGGAAGCTGGTTTTATAAATTTTCTCCTGGAGACCTGATTTTAATTGAAAGCGGGGGGGAGTACCATCTTCTGACTTCGGAAGGAAAAGAAATAACGAAGTTTCAGGACAGATATTATGGGGATAGAGAAATAGTCTTTGACCTACATAACCGGGAAATTGCTTTATCGCCGGGCACTGGTATTACTTCATTGCCAGCCACGGTTATTGACCTGAATACAGGAAAGGAAAAGTTCCAATTTGGACCTCTCCAGTTGCCCGAAAAAAAATTGAGACTTTTACCTGGCTCTTTTTTTCTGCCGGTGGGAAAAGACGATATGTATATCTTTGGCTTTGGCAACACGGTACATCTCAGCTGCTATAACAGCGAAAAGAATATCTGGAAAATTGATAATGTTGGTGGAAACATAGAAAAGGGAGAATTCTTAAATGAGGATATCTTAGCCATAAGCTACTTTGACCTCAAGAATAGGCACGATCAGACCTCAAAGAGAGGTTTTATCTTAGTTGACTGGAAAACTGGAAAGATTCTTTTCAGAAAAGAAGGTTTCAGTCAGGGAAAGCAGGCTGATGATTGGTACGGGTTTTTCGCCTTATTCCGCGCCTATCTATCTGATGAAGGAGACCTCTGCTTTTTGAAGGGGGAAAGGATTATCAGAATACCGAAGGTTACGGGTAAGAAATACAGCTGGGATACAAGCAGGCCGAAGAAATACCGGATTATATTTGAGTTCCAGACCCCCGAGACTTACAGGACCAAAGAGAAAAGAGACCGCCCCGAAATAATTAGAAATAAATACTGGGCAGTTTGTGAGGATAATTTATTAAGAATATATAAAATTAAATTTATAGAGACTGATTAACCGGCAACCTTAGGATTTTTCCCTTGCCTCCACCAGATCAGCAGTGTCTGCTTTCTTTCTTCTGTTGAGCCCTCGATTTTAAAAACCAGCCGCAGGAAATTAAGCTCGCTCCGATTTATTTTGGACTTCTATTTCTTATCCCTGGGTACAGGCCTGAGCAGCAGGTCCTGATAATCGTAGCTAAAGTCAACGTCAGAGGAGAAAGGCAGGAGCTTCACTTCTGAAATAGCTCCTTCATGGTTCAGGTGAAAAGTGACAAAAGCATCAGCCCTCAGCTCCCGGTCAAACCAGCGAGCCACGAAGGTATCATAATGCCAGTGCTCTAACTTTCCGTAAAGCTCCGGGCTGTGTTTAAACTGGATGGTCAGCTGGCCGTTTTCGTACTTTATCTCAACTTCTCCATACCAATCATCCCGGTAAAGTCCGGCATAATCCTGTAAGTTAAGAGAAGGCCTGGTATCCTTTTTTCTGGAAACATAAATTTTGTCAATCTCTTCTTTGGAGCGCTGAGCATTTTTCTCCGTGAATTTTTTGTAAGCCTCCACCCAATCAAATTTTGGTGCTTTCAGATAATAATCAACTATCTGGTTGGTTAGAGCAGCAAAAGCGGCCGTTGACTCCTGGTTGGTCAGCACTGTTACCCCCAGGCCAATTTCCGGCATCAGCCAGACTTGAGAAACATAGCCTTCCAGACCGCCGGTATGCGTCCAGACTTTGTAGCAGCGGTAATCCCGGATTCTGAGGCCCAGGCCATAGCCGTTAAAATTCATGGCCGCCGGAGCCAGCTCGGGAGCCGGCTTGGAGACAGGAATGGGGGTGGTAATGCTGGTAATCTCATTCATCACTCTTTCTGAAACCAGCTGGCTTCCGTCAGGAAGCTTTCCGTTATTAAGCAGCACCAGCATCCACTTAGCCATATCTTCAGCGCAAGAATTAATGCCTCCGGCCGGGTTGACGTTTTCGGTGAGATAAAGAGTTTTGACCGGCACCACTTTTCCATCCAGCGGCACATGGGGCCAGGCTACATTCTTTTCTTTATCCACCAGAGCGCAGCTGGTATTACTGTTATCCATGCCAACCCGCTTTTGAATTTTTTCCCGCACAAAATCTTCCCATCTCATCCCGCTAACTTTTTCCAGCAGCTCTCCGGCCACTACATACATGATATTGTTGTAGGCATAAGTTGAGCGGAAAGAGCTGGCTGGCTTTATGTAGCGAACCCGCCTCAGTATTTCCTTCCGGTTCAGGTCTGAGGCCGGCCAGAGCATCAGGTCACCAGCACCCAAGCCCAGGCCGCAGCGATGGCATAGCAGGTCCTTGACCGTGATTTCCCGGCTGACGTTCGGGTCGTACATCTGGAACTCTGGAAGATAATCAATTACCCGGCCATCCCAGCGCAGCTTGCCTTCATCTACCAGCATACCCAGAGCCACAGCCGTAAACACCTTGCTGTTGGAAGCAATGCCGAAAAGCGTCTGAGCATCAACCGACTCCGACTCTCCCAGCTTCTTAACTCCATATCCCTTAGTCAGCAGCACCTTACCATCCTTGACAATAGCCAGGCTCAACCCCGGCACTTCAAAGGTCTTCATCACCCGGGCCACCAGGGCCTCAAGGTCAGGTGGAAGGCTAGGCTTAGCCGCGGCTTTGGGCTGGCTCTGGACGAGGCCGCTCAGCAGAAAAAGGCTGATAACAGTCAGGATAAAAAGTCGCTGAAATTTAAACTTTAGGTTGTTCAAATTCCTAATCTTACTTTTCAACACGACCACCTCCCGTGTTGCTTAAAATAATCTTTCGCTCCCGATTTTATCATTTTTTAAGGAGAGCCAAAACTGAATAAATACGATCAATATGCCCGCGGAGACCAGGCTCCCAGAGATTTTCTGTTTCTCACTCTTTCATTTGATTATGTCCGCAGCTCCAGGCTTAACTTGCCCGCAAAAAAACCGAAAACTTTCCGGGTCAAATAATTTTATTTTTTAAAGGCATCAACGGCGGCGGGCCCTGCGCGAACCCAGAATTCCGCCCTGCAGGAAAAGCCCGGCCCCCAGCACAAACCCGAAGTTATACCAGTTGCCGTTGTTGTGCACCTCATAAATTCTGATGTTCTTGGAAAATAGCGAAATAATAAAAGTTACCGGAGATATAAAGCCATGCCACAGCCCCTTCCAGAACCCGGCTACTTTTCCTTTAGCGTTCGGAGTTTTCTCCAGAGTGTTTGGGCCCGGAGCACAGCTGGCCAGAAACAGAAACAAGAACAACACCAGAATGGAAGCTACCATAATCTTATTTTTCATATGCCCTCCTTCGGACAAGCCTTACTATACCTTAAATAGACTCCTATCTGTCAAGATTTCCCATTCTTCTGGGTTGGCACACGGTATCCAGTCAAAGGGCAGTAGCTGGAAGGGGCGGGGTGGAAAGCCGGCTTTATGGATTGATGTTGAGCAAGTTCGGGCCGTTTTAAGATTGGCATCTTAAAAAGCAGGATGATTTCCAAATATCAGACCCGCAGTTTATATTAATCTGGCATAAAGTTTGCGTAATTTAAGTAGGGGTAAAAAATTGGTTGCTTATTATGGATAAAGGAGAGCAAGAAGTCTGTTATCTTAAAAGGACATCCTGTCCTGTTATATAATTAAATTGGATACAACGGAGGCCAAAATGAAAACAAAGCGTTTTCTCCTGACCGGCCTTTTCCTCTTGATAGCCCTGTTTCCAGGCTGTTTTACCCTGGGGCCCAGCCTTGATTTTAAATTCCTGGCTGACTACCAGAAAAACTCTGACGGAACAATAACTTTTACTCTGACCGTGCGAAATGAAAGCATGAAAGAAATAGAACTCGTTTCCACCACTTCCATGCTTTATGAGATTGAGGTTTATGAGAAACCTGGTCTGCTCATCTGGAACTGGTCCTATGATAAAGGTTTCTTAATGGTTTTAACCTCTATTATTTTGCAACCCGGGGAAGAAAAGGTTTTCCGCGAAACCTGGGATTTGCACTCCAACACTGGCCAGCCCGTTCCTCCAGGCACTTATCGGGTCAGAGCCTGTCTGGTTACCAAACCAGGTGCCAGCTACTCATTTGATTTGAATATCTGAGGTGGCAACTTAAACCAGGTTAACCGAGCAGATTGTTGGGCAGCTTTAAAAACCCCATTAAAAACTCCAAATATTTTTCTATTCTTCTTCATTCTCCGATTTAACTTCTCTCCTTAAAGCAATTTGAGCCAGCCAAAAATTCCAAATGTCAACTCTTACCAGAACTTTTTTGTTTTAATTGATAAAAACCAAGAAAAATTTAGAATAGAAATGGTAAAAATTAAAACGTCTGATTAACCATTAAATAAAAATAAGCAAAATTTAATTAGAGGAAACGGAAATGAAGATGACCAAATCAGCTGAAAGACATTCTTCAAGAAAATTCTCTAATTTTATTTTCTTCGCTTTTATTTTTGCAGCCCTCATAATCTTGGCCAGCACTGATAGCTTTTCTCAGACGCCGGAAGAGGAGCGGTACGTTCCAGAAACTGACCCGCTGGTTCTGAAAAAGCTGGAAGCCTGGCAGGACCTGAAGTTTGGTTTGCTCATGCACTGGGGACCTTACAGTCAGTGGGGCATTGTGGAATCCTGGTCCATCTGTCCGGAAGATGAAGGCTGGTGTCGCCGCAGCCTGGAAGATTATTACGAATACGTCAAAAAGTATGAAGGCCTGAAGAAAACCTTCAACCCGGTTAAATTCGACCCAACCACCTGGGCCAAAGCAGCCAAAGAAGCAGGTATGCGTTATGTGATTTTCACCACCAAACACCACGATGGCTTCTGCATGTTTGATACCAAGTACACTGACTACAAAATCACGGACCCGGAATGTCCTTTTAGTTCTAACCCCAGAGCCAACGTTACCAGAGAAATTTTTGAAGCTTTCAGAAAAGAAGGTTTCTGGGTGGGCGCCTATTTTTCCAAGCCAGACTGGCATTCGCCCTACTACTGGTGGCCCAACTTTCCGCCCCGCGACCGCAACGTTAATTACGACCCGGAAACCTACCCCGAGCGCTGGGAAAAATTTGTGGAATACACCCACAACCAGATTCTGGAACTGATGAGCGATTACGGCCGGGTTGATATCCTGTGGCTGGATGGTGGGTGGGTGTCTAAAAAATCAAAAGAAGAACTCCAGAATTACTACGAGCACCGACTCCGGGAAAGCAAATCCGGCTACCTGAAGAGTCAGGTCATCAACCAGGACATCCGGATGGATGAGCTGGTGGCCAGATGCCGGCAGAAGCAGCCCGGTCTGATTGTCGTGGACCGCGCCGTTCCGGGTAAAAACCAGAATTACCTGACGCCGGAAAACGTGGTGCCCGACCATGCTCTTCCCTACCCCTGGGAATCCTGCATTATCTCTGGCGGTGGCTGGTCCTTTACACCCAAGGCTAAATACATGAGTGGCCGCCGGGCCATTCATCTTCTGGTGGACATCGTGGCTAAAGGCGGGAACCTTCTGCTCAACATTGCCCCCGGACCAGACGGCACCTGGCAGCCGGGAGCCTACGGCCTGCTCAAGGAATACGCAGCCTGGATGAAAATTAACAGCCAGGCCATTTACGACAGCCGGCCCTTCCACCCATATAAAGAAGGCAAGGTTTGTTTTACCAGGGGGAAAAACGGCTCGGTTTATATCATCTACCTGGCTGACGAGGGTCAAACCATACCAGAAAAAATCAAGATTGAGTCATTCAAGCCAGGACCAGGAAGCCGTCTCTCGCTTCTTGGCAGTTCGCAGAAAATATCCTGGAAGCCAGCCGGACCGGGTTTTGAAATTTCTGTGCCACCGGTCCTCCGTCGTAATCCGCCCTGTAAATACGCCTGGGTCTTCCAGCTTGCCGCCTCTGGTCTATGATTTGACAAAACCGGCTGCGCTTCCTATTTTTTAATTAAGGGAAAGAAGGGGCCTGGCCAGGACATCAAGGCTCTAATGCTTCTTCTATTTCCCGCGCCCCTTCTTATTCCCCGGGAAGGAGGTAAAAATGAGAAGGGGTAGAAAAGGGTATCTGGGCCTTCTTTCCCTTATCAGTTTTGCTCTTCTGACCAGCTATTCTTTCGGGGCAGTTTTCACCTTCGGAGAAACGGCTATCAAACTTCCGGCCGGCTGTCAGGTGGAAAATAAGCCCGGGTTGATAATTTTCCACCTGGAGGAGGGGCGGCTGGAAATCATCCCTGAAGCCGACAACCTGAAAATCAGAACCTATGATAAGAACGGCAAGCTGGTCTATACTGGAACTCAGGGCAGGATTTTTGCCGAATGCCAGCCGGAACAATTCCAGAAACTCAAGGTCACAGATGCCGATTACCGCTTCATAAGGTTTGCAGCCGGAAAACCTGAACCCGACCCGGCTGGCAGGGGTGTCCTGATTCCCAAAGGCAGCAAAATAGAAAAAGCTGGAGAAGACCTATACCGCTTCCACCTGGACAACGGCGAGACCATTTCTTTTAAATGCAAATCAACAGGCGACGACAAGATGGGCGATTGCACCAGGTACACCAAAGACGGCAAGATCATGTACACCAGAACCAAGGTTAAACTCTGCCGGATGACTTCCCTGGAGGAATTGAAGGCGCTGTCTTCCACCCTGACTTCAGAGCGCTGGGTTCAGTTTGTAACTGAGGCCAGGAGCTGAAGGTCCAGAGGCGCTCGGGACCGGGACAGGTAAAACAAAGACAGAATTTTTGTCCACGTAGCTGGACACGGGGAAAAAAGGGGGGTTAAAAGGACTGAGACTACAGCCACCCGCTCAAGATTAAAGAAGGCCAAGATGCACCGGCAGCCATATCCGCCTTACACCTGCCTTTTTTTCTGTGTGGAGAATCCGCTATCCCGGGGATAGTTTCTCGGCCTCAGCTTCCGACCCGGGGAATCTTTCCTGGTCTAAACCCACCTTATCTTCCAGAATCAGTCCTCTCTTCGCTCCAGGCTTTTCTGTTAACGAGCTTCACTTCCTGACAAGGGGCTTCTGGTATTATTTAGCGCCCAGGGGCTGCCATTCCCCGTAGGATTCTTCAGCCACCCGACACTTGCCTTCTGAAGTCCAGGTGAAGCCATAATTATAACCGAACCAAAGATACTTATCTCCGCCACCATTTTCCGTGGTGATGACATAACGGGCGGCCACGTTGCCGATGCCCAGAGCCCGGCCACCCGGTGTTTCCACATCTCCTTTGTTGGCATCAAAGGGAATCCAACCATAGGGCGGGAGATAAATCTCGTTCCAGCGGTGGAAGACATCGTCAAAGCTGGCCTCATCCCCCCGCAGGCTGACCGTGCCCACGTAGCGGGCCGGCACCCCCAACGCCCGGCAGAGAGCTATCAACGAGTAGGTATACTCCGAGCAGGAAGCGGTCCCGCGGCGCAAAACGGTTGGGGCCGGGTTCCAGCCACCGACCGGCTTGAGGTTATAGCTGAGGTGGTCGATGAGATACTCATAAATCTTCCGGGCAATCCAGTATGGATTTTTTTCGTGGCCGGCTATTTTTCTGGCCAGGTCCTGGATGAAAGGATCATTGATACAATACTTGTCCCCATCCACCAGGTATTTTTTCTTGATGTCTTCCGGAATCTGGTCCAGTCCGCCAACCCGGTCCGGGTAGATGAAATATTCCACGGCATATATCCTGGCTTTAACCGACCAGCCGGGCTGAACAACGGCCGGCGCCTTGAGGTTGCGGAAATTAAAATGAGCGACCTTCTGCCCCCAGGCATCGGTAATCATCTCGGCCGGCTTCTGCAGGAATTCTACCGGCCCCAGAAGCTTCTGATTGTCGCGGTCGGCCGGCAGGGGCAGATAAATATCAAGACTGGTGACTACCCCGGGTCCGTAGTTGCGGAATTCTTTGATAAAGCGTAGTTCAACTTCTTTTTCATCCCAGAGAGTCATGATATCGCTGTCAAAAACTCTGACCTGGTAGAGCTCGTCATTCTCGTAATCCACATTCCACAGGTGCTGCCCGTCAAAAGCCAGTCCGGCTGGCCAGGGTCCGTAAGAACGAAGCGAGGACAGGCACCAGCCGCTGGCCGGGTCCACCAGGAAAATCCGGTCCATGGCCCGGTCGGTAACCCAGAGATACTTACCGTCGAATTCCAGGCCGGCTGGCTCAGCCCCGGGAGCTGCAAACTGCTGGATCATCATCCCGTCAACCGGTGAGCACCGGATTATGGTTTTGTTGCGGACATCAGTCAGCCACAGGTCTTTTCCGTCCCAGGCCAAATCGCGCGGCCGGTCACTGTTAGACTCCAGAGCTTTGAGCACGGCTCCGGTCTCCGGGTCCAGGCAATAGACCAGCCTTTCAGCGGAATCCACGTGCCAGAGATACCGGCCGTCCCAGGCCAGGCCCTCCGGATGGTAGCCTGGTGTGTCGAAGGACTTCACCACCTGGCCCGAGGCCGGGTCTAATTTGAAAATTTTATCCAGCCGGCTGTCAGCTAACCAGAGAAATTTTCCATCGTAAGCCAATCCTGTTGGACACGGCCCCGGAGTCTTAATAGTTTTAACCACCTCTCCCACCCTGGCCCAGGCCAGGGAAAAGAGAAGAAGAACGGCCGCTAACAGTGAAAGAATTCTTTTCATTTTGTCCCTCCTTTCCCGAAACCAAAATTATTTCATTATTTACCTTATATTATATTCAATCTGAATACATTTTGTTTTAGCCAGCGCCGCCTCTGGCGGAAGTCGGGCAGATGCCCGGCCACCAAATTCCAGAAGGCCCGGGAATGATTCTTCTCCCGGGTATGAGCCAGTTCGTGGATGATGACGTAATCGATGATTTCAGGCGGGGCCAGGATCAATCTCCAGGTCAGGCTGATAGTTCCCTTAGCTGAACAGGAGCCCCAGCGGGTTCGGGCTGAAGACAGGCGAAATTTTTTAAAGTTGAACCCGTTCAGCCTGGCCAGCTGCTCCAGGCGCCGCCTGAGGTAGGCTCTGGCCAGTTTCCGGTAGAGTTTCTGGAACAATTCTTTTCCTCTACCCTGACAACCTGCAGACAGGATAAAGGACCGGCCAGTAAAGGCCAGGGCAGGTTTGGGCTGCGGGCTTAATATCAGAGGAAATTCTTGACCCAGATACAGAAATTTTTCTCCAGCCATAAAGCATTTGGGCCTATTTTTTTGCCGCCTTTGTTCCATCTCCGCTAATTTTTTTTCAACCCATCTTTGATGCCTGCGAATCACTGCCTTAATTTCTGATTCTGGAAGGTATAAGGGAGCCCGGACCACCAACTCCCCCTCTTCATTTATCTCCAGCCCCACCGTCCTTCTTCTGGACCTGATTATTTTGGTCATATTTAAGACACCTTCGGGTAATCCACTCTTAAAGTCTTTAAGATACGGCTAACAGAATACAAAAAATTCAAGATAAAGAAAAATAATTGCAAGTGTGTTAAATTACAGACGGTTCAGGCCGCCTGGTAACAATCCGGGAAAAATCGAGTGTAATATTTATCTATAAACCCGATCGAAATGTACGGGGCACTAATTAATGAGTTTTCTTAATTCTTTTTTTGCAGTATTTTTTAGCTCGAACAGAGCCAGGTCCCCGAGCCTTTTTCGTGAGGCAACGAATCGTTTTCGTATAGATTTTAAGTGAGGCAATTCGGGGGTTTGACAGTCCAGAAGGCGTTAAATTATAATCTGGAAGAACAAAAATGGGCGACCCGGCTTTTAAGCCATCAGCCCATTCAGAAAGAGGCTGGGGTGAATTTCTGGTTTGATTCAGATAAACAAAGAGAGAAATGAGAAAAAATCTGTTCTTAATCAGATTAAGCCAGTGGCGGCTTGGCAACCTGAAACCATTAAGACTCCGGTCCGCGCTGGTCATAAGCTGTCTGCTGCTCTTGTGGTTGGCCGCCGGCTGTTCTCTGGAAAAGATGGCTCTGAAAAAAGCGGCCGGAATGCTCACCTCATCTTCATCCGGCAATGTTTTTACCAGCGATGATGACCCCGAGCTAATAGCCGGGGCCCTGCCTTTCGCCATCAAATTTTACGAATCGCTGCTGGCTTCCCTGCCTGAACACCAGGGTCTTCGCCTGCGAACCGGCAGTCTTTACATCATGTATGCCAACGCCTTCATTCAGACTCCGGCTGATATGACTCCGCTCTCCGAAATTGAGAGCCGGCAGGCCATGCTGGCCAGAGCCAAGAAACTTTACCTGCGGGGCCGGGATATTCTTCTGGATGGTCTGGAAAAGAAAAATCCCAGGTTAAGGGAAGAATTAAAAGCCCGGCAGTTCCAAAAAGCTCTGGCGCCTTTTGGTAGACAGGATATTGATTTTCTCTACTGGGCAGCAGCCGGCTGGGTGGCTGCTTATTCCATCGATCCTTTTGATATGTCCATCGGGCTAACCCTGCCCGAAGCCGCCGCCCTGATGAACCGAGTGCTGGAGCTGGAACCTAATTATTCTCACGGGGCAGTCCATAATTTTTATATTCTCTATTACGGCTCTTTGCCCGAATCCATGGGCGGAGATGACAACAAAGCTCTGGAGCACTTCAAAAAAGCCGAGGCTGTCTGTGCCGGCCGAGACACCAGCTACCTGCTTTCTCTGGCCACGGCCGTGTCTGTCAAGCACCAGAACCGCGAGGAATTCATAAACCTGCTTAAAAAAGTCCTGGCCTTTGACCTGAACCAGGCTCCGGACAACCGCTTGGTTAACGTCCTCAACAAGCGAAAAGCGGCCTGGCTTCTGGAACATGTGGATGATTTCTTCCTGCCTCCCGAAGATAACAAAGACCACCCCGGAAACGATGAGGGAAAATATGAGAGATAGAACCCGGCTAATTGCCCCGTTGGTTGCTTTATGCCTTTTCTGTCTCGGCACCGTTCAAGTGCGGGCAGCCATAGAAATCAAAATCGGCAGCGTGGCCCCGGAGCGTTCACCCTGGCACACTGCTTTGCTCAAGATGGCCAGAGACTGGGAAACCATCAGCGGCGGGCAGGTTAAAGTGCGAGTTTACCCCGGCGGCATCGCTGGCAGCGAGCTGGATATGATCAGAAAAATCAGACTGGGAGTGCTGCAGGGGGCGGTTCTGACCAACATGGGAATGATGCGGATTGAAAAGTCGGTGCTGGTTTTCAACCTTCCTTTTGTTTTCAGCTCAGATGAAGAATTCAACTATGTTTTTTCCAGACTGAAGCCGGTCTTTGAAGCCAGAGTGGAAGAGAGCGGATTCAAAGTAGTTCAGTGGACCCAGTCGGGCTGGGTCTATTTTTTCACCAAGGGCCCGGTGTTTTATCCGGACGACCTTAAAAAATACAAGATTTCCATAACCAAGGATGACCCGGAGCTGGAACAGGTCTGGGAAAAGATGGGCTATAAAGTCGTCCCCCAGGATACCAAGGATATGATGATCGGCCTGGAAAGCGGTATGATCTCGGCCCTTTATCTTCCGGCGGTCATGGCTGCTTCCGGCCAGTATTTCGCCCTCGCTTCTCATATGCTGGCGCCTAAACTGGCCCCCCTGGTTGGCGGCCTGATCCTCAGCCGCAGGACCTGGGAACAGATACCTGAAAGCTTCAGACCGGCCATGCTGGAGGCTGCCGACCGTCAGGCTAAGGTTCTTTCTGAAGAAATAATAAATCTGGAAGCAGAGGCTCTGAAGGCCATGAAGGACCACGGACTGGTCATTAATCAGCCCTCCGAAGAAGCTATGGCTATGTGGCGCGAAGCCTCTTCCCGGGCCATCAACTCGCTGTTAGGACGGGTAATTCCGGCTGATGTTTATCAAAAGACATTGGACTTAATCCGGGAGTACAGGACCGGCAGTGAAAAATAGACTGCTGATTTATTTTTTCCGACTGGAAGACATCGTTGTTAACTTCATATTATTAGCAGTTGCCTTTCTTCTCTCTTTTGAAATCATTGCCCGGAATTTCTTCCATACCGGCATCCGGAATTCCACTCTTTATGTGCAGCATCTTATCCTGGCTGTGACCTTTCTGGCCGGGGCCATAACTTCGCGGCAGAAAAAACACCTGACCCTGGCCGCCAAACTACCTGTTAGAGAACCAGCCGCCACCGTTATTACCACCGCCGTTCAAATAATTTCAGCCGCTTTTACTCTGGCCTTTGCCGCCAGCGCTTTTTCTTTTGCCCTGAACGCTTTCTCACCCGGGGAAAGGGTTGGGTTCATACCCAAGCGGCTCATCGGGTACCTGATGGCTCTTGGTTTTACCATCATGGCCGGGCGTTTTATAACCGGGATGGAGTCAAAGAAAAGGCGCTTTCTCTGGTTCTTATTAGCTTTGCTTTTGGCTGTTCTGTTATCATGGGGACCGCTCAGCGGGGCGCTTTCCAGCCTGCTGGGACATGAGCCCGGCGCTATCCGGATACTGAAGGCTCCTGCTCAGGCTGTTCTGCTCTGGCTTTCCCAGCCTTTAATCATAATTCTTATCGGACTGGCTTTCTTCGGAATGCCGGTTTATGTGGTGCTCGGCGGCATCGGCCTGCTGCTGGTGGCCAGGGCTGGCTTACCTTTAGAAATTGTGGCCAACCAGGCTTATACCGTTCTAACAGATTATTCCATACCGGCTATTCCTCTTTTTGCCGCCGCTGGTTTTTTCCTTTCCGAAAGTAAGGCAGGCGAAAGGCTGGTGGAGTTCTTCCGGGATGTCGTGGGCTGGCTGCCAGGCGGTCTGACCATCGTCACCGTCCTGGTCTGCGCTTTTTTCACCACCTTCACCGGGGGTTCAGGCATCACCATCATCGCCCTGGGCGGCCTGCTGCTTCAAATCCTGATGCAGGCCGGTTACAACAAGAAGTTCAGCGTTGGCTTGCTGACCTCCTCGGGCAGCGTCGGTCTGCTTTTTCCACCCAGCCTGCCCATTATAATCTACGGCGTAACTGCCGGCATCAGCATCAAGGACATGTTCCGCGGGGGAATTATCCCCGGGGCCATTCTGGTGGCCGCCACCATCGGTGGGGCTATTATTTTCTCGTCCGGGACCAAGATTGAGCAGCCGCCATTCCGCCTCCGACAGGCTCTCCGTTCTTTCAAAAAAGGGCTGGGCGAAATCTTGCTGCCGTTTTTGATTATAGGTCTTTATTTTGGGGGAATAACCAACCTTCAGGAAAGTGCGGCTGTAGCTCTGGTCTACGCCTTCCTGCTGGAAACTGTTATCCACCGTGAACTGAAATTAAAAGACCTGCCGCGGGTTATGACTGCCTGCGTGACCGTCTTTGGCGGGGTGCTGGTCATTCTGGCCGTGGTCAACAGCCTCTCTTACTACATAATTGATACCCAGTTTCCCCAGCGGTTGAGCGCCTGGCTGGGAGCAGCCATTTCTTCCCGCTATCTTTTTCTGCTGTTGCTCAACCTGGCTCTTCTGGTTGTCGGCTGCTTCATGGATATCTATTCAGCCATCCTGGTCGTAGTCCCGCTGATTGTGCCCCTGGCCGGAGTTTTTAACATCCACCCGGTTCATCTCGGAGTGATCTTCCTGGCCAACCTGGAACTGGGCTACCTGACCCCGCCCGTGGGGCTTAACCTTTTTCTGGCTTCCTACCGTTTCAACGAACCCATGGGCCGGGTTTACAGAGACGTGCTCGGTTTTATGCTTCTCCGCCTGGTTGCCGTGCTGTTGATTACCTATGTGCCCTTCCTGGCTACGGCCCTGCTCTGAGCGGCAGTCAACTTCGTCAGGAATTATTGCGGCTTCCATCTTTTTTCCGTTTTTTCCGGGCTGCCAGTTTTTCTGGATCGGTACGGACCCGGGCAGAAAGCCCCCAAAAATTAACTAAAATGAAAATATGATAAGGGGCATTCCAAGAAATTTAGCCTGAGGCCCGGGCTTTTCAATTACCTTTTCGATCACGGCCATTAGCTCATAAGCTTTAGATTAAAAAAATCAGAAACGGGACAGCATTGCCTAACCGGGTTCTTTCTCCGATGGTGACAGGCCGGGATGAAGGCAGCCCTGGACAACAAAGGGCTGGCAGGCCTGGCGGCTGGTTGCCTCTCCTGCCCGCTTCTGAAGTCAGGAGGCAACGGTTTTTCTATTGACTCGGTGGCCACAAGTTAATAAATTAAAAAAGCCTGAATTTCAGCCGGGAGGAGCCAGATGACCAGAACAGCCAGGAGAAACTATTACCTGGTCTTTCTTATCTTTCTGACCTTCTTTGTTATTTCCTTCCTGACCAACATCATGGGGCCGCTCATACCCGACATCATCCAGAGTTTCAATTTAAGCCTGGCCCTGGCCGGTTTTCTGCCCTTCTCTTTCTTCATTGCCTATGGCGTTATGTCCATTCCGGCTGGTTTCCTGGTGGAAAAGTACCGGGAAAAGGCGGCCATGCTGCTGGCCTTTACCGTGGCTTTCAGCGGGGCCCTGCTCTTTGCCCTGATTCCCAACTATCTGGTCGCCACCCTGTCGCTGTTCCTAATCGGCCTGGGGATGGCCATCCTGCAGGTGGCCATCAATCCCCTGCTCCGGGTCTCGGGTGGGGAAGAGCACTTCGCCTTCAATTCGGTTATGGCCCAGCTAATTTTTGGCGGGGCTTCCTTCCTCAGCCCCCGTCTTTATTCTTACCTGGTAACCAACCTGCCGGTTCAGGATAAGCACAACCTGCTGCTGGACAGCCTGCGCCAGCTGGTTCCGGGCAACTTGCCCTGGGTTTCTCTCTACTGGGTTTTTACCCTGACCACGGTCCTGATGCTCATGGTGATCGGCCTGTCCCGGTTCCCCCGCGTGGAACTTAAAGAAGAAGAGAAAGTCGGCACCTGGGGCCTGTACAAAATTCTATTCAGGAAAAAAATTGTCCTGCTCTACTTCCTGGGGATCATGGCCTACGTCGGCACCGAACAGGGCGTGGCCAACTGGATTTCCCAGTTCCTGAAGACTTACCATGGTCTTGACCCCCAGACGGTCGGGGCCCGGGCAGTTTCCTATTTCTGGGGACTGATGACTGTCGGCTGCCTTCTCGGCCTGCTGCTTCTCAAGCTGGTGGACAGCCGCAAAGTACTGGTGGCCTTCTCTCTGGCCGCCCTTATCCTGCTGACGCTGGCTCTGTTCGGCCCGGCCCAAGTAGCCCGCTGGGCCTTCCCCCTGATGGGTTTTGCCGCCTCGGTCATGTGGTCAATCATCTTTTCTCTGGCTTTGAATTCGGTTGAGGCCTACCACGGGGCCTTTTCCGGGATACTCTGCACCGGGATAATCGGCGGGGCCCTGGTGCCACTGCTGATCGGCTGGCTGGGAGACCTGGTCGGCCTGCGCCAGGGAATGTTCGTAATCTACTTTACCCTCGGCTATATTCTGAGCATCGGCCTCTGGGCCCGGCCCCTCATCAGCAACGAGACCATCCAGATGAGAAAGAACAAGAAAAAGGCGGCTGAGGCAGCCGGTTTATGTTAAATAATGAAATAATCTGGAGGGATAATGGCGCTGATTGGTGTGGACCTCGGCGGTAGCAACGTCCGGGCCGGGCTGGTTGAGTCCGACCGGGTGGTAAAAATTGCGGTCAGAGAAGTCCGCAGCCAGGGCTCGGCCGAAGAGGTCCTGTCCGACCTGCGCGCCGTCCTGGAATCGGTCCTGTCGCCCGGAGTTGAGGGTATCGGCCTCGGTGTCCCCAGCGTGGTTGACCCGGCCAGCGGCACTATTTATGACGTCCAGAATATTCCGGCCTGGAAAGAAGTCCCGCTCAAGACCATTCTGGAGGCCGAATACCGGCTGCCGGTTTATGTCGACAACGATGCCAACTGCTTTGCCGTCGGAGAAAAATATTTCGGCCTGGGGAAGCCCTACCGGAACCTGGTGGGGTTGATTGTGGGCACGGGCCTGGGCGCCGGGATTATTGCTAACGGCCACCTTTACTCCGGCACCAGTTGCGGGGCCGGGGAGTTCGGGATGCTCCCCTACCTCGATTCCAATTTTGAACGCTACGCCTCAGGGCAATTTTTCCTGAAATCTTACGGCCGCTCCGGAAAAGAATTTTATGAGCTGGCCAGAGCCGGAGATTCAGAAGCTAAAAAAATTTTTGAAGAATTTGGCCACCATCTGGGTGAAGCCCTTAAAGCCATTATGTACGCGGTTGACCCCGAAGCCATCATCCTGGGAGGCTCGGTCAGCCGGGCCTATGAATTTTTTCAGGAATCAATGTGGCAAACCGTTTCCAGCCTGGCTTATTCCATCGCCGTGAAAAGAATCAAGATTATGCCCTCGACCACCGAGAATATTGCCATTCTGGGGGCGGCCGCCCTCTACCTGGATAGCCGCGGCCAATGAATTCTTTATCTACAATTTTGAGGCCGCCGCTTTCCCTGTAATTAATCCAAAATCAATCGGCTTTCCAGACCTGATAATACCCGGCGCAACAATTTCTCTGACTCCTGGCCCCGGGCTACCAGCAAGAAAATATCCAGTCCGTTGGCAATAGCCACTGCTGACTTATCCGGCGAAACGAGCAGTGGCCGCTTCTTCCCCCAGACCGTTATATAATCCAATTTCCCGCCGTTTACCTCTTTTTTCAGCCTGTCAACCAGATAATTCCCTGGTCTGGCAGCCGGGAACCAGCTTTCCTGGGTCAGACTGACGGTCTGCCCGGCCGGCCCTTTTAAGGTCAGCAGGGTTCTATCCGGCCAGACTTTGTCCAGTTCGGCCCAGGCAAAACCGGCCGGCGCCCTGAGGCCCAGCTGTAACCCGTAATTCCAGTAACGGCCGTCTTTAACTTCATAAAGCGGCTGTCCGTCGGGTACCCTGAACTTCCGCCCCTGGAAACTATACTCCAGAATATCAATTGTCACATAACCGAACAATCTCTGAGCCGAAATCAGGCTTTCACCAGGTCCGGTTTCCAGGCTGCTCCGGGCCACGACCAGCCGGGCCGGGTCGGCTGCTCCTGGCGAGGGTAAAGCCGCATCCAGCGGCAGCCATCGTCCGTCGAGCCAGGCTTCCACCCAGGCATGTCCACCCCAGACTCCGTTGACGTAGGCCAGCCCCATCAGGTAGCGGGCAGGAATTCCGGCAGCTCTCAGCAGAGCCGTCAGCAGCGAAGCATAGCCAGCACAGGTAGCCTTTTTATCCCGTATGACTTCTGAAGCCGGGGCAAAAACAAACCCGGGGTCAAAAGTCAGGTTCCGGCTGACCCAGTCTCTGAGTTTCAGGGCCTTCTTAAAAACGTCCTTTTCAGAACCGGCCACTCTGGCCGCTACCCTTTCTATTTCGGGCTGCCTGAAATCAATATAGGTGCTGGCTTCAAGATATGGCTTAAGTTGGGCAGCCGGGACCCGGTTAGCCGGCTCGCCTTTAAGCGGCTGGCGGCTGAGCTCCATTACCAGTGTTCGGTCGTCTTTTTCCAGAATCTTCTGGTATTCATTCTCGAGCTCCGGCCAGCCCAGCTCCGGTTTCCGATGCCGCAGCCGGATGACCACTCTCTCCAGCTGCCGGGCCTGGGGCAGCCGAACGTTGGCAGTTATCAGGGTGGAGGTAAAGAACTGCTCCTGGCCTCTGGCCAGGGCCAGGGCTTCCATTACTTCCTGTTCACTGCTGAGACAGGTCACCAGTTCCCCCAGGGGCGAGGATTCCACCGCCCTGACCTCATTACCTTCCGCATCCAGCCAGACCTCCCTGGTGGAAACCAGCGGAGACAGCCGGTCCAGGACCTTCCGGGCTTTAATCTTTAGCCGGCCGCAGTCCACCTCCTCCTCGCCCACCAGGGTCCTTTCTCCTGAAACCACCTGCGACAATTCGGCCATGATAGTGCGGTATTCAACTTTATCGCCCGGGTTTTTCAATTTTTCTAAAGTCAGCCGGCCGATGCCTACCGGGCCCAGGAGTTGACCGGTGTAAGGAACAGATTTCTGGAACGTCTGGCCGCCGCTCACGGTCCTGATTTCTGCCCGGTCCTCCTTAATTTCTATCTCGATTCTGACCCGGGAGGAAGCCAGCACCTGTTCAGAAATAATTTTCTGGAGGAGCCCGTCTTCGGTTTCCAGGTGCTCATAATTTACTGACATCTCCACCTTCTGGCCCAGTCGCTTGAGAACGATTTTCGATTCAGTAATTGACTTCCATTGCCAGCGGCCGCCCTGCTGCACCCTGGCTCCAGTTTCTTTTATGTACCCGACGGTTTCCTGACCAAGGCGAATGCTGTACCAGCGGGTCGAGCTTTCAGGGCTGGCCGGCAAGTTCTGCTGGCCATGGGCCAGCGGTCGGCCGGGCCAGAGACTGAGCAGCAGGCTGAGCCCCAGACCGCAAACAATTGACCGGTCGAGTTGCGTTCTTTTCCTTGCCTTAAGACATCCTTCAACCCGGTTCATTTTCTCACCTGTCCTTACCTGACTTCATTATTATCCCTCGCCCGGCCTTACCCTTTTAACCGCAATCGGCGGCCGGCTTATTAATTCTAACCCAACCCGCCTCTTTTTTTCTAAATAAAATATCCGCAAAGCTATTGCCCGGAGCTGGCCTCTATGCTATAAGCAAGAAAAATGACGAGGGCCGAGTGGTGAGGTGAAAGGTCTCTTAATAGTTTTTTACGTCATCGTTCAGATTGTCATCGGTCTTTACCTGTCCAGGAAAATCAAGAACGAAGCTGACTATTTTGTTGGCGGCCGCCGGGTGTCCTTTTTCCTGGTGTCCTTCTCGCTTTTTGCCACCTGGTTCGGGGCTGAAACCTGCCTCGGCTCCTCAGGCGCCGTCTACGAAAACGGCCTTTCGGGCAGCCGGGCTGACCCTTTCGGTTTCAGCCTGTGCCTGTTCTTGATGGGCTTTCTGCTGGCGGCCAGGCTCCGGCGGAAGAATTACCTGACCCTGGCCGATTTCATCAAGGACCGTTATGGCCGGCTGGCAGAAAGGCTGGTGGTCTGGGTGATGATTCCTTCCTCCATCATCTGGGGCGCGGCCCAGCTCCGGGCCTTCGGCCAGATTCTTTCGGTTTCCACCGCCCTGCCCCTAGACCTCATGATCTGTTTCTCCGCTCTGCTGGTCATCACCTACACAGTGCTCGGCGGACTCCTCGGAGATATTTACACCGACCTGGTCCAGGGATTAATAGTGGTTTTCAGCCTGGTAGTCCTGGCGGTCGTAGTGCTGACCAGGATTCCCGACCTTCAGTCCATCATCCAGCAAATGCCGGCTGACCGCTGGAAAATCCTGGGAGTGGGCGAGTCCCTGTGGGAGAGAATTGACCGCTGGGCGGTTCCGGTCCTGGGCTCCCTGGTGGTGCAGGAAGCCATCTCCCGCTTCCTGGCTGCCAGAAATCCGAAAGAAGCAGTCCGGGCCTGCCATACCGCCGGGGGCATTTATTTTTTCACCGGTCTCATTCCACTCTTCCTGGGCTTCATCGGACCCTGGTTGCTGCCCGGGCTGGCTGACCGGGAACAGTTCCTGGTCGTTCTTTCTCACCAATACCTGCCCGGTATTCTGGCGGTCATTTTCCTGGGAGCCCTGATTTCGGCCATCCTGTCGACCGTGGACAGTATTCTATTAGCCTGTGCCGCCCTTTTTTCTCATAACTTTCTGCTGCCGATTCTCGGTATCAAGAAGGAGAAAACCAAGGTCCTGGTAGGTCGGGGGGCAGTAATAGCCACCGGCCTCATCGCTCTGATTATTGCCCTGTCCGGGAACCGGATTTATGACCTGGTGCTGCTGGCCGCCGCCTTCGGGACGGCCGGGGTCCTGGTGATAACACTTTTCGGTCTGTATTCCCGCCTCAACAGCCAGAAAGCCGCCCTGCTGACCCTGGCTGGAGGTCTGGTCCTGACACCGGTGTTTCAGCTGGTGCTGAAACTGAAAGCCCCTTTTCTGCTGTCGGTTTTGAGCTGTGTGGTGATATTTATCCTGGTTGCCGGGCTGTCCGGAAAAAAACTGCCGGGGTTTGATTCATCGCCATAGCTGGAGTAGTTCAGACTGCACTCAGAACACCAGCAGCGATACCCGGTAAATAGCAGCCGCAATCAGGGCTGACATGGGAATGGTCAGAACCCAGGCCCAGATAATCCTTAAAGTCACCTGCCACTTGACCGAGGAAACGCTTCTGGCCGCTCCCACCCCGGTCACCGCTCCAGTAATAACGTGGGTGGTTGAAACCGGAATGCCCAGGTGCGTAGCCAGAAAGATGCTGATGGCACTGGCGGTTTCAGCGCAGAAACCGTCGATGGGCCTCAGGCGGACGATTTTCTGGCCCATGGTTTTAATTACCCGCCAGCCGCCGCTCAGGGTACCCAGGGCAATGGCCGAATAAGCTGACAGCACTACCCAGAGCGGGATGTGGAAAGTTTTCATATGGCCTGAGGTAAAAATCAGGCTGGCGATGATGCCCATCGTCTTCTGAGCGTCGTTGCCGCCATGACCCAGGCTGTAGAGGGCTGCGGATAATAGCTGCAGCCTTCGTGACCAGAGGTTTATCCGCCGTAACGGCTGTTTTCTCACCAGCCAGGTGGTAAAAATCATCAGCAGATTGCCCAGGACCATTCCGAGCAGAGGTGCAATAAAAATAAAAGAACCGACTTTTATCCAGCCCTTGACGATCACCACCCCGAAGCCAGCCTTGGCTACGGCCGCTCCCAGATAACCACCGATGAGAGCATGGGAAGCGCTGGCCGGTATACCCCAATAGACGGTCAGAATATTCCAGATAATGGCACTGAGCAGACCGCAGAAAATGACGTGGGGGTTGACCACATTGATATCAATGAGGCCGACCCCGATGGTAGTGGCCACGTGAGTTCCGAAAAATAAAAAAGCAATGAAATTAAAAAAGGCCGCCCAGGCCACAGCCTGCCTGGGACTGAGGACCCTGGTGGAGACGACAGTGGCCACGGAGTTGGCCGCATCCTGCATGCCGTTAGTAAAATCGAAAAGAAGAGCGATGGCAATGATGATGACAATGAAGGAAAAACTCCAGCTGACCGGTTCCATCTTCAGCTGCTTTTAACCACGATACCCTCAACCGTGTTGGAGACGCGTTGATAGACGTCCATGATGGTTTCCAGGGTGAACAGGATATCTTTCCACTTCATGATGCTGACCGGGTCTTTTTCCTCGGTGAACAGCTGCTGCAGCGACTTGGCGTAGACCAGGTCCCCTTTATCCTCCAGCTCGTGGATGCTGCGAATCAGTTCGCCCACATACGGGGTATATTTTTGAGACTTGAAAATCTCGGCCACCAGCAGGTTTAATTTGCCTGTCGCTTCGCGGGCAAAATGAGCAAAATCGTCTATGAAATATTTTTTGTCCTTCAGGTTGTACAGATAGACGTTATGGATGGCATTTTCCACCAGGTCGATGATATCGTCAATTTCGTGCACCAGCTGGTAAATATCCTCACGGTCGAATGGAGTGATGAAACACTGGTTGAGAAGCTTGATAACTCCGTGGGCGATCTGGTCAGCCTTGTGCTCGATCTGCTTGGCTCTTTCCCAGTACTGGGCGGAAGAGTTAAAGTTCCTGGAGAAATCATAAAAAATTTCGGTTATTTCCGACAGACAGGAAGAAAGTTCTTCAAAATGCTTGGCAAAAGCCGGTTCCTTGGGCAAGAAGAATTTCATGATAATGGCTCTTAATAAAATTAGGCAATAATCTATATTAAAACCGGGAGAAATTCAACCCCGGAAGGAAGAATTTTCCAGGTTTGTGATTGACCCCCTGAACCAGGTATGTTATAAGGAATTCTTATTTTCTCCGGGAGGAATTGAATGTCCAGGTCGTTGTTCCGAACCAAGCCCATCCAGGAACTGCTGGCTGAAACCACCGAAGCCGGCCATACTCTGAAAAAGGCCCTCCGGGCCTGGGACTTAGTGGCCATCGGGATAGGTTGTATCATTGGGGTGGGAATTTTTGTTCTGCCAGGGGTCCAGGCCGCCCACCACTCCGGTCCGGGTATCATCCTGTCCTTTGCCATCGCCGCCCTGGCCTGTGCCTGTTCGGCCCTCTGTTACGCCGAACTGGCGGCCATGATTCCGGTTTCCGGCTCGGCTTATACCTATGGCTACGCCACCCTGGGCGAGCTGCCAGGCTGGATCATCGGCTGGGACCTGATACTGGAATACATGGTAGCCGCCGTCCTGGTCAGCACCGGCTGGTCGGCCTATTTTGTCAACCTGCTCAACAACCTGGGCCTTCATCTGCCCCAGAAGTTTGTGGCTTCCCCCTGGGACAAGACTCCGGGTATCATCAACATCCCGGCCATGCTCATAGTGCTGCTGCTCACCGCCCTGCTCATCCGCGGGGTCAAAGAAAGCTCCCGCACCAACATGATTATTGTCATCGTCAAAATCGCTGTTATTCTCTTCTTCATAGTTATGGCTGCTCCTCACGTCAACCCCGAAAACTGGAAGCCGTTCATGCCCTTTGGCTTCAAGGGAGTGATGACCTCGGCCGCCATCGTCTTTTTAGCCTTCGTTGGCTTTGATGCCGTCTCCACCGTGGCTGAAGAAACAGTCAATCCCCAGAAGGATATGCCCATAGGTATCATGGGTTCGCTGCTGGTGGCCACCATCCTGTACATGGCGGTTTCAGCCATCATGACCGGGGTGGTTTATTACACCAAGCTGGGAGTGGCCGACCCGGTGGCCCTGGTCTTAAACGAGCTCAACAAACCTCAGGCTTCCATGGTCATCAGCATCGGAGCCCTGGCCGGAATAACCTCGGTGCTGCTGGTCCTGCTGATGGGCCAGCCCAGGATCTTCTTCTCCATGAGCCGCGACGGACTGCTGCCCCAAACTTTTTCCCGTGTCCATCCCCGGTTTAAGACGCCCGTAACCACCACTGTGGTTACCGGTTTGGTGGTGGCCACGGCCGCCGGTTTTACCCCCATCAATGTTTCATCCGAGCTGGTGTCGATCGGGACACTGTTCGCTTTCATCATCGTCTGTTCCGGAGTTATCCTGCTGCGCTACAAGCGGCCTGATTACCGGCGGCCCTTCAAGGTGCCGATGTTCCCCTACCTCCCGGGGCTGGGGGCCCTGCTCTGTGCTTATCTGATGATAAGCCTGCCCCGTACCGCCTGGGAGAGATTCATCATCTGGCTGGCCATCGGACTGTCGATATTCTTCCTGTACGGCCGGCGCCACAGCCGCCTGGAAAAAGAAGCCCGGACCGACCAGCGGTGAGCAAGGCTCTGGCGTTTTCCCGGTTCTGTGGTAAAATAAGAAGCTGAATAGCGATAATTTTATTGCTCGCCTGGAGAGGGATTTATAATCCATTTTAAGTTAAAAGGTGTTGTTTTACATGAACAGAACGCTGCAGAGAATGCGCAACATCGGGATCAGTGCCCACATTGATTCCGGCAAGACCACGCTCACCGAGCGCATTCTCTATTACTGTAAAAAAATCCACCGCATCCACGAGGTCAAGGGCAAGGAGGGCGGCGGGGCCACCATGGACTACATGGAGCTGGAACGGGAACGTGGCATCACCATAACCTCGGCCACTACCAACGTCACCTGGAATGGCCATTCGATAAACATCATCGATACCCCGGGCCACGTGGATTTCACCATTGAGGTGGAAAGGTCTCTGCGGGTGCTGGACGGAGCCATCCTGGTTCTATGCTCGGTCGGCGGGGTCCAGTCCCAGACCCTGACCGTCGACAAGCAGCTTAAAAGATATAACGTCCCGACCATCGCTTTCATCAACAAGCTCGACCGCATCGGGGCCAATCCCTTCAAGGTTAAAGACCAGGTCAACGATAAGCTCGGCCGGCGGGCCGCCCTGCTCCAGGTTCCGGTGGGTCTGGAAGATAAATTCCAGGGCCTGGTGGACCTGGTTCGGATGAGAACCTACTATTTTGACGGGCCTAATGGGGAAATCGTCAGAGAAGAAGAAATTCCGCCAGAGCTGGAAGACCTGGCCTGGCAGTACCGGGAAGAACTGCTGGATACCGTCTCGCTCTTTTCGGATGAAGTCACTGAGGCCATCCTGGAAGGCCGGGTTAACGAAGACCTGCTGCTCCGGGCCATCAGGCAGGGCACCATAAGCCGGGAATTTACCCCGGTTCTGATGGGCTCAGCCTACCGCAACAAGGGCGTTCAACTTCTGCTGGAGGCCGTTGTAAATTATCTGCCCGACCCCTCGGAAGTAGAAAATATCGCCCTGGACCTGGACCAGGAGGAGAAGCCAATCAGCCTCAAGGCCGACCCTTCCCTACCCTGCGTCTCCTATGCTTTCAAGCTGGAAGAAGGGCCCTACGGCCAGCTAACCTACATCAGAATCTACCAGGGCAGTCTGAAAAAAAGCGATGAGCTTTTTAATACCCGGGCCCGCCAGCGATTCAAGGTGGGCCGGGTGGTCAGGATGCACGCCGACCACATGGAAGATATTGAAGGGGCCGAGGCCGGGGATATCGTGGCCCTGTTCGGGGTGGATTGCGCTTCGGGTGACACCATCTGTTCCCCGGGTTTGAACTACGCCATGACTTCCATCTACGTGCCGGAGCCGGTGATTTCCCTGGCTATCGAAGCAACCGATAAGCTCTCGGCTGACCGTCTGGCCCGCGCCCTCAACCGCTTCACCAAAGAGGATCCCACCTTTCGCATGTACATCGACCCCGAATCCAAGCAGACCATCATCCAGGGCATGGGCGAGCTTCATCTGGATGTTTACGTGGAAAGGATGAGGCGGGAATACCGGGTGGAAGTCATCACCGGGCGGCCGCAGGTGGCATACCGGGAAACAATTACTGCCCGGGCCGATTTTGATTATACCCACAAGAAACAAACCGGCGGGGCTGGACAGTTCGGCCGGGTCATCGGCTACCTTGAGCCTTTTGAAGGAAATTACGAATTTGTGAACGAAGTGAAAGGCGGGCACATTCCCAGGGAATTCATTCCTTCCTGCGACAAAGGTTTTCAGGCCATGCTGAAAAAAGGCCCGCTGGTCGGCAGCCCGATCATCGGACTGCGGGTAGTCCTGACCGACGGCCAGTTCCACCCGGTTGATTCTTCTGACATTGCCTTTCAGATGGCGGCCCAGGGCGCCTTCAAGCAGGCTTACAAGAAGGCCCGGCCGCAGATACTGGAACCGATCATGCGGGTGGTGGTGGAAACTCCTTCTGAATTCTCCGGCCAGGTCTTCGGCAGTCTGAACCAGCGCCGGGGAATAATTGTTAGCTCCATCGAAGACGGCACTTACTCCCGGATCGAGGCCGAGGTGCCGCTCAGCGAGATGTTCGGCTATTCCACCATCCTGCGTTCGATGACCCAGGGCAAAGCCGAATTCACCATGGAATTCTTGAAATACGGCCGGCTGCCAAACTTCCTGGCCGAACAACTGATGGAAGAACACCGGCAGCAACAGGAAGCCGGGCAGAAGAAATAGCCGGGACAGGAGAATAAGATGGTAAGAAAAACGCTTTCCGCCAGAAGCCCGATAAAGACCCTGGAAAAGAATATCAAAGGGGGCCTGGGACCCGGCCAGCTGGGAGTCTTCGCTTCAAGGAAAGGCGTGGGCAAGACCGCCTGTCTGGTGCAAATTGCTCTTGACCGCCTGCTGGAAGAAAAACCGATTATCCATGTTTCCTACGCCAGCCGCGTTGATTACATCATCAGCTGGTATGAGGAAATCTTTAAGAACCTGGCCAGCCGGGAGAACCTGAAATCCGAAATGGAAGTTCATGACCGGATAATAAGAAATCGGGTTATCCTGAATTTTCGCCAGGAAGGGATGAAGACCGAGCAGGTCCTGAAGAGCATTGAGGCCCTGCTGGGACCGGGTAACTTCGCGGCCCGAACTATCATCGTGGATGGCTTTAATTTTTACCTGCCGGCCGCGGAAGACCTGGCCCTGTTCAAAAAATTCGCGGTCGACCACCAGCTGGAATTCTGGTTCAGCTGCTCCCTTAAAGGCGAAGACCCGCTATTTGACGAAAACGGCCTTCCTTTTGTCCTGAAGGATTATCTGGAAAACATAGATATCATCATTACCCTGGAACATGATAACGGCCGTGTCCGACTGAACCTGGTCAAGGACCATCAGCAACTGCCCGGTAAGAAACTCAGGTTGCAGCTTGACCCACAAACCCTGCTGCTGGCCCGGGATTGAGAGCCCGGGGTTTTTTCTGCCAGGGGAAAAATTAACTCTCAGGCTTTGTTTTCCCACATCTTCTTGTCCTTAATTCCCACCTCAGGGTTTAAATTTCCTCCCTTTTTAAATTAATTTGATTTCTACCCCCACTTTCAGCCCGCTTTATAAAATTATCCAGGTTTAGCGCAAGATAGCCGAATCTCCAGCAAAGTCAGTCAGTCTTTCATCCCTGGCCCAGATGACAGGCTATTCCCCTGGCTGGCTTTCGCTGAATTTCCGAGACTTTACTGGAATATCCTTGAGAGCCTTTCGAGCTAAAATTACTTGCTGCCAGGCTCTCTGGCAAATTGTCTCCACCGACAAGCCCATAAAGTCCATCGCCCTGGAAGCCGGCTATGAGCCGCTATATTTTTCTAAGCTATTCCACCAGATTTTTGACACTCCCCCTTCTTCCCTCAGAAAGCTCCTCTGTCAGCCCTTGAGTTAAAACTTTCTGATAAAAAAAGACATAATTTTAAAAAAAAAGACATATAAATTTTCTTGATTTAGCCCCATATTCAATTTATAAATTTAATAAAAATTTTAATTCGGCATAAAGGAGGCATGGAAATAAAAAAAATAAGCATGAGAATTAAACTTCTATCAAGTTTTTTAATTGTCCTCACTTTAACTTTGATTTTAAACATCTTCTTATCGTCAAATGAGCCTATAAAAAAGCGTGGCAAGACAACTACCGTTCAATTACCTCCGGGTTCACCGCAGCTTTGTTGTGATTGCACCATAACTAAGGATACAGATTGTACCTGTATAATCGAAAATTAATTTATTAAAAAGGTGGTTAAACATGAGATTAATTGAAACTAAAAAAAACCTATTACTAATTATAATTTTAATATTTTGCCTTTACTTATCCCTGATATCAATAAGCAACTTAGCTCACTCCGAATCTGAGATAAAAATGAAAAAAGGTTGGATGACTGAGTCCGGGCCAGATTGGGAATGTCATTGTCCAGTCACAATATACTGGGACTGCGTTTGTATCTATAGCTCTTAAAATTAGGAATCGGAGATTCTCAGCAAGGGAACTGGATTATGAAAAAAGTTCCTAAGCCTTTAAATAAAACCATATTATATTGTTTGCTTCTTTTATCATTCATTCCTAATGAATCTTTAAAAGAAAAAATCTCTAATATCTTAAATTTACCACCAATTAATAAAGAAGCTAACATCAACCTCTTCAAACAAGATTTTATGCCTCCTTGGTTTTATGAAGGCTTTGATGGAGAGCTGATTCTTAATAGATTTTCTTATTTGCAAATTTACACTTCACGAGGAGAACCGAAGAGAACTATAGGAGGCTATGGGCCGGGGCCGGGTGAATTTTATTCAATTGGTGCCGTCCAGAAAGCTAACGATAGTTATTTTATTTTAGATCCTTTGCAAGCAGCCTTAAGTATCTTTGACAAGGAATTTGCTTTTAAAAAGCGTTTTCATTTGCTCTATGAGGGCGTATCTAATGTCATCCAAGGAATATCTATAGATGGGGAATACATAGCAACGGCTCAATACCATAGACAAATATATAAAAATAGCCTAAAAGCCCGAGCTATAAACATATATGATATAAATGGCAAATGGCAAAAGGCGCTGCTCGAAATAGATAAGTTTCAAAAAAAGCTTAAGGATTATCCAGAAACTCTTTTAAGAGGACACGTTCTTTTAGATGGCCAGGATATTTATTTCTGTTTTACTCCTATAAATTGTATTTGGAGATTAAGTATTGAAGGAGAGGTACTAAATGAAAAATGGTTTGGTCAAAAATGGTGGAAATATGTTAAATATGATGATAATGAAAAGAAGAAATTTATAATACAGAAGCCAGCCTGGATGTATGATATTCAGGCTGAAGAAACTGGCTACCGAATAATGGCTATCTTTAAATACAAAGATTACATAGGCCTCCAGATATCCAAAGATGCTAATAATCTCCTTGATTATTGTTATATTTTGTTGGATAAAAATTTTTCCTGGGAATCTGAGCCAATATTTTTAAAAGATTATTTCCCAGCCGGTTATGGAGAGAATTGCTTATATTTAGCTAAGATGATTGAATTTAGAACCCCCTACGAAGAATCCAGAGCCGAGATAATAAAATGTACAATAGAAAAATAATATTTAGATCATTTTCTATCTGTATCTTTATATTAACTTGGGTTATTTGTGTCTGCCTTTATGCTTCGATTGAACAGAAGAAAGAAGAATTGCTTTCAGCAGGAAAATGGTCACATCCCGAAATTAAGCTACATGGTTATATATTTGAATCCCGAATGGACGATGAAAATAACCTATTCATTATGTTTTTTAGAGATGGAATATTTGTTGTTTCACCCACTACGGCTTATGCGCTGTCTCGTTATGGAGAAGGACCCGGCGAAATAGCTCACTGGAGAACTATGTACCTTGACCAGACGCACCTCATCGATATAGAAACTACCGGCAAACTCTTATATTTTAAGAAGAGCGGAAATTTTTACAAATATGATAAGGTAGAATGGCTACCAGAGATTAGCAATATTTTTTTCAAATCGGTAGAACGGGCTGGCAACAGATGGTTCTTTGCCGGGTTTTTCTATGATAATCAAGAAACCTTAAAGAAAAACGCTCCGGTTGGATATTTTCTCTCTGTTTTTGAAAATGGAAAATTAATTAAGAAGCTTCTTCGTAGAGAATACGCCGGAAGATATTATGCTCATCTTATAAGGGCGATCATAAGAAAAAAAGATAGATTTCTCTATGTAATGCTCGAAACAGAGCCGAAAATTTATTTAATCAATCCTGATGATTTAGCAATTATTAAAGAAATAAACTTGATCACTCCTGAAACTTTTGTTCCAGCTAAAAAAGACACCTTTCTCTGGAAACCAGGGAAACCGACCCCCCGATTATATGAAGAATGGGAGCTATCTTATTCAAGAGTCGAAAATTTTCTGATAACAGATTCACATCTGGTAGTCCAGTTTCGTAACCCCGGTGCGGAAAATAGAAAATTTACTTTGTCATTTTATAACCTAAAAACATTTGCTCTGGAAAAATATTATTTCGTTAACGACGCTTTGCTTGTCGAGCAAAATGGCCTCTTTTACTTTCTTGAGAACGGCGATCCGGGACTCGATGAGTCAGCTAATTCATTGATAATCAATATTTATAAAATCAAATGATAAAAGCAAAAAAATTATTCAGGGGTCCATTTTTAGAATTAATAATTATCGCTCTCCTTTTGGCTAATGCATTTCTGCTGGCCAGAATTCATTTTGATAAAAACAGGCAGAAAAATAAATTTATTGATTTTAATATATTAGAAGGAATTAAAATATCATCTCCAGAAGGGGAAGAAACCTTTTTATCATCTATTTTAAAAACAGGAGAAAATTACATTCTATTCTTCAAATTAACTGACTGTCCAGCATGTATATATAAAGGACTTAATGAAATAAAACAATTAGAATTTTCAGGAAAACAAGCTTTAGCCATAACGATTCATGACTGGATAGATGAATGGAAAGCGTGGGTAAAAAACAGTGAGATAGGCAAGATATATTTGTTAAAAAGGAGTGAAGTTGAAGATATAATAAATTTCCCTTATACACCTGTTCTAATAAAAATGAAAAATGGTACCGTTAAAAGTTATAAATATATAACTTAACAATCCAAACCCATCAAGAACAGTAAGCTATTTGACTTAGCTAACAAAAATGTATTGTACCTCGAAAATCTGGACTGTTTCTTTTGAAACAGCTGGTGTATAAGAATGTTTGCAATTTGATCTAGGAGGATGAGCCATCGTAATATCTCCTTTTAAAGACTTCAACCTTAAGAAAGGACGTTTTTATCTACGATGGCTCAAAGAGATTATAAGACAATTTTCCAGGGTTGCTAACTGGATTTTTGGCAGAGGAGGATCCGATAAAGGCCATGCTGGAGTGGTTGTTGAGGGAGCTGATGCGGGTGGAGGTGGAAGCGAAGGTAGGGGCACCGAAGGGCAAGCACAGCAAGGACAGGAAAAGCCACTATTCCCGGTACCGGGTGAGGAGGCTTCACACACGGGTAGGGACGATTTATCTGAAAGTGCCGAAGGTTTGGTTATATACCGTTTTTTGTGACGGAGAGGAAGCGCTCTGAGGTAGCCTTATTGAGCCTGGTCCAGGAAGCTTTTGTAAACGGGGTATCGACGAGGAAGGTAGAGCGGCTGGCAAAGAGTTTGGGGGTAGAAGGGCTCTCGGCTTCGCAGGTATCGGAGATAACCAGGGGTTTGGATGAGCGGGTGGAGGAGTTTAGGACCAGGCCTTTACAGGCAGAATATCCGTTTATCTGGGTAGATGCACTTTATGAGAAGGTTCGGAGGAACAACAGGGTGGTATCCTCAGCCATAATGATAGCGCACGGGGTAGATATAAAGGGGCAGAGGGAGGTGTTAGCGGTGGAGCCGATGTGGGAGGAGAGTGAGGATTCCTGGCGGGAGTTTATGAGGAAG
>Ga0101944_10000134_pt1 | contig 250677 bp, 171 predicted proteins | sample DewCreD2012metaG_FD_75245 | JGI IMG/M metagenome (GOLD analysis project Ga0101944, IMG submission 75245) | Hot spring sediment bacterial and archeal communities from British Columbia, Canada, to study Microbial Dark Matter (Phase II) - Dewar... ...
GGGCGCTCCCGGCGCGCGCGGCGCGCCGCGGGAGATAGGGAGAGGGTGTGTCCCGTCCCCCCTCCGCGCCCGCCCCGCCCCCTGATGGGGGCGGGGTGTAGGCGGGTCGGCGGGGCCGGGTGTCGGGGGGTCGGCGGGGAGAACGCGACGATAAACGGATGACGTTCGCGGCGGACTTGAAGCGCCGGGAGGTCGTCAAGATGTCCGAAAACGCCTTGTCGCCGCCGACGAAACCAGTTCCGGATCGAAAAGTGTTCCTCGCCCGTTGAAAGCATCGTCTACAGGACCAAACGTGCGGGACAACTTGAGAGAGGATGCCCCCCGGGCTTCGCCCCGAAAGTTCATTGTGCGGAGACGGCCGGCCGGGCTATACTTCGCCGTTCGCGCCCGCGGGGTGCCGCCGAGCGGCACCGGCACGGCGATGGGGGAGGACGGACGCGACCGCCATTTTCATGAGGAAAGGAGAGGGTCCATGGCGATCGGCGCGCTTGACATCCTGGTCTTCGTGGTCTTCGTGGCGGCGGTCGTGATCCTCGGCATGGTCAAGAGCCGGCAGCAGAAGGACAGCGAATCGTACTTCCTGGCGGGGCGGGGGTTGATGTGGTGGTTGATCGGATTCTCGCTGATCGCGGCGAACATCTCGACGGAACAGTTCGTCGGGATGAGCGGCAACGCCGCGAGCCATGTCGGCCTGGCCATCGCCAGCTACGAGTGGATGGCGGCCATCACGCTGGTGGTGGTGGGGTTCGCATTCCTGCCCTACTTCCTCCGGGCGGGCATCTACACGATGCCGGAGTTCCTCGAGGTCCGCTACAACACCTGGGCGCGCGGGATCATGGCGGTGTCGATGATCCTGATCCTGCTGCTGCTGCTCGGGGCGGTGACGTACTCCGGGGCGCTGACGATCACGACCCTGGCCCTCAAGATGGGGTACGACGTCCGCCTCTGGGTGGCGGCGCTGGCGATCGGCCTGATCGCGATGCTGTACGTGACGGCGGGGGGGCTGAAGGCGTGCGCGTGGGCCGACCTGATCCAGGGAAGCGCCCTCGTCGTCGGCGGGGCCGTGATCCTGTACTTCGCCTTCCAGAAGCTCGGCTTGGCCTCCGAGGCCGCGCGCGTGGTCGACGTGAAGACCGGTGAGGTGGCCTTCGAGGCGCTGAAGCCCGGCACGAGCGCGTTCTCCCGCTTCTGGGAGCTGAACCGCAACCGGCTGAACATGTTCCTGCCGGCGAACGACCCGGTCCTGCCATGGACCGCGCTGCTGTTGGGGCTGTGGATCCCGAACTTCTACTACTGGGGGCTGAACCAGTACATCACGCAGCGGCTGCTCGGCTCCGCGTCCCTGAAAGAGGGGCAGAAGGGCATCGTCTTCGCCGCCTTCCTCAAGCTCCTCATCCCCTTTGTCGTCGTCATCCCCGGCATCATCGCGTTCAACCTCTACGCGAAGGACATGCGGCTGGCGGGCCAGCCCGATAACGCCATCGTGATGGCGAAGTACGTGAAGGCGAACCCGGATACGCAGGTGGTGGAGGTCGCCCAGGCGCCGACCGAGGCGGCCGTGGAGGCCTGGGCGGACGAGGGCCGCTATCTCCTGGCCGTCTACCCCGACGAGAAGGCCTTGTTGAGCGTGAAGTCCCGAAAGCCCGGCGTCCTGCCCATCCTGAAGGCGTCGTTCGACGCCGCGCGGGTGGCGCCGCACACGGTCTTCGTCTCGGAGGACTACGCCTGGAAGCACGTGAACGCGGCGCTGGCGGCGGAGGTCGAGGCGTACAACCGGAAGGCGGAGGCCGCGGCGAAGTCGGCGGGCGCGGCGACGGCGACGGAGAAGTTCATCGCTTACAAGTACGACACGGCGCTCGGGCAGCTGCTCGGCCACGTGCTGCCGCAGCAGGTGGGGCTCGTGGGGTTCGTGCTGGCGGCGCTCCTCGGCGCGGTCGTCAGCTCGCTGGCCGCCATGCTCAACGCGGCATCGACAATCTTCACGATGGACGTCTACAAGAAGCTCCACCCGGCGGCGTCGCAGGACGCCCTCGTCTCCCTCGGCCGGGCGGCCGTCGTGGCCTTCGCGGCCGTGGCGGTGATCCTGGCGCCGATGCTGGGCAACCCCAAGATCAGCAACAGCATCTTCACGATCATCCAGGAGAGCCAGGGGCTCATCTCCCCCGGCATCCTGGCGGTCTTCGCCTTCGGGTTGGTGGTGCGCCGCGCCCCGCGCCTCTGCGGCGTCGTCGGCCTCGTCACCAGCATCGTCTCCTACGCGACGCTCAAGTTCGCCGCCCCGGGGCTCCAGTTCCTCAACCGCATGGCCGTCTGCTTCGGGCTCTGCCTGGCGATCATGGCCGTGATCACGGCCCTGCGGCCCCTTCCCCAGCCGGTCGAGTTCAAGGCGAACACCACCATCGGCCTCGACTCGTCGAAGGGCGCCCTGGCGTGCGGTCTCGTCGTCATCGCGCTCACGCTGATCCTCTACCTGGTCTTCAGCCCCCTCGTTGTCGCGAAATAGCGGAGCCCCCCATGGACGCGGACCGGACGGCCCGCCGGGAGCTCGCCCGGCTCGCCGCGCGGACGGGATTGCGGGTCGCCGGCGGCACGGTCCGCCGCACCTCCTCCCGCTTCTGCCTCGGCGTCGAGCACGGCGACTACAACGGCACCGAGCTCTTCGGCGTCGGCACCGACCGATTCATCTGGATGGCATACAGGCCGAACGCCCTCGGCCGCGTCCGGCTCTTCAGCGGCAACTTCGCGGGCGATGGGATCGTCGATTTCATCCCCGGTCGCGTCCCCCCGCCGAAGTCCGTCCCCGACTCGTGGGCGCGCTTCCCGTACGGCGTCGATTACATCCTCCGCCGGGAAGGCCTCACGACAGGACAGGGATTCGACGCCGTCCTCTGGGGCAACATCCCCGGCGGCGGCATGTCCCGCTCCGCCTCCCTGACGCTCAACCTGATGACGGCCGTCCTCGAGGTCAACGGCCTCTCACTCGGGGCGGACCGCATGCGGATCATCGACCTCGCCCAGGCCGTCGAGAACGACTACATCGGATCCCCTTGCGGCCAGCTCGACCAGATCATGATCTATTTCGCAAAGGCCGGAAAGGGCACGCACTACAACCCGGCCGCGCGCACCGTCAAATACATCCCCCTCGGCGCCGGCGCGGCCGATTTCCGCCTCGTCAGCCTTGACACCGGCACCGTCCGGCCGGGGCTCGAGAAATCCACCTACCGCGTCCGCCGCGCGGAGTGCGACGAGCTGGCCGAGAAGGCCGGGAAGGCGTTCGGCTTCCGGAAACTGGCCGACATCCGCGATGCGCAGCTCCTCGCGAAAGTCCTCGCGAAGTTCGGCCGAAGCCACCCGGGCCCTTGCGACCGCCTCCGCTACATCTACGGCGCCCAGCGGCGGTTCTACAAGATGCTCAAGGCGTGGCGCGCGGGAGATATCGAGACGGTCGGCGCGGTCTTCCGCGAGGACGGAATCGGTCTGCGGGACCTCTACAAGATCTCGGGGCCGGAGCTCGAGACGATGTGCGACATCGCGCGGACGGTCCCGGGTGTGCTCGGCGAGCGCATGCTCGGCGGCGGCGACAAGGGCGCCGCCGGCGCGATCGTCCGCGCCGGGGCCGTCGACGCGCTCCGAAAGGCCGTGGACCTCGCGTACCCCCTCGCACGACCGGACCTTGCGGACCGATACGCCGTCCATGTCTGCAGGGCCGTCGACGGCGTGGCGGTCCTGCCGGGATTATGAGACCGACGGGACGTCAAGCGGAGCGCCGGTCACCGAAGCGAGCTTGGGCTTCACCCCTCGGCGCACCCGTCAACTTGGCGGTTCCCCGCCGCCGGGACGGGGATGAAACGTTTGGGCCAACCGGGAGGGGAAGGCGGTTATACTAAGAAGGTAACGGCGCGCGCGGTCTGGTCGAGGGGGGAGCCCACGACGCGACGGCGCACGCGCTGAGCGCCCCCTTCGGCGAGGTCTTCCGCCTCGGCCCGATTCCCGGAAGCGGCGTCCGCCTCGGCAACCCGAGGCAGACTCCCGTGCGACTGGGGTGCCTGCGGCCGGCGCCCTCCGGACCTGGGCGGGTCTGGGAACTGCCCGCAGACGACGGCTCTTCCCCCACAACCGCGTCGCCGCCTCTCAAGTGACCCCGGTCGGATTCGGTGACGAGGGGCGGCACACCTGTGCCGCCCGTGAAGGGAGAGGGGGTGTCCCGTCCCCGGCGACGGGGCGGATCTGTTTCCCGCCGCTCTCGTCGCGCCGTTTGCGCATGACACGCGCGTGCAAATACAGATGAAGGAGAGGCGGGATGAGTCGGGGGCTGGCGCGGGGAATCCTGGTCGGGGGGGTCTCGGTCAACGGGCTCCTCGCGGCGGCGGCCGGTGCGGCGCCCGATCCCTCCGCCGAGGCGGTGCGCCAGGCCGCCGGGATCGAGGCCGGGCTGGCCGTCCACCTCGGCGCTACGGACGGGCGGCTTGAGGCGGACCTCGCCGCCGGCGGCCGCTTCCTCGTCCACGGCCTCGCCCTCGACGGCGCGGCGCTCCGCGCGGCGCGGGAGACGATCCGCTCCGCCGGCCTGTACGGCCTGGCCGCGGCCGCCCCGGCGGCTTCGCTCGACCCCCTGCCCTATCCCGACGAAGCCGTCAGCCTCCTCGTCGCCGATCTCGACGCGCTCGGCCCGCACGCGCCTCCGGAGTCGGAGCTGCTCCGTGTCGTAGCCCCGGGGGGCGTCGCGGTCCTCCGAAGGAACGGCGCTTGGTCGCCGGTGCCGAAGCCTCGTCCGGCCGGGATGGACGACTGGGGGCACTTCGACCGAGGCCCCGACGGAAACGGCGTCTCCCGCGACCGGTTCGTCCGCGCGCCGTGCCAACTCCAGTGGATGAGCGGCGTGCAGGCGATCCCTCTCGGCGGCAACCCCGCTGGCTACGACCCCGGGGCGGGCGTCCGCGCCGACGGCGGCCTGCTGGCCCTCGATTACAAGACCGCGGACGGAGCGAACCCGCGGAAGCGGCAGGGTATGCTCGCCGCCCTCGATGCCTTCAGCGGCGTTCCTCTCTGGAAGCGGCCGCGCGACACCGCCGCCGCCGGGCGGCGCTGGCAGCTCGTCGCGACCGGCGGGCGGATCTACACCTTTCTGCAGGCCGGCGGCCCGCTGGCGGCCCTCAACGCGCGCACGGGGGATGTGGCCCTGACGTACGGCGCGGCCGCCGGGAAGCCGCTGCGCGACGAGGGAACGCAGGTCCGCGTCGCGGGCGACCTGGTCGCGGTCAACCTCGACACGGGTCTCTTCATGTCCGACGCGGCGACGGGGCGGCTGCGCTGGCATCGCCCGCCCCCGGCGGGGGGCTCCCTCCTCTTCCCGGTCATCGACGCCGCCGCAGGCCGGGTCTATGCCCTGGAGGCGGACGCGGGCGCCGTCCTGCGCTCGCGCTGGCCGTGGGCGCTCGCGCGCGCCCTGATCGGGATCGACGCCGCGTCCGGACGGGAGGTCTTCCGGAGCGAAATCGTCGCCGGCAAACCAGTCGGTCAGATCATCCCCGCGGGGGATCATCTCGTCCTCTTCTGCGGCAGCGCCATCGGCGGGCGCGGGGAGAAGGAGGGCGGCGGGTGGATCGGATCGATTCGCCTGGCGGACGGCTCGCTGGCGGGCGAGGGAACATTCCGGTCCGCCTGGAACGACTCGATGTACAACGCGGTCGTGCGGGGCGGGACGGTCTTCTACGCGGGCCATACGACGATCTACCAGGCGCCGGTCGACACCCTCCGGATCGGCGTCGGCGCGCGCCTGCCGTACAATCAGCGCTGCAACCGGTTCGTGGGACTGCCCGACGGGTTCATCTGGGGGTACGTAACCTATCTCGATGCGGCCTACAACGGGACGCTCCAGAGCGTCTGCCGCGCGGGGTGCGCGATCGGGGCGACGCCGGCGAACGGGCGCGTCTACTTCACCCCCTCGGCCTGCACGTGCTTCACGCAGTTGCGCGGCTACACGTGCTTGACGCCGGAGCCGTTGCGGCCGGCGTGGCCGGAGGAACGGCGGCTGGAGACGGGGGACGGGCGGCCCGGGACGGTCGCGGCGGCCCGGCCGGATCCCCCCCCTCCCGCGGGGCCGATCTCTGATGAGTGGATGCGGTGGGGGGAGCGGGAGGCGGCGGAGGAGACGGAGCCGGTCGAGGCGGGAGACGGCTTGCGCATCGTCTCGGTCGTGAATCGCCATCGCGTCGAGGCCCGGGCGGCGGACGGGAGCGTCCGCTGGCTCGTCACGGCGGGCGCGCGCGTCAGCGGGCGCCCGCTCGTCGTAAACGGCCTCGTGGTCTTCGGCTGCCATGACGGCTGGGTCTACGCCGTGCGGGCGGCGGACGGGGCGCCCGCGTGGCGCCACCTCGTCGCGCCCCGGGAGCGCTGGATGGTCGCCTACGGCCAGCTCGAGTCGACCTGGCCGGTCTATGGCGTGGCCCGGCTCGACGGGCGGATCGTGGCCTCGGCGGGCCGGCACCCGGAGACGGGAGGGGGCGTCTTCGTGGCGGCACTCGATCCGGAGACGGGACGGGCCGCGTGGCGCCGGACGCTCTTCAAGCCCCCGGCCGCGATCGAGACCTCGGCGGGAAAGTCGACCGGCGCGATCGTGCCGACGAGCTTTCTCAACAGCCCGCCGGACGTCGCGGGCGGCCGGATCGCGATCGGCGGCTTCGCCTTCGATCCGGCGGAAACGGACGCGGCGCTGCAGGCGCGGCTGGCCACGCCGCCGGCGAAGCAGCGGAAATGACCGGGTCCTCCCGGGTCGCTGCGGCTCCTCCCCGTCACCCGCCTCCGTCCGGGGGCCCCACCTTTCAGGCGGGTAGGCTTGTTCCGGGGGGCCTCCCCGCGCCGGGGCCGCCGCGCTTCGCGGGAGGCGTTAGGTCGGCGCCGCCCGCGCATCCGGTAGGCAAGCCTATGCCGCCGGGCGTCCGGACCGTTTGTCCGCTGGCCCGATCCGGGGGGCGCGGGGCGTCCCCGGCCGGGTCCGCAGGGTCCCGCCGAGGAATCGCTTGACGGATCCCCCGAGGGAGACTAGTGTTGCGGGATCCGGATCTCATGCAAGGAGAGGCCCCATGATCTGGCTCGACTGGGCGGTGATCGCGGGCTATTTCGCGCTTCTCCTGGGGGTCTCGTGGTGGGCGATCCGCAAGAGCCAGAACACGGCGGACGACTACTTCCTGTCCGGCCGCAACCTCGGCTGGTGGATCGTCGGGGCGTCGATCTTCGCCTCGAACATCGGGTCGGAGCACCTGGTGGGGCTGGCGGGATCCGGCTGCACGGACGGCGTGGCAATGGCTCACTACGAGCTGCACGCCTGGTGCCTGCTCGTCTTAGGCTGGGTTTTCGTCCCCTTCTACGCCCGTTCGCGCGTCTTCACGATGCCGGAGTTCCTCGAGCGCCGCTTCTCCCCGACCAGCCGCTGGGTCCTCTCGATCATCTCGCTGGTCGCGTACGTCGTGACGAAGATCGCGGTCGGGATCTTCGCCGGCGGCATCGTCTTCGCCTCGCTCTTCCCCGACGTCTCGGTCGCGGGGCTCGACAGCTTCTGGGTCGGGTCGATCGCGGTGATCCTGATGACGGGGCTCTACACGGTGCTCGGCGGCATGCGGGCGGTGGCGTACACGGAGGCGATCCAGACGGTGGTCTTCATCGTCGGGTCGTCGCTGGTGACCGTCTTTGGGCTGAAGGCCCTCGGCGGGTGGGGCGCGCTGCGCGAGCAGTGCGGCTCGGAGATGTTCAACCTCTGGAAGCCGCTGATCCCGGCGGGGATGGAGGGGACGTGGGCCCCGGTGATGGAGACGTCCCGCATCGCGTGGTACTTCAACGGGAACTTCCCCTGGCTGGGAATGCTCTTCTGCGCCCCGGTGATCGGGCTCTGGTACTGGTGCACGGATCAGTACATCGTCCAGCGCGCCCTCGGCGCCCCGAACGAGCGGGAGGCGCGCCGCGGCAGCATCTTCGCCTCCTTCCTCAAGCTCCTCCCCGTCTTCGTCTTCATCGTCCCCGGCATGATCTGCTTCGCCGTGGCCAAGAGCGGGACGAACCCGGCGCTGAAGGCGATCCTGTTCGACGAACAGGGCGGGCTGGTCCGGTCGCAGGCCCAGATGGCCTACCCGCTCATCGTGCAGCACGTCTTGCCCGCGGGCGTCCGCGGGATCGTGGTGGCGGGCCTGCTGGCGGCGCTGATGAGCTCCCTGGCGGGCGTCTTCAACGCCTCCTCCACGCTTTTCACGATGGACTTCTACTCGAAGCTGCGCCCGCAGGCGACGCAGCAGCAGCTTGTCTGGATCGGCCGGGTGGCGACAACCATCATGGTGGTCATCGGCCTGCTCTGGATCCCGATCATTCGCGGCGCTCAGGGCCTCTACTTCTACCTGCAGAGCGTGCAGGGCTACCTGGCGCCGCCGATCTTCACGGTCTTCATCCTCGGCATCTTCTGGAAGCGGCTCAACGCCAAGGGGTGCCTGGCGGCGCTCGTCGTCGGCTTCCTGCTCGGCCTCTTCCGCCTGGCCGTGGACACCCCCCCCCAGATGATCGCGGGATTCGCCTATGCGCCCGGCTCCTTCCTCTGGATCGTCCATCACATCTACTTCCAGTACTACAGCCTCATCATCTTTCTGGTGAGCGTCGTCGTGATGATCGGCGTCAGCTACGCCACCGAGGCGCCCGACTACGCGCGGATCTCGGGGCTGACGTACGGTACGACGACGGACCAGCATCGCGCCGAGTCGCGGGGCAGCTGGGACCGGCGCGACGTGCTGGCCTCGGTCGGGGTCTGCCTCATCATTCTGGCCGCCTACCTTTATTTCAACGGGTAGACCGTCCCCCTGGGACTGCGGGGGCGAAGGGCCAGGGGCGAAGACGAGCGCCCCCGAGGAGGCGTCGGCCGCCGCCTTTCCGAGCCTCCCGCGGACCGTCCCCCCGCCAATCCTTGGTCTCGGCGCCCCGATCTCCTATAATACCTCTCCCCGCCGGCGGCCGGCGGGTACCGAACGGAGAACCGGATGATCGGCAAAGGCGGCGACGGCGAGCCTTCCCGGCGGATCACGGAGGTGGCGCGGGACCTGGGCCTGGACCCCGACTCCCTGCTCCTCCACGGCCGCTACATCGCCAAGGTCCCCCTCGACGAGCTGCAGCGGCGCGCGGACCGGCCGGACGGCGCGCTGGTCCTCGTCACCGCCATGACCCCCACGCCGCACGGCGAGGGGAAGACGACGACGACGATCGGCCTCGGCGACGCCCTGCGCCGGCTCGGCCGGAAGGCCGCCGTCTGCCTCCGCGAGCCCTCCCTCGGCCCCTATTTCGGCATCAAGGGCGGCGGCACCGGCTCCGGCCGATCCCAGGTCGTCCCCGCCGAGGACATCAATCTCCACTTCGTCGGCGACATGTACGCCGTCGAGAAGTCGAACAATCTGCTCGCCGCGATGGTGGACAACCACCTCCAGCACGGGAACGAGCTGGGGATCGATCCGCGGCGGATCGTGCTGCGGCGGGTGATCGACATCAACGACCGCGCCCTGCGCGACATCATCATCGGGCTGGGCGGCGTGAAGAACGGCGTGCCGCGGCGCGACGGCTTCAACATCACGCCCGCCTCGGAGGTCATGGCCATCCTCTGCTTGGCGCGCGACTACACCGACCTCGGGCGGCGGCTGGGCGACATTGTCGTCGGCTTCACCGCGTCCGGGGGGCCGGTCCGCGCGCGCGACGTGCAGGCGGACGGGGCGATGCAGGTGCTCCTCCGCGACGCGATCCACCCGAATCTGGTCCAGACCGCGGAGGGAACGCCCGCCTTCGTTCACGCCGGCCCCTTCGCCAACATCGCCCAGGGGACCAACAGTGCGCTCGCCACCCGCATGGCGCTGAAGCTCGCCGACGTGGTCGTCACCGAGGCCGGCTTCGCAACGGACCTCGGGGCGGAGAAGTTTTTCCACATCAAGTGCCGGGCCGCCGGTCTCCGGCCCCGGGCGGCCGTGGTCGTGGCCACCGTCCGCGCCGTCGCCTACCACGGCGGCTTCACGCCCGACGGCGGCCTCGGCAACCTCGCCCAGCACCTGTCGAACATCCGCGCCTTCGGGATCGAGCCGGTGGTCGCGATCAACCGATTCGCGGACGACGCCCCGGCCGACCTCGACCGAATCGCGGCCTTCTGCCGGGAGCAGGGGGTGGAGGCGGTGGCGGCTTCGCATCACGCGCGGGGCGGCGAGGGCGCGGTGGACCTGGCGCGCGCCGTCCTTCGCGTCGTGGAGTCCAGCCGCGAGGCGTCGCTGCGCTTCCTCTACGAGCCGGGGGCGCCCCTCGTTGACCAGCTCGAAGCGATCGCCACCCGGCTTTACGGGGCGGACGGCGTCGACTGGGACCGGCCGGCGAGGGCCGACCGCGCGCTGCTTGAGCAGGCCGGATTCGGAAGACTGCCCATCTGCGTCGCGAAGACCCCCCTCTCGCTCTCCGACGACCCCTCCCGCCGGGGCCGCCCCCGCGGGTTCCGCATCACCGTGAACGAGTTGCGACTGTCGGCCGGCGCGGGCTTCGTGGTGGCGATCTGCGGCCACATCCTGACCATGCCCGGCCTCCCGAAAACGCCCGCCGCGGTGCACATGAAGGTGGTCTAGAACGGGCCGGCGGCGGGGGAGAAAAACCCGAGGGCTTCGGGAGATGACCGATCACCGGCCCTGGACGCGCGCGGTCTTCGCGGCGCTGGCCGCGGGCGCCCTCCCGGCGCCGCCGGCCGCGGACGCCTGCAGCGTCCCCGTCCACCGCTATGCCCTCGAGCGCTGGCCGCCGGAGCCCTACGAGGCGGTCCTCTTTCACCGCGGCGCGCTCGACGCGGAGGCGCAGAAGGCGGTCGAGCTCCTCGACGCCGCGCGCGACCCGGACGGAGCCTTCCCCAATCTGCAACTCGAGCGGGTCGACGTCGGCCGGCAGGTCCCGGACCCCCTGAAGGCGCTCTGGGAGGCGCAGGCGGATCCGCCGCTTCCTTGGCTGGTGGTCCGCTATCCCGCCCCCCAGGAGGCGGGGCCGGCGCTTTGGTCCGGCCCGCTCACGGTGTCGTCCGCCGCCGCGCTGCTCGACAGCCCCGCGCGCCGCGAGACGGCCCGCCGCCTCCTGGCCGGCACGTCCGCGGTCTGGGTCCTCCTCGAGGGCGGCATCCCGGAGCGCGACAACGCCGCGGCGGCGAAAGTCGAAGCGCTGCTCCGCGCCGTCGAGCAGGAGGCCGACCCCCCGCGGCTCGACCCGGAGGACCAGGATCCGTTCGGCCCCGGCCGGTTCCGCTCCGCCTTGCCGCTTCGCCTTTCCTTTTCCGTGCTGCGCCTGTCGCGCGCCGATGCCTCGGAGAAAACCTTCGTCGACATGCTGTTGCGCCTGGTGGACGACCCCCCCCCGGCGGCGGGAGAGCCGATCGTCTTTCCCATCTTCGGCCGCGGCCGAGCCCTCGCCGCGCTGTCGGGCGACGAGCTCGAGCCGGACGTCCTCCGGGAGGCCGCCGCCTTCCTGGCGGGGCCGTGCTCCTGCCAGGTCAAGGAGATGAACCCCGGGATGGACCTGCTGATGACGGCGGACTGGGACGCGATCTACGACGCGCCCGACGTGATGGATCCGGAGGTCCCGAACCTGGCGGCGGCGGGCGAGATGATCGCGGCGGCGGCCGCCGCGCCCCTCCCTCCCGCGCCGGCTGGAGACGGTGACGCGCCCCGGCCGTTCCCCGGCCTCCTGGCCCTGGCCCTGGCCCTGGCCGTCCTGATCGGCGCCGGCGCGATCGCCGTCGCAGCGGCGACGATCGGCATGCGGCGGCGCCCGCCGACCTGATCGGCCGCCGGGCTTGACGCGGAGCAATTTCGGATCCAGCCATGACCCTGTCGCGGCTCGTCCTGCGCGAAATCGCCCACCGTCCCGGGCACTTCGGGCTCGGCCTTCTCGCCGCGGCGGCGGCCGTCGGCTGCCTGGCGGCGGCGGTGGCCGTCCTTCGCGAGCACCAGATCGCCACCAGCCGGATGCTCGCGGAAAAAGAGGCGGCGCTGCGCGATCGACTCGCCCGCATGGAGGACGACGTCCGGAAGCTCACCAAGGAAATGGGCTTTAATATCCTCATCCTCCCGAAGGATCTCGACTTGGGACGGCTCTACATCGACGGCGCCGGCGACCGGACGATGCCGGAGACGTACGCCGAGCGGCTTGCAAAGGCCGGCGTGGCGACGATCAACCACGTCCTCCCCAGCCTGCAGCAGCGCGTGAAATGGGCGGAGCGGGACCGGACCGTCTTTCTGATGGGCGTGCGGGGGGAGGTCCTGATTCAGCGGCAGGGGCAGAAGCCGATCCTCGAGCCCGTCCCCGCCGGTACCGTCTGGCTCGGCCACGAGCTCCACCGCGCGCTGGGGCTCAAGCGGGGCGACCGGGTGGCCTTCAACGGGCGCGACTTCACCGTCGGGCGATGCCAGCCGGAGAAAGGAAGCAAGGACGACATCACGATCTGGATGAGCCTGGCTGAAGCGCAAGACCTGCTCGGACTGCCGGGCCGGATCAACGCGATCCTGGCCCTGGAGTGCAACTGCGCGACGGTGGACCGCGTGGGGGAAATCCGGGCGGAGGTCGCGCGGATCCTGCCGGATACGCAGGTGATCGAATATCAGTCTCAGGCGCTGGCGCGCGCCGAGATGAGGAACCGGACGGCGGCCCTGGCGCGGGAGGAGATCGGGCGCGAGAAGGAAGCCCGGGACCGGCTCGCGGCGGGGAAGGAGGCCGTTGCCGCCGCCGTCGTTTCCCTGGTGCTGGCCTCCTGCGCCGTCTGGATCGGCTTCCTCGCCTTCGCGAACGTCCGGGAGCGCCGGGCGGAGATCGGGATCCTGCGGGCGATGGGGGTGCGGACCCTCCCCATCCTCGCCCTCTTCCTCAGCCGCGCGGCGCTCGCCGGGGTGCTCGGGGCGGGACTCGGGTGCGCGCTCGGCCTCTTCGGCGCGGGCGCGTGGATCCCGGGGGAGGCGATGGCGGAGGCGGTGCGCGGGCTGGCGCGCCCCGGCTGGGTCGCAGCGGCCCTCGCGGGCTCCGCGACCCTGTCCGCCTTCGCCGCCTGGCTGCCGGCCCTCTGGGCGGCGCGGCAGGACCCCGCGGAGATCCTGCGCGAAACCTGAAGACGCGGCGCGGCGCCGCGGAGCCAACGGTGGGAGGCTCTCGCCGGGACGCCCGCCCGCCGCAGGTTCCGGAGGCTTCTTCTGGGCGGGTGTTTCGGCGTGTCGTGCGATCGCGTCGGATGGTCTCCAGGAACGAGCGGGTCCGGTTGAAGCGGCGAGGGGCGCCATGCTCGAGCTCCGGGACGTGGGAAAGACCTACCGCGGCGCGCGGGCGGTTGAGGCGTTGCGCGGGATCGCGCTCGCGGTCGGGCCGGGGGCGTTCGTGGCCCTCCAGGGGCCGAGCGGGTGCGGCAAGACGACGCTGCTCCTGGTCGCGGGCGGGCTCCTGGCACCCGACGCGGGCCGCGTGACGTGGGATGGCGAGGACGTCTATGCCCGATCGCCCGACGCGCGCGCGCGGCTCCGCGCGGCGGCGGTCGGCTTCGTCTTCCAGCAGTTTCACCTCGTGCCGTACCTGACCGCGAGGGAGAACGTCCTGGCCCCGGTCCTGGCCGCGCCCCTGCCGGACGCCGGCGCGCGGGCGGACGCCCTGCTCAGCCGCTTCGGGCTGGCGGATCGCGCCGGGCACGTCCCCGCGGCGCTGAGCACCGGGGAGCGCCAGCGGACGGCCCTCGCCCGCGCCCTCCTCCGCCGGCCGCGGCTGGTCCTGGCCGACGAGCCGACCGGCAACCTCGACGCGGCGAGCGCGGCGGTCGTGCTGGACGCGCTCGCCGAGTTCGCGCGGGAAGGGGGCGCTGTCCTGCTGGTCACCCACGACGCCGCCGTGGCGGGGCGTGCCTCCCGCGTCATCCGGATGGCCGGCGGCCGGCTCCTGGAGGGCGCCGCCGGCGCGTAAGCCCATGACCGACTTGCGCGTCCTGGCCTCCGAGCGGTTGATGGCCCTGTATCGGGAGCGGCGGGACCCGGCGGCGATGGAGGCGCTCGTCGACCGCTTCGCCCGGCCCGCCCTGGCCGCGGCGCGGCAACTGATCGCCGACCCGGCCCAGGTCGAGGACGCCGTCCAGGAGACCTTCCTTCGCTTGGTCCGCGCCCCTCGCGCCTATGATCCCGCCCGCCCGTTCGCGCCCTGGTTCTTCGCCGTCCTGCGCAACGTCTGCCGCGACCTTTCCCGCCAACGCGCCCGGCGCGACGCCCTCCTGCAAGAGGCGGCCGTCCGAATCCCGATTCCCGTCGGCGGCGACGGCGCCCTCCCGGAGGAGATGCTCTCGCCGCTGGAGTGTCTGGGCCGGATCGAGCGGGCGGTCCTGACGCTTCGCCTCGTTGACGGCCTGGACTTCGAGACGATCGCCGTCGCGCTGGGCATCTCGCACGAGGCCGCCAAGAAACGGGCCCAGCGGGGCCTGCGGCGGCTGCGCGCGCGCTGCACCGCCCTCGGGACCTGATCGGCTCGAAGCGAACCGGCGCGGGTCCCGACATCCCGTTGTCGAAACGGGAGTCCCTCCAGGCTCCCGGGCGGCGTATGAGAATACAAGGGGCGAGGCGAAGGCCGGCGTTGGGCCGGGAGGCGACGATGTCTTGCGACCGGATCCGCGATCGTCTCGAGCTCGCCTCGCTCGGCGGCGTGACGGCAGGCGAGTCGGCGGAGCTGGAGGCGCACCTCGCGGTCTGCCCCGCGTGTCGGGAAGCCTGGGAGGAGTGCCGGGAGGCGGCCGCCGCCGTGCGCGCGTCGATCGCCCCCGCGCATCCCCGGCCCGCCTTCCATCGCGCCCTCCGGGAGGCCGTGCGGTCGGAGATCCGCCGGGCGCGCCGGTTCGGGACCGGGCGGAGGATCGCGGCGGCCTCCGCCGCGGCGCTGCTCCTGGCCGCCGCCGCGGTCTGGCGCTCGGCCGACCGCCCGGGCGCCGCCCCCGCGTTGCGCCTGGCCGACATCGAGCGCTGGCGGCTCGCCGGGGCGGCGACGGGGCGCGCAGCGCCGTCCGGCGCGCTGGCGGGCGCGTCCTCCCGCGCCTATTTCGTCCGCCGGGACGGCGCGGGGCGCCGCGTGGTGGCCGTCGACGTCGCCACGGGCCGCACCTGCTGGGAGACGCCGGTCGATGCGAACGGGCCCCTGGCAGCCGACGCGTCCCGCGTCTATTGCCCGGTCGCCGACGACCGGCGCGCCGCGGGCCTGGCCGCGCTGGATGCGGAGCGCGGGACGCTGCTGTGGCGATACGCGGGCGCCGCGGCGCCGGCGTTTTGCCGTTCCGCCCGACCGGTCCCCTGGGGCGACCGGGTCTGTTGGTCGGCCGGCGACACCGTGCACATGATCGACGCGGGGACGGGCCGGCGAATCTGGGCGCACGCCGTCGACGGCCGCGGCCGGCTCTCCGCCGCCGAGATCCTCGGCGGACGTCTTTACGTCGCCGACGCGGCGACCCTGACCTGTCTGGACGGGGCCGACGGCCGCGTCTGCTGGTCCCAGCGTCTCGGCGGGGACGACGCGGAGCCTTTGGAGCGCCCCCTCCTGGCTGCGGCCGGCGGGCGTGCGTATGTCGTCAGCCCGCTCCCCCGGCGCTCCGGCCGGCTCGCGTGCGCGGACCTCGCGGACGGCCGGCTGCGGTGGACCCGGCTCGTTCCCTGGCCGCACCACGTCGCGGCCTCCGACGAGGCGGTCTACGTGCGCGCCGGGGAGGTGACGGCCTACGACAGAGACCGGGGGACGATGCGGTGGAGCCGCGCGGCCGAGGGCTGCGGGCCGCTGACACCCGACGGCCGATTCGTGCATTTTGTGGACGCGTCCGGCGGCGGGCGGCTTCTCGCGCTGGAGCGGGGCTCCGGCCGCGCGGTTCGGGCGATCGAGGGGGTCCGTTCCTGCGAACCGGTTCTGCTGGCCGGCGGGCTCGGGGTCGTCGAGACCGTCGACGGCATCGTCCATGCGGTCCCGGTCTGGACGCCCTGAGGCGTTTCCGCGGCGACCGGGAGGAGGAGCCATGAGCGTGACGCGCCGGTACGGGGCCGCAGGGGCGCTGGCGGGGCTGGCCGCCTTGGGAATCCTCTCCTGCACGCGGGAGGCGCCCTCCGAGACGGGCGAGCTGGTCGTCCTCTGCGGCGGCTCGTTCCGGCCGCCCGTCGAGAAGCTCGCGCAGGCCTTCGAGACCGAGACGAAGATCAAGGTGATCCTGAGCTTCGGCCAGTCGGAGGACCTCCTGCCGCAGGTCAAGCTCAAGGCGCAGGGGGACCTGTTCATCACGCACGACCCCTTCGAGCAGTACGTCCGGGAGGCCGGCGCCCTGACGCGATCCGCCGTCGTGGGGTACGTGGCGCCCGTGGTGGTGGTGCCGAAGGGGAACCCGAAGGGCGTCAAGGGCTTCGCGGACTTGGCGCGTCCGGGGCTCCGAGTCGTGCTGCCCAACCCGGAGTACAGCACGGCCGGCAAGATGGTGGAGGCGCGGCTGGCCGCCGAAGGGCTGACGGAGGCCGTGCACGCGAACGTCGGCAACGCGTTCCTGCGGACCCACGGCGATGCCGCCAACGCGATCAAGCTCGGCGCCCGCGACGCGGGCGTCATCTGGAACGGCATCGCCCACAATTGGCGGGACGCCTTGGAGATCGTCAACGAGCCCTACGCCTACCCGGAGACGATCCGCGTGACGGTGATGGGGCTCAACTACTCGAAGCGACCCGGCGCGGTCGAGACGTTCCTCGACTTCGCGGAGGCGCATGGGAAAGCGATCTTCGGGGAGTTCGGCTATGTCAAGGCGGCGGAAGGGACCGAAACGAGGCCCCCCGCGCCGGCGCCCGCAGCGGCAGCCGGGGCCGTACCCGGCCGCCTCCTACTCTACTGCGGGGCGGGGCTGCGTCCCCCGGTCGAGGAGATCGTCGAGGCCTATCGCGCCGAGGGCCGCGGCGACGTCGTCGTCGACTATGCCGGCAGCGAGGCGCTGCTCAGCCGCCTGAAGCTGTCCCGGCGCGGAGATCTCTTTCTCCCGGGGGAGAGCCATTATGTGGACGCGGCCGCGGCCGACGGCCTCGTCCGGTCGCGCCGCGACGTCTGCCGATGGACCCCCGTGATCCTCGTAACGCCGGGGAACCCGAAGGGCATCCGCGCCCTCCAGGACCTCGCGCGTTCGGGGCTCCGGCTCGCGCTGGGCAATCCCCAGGCCTGCGCCATTGGGCGCCAGACCGTGGCGATCCTGCAAAAGAACGGGCTCGACCCGGACACCGTCTACCGCCAGGCGGTCTTCCAGGGCCTCACCGTCAACGAGTTGGGGCTTCACGTCAAGCTCGGCAAGGTCGACGCGGCGGTCGTCTGGGACGCGATGGCGGCCTATTACGCGGGGCACACGGAGGCCGTGGCCATTCCCGGGGAGCGGAACCTCGTCACCATCGTCCCGGTCGCGGTGCTGACAACCTCCACGGCGCCGGAGGCGGCGGCGGCCTTCGCGGCATACCTCGGAACGGACCGGGCCAAGGAAATCCTGCGGAAGCACCAGTATACGCCGGTGGACTGAGCCGGGGAGGGGCGGTCGCAGCCTCATGCACGTGTCGCGAACCCATACGCCGGTCGAAGGGGCGGGCTCCCGCGCTTTCCGGGGAGTCTTGCTCGGCGTCGTCGCGCTCTTCGTCGCCGGCTTCGTCGTCCTCTTCGCGGTCGACGTCACGTACGTCCGGTGGGCCGACGTGCGGGAGGTGGTCGTCTCGCCGGCGATCCGGGCCGCGCTCTGGCTCTCGGTCTGGACCAGTCTGGCGACGGTCGCGCTCGGCCTCCTCGTCGCCATCCCGATGGGGTATGCGCTCAGCCGCTACCGGTTTCCCGGGCAGGCCTTCGCGGAGACGATGGTCGACCTGCCGATCATCCTGCCGCCGCTCGTCCTCGGGCTCTCGCTTCTGCTCTTCTTCTCCCGGACGTGGGCGGGGAAGACGATCGACGAAAGCTGGGTGCCCTTCACCTACCACCCGAACGGCATCATCCTGTGCCAGTTCCTGATGTCGGCCTCGCTCGGGATCCGGGCGGCGCAGATCGCCTTCGACGCGGTGAGCCCGCGGCTGGAGCATGTGGCGATGACGCTGGGATGCGGCCGCGCGGGGGCGTTCTGGCACGTCGCCCTGCCGCTCGCCCGGCGGGGGATCGTGGCCGGCGGCATCCTGATCTGGGCGCGATCCTTCGGGATCTTCGGCCCGCTTTTCATCTTCGTCGGGGCCGTCCGGTTCCGGACGGAGGTCCTCTCGACGACCATCCACCTGGAGCAAAGCAGCGGCCGGGACGAGGTGGCCATGGCGGTGGCGCTCCTCATGCTGGCGCTCTCGGCGGTCACGCTCGTCGTCGTCCACCTTCTGGCGCGACGCTATGATCCGCGTTGACGGTCTCCGGTACCGCGCCGGCGCGTTTGCCCTCGACGGCGTCTCGCTCGAGGTGCGGTCTCGGGAATACTTCGTCCTCGTCGGGCCGACGGGCTCGGGGAAGACGACGCTGCTCGAGTGCGTCTGCGGGCTGATCCGCGGGGCGTCGGGGCGCGTCGCGATCGGCGGCGCCGACGTGACGGGCCTGGAGCCCCGTCTCCGCGGCGTCGGCTACATGCCGCAGGAGTACGCCCTCTTCCCGCATCAAACGGTGGCCGAGAACGTGATGTTCGGGCTGCTCCGGCGGGGCCTGTCCCGGCGGGAGGCGCGGCGGCGCGCGGAGGCGACGCTGGCTCGCGTCGGAATCGCCGCGCTGGCGGATCGGCGCCCGGCGGGGCTCTCCGGCGGGGAGCAGCAGCGCGCGGCCCTCGCCCGCGCGCTCGCCGTCGAGCCGGAGGCGCTCCTGCTCGACGAGCCCCTCAGCGCCCTGGACGACCAGACGCGCGAGGCGGTCGGCCGCGAGCTGCGGCGCGTTCATCGCGAGGGCCGCGCCGCCGCGCTCCACGTCTGCCACAACTTCGCCGAGATGGCCGCGATGGCCGACCGCGCGGCCGTGATGCGCGGCGGCCGGCTTGTCCAGGTGGGGTCGCCGATGGAGATCCTCGCCCGGCCTCGCACCCGCTTCGTGGCGGAGTTCGTTCGCGCGCGGAACGTCCTGGCCGGCCGGGCGACGCGGGACGGCGACGGCGCCTGCCTCGTGCTCGACGACGGGCGGAGCCTCCGCACCGCCGCCGCGACCGCCGCCGGGCCGGTCGAGTTTGTCATCCGCCCCGAATCGATCGCCCTGGCGCCGGCCGGCGCCTGCGCCCTCGCGGGGCCGGCCAATGCGATCGGGGGAACGGTGGCCGAGGTCCTCCCGCTCGGTTCGACGGCGGAGATCCTCGTCGACTGCGGGGGCGGGCTGCAACTCCTGGCGAGCCTGAGCCCGCGCGAACGCGAGGCGGCGGGCGCCGAGCCGGGGCGAGCCGTTGTCGCGTCCTTCCGGCCGTCCGACGTCCATGTGCTGGAACCCGACGAGGCCGGATGAAGACCGGCCTTGCGCCTGTCCTGGCCGCCGTGAATAGACGGAGCGAATCATGGAGGCGATCGTCCCGGCCCCGGGAACACCTGGACACCCTCCGGTCTCCCGAACGGTCTATCCGCATCTCTTCCGCCTGCTCCACGGCGTGCTGGCGGCCGCCTTGCCGTGGATGGCGGCCACCGGTCTCGTCCTGCACGCCGTCGCCCCATCGGGGTGGTCGCTGACGTCCGGGATCGCGCCGGCGTGGCTGCCCGGGCTGCGGTGGCCGCTGCTTCACCTGCTCGGCGCGCTCGTCTTCGCCCCGGCGATGTCGCTCGTGGCCGCAGGGTATTTGGTCCGCCGGAGGCGTTCGGTCGCGCCCCGGCGCCGGCGAATCGTGGACGACCTGATCGCCGCCGGCGGCGCTCTCGCGATCCTCACGGGGGCCTTGCTGGCGCATCCCGCCGGTCCGGCGGCGATGTCATCGGCCGTCCGGGCCGCGCACGCGCTGGCGGCGGCGGTCCTCACGGCTGCGCTCGCCGTCCACGTCGCCCAGGCGCTCGGTCCGTACCGCCGGATGATCGTCCCGGCATTTCATCCGCTGCGGCAGGCCCGGTGGGGGCACGCGCTGCTCCTGCTTCCCGTGGCCGCGTTCTGGGCCTGGGTGATTCCCGGGTGGTTCCCGGCCGGCGCCGCGGAGCTTCGCGCGCGGCGCACGGCGGCGCCCGGCGACGACCTGGAGCGGTTGCCCTGGGACGGGGCGAAGCCGCTGCGCGTCGCGCTCTTCAACGGCCTCGGCTTCCACGGGGGGAGGACGGACGTCGAGCTCCGCGCCTTCCACGACGGCGACGAGATCTTCATCCGCGCGGTTTGGGATGACCCGCAGGCGGACCATCGCATGACGCCCTGGATCCGAACGGAGCGCGGGTGGATCCGGCTCGAGACGGCGCCGGAGGACGAGCGCGTCTATTACGAGGACAAGCTCGCGCTCGTCTTCCCCGGCGGCGCGGACCCCGCGTGGCGGCTGGCCGGCTGCGCGGCATGCTGTCATGTCGGCGGCGGCCGCCGCTACGGGTTCAAGGGAAGCCCGCGCTTGGTGGACGAATGGTTCTGGAAGGCGACGCGGACCGATCCGTTCGGGTACGCGGATGACAAGTATTGGCTCGGCTTCGACCGGTCGCTCAAGCACGTCGGGCGCGGCAGCGATCCGACGGCCTCCGGCGGCTATGCCTCGAACGCGGAAAAGGGGAAAGACCACCCCCTCCTGCTGCCGGCAGGCGAGGGAGCCGTCGCGAAGGGCGCCCTGCGAAAGGACCGCGCCGCGCCGTACACGGCGGAACGGGCCGCCTCGATCCCCGCGGGGACGGAGATCCCCGGGATCGTCGCGGGACCGTGCGCGGGAGACCGGGCGGATGTCCGGTGCGCGTCCCGGTACGCGGACGGCCGGTGGACCGTCTGGCTGCGCCGGAAACTCGACACCGGCAGCCCGGTGGACGTCCGGTTCGTCCCCGGCGGACGTCACGCCTTCGCCTGCGCGGCCTTCGACCACTGTTCCCGGCGGCACGCGTACACGTACGCGATGTGTGTGTTGACTCTCGACAAGTAACGCCCCCCGCCCCGTCAGGGGGATGCGTCCGCCCGGGACAACCTCCGTTACCCGCCGAAGCAGGGCCCCTCATCGGAAGGCGGTTCCGAACCGGTCCGCTCGTCCGCCCCAGTCGACGCGCGCAGGCGAATCCTCCTCGCCGTCAGGCCTCCAGGCTGCCCGCGAAGGCGGTTGACGCGCGCCGGATCGCGCGCCGCAGACCCGCGAGGGGCGCATTTCGGTTGCCGGTCGCCGGCGGTTGGGGTACTGTCGGCTCCCATGGCCGACGGCCCGCGAAAGCTCGTCCTCGTCCAGCGCCAGTCGCCCGGCGATATCGTGATGCTGACCGCCGCCGTGCGCGACCTCCACCGCGCGCACCCCGGGCGATTCCTGACCGACGTCCGCACCCCCTGCCCCGCGCTCTGGGAGCACAACCCGCACCTCACGCCGATCCGCGATGGCGACCCGGAGGCGACGCTGCTCGAGTGTCACTACCCCCTCATCCACAAAAGCAACCAGCAGCCCTGGCACTTCCTGCACGGCTTCGCCCAGTATCTGAACCAGCAGCTCGGCCTGTCGGTCGTCCCAACGGAGTTCCGGGGCGATATCCATCTGGCGCCGCAGGAGAAGATGTGGATGTCGCAGGTCCAGGAGCTGACGGGGGAGCCGACGCCGTTCTGGATCGTCGTCTCGGGCGGGAAGTACGACTTCACCGCGAAATGGTGGGCGGCCGACCGGTACCAAGCGGTCATCGATCACTTCCGAGGCCGGATCGCATTCGTGCAGGTCGGGGAGGCCTCGCACCACCATCCGCCGCTGCGCGGGGTATTGGACCTGCGCGGGAAGACGGACCTGCGCCAGCTCGTCCGCCTCGTCCACCACGCCGTCGGGGTGCTCTGCCCCGTGACGCTCCCCATGCACCTCGCGGCGGCGGTCGAGACGCCGGCGGGGCGGCCGCGGACGCGGGCGTGCGTTGTGGTCGCGGGCGGCCGGGAACCCACCCACTGGGAAGCCTACCCCGGCCACCAGGTCCTTCACACGATCGGGGCGTTGCGGTGTTGCGAGTCGGGCGGCTGCTGGCGATCCCGCGCCGTCCCCCGCGGGGACGGAGACGAAAAAGACCGGCCGGAGCGGCTCTGCGTCGATGTCGTCGAGGGGCTCCCCCGCTGCCTGCACCTGATCACGGCGGCGGATGTCATCCGCGCGATCGAGCGCTACTACGAGGGCGGGGTGCTGGCGTACGGGGTGGGGCGGGGCTGGGAGCGGGCGGTCGGCGGAGCGACGTGAGACGCTCCGCCCAAGGGCTTCCGAGAGCCGCGGCGAGCGGGGGCGGGCGGCGTCCGCGGCCCCGCCTACCGCGCGAAGAGGATTTTGTAGCGGGGATCGTGGCGCAGCTCGGGAATCGGGCTTCGCGCCTGTTCGGGAAAGCGTACGGTCTCGCACGGCGCGTCCGCGATCACGAGGGTGACCGCGCCGCGCGCCGCCGGGGCCGCCGCCAGCCGCTCAACCGGCCCCGGGCCGTCCGTGTGGCGGAGCGAGGCCTCGACCGTGATCGGAGCCTCGCCCGCGTAGGGCGGCCAGGCCGGGAACCGGCAGCGGTCGAAGTCGCACCGCGCCGTGCACCAGAAAAGCGAGGGCGGCACGGTACAGCCGGCAAACGCGCACGCCTCGACCGTCGTCCACTCCGTGCGGAGAATCGGATAGGGAACCGACTCGTCCCCCTTGCTCATCGTGATCCCGGGAAACGTCATCCCGATCAGGGCGCAACGGCGGAGCTGGATACCGTAGTCGACGACGTCCAACCGCTCGAAGATGGTTTCGAAAAGGAGGGAGGTCTCGATCGTCCAACGCGACGAGAAGCGGCTGAACCACCCTCCGCCCTTGCGGAGCGTGCAGCGGTCGAAGACGGCGTGCCGGGCGACGAGGGCCGCGCCATGGTCCTGGATGATTTCGACGCCGCGCAGGACGACAGGGCGGTCCGGGGCTCCGTCGATCACGAGCCGCCCCCGGCGGCGCAGGTCGATCCGGCCGCCGATCACCTCCGCTCCCGCCTCCAGACGGAGGGCGATCGGCGTTCCCTCCCCTTCAGGCATGGTCATGAATCCGTCGAGCCGCCACGGACGGGGGGCGGCGGAGATCGCGCGGTCCTCGGACAGCTCCTCCCCCCGAAGCGTCTGCGCGGGGCGGGCGTCAAGCCGTTCCCGGTCGGCCGCGGCAAGCCGCGCCGCCGTCTCCTCCGCCGCCAGCGCGGGCGGGGCCGGGGCGGCGGCTGGCGCGGGCGCCGCCGGCGGAGGAGCGTTCACCGCGTTCCCGGGACCCCACAGCGCGACGGCCAAGCCGGCGGCTGCAACGGCCGAAACGGCGGCGATGAGGGCGCGACGGCGCGGGATGGCCGCCGGCGCCGGGCTGCGGTCCGCCCCCTCCAACCACCGCGTCAGGTCCTCGGCGAAGGCCTGGGCCGTCGGGTGGCGCTCGGCGGGATCCTTGCGCATCGCCTTCAGGCAAACAGCCTCAAGCCGCTTATCAAGATCCGGGTGCACGGAGGACGGGTCGAGACGGGATGGAGGGACAACCGGGTCGTTGACGATCTTCATCAGCAGCTCGATCGGGGTGGGCGCGGCGAACGGCAAGCGGCCCGCCACGATCTCGTAGAGCATGACGCCCAAAGCGTAGACATCCGATCGCCGGTCGATCCCCCTCTCCCCTTTCGCCTGCTCCGGGCTCATGTAGGAAGGAGTCCCCACCAACAGGCCCGAAGCCGTGAGAGAGCTCGAATGAAACCCGGAGGTCGCCTTCGAGAGGCCAAAGTCGGTCACATGGGGCTGGTCGAACCGGTCCACGATGACGTTCGCGGGCTTCAGATCTCGGTGGATTACATTGTGCTCGTGCGCGTGGTGAACGGCGAGAGCGATGTCGCGCAGGAGCCGGATCTGACGGTGCAGGGTCATCCCCTCCTGCCGCGTCCAGTCGTGCATCGACCGCCCCGCGATAAACTCCATGGCGAGGTAGCGGCGTTTCTCGACGACCCCCATGTCGAAGACCGTCACGATGTGGGGATGCTTGGGGAGCGCCGCGCAAAGCCGCGCCTCCCGCTGGAAGCGGCCTTCGTCGTCCGCCGCATCCTTCGGGTTGTCGTAGACCCGGGCGCGCATCGTCTTGAGGGCTACGACCCGTTGCAGCTCGGTGTCGAGCGCCTCGAAAACCACGCCCATGCCGCCCCGACCGAGCTCGCGCAAGAGTGTGTACTTGCCGAAGGGGGCCGGGAAGACGGAGGGAATCTCGACCGGCGGGGCCGCAATGTCCGCCCCCGGCGCCGGCGGGAGGGCAATCGTGGCCGGAATCAGCCCCCCCCCGCAATCCGGGCAGGGAACGGGACGATTCGGATCGAACCCCTTCGCCTTGAAACGTCGAGCGCAGGCGCTACAGGTGACGATGAGCGGCTCGGGCGCTTGGGGATGCCGATCAGGGGCCCCGGCCATCGGTGTCTCAATCTCCGGGCGGCGACGCCCTGCGCGTCTCCAGCCCTGACATCTATCTACAGGCCCTGTTGATATGTTGTCAACACATATTGCATGGGATAGCACTCACGCCTTCACCGCGTTCTGCCGATCAAGATCTCGGACTCTGCTACGAAGAGCTGGAGCTGCTGACAGGCGGCCATGCGCTGGAGCTGGAGCTGCTGACAGGCGGCCATGCGCTGGAGCTGGAGCTGCTGACGGGCGGCCAGTCGCTGGAACTGGAACTGCTGACGGGCGGCCAGGCGCTGGAGCTGGAGCTGCTGACAGGCGGCCAGTCGCTGGAACTGGAGCTGCTGACGGGCGGCCAGGCGCTGGAACTGGAGCTGCTGACGGGCGGCCAGGCGCTGGAACTGGAGCTGCTGACAGGCGGCCAGGCGCTGGAACTGGAGCTGCTGACGGGCGGCCAGGCGCTGGAACTGGAGCTGCTGACGGGCGGCCAGGCGCTGGAGCTGGAGCTGCTGACGGGCGGCCAGGCGCTGGAACTGGAACTGCTGACAGGCGGCCAGTCGCTGGAACTGGAGCTGCTGACGGGCGGCCAGTCGCTGGAGCTGGAGCTGCTGACGGGCGGCCAGGCGCTGGAACTGGAACTGCTGACAGGCGGCCAAGTGCTGGAGCTGGAACTGCGCCTGCGGCGCCGGATCCAGTTCAGGAGGTCTTGCCACGTCAGGTTGCCGTTCATGGTGGCCCCCTCGAATCGGCGGTTTCCGCGATCGACGGGGGCATTGTACAAATGTGACTCGGCTTTGCCATAGAAATAAGTGACGGCACGGATTGGCCGTGCAGGCTGTTGACGTCGGTTGGCCGCTGCGGGGGGCAGCGACAAAGTTGCATCAGAAGCTGCCGATGCGGCATCTGTTTTGGTGAGGCATTTGCGGAAGGATGCGCTCGTGTTTCCGGATTTCACGCGCGGCAACCGTCGCGCAGAACCCATTCAAGAAGGAGGACGGAATGAAGAGGCTCGAAGTGTTGTCCGGCGTGGTGGTGTGCGGGCTTGCGGCCGGGTGCGCGGCGGGCGCGAAGCAGGAGCCGGCGGCCAAGGTCTCCGTGGCGTCGGCGCCCGCAGCGGTTGCTGCACCCGCGCCGGCTGCGCCGGTTGCGGCCAAGCCGGTTATCGTCCCCCTGAGTAGCTTCAAGGCCGTCGGAGACGTCTATCTGGTCGAGGAAGAGCCGCTGATCATCTGCTCCAACGGGCTCGTCGAGGCCTCCGTCAAGGTCCCCGAGGACGGCGAGTACCGGGTCACGGTGACCTGTTCGGGGGACGCGGCAAAGAACGAGCTGCCGAAGTTCAAGCTGCACGTCGACGGGAAGGGAGTGGGCGCGGAGACACCGCTGGCCGCGGCCGAGGCGAAGGCCTACACCTTCACGGCGATGCTCAAGGCCGGGGTGTGCAAGATCGGCATCGAGTTCACCAATGACTACTACGAGGAGAACGTCGAGGACCGGAACCTGAAGTTGGAAGGGGTGGAGCTGCAGCGTGTGAAATAGCCGCAGGAGTCCCGGGGAGCGGGACGGGCGGGGCCGAAGCCCCGCCCGTTTCCGGTCCGGGGGATAAGGCTTGACGCCGGCAACGGGGGGTCCTATGTTCCGTCGCGCGAGACGGGTGCCTCCATGCACGAAAAGCCCCTGACTGAGCAGACCGCCCGGACGGCCGCGGACGCCTTCATCGCCTCCATCCCGCCCTACCCGGGCCGCTTTCACGGCCGCGGCGTCGTCCTCGTCGCGGGCGGCGCGCAATATTTCCCCTGCGCATGGGTCTGCATCCGGATGCTGCGGCGCGCCGGCTGCAACCTCCCGATCCAGCTTTGGCACCTCGGCCGTCACGAGATCACCCCCCGGATGGAGGCCCTCCTCCGCCCGCACGGCGTCACATGTGTCGATGCCTGGGAGGTGCGAAAGATCCTGCCGGCCCGCATCCTGAACGGGTGGGAGGCCAAACCGTACGCCATCCTTCACAGCCCGTTTCGGGAGGTGCTCCTGATCGACGCCGACAACGTGGCCGTGGCCGACCCGACGCCGCTCTTCGACGCCGCGCCGTACCGGGAGACGGGCGCGGTCTTCTGGCCGGACTACCTGCGGCTCGGCCCCGAGCGGGCGATCTGGTCGTTGTGCGGCGTGCCCTATCGCGACGAGCCGGAGTTCGAGTCCGGCCAGATCCTTGTCGACAAGGCCCTCTGCTGGCGCCCGCTCTGCCTGGCGATGTGGTACAACGAGCACTCTGATTTTTTCTACCTGCACCAGCATGGGGACAAGGACACCTATCACATGGCCTTCCGGCGGCTCGGCCAGCCGTATGCCATGCCATCGACGCCCATCCGTCCGCTCGACGCGACGATGTGCCAGCATGACTTCGAGGGCCGCCGGATCTTCCAGCACCGCAACATGGACAAATGGCGGTACGACGGCTCCAACCGGCGGGTCGAGGGGTTCCTTTTCGAGGACGCCTGCCGGGGATATCTGGCGGAGCTGCGGGAGCAATGGGACGGGACAGCGGGTTGAGCCGGGACGGGGGGCTCGCGGCGCCCGGCTCGACCGGGTCTCGGCCTGCCGTGTTTCCGGCGGAAGGAGGCGGCTCATGCGCAAGACCGAGGCGATCGTCCTGATGGCGGCGCTGGCCTTTCCCGGTGCGGCGCTCGCGGGGCCCGTTCAGGGCGCGCCGGCGATCGAGGAAACCTTCGACGGCGCGGACGCCCTGAAGCCGTGGGGAGGGGGCGCCGGCGTCGGGCTGGGCCCCGGGCGGAACGGATCGAAGGCCCTGGTCGTCGACTCTCCCGCCGGCGGGACCGGTCACGCCTCCGTCCGCCGTGCGCTTCCCCTCGACGCGATCCGCGGCGCCCGCGTCAAGGTCCGCGCGTGGGTGAAAGCGGACGCGGTCTCCGACCCCCCGAAGCCTTGGAACGGCATCAAGGTCATGCTCCACACCGTCGCCCCGGACGGGCCGCGCTGGGAGCAGCGGAATCTCCCGGGCGGGACCTTCGATTGGAGGGCCGTGGAGACGGTCGTCACCGTCCGTGAGAACGCGACGGAGGCGTGGCTGGTGCTGGGGTTGGAGGCGGTGACCGGCCGGGCCGTGTTCGACGACGTCCGGGTCGAGATCCTGCGCCCGCGGCGCGTCCGGACGCCCCAAGCGCCCGCGGGGCCCGTCTACAAGGGGCACGAGTTACCGCGCCTCCGCGGCGCGATGATCTCCACCCGCGTCTCGGAAGCCGACCTCCGCGACCTGGCCGCCTGGGGGGCCAACCATGTTCGGTGGCAACTGACGTGGGGGGGATTCCCGCGGAGCCCCGCGGACCAGGGCGATCTGGCCGCCTACGACGCGTGGATCGCGGAGACGCTTCGACACGTCGATCGACTCCTCCCCGTCTGCGCCGAGCTCGGTCTCCTCGTCCTGATCGACCTCCACACCCCGCCGGGCGGGCGCATCGCCGGGGAGGAGGTCTGTCGGATCTTCCAGGAAAAGCGGTTCCAGGACCGCTTCCTCTCGCTCTGGGAGGAGATGGCGCGGCGGTTCCGAGATCGGCCGGCGGTCTGGGGATACGACCTCGTCAACGAGCCGGTGGAGGGGGCGGTGCCGGACGGCCTGATGAACTGGCAAGCGCTGGCGGAAGCGGCGGCGAAGCGGGTACGGGCGATCGATCCGAAGCGCGCGATCGTGGTCGAGCCCGCGCCCTGGGGCGGGCCGGAGTCGATCGACAACCTCGAGCCGCTGGGTGTCCCCGGCGTCGTCTACAGCGTTCACATGTACCAGCCGCACCCGTTCACGCACCAAGGGGTCTACAACAACCCCGCGGGGGTCCCCTATCCCGGCGTCGTGGCGGGGAAGCGGTGGGACAAGGACGCGCTGCGGAAGGCGCTCCAGCCGGCGCTCGACTTCGCGCGGGACTACGGCGTCCACATGTACGTCGGCGAGTTCAGCGCGATCCGCTGGGCGCCGGGGGAGAGCGCGCACGATTGGCTGCGCGACGTGATCGACATCCTGGAAGAGTATGGGTGGGACTGGGCCTACCACGCCTTCCGGGAGTGGGACGGCTGGAGCGTGGAGCACGGCTCGGACCCGAAGGATCGGGCGCGCGCGAACGCGCCGACGTCGCGCGAGCAGCTGCTGCGGTCGTGGTTCGGGAAGAACGTCCGGGCGCGTTAGGAACGCTCTCATCCGCCCGCGCGCCGCACCCGCGCCCAGTATCCCCCGCCCGCCTCGCCATCCGGCAGCGTCTCCTCCTCCGCCTCCAGCGCCCACGCCGGGTGGCTCGAGAGGAAGCCGCGGACGAGGTCCGCGTTCTCCTCGGGCTCGATGCTGCAGGTCGAGTAGACGATCCGGCCGCCGGGGACGACGCGCGAGGCGGCCTCGGCGAGCAGCGCCGCCTGGAGGCGGGGCAGGGCCTCGAGATCGCGGGGACGGATCCGCCACCGCGCGTCCGCCCGGCGCGCCAGCACGCCGGTGTTCGAGCAAGGCGCGTCGACGAGCGCGCCGTCGAAGGCGGCGTCCGCCCGGAACGGCAGTCGCGAGCCGTCCGCGGTCACGATCCGGACCCCCTCCGCGCCCAGCCGCCGCGCCCCCTGCGCAATGGCCCGCGACTTGCCGGCATCGATCTCCACGGCGACCACGCTCGCGCCCCCGGCGAGCGCCGCCAGATGCGCCGTCTTGCCGCCGGGGCCGGCGCAGACGTCGAGGATCTTCTCGCCGTGTCGCGGGTCGAGGGCTCGGGCGGGCGCCATGGCCGTCTCATCCTGGGGCTGGAAGAGGCCTTCCTGGAAGCTCGGCAGCGAGCGGATCGCCCCGGCGCGCTCCAGACGCAGGCTTTCCGGCCCGCGGCCGGGCACCGCGGAGACCCCTTCCGCGCGCAGCCGCTCCCGCAGGGCGTCGCGCGTGATGCGGCTCCGGTTGACCCGCACGACAAAGGGCGGCGCCGCGTTCCCCGCTTCGCACAGGGCGCGGGCTCGGGAGGCGCCGTGCCGCGCGATCCAGCGCGCAACCAGCCACCGCGGATGCGAGTGCGCGGCGGCCAGATACCCGGCCGCGTCGGCTGGATCGGGCAGGACGTCGACCGCGAACCCCACAACGCGGCCCGGGCCGGCGGGGAGACGCCGGGTCGGAGGCAGCGCGTCCGTTGCGTCCCGGATGATCGCGCGCTCGAGCGCCCGGAGGATGGCATTGACAGCGGATGCCCCCCGCGCCCCACCCCGCAGCGTCTTGGCCGACTCGACCGCCTCGTGAAGGACGGCATAGGCCGGGACCCGATCCAGGAAGACGAGCTGGTAGGCGCCGAGCCGAAGGAGGTCGGCCAGATCCTCCGGCATCTCCCGCATCGGCGCCCGCGTGAAACAGCCCAGCACGCGGTCCAGGGTCAGCCGGTGGCGCACGGTTCCGAGCACGAGCTGTGTCAGGAGCCGACGGTCGGAGTCGGTTGCGTCCGGGGGGCGCATCTCGTCGAGAACGTCGTCGACGAACGCCCGGCGCTGGCGGGCGGTGCGAAGGATGTTCAGCGCCAGGGCTCGGACCATGGGAGGGGGGTCACCGGATGACGTCCTTCGCGCGCGACTTGTGGGGCTTGAAAAGCCAGAGACGCCGCACGCGGCGGTGGCGGCGCAGCTGCTGGCGGTCCGCGTCGGTCAGGAGCGCGGGGAAATAGCGGTTCTTGTATTTCAGCAGCGCGCTCCGGTCCAGCGCGGCGAGCTGGGCAAAGGTCCACCCCGAGAGCCCGCCCGTGAGGCGAAAGCGCACGGCGTTGGCGAAGTCGAGCAGAAACGGCTGCCCGTCGCCCCGGATCAGGATGTTCTTCCGCTGCCGGAGATCCAGATGGACGACCCGCCGCGCGTGCATCGCGCGCACCAACGCCTCCAAGCGCCGGTAGATCTCCGGTCGAAGCGCGTCGGGCGGCAGGCGGTGGATCGGACGCCCCGGGATGTACTCCGTCCGGATGCGGAGGCCGTCCGGGCTCGGCAGCAGGCGCGGGATCCCGGGAAGCCCCTGGAGGTGGCGTAGGACCTCGCGCTCGCGCCGGACGAGCAGCCGGGCTACGGTCGCCCGGATGGGCAGCGGCTTGGCGGAGTAGTCCTTCTCCACCGCCAGGCCGTGCGGCGTGCCGACGACCCGGATCAACGGCGACCAACCGCCTTTCCGGCGGAGTACCGAGCCGGGCGCGGGGGCTGCCACCGCCGCGTCCGGGGTCCCGACGTATTCCATCCTCGCTCCCGTCGCAAGGCCGGGACCAGCGCGCGCGGCCGCAGCGGCCCCCTACAGGGAGACCAGCCCCCATCCCCACGCCCACTTCGACACGATCACGGCGGCCCCCAGCAGCACGACCAGCGCGATCCAGTGCTCGCTGTTCTCGACAACGAGCCCGGCCTGCCACCGATCGGTGCCACCGCGGTACGGCGTCAGGCGCGGCAGATAGTCCGGCACGGCCTTGTCATAGGCTTCGAACGCCTCTCCAAATCGATCGCGCAGGCGCCCGTACTCGACGCGCATCTTGCGGGGCGCGTAGGAGAGGATGAAGAGAAGGGCGCCGACGGCTAGGACGATCCAGTTGGCGCCGTGGCGGGCGGGCGCCATCGTGCAGAAGCCCGCCATGATGAGGAACGTGCCGAGGTAGAGGGGGTTCTTCACGTGGGCATACGGGCCGGTCACCGTCAGCTTCTTGTTCTTCTCGAGGTGCCCCGCCGCCCAGATCCGAAGCGACTCGCCCAAGAGAACCGGGATGGACCCCGCGACAAGCCACGGCGGCTCGGGACGCGCCAAGATCAGCAGGGCGCCCACCGTCAGCCAGACCACGATGACGCGAAGCGAGATCTTGCTCCAGAACCGGACGTGTGACGCCATGGCGCGGCCTGCTTGGAGGCAAAAAGAACGCTGCAGGGGAGGATGATAACAGAGCAATTCGAGGGACGCAACGCCCAAAAACCCCGCGAGTTACCCCGAACTTTTCGATAACCCCCAGCATCCCGCCGAGCGGACGGTAGCGCATGGGGGCGGGGTATCGGCGGGGGCCGGGTGGCGGCGGGGCTGAGGGGAAAACGCGGCGATAGACGAATGACGTTCGCGGCGGACTTGAAGCGCCGGGAGGTCGTCAAGATGTCCGAAAACGACTTGTCGCCGCCGACGAGACCAATTCCGGATCGAAAAGTGTTCCTCGCGATGTCCGTGCCGGTCAACCCTTCGCTCAGAACGTCCTCTTCAGCAATCAATCGGGGAAGAAAACCCCTTCGCCAAGCATCCAACTGGGTCGTTTTGAGAAAATCGTCCACATGACCGATCCAGACATGAGCTGCAGATCGGTGCAGGACAAGCCCTCTGTCTCGCAAGGTGTGTGGATGGCACCCCAATCCAAGCGAGTTGCAGCGGGCTTTCTTTTTGCCAACGTGTGAGGCGATTTGAGCCAAAAACCCCTCGCCCCCTCGCCGCGGCTTTGCTACATTCCCCCAGGACCGGCACCCCCGCATCCAGCCCAGTTCCATGATGATCCTGGCCATCGAGACCTCCGGCAAGGTCGGCAGCGTCGCCCTCGCCTTGGCTGGTGACGATCCCGGCGATCCCTTCGCGATCCTCTTCGAGCGCAGCTTCTCCGAAGGTCTCATCCACGGGCGGGAACTCGCCCCCTCTGTCCGCGCCGCCCTCGACAACACCCGCCTTGCCCCCGACGGCATCGATCTGGTCGCCGTCTCGCAGGGGCCCGGCTCCTATACCAGCCTTCGTGTCGGACTCGCCTTTGCCAAGACTTTTGCTTGGTCCGTCCAGCGGCCCCTCGTCGGCGTGTGCAGCCTTGCCGTCATGGCTGAGAACGTCACCGGAAGTCACGCGGTCGCTGTTCCCGTCCTCGACGCCCGGTGGGGCCAAGTTTACGGAGCCGTCTTCGCCCGCGAAAACGGGGAACCTGCGGCGGCCCCGACCGACATCCTGCCGGTCGCCGGACCTGCTTGGCGGGAAGTTGTCGCCCCCCTCGCCGAGGCCCCGGACGTCTTCGCCAAGCGCATTCCGCCCGGCTCCGCGGTCTTCGGGGACTCCCTCGATCGCTATCGCGAGATTCTGCTCCGGAAGCACGTCACAGAAGGCGATCCGACCTGGGCGATCCCCCGCGCCAGCGTCGTCGCCCGACTCGGTCTTTCCTCCTACCTATCGCATCGCCGCGACGAATCGATGACGATCGCCCCGCTCTACCTCCGCCCGACTGAGGCGGAAGTCAATGCGGGCCTCTCGAAGAAAGCCGGTCGTCCCGGCAGGATTCAAGGCGGCGCTAGTTAACGTAAGGCTGGCCGTCGGCGCCCTCTCCCATTTCGCCCCCGCTCGTCATCCTGAAACGGCTTGCGACGAATTCGCGCTCCGGGCCCGCTGTTCCCTCCGATGGCCGTGCTGCCTCTGGAGAACGAGGCGATCTTCCCGCGGACAATAGGGTGGAAGAAACGGAAACTGCGGAGATGGGGGACGGAGGGCTGTTCATGCACCGACCTTCGCGGGAGCGGCGCGTGAACGGCAAGCGGGCAGGCCCATTTGGTTATTGCGGCCGAGGGCGTTGAGGTATATTAGATATGCGGCTGAGGGCCGCGTGCGAAGATCTTTCGGGAGTCTCTTCATGGCGTCCGCTCCGCAGCGAACGGGGCTCCGGGCCGCGTGGATCGCGGCGATCGCGTCGGCCGTCGCGGTGCCGCCGTCTTCCGGCGGCGAGGCAGCGGGTCCGGCGGCCGCGCCCGCGGCGAAGGATCGCGAGGCGGCGCTCGAGGCGCTCCTGGCAAGCCTCGAGAAGCAGTATGGCGAGAAGTTGAACGCCCCGCGCGAGGACGCGCGTCTCCTTCACCTCCTCGTCAAGATGACTGGCGCGAAGCGGGCCCTCGAGGTCGGCACCTCCTACGGCTATACCGCCCTCTGGCTCGCCCGCGCGCTGGAGACGACGGGCGGCACGCTGGTCACGGTCGAGATCGACCCGGACCGCGTGAAGGCGGCGCATGCGGCCCTCGCCCGCGCGGGCTTCGCGGGGCGCGTCACATGCCTGACGGGCGACGCGCACGCCGTCGTCCGCACGCTCGACGGGCCCTTTGACTTCATTCTGCTTGACGCGGACAAGGGCGGAGAGATCGACTACTTCCGGGCGCTCTTCCCGAAGCTCGAGCGCGGCGGGGTGATCGCCGTCCACAATGCCATCCGATTCCGGGACAACATGAAGGAGTACCTCGACGCGGTGGCGGCGCACCCGGAGCTGGACACGGTGACGTTGAGTGCGGGCGGGGAAGACGGATATTGCGTGAGCCGGCGGAGGGGCCCGGCGGGGAAACCGGCGGAGGCGCCGCGGGCGGGGGATTGAGGCCGAGGACGCGCCGATCGGCCGCACCGGTTGCGGATTTCCGGACACGGACATCGCATGGACGCCACCTCGACGCTGGAGCTGGTGCGGCTCTTCACCCGGCTGGTGCGGTTCACCGCCATGTACGGGGAGGAGCACCAGCAGCCGAAGCAGGCCCTGGAGGCGCTGAAACAGGCGCTGGACCGGGACCTGAAGGCCGAGGCGAAGATCTCGATCGCCCTCCAGGGACGGACGCTGATCGTCCAGGGCATCTGCCAACCCGACACCGACGCGGCGGTGGAGTCGCTGGTCCACATCATGCGCACCCGGGCGACGAACAGTCTCTCCTTCCTGGCCGGCGTGTCGGCGGAGGAACTGGCGCACGGGGCGCGGATCTTCTCCATGAAACCGGCGGAGATCCTGGCGGACGGGGCGATCAAGCCGGACCTGCTGCGCGGGCTCGACCGGCTCCGCGTCAACGACGTCCGCTACGTCGCCCTCGAGGAATCGCAGGCGGTCGTGAACGCCGGGGACGTCGTGCCGGGCGGTCTGGGCGCGGTCGTCCAGACGCTGGTCGGAGACGCGACGGGCGGCGGGATCGCGGGGGGGGGCGGCGAGGTCGCGGGAGGAGGCGGGCGGACGGTCACGATCCCGGTCGAGCGGCTAACCGAGCTGCTGCGGACGCGTGGACTTCCCGAGGCGCGTCGGGCGGCGCTGGAGGCCCTGGCCGGCGGCGTCGTCGCGGAGGCGGGAATGCCGATCGCCGACCAGCTGCAACGGGCGATCGAACAGCTGCCGGAGGAGCTGCGGGCCGAGCTGTCCAAGCCGGGCGGGCGGACGGATCTCTCCGCCGCGGTGGTCGCCCGCCAGCTCGAGGCCGGCGTCGATCCAGCCGCGGTGCGGGACGTCGTCCGCGAACTGGCCCCGCAGGCGGCCGACGCGATACCGATCCTGGAGAACCTGGCCCGGCTGCTGCCGCGGGGGGGGAAAGGAGCCAGTCTCGAGTCGCTCGAGCGGCTGATGAAGTTCCTGCCCGAGGTGGACCGGCTGGAGGAGGTCCTGCACGGCCGCGTGCTGGTCGTGGACGGGAACGGCGAGCGGCGAGGCGCCTACACGAGCGCGCTGTCCGAGTACGGGTATGTGGTGGAGTCCGCGGAAACGGCCGCCGAGGCGGCGCAGAAAGCGGTCGAAGCGGGGGATTACGTGGCCATCGTGACGGACCTGATGCTGCCGGACAAGAGCTGCGAGTTGATCCTGGAGAAGTTGAAGCACGCGCGCCTGGTGACCCCCGTCGTGATCGCTTCCCCCAAGGCGCAGTCCGCCGCGCACGACTTCGAGATCTTCTCGTACCCCAAGAAGAAGCTGCTGCCGCTCCAGGACCCCGCTGCGGTGGCCGAGGCGGTGCGCGAGATCGCGGTGCGGCGCGAGCGACCGGAAGAGGAGGCGGATCGGGAGGACCGGAACCGAGCCCGCGAGATCCAGGAGAAGCTCGTCCCGCGCGACGTCCCCCCCCTGCCGGGCTGGGACCACGCCTTCGCCTACAAGCCCGCCAAGGAGGTGGGGGGAGACTACCTGGATCTCTTCCCGCTCGACGCCGACCGGGTCGGGTTCGTCGTGGGGGACGTCTCGGGGAAGGGATTCTCGGGGGCGATGGTGATGGTGATGGTGCGGAGCGCCTTCCGTCTCTCCGCGCCGGGGCTGGCCTCCCCGCGCGACGTCGTGGCGGCGGTCAACCGCCTGATCCGGCCGGACATGAAGCGCGGGATGTTCGTCTCGATCGTGTACGGGTGCCTTCACGTCCCGAGCGGCGACCTGACGGTCGTCAACGCGGGGCACAATCCGCCGGTGCTCTGCGAGCCGTACGGCGCGAAAACGCGGATGATGTCGCCCGGCGGGATGCCGCTCGGCGTGGCCGACCCCGCGCGGTTCGACCCGATGCTTCGCGAGGACCGGGTTTCGCTGCTTCCCGGCGGGCGGATCCTCTTCTACACCGACGGGGTGGTGGAGGCGCTCAACGCGAAGGACGTCGAGTTCGGCGAGAAGGCCTTCTTGGATCTCGTCACGCGCACGGCCGCCGACACCTCGCAACAGGTGGTGAGCGCCACGCTCATCGCCCTGGCCGCCCACCGGGGAAAGGCCCCCCAGTCGGACGACATCACGATCCTCGACCTGAAGCGGATGTAGCACGCGGAGGGGGGACGGGACACACCCTCTCCCTATCTCCCGCGGCGCGCCGCGCGCGCCGGGAGCGCCCCACGACCCTGACCGGCCGGTGTTTTGCCGCGCCCCGCGCCCCCCCGGCGCAGCCCTTTCCCACTCCGCCGGGAGAGCGGAGCCACGGCAGAGGGTGTATAAGCAAATCCCGCGCCACACTTTCAAATTCCGCGCAAGTCGCCAACCCGAAAGAAGTTAGGGTAAATCCGGCCCTCAGGGCACCCGTCGTGCGATGTTACTTTACGTAACATTGCCTCAACCCCGTGCCTTCTCCCTTCCCACCCCCGCTTTGCACTTCCACCGGTAGACCGATCCCGGGCGGCACGGTCGTGCCGCCCCTCGTCTCCGAATCCAACGGATGGCTCGCCGCATTTGCGCGCCGACTTGATGCGCCGGATTTTCCCGGCATCGCGTCCCCCGCCTCCTGTGCTGCCGCCTGCTCGCCGGGATTCCGTGGGTCGTCGAAAAGGCCGGGACAGCGTGAGGGCGGCCCTCCGTTGACACTCGTCCTTCCTCCCGCCTAGAATCCCCCCGCGGCGCGCGGCGCTTCCGTGTCCGGACAGGCCGTCTGGTCGCGTCCCGTAAACGCACCACTGGGGGTCAGGCGCTCCAGGGCGGCGGGTTCCGGGCGCACGGATTTCATGACCATGAAGCACGGCGTTCCCACGCGGGTTCTGGTGGCGGCGGCGTTCGCCGCCTGCGGCTGCGGCCGGGGCGGCGGGGACGGGGCGGGCGAGCCCGGCGGCGGCGCGCCACCGGCGGCGGCCGGGCTGGTCGGATCGGCCTCGTGCCGGGAGTGCCACGAGCGGTTCTACCAGCTCTGGGCGACGTCGCACCACGGGCTGGCGATGCAGGTGTTCACGCCGGCGCTGGGTGCGACGTTCGCACCGCACCCGGAGGAGATCGAGGTTCCCGATCCCGCAGGGGGCGCGGCGCTCCGGTACCGGGCGGATCCGGCGAATGGGCGGGTGATCGAGACGGGGCCGGGGGGGAGGAAGGACTGGCCCATTGCGCACGTCATGGGGGGGCGGAACGTGACGTTCTTGCTGACGCCCTTCGCGCGAGGCCGGTTGCAGGTCCTGCCCACCGCGTACGACGCGCGCCGGAAGACGTGGTACGAGACGTCGGCCAGCGCGATGCGGCACTTCGTGGACACCCCGGAGCAGCGGGTGCACTGGACGGAGCCGGAGTGGACGTTCAACACGTCGTGCCACGGCTGCCACGTCAGCCAACTGTCGGCGAACTACGATCGGGGAACGGATAGCTACCGGACGACGTGGGCGGAGCCGGGAATCAACTGCGAGACCTGCCACGGTCCCTGCGGGGAGCACGTACGGGTCTGCCGGGCGGCGCCGAAGGGCGAGGTCCCGAAGGACCTGAAGATCATCAGCACGAAGTCGTTCACGCACGAACAGATGAACGACCTCTGCGCGCCATGCCACGCGAAGATGTCGCCGATCACCCCCTCCTTCATGCCGGGGGACCGATACTTCGACCACTTCGACCTGACGGGGATCGAGCACCGGGACTTTTACCCCGACGGGCGGGACCTGGGAGAGAACTACACGATGACGACGTGGCGGGCGAGCCCGTGCGTCGTCTCCGGGCGGCTGGACTGCATGCACTGTCACACCTCGAGCGGCCGGTACCGTTTCCGGGAGCCGGGAACGGAGGCCGGGGCTTGCCTGCCGTGCCACGCGGAACGGGTGAGGGACGCGGCGGCGCACCATCGGCATCCGGCGGGGAAGCCGGGCTCGCGCTGCATCGACTGCCACATGCCGACGACGGCCTTCGCGCGGATGACGCGGAGCGACCACTCGATGCGGCCCCCGACCCCCGCCGCGACGATCGCCTTCCAGTCGCCGAACGCCTGCACGATCTGCCACGCGGACCGGGACGCGGCGTGGGCGGACGGCCTCGTGCGCGCGTGGCACGCGGAAGACTACCAGGCGCCGGTGCTCGAGCGGGGACGGCTGGTGGCGGCGGCGCGGAAAGGAGACTGGGAGCAGCTGCCGGCGATGCTGGCGCTCGTCGCGGCGCCGGGCCGGGAGGAAGTAACCGCCGTCTCGATGCTGCGCCTGCTCCGGTCGTGCCGGCTGGACGCCAAGTGGCCGGCGGTGCGGGCGGCGGCGCGGGACCCGTCGCCGTGGGTGCGGGCGGCGGCGATGGAGGCGCTGGGGGACCGGCCGGACGGAGAGCACCGGGCCGCGCTGGTCGAGGGGTGCCGCGACTCGCACCGCCTCGTCCGCGTCCGCGCCGCCTACGCGCTGGCCGGCGTCCCGGCGGACCGGCTGGGGGAGGCGGACCGGCGCGCGGTGGCGGCGGCGATGCGCGAACTGGAGGCGTCGCTCACCTGCCGGCCGGACGACCATGCCTCGCACTACAATCTCGGGAACATCCACCTGCAGCGGGGCGACCCGGCGCGCGCGGCGGCGGCCTTCGAGGAGGCGATCCGCCTGCGGCCCGACGTGGTTCCGCCCTACGTCAATGTCGCGCTGGCGTACAACCTGCTGGGACGGAACGCCGACGCGGAGGCCCGGCTGCGGGAAGCGCTGCGGCGCCAGCCGGGGAACGCGGCCGCCCGCCTCAACCTCGGGATGCTGCTCGGCGAGCTTCGCCGCATCCCGGAGGCGGAGGCGGAGTTCCGGGCGGCGTTCGCGGCCGATCCGTCGTCCGCCGCCGCCGCCTACAACCTCGGCGTGATCACGGCGGCGGACCGGCCGGACGAATCGATCGCCTGGTGCCGGAAGGCCGTCTCGCTCGAGCCGCACGAGCCGAAGCACGCCTACACGTTGGCCTTCTACCTGGCGCAGCAGGGAAAGTCGGGGGAGGCGACGGCGGTGCTGGAGCGGCTGCTGGCGGGACCGCGCGCGAGCCTCGACGCATACCTTCTGTTGGGGAGCCTGTACGCGCGGTCCGGACGGGAAGCGGAGGCGTCGCGTCTCTACCGGCGCGGGGCGGAGGACGCACGATTGGCGGAGGGGGAGCAGGCGCGGTTGCGGGCGATGCGGTGAGGCGGAGGGGGCGCCGAGATCGGGGCGCCGGGCGTGAGGTGACACAGACCCGGGCACGGCTTCAGGGAGGACGCATGGTGATCCAGGACAGCCGGAAGCGATCGGAAGCCGAGCCGCGCGCCCGAGGGCGGCGCGGGTCCGCGGCGGTGAAGACCTTGGCGATCGGGCTGGGGGCGGTGGTGCTTGTGATTCTCGTTGTGATCCTTGTCCAAGAGGGCGGGGGCGGCAGCCCGGATTTCGCCGCAATCCGCGGCCGGTGGCTGCGGCCCGACGGGGGGTACGTGCTCGAGATCCGGGGCGTGGCGGCGGACGGGACGCTCGAGGCGTCCTATCTCAACCCGCGCCCGATTCACGTCGCCCGGGCGCGGGCGACGCGGGACGGGACCCGCACGCGGGTCTTCATCGAGCTCGACGACACAGGGTACCCGGGATGCACCTACGATCTGCTGCACGACACGGGAAAGGACATCCTGGCGGGGACGTACTTCCAAGCGGCGATGCGGCAGCGGTTCGACGTCTATTTCGAGCGCCAGCGGTGAAGGGGCGCCGGGGCGGGCGGGCCGCGGAGGGACAAGGATGGGCACGGGAACGGGCCGGATCGTCCTGGGGCTGGCGGGTGTGCTGGCGGCGGCCGCCGCGGGGGCGGACGTGCTGGTGCTGCGGGACGGCCGGAAACTCTCGGGGGACGTCTCGGAAAAGAAGGAGACGGTGGCGATCCGGGTGGAGGGGCAGGAGCTGGTGTTCGGGAAGGACGAGGTGAAGGCGCGGCTGAAGACGCCCGCGGAGCTGCTCGGGGACCGGACGGGGGACGTGGAGGCGGCCAAGGCGCTCTACCAGGAGGCGCTGAAGGTCCCGGATCTCGCCGCGCAGGGGGCGCGGATGAAGGAGGCGTTGGCGAAGGCGAGCCGGGCCCGGGAGGCGTACGCCGAGGCGCGGGACCTGTTCCCCGAGGACCGGTACGCGGACCTGGACCAGAGCTTGGTGCAGATTTCGCAACTGATGCGGCTGATCCGGGAGCGAATCGGGAGCGGGGTGACGGCGGCGGCGACGCCGGCGAAGGCCGCGGCGGCGGCCCCGGCGCCGCGGCCGGCCCCGGCGCCGGAACAGGCGGCCCCGCCGCCGGAGCCGTCGGCGCTGGAGAAGGCCTTCGCGGTGCTGGCGGACGGCGCGAAGCGGAGCGACCCGGCGGCGCGTCGGGAGGCGGAGAAAACGTTCGAAGCGGCGCGGGGGCGCGGGGCGCTGGGGGACCTGGCGTCCGCGGCGCTCCTGTTCCTGCGGGAGGAGCCGGAGCTGCCGCCGGAGGCCGGGGCGGCGGCGTCGGACTGGCTGGCGACGGGGGGGATCGCCGGGGCGCCGACGCTGGCGGCGGAGGGGCACTTGGCGGCGGCGCGGGCGCTGGCGGATCCGCTGAAGGCCTTGGGGGGAAAGGGGGAAGCGCTGGAGCGCCTTGCGGCGGGCCACTTGGCGGCGGCGCTCGCGGCCGCGCCGCCCGCCCCGCCGGACGCGGCCGGCGCGTGCGCCAAGGCGCTGGGCTTCGAGAAGTCGGCCTATGCCGACATCTGGGGACCGCCCGGGGGGTTGGCCGCGCGGGACCACGCGGCGTGGATGGAGTCGGCGATGTACGACCTCGGCGTCGCGCAACTGCGGAAAGACCACGACCGGGGCCGGGACTTCGGCGCCGCCTACTTGGTCGCGCACCTCCAGTTGCGGGATGTCTTCGCGCGGCAGACGGGTTGGCGGCGCGCGCTGGCGGCGTGGCAGGGGGCGGCGAAGGGGCCGGGGACGGCGGCGCAGCGGGCGCACGCCGCGGCCGTGGCCGAGGCCCTCCGAAAGCGGATGCCCTGCGCGGCCTGCAACGGCACGCATCAGGTCCGGTGCCCCGTCTGCCGCGGGAAACGGAAGGTCGATATCCTCTGCCCCCGTTGCGAGGGGTCGGGGCGGCTGATGACGCTGCGGGGGACCTTCCCGTGCGAGACGTGCAAATCGCAGGGGACGATCCGCGACGTGAAGTGCACGAAGTGCAAGGAGACCGGGCAGGTGGAGTGCAAGGGGCTCACATGCCGCGGGCCGGTCGAGCCGCCGACATTCGAGGCGCTCTACGAGGACGCGCCGTGCGCCGCGTGCGGGGGAACGGGACTGGCGACGCGTCGGGTGGCGACGCGATGCCCGGCCTGCCTGGGCATCGGGGTCCGCCTGATCCCGAAGTCGGAGCCGGAGAAAACGCTGGACGCGAAGTAGGCCCGGGGGACGCACACGCGATCCACCGGGAAGCCCCCCCCGCGCGCCTTTTCCTCCGCCGGGGAATTCTTGGGACGCCGGGGGCGGGAGCCGCCGGAGGGGCAGGCGCCCTCGGCGGCTTCTGTTCTGTTGTCGATCGAACGCCTTCGCAGCTCCGCCGCTTTCGACGGCCGGACCCCGGCCACCAGATGGGAATCTTCCCGCCTCAGAATGTGTACCGGATCTGCAAGAACCCTCCCTGCGCCGCCTCGTCCGGTCCCGTCCGGCGGACGAACGAGCCCGGGGAAAAGTATCCGTACCCGACCATGCATTCGAATCCCTGGAACGGCGAATACACCGCTCGAAGATTGACCTCGGAGCCGAGGACCATTCCCGAATGGCCCGTAACGTCTCGCCGCAGCGGCCTCAACCCCGTCGTGTACCACGCGTCCCGGGGCTCGTCCAGCGTGAAAAGATGGCATTCCAGGAAGAGGCGAAGCCCGTTGCAGGGCCGCAAGTGAAGGTCCACCTCGTAGTCCCGGAGGTTGGCCCAATAGAACAGGTTGAGATCGCCGTAGAAATTGATGTCGGCCCCCCCCCAAACCCCGTCGAACGTGCCGTGGACGCCGTCGTTCGGATCGCGGTCCCCCGATCCCCAGGTGAACTGGGCACCCCACCGCGGCTCCCAGGGCAAGGGAAGCGTCGCTCCCAGGCCGGCATTCGCCCCCCACGCTTCCAGCCGGTCGTCACCGTAATTCCCCCCCTGCCAGACGAGCGTCGCCGTGTAATCGAAGGGCTCCGCCAGCGTCCCTTGCGATTGGAGCCCCAACGCGTGAGACCGCAAGTAGCCCGGCCCCGCTTCCCCCCTCGTCTCGCCGCGATCATCGTACTTGAAGGCATAGAAAGCGTCCAGGCGGACCGGCAACCCCTTGGCCGTCCCATAGGCGACGAGGGTCGAGGGATCGTGGAAATTCCGGTTCGGCCAGACGTCCGGCCGATTTTCGATGTATCGACCCGCCCAGAGATCCAGCAGGAAGGCGTCGGTGTCGATCTTCAGCATGGCGGCGTCCCAGACATACCGCCCCGTATTCCCATAGAGACCCGGGCCGAACACCCGCTGGTCGCCGTAGGAGATCTGCTGTCGTCCCATCTTGATCCCGACCGGGCTCCCTCCGACATGCAGCCACTCGGCGAACGCCTGGCGGATGTCCATCGTATCCTGGATTGGGTTGTTCTTCGGGAAGTCGTCCGAATCAAGATCTGAATCGATCGCCTGCGCGTCGCGCCACTGCATAAAGACCCGGATGTCCTCCTCGAGGCGGAGGTTGAGGTCCAGCATGAACCTCGTCAGCAACAGCCGGTCCCGCGTCCCTGGCCGGTAGCCTCGCACATCGAAATGGCTCTGGTCCTCGAACCGGAGGCGAACCTCGCCCCCGATGTCCAGCCGGAAGGGCCCCACGGGCAGGTTCTTCAAGCCATCGCTCCACGACTCCCAGGCCCCCTCCGTTTGCCCGACCTGCGAGGCGGCCTGTACGTGGGCCAACGACAAAACAACCAGGAGGATCATGTTTCGGCCGCCTCGGCGGGAACCACCCGAAAGCGCTCCATCAATCCGCGGAGGTCCTGTCACCGACCGCCTCATGCCCCGCGTCCGGACCCGGAAGCCTTACTTCGTGAGGACGGGACGGGAAGGCTCCATGGGCTTATCGTCATAGCCCATCGCCTCCAGGATACCGCAATGGTTCCGGTCCCGTCGGTCCGGGCCGTAGAACGTCCGCGGTAGTCGTGGCACTTCCCGCAGGTCTTCGCCGGCGAGTAGGGCTTGTCCGCGTTCACGCCGGTCGCCGGGTCGATAACGAGCCCCTCCTCGTCCAGGAGGGAGAAGGGCGGGCAGATATTGCAGGTCGGCCGGTGCTTTTTTTGCGTGTATGCCGGGCATCCCGCGGACCCGGGGCCGCATCCGCCCGAGGAGCGCAGCCGGATCCGCCGCCGCGCCGATGGCCGCGGGGAGGCACGAATACGCGCTCATCGTCCACCTTCCCGACCAGCATTTCCACGGACTGAAGTCCAACCCAAGCTCTTCCCACGTGGACCGGATCTCTTCCTTCGCATAGAAGTCCCCGTGCCGGAAGAACTCCTTCCCGGGAGCATCGAAGAAGACCGTTTCGATAAGGTTCTTCGCGCAGCCCCCCGAGCGATCGACTCCAGCCCGCCTCATCAGGACGTACATACCTTAGCCGATAACACGGCATTTTGAAAGTTTCACCAGCTGCGTGCGAGGCTGCCGCAACGGGGATATCATGTTGTCTGCGGGCGTCCGACACCAAGCGGGGCCGCCCTTGCGGGACGGACGCCGACGGATCGGTCGGGAGGGGTATGTCGCGATAGCGGTTTCCCCGGCGCGAAATCGCGAAGCGGGCGACGACTCCCCGGCCGGGGTCCTGAGGGGGGGGCTTTGTGCCCGCCCGGTCACGGCGCGACGGTGTTGCCGTAGACGGAGCCGGCAGGGTTGTAGTCGAGCGGGGCCTCGTCGATGACGTTGAGGGTGGCCGCGTCGCCGATGAGGTGCTGGGTGCCGCCGGAGTAGTCGCGGTAGAGGTAGCGGTTGTTGCCGGGGTCGGCGAGGGCGGCGGCGAAGACGTTGTTGGCGACCAGGACCGGCTCGGCGATGTTGGCGTTCTCGTAGATGCCGTAGCGGGCGGTCGTGCCCGAGCCGGCGAAGGAGTTGCCGACGATGGAGGGGAAGACCTCGGCCCATCCGAGCTCGATGCCGATGGTGGTCGCCCCGCTGCCGCCGTCGATGAGGTTATTCTGGATGAGGCAGGGGCCGCCGATCAGCTCCGTGTCCATGATTTCGAGGGCCTTGCAACTGCTCGTCCCCTTGCCCCCCCGGATGACGCTGTTGGTAACGGTGTAGGGGAAGCACTCGTTGATGTAGAGGCCGCGCGACTCGTTGGGAGCGGCGGTCGACGTGGCGTCGATGTTGCAGTCGCTCACGGTAAAGGCGCCGTAGCCGATGTCGACGGCCCAGACACGGTTGGTGGCGGAAAGCCCCGAGATCTCGACATTCGAGAGAGACAGGTTGTAGCGGTAGACGAGGATCGCCTCGACGGACGTCCCCCCGCCGCCGGAGATGGCGCAGTGGTGCAGGGTGATCGTGCCGGTCGCACGGACGATGTGGCTGTGTCCGTGGACCGCGTAGGCGGTGGCGGTGGCGCCGAGGGTGAAGGTGCAGTGGGAGAGGGTGACGGAGGAGTCGTTGGTGACGCGCAGGCAGGTGCCGCTCGTGCCGGCGGCGGCGCCGGCGAAGGCGAAGCCGTCGATCGTGGGCGTGCCGGCGGCAGCGCCGTAGTCGCAGGCCACGGCGCAGAGGGGCAAGGTCACGCCGTCGGCGACCGCGGCGTCGCCGAGGGTGGTGAGATAGGCGGCGATGTCGCGGGACCATGCGCCGGCGGTGTTGCGATAGCCGCCGTAGAGGCTGACGGCGCCGTCGATCGCCAGCGGCGGGCCGGCGCTACTGTCGACGGTATAGAGCCCCTCGGCGACGCAGACGGCCTTGCCCGAGGCCTTGGCCCGGGCGATACCGTCGGGGATGGCGTCGAGGGGGTCGGCGCGGGTACCGGCGCCGGCGGGGTTGCCGTTCGTGCCGTCGACGAAGACGAAGAAGGACTCGGTGGGGTGATCGGGGTCGGCGGTAGGAACGGGGTCGTCGTCCTTTTTGCAGCCGGCGACGGCCGCCGCCAGGACGAGGACGAGGGCGGGGCGAAGGGCGCGGGACGTCATGAGGTGCCTCCGAGGGAATATTCCATGGGCCTTCGGAGATCGTAGCGGGCGGCGCGATGGATTTCAAGACGAATGTCACATTAGGCAGGATGTGGACAATTGTCAGGATTGTGGCCGGCTCCGGAGGTCGCGATGGGACCGTCCCGGGCCTGCAACAAACGGCGCTGCGGCCGCGTATGCCGCGCCGTCTGTCGCCGTCACGCCTTCAGGAAGACCCGCCGCAGCTCCGCGATCGAGGCGTCCGACATCGGCGAGAGGGCGCCGAGCGGTCGGGCATTGATGAGCGCCTCGGCGGTCGATTCCAGCACCTCCAGCCGGTCGAACGCGTCGAGGACGTCGGAGCCGACGACGAGGACGCCGTCGTTCTCCAGCAACGCCGCGGGGTGATCGGGGCCGACGGCGGCGGCCAGGGCGGCGCCGTCGCCGAAGATGCGGTCGAAGGGGATGCGGGGGACATCGCGGAGGAGGAGGTAGCTCTCGGGGATGGTGCGGGTGTCGAGGGGCGAGCCGGTGACGCTGAAGGCGGTGGCGTTGACGGGGTAGGCGTTGACGACGGCACCGGCGGCGGAGTGGCGGGCGTAAATCGCGCGGTGGTTGCGGGCAGCCCGGCTGGGCGTCTTCCCCTCCTCCGCCGCGCCGCCGCGGACGAGTACGATCTCCTCGGGCTCGAGGGCCGCGCGGTCCGCGGAGTAGGGGGTGACGAGGAAGGCGTCGGCGTCGAGGCGCGCGGAGAAGCTCCCCTCGGTGCTGATGAGGAGACGTTGCTGGTAGCCGCGGCGGACAAAGTCGCAGAGCTGGCGGCGGAGCTCCTTCTCGCGGGTCGACGGCTCGCCGGGGCGGAAGGAGGGGAGGGGGGCGGCGTGGGCCTTCGGGAAGGCCAAGCTGGCGTCGTCGAGAATGCGGACCGGCCCGAGGAGCCCGGCCTTGATGGCGGTCTTGGCGGTGAACTCGAGGGTCTCGAATCGCTGAAAGGCCTCGGTGAGGGAGGCGCCGGCGGTGACGACGCCATGGTTCTCGAGGAGGACGCAGGAGAAACCCTTGCGGAACGTGTCGGCGATGGCGCGGGCCAGGGCGTCGCTGCCGGGGAGGGCGTAGGGGGCCAGACCCGCCTCGCCGCAAACGTGGCGGGCCTGGTGGAAGAGACGGGTATCGGGCGTGCGTCGGACGGCGCTGAAGGCGACGAGGGCCACGGGGTGCGCGTGGACAATGCCGCGGACGTCGGGGCGCGCGGCGTAGACCGCTTGATGGAAGGGCAGCTCGGAGGAGGGGCGGTGGCGTCCCTCGACGCGGCCGTCCGGGTGGACGCAGACGATGTCCCCCCGGCCGAGGCTGCCCTTGTCGATCCGCGCCGGGGTGATCCAGACCGCGCCGGTCTCGTCGCGGACGGAGAGATTGCCGCCGGAGGTGGTGGTCATCCGGTAGCGGTAGATGCGATCCATGGTGTGGAGGATCTCGTCGCGCGGGTGGAGGAGGGGCTGGCGGATCATGCAGGGCATCCTGAATGGCGGGGCTTGCCGCCATTCTCTCACGCCCCTCCGGGGAGTCAAGCGCGGGACCGCGCTCAAGTTACCCCACACTTTTGGCTTAACAGAAAGTCATCTGACGATGGATTGGGGGTCAGTTACACTCCGTGGGAGGCGGAGGGGTTGTCATGGGCCGACCTACCGCACATGCCAGGATCGGGCGTTTGCTCGACAGCATTCGTCGCGCCGTTTCCCCCGCCGACACCCCGCCCCCATCAGGGGCGGGGCGGGCGCGGAGGGGTACGGGATACACCCTCTCCCTATCTCCCGCGGCGCGCCGCGCGCGCCGGGAGCGCCCCACGACCCTGACCGGCCGGTGTTTTGCCGCGCCCCGCGCCCCCCGGCGTAGCCCTTTCCCACTCCGCCGGGAGAGCGGAGCAACGGCAGGCGGTGTATAAGCAAATCCCGTGCCACACTTTCAAGATTCGCGCAAGTCGCCTACCCGAAAGAAGTTATGGCAAATCCGGCCCTCGGCGTTCCCGTCGTGCGGTGTTACTTTACGTAACATTGCCTCAATCCTGTGCCTCCTTCCTCCCCCCCACACTTTGCTCTTTCATCGGATGCACGATCGCGGGCGGCACGGGCGTGCCGCCCCTCAGGCGTCTTTCCCGCCCGGTTCGTCGCGCAACCTCCGACATCGGCAGCCAGACTGCCTTCTATCTGGCGCCGAGTATCCGCGCTTCGCCGACAGCGACAAGGGCGACCGGCGCGCGGAGATCCTCTCGCGACGATCGAGGCCAACAGCCGTTGGAGGGGGTTGGACGGCCACGCATGAGCCGGCCTCCTTGGGGCCGGACAACCCCGATCCGATAGGAGTCGATCGGGGTTGTCCCACGTCGGGACGAGGATGCTCGCCCGGATCTGCGGCGACCGCACCACGCCGAAGCCCGACGCGGTGCCGATCGGGTGCACGAGGTGACGTCCATCGTTTCGCAAGAGGACGAAGGCGGGAGGCGGCATTGTACCCAGCGCCGGTCCCGCCTCACGCCCCGGCATTCCGCCGCTCCATCGGCAGGTCAGTACGTCACGTCAAAGGCCAGGAGCACGTTCGTCCCCGCCTCGTTCTGGCCCGAGCCGTGGATGCGGTAGTCGCGGTTCGTGATGTTCTCGATGGCGAGGCTGACGGCGGCGTACTCGCAGACGCGGTAGCCGCCGCGGAGCCCGAAAATGGCATAGCCGGGCGTGCCTCCGGGCGGGATCCGCTGGGTGTCGGTCTGATCGTCCTGCGAGAGCCGCTTCTGGTGGTTGGCGACGGTCATGACCCCTTCGACCCAGGGGCCCCGCTCCGGGAGCTGCCACCGGAGGGCGAGGTGTCCGATGAGGGGTCCGACCTTGCTGAGCGGCATCATCTTTTTGTCGCCGTTCACGAGATCCTCCGCCTCGCCCTCGGCGTAGCCGACGTCGGCGCGGACGAGCCAGTCCGGCGCGAACCGCCAGAGTCCCGCGATCTCGTAGCCGTAGACCCAGCCGCCGCCGAAGTTCTCCTTCGTCCGGGCGGGGAACCCGCTGTAGGTGCCGGCCGGGACGCGCCGGATGTAGTCGTCGAGGATCGTGTAGAAGGCGAAGGCGCTGAATTCGACGTCGTCATAGCGGGTCCGGAACCCGAGGTCGAAGGTGTGGGCGGTCTCCGGGTCGAGGTCGATGCTGGGCAGGTCGATCGTGCCGGACATGTTCAGCTTGATCGCGGTGGTGTCGTCGAGCGTGGGGGCGCGGAACCCCATTCCCCAGCCGGCGGCCAGGTTCCAGTGCGGGTCGAGATGATAAAGCAGGCGCAGGCTGCCGGTCACCGCTTGGTAGGTCTCGTCCAGGTCATCGAAGGGGACGGCATCGCCGGGGTTCGGGTCGACCTGGTCCGCACGGGCCCAGGCTCGGCTGAAACGGATGCCGGGGGTCACATCCAGGTCCCCGATCGCGATCTCGTTCTGGAGGAAGACGCCGAGAAGGTCGTAGGTCGAGGCGTCCGCCACGTCGCCGCGGTCGAACCAGACATACGCGCCGCCAGCGGTCCAGTTGTGCCCGTTGGATCGCACCCGGTCGTGGTAGCCGTCGATGCCGGCCGTGACGTAGCCGAGGTCGGTCTGCTTCCCCGCCTGGATCCAGAAGCCGGGCGTGTTCACCGTCAGGTTGCGGACCTCCCGCACGCCCGTGTCCAGCAGGCGGTCCATGCTGTCGGACAAGGACTGGTAGGAGAGGCTGGCCTTCAGGGAGTCGATGGCGCCGTCCTCGAACGTCGCATGGTACTGGAGATAGACCAAGTCCCGGTCCTCCTCGTAGTCCTCGTGCGGGAAGTGGCCCGGCGACGTCCCGTGCCAGGTGCGGGAGTCGACGGTGCGATGCGTGCGGGGCACGTCGTGCTGCCGGGCGCGCTGGAAGGCGAGGACGAGCTTCGAGCGCTCGTCGGGCCGGTAGACGACCTTCGCGTCGGCGTCATACTCGTCGTATCCCGTGTTCGGCATCAGGCCGAGGTGGCGGCCGCCGTCGATGTCGTTGAAGTCCCGGTAGGTCATGCCGATCAGGGCGCCGGCGTTGCCGAGGCTTCCCGAGGCCTCTTGGCGGACGGTGTACGAGTCGTCCGCGCTCCCGTACCGGAAGTAGGTGCGTCCCCCGGCCTGGACACCGGGGCCGGCGGGTTCCGGCTCCCGTGTGTGGGTGTAGACCGTCCCGCCGATCGCGTCGCTCCCGTACATCACCGAGCTGGAGCCCCGGATGACGTCCAGCCGGTCGATGACGAACGCGTCGAGGAGGTTCCAGTACTGGTTGGGCCCATCGCGGAAGACCGAGTTGTTGAGGCGGATGCCATCGATGAGGAGGAGGTTGCGGTAGCCGGTGAAGCCGCGGATGTAAGGGGAGCCGCCGTGGCCGGGGGAGGTTTTCTGGACGGAGGCGCCGACCACCTCCTTGAGGATGTCGGGTACGGTGCGCGCCTGCTGCTCGCCCTGGATCGTCTCGGCGCCGACGACCTCGGCGCTGTAAGGGGCGTTGAAGACCTCGAGGGGCTTCAGCGGCGAGACGCCCTCGACGACGATCTCGGGGCTCTTGGTCGGCGTTGCGGGTTGGGCGCCGGCGGGTGCGAGTTCCTCCACCTCCGCTCCGGCGGCGGTCGGTACTCCGGGGAGGAGGGCCAGGATCACCGGGACAAGCCTGCGGTCTACGCGCATGACGGATCCCTTGAATGGAGGAACAAGGGCCATAAAGCAAACAGCATGCCACAGCAGGGGCCCCGCCGGTTAGGAAGGGGGGTGAGGGTGCGACTTAACCTCATGAGCCGCAAGCGGAAGCGATGGGCGGGCGAGACGGCGGGATCCCGTGGATCGCGGGAACCCGGGCGGGACGGCGAACGGTGGATCTTGCGACATGCGTGTACATAAATGTGTCGTGCGGCGAGGCGCAAGGAGGGTGGCGGGGGGGGAGAGGGGGTTACGCGCGCCGGCGGAGGGCGAAGCCGGCGGCGAGCAACAGCATCGCGATCCCAGTCGGGGCAACACGGCCGTTCGTCCCGTTGCTCCCCGAGGCGGCCACAAAGCAAAGCGGTCGACCGGCATCCCCCTCCTCCGGGACGATTCCGTCGTCCGCTTTCGAGGACGGGAGGACGAGCGACTTCGCGGCATAGGGGGTGTTGCCGAAGGCCCCCTGGTTCGCGCGCAGGCCGTTCGGCTCCGGCTCTTCGTCCCACGGGTCGTCCGGGTCCGCGGCATCGACGGCGGCGTCCCCGGTCCGTTCCCGGTAGTCGAATGACGCGGGGTCGCGGAAGGCCATGGGGATGGACCGATTGCCGCGCGGGGGAGCCCCGGGGGTGTCGTCGATCGCGATCCCCGGGGAAGCCGGGCCGAGGGTGTTGGCGAAGAAGGCGCTGTAGGTGACGGCGGCATCAGGCCGGCCGGCCAGGCCGGCGCCCCCGTTCCGGGCCGCGATGATCCCGCGGAAGGCGGCCAGCGGCGTTCGTGCGACGATCCCGTCCCCCGCGTTGTCGGCCACCGTGAGGAAGGCCCCGTCCACCGCGCCCATCGAGCCGGTCACGATCCCGGGGCCTGCGATCTGGACGATCTGGAGGTTGCGCAGGCGCACGTCGGCGTCGCCCGTGTCGATGCCCGCGGCGCCGCCGGTGAGGGTCAGGTTCTCGACCGCGACCCGCCCGTCCGCGGCGGTGCCCGCGAGCCGGAGGACGGCCGGGGCGCCCTGCCCGTCGAGGACGGTCAAGTGGGGCGCGTAGCCGCGGAGCGAGACGCCGCCCTTGAGGACCAGCCCGCCCGCCACGCGGAAGGTCTTCGGCCCGAGCTCCACGGTCTCCCCCGGCGCGGCGGCATCGACCGCCTGCTGCACCGACAGGAACCCGTCGCGTCCCGCCAGCAGGATGTCCGGCCGGGGCGTCGCGGTGACAAGCACCCCCGCGCTCTCGTTCCCCGCGCCGTCCACCGCCGTGACCAGGAAGTCGACGGCGGCCCCGTTCGTGAGGCCGTTCGCGACCATCGCCGTCACGATCCCCAGACGCGCGACCTCGGCCTGCGCGAAGCCTGTTCCCCCGGCCTGTCGATAGACGTTGTAACCGACGACGTCCGGGCTGGCGCTGGCCGTCCAGGCAAGTTGGACGGCGCCGTCCAGCGGGAGGACGGAGAGGCCGGAGGGGGGGGAGGGCGGGTCGGGGTCGTGCTGAACGATGAACGACTCGGTTTCGCTCCACGGCGAGAGCGCGCCGGCGGCATCGCGGACTCGGATCCGCCAGACGACGCGCGCGTTGGCGGGGACCGGCGAGGCGAAAGCATGGCTTGTCGTCCCGGGCGGCAGGGCGAGGCGGACGACGCGGGCATCCCCGTCCAAGGCGGGCGGGATCCCGTTGTTCAGCGCCGCGCCGAGGTCGACTCGGTACTCCAGAAGGGGCGTCAGCGTATCCGGCGCATCGGCCGCGTCGGGGTCGGCGGCCTGCGACCAGCGGAGGGACGGGTAATGGCTCGCGACGTTCACTCCGCCGGCCGGCTCGAGCCGCCCCGGGGCGCCGGGGGGGCGGTTCGACGCGGCGAAGGCGCGGAGGACGCCGTCGGCACCGGCGACAAACAGGCGGCCGTCGGAGGCGGCCGGAGAAGCCGCGGCGGGGGCCGGCAGGGCGAGGCGGTCGACAGGGCCCGCGTGCAGCGTCGCCGGGTCGAAGATCCACAGGTCGCTTCCCGCCGCCAGGATCAGCCGGCCGCCGGCCAGGATGGGCGCGGAGACCGGCCCGGAAACCGGGTCGGAGACCCACCCAGAAAGGATCGTGCCGGAGTCCGCATCGGCCCGGCTCAGGACGAGAACGTCGTCCGTTCCCCTCCGCTCCCGGCGGAGGACGAAAAGCGTGCGACCGTCGAAGACGGGGGGGAAGGCCTCGGCGGCGGCGGCGTTCGCGAGGGCGTCGCGCAGGGCGTCGAGCGGGCGGCCGAGCAAAAGCTCCGCGAGGTCCAGCGCCGCGGCGGTTTCCTCCGCGTCGCCGCCGAAAATCCGTTCAGGGATGTCCGCCGGCAGCTCGAGCATCGCGGCGAAGTCGCCGGCAGCCGCCGCTTCGGCGGCGGCGTCCGCCGGCGGCAGGGCGATGCGCCGGGAGACCGTATGCGCGGCGGCGTCGAGGAGGTAGACCCGGCGATCCGCGCCGCCCGGGGCGACGGCGAAGCGCCCGTCCGCCGCGGAGGCGGCCGCCGTCGGGGCGCGCTGGCCGGTGGGGAGGCGGAGGCTCCACTGCGCGAAACGGCCCGGGGCCGGGCCTGCGACGGCGTCGATGACGGACCAGACGCCGCCGGCGTCGCCGGCGACCACGACGTCGCGCCCGCCGGCGCGGACGCGCGTCCCGGACGAGTCGATCGGGTGGCGGGGCGCGAAGTCCCAGCAGAGGGTTCCCTCCTGCTTCGAGTAGGCGTGCAGCGCGCGGGAGGGGCGGCCGACCGCCACGATCACCCGGTCGGCCAGGACGAGCGGGGAGCTTTCCTGCGCGCCCCCGTGGCGGACGCGCCAGAGCAACCCGCCCGTCCCCGTCCGAAGGGCGCAGAGGTCGCCCCCGAGGGAGCCGATGAAGACGATGCCGGCGTCGACGGCCGGGGCCCCCTCGATCGGCCCGTCCATGGCGAAGGCCCAGAGGGGACGCCCGTCGGCCGCGTCAAAGGCAATCAGGCGCCCCGCGTCGGTGCCGGCGAAGACGCGCCCGCCGGCGGCGACGGGCGGGGCGAGCAAGCGCCCCTCGACCGGCGCACTCCAGAGGGGCGTAAAAGGCGGGGGCAGGGACTCGGCCCCGACGCCGGAGCGGGACGGACCGCCCCGGAACGCGGGCCAGTCGTCGGCCGGAAGGCTTGCGAGGGAAGCGAAGAGGAAGAAGACGACGCCTGCCGCGGAACGGGCGGGATGCAACGGGAGCGCCCCTGTCGTGCGTCGGTACGGCATCGCAATCCCCAGTCACCGCCCCCGGTATTCGGGAACATATCTCATGCGGGGGCGGAAATCCAATTAATTCAAGGCGTTGAGCGGGCAGCGGCGACCCCGTTCCCGTCTACCAAGATGGGGGGCGCCGGACCGGCGTGACGCGGAAAGGACTTAATCGATCTTGTCCCGGTCCGCCGCCCGCCGGGCGCGCTTCGGCCCGGCGGAGGGGTCGGTTGTGGCCGGGAAGAGGGCCTTTCGGATCTGGCGGATCGCTTGGAGCGTCCGGTGCCGGTTCTCGATCAGCGAGAAACGGACGAACCCGTCTCCGTCCTCCCCGAACCCGATGCCGGGGGAGACGGCGACATGGGCCTCCTCCAACAGCTTCATGGCGAAGCCCATCGAGCCGAGGGCGCGGTAGGGCTCGGGGATGGGCGCCCAGACGAACATGGTCGCCCGCGGCTTCTCGACCGGCCAGCCGATCCGCGTCAGGCCGTCGCACAGGACGTCCCGGCGCTCCTGGTAAACCTGCGCCTGCCGCGCCTCGAAGTCCCGGCACTCGCGCAGGGCGATGACGGAGGCGATCTGAACCGGCTGGAAGATGCCGTAGTCGTAGTAGCTCTTGATCTTCGCCAGCGCGCGAATGACCGTTTCGTTGCCGACGCAGTAGCCGACCCGCCAGCCCGCCATGTTGAAGTTCTTCGAGAGCGTCCCGAACTCGACGCCGACGTTCTTCGCGCCCGGGGCCTGCAGGAAGCTCGGGGCCTGGTAGCCGTCGAAGACCGTCCGGCCGTAGGCGAAATCGTGGACGACGATCAGGCCGGTGCGGCGGGCGATCGCCACGATCTCCTGGAAGAAGGCCGGCGAGACGGTTTTCGTCGTGGGGTTGTTCGGGAAGCTGAGCAGGAGGACCTTCGGCTTCGGGGCGAGGGTGGACATCAGCTCGACGATCCGCCGGAGGAGCGTCTCCTCGCTCTCCATGGGAATGCCGATCGTGCTCGCCCCCGCGAAGACCGCCGCGTAGATGTGGATCGGGTAGGCGGGGGTGGGGACGATCACGGTGTCCCCGGCGCCGAGGATCGCCAGGCAGAGGTGGGAGAGCCCCTCCTTCGACCCGATGGTGACGATCGCCTCCGTCGCCGGGTCGATCGCCACGTCCCATTCCCGCTGGTAGTACCGCGCGATCTCGCGGCGCAGCCCGGGGATCCCGGCGCTGACGGAGTACCGGTGGTTGCGGGGGTTCCGGGCCGCCTCCACGAGCTTCTCCACGACCGGCTTCGGGCTCGGGTCGGTCGGGTTGCCCATGCCGAAGTCGAGGACGTCCTTCCCCTCGCGCCGCAGGCGGGTCTTCGCCTCGTTGACGCGCGCGAAGACGTAGGGAGGAAGGCGCCGCAGGCGCGGGGCGACGATGGCGTCGTAATCCATGGAATCGGGTCCGATCCGGGAGGCCGCGACGTCCGGCGATGATAGGCCGCGAGGAAGCGGAAGTCCACAGCAAACGGGGGGGGCGGGCCGTCGGCCGCGGTCCTCGGGGCCGAATAATCCTTTATGATGCACGGAAATATGCTATGTTAAACGCACGCCGACGCACGCGCGCGGCCCCGGCGACCGGACCATGGCCTTCCCGCTCGACACTGTCCTTTACGCCGTCGACCTGGTCGGCACGGCCAGTTTCGCCTTCTCCGGCGCCCTTCGGGCGGCCGACCGGCGGCCCGACATCGTCGGCATGCTCATTCTCGCCGCCGCCACCGCCGCCGGCGGGAGCGTCTTCCGCGACGTCGTTCTCAACCGCGACGTGGCGATGCTTCGCGACGGCGGCTACCCCGCCGTCATTCTCCTGGCCACCGTCGTCACCTTCTTCTTCCCGGCCTCCGTCTCCCGCCGCGAGCGTCTCTTCAAGTCCTTCGACGCCCTCGGCCTGGGCGTCTTCTCGGCCATCACGGCGAGCGTCGCCTGGCACACCCCGGGGATCCACCCGCTTTCCGTTCTGCTCGTGGCGACCGTCGCCGGCTGTGCGGGGGGCGTGGTCCGGGACCTGGTCATCCGGAAGGACACGCTGGTTCTGGCCAATGAGCTCTACGTGACACCGGTCATGATCGGCGCCGCGGCCCTCATGGCCGTCGAGCGGCTGGGCGCCCCGCCGCTCGCCGGGTTCCTGGCCGCCATGGGCGTCACCACCGGCATCCGGCTTCTCGCCATCCGGTTCGAGTGGCGGCTGCCCCGCTTGGCGGCGGGGACCGGTCCCATGGCCGATCCCCGCGGCCCGGCGGGAGACCCGCCGGCCGGTCGCCCGGACGCGGCGTCGCCCGGCCAGGGGCCGATCCCGTGAGCATCGGGTCGGCGCGGGACGCGATGCCGGGGCGTGCGAGATGCGTGGCGCGCCGGGCGCCGCGGGATCACGGGTGCGGAAGGGGGCCGGTGACGCGGCCCAGGCGCTCCGCCGCCGCGATCTCTTTCCCGTCCGCCAGCACGCGCAGGCCCTGCCCCTTCCCGTACCGCGCGCCCGTCCGGTCGTAGAGGATCGTGAGCGAATGGCCGTGGTAGGGGACGCCGTCGAGGCCGAACCAGTCCCAGGCCTCGTCGGGGACGAGCGGGTTGACCTCGACGAGGCCGTCGGGGCGCGGGCGCAGCCCCGCGAGCCCGGTGATCACGAGGTCGCAGAAGGTCGAGTGGTTGTAATCCTTGCCCCGCTCCTCGCCGCCTTTGGCCGCGTCCCATGTCCCGTTCTTCCACGCCTTCAGCCGCGTCCGCGAGATCCAGTCGCCCGTGAACGGGTTCAGGTTCTCGTCGATCCACGGGACGACCGACCCGTCCTCGCGCTTCAGCCGGTGGGACCGCGCGTAGATCCGGAGCGTCTCGAGATAGTCCTTTCGCCCGATCGCGTTCTGCGGGGGGCCGTTGAGGAGGTGGGCCAGGGCGGTCAGGGTGACCGACGTCGCGTAGGGCCAACTGGGCCCGTTCCACTGGCACTCGTGGCCCTGATAGGCGATGGCGAACCGCGGGTGTCGCTGCTCGGCGGTCGTCGGGCCGAAGGGCGCGAAGAAGCCCTGCGGATCCATCAACTGCTTCCACGCCGCGGCCTTGTCGGGATCGGGGAGGTTGAAGTACCACGGCGTGAAGCCGTGCTGCTCGCGCACGTCGGCCAGCCGCTGTCCCTCGCCGCGCGGGAGGACCTTGAAGCACTGCGCCTCCGGGTCCCAGAGGCGCTCCTGGACGAGCCGCTTGATCCGCGCGGCCTTGTCGCGGAACGCCGCCGCGAGGCCGCTTTGGCCCGCCCGTTCCGCGATCGCCGCGATGGCGAGGGCGTCGCCGTACTGGTAGCTGTTGATCGTGGCGCGGCAGCCGCTGCCGCCGATCGAGACCTCCATGCCGTCGCGGTCGTCGATCTGCCAAAAAAGGCCGCTGGCGTCGAGCCGGGCCTTCTCCCACGCCTCCCAGTTCCGCACGAGGTCGGGGAGGAGGTCGATGGCGAGGCGGTCGTCGCCGGTGGCGAGGGTCCGCGCCCGGATCGCGTCGGCCGCCCAGAAGCTGTAGCGTCTCGGGTCGCCGCCCCGGCGGAACCAGAAGCTGGCGTAGTCGTCGAGGTACCGCGGATCGCGGATCCAGCGCCCCTCGTAGAAGTGGTGTCCCGCCGGGCAGCTGATCGTGTTGTGTTTTCCCGCCCAACCGACCTTCGGCAGGAACTCGGTGACCACGAACCCGTCGGGCGTCCGCTGGAGGTGCTTCCGGTACGTCCACCAGCGGAAATAGTAGGTCTTTACGATCTCGGGGTCGGGGCACTCGAAGAGGGGGACGTTTTCCCGGAGGAAGTCGTAGGCGGCGGCGTTGGGGATATGCTGCGGGTAGAGCTCGCGGTCGTCGCGGTTGAAGGCGTCGACGTGCGACCGGAGACTCTCGAATTTCAGCGCGACGGGCGGGAGGCGCGGCGGGAGGGCGGTTGCGGACGCGCCGGCCGCCAGGACGCACGCGACCGATCCCGGGAAGGCGGAGTATTTCATGCGAGGGCTCAGGCCGTTCCACCCGTTTGTCTTGGGGCGGGGGCGACTTGGCGGCTCGACCCCGTCAACGCGCCTCGATCCGGTAGAGGTGCGTGTCCGTCCGGAGGAAGATCGACCGGTCGACGACGGCCGGGGTCGCGGTGATCGCGCCGTCGATCCGGTTTTCCGCGAGCTTCGCGAAGGCGCTTCCGGGCTTCACCACCGTGGTCTTCCCCTCCTTGCCCCAGAAGTAGAGCCGCCCGGCGGCGAGAACGGGGGAGGCGAGGTGCTCGCCGCCGAGCCGCTCCTGCCAGCGCGCCTCGCCGGTCTCCGGATCCGCGCACGTCACCATGCCGTCGTCGGAGACCCAGTAGAGATCCCCGCCCGCGAGGACGGGGGACGACATGACGGGCACCCCCTTCTGGGTGCGCCACGCGATGTGGGTCGCCGTCACGTCGCCCGAGCCGTCCGGGCGGACGGCGAGGAGGGCCGGCTTGAAGCAGCCGGTCCCGAAGAAGACCTTGCCGTGGCCGAAGACGGGGACCGTGCCGATCGAGAACCCCATCCCGTGGTTCGCCCGCCAGCGCTCCTGTCCCGTGGCCGGGTCATACGACACGATCCAGTGCGCGCCGACCGACACCACCTGCGCCCGCCCCGCAACCTGGATCGGCAACGGCGTCGAGAAGCACTTCTTCATGTTGCCGTGGGGCGCCTTGAGGGGCGGCCGGTCCGTTTTCCAGGCCGCTTCGCCGGTCGCCGCGTCCAGCGCGGTCACGTACTGGACGTCGCGGCCGTCGCGGACCAGGATCAGGCGGTTCCCGGCAAGGGCGGGGGAGCTGCCCGGGCCGACCTGGTGGTCGAGCGGGAGCCGCTTCTCCCAGAGGGCTTGGCCCGTCTTCGCGTCGAGGCACCACGTGCCGAAGGTGCCGAAGTCGCACCACACGCGGCCGGCCTCGGCGACGGGCGTGGGCGTCGCCCAGCTGCTCAGCCAGTGGACGGGGTCGGGATGGTCGATCTCCCGGTGCGTCACGTGCCAGAGGATCGCCCCCGTCGCCCGGTCGAGGCAGACCGTCCCGATCGCGACGTGCTCGGCGGTCTGCATGTCGTCCGATCCGATGCGCGTCCGGACGATGCCGCGCTCGGCGGCGGTGGTCAGGAAGACGCGATCGCCGAGGACGACCGGGGAGGATCGCCCGCGGCCGGGGACGGCGGTCTTCCAGGCGACGTGCTCCGTCTCGCTCCACGTGAGGGGCGGATCGGCCGTCGCCGCGGCGATCCCATCGCCGGTGGGGCCGCGAAACCGGGGCCAGTCGGCGGCGGTCGCGGCCGCGGGGAGCAGGGCGAGCGCGAGGATCGTCAATCGGTCCATGGCGATTCCCTCGATACCGTGCGGGCGGGGCCGGTTCGGTCTCACGGGCGGTGCCTGAACCGGGGCCCGACCGCATACCTCGGAGGTCCGCCCGGGCGCCCCTTCATCCCGTCAGGTCGTAGCGTCCGCCGCGCCGCCGGATCCGCACGGGAACCCCGAAGAGCCGGCTCAAGTTCCCGTCGGTGAGCACCTGGCGCGTCGGCCCGTCCGCGACGAACCGTCCCTCTTTCATCAGTACGACGCGGCGGATCTCCGGGATGAGGTCGGCGAGCGTGTGGGTCACCAGCAGGATGCTCGTTCCCGCCCGCGCGATCTTCCGCATCAGTTCCCGGAACCGGAGGCGGGCGTGCAGGTCGAGGCTGTTCGTCGGCTCGTCGAGGACGAGGGCCTTCGGGTCGTGGACGAGCGCCCGGCCGATCAGCAGCCGGCGCGCCTCGCCCGAGGACATCTCCGTCATGAGTCGGTCCCGCAGGTGCGCCACCTCGAGGAAGTCGAGGACCGAGGCCGCCTTCCGGCGCATCGCCGGCGTCACGTTCGCCCGGTAGAGGCCGACGCTGCTGAAGAACCCCGAGAGGACAACTTCGAGGCCCGTCATCTCCGTCGTGAAGGTATGGAGGAGGTCGTTGGAGACGATCCCGAGGAGGCTGCGGAGGCCGAAGACGTCCCACCGCTCGCGTCCCCAGATCCGGAAGGCGAAGCCGGGGGCGTCGGCGAGGGGGTAGAACTCCCGGGTGATCGTCTTGATGAAGGAGGACTTGCCCGAACCGTTGGGGCCGAGGATCGCGACGTTCTCCCCCGCGCGGACCGTGATGGAGACCGCGTCGAGGACGCGCCGGCCGGAGCCCTTGAGGACGGTCACGTTCCGGAAGTCGAGGAGGAGAGGGGCGGCGCGGCGCGTGCGGGCGGCGGGAGTCATGCCGGTTCGCCCCGGGCCGGGACCGGACAAAAAGGGCGCCCGGCGGAATCGGTCGCCCTTTTTGAGCGAGGGTGAGGGGACTCGAACCCCCAACCTTCGGATCGACAGTCCGATGCTCTAACCAATTGAGCTACACCCCCGGGCCGGGGACGCCGGGTGCGTTCCCGGCCCGACGGAGCAAGGCGGCATTATTGGGAAGGGAGGGGTCGTTTGCAAGCAATTTCAGCCGCGCAGCCGCTCGAGGGCGCTCGCGTAGGCGGCCAGCGTCGCCGCATCGAAGAGGACGAACGTCACCTCCCGCGGTGCGCCCTCCGCCGCGAGGAAGTCGCGGACCGCCCGGAGCGCGACCGCCGCCGCGCGGTCGAGCGGGAACCGGTACGCCCCGGTGCTGATCGACGGGAAGGCAACGGAGTCGAGCCCCTCGCGCTTCGCCAGGGCGAGGCTTTCGCGATAGGCGCTTGCGAGGGTCTCGTCCTCCTTCCGGGTTCCCCCGCCCCAGACGGGCCCGACGGTGTGGATGACGTGCTTGGCGGGGAGGCGGCCGCCGGTGGTGATGACGGCTTGGCCGGCGGGGAGTCGGCCGATCTTCGCGACGATCTTCTCGCAGTCCGCACGGATGGCCGGTCCGCCCGCGCGGTGGATGGCGCCGTCCACGCCCCCGCCGCCCATCAGCGACGAATTGGCGGCGTTGACGATGGCGTCGACCGCCTCCTTCGTGAGGTCGCCCAGCTTGAGGCGGAGGGTGCAGGGGCCGATCGGGATCTCCATGTCGGGCCTCCTCCGGTCAGGTACGCCGGGGGCGTCAAACAACCGCCAGGACAACAGGTATATCAAGAACGGCGGTTTTTGATAAGCCCGTATCCCGCGCCGTCCCCGCGGATCCATGGGGGAGAGACGAGTACTCGGCGGGGGAACTGGACGATGCCCGACGGTTTCCTGCTTGGCGACGGGGTGCCCTTCCCGATCTTCCCGCCCCGCGGCGACGCCCGGGCGGTCGAGGCGCCCCCGCGTCATGAGGCGCCGGTTCCGGCGGCCGCGGAAGACCCGCCGGACCGCGCGCCATCCGGCCGTCCCTCCCCTTCGGGTGTGCCGCCCGACCCCGTCATGCCGCCGCCCTGTTGAGCCGCACGGCGGCGCCGGGCCGGTCCGCAGGCTCATGGGGGCGCCGGCGCCAGCGCCACCGCTTTCTCGAACTTCCACCCCCAGTTCGCGTTCGCCCGCAGGCGGTAGGCGAAGCGCATCGTCTCCCCGCGGATCTGCACGACGAAGAAGCCGACGTCCCCGTGGCCGTCGTTGATGCACAGCCACTTGCGCGGTTCCCCCTGCGGGGCCCACTCCTGGACGCCCGTGCCGGTGTGTCCGTACAGATACAGGACCACGCGGTACGGCTTCATCGCGTCGTAGACCGCCTTCCAGTCGTCCGGGTGCCACCAGTCCGTGTCGAACCCGCAGTGGCTCATCAGCACCACCGGCCGCCCGCTCGTCCCGACCGCCTGCGCCAAGTCCTCCTTCAGGAAGGTCAGCGCCCCCTGCGGGTCGTGCCAGACCGGCGAGTACTTGATCTTTTCATGCTGGCGGTCGGCGGGATAGAGGCCGAGCTGGACGAAGTGGACGTCGTCCCAGTCCCATGAATAGTGGAGCCCGCTGGGCCCCAGATTCTTGACGAGGCCCTTCTCCTTCCGGGTGGCGTTCCGTTTCCGGAGCTCCGCCTGGGTGCTGAAGCCGAATTTTTCCTTGCCGGCGGGCGGCCCGTCGTGGTTGCCCCAGCCCTCGAAGACGGGGTAATTCAGGAGTTCGTCCGTGCCGTCGAGGCCGAAGTCGGCGACGAAGGCCGCCCACTGGCGGGGTCCCTGGACGCCCTGCGGGAGCCTCCGGTCGCCGTCGTCGATGAGGTCGCCGAGGGCGACGACGCCGCGCGGTCTCGGGACGGCGTCGCCCCCGAGCGCCTTCGGCCACGCCGCCTCCGCGACGGCGTTCATCTGCCGGACGGTCTCGCGAACGCGGTCGTTGCGGTCCTCGTTCTCGAAGGCGTCGTAATGGGTGTCGGAGATGGAGAGGAAGGTCACGTCGCGGGCCGCGCCGGGCTTCGCGATCGCGGCGGACGGTTCGGCCGCGTCCGTTCCCCCTGTCCCAAGCCCCAGCGCGAGCGCGGCGGCGATGCGGAGCCTCTTCATCGGCGCGTCCTCCCGAGAGGGGCCCCGGCGGGCCCGATCGATGACGGCGCCGGCGTGCGCCGGGGGCCCCGCCGGCCGGCCTCCGCGCTATCGTTCCCCGTGCAGCGCCAGCACGCCAGCCGAGAGGGGCGGGAGGGTGAAACGAACCCGCTTTCCCTCCACCGCCGCCTTCGCGGGCGCCGGGGCGATGGCCCGCGTGGCGTCCAGCGTGTTGCGCGCCTTGACGTCCCCGGGGGCGATCACCTCCAGCACCGCCCGGCCGACGGCGAACGGGCCGTCCACCGTCAGCGCCACCTCGACGCCCTCCTTCGCCGGGTTGACCGCCTTCAGGCGGATCGTCTTCCCGTCCTCGCTGGCCGTGGCCACGGCATCGAGCGGCCGGTCCGGTCCCTCGAGCGCCAGGCGCTTCGGGGCGAAGTGCGCGCGCCAGAGCGTCTCCACGACCCACGTCGGCGCGCCGTAGCACGTCGCCGGGTCGAAGAGGATCAGGCAGCTCGCCCAGCGCGGGCGCGGGCGGGCGGCCGAGACGGATTGAAGCCAGACGGCCGGGCACGTCATCGGAACGAGCGCGCTCTGCCGCTCGAAGGCGTTCAGGAGGCCGGCGGTGTAGAGGCCGGAGGCCCACGTGTCGTTCATCATCCCCCATTCGGAGCAATAGACCCGGATGGAGGGGTTGGCGGACCTCGCGATCAGCCCGCCGATCTCGTCGCGCAGGTAGGCCTCGTACCGGCGCGGGTCGTCGACGAAGTCCTGCTCATAGCAGATGCCGTTGTAGTAGTGGACGCTGAGGTAGTCGAAGTCCTTCGCCGCCTTGTCGAGCAGCCGGCGGTTCCAGCCGTGGGTGCTGCCCTTGCCGTCGTCGTAGCCGTAGCCGCCGCAGGCGATGATCCGGATCGACGGATCCTTCGCGCGCAGCGCCCGGCTGAACCGGGTCACCACCTCGGCGTACCGCTCCGGGCCCATGTTCCAGGTCTCGTTGTCGATCTCCCAGTATTTCACGCGATAGGGCTGGGGGTGCCCGTTTTCCGCGCGGGCCTTGCCCCACGTCGTGTCGGCGCCGCCGTTGCAGTACTCCAGCCAGTCGAGCGCCTCCTCCACGCCCGCCGCCATGTTGATGACGATGATCGGCTCGGCCCCGACGCGGCGGCAGAGGTCCATGAACTCGTCGGTGCCGAACTGGTTGGGGTCTCGGTCGTCCCAGATGACGTTGGGGTAGTAGGTGCGCCTCTCCTGCGGACCGACGCCGTGCTTCCAGCGGTAGGCGGAAGCGAAGCAGCCGCCGGGGTAGCGGATGGTCGACGGCTTCAAGTCGGCGATCGCCTTCAGCACGTCCGGGCGGAAGCCGCCGGCGTCCAGCGCGGACTGCGGGAAAAGGCTGACGCGGTCGATCCAGACGGCGTCCCCGTCCCGGACGCCGACCTGGAGCGTCGCGGCCGCGGCGGCCCGCGACGGCGTGAGGGCGAACTCGAACCGCTTCCAGTCGGGCGAGAGGCCCTTCAGCGACGTCTCGGCGACCGTGCCGGCGTCGTCCTTGAGCCGGACCGCCACCCCGGCCTTCGCGCCGCCCCTCAACCAGACCGACCCCTTGCAGGTTTCCCCGCCGCGCACGCTGATCGGCGCCTGGCGGAGGCCGGTTTCATCCCCGGCGGCCGCCACCCGGATCGATGTGCCCGGGCCGGCGGCGGTCTCGCCGTCCCAGGCGAGATCGCCGGACCCGTAGAAGCCCCAGTAGGGCGGTGGGGCTTGGAGGTCGGCCTTCGAGGGCAGCCCCTCGAAGAGCGTCTTCCCGTCGAGGGAGGAGACCTTGATGTTCCGGAAGCGGGCGCGGGTCTCCCAGGTGTTGAGGCCGATGCGGCCGCGGGGGGGGACGCGGGGGGCGTCGGCCTCCAGCACCGCCCGGCCGTCGAGGAAGGCGGAGATCCGTCTGCCCGCGCAGCGGATGCGGACCGCATACCACCGGCCGGCCTCGATCGTGCCGGGGACGCGCCGGTCCGCGCCCACCTTCTCGATGCCGTGCTCCCGGTTTCCCCAGCCGCCGAAGTTGACCCAGCCGTACCCGTCGCCGCCGGCTCGGAAGAGGACGATGAAGCCCTCGGCGCCCTCGTCCTTGCGGGCCTCGAGCGCGATCTCGTAATCGGTCCAGGCGGGATCGCCGAAGACGAGGGGCTGGTTGGTCGCGCGGCGCGTCGTGGCGACGGCGCCGTCGCGCACCTCCCAGACGCCTCCCGTTCCCGCGTTCGGCTCGAGGGAGCCGTTCCGGACGAGGTCGCCCCAGAGGCCGCCGTGGACGGAGTTGAAGATATGCTCGAGGAACTGGCCGTAGATGCCCGCATCCACCGTGCCGACGACGCGGTCGGGGTGAACGGTGAAGGAGACGGGCTCCGCGGCCGACGTCCCTGCGGCCAGCGCTATCCCCGCGAGCCCCATCCAGGCCGTCGGCGATCGGCCTCCCGTCATGGCGGTTCCTTTCAGGCGATGGCCGTCCGCATCTATTATCGGGATGCGCGGGGGCCGCCTCCCCAACAGGGATCGTCCCGCCGCGGGGCGGCCGGGGGGGGCGGCCGCTCGGCGGCGAGCGCCGCGGCGCATGGTTCCCGGAAGCGCATGCCGGGCGGCGTTCGCCAGCCCCCCGGATCGTGGCGGAATCGCGCCGGATCGGGTAGGATGAGGACCCTCCCGTCCCGGCCCGAACGGATCCCTGCCCATGAACGACTGGACGCCGGCCTCCTGGCAGCAACGCCCGTTGAAGCAGGGCGTCACGTATCCGGACTGCGGGGAGCTCCGGCGGGTCCTGGAGGCCCTCTCCGTCCTTCCTCCCCTGGTGACCAGCTGGGAGATCGAGTCGCTCAAGGGCCAGCTGGCCGAGGCGCAGCGAAACGGCCTCTTCCTCCTCCAGGGGGGGGACTGCGCCGAGCGGTTCGCCGACTGCCGGGCCGACCCGATCGTCGCCAAGCTCAAGGTCCTTCTCCAGATGAGCCTGGTGCTGGTCTACGGCACCGAGCGCCGCGTGATCCGGGTCGGCCGCTTCGCCGGCCAGTACGCCAAGCCGCGCTCCTCGGACGTCGAGACGCGCGACGGCGTGACGCTGCCGAGCTACCGCGGCGATCTCCTCAATCGCCCGGACTTCACCGCGGAGGCCCGCGCGCCCGATCCGCGGCTCCTGCTGCGCGGCTACGAGCGCGCCGCCCTCACGCTCAACTTCATCCGCGGCCTCGTGGGCGGGGGGTTCGCCGATCTGCGCCACCCCGAGTGGTGGAACCTGGATTTCGCCGCCGCTTCGCCCCAGGCGGACGGGTTCCGGGAGATCGTGGACCACATCGCGGGGTCGCTCCGTTTCCTCGAGACGGTCGCCGGCCGGCGGCTGGACGAGCTGCGCCGGATCGACTTCTTCACCAGCCACGAGGGGCTCCTGCTGGATTACGAGCAGGCCTTGACGCGCCGCGTCCCGCGCCGCGCGGGATGGTACGATCTCGGCACCCACTTCCCGTGGATCGGGAACCGCACGCGGGATCCCGGCGGCGCGCACGTGGAGTTCTTCCGCGGCGTGGCCAACCCCGTTGCCGTCAAGATCGGCCCCGGCCTCGGGCCGGAAGAGCTGGTGGACCTGGTTCGGATCCTCAACCCGCACGACGAGCCCGGCAAGCTGACGCTCACCCACCGCTTCGGGGCGGGGCGGATCGCGGCCGAGCTTCCCCCGCTCATCGAGGCGGTGCGCCGCGCCGGACGGACCGTCCTGTGGGTCTGCGATCCGATGCACGGGAACACGCGAACGGCGGACGGCGGGCGGAAAACGCGGCGGTTCGACGACATCCTGGCCGAGCTGGAGACGGCCTTCGACATCCACGCGGCCGCCGGATCGGCGCTTGGCGGCGTCCACATCGAGCTCTCCGGCGACATCGTCACCGAGTGCACCGGCGGGGCGCGCGGGCTGACGGAGGGGGACTTGGCGCGCGCGTACGAGAGCGACGTCGACCCCCGCCTCAACTACGAGCAGGCCCTCGAGTTGGCCCTCCGCATCGCCCGGCGGCTGCAAAAGCGGCAGCGACGGCTCGAGGCCTGAACGGCAAGCGCGCCGCGGCGCGGCGGCCCCGTTTCCCGAGGGGGGTCATTGCTTTCGGGCCCGCTCCTTTTTTCGATCCTCCGCCGGCATCCACGGCGTCTCGTCCACGATGAACCCCTCGTTCCCCTCCACCGTCGCGCCGGCCTGGTTCCGGATGACCTGCGGGCCGGGGCCGACGGCCTTGTTGCCGCGGATGAGGTTGTTCTCGGCGGGCGAGCCGTTGATCAGGATGCCGCGCCCCGAGAGGGTGTTGTTGAGGATGCTCACGTTGCGGCAGGGGAAGGCCTCGTTCACGCGGTTGGCGCTCACATGGATCGCCGGCTCGCCGCTGGCGCCGCGATCGGGCCGGATGTCGTTCCCCTCGATCCGCAGCCCGTCGATCCCCGCCACCGTGTAGATCGAGAGATAAGCGTTGCCGCGGTTGCGGGCCAGCACGCTGTCGCGGACCGTCGAGTTGACATGGTCCTCGTGCATCAGCCCCTCGCCGTCGTTGATCGGGTAGACGCGATCGAAGCAGAGGTTGCGGTGGACCTCGTAGTCGTTGCCGTCGACCGTCCAGCGCCAGCCGCGCATCTCGATGGCGCGGTTGTCATTCGTCGAGGCGCCATGGCTGAGGTGGCGGCCGGTGACGGTGGGGCGCCAGACGTCCTTCGCGAAGCGGATGACGTTGTTGCTGCAGACGACGCCGTCGCCGCAGAAGCCGATGGCGCAGCGGCCGGTGTTGTAGATGTAGTTGTCTCGGATCACGAGCCCTTTGCGGAACCCGTGCGGATGGGTCTCGGGGGTGCCGTCCGGCCCCTGGCCGCCCGGCCCTCCGATGCCGTAATGGTTGAGGTAGATCCCCGCCCGGTTGTCGTAGTCGAACACCACCCCGTCCACGGAAACGAGCTGCTTCTTCCGGTCGAGCAGCAGGTACCCGTTCATGACGAAGTCGTCCTCGCCGCTCTTCGGGAGGCGGTTGTTGGCGACGAGGCCGTTGGCCTCGGTGTAGACGTCGATCGCGGCGTGCATGTAACTGGCGGTGTAGCGCTGCCACGGTTTCTGGCCGATCGCCGGGTCCGGCACGTCGGGGTGCGGTGCGGCGGCGTTCCGAAGGACGCAGCCGAAGACGATCCGGTTCCGGCCGCACCGGTGGTCCTCCGTCTCGGCAAAGCGGATGTGGCCGCGGCGGATGTCGATGTGCACGACGCCGCAGTTCGAGGCCGTGGCGGGGTCTTTCAGGTAGATCCCCTTGAAGGCGGTGGAGACCGGCGTGCCGTCGCCCTGGTCGGAGAAGACGTACTTCGGGAACTCGAAGCGGGTGGGCGGCGCGTAGGCCTCGTCGTGCGCCCGCGCGGCCGGGCCGGGGTCGGCCCCGCGCAGGACCACGCCATCGAGGAGCCGGATGGAGTCCTTGAATCGGTAGGTGCCGGGAGGGAAGTAGACGACGCCGCCGCCGGCGGCGGCGACGGCGGCCTGCGCGGCGGCCAGCCGCTCATCGTCGTCGTGACCGGCGACCGCCGTGATCGGCGTCACGGCGGCCCACCGGATCGCGCCCGTCCAGGGGAGCTGGAGCGCGGCGGCCGGGTCGTTTGAAGGCGCGGGCGCATCGGCGGCGCGCCCGGCCCCGGGCAGCATCAGCCCGCCGAGGCCGAAGGATGCGGCGGCGAGGAGGTTGCAACGAGCGGTCATGGCGTCGCTCCGGAAGGGGGGTCGGTCCGCGTTCCAGGATCCGTTTCATCACCGTCGGCAGCGCCAGCCCCGAGGGGCGGCGGGGATCGATCCAACGCGCGGGAGGCGTCCGCGACGCCGGGGCCCGGAGGCCGTCGCGCCCGGGGCGCGCGCCCGGGCGCGTCTCCCTCTTCTCCAATACCCGGCACCGCACGGGCGTTAGCGTCAGGCGGAAATGCGAGAAGGCGTGATCGGCGGCCGGGAGGACCGCGCCGGGGGCGACCGCGGCCCCCGCCCGCTCCCGGGCCGCGCGCCGCGCCGCCGCCGCGACGCCCTCGCCGCGCCGCCGTTCCACCCAGGGCAGCTCCCAGAGCCCGCCGAGCAGGCCCGTCTTCGGGCGGCGGACGACGAGGACGCGCCCGCTTTTCTCGACGAGCGCGACGACGCCGCGGCGGCGCGGGACCGCCCGCGCGGGCGGCCGCGCGGGAAAATCCCCCGGCCGGCCGAGCGCGAAGGCCCGGCACCAGCGCCGGATCGGGCAGCGCCCGCAGGCCGGCGCGCGCGGCGTGCAGACCAGAGCCCCGTGCTCCATCATCGCCTGGTTGAAGTCGCCCGGCCTCCGCTTCGGAACGAGCGCCGCCGCGATCGTCCAGAACCGCTCCTTCGCCGCCGACGTCCCCGGGTCTCCGCCGATCGCGCGGAGGCGGGAGAGGATGCGGATGATGTTGCCGTCCACGACGGGGTCGGGCTCGCCGAAGGCGATGGAGCGGATCGCCCCGGCGGTGTAGCGCCCGATGCCCGGCAGGGCGAGGAGCGCCTCGCGGTCCCGCGGGAGGCGGCCGCCGTGGTCGCGCACGACGGCCTTCGCGGCGGCATGGAGATTCCGGGCGCGCGCGTAGTAGCCGAGGCCCTCCCAGAGCTTGAGGACGCGCCCGAGCGGCGCGCGCGCCAGGCGGCGGACCGTCGGGAGCGCGGCGAGAAACCGGCGGTAGTAGGGGAGGATCGTGGCGACCTGGGTCTGCTGGAGCATGATCTCGCTGACCCAGATCCGGTACGGGTCGCGCGTCCGGCGGAAGGGGAGGTCGCGGTGCCAGCGGTCGTAGTGCCGCAGCAGGGCGGCCCGGAGGGCGGCGGCGGCCCGGGCGGTCATGCCGAGCGGATCCTTCATCGTGGGCACGTCAGCGGGTCTCCGGCCGGAACAGGGGGACATACGCCGATGCCGGCGCGCGCGGGCGCTACTCGGCGGCTTTCGCCGCCCCGGGGTCCCGGCACAGCCACCCGAACGTCGCGGCCGCGTAGCAGGTATTCTGGTGGATGGTGAACTCGGCGCTCAGGGGACAGTTTCGGTTGTCGAACCAGCGCTCGTTGCCGGGCCACTGGTCGATCGGAGGATGGACCGTCTTGTTGGGCCAATCGCTGTCCCAGGGGCCTTGGCCCAGGTCCTTTTGCTTGCGCCACGGGCCGTAGGGGATGAGGCCCGGGTGCGGGGTCGGCTTGCCGTTGTACCAGGCGTCCATGTGGAAGAGGCCGGTCGGGTGGCGGGGGCCGAGGCCGGTGACCCAGGTCTGGTTCAGCGCGTTGGTGCCGAGGAAGTAATCGCAGGTTGTGATCACGGCGGCGCGGAACTGCCGGGCCTTCGGCGGGTCGTCCGTTTTCGTCAGCGCGTGGCCGACGATGCCGTCGAGGATCCACGGCGTGGTCTGCTGGCCGATCAGCATGGGCATGTTGAAGATGCCGCCCCACCGGAGGGCGCGTTTTTCGCGCGTCTGGAGCGCGAGGATCTCGCAACTGGCCAGGACCCACTCGCGCACCGACTGGCGCAGGTCCGGCCGTCCCTTGTCGCCGAGCAGGTAGGCCCAGGGTCCGTACGGGCGCTCCCACGTCAGCTCCTCGCCGGTCCGCCGCCCCGCGATGTCCTTCTCGAACTGCGCCTCGTAGGCGGCCTCGCCGGTCAGGCGGAAGAGCTGCGCGGCGGCGTGGCCGCGGCAGTCCCGGACGGCCTTCTCGTCGCCGGCCTGCGTGTGCGCGAGGGCCCAGGCGTAGGCCTCCCGGGCCTCTTTCGACCAGTCAACCTGCTCCGGATCGCCCCGCCGGGCCTTCTGGAGGCACCACGCGAGATGGGCGGCGGCGGCGGCGTAGCGGAAAGTCGAGACGGGGTCCTCGCCCGAGACGATCCACCGGCGGTCCGTGTCTTCGTAGGAGGCCTTGGTGGTGCCATCCTCGCGGGTGTCGCCGCCGAAGTGGTCGCCGCAGACGCGCAGGCCAACGCCCCCCGTGCCCCAGCCCTTTTTGAGGAGCTCGCGGCGCAGGCGGAAACCGAAGCGCGGCAGCCAGGCGGCCTCGTCGAGGATGTCCGGGAGGCCGTTGCCGCTCTCGGGGATGTTCAGCTCGCCGTCGGCGAAGCGGCCCGGCGCGGTCTCGAAGGCGAAGCAGAGCGTCGTCGCGACGTTGGTGTGGCTGGCGTAGCCGTCCCAGTCGCCGGCGTCCTGATACCAGCCCCAGACGTCGAGGGGGCCCCGGATGCCGGCCTCGATGGCCGGCCGGTCGGCCGGGTCCGCATCGGCGTTTTTCCAATCGATGAAGCGCGACGTCGTGTAGGCCAGCTTCCCCGCAAAGCCCGGCGTGACGAGCGGGTTGTGCGGCGCGGGCCGCTCGTAGTCGGTGAACGGCTTCTTCAGCGCGATGCCGCTTCGGTTGTGATAGAGGCCGCGGCAGGCGACGCGGAAGGCCTCGCGGTAGACGTCGGGATCGATCCGGAAGGGGAAGGAGCAGCCGACGCCGTCCACGGCGACGACATAGGTGCCGGGGGTCGCGAAGGGGCTGAAATCGCACTGCCAGACCTCGGCGCAGAGGAAGCTGCCGCGGGGCGTCTCCCGGACCTGTCCCGTCTCCTGCTGGTGGGCGGGCGCGCGGAAGGCGACTTCGCCGGTGAAGGCCGTCCGGCCGGTCTTCGGGTCGACCAGGCGGAAGGGGCGGCCCTTCAGGAAGGCGAGGTCGATCGAGCCCAGGTCGCCCGCCCAGTGATAGACATACGCGAACTTCTCCGGCGCGTCGGGCGTCCAGCCCATCAGGTTGACGTGAACGGCCTCGGAGCGCGACCGGTCGGCGTGATACGCCAGCGTCAGCGCGTCGATCCCGGCGACGCCGTCGGCCCGCACCGTGTAGGTCCGGCCCGAGGTCAGCGGGTGCGGGAGGACGAGGTAGAGCCAGTGCTCCTTGGCGTGGTCGGGGTCCTTGTTGAGCGCCCGGTTGCCGGCCGGGTCCCAGCCCTGGACCATCCAGGCGAAGTCGGTGCCCTTGCTCTTGCGGCCGACCTTCAAGGGGCGGACGCCCGGCACGAAGGGGGGGTCGTCGGGACAGGCGATCGTCCAACTCTCCGCGCGGCCGGCGGCGGCGGTGTCGAGCGGCGTGAGGAGAACCCGCTCGCCCTCGGTCCGTTTCTGGCCCTTCCGGTGGTGGATGGCATGGCCTTCGTCGACGTGGATCATCAGGATGCGCTCGGTGAGGGGGAGCGCCTCGACGAGGTCGAAGGCGTGCGCCGCGGCGGGGACGGCGGCCAGGGCGAGTGCGGTCGCAAGCGGTCTCATGGACTGACCTCCAAGGATGGGCTCGATCGCGGGGGCGCGGGAGGCGGTCGTCGGGTTCCCTCACCCCGTTATTCCACGCCAAATCATTCGGGCCCCGACCCCCGCCAGCGCGACCGCCACCAGCGCCGCCAGCACCCGCGGCTTCGCCCGCGGCGCCAGCCGCGCCCCGAGCTGCGCCCCCAGCACCAAGCCCGCGCCGATCGCCGCGACATAGTCGTACCGCGCCTGTCGCAGCGCCATCTGGCCGGCCGCGCTTCCCAGCGACGTGAACGTCAGGATGAACAACGACGTCGCCGTCGCGGCGTGGATCGCCATCCCGAAGACGCGGTGCAGGAACGGGACATGGAGGAACCCGCCGCCGACGCCGAAGAAGGCGGCCAGCACGCCGGCCGCCGCGCTCATCGCCAGCCCGAGCGCCCAGCTCACGCGATAGGCGAACGTCCGCCCGCCCGCGTCGGTGATCGACCGCGCCCGGCCCGTCCGCAGGAGCGGCTCCGGGGCGTCCCGGTCGGTTCCCGGTCCGCCCGGGCGCTTGGCGACCAGCAGGGCGCCGACGGCGGCCATCAGCGCGCCGAAAAGGAGGTCGAAGGTGGCGCTCTGCACCCGTTGCACGAGCCAGACGCCGAGCGCCGCCCCGGGCAGGGTGGCCGCCCCGAATGCGAGGCCGAGGGGGATATCGATCCGGCGCTGCCGCAGGTAGACGGCCGACCCCGAGACACAGTTCAGAAAGACGCAACAGATCGAGGTCCCCGCGGCCAGGGCGGGGGGGAAGCCGTAGATCTGGGTGAGGACCGGGACGACGACGACCCCGCCGCCGATGCCGAGCAGCGTCGCGAGGACGCCGGTCCCGGCGCCGACCGCGAAGAGGGGGAGAAGGGCCGTCCCGTCGCTCATGGGATCGCCGTCCTTGGCGGGCTTCCCGGCCCGCCGGGGTCTCAGGGCCTCGTGGGCATCGTTTCCGTCAGCGGCATCTTGCCGGAGATCATCTTCGCCGCCTGGCCGACAAGCCAGAGGTAGTGGTCGCTCGGGAGCCCCTCGTAGGTCAGAAAAGTCGATGCGCCCACCGGCGGGTCGTTTGTGCACTTGAAGATCGCCGTCGCCTCGTCCACCTCGTCGAACATCGCCTGGTAGAGCATCGTCGCGCCGGCCTTCTTCGCCTCCACGACCTGCGTCCAGAGGAACCGGCCGCCGAGGCGGGGGATCTGGTCGAGCTTCGCCTCCGGTTTCATGTTGTGCCAGCTGAAGCCGGGGAAGACGACCGGCAGGTACTCCTTCTTTTTCTCCCGGCACCACGCGAGGTCGGGGACCATGACCCGTTTCGCGAAGTCGGCCGCCTGCCCCGGATTGCCGAACCGCCCGACCGTCCAGGGGCTCACGATGTCGGCGAGGAGGATGAGCTCGTGCATCGCCGGGTCCTTGACGCAGTCGCGGTCGAGCGTCCGCCAGTAGGCCGGCACGCCGAGCATGACGGTGCATCCGCCGTACGCCGGGTCGGTCTTGAGCCACTTCACGAGCTCGATCCCCTCGGCGACGGTGTACCGGCGGCCGTCGTTGAAGCCGAAGCCCCAGAGAGAGACGACCGGCTTCCCGGCATGGTGGAGGTAGGCGGGGTCCTTCGTGATCCGCATGCGGTCGATCAGCATCTTCCAGTCGTCCATCACCTGGTTCATGGAGGCGGCGCCGAGGCCGGAGAGGTCGTACATGACGGCATAGGCTCGGCCGTGGGCGTTGGCGCCGGCGCGGCAGTGCGCGAGGACGGTGGTGAACTGGCGCCGGCCGGCGGGGTGGGAGACCTCGCCGACAAAGCGCTGGACGAACGCGCCGTCGATGCCGTAGTCGCGCATCCACTTGAAGTGGCGGAGGACCGTCTTGGCGTTGAAGGAGCTGAAGACCTCGGCCGGCTTGCCGTTGGCGTGCCGGAAGGCGGTGGCGTAGCGCTCGTCGGGGTCGAGCTCGCTGACATCCGGCCAGAGGTCGATGGAGCAGTTGCCGGGGGCGAACCCGCCCCGGCCCTGCCAGTGGTACCACCCCCGCCCGCAGCCGTCGCCCTCGGCGGCGAACCAGCCCTGGTAGCCGCACATCACCTTGCCGGTCAGCGTTTTCGGGTCCACGCCGCGCGTGGAAGGGCCGGTATAGGGCTTGAGGACGGCGTCGAGGTCGGCGGCGGGGGCCGCGTGCGCGAGCGGGGCGAACGCGGAGGAGGCGGCCAGGAGGGCGGCAGCCGCAGCGCGGCGCCCGGTCCCTGCCGCCGTGCATGACGATCCGCCTGAGGGGTTCATCCGGTGGCGTCTCCGACGATGGCGGTTTGTGAGTTCGGGATGCCCGCCGGAGCCCGGCGAGCCGGTCTTCGCCTTCGACCCGTTCTCGGGCGGCCGCGCCCTTTCATTCGAGGGAGGCGTCCCCCCGGCTTCCCCGCCCCCGCCGGCGGAACCTGCCGCATGTCCCTATTCCCGCGAGGACGTCCCGGGGCTCGCGGGACCCCGCGGCTCCCGCCGGCCGCCCCGCGACCGGTAATCCGTCGGGCTGCATCCGAACCGTCGGCGGAACTGGGAGGCGAAATACTGGCTCGACGAGAAGCCGCAGCCGAAGGCGATGTCCGTCACCGACCGGCTCGGCTCGGCGACCAAGCGCCGCGCCGCCCACTCGCAGCGGAGGCGGGCGAGCAGCCGCATCGCGCTCGTGTTCGTGAGGCGGCGGCAGTATTTCGCGAACGTCGTCACCCCCACCCCGCACCGTTCCGCCATCGATCGGAGCGTCCAGGCCTGGGCCAGGCCGGCGGGGTTCTTCCGGAGGTCCTCCAGGAAGAGCGCGATCGTCCGCTCCTCCGTCGTCAGCGCCGGGTCGCGACGCCCCCCTTGCGCCCGCAAGGCCTCCAGGATGTTGAGGAGCAGGTGGTTGACGTGGACGACAATCCGGGAAATGTGGCTCCGCCCCCGGTTCTTCCGGAGCGCCTCCGCGATCTCCCCGAAGTCGTGCTGGATCTGCGGCGTTCCCCGCCAGACGGGCCGCTCGTTCTGCCGCAGCCGGTCCGTCAGCTCGTCGAGGTCCTCCCGGATGAGCGAGACCCACGCCGGCCAGCGCCAGGCCGTGTGCGGGCGCCGGACGCCGACGTCGACGATGAGCCAGTGAAGACGCCCCGGCCCGATATGCGGATCGCCGAGACGGTGGAGCTGCCAGGGTCGCGTGATCGTGAGGTCCCCCGCGCGGAGGCGGTGGCGGCGGCCGTCGACGGTGAAGGTCATTCCCCCCGTCTCGAGGTAGACGAACTCGATCCCCTCGTTCCGGTGCGGCTCGAGCCCCCAGTCCTGCTCGCCCACGGCGTCCCAGTAGCCGATGGAGCTGAGGCCGGGAAGGAGGTCGCCGTCGATCACCGTCCCGATATAATGTCCATGGGAGAGGGCGTGGCACGTGATCCGGCCCTCGGCGATGGCCCGGCGCTGGGGCTGCTGGCTGTCGATCAGCCACGTCCGGTCGCCGGCCCGGTAGAGGGGCGGCGGGGCGGCAGACGGGGCGGGGCGGGTCATGGGGTCGTCTCGGCAGTGCCTTGTTCGGCATCCCGGTCGTGCCGGGGCCGCCTCCAACTATATAGAAGGCGCGCCGGGCCGTGAAATAAAACGCGGGAAATCTATGGAGGCCCTTCTCCCGGGCGTCGGCCTATGCGATAGTAGGGGGACCGGGAGGCGCCCGATGCGAATCCTGCCGATCGCCGCGGTCTCGATCCTCGCCGCAGTCTCCGCGCCCCTCCTGCCGGCCCAGCGCCAGATGGAGCGCCTCGACCGCGGCGTCGTGGCGGTCCAGGTTCCCGGCGGCGTCTACGTCGGGTGGCGCCTCCTCGGCACGGATCCCGAGGACATCGCCTTCGACGTCTTCCGCCATCGGGGGGATGCCGCCGTCCCGGTGAACCGCAGCCCCGTCACCGGGCCCACGAACCTCCTCGATCCCGACGGCCGCGCCGGCGACCGCTACAGCGTGCGCCCGGCGGCGGCGGTGGCGGCGGAGCCCGCCGCGGCGCCGGCCCCCGTCTGGGCGCAACCCTACCTCGAGATCCCCCTCGAGGTCCCGCCGCCCGGCACGACACCCGACGGCCAGGCGTTCTCCTATTCCGCCAACGACGCCTCCGCCGGCGATCTCGACGGCGACGGGCGGTACGAGCTCGTTCTGAAGTGGGATCCCTCCAACAGCAAGGACAACTCCCAGGACGGGCACACCGGTCCGACGCTGCTCGACGCCCTGAGGCTGGACGGCACGCGTCTCTGGCGCATCGATCTGGGGCCGAACATCCGTTCCGGCGCGCACTACCTTCCTTTCTCAGTCTACGACCTGGACGGGGACGGCCGGGCCGAACTGGCCTGCCGCACGGCCGACGGGACGGTGGATGGAACGGGCCGGGCGATCGGCGACGCCCGGGCTCGGCACGCCGACGCCCGGGGCCGGATCCTCCGGGGTCCCGAGTACCTGACCGTCTTCGACGGCCGCACCGGCGCGGCGCGCGCCACCGTTTCCTATGAGCCGGCCCGCGGCAACGTCGCGGACTGGGGCGACGACTACGGCAATCGCTGCGACCGCTTCCTCGACGGCGTGGCCTACCTCGACGGCCGGCGCCCCAGCCTGGTCACCTGCCGCGGCTACTACGCCGGGAAGGGCGGCGGAGGCCGGAACAGCCTGGTGGCCTGGAATTTCCGGGACGGGACCCTCACCCGGCTCTGGACCTTCCTCGCCACGCCGGCGGTCAATCCCCGCTACCTCGGCCAGGGGGCCCACAGCATCGCCGTGGCGGATGTTGACGGTGACGGCCGGGACGAGATCCTGTACGGCGCCATGGCCGTCGACCACGATGGCGCGGGGCTCTACTCGACCGGGCTCGGCCACGGCGACGCGCTCCACCTCGGCGACCTCGACCCCGGCCGGCCGGGTCTCGAGTGCTTCATGCCGCACGAGGAGAAAAGCGCGCCCGGGGTCAGCTTCCGCGACGCGGGGACGGGCGAGGTCCTTTGGACGCACCCCCTGGACGGCGACGTGGGGCGGGGCGTGGCGGCCGACATCGTGCCGGATCATCCCGGCGCCGAGTGCTGGGCCGCGCGGGGCCTCGGGCTGTACAGCTGCAAGGGCGAGCGGATCGGCCCCCCGCCTTCCTCCATGAATTTTCTCGTCTGGTGGGACGCCGATCCGTCGCGTGAGCTTCTCGACCGGAACTGGATCGCCAAGTTCGATCTTTCCGGCGGACGCCTCCAGCGCCTGCTCACGGCCGACGGCTGCGCCTCCAACAACGGGACCAAGGCCACGCCGTGCCTCAGCGCCGACCTGCTGGGCGACTGGCGCGAGGAGGTGGTCTGGCGTGCGAGCGACGACCAAGCCCTGCGCGTCTACACGACGGCGATCCCGGCCGACCGGCGGCTCGTGACGTTGATGCACGATCCCGTCTACCGGCTCGCCATCGTCCGGCAGAACGCCGGCTACAACCAGCCGCCCCACCCCGGCTTCTTCCTCGGCCACGGAATGCGGCCGCCTCCCCGTCCCCGGATCGCCGTCCCGCCGGGGCGGTGAGGCGTCTGCGGGATGGCGGGTGGGCGTAACCGGTGCGCCCGGGATCGCCAAGGAGAGATCGTGCAAGCGACCCGACACAAGCCGTCCCTGAGAAGCCCCGCCGCCTTGCTGCTTCTGGCGCTGGCCCCCGCCCTGTCCGCGCCGCCCCCGGCGGGCGCCGAGGCCTCGCCCCTCGCCCCCCAGGAGATCGCCGCGCTGTTCCGCCAGCTCGAGGACAAGGACCCGGCGGCGCGGCAGGCGGCGGTCGAGAAGCTGGTGGAGGCGCGGGACGCCTCCGTCGCCGCGCGTCTGAAACGGACGCTCCTGAGCAAGGCGGGGCCGCTGCTCCACAAGGCGTCGGTGGAGCGGGCGCGGGCGCTCCGCGCGGCGATGGCCGAAGCCCGAAAAGGGTTCAGCCCCCAGGCCTTCGCGGCGCGCCAGCAGGAGGCGCTGGCGCTCTTCAAGGCCGGCAAGACGAAGGAGATGGAGCCCCTCGTCAAGTCGATGTGGAAGGACTTCTATTTCGATCCCGCCGCGGCGGACGCGGACGGGAAAGCGGCCGAGGCCGCCGCCCTCGTGGCGGAGCTCGACCGGCACCTGAAGGCGGCCGGGGCGGAGGAGCAGGAGCTTCCGGCCGCGAAGCTGGCGGAGTCGCTCCGGGCGCTCGACGAGTCGCACCTGATCCAGACGATGCCCCCCCGGGACCAGAAGACGATGCTGCAGAACGCGGCGCTGCGTTCCCAGGTCCCCGAAGAGGAGTACCGGCTCGTCTTCATGACCAACCAGTACCGGGTTCTCATGGGCCGGAGCGCCCTGCGGCTCGACCCGAAGCTCTGCAACGCGGCGCGGGACCACTCGAAGGACATGGTCGAGAAGGGCTTCTTCGCGCACGAGTCGCCGGTGCCCGGCAAGCGGACGCCCGGGGACCGGGCGACGCGCGCGGGGACATCGGCGCACGCGGAGAACATCGCCATGGGCAGCGAGCGCGCCGAGGGTCCTTTCTGGATGTGGTTCTTCAGCCTCGGCCACCACCAGAACGTGCTCGGCGACCACGCCACGATCGGGGTCGGCAACCACGGCAAGACATGGACGGAGATGTTCGGGTGAGCGGGTTCTAGAACCGCCACCGCAGGCCGACCTTGAAGGCCACCTCCCCGTCGACGACGGTGTAGGCGTCGTCGAGATATTCGAGATCCTGCTGCAGCAGGTTGTAGGCCTTCAGGTAGATGGAAAGGCGCTCTCCCTGCTGGACGTCGATTCCCGCGTCCAGCTTCTCGAAATCCTCCAGCTCGGTGATCAGGCCGGAGGGGTCGCCCACGGGGGCGGAGGCGGACGGCTTCCAGTTCCACGCGCTGCGGCCGCGGACGACGCGCAGGCCGAGGAACCCGGTCACGGTCCAGCCGGGGGCGACCGCCCAGGGGGACATGGCCTTGAGGTAGAACGCGCTGCCGGGATCGTAGGGCAGTTGGCGGCCCGTGTCCGTGTCTTTCTGGGCCGTCCAGGTATAGCCGGCCTCCAGGCGAAAGAAGGGACAGGCCGTGTAGCGCGCCGCGACCTCGAACCCGTAAACGCGGGCGTGCTCGATGTTGGTGCGCCGCCAGACGTCCTTGGTGGGGTCTACGGACCACGGCCCCTCATAGACGGGGACGATCATGTCGTCGAGGTCGCTGTAGTGGCCGTAGAGGAGGAGGTCGAGCGGGTCGAGGGGGAAGAGGTCGGCGCCGGCCGCGTAGGTCCAGCTGAACTCAGGGTCGAGGTCGGGGTTCCCGAAGCGGAGCGCGGTGCCGCCGTGCCCGTACCCCTCCTCGTAGAGCTCCTGGAGGGTCGGGGCGTGGAAGCCGCGCGAGACGGAGGCATGGAGGCGCACCCGCTCGTGCGGCTCGTAGAGCACCGTCACCTTGGGCGAGAGGGCCGGATCGACCTCCTCCACGTCGTCGAGGCGCAGCGCGCCCATCAGGGTCAGGTTCCCGAGGACGCGCCACTCGTGCTGGACGAAGACGCCGTACGCCTCCTGGCTCGGGATGTCGTCGACGGCGGTGCGCTCGAACCGGTAGTAGCGGACGTCCCCGCCGGCTGTCAGGGTATGATCCGGGTGGAGGTCCCAGGCCACGTGGGCCTCCGGCTGGTGGAGCTCGTGCCGCTCGTGGCTGGCCTCCGCGTGCCATTTCGAGTAGGCATACTGCGCGGCCAGGGCGAGGTCCGGCGCGATGCGTTGCTCCCCTCCGAGGGCGGCCATCACCTGATAACTATCGGTGTCGGCGTCCCGCCAGTCCGACGTGACGTCCATGCCGCTCGCCCACCCGAAGGCGCGGGTCGTCTCCGAGAGGTCCGCGTCGACCCGCACCCGGGCGCCGAACCGCTCGTACCCCATGTTGCCGACGCGGTGGGGCGGGGCCTCGACGGGCGCGCCGTCGCTCTGCTCGCGGTAGAGCGAGGCTGCGATCCGGACGTCCCGGTCGACCGGTTGCAGCACCGTGACCCCGCCCTCATAGGTGTGGTAGCTGCCCACCGCCGCGCCGAGGGTCGTCTCGGGCTCGGGACCGCACCGCCGGGTGATGATGTTGACCACCCCGCCGATCGCGTCGGCCCCGTACTGCGCGGAGGCGGCCCCGCGGATGATCTCGATCTGCTCGATGTCCTGGGCCGGGATCAGCTCCAGGTTCTGGCCCGTGTGCATGTGCTCGGTGAGCAGGCGGACGCCGTCGACCAGCACGAGGGTGTAGCTTGCCGGGAGTCCGTTGAGCCCGATGACGCTCCGCTTCGGCAGCCCGCTGCCGGTCCCGGTCTCGACGCTCGCGCCGGCGACCGACTCGAAGACCTCGCCCAGCGAGGAGGGCTTCAGCGCCTCGATCTCCGCGCGCGTCACGACCCGGAGCACGTCCGGCACGTCGCTGAGCAGCATCTCGCGGCGGGTGGCCGTCACCACGATGGGCTGGCGGAGCTCCGTGTCGGAGGGCGTCGTCTCGGCCGCCGCCTCCGGCGCGGGCTGGGGCGCCGGGGGAGTCGTCTCCGGCGTCCGGGCCTCCGGACCCGCCGGCGGCGGCGCGGGCGCCTCCTCGCCGGCGACCGGCCCGGCGAACGGCGCGAGTCCTGCCGCCAGCGCGAGACCCCACTTCGTCATGCGGGATGCTCGGATGCTACGCATGGTCCCCTCCCCGGCGTGCCGTTGGAGATTCACATTCACTACGTTCGGGACGGGAGGCCGGGGACATGAAGTGAGAACAGGCGGGAACCGCCGGATCGCGGGGCAAGCCGTCATTCCGCTCCGGCCAGCCGCCGGATCGCGTCCGCGTCGAGGGCGCGGTTGTAGAGGCGGACGTCGTCCACCGATCCGCGGAAGAAGGCGGTCCCGAACGCGTGGGCGCCGATCTTCAGGGTGAAGCGCTCGGGATCGGGCGGTCCGGACGGACCGGGGTTCTCCGTGATGAGCGCGCCGTCCGCGTACGCCCGGAGCGTTTCCCCGTCGTATGTCGCCGCCAGGTGGACCCACCGGTCCGCCGGGAGCGGGCCGAAGGACGCCAGGTGCCATTCGTTCCGCACGCAGACACCCGCGGCGCCGCGGAATCGGGCGATCGGGTGGTCCCAGCAGATCTGGAGCCCCCGCTCGCGGTGCACGGGGCCGGACGGGAATCGCGCCGCGGGGGGTTCCGGGCTCCGGACCCAGCAGGCGACCGTCCACTGCGCCAAGTCCGTCTTGAACGTCGTATCCACGCAGTCCGATTTTCCGTCGAACGCCAGCGCCCCGCCGACGCGGCCCGGGGTCCAGGCCGGTCGGCCGCGCAGCGTTCCCCGGTGCCCCTGTCCCGACGCGTCGCCGGCCGTCACGCCGGCCCCCTCGTCCAACCGCCAGTGTCCGACCAGGCCGTCCGGGCGAAGCGGGGGCGGCGCCGGTTGCGAGGGCGGCGGGGGCGCCGCCCCGGCCGACAGGGACCCCTTCGGTCGCGCCGTCTCGGGCGGGGCGTCTGTCGCGGCGGCGGCCGGCCCGGCGGCTTCGTCGAAAGGGATGCGCCCCGGTGCGATCGCGGCGGGGGCGGGCGGAGCTTCGCCGGACCCGCCGGACCGGAGCGCCCCCGATGTTGCGAGGCCGGCGGCCAGGGCGGCGACGCCGAGGAACCCGAAGGCCATCGGCGCGGGGACGGTCTTCCGGGGCGCGGCGGGGCGGTGCGGCCGCGGCATCGGCCGCCGCGCCGCGGGGGCCTCGGCGTCCGGCTGCAGCCGGACGCGGCGGTCGATCGCCTCATGCTGGGCGAGGGTCAGGGCTCCCTGTCGCAGCAGGATCTCCCCGAGCGAAGGGCGCTGCCTCCCGCACGACGGCGTCTCCTGCAGCCGGCGGGCGATCTCGAGGTCCCGGTCCGTCGCGAACCGGAGCTCACGGGCCAGCGCGGAAAAACGGGCGTCGTAGCCGGCGTCGGGCATGAAACCGCTCCTCCCCCGCGCAAGCCTAGCGCACATCCGCGTGACGGTCACGAAAAAGGGACGTATAATCGGCCGTCCCCTATCGAGGACCCTCCCATGCGATGGCGCGTCCGGCGGATCGGGCGCTTGTGCCTCCTGGCGTGCACCGGCCTTCCCGCGGCGGCCGACGACTGGCCGCGCTGGCGCGGGCCGGCCAACGACGGTCACATCCCCGCCGGCGTTCCCGTCCCGAAGGCGCTGCCGGCCGAGCCGAAGGAGGTCTGGAAGGTGCCGGTCGGCGACGGGCTCGGCTCGCCGGTCGCGAGCGGCGGCAAGGTCTTCCTGCTCGATCACCAGGAGGGGCGGGAGGTCGTCCACGCCCTCGACGCGGCGACGGGGAAAGAGGCGTGGCGGGCGCCGCTTGACGAGGTCTTCAAGGACAACCAGAGCGTGCCCGGTCCGCGGAGCACGCCGGTCGTGGACGGCGATCGCGTCTACGTGCAGTCGTGCCGGGGCGAGTTCCGGTGCCTGCGGGTCGCCGACGGCAAGCCGGTCTGGGGGGTGAATTTCGTCAAGGACTTCCAGGCGGTCTTTATCGGGGAACAGGGGCAGGCGACCGGTGCGAGCCGCCACGGCTACACCGGCTCCGCGCTCGTGGACGGCGAGCGTCTCTACGTCGGCGTCGGGGGGCCGGCGGGCGCCAGCCTTGTCTGCTTCAACAAGGCGGACGGCAAGGTGATTTGGAAATCCCAGAACGACGTTCCCGGTTACGCCGGGCCGGTCCTGGCGACGATCGCAGGCGTCCGGCACGTCGTCAGCTTCACGGCCGAGGGCGTGATCGGGCTCGACGCCGCGACGGGGGCGCTGCTCTGGCGCGAACCGATGAGGACCGCCTTCGGGCGGCACGTGACGACGCCGGTCGTCGTGGGCGACACCGTCATCGTCTCGTCGCACCAAGTCGGGCTCGTCGGGGTGCGCGTGACGAAGGCGGGGGAGACCGTGAAGGCGGAGCGGGCCTGGACCGAGAAGGCCTCGGCCATCAACGTCTCGAGCCCGGTCGCGGTCGGCGCGCACATCTACGGGCTCGGTCCGGGCAAGAAGCTGGTCTGCGTGGAGGCGAGGACGGGGCGGCAGGCGTGGGCGCAGAAGGAGTTCGCGAACCAGGACCACGCGTCGTTCCTCGTGGCCGGGGACCGCATCCTGGCGCTCACCGACGGCGGCCAGCTGGTCCTCTTCGCCGCCGACCCGTCGGCCTACCGCGAGGTCGGGCGCGCCCAGGTCTGCGGGAAGACCTGGTGCAACCCCGCCTATGCCGGCGGACGGCTCTTCCTGCGCGATGACCGGTCGCTGCGGTGCGTGCAGCTGGTACCGTGAGCGCGGGGTCCGCGCCTACCCGCCGAGCTCGAACCCCTTCCGGTACGTCTTCCGGATCAGGGCGTCCGCCTCGGGGGCGTTCGTCGCCTTCATGGCCGCGGCGTCGTACTCCACCCGCTTCTGCAGCCGCACGGCGAGGTTGCCGACCAGCAGCGCCTCTGTGTAGGGACCCGAGTAGGCGAAGCCGGCCGCCGCCTCCTCCGGCCGGTTCGTCTTGCAGGCCTTGATCCACTCCGCGCGGTGGCCGATGGAGCGCGGGATGGACTTTGGGGGCGGCGTGAAGCCCTCGCGGAGCGCTTTCGGGTGGATCGTCGGGGTTCCCGCCCACCCGCCGCAGAAGATCACGCCCTTCGTGCCGACGAACAGGATCCCGTTGTCCGGCAACTGGAAATCCGGGTCGAGCGCCTCCGGCCGCGCCGGCATCTTTCCCCCGTCGTACCATCGCAGGATCAGCGCCGGCCGGTTCCCCTTGGCGGCGAACTCATACGTGACGATCTCCCAGAGCGGGTAGCTCTCCTTCGGCAGCGGACTGGTCTCGGCGGAGACGGCGACGGGCGGGTCGAGGTCGAGGGCGTAGAAGGCGGGATCGACATTGTGCACGGCCATGTCGCCCATCGCCCCCGTGCCGAAGTCGAACCACCCCCGCCATCGGACGGGGTGGTAACACGGGTGGTAGGGGCGCTCGGGCGCGCAGCCGAGCCAGAGGTCCCAGTCCAGGGTCGCAGGGGCGGGCGGCGTCTCGGCCGGGCGGTCGTGGCCCTGCGACCAGAACTTTCCCGGCCGGTCGCTCCAGCCGTGGACCTCGCGCACCGTTCCGATCGCCCCGGCCTGGATCCACTCGCGGGTGAGGCGGATCCCCTCGCCGGCGTGGCCGCTGTTGCCGACCTGGGTGGCGCGGTTGTGCTTTTTCGCCAGGGCCGTCACGACGCGGCATTCCTCGATCGAGTGCGCCATCGGCTTCTCGACGTAGACGTGCTTGCCCGCCCGGAGCGCCATCGCCGTGATGACGGCGTGCATGTGGTCGGGGGTGGCGATGACGACGGCGTCAAGGTCCTTCCGCTTCTCGAGGAGGACGCGGTAATCCTGGTAGTGTTCCGCGCCGGGGAACTTCTTGCCGATCTGGGCGCAGCGGTTGCTGTCGGCATCGCAGAGGGCGACGACGTTCTGGCCGGCGAGGGCCGGGTCGTTGAGGAGCCCCCCGCCCTGGCCGCCGACGCCGATGGAGGCGAGGTTCAGCCGGTCGCTCGGCGGGGTCTGCCCTTCGCCGCCCAGGACGTGGCGGGGGACAATCGAGACGGAGGCGAGGCCGGCGGCGGACTGCAGGAACGTGCGGCGCTTCACGGGGCGACCTCCTGAAAGGGCGGCCGGGGCGGGTGGAGGATCGAGGCCCCAGACGGAGTCAGAGCGGGATGCGCCCGATAGATGACATGCGGCCGGGCGTTTTCCGCCACGTCGCATCGCGCGCCCGGAACAGCCCCCGGAGGGACCCGCCTGGCGAGAGCGCCTCCGCCGTGGGCATCACTTCCGCTCCCGGCAGGGCCGCGGGCCGACCTTCGAAACGTCGATCGGCTTGAAGCCGAGCTTGAGGGCCGGCGAGCCGGGGCGGAGCGCGAAATTTCCCTTGTCCGGGTCGACGAAGAGCGGGTCGGCGACGATCGAGCGGACGTCCTGGCCCCGTTTCTGCCAGTCCGGCAGCGGCCACTGGGCGAACTTCAGCGTCTCGGGCTTCGCCCCTCCCCCCCCCTTCGCATCGAGCCAGTAGAGGTTGAGGTCGAGCTTGTAGCCTTCCCCCTCCCAGTTTCCGGACAGCAGCTGCCCCTCGCGCCAGAATACCAGGTTCCGCTCGAGCGTGAACGACAGGTGCGGCTCCTTGCGCGACCGCGCGATCTGCGCATCGTGCGCCAGGGCCAGGATGTTGTTGCGGACAAGGTTCTCCTTCCCGTAGTGCTGGTGGAAGCTGTTCGACTTGCAGCGATAGACGACGTTGTTCTCGGCCACGACCCCCGTCGTCCCCTCGTCGAAGTAGATCCCCCACCCGCCGTAGCCGTCGGAGAGGATGTCGCGGAAGACGTTGTTCCGGATGACGGTTCCCGGGGAGACGCCGAGGGTGTAGACCCCGCCCATGTCATTGAGGTAGCGCTGGCCGAGGTCGTGGACGTCGTTGAACTCGACGATATTTCCAAAGGCGCCGCTCTCGCCGTAGCCCCAGGACCAGCCGATCGAGAAGCCCGAGTAGTAGAAATGGTGGATGTGGTTGTGGGCGAATCGGTTCTTCGCGCTGTGGGCGACCCAGATGCCGCAGGCGCTGTGGAAGATCCGGCCGCCATCGCAGATCGTGTTGTCGGTGACCGTGTTCCCGAGCGTCTGCCGCTCCGGCTCCCGGCGGAACGCCGTCTCGCCGATCTTGATCCCGCCGGCGCCGAGGTCGGCGATCGTGTTGCCGACGATCCGGATGCCCTGGCAGCCCTCGCCGAGCTCGATCCCGTAGCTGCCGGTGTGGACGACGGCGCCGTCCTCGATCGCGCACTCCCGCGCGCCCGCCATCGTGATCGCGCCGGGGGCGGTGAAGGCGGACTGGAAGGGGCCGCAGACGTCGGCCGACGGCCAGCCCGGCGCGGGGGCGAAGTCGAGCGCGTGGGCGAACGTCAGGCCCCGGAACCGGAGGTGCTCGACGAACCGCTTCTCGCCGGGCCGTCCCTCCAGCCGCAGGACGTGGAGATGCTGCGGGACGATCGCCTCCGCCTTCGCCGGATCCTCCCCCGGCCTCGGGACGTAGGTGACCGCCTTCGCCGCCCGGTCCCAGTACCAGGTGCCCGGGGCGCCGAGCGCCTCGACGACGTTCTCGACGTAGTAGCGCGGCGGCCGGTTCTGGTAGTCGTCGCTCAGCCGGAAGATGCTCTTCTTCGCCGCCGTGGCCGTCCGGCCGGCCTCGTCGACGGAGACGAGAGGCAGGCGGGAATCGACCCAGAAGTGCAGCGCGACCACCTCGACGTCGGAGATGTTCTTCCACGCCTTCATCTCGCCGGCGGCGAACCGGAACCGCTTCTGGCCGTGGTTCCACGGCGTGTCTTTCGTGACGTCGGGGACCTCGGCCATGCGGTAGAACCCCTCCGCCGGCAGCCGCGTGCGGTCGGCGCGGCGGCCGTTGACGAAGAGCTGCCGGCAGGGCGGGTCCGGGTCCTTCGCCGCCGGCCGCCAGTCGAGCGGCGCCATCCAAGCGGCCGTCCCGTTGACGGTCGTCCGCGTCCACCCGGTCACCGGCCGCCCGGCGCTGAGCACCGGCGTCTCGCGCGGGTAGGCGGCGTAGATGACGGGAGCCTCGGCGGTGCCGGAGTCCTCGGGGGTGAAGACGAGGGGCGCGTCGAGGAAATAGGTGCCGCCGCGGAGGAGGACGATGACGGGGGCCTTCGGCGTCTCCTTCGCGCGGAGCGCGCGGACGGCGTCGCGGGCGCGGGCGACGGTGGCGAAGGGACCGTCGTCGCCCGCCGGGGCGGCCTTTCGGCCGGACCAGGTGTCCTTCCCCTCGGGCGCGACGAAGAAGGTCGCCGAGGCGGGAGCGGGCATCTCGGGCCCCGCGGCGGCCGCGTCCGCCGTGCGGAAGCGGGGGGCGGACAGGCCGAGCAGGAGGGAGATCGCCGCCGTCGGGAAAGATCTCATGTTTCGCCCCCGGAAAAGGAAGGGCCGCCTCCCCGGCCGGCCTCCCGAGCGGGAACCGGGGGCGGCGGTTGTCGTGTCCATATATCCATTATAGATGAAGCGGCGCGCCGGCCATGTCCCCGGCGGGACCCGGGCGCGCGGCGGGCGGGCCTTTTGTTAATATAAATACCCGTGGCGTTTTTCGTTTGACTTGGCCTCGGTCGGACGGGATATTACCCGGGTCCGCCCCTCCCCGGGCGCCCGTCACGAGCATCCCCTTTCGGAGGCCGATCCATGGCCCGACTGACCCGCCGCGAGGTGCTCCAGCGATCCATCGCCGCCACGGCCGCCGCAGCCGCCGCCCCCGCCGCCCTTCCCTCCTTTGCCCGGGCGGCCGATGCCAACGACACCGTCCGGGTCGCCGTCATCGGCGTCAAGGGCCGCGGCGGCAACCACATCGACGAGTACCTCCGCATGAAGGATGTCAAGATCGCCGCCATCGTCGACGTCGACGAGGCCGTCATCGACAACGCCATGAAGGTGATCGAGAAGAAGCAGGGCCAGAAGCCGGCCTTCTTCAAAGACGGGCGGAAGATGCTGGAGGACAAGTCGATTGACGCCGTCTCCATCGCCACCTGCAACCACACCCACTCCCTCTGGTCGATCTGGGCGATGCAGGCCGGCAAGCACGTCTATGTCGAGAAGCCGGTCAGCCACAACCTCTTCGAGGGCCGGAAGGTCGTCGAGGCGGCCCGCAAGTATAAGAAGGTCTGCCAGCACGGGACGCAGAGCCGCTCCTCGAAGGGTCTCAAGGACGCCATGGCCTTCCTGCACGGCGGCGGGATCGGCAAGATCAAGATCGCCCGCGGGCTCTGCTACAAGAAGCGCGGCAGCATCGGCCAGAAGCCGGACGGCAACCCGCCCCCCTCGGTCGACTATGATCTCTGGCTCGGACCCGCCCCGACCCGTCCCTTCAACCCGAACCGCTTCCACTACAACTGGCACTGGTTCTGGGACTACGGCAACGGGGACATCGGGAACCAGGGGGTCCACGAGATGGACCGCGCCCGCTGGGGCATCAACAAGAGCTCCCTCCCCACCCGGGTCATGAGCGTCGGCGGCCGCTTCGGCTACGAGGACGATGCCGAAACCCCCAACACGATGGTCGCCTGGATGGACTACGGCGACGTCGAGCTGATCTTCGAGGTCCGGGGCCTCAACACCGACGACTACCTCAAGGGCCGCATCGCCTCGATCTTCCACGGCGAGAAGGGCTACATGGTCAACGGCAGCTATTCCGGCGCCGACGTCTACGACAACGACGGCAAGAAGATCCAGAGCTTCGGCGGCGGCGGCGACCACTTCCGCAACTTCATCGACGCCGTCAAGGCCAACGACCCGAAGCTCCTCAACGCCGAGATCGAGGAGGGCCATCTTTCCGCCGCCCTCTGCCACCTTGCCAACATCTCCTTCCGCCTCGGCGAGAAGCAGCCGATGGGCGACAAGGTCTTCGGCGACATCGCCTCCGCCAACGAGACCTACGACCGCATGAAGGCGCACCTGGTTGACAACAAGGTCGATCTCGCCGCCACCAAGCTCCAGGTCGGCCCGATGCTGACGTTCGACCCCAAGACCGAGAAGTTCACGGGGCCCCGCGCGGCCGAGGCGAACAAGCTGACGACGCGCGAGTACCGCGCCCCGTTCGTCGTGCCGGACAAGGTCTGAACGGCGTCCCTTACCGGAGAACGATCATGAGCGTTGCGCGCTGGACCGCTTGCCGTCTCGCCGCCGCCGTCCTGGCCCTCGCCCTCCCCGCCGCCGCCGAGGCGCCGAGGGAGGAGACGGTCACGATCCCCGGCTCGGCCGTCTCCTTTTCCCTCGTCCGCCTGCCCGGCGGGACCGTCACCCTGGGCAGCCCCGAAAACGAGGCGGGCCGGGAGGCCGACGAGGCCGTTCGCCAGACGACGCTCGTCCCCTTCTGGATCGGCAAGCACGAGGTGACGTGGGACAACTACACCCTCTACTACGAGAGCTGGCGGGAGGCCCGCGTCGACGGGATCACGCGCCCCTCCCAGCCGGATGTCGCCAACCCCAAGGAGCCTCTTCACGGCGGGGCGCAGCAGACGGACCGCCACCCCGCCGTCTCCGTCGGCTGGTTCGGCGCGATGGGCTACTGCCGCTGGCTCTCCGCCAAGACGGGCCAGATGTACCGGTTGCCCACGGAGGCCGAGTGGGAATACGCCGCGCGCGCCGGTTCGGCCGCCGCCGCCCCCGATCCGCTCGGCGATCACGCCTGGTACCAGGACAACAGCGAGGAGCAGACGCACGTCCCCGGCGGCCGGAAGCCGAACGCCTTCGGCCTCTGCGACATGCTCGGGAACGTCTGGGAGCCCTGCCTAGAGCCGTACGCCCCGCCCGAGTCGATGATGGTCTTCCGGGGCGGCGCCTGGAACGCGCCCGCCGACGCCTGTCGCTTCGCCAACCGCCAGCGCGAGCTGCGCGCCGCCTGGCTCAAGATCGACCCCAAGCGTCCCTTCCGCGCGTGGTGGTACACCGACGGCCCCTTCATCGGCCTCCGCGTCGTCCGCCTCGACGACGACGGCGCGTCCAAAGAGGACCGCGAGGCCGCGGCGAAGCGGCTCGAGGTCAAGAACCTCGCCATCACGGCCAAGGGGGAGTCCCCCTACTTCCTGGACCGGGTGACCGGCGAGGTGACGTACACCGGCGACAAGCCCCTCGACGAGGTCGAGTTGATGATCCACTTCGTCGGGGAGGACGGGAAGCCGATGCTGACCGACCCGCGCGAGAAGCCGGCCTTCAACTACGTCCACCCCGCCTTGGTCAACAGCTACCATGCCGGCCCCCACGCCAAGCCTTTCGCCAAGGGGGAGACCCGGAAGTTCGAGCTCGATGTGCCCCACCCGTTCGATGAGGTGGGCCCGGTGGAGACGGAGAAGCTTGGGGCGATGGTGACGCGGGTCCACTTCGCGAAGTGATCTTCGTCGCGCGTGACGGAACGGCGCGGCCTGCGAAGGCCGCGCCGTTTCTCTTGGGGGGGGCGCGGGAGGGTCGGGCGCGCGGCCCGCGGGGGATCGACCTTACCCCTTCCGCTTCCGCCGCGCCGTGACCCCATACGCCAGCCCCCCGATCCCCAGCACCCCGCCCAGCACGGCCAGGCTCCACGGCATGGTCCCGATCGCGTACGCCACGCAGCTGTAGATCATGAAGCCGCAGGCGAGAGCGAAGAGGACAGGCGTGACGGGGTAGCCGGGCGTCCGGACGGGGCGCGGCGTCCCGGGCTCGCGGACCCGGAGGACGAAGACGGAGAGGCCGGTGGCGAGCGCAAAGAGCCAGTAGACCGGCGCCGTGTAGAGCAGCGTCTTCACGAAGTCGCCGGCGACCAGGACGATCCCGAGGGCGAGCGCGCCCTGCACCGCGAGGGCGCGGACCGGGGTGCCCTGGCGCGGGTCCCACCGCCCCAGCGCCCTGAAGACGGCGTGGTCCGTCCCGAGCGCGTACGTGATGCGCGCCCCCGTCATCACCAAGCCGTTCACGGCGCCGAGCGCCGAGACGCAGACGAGCGCCGCGATGAGGCGGCCCGCCGCGTCGGGCAGGACGGCCGCCATGGTGTCGACCGCGACGGCTTTCGACGACGCCAGGCCGGCATGCCCCAGCGCGTGGAGGAAGGCCCCATTGACCAGGAGGTAGAGGGCCGCCACCGCCCCCGTCCCGAGCAGCAGCGCGCGCAAGATATTCCGCCCCGGGTCCCGCACCTCCCCCGCCACGTACGCCATCTCGCTCCAGCCCCCGTACGTGAACAGCACGAGAATGAGCGCGAGCTGGGGCGTCAGCCACGGGGGGCGGTCCGGCGGCGCGGGGGGTTCGGCCGGGCCCGGCGCGAGGAAGCCCGCGGCGACGAGCGCGACCAGGCCCGCCGCCTTGACGACGGTCAGCAGGTTCTGCGTCCGGGCCCCGGCGCGCACGCCGAGGAGGTTGAGCAGCGTCAGGACCGCGACAGCCCCCGCCGCGTACGGGCGGGGATCCCCCCCGAACGGGTCGGAAAGCGTCAGGGCGTATCGGGCGAAGACGAAGGCAAGCAGCGCGATATCCGCCGGCCGAACGATCAGCAGTTGGGTCCAGCCGAACAGGAACCCCGCTCCCCGGCCGTAGGCGCGCGTGAGGTAGATGTAGTCGCCGCCCGCGCGCGGCCACGCGGAGGCCAGCTCGGCGTAGCAGAGCGCGCCGCAGAGCGCCAGCAGGCCGCCCCCCAGCCAGACGGCCAGCGTCCACCCGCCGCCCCCCATGCAGCCGGCCACGGTCGACGAAGTCTCGTAGATCCCCGAGCCGATGATGATCCCGACGATGATGCAGGTGGAGTCGAAGAGGGAGAGCTGCGGCTTGGGCGCGGCCGGGGCGGGGGGCGGGGACGCGTTGCCGCCCGCGCCGGGAGATCCGTCCCTCATTGCCTGGGACCCGGAAATGGGGATGCGCACGTCCGATCGAATCCTCCCGCGCCCGGCGGTCTTAACGCACTCCGCAATCGCAAGCGAGCGGGGCCGGGGTGAGCGACGCGCCCCCCGGGGCGCGCGTCACTCCTTCCCGATGCGCTTTCTCAGCTGCGGTTCGCCCGGGACCATCCCCTTCCGGTGCGCCTCCGCGATTTCCGCGATCGTCGCCAGGACGTCCGGGTGCTTCGACGCGACGTTGAAAGACTCGCCCGGGTCGTGGCCGAGGTGGAAGAGGAGGGGCGGGTCGTGCGCGACCGCCGGCTTCCCGTCGTACGCCCCTTGGGTCTTGAAGTGCGCCTTGAAGGGGCCGTGGCGAACGGCGAAGAGCTGCGTGCCGCGGTAGTAGAACATCGTGTCGCGGGGGCTCGGCCCCTCGCCCCGCAGCACCGGCGTCAGGTCCACGCCGTCCACCGGCCGGTCGGCCGGGACCTTCCCGCCGGCCAGCGCGATGCAGGTGGTGTAGAGATCCATCGTGCAGCCGAGGTCCTGCACGAGTCCGGGCTTCACCGTCCCCGGCCACCAGAAGATCCCCGGCTCGCGCATCCCGCCCTCCCACGTGCATCCCTTTCCGTCGCGGAGCGGACCGGCCGAGCCGCCGTGGGTGTCGAAAGTCAGCCACGGGCCGTTGTCGGATGTGAAAACAACCAGCGTTCGCTCCGCCAGCCCCGATTCCCGGATCGTGTCGAGGATCCGGCCCACCCCGCTGTCGACCTCCTCCACGACGTCGCCATAGAGCCCCCGCCGGCTCGTCCCGAGAAAGTCCTTCGAGGCGAAGAGGGGGATGTGGGGCATGTTGTGGGCGAGGTAGATGAAGAAGGGGCGGTCCTTCAGCTTCCGGATCAGCCCGATCGTTTCCTCGGTGTAGCGCTTCGTGATCGTGGTCTGGTCGGCGGGCCGCTCGACGACCTCCCGGTCTCGCATCAAGGGGACGTTGAAGTACTCGGGCCGGGGGTTCCAGATGGCCTCGCGCCCCTTGGGCGAGTCGGCGAGGCGGTCCATGTCGTTCGAGTACGGGATCCCGAAGTACGAGTCGAAGCCGTTGTTCGTCGGGAGGTACGGCGGGAGGTGCCCCAGATGCCACTTGCCGACGCAGGCGGTGGCGTAACCGAGGTCTCGAAGGGCCTCGGAGAGGGTGATCTCGGAGGCGGGGAGCCCGCCGGCGGAGTCGGGGAAGAGAACGCGGCGCTGGTCGTCGCACATGCCGCTTCGGATCGGCAGGCGCCCCGTCATCAGCGCCGCCCGGCTCGGCGTGCAAACGCTGGCGGCGGCGTAGAAGTTCGTCCACTTTTGCCCCTCGGCGGCCATCCGGTCGAGGTTCGGCGTCCGGATCGTCGGGTGGCCGTAGCAGGCGAGATCGCCGTAGCCGAGATCGTCGCAGAAGACGATAACGAAATTGGGTTTCGCCGCCGGCGCGGCGGGCGCCGGCGCCCCCCCCGCCAGGCCGGCGAGCAGGCCCCATCCGATCCGTTGCCAGCGTCTCATCGTTCCGCTCCTGACAGGACCCTGTACACGCGCAGAGGGCTTGCCTCCGGCAGATCCCCCGCCCGCGGCCGGTCCCGGTTGGGCCCGAGCGTCTCCCAGCGCAGGACGTAGCGGACGCCCGGCTCCCCGGAGTCGCCCAGGTCGTGCGCCCACTTGACCTGCATGCCGGGAAAGGGGGACTCCGGTTTCCCGAGGCCGGGCGGCAGCGTCGGGGGGGACGGGATCGTTCCGACCGGCTTGAGGGTGCCGGCATCGAGCGCCCAGGTCCCGTTCCCGAGCTTTGCATGGCTGTACGATTGGGCCAGCCGGCCGTCGGAATGGACGCGGACGGGGCCGGCTCCCACCTCGCTGGCGATGGACCCGCCCCCGCCGAACGCCCAGCGGTACGACCAGGCGCTGGCCTGGGCGATCCGCCAGCGCCCCCCCTCCCATCGCGCGTTGAAGATCTGGCTGTTCCCGGCGTCGTCGTAGCGGTGGTAGGTTACGACCGGCCTCCGCTCGGCGTCGAAGCCGAGCCCGAGCCCCATGTTGATCAATCCGCCCCCGGGAGGCGACGGGTCGACGACCACGCCCGGGGTCTCGATCGTGATCGGCAGCGCGACCGGGATCCCCCCCGCCGTCTGCCATGCCCGCAGGTCTCGGCTCCGGGCGTAGGAGAGGTCGTGGTTCGTCGCGCAGTCGGGCGAGTCGCGCCAGACCCAGACGAGGTGAAAGAATCCGTCGGGTCCCAGGACGGGGCCGTGCGCGTAGGCGTTCCTGCGGCCCCCGCCGTCGAGGAGCGGGCGGTCGAGGAGGCGCCGCCACGTCCGAGTCGTCGTGTCGTAGACGTTGTAGATCTCGTTTCCCCGCCCGCTGCGGCCGTCGCGGTAGTGGAAGATCAACGCCCCGTCGGGGCCCGTCATGAAGCGCGGGTAGGTGCAGGAGGACTCATGCTCTCCCGTCATCCGTTCGACGCGCTCGAAGGAGGCGATGTCCCCCGGCCGCGTTGTCCGGAAGTAGACCAAGGGGTCGCAGTGCATGTTGCCGCTGAGGTGGAGGTGCCCGGCGGCGTCGGCGGCCATCGTGATGTAGTTATGGCTGTCCCAAGCGGTCCGAGCGGGGAGAGCTTGGTGGATCCAGGTCGACTCGCCGAGTCGCCGGGCCGAGACGGTCATGCGCCGCTCGGCGTCGTAGTAGGCGGCGAACTGACGCCCGCCGGCGGTGAGAAGGGCGAAGCCGACGGGGTGCCCGGCCCACACGCGGGCGATTTCGAGCGCCTCGGTCGCCCGCGGGGCCGGCGTCGTGTCGTCGGCCCCGCCCGGGAGAGGCCCGGCCGCGCCCAAGAGGGCCGCCGCCATCGCCAGCCCCAACGCGGTTCGCATGGCCGTCTTCTCCCCACGCGGCCGATTCGGGGAAGGTACCTTGTCGAGCGCCGCCTGTAAAGGGACGGAGGAGGACGCGGGGTCAGGGATCCGTCAGTTGCCGAACGGCCTCGCGCGCCGCCTCCGCGAGGGCGGGGAGGGCGGCCTGGACGGCCGGCGAGAGGGCGGGCTCCGGGGCGATCCGGGCGGGCTGGATGGCGCAGATTCGGACTCGCGCGGGCGCCGAACCCAGGCGGGCGGCCGTGTCCAATACGCCCAGGAGGTCGCCCTCGTGGAGCGACAGCCCCGGCGGCGGCGGGCCGGCGCGGCGGACCGAGGCCGGGTCGAAGGCGCGCACCTCGCCGGGCGCGCCGCCGAAATCGGCCGCGTCGACGAGGACGGCGGCGTCAAGCCCGTCGAGAAGATGGAGGAGCGCCGGGCCGGGCGTGCCGGCGTCGAGGAGGGCGGTGCCGGCGGGCAGGGACGCGTCGCGGAGCAGGTCGAGGACGGCGATGCCCGCCCCGTCGTCGCCCATCAAGGGGTTGCCCAGGCCGATGACGGCGCAGCGCATGGGGGTCGGATCCGGTCCGGCCTGCCAAGAAGGCGCCCCGCGTCACCGGACGAACCGGACGGTGAGCAGGTGCGTGGAGCAGGAGATGCAGGGGTCGTAGGCGCGAACGAGCATCTCGAGGCTCCGCTCGATCTCCTTTTCCGGCTTCTGCAGGAGGGTGGGAGCGAAGGCGGCCAAGTCCTGGTTGATGTTGTTGTGGTTCTGGTTGGTCGGGATGACGCAGTTCGCCCGCTCGCAGGTGCCGTCGTGGTCGTAGGTATAGTCGTGGAACAGGATCCCGCGGGGAACCTCCACGGCGCCGACGCCGCGCCCGGCGCGGGCCTTGAACTTGGCCGGGGCCTCGGCGGTGTCCAGGCCGCGCTTGAGAAGGTAGTCGATCCAGTAGACCGAGTCCTCGAGGGAGTGGACGAACTCGACGAGCTGGGCGACGTTGTTCATGAAGGGGTTGTGGCAGACGGGGCGCAGACCGAACTTCTCCGCCCACTGGCGGGCCATCGGCCGGAGCCGGGCGGCGCTCAGGTTGAAACGGGCGAGGGCGCCGACCATGTAGGATGCGCGCCGGTGGCGCGTGAACTTGGCGGTCGAGTGGGGAACGACGAACTCGTTGGCCACCGACGCGTAGTCCGCGACCGGGAACCGGCCGCCGTCGGTCGAGCCGATCATCCCGTCGTAGAGCGCATACTCGTCGTCGTCGACCAGCGCGATGAATTCCGTCTCGCGCGCGAAGGCGGGGAGGGCGCCGGCGCAGTCGAGGACGAGCTGGGCGATGTCGTTCGTGACGGGGACGGCGTCGAGGAGCCGCTGGCGAATCTCCTTGAGCTGCTTCGCGGACGGGATCGCGGAAAAGCCGCCGGGGACAAGGGTGATGGGATGGGTGGTCCGCCCGCAGAGGAGGTCGGACATTTCGTTGGCCAGTCGGTGGAGCCGGACGATCTTGCGGACGGCGTCGGGGTGGCTTTGGAGGAGCGGGAAGACGCTGCCCACGCCGAGGAGGTCGGGCGCGACGAGGTACCCGACGTGGAGGATGTGGCTCTGGAGGTTCTCCGCGTGCAGCGCCAGTCGCCGCAGGACCGCCGTCTGCTCGGAGACCGCCACGCCGAACGCCGCCTCGGTCGCCTTCAGCGAGGCGAGGGCGTGCCCGATCGAGCAAATGCCGCAGATGCGCGAGGTGATGTGGGAGAGCTGGTGCCAGGGGCGCCCGCGCACGAACGACTCGAAGAAGCGCGGCGCCTCCGAAACCTGCCACTGGACCTGCTCGATCGTCCCGTTCCGGGCGTTGAGAACGATGTTCCCGTGCCCCTCGACGCGGGTCAGGTGCTCGACGTGGATATGGATGTCGCTCATGAGACCTTTCCTTGCTGTTCCAGGTGGCGGGCCGTGAAGAGGGTCTGGCGGCTGAGGATCTCCTCCGGGGTCAGGCCGTGCTTGCGCAGGACGTCGATCTGGGCGTCGGCGTGCGGGTGGCTGATGAAGCCCCGGCAGGCCTCGCATTCGTTCCCGTAGGTCGGGCAGGCGGCGCCGCACCCCGCCCGCGTGACCGGCCCCATGCAAACCTTGCCGATCGTGAAGAGGCAGACGTTCTCCTTCTTCTTGCACTCGACGCAGAGCGGGTAGTCCGGGATGGGCGGCCGGCGGCCGGTGAGGAGGGCGACGAGGACGCGGGCCAGCTCGTCGCGGTTGACCGGGCAGCCGGGGATGACGACATCGACCTTCACGACCTCGTCGAGCGCCCGGTGGCGCGGCTTCTCGAAGAAGGGGTTGTTGTCGCCGATGTCGTTGCCGTCCGCCCCGTCGTAGACGGCCTTCTTGTTCTGCTCGGGCGTCCACCGATTGCCGAGGCGCTGGACCCCGCCGAGGTGGGCGCAGGCGCCGAGCGCGATGAGGAGCTTCGCGCGGGCGCGGATCGCCCGGATTCGCTCCTCGTCCATCGGCCGCGCGATCGACCCCTCCACCACCGCGATGTCGTAGTCGTCCGCGTGCTCCTTCATCACCTCGCGGAAGGAGACGACATCGACGAGTCGGAGCACGTCGAGCAGCGTCTCCTCGAGGTTGGCCACCTGGAGCTGGCACCCCTCGCAGCTGGCGAAGTCGAAGAAGGCGATCCGGGGTTTCATGCGAAGGCCTCCGGGAGGTCCTTGATGTCGGCATAGTTGAAGACCGGCCCCTCCTTGCAGACGCAGATCCCGTGGATCTGGCAGTGGCCGCAGGTCCCCACGCCGCACTTCATCCGGCGCTCGAGCGAGACGATGATGTTTCGCTCGGGCATGCCGAGCTTCAGCAAATCGCGGATGACGAAGCGGTACATGATGGGCGGGCCGACGATGATGGCGACCGTCCCGCGCGGGTCGAAGCGAATGCGGGGGATCAGGGTGGTGATGACGCCCACTTCGCCGTCCCAGGGCACGTCGTTCGGGCAGCGGTCGACCGTCTTTTTGTGCTGGAGGTCGGGCCGCTTCGCCCACGCGGCCACCTCGTCCCGGAAGAGAACCTCGCGGGGTTCGCGGCAGCCGTAGAGGATCGAGACCTCGCCGAAGTCGTCGCGGCAGGCGAGGACATGGTTGATGAGGGATCGCATGGGGGCGAGGCCCAGGCCGCCGCCGATGAAAAGGAGGTTCCGGCCTTTCAGGGCGTGCACGTCGAAGCCCCGGCCGAAGGGCCCGCGGATGCCCACCTTGTCGCCGGCCTTCAGGGCGTGCATCCGGGTCGTCACGTCCCCCACCCGCCGGACCACCAGCTCGAACGTCGGCCCGCCGGGGTGCGAGGCCACGGAGATGGGGGCCTCGCCCGTCCCGAAGAGGGAGACCTCGACGAACTGGCCGGGCGCGTGGCCGAGCGGCCGGCCGTTGTCCAGCGCGATCTCGAACAACCGCTCCCGGTCCGTCAGCGTTTCGACCCGAACCACCGTCGCCGGCGACGGCAGGTGCAGCGGGCGGACCTCCTCGGGCGAGGCGATCTCCCGCAGGTCCGTCCGGACCGTTTGCGGGTCCATCACCGACTCCTCGACCAGATGCGGCGAGACGTCGAAGAGCCGATTGATGAGCAGCACGGGATCGGCGGCGTCGGCGATGCACTGCATCCCGCACCGGCCGCAGCCGACGCAGGCGACGAAGCCGAGCCGGTCCGGCAGGTACCGTCCCTTCCGGTGGAAGCGGTGGCGGTAGCGGTCCGTGATGTCCTCCCGGAAGACCTCGCCGGAGCCGACCTCCGTGAACTGGCGCAGCAGGCAGCCGTCCCAGGTCCGGCGGCGCTCCCCCGTCCGCAGGTCCAGGTTGATGTCATCCTGCACGTCGTAGCAGAAACAGGTGGGACAGACGAGCGTGCAGGTGCCGCAGCCGAGGCATCGGGCGGACTGCTCGCTCCAGACGGGGCTGTCGAAGTTCTTCTCGAGCAGGTCGTGCCAGCCCTGGGGACGCACCTTCAGGCCGCGCATCGCCTTCGAGGCGGCCGAGGCCCGCAGGGCCTTCACCTTCTGGACGTCGACGGGTGTCGCCTCCCGGAGGCCGGCGGCGAAGCGCAGCAGCCGCGCCCCCTCCTCCGAGCCGATCTCGATGGCCACCTTCTCCCCGAGGTCGGTCAGGAAGAGGTCGAATCCCGAGGGGACCGTCCCCGTGCCCATGCAGCCGAAGAAGGCCCGCTCGGGGACGGACAGGACGTCCGAGCCGACGATCAGCGTGTTCTTGCGCCGCTTCAAGTAGGCGGCCGACATCTCCGTGTCGAGGAAATAGCTGTCCATCTGCCGGAGGGCCGCGATGTCGTACGGATGGACCCCGATCAGCACCCGGCGCGCCGGGAAGTCCGGCTGCCGCGCCGCGAAGGGGTTCGCCAGGTCGAAGGTCATCATCGTCTCGTACTGCGGCAGGAAGTACTTCTTCGGAGGGAGAATCGTCACGTCGTAGTCGAGCCGCAAGTCCTCGGCCGTTTCGAGCGGGCCGAAGGCGTACTTCAGCCCCTTGGCCTTCACGCCCTCCACCTCCATTCCGCTGTCGCGGATCAGCGCGTTGACGAAGGCGTGAAAGTCCGTCCGGGTCAGGATCTTCATGGCAAGCCACCCTTCCGGGGAATCGGGCCGCGGGGATCCGACCGCGCGGGTCAACGGGACGCCGCCCATCCCCTGCGGCGTTTCCGGCTGTCGGCCCCCGGCGCGCTCGGGCGGCATCGCCGGGGACGGTCCCGTGCGCACCGGGGAAGGGTACATATTAGGGATGAATCGCCGCCGGTCCAGCGTTATTCTCAAAAACGGGGGCAGGGGGGACCGCGCGGCCCGCCCTCTTTCGACGAAATGGTCGTGTTTTTTCTTTCGGCATTGAACCCGCCGGCGCCCCCGGTGCGGCTCCGCGGCCCCCATCTTCCCCTTCCCGCGCGCGGCCCGCCGGGATAGGATCGGGACGTCCCGTGTCAGGAGCCCCCGCATGCGCCCCCGCCCTCCCGCCGCCCTCGCGCTCGTCCTCGCCCTCGGGCTCCCCGCCCGGGCCGAGCCCGCCGCCCCCGACGTGGACGGCGCCATCCGCCTCCTCGTCCGCGCCGACGACATGGCCACCTCCCACGCCGCCAACGTGGCCTGCATCGCGTCGTATCGCGAGGGCATCGCCCGGTCCGTCGAGGTCCTCGTTCCCGGCCCGTGGTACCCGGAGGCGGTGGCGCTCTTGAAGGAGAACCCGGGGTACGACGCGGGCGTTCACCTGTGCCTCACGAGCGAGTGGGAGAAGGTGAAGTGGCGGCCGCTGACGGCGGCGCCGAGCCTCGTCGACGCCCGCGGTTTCTTCTTCCCGACGGTGCGGCAGCGGAAGGACTTCCCGCCGGGGACGGGCTTCCTCGACGCGAAGCCGAAGGCGGAGGAGGTCGAGCGCGAGCTGCGGGCGCAGATCGCGCGGGCGAAAGCGGACATCCCGCAACTGAGCCACCTGAGCGACCACATGGGGGCGGCGCAGTCGACCCCGGAATTCAAGGCGATCGTCCGGAAACTGGCGGACGAGTACGGGTTGCCGCTCGAGGCGAAGGGGGCGAAGGGCTTCAACGGCTTCGGCGGCGGCCCGCGCGCCACCGCGGAGGAGAAGGAAGCTCGGCTCGCGGCGAACCTGGAGGCGCTCGGGCCGGGGACCTGGATGTTCGTCGAGCACCCGGGGGCGGACGTCCCCGAGATGCGCGCCCAGGGCCACCCCGGCTACGAGACCGTCGCGACCGACCGCGAGGGCGTGACGCGGGCGCTCACGAGCGCGAAGGTCCGAGCGGTCGTCACGCGGCGCGGCATCCGGCTGGTGAGCTATGCGGAGGTCAACCGCTAGCGGTGTCGAACGGACGGGATTCGCCCGGGACCGGCATTTCCACGGAGGCCTTCATGCCCAGTCGCCTTCCCTTCGCGATCGCAGGGGCTCTGCTCTCCGTCCTCCCCGCCTTCGCCGACCTCGACGCCTATCTGAAGCGCCCCGAGCCGGAGGCGAACTGGGATAAGAAGGCCGAGGAGGCCGTCGAGGGCGTCCGCGTCGTCACCCTCGACCTGACCTCCCAGGTCTGGCGCGGCATCCCGTGGCGGCACGACCTCCGCGTCTTCCTCCCGCAAAAGCCCGAGTTTCCCGGCCTCGCCGCCCTCCTCGTCACCGGTGGGCACAGCACCCCGGCGGACCAGGCCTATGGCGTCGGCGCGGCCCGATCCCTCGGCGTCCCCTTCGCCATCCTCTACGGTGTCCCCAACCAGCCCCTCTTCGGCGGCAAGCTGGAGGACGACTTGATCGCCCACACCTTCGAGGAGTTCGTGAGGACCGGCGAGGCGGACTGGCCCCTCCTCTTTCCCATGGTCAAGTCGGCCGCCAAGGCGATGGACGCGGTCCAGGCCCTGACGCGGGAACGGGGCGAGGCGGGCGTGGCGCGGTTCGTGGTGACGGGCGCCTCGAAACGCGGCTGGACGACGTGGCTGACGGGCGCCGCCGACCCCCGCGTCGCCGGCATCGCCCCCCTTGTCTTCGACAACCTGAACCTCCCCGCCCAGATGAGGCACCAGATGGCCAGCTGGGGCGAGTACAGCCACATGATCGGCGACTACACCCGGCGGAACCTCCAGGCCCTCCTCGAGACGGAGGCGGGACGGACCCTCGCCGGCCTCGTCGATCCCTGGTCCTTCCGCGACCGCCTCGAGCGGATCCCCAAGCTGATCGTCAACGGGACCAACGACCCTTACTGGACGTCGGACGCGATCACGCACTACTGGGACGGGCTGAAGGGCGACAAGGCCGTGGTCTACGTCCCCAACGGCGGGCACGGGATCAGCGCGGACGCACGGGGCGTGAACGCACGGGTCGCCTTCGTGCGCCGCCTCGGGGCGGGGCGGTCGCTGCCGCCGCTCCGCTGGGAGCACGGCGAGGCGGCGGGGGCGCTCGCGCTCCGGATGACGTGCACGGAGGCGCCCGCGGCAGCCCGGGTCTGGGTCGCCCGCGCCCCCACGCGCGATTTCCGGAAGGCGCGCTGGGACTCCCGGCCGCTCGAGACCGGCGCCGACGGCGCCTTCGCCGCGCGGCTCGACCGCCCCGCGGAGGGCTTCGTCGCCTGGTTCGGCGAGGCGGACTTCCGGGAGGGCGAGCTCCCGTTCAGCCTCTCCACGACGGTCCGCCTGGCGGGCCCCGCCGCACCGCCGCCCCCCGGGCTGACGCCCCCCCTGCGGGGCGCCCGCCTCCCGCGCATCGAGGAGCCGTGGTGGACGGTCGCCGGCAATCCGGACCTCGGGGACCTCGGCGACCCGAAACAGCAGCCGGTGGACTTCGCCCTCTGGCAGGCGGCCGACGGCACGTGGCAACTCTGGTCCTGCATCCGCAACACGAGATGCGGCGGCAAGACCCGTCTCTTCCATCGGTGGGAGGGAAGGAGTCTGACGGAGCCGGACTGGGCGCCGAAGGGGATCGCGATGCAGGCCGACCCGGCCCTCGGTGAGACGCCCGGCGGCCTCCAGGCCCCGTTCGTCCTGAAGGTCGGCAACCTCTTTCACATGTATTACGGCGACTGGCAGCACATCGGCCTGGCCACAAGCAGGGATGGGAAAACCTTCACGCGCGCCGAGGTTCGGGACGGCCGTCCACAACTCTTCTTCGAGGCGTCGCCGGAGGCCAACACGCGCGACGCGATGGTGCTGCGCACGGGCGGCCGCTACCACTGTTATTACACGGCCCACCCGGAACGAAAGGGGGCGGTCTACTGCCGGACGTCGGAAGACCTGAAGGCGTGGGGCGAGTCGCGGAAGGTGGCCGCCGGGGGACTGGCCGGGGACGGCCCCTACGCCGCCGAATGTCCCTTCGTCGTGCGTCCCCCCGGCTCAGATCTCCTCGTCCTTTTCCGGACCCAGCGGTACGGGATGAACGCGCAGACCACCCTCTATGCGTCGCCCGACCCGATGGATTTCGGGGTGGACGACGACCGGTGCCGGCTCGGCACCCTGCCGGTGGCCGCGCCGGAGATCCTGGAGCACGACGGCGCGTGGTACATCGCGGCCCTGCGGCCGGACCTCAAGGGGATCCGGATCGCCCGGCTCATCTGGGACACCGCCGAAAACCCTTGACTTTCGCCATACTCATTGGTATGGCTTATAGCGCCTTCAGTCCCCAGGGTTTGTTTTGAGCTTTTATATTTTTGGATCGATTGGTACCCGCCGGTACGCTTTGGCATTCGAGGATCGCCCCGTGAGCCCGATGTCGCGTCGCGACGTGCTGAAGGGAGCGACCGCCGGGACGGCCGGCGCGCTGGCCGCTTGCACGACCCCCGGGATCGCCCCCGACGCGCAGCCCGCAGCCCCCCCAAGAGGAGGAAACGCCATGATGCAGATCGGCTTCCACACCGACGCCTTCAACAGCAGCTACTGGGGGTTCGAGCAGTGCCTCCAGTGGGCCAAGAAAAACGACGTCCATTTCATCGAGTGCGGGACCATCGACGGGGTCAGTTGGATTCACGGCCTCGGCTACCAGCCCCACGTCGCCCTCTGGGAGGATCCCGTCCTCCTCCGCAAGAAGTTGGACGCGTACGGCGTCCAATTCTCCCAGCTCGACGCCGCCTTTCCCCTCTCGCTCCCCGAGGGCGCCACGCTGGGGGTCGAGTACATCCTCCATTCCCTGCGCTGGGCCAAGCTCGCCGGCTGTCCGCGGATCGACACGACAGACGACCGCGTCGCCCCCCCCGGCATGACGGAGCGCGAGGCCCTCGACCACATGAAGCGGATCTACCGGCAGATCCTCAAGCACGCCGAGGCCTACGAGATCACGATCAACATTGAGCCGCACGGCCACTTCACGACGAAGCCCGACTTCATGGCTGAGATGCTCGCCTTCGCCGACTCGCCGTTCCTGCGTATGAACATGGATACCGGCAACACCTTCATCGCCGGCCAGGACCCGGTCCCCTTCCTGGCCCGGTTCAAGGAGAAGGTCAGCCACGTCCACATCAAGGACGTCAGCCCCAGCTTGGCCGAGGCGATGCGCAGCAAGCTGACGGGCATTCCCGTCAGCCACTGCGCCGTCGGCGAGGGCGTCAACGCGGCGAACATCACGAAATGCCTGAAGATCCTCGCGGACGCCGGATACCGGGGCGTTCTCAGCATCGAGTGCGAGGGCGCCGGCGGGCCGATGATCGAGAAGAGTCTCGCCTGGCTGCGGAAGCAAGTCGCCGAGGTCTGCCGCGGGGCGTAGGGACCCGTCTCGCCCCGGATCAGGAGGCTGCTGTGCCGCGCGACCTGGGACGGCGCGATTTGCTGCGCAAGGCCGTGGGGGCTTCCTTGGCGGCCGGGGCCGCCGGCGCGGCATCGCCGCGCGCCGCGGTCGCCGCGCCGGCCGAGATCGCCCCCCACGGAACGATCGCCGGCCTCTCCGTCAGCCGCCTCCTCCTCGGCGGGAACCTCCTCACCCATTTCACCCACAGCCGCGACCTCGCCTACGTCTACCGCCTCACGAGCCGCTATAACACCCCCGACAAGATCGTCGAAACGCTCGAGGTCGCCGAGACCCACGGCGTCAACACCCTCGTCGTCCATACCGCCAACAACTACTCGGCCTGGCAGCCGGGCGGCGTGATCCACACGCTCGAGCGGCACCGCAAGAACGGCGGGAAGATGCAATGGATCGTCTGCCCCACCGCGCCGCTGAACGCGGACCTGGCGGCCTACCGGACGATGGTGCGGCGGCTCGCCGACACCGGCTGCAATGCCGTCTACCTCTGGGGCGTCTACGCCGACGGGCTGGCGGCGAAGGGGCAGGCCGACCTGATCGCGGGCGCGGTGCAGGCGGGCAAGGACCTCAAGCTCCCCTCGGGGGTCGGCGCGCACGACCTGAAGGTGATCGCGCTGTGCGAGGAGAAGAAGGTCGACGCCGACTTCTACATCAAGACGTTCCACTCCCACGACTACCCGACGGCGCCGCGGCCGGACGAGCTGAAGGGGCCGACCGCCGAGATCCCCGGCTACTGGTGCCGCGAGCCGAAGGAGACGGCCGACGTGATGAAGGCGGTGACAAAGCCCTGGATCGCCTTCAAGGTGATGGCCGCCGGCGCGATCCCCCCGCCCAAGGCGTTCCCGTACGCCTTCCAGAACGGCGCCGACCACATACTGGCGGGGATGTTCGACTTCGAGATCGCGGAAGACGCGAAGCACGCTCAGGCGGCGCTGGCCTCGGCGGCGGGGCGGGAGCGGCCGTGGCGGAGCTGAGGCGGCGCGGGGACGTCATCGCCGCCCGCGCGCCAAGCCCGCCGCCAGCAGGCAGCGTTCCACGTACGGGTGGAGGCCGCGGGGGATGCGCCGCACCCACCGGAAGGCGGCATGGTGGCAGTCGAGCCGCGGCGCGGCGTCCGGGTCGGCCGGGTAGAGAAAGAAGCAGCTGTTGATGCTGTGAACGGGGACGCCGCCCGGGCCGTCTTCGAAGAGCGTCTCCGCCGTGTGGATGATCGGGCCGACGTGGCACCGGAGCCCGACCTCCTCGCGCGCCTTGCGCGCGGCCGTCTCCCGCATCATCTCCCCCTTCAGCACCCGCCCGCCGGGGACCCACCACTGCCCGCGGGCCGGCGGATCGCCGCGCCGCACGAGCAGGACCGCGCCGCGGTGGACGATGGCGACGTCCACGCAGGCGATGGGAAGGCTCTTGAGGATCCGGTGATAGAGCTCGGACGGGATGAAGTGCGCCATGCAGGCATCGTACCGGCCGGAACGGGGGACGTCAACGGGAGCGCCCGGCTTAAGTTACCCCGGACTTTTCGATGTCCCGCTGAATCCCGTCGAGCAAGCGGTAGTGCAGAAGACGCAGATCGAGGGGGCGGAAGAATCCGATGCATCGGTTTGGCGCGTGGGTCCGACGAGCCGTCTGTCGGATTCGGAGCCGAGGGGCGGCACGCCTGTGCCGCCCGAGATCGGTCAACAGCCCGAGGGGCGGCACGCCCGTGCCGCCCGATCGGTCATCCGGTGGAAGTGCAAAGCGCGGGGAGAGAGAGGGGGACACAGGATTGAGACAATGTTACGTAAAGTAACACCGCACAACGGGAGCGCCGAGGGCCGGATTTGCCGCAACTTCTTCCGGGTGGTCGACTTGCGCAAGATTCGGAAGTGTGGCACGGAATTTGCTTATACACCGTTCCGCCATTGCTCCGCTCCCCCGTCGGAGTGGGAAAGGGCTGCGCCGGGGGGCGCGGGGCGCGGCAAAACACCGGCCGGTCAGGGTCGTGGGGAGCTCCCGGCGCGCGCGACGCGCCGCGGGAGATAGGGAGAGGGTGTGTCCCGTCCGCCCCTCCGCGCCCGCCCCGCCCCCTGATGGGGGCGGGGTGTCGGCGGGAAGAACGTCGCGACGGATGGATGCTGTTCGAGCAAACGACCGATCCTGGCCTGCGCTGCAGATCGGCCTATGACAACCCCTCTGTCTCCCACGGAGTGTAGCTGATACCCCAATCCATCGGGTTTCAGAGAAAATTCGCGCAAGTCATGAGAAGTGAAGGACTCGCGTGTGCCGGAGGGCGTGTGGGCCGGGCTGAAATTTGCTACTGTTGTAGATAACATTGCCATGCCGTTTGGGGGGCTCGACTCATCGGTCTGCTTCCATGAGACCTGCAACCGCTCTGCTCGTCGCCACGGCCCTTTGCGCCACCGTCCGGGCCGGACTCGGGTCGGATGGTGCGGGCGACGCATCCGGCGCTCGCGCGGATCCCGGCGGGTCCGATCTTCGCACCCGGAAATCCGGCGTCGACTGGCCGGATTTCCTGGGCCCGGGGCGGCCTCGTGGGATTCGAGCCGGCGACGGGGTCGGTCGACTTCCGTTTCCCGTGGCGGGCCCGGACGCTGCACAGCGTCAATGCCGCCACTCCCGTCGTCGTCGGGGACCGCGTATTCATCAGCGAGTGCTACGGGGTGGGGGGCGCCCTGCTCCGAGTCCGACCGGGTACCTGCGAGGTGCTTTGGAAGGACGAGCCGGGTCGGGATTTCGCGCTGGCGGCGCACTGGAGCACTCCGGTCCATATCGGCGGATTCCTCTATGGCTCGAGCGGGCGGCACCGGTCGGAGGCCGAACTGCGATGTGTGGAGCTCGAGACGGGCCGGATTCGGTGGAGCCGGCCGGGCCTGACGCGCTGCTCGCTTCTCCATGTCGACGGACACCTCGTCTGCCTGGGTGAGGACGGCGTGCTGAGGCTGGTGCGGGTCGATCCGGAACGTTACGTGGAGGTGTCCCGTGTCGTGATCGAGTCGCCGGACGACGGTCCGCTCCTCCGGGAGCCCGCCTGGGCCGCGCCGATCCTGTCGCACGGGCTGCTGTATGTGCGAGGCCGGGACCGGGTGGTTTGCCTGGACGTGATCCCGGCGGCGGAGTGAGGCCTTCCCGTTCCGACCGGGATCTTCCGCCTTCCCGCGGCGGCGTCGGCTGACGGGTTTGCCCAAATTCGACAAACGGGTCCGGAGCCCAACCGGCGAAGGTCCGGACGCGCAAAAACCGTGCCCGCCGGCCGGGAATGTCGTAACTTGTCGGGCGGCGTTCAGTCGCGCTCCGTCGGCGGCCTCGCGAAAGGCCGAAGGGAAGTTGCGATTCATCCTCTTGCGTGATGAATGCGTGTCATGAACTCCTCCGAAGACCATATGGGGCGGGAGGCGGCGCTGATCCGGGCGGCCCAGCGGGGCGACCTGGGTGCCTTTTCCTCCCTGGTGCGGCTGCACCACGCGTCCGTGCGCGCCTTCCTCTCCGTCCGGCTGCGCGGCGGCGCGGATGCGGACGACTTGGCGCAGGAGACGTTCGTCACGGCTTGGCACCACGTGAAGGAGATCGACCCCGGCCGGCCGCTCGGCCCGTGGCTGCGGACGCTGGCCTTTAATCACCTGCGCAACTTCCGCCGGAAGCACAGGGCCGACCCGCACGGCGCCACCGCCGAGCTCGAGCGGCTGGCCGACGCCCGGCTTGCCGGGCGCCCCGAGCCCTCCGACCCGGACCGCCTGCGGGCCTTGGGGCGCTGCCTGGAGGGGCTGGACGGGTCCCTGCGCGACCTGGTTCGGCTTCGATACGTCGAGGGGATGCCGCTGGCCGATCTCGGCCGCCGTCTCGGCATCCCGCATTCGACGCTGACCATGCGGCTGCACCGTCTGCGCGAGCGCCTGAAAGCGTGCCTGGAGAAGCCATGACGGACGAGGCGGTCGGTAATTTCCTGGCGGGCTTCCTGGCCGGCGACCCGGTCGCGGGGGCGCTCCTGGACGCGGTCCGGCGGGACCCGGCCGTCCTGGATGCGCTGGCCGATCACCTCTTGGTGGAAGAGACGCTGGCGGCCTGGGGCGCATCCGCTCGCGGCGGACGGTTCGCCGACGAGGTCCGCGCCCGGATCGAGGCGGAGCCTTCGGCCGACGCCTTCGCGGCCGCCGTCCTCGCGAGAATCGGCCGGAGGTCGCGCCGAAAGCGCGCGGCGATGGCGGCGGCCGCCGCCCTCCTGGCCGCGGCGGTCGGCCTGGCGGTCTGGCGGCCGTCGGCGCCTCCGCCCGCCCGGATCACCGGCTCCGTCGCGGTCGAGTGGTCGGTCCCGCCCCCTTCCGTCCTGGGCGTGGGGGACTCGATCGCTCTCGACGCCGGGCTGGCGGAGCTGACCTTCGCCGGCGGCGTCACGCTCATCCTCGAAGGTCCGACCCGCGTTCGTCTCGAGGGGGAGTCCCGCGTCCGCCTCGCGCGCGGCCGCCTTACCGCCCGCGTCCCGAAGGGCGCGGAAGGCTTCCGCGTCGACACCCCCAACAGCGAGGTGGTCGATCTCGGCACGGAGTTCGGCGTCTGCGTCGGCGACGACGGCTCCTCCGAGGTGCACGTGATCCAGGGGCGCGTCCAGGCCCGCGGGGACGACCGGGGCGAGTTCGTCAGCCTGGTCCAAGGGCGGGGCCTCCGGTTCGGCGCCCCGGACCGACAGGTCGAGGCGATCGAGAGCGATCCCGCGCGGTTCGTCCGCGCCCTGCCCGGCCGGTCGCCCACCCGCCCGGCCTTCCTGCGATGGTCCTTCGACGAGGGCGAGGGGCGCGTGGCGGGGGAGACGGGGGCGGGTTTCCCCGGTGGGCCTTATCCCGCCGCGCTGGAGGCCTACGGCAATGGGGCGGGGCCCGCGTGGGGGGAGGGACGGTTCGGCCGGGCGCTCTACTTCAACGGCATCGACGCCTTCGCCACGACCGGGTTCCCCGGCATCGGCGGGAACGACCCGCGCACGCTCGCCTTCTGGGCGCGCGTCCCGGCCGACTTCGAGACCCACCAAGGGTTCGGCATGGTCAGCTGGGGGACGATGCAGCCCAGCGGCGCGTGGCAGCTCTCGCCCAACCCCTGGGCGCGCGAGGGGCCGGTCGGCCGGCTCCGCGTCGGCACGCACACCAGCTTCGCCATCGGGACGACTGATCTCCGGGACGACCGCTGGCACCACCTCGCAGCGGTCATGTACGGCGGCCGGGAGGCGGACGTGGGGACCCACGTCCTGGTCTACGTCGATGGGCGCCTCGAGGCGACGACGGCCAAGTCGATCCGGAGGATCGATACGGACATCCGAAGCCCCGCCGCCCGCGCCCTCGGCTTCGGCCGGAACCTCGGGTTTCGGGGCGGCCCCTCCGACCGTGATCGGTTCTTTCGGGGGTGGTTGGACGAGGTCCACATCTTCGACGCCGCCCTTTCCGCGGCCCAGATCCGCGCGCTGATGGAGACCAACCGGCTGCCGTGAGGGATGCGGCCGGACGCTTCAACAACCCATCGCGAGGCTCTGGACCCGTGTTCCGGAAGGCCGGGTCCGGTGCGGCAGCCCGTCGGGCCCGGTGCATGGCGCAAGGCGGTCCATCCGTAGGGATAACCGATTGGGGGAACCCTTCATGCCGCACAACGTCATGGTTCTGGGGCTGCTCTTTCTGTCCGGTCTGTCGCTGATCGCCGAGGAGGACAAGGGCTGGATTCCCCTCTTCGACGGGAAGACGCTGGCGGGGTGGCGTAACCCATACGGCCACGGCAAAGCGGAAGTGGTCGATGGCGAGATCCATCTGACCAGCGACAAGGGGAAATGGTTTCTCTGCACCGAGAAGCAGTACGCCGATTTCATTCTCGAGGGCGAGGTCAACGTCCCGGAAGGCAATTCCGGCTTCATGTTCCGCTGCCACGTGGGCAAGAACAAGGTGTTCGGCTACCAGTGCGAAGTGGACCCCAGTCCGCGCAGGTGGTCGGGCGGGTTGTACGACGAGGGCCGCCGCAAGTGGTTCATCTCGCCGAACCGCGACCAGGCCAAGAGCCAGGAAGAGGCCGATCGGTCGATCGAGGAGTTCCGCAAGCGCGCCGGAGACAGCTTCAAGCCCGGCGAGTGGAACACGTACCGCATCGAGTGCCGCGGCAAGAGCATCAAGATCTATGTCAATAACACGCTCTGTACCGACGTCGAGGATGACCTGGACGCGCAGGGCTACATCGGCATCCAGCATCACGGGGAGAAGGGCAAGGTCTACCGCTTCCGCAACATTCGAATCCAGGTGCTCAAGGAGGCCGATCCGTCCCTGAAGCCGTCGGAGAAGCCGTAGGGATGGCCCCGGGACCCCGCGGAACGCGAAGATTCAACGCCGCGGCCGGTCAGCTTGTCGGGGAGGCGGGGGGGGGGAGGGCCGGCCCCATCGAAGCGAGCGGTATCGCGTTGCAAGGCGCCGATCTTGGCCCGCGCCTCCGACCGAGCCCGCGGCAACAACTCCCCGATGGGGGGCGAACCGGAGGCTCCATGCCCCGCGACCCGATGTGCTCGGAGATCCGGCCGGTGTGTCCATTCTGCTTGAAGCGCTAAAGAAACGTGGGAAGAAAAGATCCACAGGGCGGAGGCGCTGGGGGGGCTGAATCCGGCTTCCCGCGCAGAAGCCGATCTCAGGGATACGCTCCGACGAAGATGTCGTCGAGTTCGATCACGGCATTGCCCTCGCAGATCACGAACAGGCGAGCCTTGTCATCGGAGTCGTCGGGGATGAACTCGCCGCTAACCTCCTCGGCCGCGGGCCCGGAAACGCTCGCGCTGAGCGCGCCATAGTGCGTCCAGGGCGGATCCCATTGCCGGACCAGCAGCGTCACGCCCAGGCCTGGCGGTTCGGTTCGCACCCGGGAGCGGATCACGTGCCGTTTGCCCGCCGCCACCGGCAGCACGCCGAGCACGGCCTGGCCGAAGGTGGACACGGTCAACCGCAGTAGCTTGCCGCCGCGCTGGTCGTCGATCAGGCCGGCTTCGACCCGCCCGCCGCGGTATCCGCTGTTGTCCTCGATGCGGCCCGCATCGCAGGCGGAGAAGTCGCGGGCGAACACCTGCCGAGGCTCGACGGCCGCCCGCACCGGCATCCGCACCTGCGGCATGGCATTGGCCGCCCGCGCGCGGTCCCGCAGCCCGGAGACGGTGACGGTGCGCAGTCCGCCGGCGGGAATGGCCGCGAGGGAGAGCTCGACGGTGCGCGCGTCCACCAGCGACCGGCCGGTGATCGAGGCCGGCGGTTCGCTGGCGAAGGCTGCGGCCTCGACGCTGTCGGGATCGATCGGCTCGTCGAAGGTCAGACGCACCTGCGGCGGCCGGCGCCTGGATTCGGCCTCCAGCAGCCGCGGCGGATCCCGATCGGCCGGGGTGGTCAGTTCGACCGTGGCGACCGCTTCGGCGAGCGCGGCGTTGACTGCGGCGACTTCCCATCGCACGGTCACGCCATCGGGCAGCCCGCGTTCGGTGAACACGCCGTCGCGGGTGGCGGCGAGCAGACGGCCCTCGCGGCGCACCTGATAACTGGGAGTCCCCTCATCGACTTGCCACGTCAGGCGGACGCCATCGCGTCCCAGGGCCGCGGCCGCGAGCCCGCGCGGCGCCGCCGGTGCCGGGGCCCCGGCCTGCGGCGGCCGGCTGGCGAACAGCGGCAAGACGGAACCGCCGCAGCGCCCCGGCACCTGGCCCAGGCGCAGCTCGCGGCGCTCGCCGCCGCGCTCGTCCTCGACCACGACGCGGAAGCGCTGGTGCCAGCCGGTCTCGGCCAGGGACGCCGCCAGTTCGCCGCCGGCGACGCGCAGCATCGGCTGGTCGCCGGGATCGAGGGTGGTATAGCACAGCCCGCCGAGGATCTCGGTGCGCCCGCCCAGCGCCTCGACCAGGGTCGAGCCGCGCTCGGTCTTCAGGCCGAGGATCCACAGGTCGCCTGCGGTCACCTGGATCTTGGGCCGGCACTTGGTCTCGGGATTGAACTGGCGGCACCACACCTGCCCGCCGCCGACGATCAGTTGCGGACCGTCGCCGCTGTCGGCGCTGCCGGGGAACTGCACGCACACATCTTCAAGGAAGGCCTTGCCGGCGCCGGCGGTCGAGCGGTACACCGCGCTGTTGCGGGTCAGCAGGTTGAGCCCGCGCAGGACGACGGTGGCGGGACCGTCGTGCCCGATCATCGGCCGCGCCCCGCCGTGCAGATCCCACCCGCACAGGTCGGTGAAGCCGACCACCGGCTGGGCCTTGTGGCCGACGCGGAAGGCGGGATCCTCGCCGCGGCCGATCCAGCTGATCAGCTCCCACGGACCTCTCAGGCCGATGAAGCGGCGCACCTTGCCGCGCACCTCGACGGTGCCGGCAATGCGGAAGCCCTTGGGCGGCGGCACACTGGGGAAGCACACCATCTCGGCGCCGGAATCGACGGCGCGCTGGATGGCGGCGGTGTCGTCCTGATCGTCCTGGGGGTCGGCCCCGAAATCGACGACATTGGCCCAGCGCGCGGGATCGCCCCATGGCAGCTCCGGCGCCTCCTCGACCGGCAGTCCGAGGAGGTGCGGCAGGCCGGGATGCAGAGTGAGCGCAGGCGCGCTGGCGTACTCGCGCACCAGGCCCGAGGCGCGTTCGCCGCCGCCCGCGTGGTCGACGACGGCCTTGCCGTAGCCGGTGGTGCGCAGGTTGCGCACTAGCAGGCCGGCGTGGTTGACGAGCGCCGCCGCATCGGCGGCGCCGCCCCGCAACTCGCTGTCGAGGAGGACCAGAAAGCCGGCTCCTTCGTTGATCGCGGCCGGCACGCGGTTGCGGCTGGTGATGGCCCGGGCCGAGACGCACTGGCCGGCGTTGTGCAGGCCGGCCTCGCGCTGGTTGATGAGCTCGATGCGGTCGAGCACCAAGCTGTTGACGTTGTAGCCGCTGCGGATGCCGAAGCGGAAGCCCTCGACGCGCACATCGCGAATCCAGCATGGCCCGACCAGGTCGGTATAGGCGCAATCCAGGCCGGCGACGCCGGCGCCGTCGCCGGAACGCAGCGTGACATCGCGCACCGAGCCCTGGTTGTTGGACATGTACTGCAGGGCGCAGGCGCCGGGGTTGCCCCTGCCGGTGTCGATGGTCAGGTGCCGGATGTCGATGCTGAAGTTGTCGGCGCTGCCCCATCCGGTGCGCAGCACGCCCTGCGGATGCTTGGCGTCCTGGAAGTCCGGACTGCGGTCGACGAGGCGGATGACCGTCCCGCGCCGCGACTCCCCCTGCAGCGAGGGGCCCATGGTCGGCGGGCCGGGCCACACCAGCGGCTTGTCGACGCGGTAAGTGCCATCGGGCAGCCACAGCAGCCAGTGGCTCTTGTCCTTGGCCTCGGCCAGGGCTCGGTTGATCGCCGCGCTGGAGTCGGTGCGCCCGGTGGGATCCGCGCGGTATGGTTCCCGGCTGAGATCGACGACGCCCATGGCTTCGGGATAGCGGAAGGACTCGCCGGCGGCAAGAGGAGCCGCGACGAGCATCAGGCCGGTGAAGCGAAGTCGGAGCATGGGGATCTTTGTGGATGCTGCGGCGACGGTTCTGTGTCCAGTCGCACATGATGCCTATGCCATCGGTCCCCGTCCAGGTTTTCCCGCAGGGGCTCAGGCACGCCCCGGCACTGAAACTGCATGGAAAACCATGCCCCCCGCGTTTGACAGGTCGCGTGCGTAAATACTTGTCCTGTCAGGCTATTCTTCGGTTGGGGTCTTCTACTACAAACGCCATTTCGGGCGAGGTCAGACCTCCGTGGTCGCATCCCGGAGCGCGGGATGAGGAACGCCGAGACCGGCAACGGCAAACAGGTCCTGGGGCGTTGACTCGGCGTGGCCAGCGTCGTGTGCGTCCGGCCATCCTCGAGACGCGTCGAGATCATGCGATACCGGTCGAGCGACTCTGGGACGCGCGTCGGCAGGGTGTGGATCCCGGCGGCTTGAGGGGGCCGTTATCGTGACGCGCACCCGTCCAAGACAGCGGCATCCCGGAACTCCAGGACTTTGTCGGACTCCTTCGCCGTCGGCGCCGTGGTTTGCGGAACTACTTCCTGTACCGACCGACCAACAGCCTCTCTGAGAAATTCAATAACGTCGTCTAGACCGTCAAGAAGATGGCCTACGGATTCCACGATTCCGAGTACTTCAGGCTGAAGATCATTCGCAAGTGCGGAAAATTAGAGGCCGAAGACACAGACGAATAGGACTTGCGACCCCCCGATTATGCAGAAGAGCCAGATTTTGGGCTAAACTCGACCAGGAGGATACGACGTTTCTGTTTTTTCACGAGATTCAGGAGCACTACCTGTGCTCACTCCTCGCTGAAGTAGTCGTAGTCAATTTTCTTGATCTCGTAGGATCGAGATACAGACACACCGACGTTATGATCGATCATATACTTCGCAAGCGCCTCGCCATCGATGAGCACGATCTTGCTGTCGATTCGCGATGCGAACTCAAGAGCATCGGAGGTGAACGATGATGTCGTGATGAATACTCCCTTGCTGGCCCGATGCCCTTGTAGGGCTCCTGCGAACTTCTGGATCTCCGGGCGCCCCACGGTCGAATCCCACCGCTTCGCCTGGATGTAGATCACGTCAAGGCCGAGGCGATCTTCTTTGATGATCCCGTCGATTCCCCCGTCGCCGCTCTTGCCTACGGCTTGTCCGGCATCTCGAAGCGTTCCGCCGTAGCCCATCCGAACAAGAAGTTCGACGACGAGCCGTTCGAAGAATAGCGGGGATGCGCTCTTCACTTGATCGAGGAGTTCGGCTTCGAGATCAAGTCGGATTCGGTCGTATGCCGAATCAAGGGCCTCCTCGGGGGTGGCATCGCTCGAAACAGTCAGCGGTAGCGCATCTTTATCCGGCCGTTCATGTCGCAGTTTTCGAAAGGCCATGAACTCTGGAAACTGCTCCAGGTACTTGACATCAATGTGCTCGGGTTTCGACGCGAGCACCGCCTGCCCGCGCTCGGTGATACAGAAGTACCCGCGGCGAGTCGATGAAATCAGGCCGGCCTTCTTGAGGTAGGTCCGGGCCCAGCCTGCTCGGTTCCGAATGATGGTCTGCCGGCCGCTTCCAAGCAACTGCTTGCGCTCCTCCGCCGAAAGATTGAACTCGTCTGCCAGCGAGTCCGCGACTTCACCGAGTTTGTGCTCCTTCCCATCTCTCAGGAATCGAAGGAGCGGGAGCATCACCGTCTGGTAGTCAGGAATTGCCATTGACCTGCCCCTCCCTCAAATCTGGTCCAGATCATGGGTTAATGGGTGTTCCGTCGTTTGCGCCCTGAATGGTTGCCTGCGTAGCCGTCGCGGCGTCTTCAGGGCTTCGAGCCGCCTCGGCTGGCGTCCGGTATCTCAACGCGCTGTGCGGTCGGTCGGTGTTGTAGTGCTTCCTCCACTCCTCGACTATAACCTGCGCCTCGGTGTCGTTCCAGAAGAGTTCCTGGTCGGCGAACCGCCTCGTTCGTTCTCGTAGGCGGTCGGGCTTCGTATTGGTTGCCCGCCCTTTCGATCCCCGCCGCCCGGCACGCCATGCGCTTGCTGACTCCCTGGGCGTGGAGCCGTCTGGCCGATTCCCGGCGGAGGGCATCTTGCCAAGGCGCGGAGCCAGCGAAGAACGGCCCGGGGCTGTTCTGAGCGGGGCTTGGGGGCTCGTCGAGAGACATGCCGGGGCGGGGGGCCGTCAGGGTACCCTGTGTCCGGCGCCTGCGTCCTTCCTCGATTGCGGTTGGCGTGTCATTTCGACCATAAGGGACCAGAACGGGGAGAGGAGGCGATGGCCGGTCGAATGAAAGGAGAGGGCATGGGGCGCACGGGGATCGTTGCGGCGGCGATGGCGGCGGCCGCGCTGGGGCTGGCGTTCCCGGCCCGGGCGGCCGACGGCGAGGGGACGCGCTGCGTGAGCGGCGTCTACCCGCACCTGGCCATGTACAACAACGAGGGCGAGTGCGGCACCGGCGCGGTGGTCCCCTGGGCCGGCCGCCTCTGGGTCATCACCTACGGGCCGCACTGCGTCAAGGGCAGCAGCGACAAGCTCTACGAGATCGCCCCCACCCTCGACCGCGCGATCCGCCCCGAGAGCGTCGGCGGCACCCACGCCAACCGGATGATCCACGCGGAGTCCGGCCAGCTCTTCATCGGCTACCATGCCATCGACGCGCAGGGGAACGTCCGGACCATTCCCTGGAAGGCCATGCCCGGACGCCTCACCGGCGCGGCGCGCCATCTGACGGACCCCGCGAACAAGATCTATGTGGCGACCATGGAGGAGGGGCTCTACGAGGTCGACGTGAAGACCCTCGCGGTGAAGGAGCTGATCCGCGACGGAAACATCAAGGACGCGAAGGGGCTCTCGCTCCCCGAGGCGGGATTGCACAGCAAGCTTCCCGGCTACCACGGCAAGGGGCTCTTCACGGGCCAGGGGCGTCTCGTCTACGCCAACAACGGCGAGCAGGACCCGCGCGTCAAGACCGATCCCACGATCCCCTCCGGCGCGCTCGCCGAGTGGACGGGCGAGGGCGACTGGACGATGGTCCGCCGCAACCAGTTCACCGAGGTCCGCGGCCCCGGCGACCTGGCCGGCGGCAACCCCCGCCCCGCGACCGATCCCGTCTGGAGCCTCGGCTGGGACCACCGGTCGGTGATCCTCATGCTGCTGGACGGCAGCCGCTGGCACGCCTTCCGGCTGCCCAAGGGGAGCCACAGCTACGACGGCTCGCACGGCTGGAACACCGAGTGGCCGCGCACGCGCGACATCGGCGAGGCGGACTTCCTCGGCACCATGCACGGCACGTTCTGGCGCTTCCCGAAGTCGTTCTCGCTCGCCCGCTCCGCCGGCATCGCGCCCCGCTCGAACTACCTCAAGGTCGTCGGCGACTTCTGCCGCTGGGGCGACCGCGTGGTCCTGGGGTGCGACGACTCGGCCAAGTCGGAGTTCATCAACACCCGCCCCTTCAAGAACACCCAGGGCGCCCCGGGGCACTCGAACTCCAACCTCTGGTTCGTCGAGCCGGGCCTCCTCGACCGCCTCGGCCCCGCCATCGGCCGCGGCTCCGTCTGGCTGCGCGAGGACGTCCGGGCCGGCGTCCCCTCCGATCCCTTCCTCTTCGCCGGCTACGACCGGCGCATGGTTCACCTCGCGCATGGAACCGGTTATGCCGTGACGGTGACGCTCGAAGTCGACCGCCGGGGCGACAACCGGTGGGAGGCGCTGCGGACGATCGGCGTCCCGGCGAAGGGGTACGCCTTCCATATCTTCACCGGGGAGGAGAGCGGCGCCTGGGTGCGGCTGAAGACCGACCGCGACGCGGCGGGGATGAGCGCCTGCTTCCAGTATGCGAACCGGGACCCGCGGTCGGCCCGGAACGACGCCCGGTTCGACGGTCTCGCCTCCCCGGTCTCGATGGACGTTCTGGGCGGGCTCCTCTGGTCGCTGGGGGGGGACCGCGGCGTCCTCGGCGTCGCCGCCCGGCGCGGCGCCGCCGAGACCGGCTACTATGAATTGGACGCCGATCTGCGCCTGCGGAAGCGGGAGGCCGGCGCCGACCTCGACCGCGTGAAGAAGACCGAGCCGCCCGCCCACCCCGTCCAGGCCGACGCGGCGTCGGTGCTCGTGATCGAGGACGGGAGGCGGTACCGCCTCCCGCGGAATCCGGCCTTCGACGCCGCGCACCCCTGCGGCGCGACTCGCGTCTGCCGCGAGGTCGTGACCGAACGGGACCTCTTCAACTGCCACGGCACCGTCTACGAGCTGCCCGCCCGGAACGCCGGGGGCCTCGCCAAGATCCGGCCGGTCGCGACGCACCACCTCGCCTTCCACGACTACGCCAGCTTCCGCGGGATGATGGTCGTGACCGGGATCGACGCCGCCGCGGCGAAGGCCGGCGGGCGCATTGTCGTCAGCGACGACGGCGCCTGTGCCGTCTGGTGCGGGGTGATCGACGACCTGTGGGCGCTCGGCAAGCCGCGCGGCGAGGGCGGGCCCTGGAAGGGGACGCGGGTCGAGCCCGGCGTCCCGTCGGATCCGTATCTCATGACCGGATACGATCGGAAGATCCTGACGCTCTCGCACGACGGCGGCGGGCCCGTTTCGTTCCTGGTCGAGGTCGATCCCGACGGGACGGGGCTCTGGTGCGCGTACAAGACGATCGCCGTGGCGCCCGGGGAGGCGGCGACCCACGAGTTCCCGGAAGGCTTCAACGCCTACTGGGTGCGCGTGACCGCGGACCAAGCCGTGACCGCGACGGCGCAGCTGAGGTACGAGTGAGCGGGGGCGGGCCTTCGGGCGAAACGAATGGGCCCCGGCCGGAGACACCCCGGCCGGGGCCCTTGTGGGTGGGGGCCGTCAGCGGGGCAGCTCCTGGATCTTGATGTTGCGCAGCCAGATCGGCGCGCCGGCGTGCTTGCCCTGAAAGCCGATGTGCCCCTTGAGCGGCAGGCTCGCCACGGGCTTGCTCAGCCACGGCGGGATCTCGCTGCCGTCCGGGTTCTGCTTGGCCGACGTCCACTTCGTCATGTCCATCTCGCAGACCTGCTCGCCGTTCAGCATCACGTACACCTTCGGCCCGACGCACGTGATGGTGTAACGGTTCCATTCGCCGGGCTTTTTGACGGCGGATTTCGTCGGCGCCACGTGGCCGAAGATCGCCCCGCACTGCCAGGTCTTCGGGCTTTTCGCCCACTTCTCCGCGGTGTCGTCCGCGATCTGGATCTCGATGGAGTTCGGGATCCAGTTCGCCAAGTCGCTGCAGTGAACGATCACCCCGCTGTTCGTCCCCTCGGCGTTCTTGAACTCCAGGTCGAGGATGAAGTTCTCGTACTGCTTTTTCGTCCAGAGCGCCTGGTCCTCGGTTGCCGTGAAGACCCCGTCGGTCACGGACCAAACCCCGGCCTTGAATTCGGCGTTCGACAGGTCCGGCTTGAACAAATCCTCCCACCCCGTCGTATCGGGGTGCGCGGTGGGGGGGACGGCCTCGCCGGCGAGAGCCGTGCCAGCCAGCAGGGCGGCGGAGAGGAGGGGGGCCGCGCGGCATACGGCGGTCTTCATGGCGATCTCCGGAAAGGGGGACGGTGGAGCGGAAGAGAGCGGAATCCTAGGGGAAGATGGTGCCGCTGTCGAATGAATTGCAGGTTGACAATCCTCCCCATAATGGCGTATATGTTATGGTCGACGGCCCATTAATTCTGGTTTGATTGGTCGGGGGGGGGCGATGCCCAAAGGGCCTGAAGGCTTTCAACATCCTTGTCCGATCTGCGGCGAGCGGATCCGCTCCTGCTTCGAGGAACAGCCGGCGGTCTGTCCGGCCTGCCGGAACGTCATTTTGCCCTGCGGCGTTTGCCGGAAGCACATCCGGCGCACGCCGATCGTGTACTGCCGGAAATGCAAGCGTCCGCTCTGCCTGGAATGCCGCAACGAGGACGAGCCCGTCTGGCAGGGGCTGAGATGGTGGTCCCTCTGTCACGGTTGCAACGGTCACGGCTCGGCTTAGACCGCTCTCGCTCGCCGGGGGGCGATGTCCGGCTTGTCGCCGGGCTCATCGACCGTCGTCCGGGATCCGGATCTCCATCCCGCACTTCAGATCGCCCGGCTTGACCAGGAGGTCGCGGTTGGCCTCGTAAAGGATCTTCCATCGGCTCCCGTCGCCGAGTTCTTGCCGGGCGATGCCCCAGAGGGTGTCGCCGGGCTGGACGCGGTAGGTCCGAGGGCCGCCGCGGGTATCGGGCTCACGCCGGGGCTCCGATCTGCGTATGGGCTTTTCGACATTCCCGGCGGCCGCGTCGCCGGCACCCGGCGGGATGCGGAGTGTCGTCCCGATCCGGAGATGGCGGCTCGACTGGAGCACGTCGCGGTTGGCCTCCTCGATGCGTCGGGCCTGTGCGCCGTCCCCGTAGTGCTTCTGGGCGATCGACCAGAGGGTGTCTCCCTCGCGAACGACGTGGCGGATGTCTTCAGGGGCGGAGCGGGTCCCGGATTCCGGTTCTCGTGGCGCCTCCCGGCGGCCCGGGTTCGTGTGACGGGCGGGACCGCCGGCCACGCCGTCGACCGACTCCCCGAGGCGGTGGATCATCTGGCCGGCCCGGCGCTTGAGGTCGAGCTCGGCCAGGGTTTCCTCGGCTCGGCGCCTGATCTCCAGGCTTTCGATCGCCGCGCCGGCCTTGTCTTTCACCTCGGTCAGTGTCTTGACGATGGACGTGCCGGTCGTCCCGGTGCCGCCGCCGGCGGGCGGGGCGGACGTGCCGGGGCCGGTCGTGGCGATCTTGTCCCAGACGACGATGGCGGCGACAAGACCGGCCATGGCGAGAAGCAGCAGGAGTTTGGTGATGGCGCCCATGCGCCCCCCGGGAATAAAGCCCGGCGCGGGCCGGGACGGTCTCATTCTAACCTTCCTTGAGACGCGCGTCACCCCGGATTGTGCAAAAAAACGTTGGATTCCCCCGGGGCGCGGCGCACAATGGCGGTGCGAACCCTTCATCCGGGAGGTGGCCATGCAGGTGCGCCGGGTTATGGTCGCGGGGGCGCTCTGGGCGGCGATGGGGGCGTCGGCCGGAGCGGCGGAGGGGGGCTGGGTCAGCCTCTTTGACGGCACGTCTCTCGATGGCTGGGCGCAGAAGAACGGCACAGCCACCTACCGGGCGGAGGCGGGAGCCATCGTGGGACGGACGGCGGAGGGCAGTCCCAACTCGTTTCTCTGCAGCGTGAAGGAGTACGGCGACTTCGAGTTGGAATTCGAGGTGAAGGTGCACGACAGTCTCAATTCCGGCGTTCAGATCCGGTCGCGGCAGAAGACCGCCGGGGCTGTCGGGGCGGACCCGAAGGCCCCCGAGGGGCGCGTCTACGGGCCCCAAGTGGAGATCGCGGCGGCGGGCGCCGCCGGTTCCGTCTCGGGATATGTGTATGGCGAGGCGACCGGCCGCGGCTGGCTGACCCCCAAGGAAAGTCTCAAGCCCCACGCGCATTTCAAGAACGGCCAGTGGAACGCCTTCCGTGTCGTGGCGAAGGGCCCCCGCATCCAGACGTGGGTCAACGGCGAGCCGGTCGGAGACCTGACCGACGAAGCGATCTTCCAGAGCCACCCGAAGGGCTTCATCGGGCTCCAAGTGCACGGCATCAAGAAAGGGACCGGTCCCTACGAGGTCGCCTGGCGCAACATCCGCATCCGGGAGTTGAACGAGTGAGACCCTACGGCGTGATCTTCGACATGGACGGTGTTCTCGTCGACAGTTTCGGGCCGCACTACGCGTCGTGGCGGATCACCGCGGAGCGGCGCGGGTTCTCGCTCCCCGAGCCCCTCTTTCGCGGCGTCTTCGGGCGGACCAACGCCGCCATCGCCCCCGTCATCACCGGCGCGCCGGTCTCGGACGACGAGGTTCTTCGCTGGGGCGAGGAGAAGGAGGCGGTCTATCGCGAGATCCTCGCCCGGGGCTTCCCGGCGATGCCGGGGGCGGGGGAGCTGATCGAGGCCCTGCGCGCGGACGGGGCGAGGCTGGCGATCGGATCCTCCGGCCCCCCGGAGAACGTCGCCGTCGTCGCGGCGAACCTGCCGGCGGCGAGGCATTTCGACGCGACGGTGACGGGCCGGGACGTGCCGCGGGGAAAGCCGGACCCCGGCGTTTTTCTCCTGGCGGCGGACCGGTTGGGGCTGCCGGCCGCGTCCTGCGCGGTGGTGGAGGATAGCCTGGCCGGTCTGGAGGCGGCGAGGCGGGCGGGATGCGTCGCGATCGCGCTGGTCGGGACGTCCTCCCGCGAGGCGCTCGCGCCGAACGCGGACCTCGTGGTGGACTCGCTCCGGGAGCTGACCCCCGCAGGCATCCGGGAGCGGATCGGGCGGGGCGGTCGAGGGCGGAATTGATCCCGTGCGCGCGTGAGGCGCAAAAGACGGCGCGGCGGCGGTTGGCCGCGCCGTCCTCTGCACGGCGAGCCCCGGCGGGCGGTCACATCGCCCGCTGCAGCCACTTGTTGTCGAACCGCGTGACGCACTTGTCCCAGAAGTCGGCCTGCTGCTTGTCCGCCCGCTCCGGCGTGTAGCATTTCCAGCCCCGCCGCTGCACGTAAGCATGGATGGGCGCCAGCTGCTTTTTCGCGTTGAGGGTGGACGTCGGGTAGGCCGTCAGCACCACCGGGGCCTTCAGGGCGTCGCAGCGCATCGCCAGCAGCACGCCGAGGGGCGGGGCGGAACGATACAGCTCCTCGCCCGCCGCCAGCAGCGCGCGGTACTCCTCCACGTCGTCCGCGCGCAGACCGGCCCAGTCCAGGCTGGACGGCATCGCCGGTGCGTCCGGCCAGAGGCATTCGATCACCGCGCCGAAGAGGCGGGGGCTTCCGTCCGGGGTTTCCTCCAGCTCGCGCGGCGTCAGTTGCCGGAGACCTTCCAACACGTCGGTCGTGTAGATCGGCGTGATCTCCTTCTGGCGGCGGAAGTAGCCTTGCGCCGCCGACATGACCATGATGTCGTGGTCGGCCACGAAGACGCGCTTCATGTCGGATCCCCTACCCGGGCTGCGGATGCGGGCGGACTCGTGTTGCCCGAACGTATTTAATATCCTATGATAACGCCAAGGGTTACATGTCGATCCGGAAAGAGTCCCCGGCGGCGAGGCGGAGGATTCTGGGCCATGATTCATGCGCCAGCGTCGTTCTCGCGGAGCCTTGCGGGGCTGACGGCCGGGATGCTGCTGGCGGCCCCGGCGGGCGCGGAGGATCGGACGCCCGCCGGCGAGCCGGTCGCCGGCTACGTCTTCACCTATTTCACCGGCAACGGCGAGGACGGCCTCCACCTGGCGACCAGCGCAGACGGTCTCGCCTGGGAGGCCGCCAACGGCGGCAGGGCTGTCTTCAACGCCCGCGTCGGCTCCCAGAAGCTCATGCGCGACCCCTGCGCCATCCAGGCGCCCGACGGAACCTTCCACCTCGTTTGGACCACCGGCTGGAGCGGGAAGGACATCGGCTACGCCCGGTCGGGCGACTTGGTGGCGTGGACCGGCGCGAAGACGATCCCCGTCATGGCGTGCGAAGCCGGCGCCCTCAATTGCTGGGCGCCCGAGGTCTTCTACGACGAAACGGAGAAGCGATTCCTGATCTTCTGGGCCACCACCCTCCCCGGACGATTTCCCGAGACCGACAAGCAGGACGGCAAGTACAACCACCGGATCTACTATACCGCCACGAAGGATTTCGAGGCGTTCACGTCCGCTGCGCTTCTCTACGATCACGGCTTCAACGTGATCGACGCGACGATGCTGCGGCGCGACGGCCGCATCGTCATGTTCCTCAAGGACGAGACCAACAAGCCCTTCACCCCCCAGAAAAACATCCGCGTCGCCTGGGCCGACAGGCCCGCGGGGCCGTGGGGCACGCCCTCCGAGCCGATCAGCGGGAAGGACTGGGCCGAGGGGCCGACGGCCGTCGCGATCGGCGGGCAGGTCGTCGTCTATTTCGACAAATATACGTCGCACCGCATGGGCGCCGTGCGGAGCCGCGATCTGAAGACGTGGGAGGACATCTCCGACCAGGTCCGTTTCCCGCCCGGGACACGGCACGGCACCGTCCTGCCTGTCTCGAAGAAGGTCCTCGAGGGCGTCCGCCGACTTGGCGGGTGAGCAGCCGGCGCCGCGGGGATCTTTCCCGTGTGGGAGGGGCCGTCCCCCGCAGCGCTGTGATCCGAAGCGGGACAAGCCCGATCTTCAAGCGGGGGGCTCGGCCCTCGGCTCGCCGCTTCTGGACGGCCGAACAAGCCGCGCCCACCCCGGCGGTCTCAAGGTACAAACGCCACGAACGCTCGACATGCCCGCCGTTTCGTGTCATACCCTTCTACTATCCCGTTCCCGGGGGGTGACATGGACGGACTGCCGCGCTCCCGTTTCGCGTTCTGCGCCGCCCTGGCCCTGTCTGCGGTGGCCGCGGCCCCGATGTCCGCCGCGCCCGCCCCCGCCGGGAATCTCCTGCCCAACGGCGACTTCGAAAGGGGGCTCGAGGGCTGGCTGCCGTTCTGGGCGCGCGACGCCGGCGCGGGCCAAGCGGCGCTCGACACGGCCGACCGGCGCGGCGTCGCCCGGGCCGTCCGCGTCGAGCACACGGGCGGGAAGGACTGGAGCCTCGCGCACACCCTCCAGCTCGCCGTCCAGCCCGGCGAGATCCTCGAGCTCTCCGCCTGGATCCGCCTCCAGGGGGAGGGCTCCGCCTCCCTCGGCGTCGTCACCCGCGACGCCGCCGGCCGGGTTCTCGGGTGGGACCACGGCGGCCGCCGCGTGCGCGAGACGAAGGAGTGGCGCCTCGTTCGCGCCCGCTTCATCGTCCCCCCGGCGACCGCCACGATCCAGCCGCGTCTTATCGGCTACGGCCCCTCGATCGTCCGGATCGACGACGTCGTCCTCGCCCGGGCGGGCAGCCTCGACGCGCTCCGCAACAAGGACCTGGCCGCGGCGGTCGCCGCGCGCAGCGACGCCCTCGAGGTGGCGCTCCGCACCGCCGACGCCTCGCTCGAGGTGCAGGATCGGCGCGCGAACCGGTCGTGGGCGCAGCGCGCCGACGAGTGTCCGCTCGTCGTCCTCGACGCAAAGGCCGCCGGCGGCGGGCTCGACCTCCGTCTCCTCGACCCGGCCGCGATGCGCGAGCTGGCCGCGACCGTCCGCCTCGAACCCGGCCGGCCCGAAGTCGTCGTGACGCTCAAAGCCGAGGGCGAGATGGAGACGCCGCTCGACTGGCCCGCGGCGTTCGCCTCCGCGAAGGGGCAGACGCTCGTCCTTCCCGTCAACGAGGGCATCGGCTACCCCGTTGACGACGCGTCCCTCCACGAAATGCACTACCACCTCTACGGCGGCCACGGCCTCTGCATGCCGTGGTACGGTGCGATGGAGGCAAGCGGGGCGGGCTGGATGGCCCTCGTCGAAACGGCGGACGACGCGGCCGTGCGGATCCCGCGCCGCGACGGCCTCCTCTGCCTCGCCCCCGAATGGCAGGCGCAGAAGGGGCGATTCGGCCCGGAGCGCGTGATCCGCTATGCCTTCTTCGAGAAGGGCGGCCACGTCGCCATGGCCAAGCGCTACCGGGAGTACGCGAAGCAGACGGGGCTCTTCAAGACCCTCGACGCGAAACGCAAGGCCCTCCCCGCCGTCGATCTCCTCGTCGGCGCCGTCAACGTCTGGTGCTGGGACAAGGACGCGCCGGGCTATTGCCGCGAGATGCAGGCGCTCGGGATCGGGCGCATCCTTTGGAGCAACGCCCGGCCGCCCGAGGAGCTCAAGGCCCTCAACGCGATGGGCGTCCTGACCAGCCGCTACGACATCTACCAGGATGCGATGAATCCCGAGCACTTCCCGAAGCTCCGGTGGCTTCACGGCGACTGGACCAGCGATGCCTGGAAGAACGACGACCTCCTGATCCGCGCGGACGGCGAGTGGGAGCGCGGCTGGGAGGTCGAGACGAAGGACGGGAAGATGATCCCCTGCGGAACGCTCTGCGACCGCCAGGCGGTCCCGTATGCGAAGCGGCGCATCCCGGCCGAGCTCGAGACGCATCCCTACCGCTGCCGGTTCATCGACACGACCACCGCCAGCCCCTGGCGCGAGTGCTACCACGCGAAGCACCCGATGACGCGCACCGAGAGCAAGCAGCACAAGATGGAGCTCCTGCGCTACATCAGCGAGGGCTGCAAGCTCGTTTGCGGCAGCGAGACCGGCCACGACGCGGCCGTGCCGTTCGTCCACTACTTCGAGGGGATGCTCAGCCTCGGGCCCTACCGGGTCCCCGATTCCGGCCGCGACATGCAGCGGATCTGGGACGAGGTGCCGGAGCGCGTGGCGAAGTTCCAGACGGGCCACGGTTACCGGCTCCCGCTCTGGGAGCTGGTCTACCATGATTGCGTGGTGGCGCAGTGGTACTGGGGCGACTACAGCAATAAGCTGCCGGGGCTCTGGGACCGGCGCGACCTCTGGAACGCCCTCTACGGCACGCCGCCGATGTTCATGTTCAACCGGAAGATCTGGGAGGCGAACAAGGGCCGGTTCGTGAAGAGCTACAAGACCGCGGCGCCCGTGGCGCGGGCGACCGGCTACGCCGAGATGCTCTCGCACGAGTGGCTCACGCCCGACCGAGCCGTCCAGCGGACACGGTTCGCCAACGGCGTCGCTGTGACCGTCAACTTCGGCGACGCCCCGTTCGCCCTGCCGGGCGGCGGGAGCCTCGCGCCGCTCGGGCTGAAGGTCGAGGGGGTGAAGGAGGAGTGACGCTCGCCATGCAGGGAATCGCTTCGCCCATCCCGGCGTGGCTTGCTTTGCAACAGACGGCGCGGCCTAGAGCCGCCGCGCCGTCTGTTGCCTTCCGCAGGCGGGGCTTGTCCCCGCCTGGACGTTGTTGACATGGCGCGTCTTTGTGCTTCATTCCCGCGGGTCGTTCCCCGGAGGCCTTCCATGCGCCTGCTCCCCCTGGCCGTCCTTCTCGTCGGTGCCGCGCCCGCTCTCGCGGGCCCTGCCCGACCCTGCCCCCTGAAGCACGGCCGGTGGGAGCCCTTCCCGGCGCTCACCGACGAGTTCGACGGCGGCACGCTCGACGCGTCGAAGTGGTGGCCGTACAACCCCGGCTGGAAGGGCCGCCAGCCGGGCTTCTTCAACCCGAAGAACGTCCGTGTCGACGGCGGGATGCTTCATCTCGACGCGAAGAAGGAGACCCTGCCGGATCTGCCTCCCGGCTACCACACGTGGACGACCGCCTTCGTGAAGGGCAAGCAGCTCGTTCGCTACGGCTACTTCGAGATTCGCGCCCGCGCCATGGACTCCCAGGCCTCCAGCGCCTTCTGGTTCTACGACGGGACCCCTGAGATCTGGTCTGAGATCGACGTCTTCGAGATCGGCGCCCGTTCCCAGCCGCACAGCTACTACACGAACACCCACCTCTTTCACACCCTCGTCGAGACGGCCCACTGGCACAAGAGCCGCCTCTGGAAAGCGCCCTACCACCTCGCCCAGGAGTTCCATGTCTACGGCCTCGAGTGGGACCCCGAGATCATCCGGTATTCCGTGGATGGCGCGGTCGTGCGCGAAGAGAAGAACACCCATTGGCACCAGCTCCTGGCCCTCTGTTTCGACAGCGAGACCTTTCCCGACTGGTTCGGGCTGCCCACGGACGATGCGCTGCCTGCGACGTTCAGCATCGACTACGTGCGGGCGTGGAAGCGGATCGACGGACCGCCGGACGACCGGCCCGAGGCGGTCGAGTTCTCGTTCCCGGGGCGGACCGGCGGGTCGGGGGACCCGTTCCGGCTCAAGGCCGACGGGGGCGGAGCTCTGGTCGTGAAGGCGACGGGGGGCGCCGAGCGCCCCGGCCGCGTCCACGTCATGTACGCCGACGACGCCTTCTTCGCGGTGCAGAAGGATCCCGAGATCGCCAAAACGGTGAAGGTCCTCGACAAGGACGGCAAGGCGCTTGTTTTCGCGATGGCTTGGTCGGGAACCGAGCCCTGGAAACGGGAGGGGCGGCAGGGCGCGGGCGAGGCGGCCGGGTCGAAGTCGCCGCCGGTGAACGGCTACCACGCCGTCGGCATCGACGTCCGCCCCGCCGCCCGCAAGCCGCGCGGCACCACCGAGGTCTTCGAGTTCCAGGCCGAGGACGGCAAGCCCGTTCGCGTGACCGTCCGGCATTGAGGGATTCGCCGCGGCGCCTGGAACGCCGAGGCGCACAGCAAATACCGTGGCTTGGCGCTTCCAAGAGACGCGTTCTCAACGAGCGAGGATTCCTATGTTGAACCGCTGGCTCGCCGTCGCCGGTCTTTTTGCCCCCGCCCTCCTCGACGCCGCCCCCGCGCCGTGGAAGCCGGACCTCTATCTCGGCAACGGCGGCCTCTGGCGGCAGCGCATCGCCGTCGAGGTGCGCAACGACCAGGCGGCGCCCGTCGCCGGCGAGCCGGTCTCCCTGCGCGTCGGCGCGGGCGACGGCGAAGCCGCCCTCGCCGGGACGCCCGTCGACGCGCTCCGCGTGTGCGACGCGCAGGGCCGCGAGATGCTCTACGCCGTCACCGCCCCCGCCGGCCAGGAGGTCCGCAAGGGGCCGATCCCCCCCGGCAGCACGCTGACGATCCCCGTCGAGTGTCCCGCCGGCGGCATGGCCGTCTACCACATCTACTCGGACAACCCCGAGGCGTGGGCCGTCCCCGACTTCCTCGAGGGGAGCCGCGACCTCCGCAACGGCGGGCTCGAGAGCGGCACGGGCGACACGCCCGACGGCTGGCAACATGACGCGAACGACGACGCGCATCGCACCGCCTGGGTCGACGAGTCGCCCCACGGCGGGAAGAAGTGTCTCCGGACGACCGTCGCCGCGGGCGCGGAGCCCACCTGGATCGCCACCCGCCAGCGCGGCATCCGGATCGTTGCCGGTGCGGCGTACGAGATGCGTGCCTGGGTCAAGGCGCGTGACGTCCAAGGCCTGGCCGGCTGGTACATTCACGTCGGCAGCGAGGCAAAGCCCATGATGATCGCTCCCCTGCTCGACGGCGGGGGCGGGACGTACGACTGGAAGGAAGTGCGGGCGGAGTTCACCGCGCCCGCCGGCGCGACCCAGGCGAGCCTCGGCACCGTCCTGCGCGGAACGGGCGCCGCCTGGTTCGATGACGTCTCGCTCGTTTGCGCGACCTCCGCCGCCGTACGGCTCGTCGCGAAGGCCTCGAAGCCGGAGCGCCTCTCCGTCCGCGAGGTGGGCGCGGGCGCCCCGTGGTGGGCGGGCGAGCCGGGCGACCCCGCGCCGTGGACCCACCGCGTTCCTGTCCGCGTGGTCAACCTCGCCGACGAGCCCCTGGAGCATTGTCTGCTGGCCGCCGATCTCGCCCCGTCGTTGGTCCGACTGCGCCTCAAGCCCGACCGCGTCGCGCTGCGCGTCGTGGGCGACGCCGGTCCGGTGCCGCACTACCGCATGCAGGACCTGCTGTTTTTCGAAGGACGGGTCGAGCCGCGCACCGTGCGGACCTTCTTCCTCTACGTCCGCGAGGGGGCGCCGGGCGCCGCCGCGCCGGTCCCCGCCAACCTCCCTGTCGAGTACGCCCCCAACCCCGCGCTCCCCGGCGGCGAGAACGCGCGTGCCCGCGCCATGGCTGTCTCCGAGTACGCGGCGCTCCTCGCCAGCCCCCGCAACCTCGCGAAGAACCCCAGTTTCGAGCAGGGCGGCGCGAAGCCCGAGGCGTGGGGCGGCGCGGACGCGGGAACGACGATGGCCGTCGAGGGAGACGGCCTCTTCGGCTCGCGCTGCGCCCGCAACGCCGTTCCGCCCGACCGGCAGAAAGCGTGGACTGGCTGGCGGCAGGATGTTCCCGTCAAGCCCGGCCGCAGCTACCTCTATGCCGCGTGGCTCAAGTGCCGGGACCTGGCCGGCGGCGCCCTCCAGCTCCACGCGCACATCCGCACGCCGACGGGCGAGATCGTGAAGGAGAACGGATTCACCGGCGTCGGGCCGGGGATCAACGGCACCCGGGACTGGACGCTGCTCGCCGACATCTTCGCCATGCCCCCCGACGCCGGGATCTTCCAGGTTCACCTCACGATGCAGGCCTCGGGAACGGCCTGGCACGACGGCGTGGTGGTGGCGGAGGTGGTGGCGGGCGTCGTCGGCGCCGCGCAGGCGAAGGCTGGGACGGGCGGTGCCGGCGTGAGCGTCTGGCCGGTCAACGCGGTCGTCAAGGTCTTCCGCGAGGACCTGCCGCCCGCCGCGGCCCCGCCCGCCGCGATCGCCTGCGCCCGAAACGAGAAGGAGCCGCTCCAGCTCGCCGTCCGCTCCGACCGCGCCGTCCCCGGCGTGAAGGTCGAGGTCGTGCCGCCGAAGAACGCGGCGGGACGCGCGCTCGGCGCCGAGGCGGGCGTCGTCGGCTACGTGCCGGTCGACCACCCGAGCAACTATTTCAACAGCAAGGCGCCCGCTTGGCACCGGAAGGTCCCGTCCGGCCGAGCCGGGTGCGACGGCTGGGCCGGTTGGTGGCCGGATCCGCTGCTGCCGGAGGCCGTTCTCGACCTGAAGCCCGGCGCCACGCAGCCCGTCTGGGTCACGGTCGCCGTCCCGAAGGATGCCCCCGCCGGGGAGTATGTCGGGCGCGTCCGCCTGACGGCCGCGGGCGGCGCGCTGGCCGACGTGCCGTTCACCGTCCGCGTCCGCGACTTTGCCCTGCCCGATGAGACGCACCTGAAGGCCATCTACGACTGCCGCCAGCACGGCGCCGCGTGGACGGTCCCGGGGAAGACGCCTGCGGAGAGCCGCCGTGCCTTCTGGGCCTTCATGGCGGAACGCCGCGTCTGCCCCGACACGATCCGTCCCGAGCCGAAACTGGAATACAGGGACGGGCGGGTGGTCGCCGACTTCGCGGAGTTCGACAAGGCGGCGGAGTACTATTTCAACGTGCTCCGGTTCCCGCATGCCTACACGCCCTGGCCGTTCTACCTCTTCGGCTGGGGTCACGTCCCCGGCGAGAAGTTCGGGCAGCAGCCGTACGAGGGCGTCTTCCCCTTCGAGAAGGCCGACCGCGCCGTGCTGCGCCCGGAGTATAAAAAGGCGTTTCAGGCCTGTCTCAAGGCCTACTGGGACCACGTGAAAGCCAAGGGCTGGGAGAAGAAGGTCACGCACTATATTTCCGATGAGCCGTACGACGCCGACCCGAAGATTCGCGCGCAGATGAAGGCGCTTTGCGCCATGGTGCACGAGGTCGATCCCGCCATCCGCATCTACGGCAGCACCTGGCACCACCAGCCGGAGTGGGACGGGTTCCTCGACGTCTGGGGGATCGGCCACTACGGGCTCGTGCCCGTCGCGAAGATGGAGGAGCTGAAGAAGGGCGGCGCGACGATCTGGTGGACCACCGACGGCATGATGTGCCTCGACACGCCGTATTGCGCCATCGAGCGGCTCCTCCCGCACTACGCCTTCAAATACGGCGCCGAGGCGTACGAGTTCTGGGGCATCGACTGGCTCACGTACGACCCGTACGAGCTCGGCTGGCACCAGTTCCTGCCGCACGACTTCGGCCCGGGGCAGGAGAAGGTCGCCGTGCGTTACCCGAACGGCGACGGCTATCTCGTGTATCCGCCGCGGCCCTCCGCGCCCGACCGGCCGGTATCGTCGATCCGGCTCGAACAGGCGCGCGAGGGGCTGGAGGACTACGAGTATCTTCTCCTCCTGCGGACGCGCGTGGAGCGTCGAAAGGCGGCGGGGAGGGACGCGCGGGCGGGGGAGGAGGCGCTGGCGGAGGCGGCGGGGCTGGTCGTGTCGCCCTGCGAGATCGGCCGCTACTCGACGCGGATCCTGCCCGACCCGGACCGCGTCTTCGCCGTCCGCGAGGCGGTCGCGCGGGCGATCGAAGAGATGGGGAACCCCTAAAGCGCCCGTGGGTGACAAACCGCGGAGGACCCGGGAGCTCTCGGAGGGTTGGTCGCGTCGTCCATTCTGTGATAGAGTGAAGCGGCGAGGGGCGGGGCTTGCTGGCCTCGGCGCAGCCGGGCGAAGGCGGGACTCCGCCCCGGATGTTGCTGGTGTCGTGCGGAGCCTAGCGCCGACCTTCCGCCTCCGCCACGGCGTCGCCGGGGCTTCGATGGAGAAGCCCGGTCGGCTCTGGAGGCTGCTCTGTTCGTGCTGCTCGAACGCTGGAGCCGACGGGTCCGTCGGCTCCCGGAGAAGACCGGGAGGAGCGCCGCCGGACTCTGTCGGCGCTACACCTGAAAGGCTTTCTTGGCGCGTCTTGGCGATACATTGCCATGCCCGCTTCGCGAGGAGCCCCCATGCGCACCGCAGCCGCCCGCGCCGCCCTCCTGTCGGTTCTGTTCGTTCTCCCCGCCGGCGCCGCCGACGTGGTGATCCACGTCTCGCCGCAGGGAAACGACGCCTGGTCCGGCACGCTCGCCCAGCCCAATGCCGGCAAGACCGACGGCCCGGTCGCCACGCTCGGGGGGGCGCGCGACGCCCTCCGCAAGGCCCGCGGCGGCCAGCCTCCCGCCTCGCCCGCCCGCATTGTCGTCGCCGACGGCCGCTATGCCGTGACCGGCCCGCTCGTCCTCGCGCCCGAGGACGGCGGCACGGCCCAGGCCCCGGTTCGCTACGAGGCGGCCCCCGGCGCGAAGCCGGTCTTCAGCGGCGGTCGTGTCATCACGGGCTTCCAGCCGAAGGACGGCCTCTGGGTCGCGAAGGTCCCCGACGTCGCCGCCGGGAAGTGGTACTTCGAGCAGCTCTTCGTCAACGGACGCCGCGCCGTCCGCGCCCGCGCGCCGAACAAGTTCTGGTTCTACATCCAGGACGTCGAGGAGGCCTCCGCCACGCCCGTCGCCGGCAAGCAGCGCCCCAAGCAGGCGGTCCAGACCGTCCACCTCCGTCCCGAGGACTTTGCCGCCGTGGCGGGCCTGGCGGCCGACGAGCTCAAGGACGTGAACCTGGTTGTCTACCACAACTGGGACAACACGCGGCGGTTCATCGACCGGCTCGACGCCGCGGAGCACGCGGTCGTGACCAGCGGCGAGGGGATGAAGCCGTGGAACCCGTGGCGCAAAGACTCCACGCTCGTCTTCGAGAACTTCCTCCGCGCCCTCGACGCGCCCGGCGAGTGGTTCCTCGCACGCGACGGCTCCCTCTATTACAAGCCGCTCCCCGGCGAGGACCTGGCGAAGGCCGAGGTGATCGCGCCGGTCGCCGACAAGTTCCTCGTGATCCAGGGCGACCCCGCGAACGGGAAGTTCGTCGAGCACCTGACGTTCAAGGGGCTGGCGTTCCACCACGCGCAGTGGCTGACGCCGCCCGGCGGCTTCGAGCCCGCCCAGGCCGCCGCGCCCATCGACGCGGTCGTCCTGGCCGACGGCGCGCGGAACGTCGTCTTCGAGGACTGCGAGGTCGGCCACGTCGGGACGTACGTCCTCTGGCTCCGGAAGGGGTGCACCGACTGCGCAGTCCGCCGCTGCCACCTCTTCGACTTCGGCGCCGGCGGGGTCCGGATCGGCGAGGCGGGCCAGGCGAAGAACGCGGCGGAGGCGACCGGGAAGAACGTCGTCGACAACTGCATCATCCGGCACGGGGGATACATCTTCCCCTGCGCGGTGGGCGTCTGGGTCGGCTACAGCCCCGACAACCAGGTCACCCACAACGAGATCGCCGACCTCTTCTACTCCGGCATCTCCGCCGGCTGGCGGTGGGGGTACGCCGAAAGCACCTGCAAGCGGAATCGGTTCGCCGACAACCACGTCCACCACCTCGGTTGGGGCCTCCTCAGCGACATGGGCGGCATCTACACGCTCGGGCCCTCCGAGGGGACGGTCGTCTCCGGCAACGTCTTCCATGACATTTACGCCTACTCCTATGGCGGGTGGGGCATGTACACCGACGAGGGGAGCACCGGCATCCTCTTCGAGAACAACCTCGTGTACGACACCAAGACCGGCAGCTTCCACCAGCACTACGGGAAGGAGAACATCCTCCGGAACAACGTCCTGGTGAACAGCCGGCAGCACCAGATCCAGGTAACCCGCGTGGAGGACCACCTCTCGTTCACGTTCGAGAAGAACATCATCTGGTGGAAGACCGGTCCGGCGCTGGCGGGTCCGTGGGACAAGATCCGGGTTGTCTCTCGAAACAACTGCTGGTGGAACGCGGCGGGCGCGCCCGTGACGTTCGCCGGCAAGCCGCTGGCGGAGTGGCAGCGGCTCGGCCATGAGGAAGGCTCGGTCGTCGCCGATCCGCTCTTCGTCGACGTCGCGAAGGGCGATTTCCGGCTCAAGCCCGAATCGCCCGCGCTTCCGCTCGGCTTCAAGCCGTTCGACTGGTCGAAGGCGGGCGTCTATGGCGACGCCGCCTGGGTCGCGAAAGCGAAGGGCGAGACCTACCCGCCGCTCGAGCTCCCGCCCGAGCGCCCGACCCCGCCGGTCCACCTGACCTTCGAGCGCGACACCCCCGGCCGGGCCCCCAAGGGCTTCGAGCTCCACGTCGAGAACAAGGGCGACTCGATTCTCGTCACCGAGGAAACGGCCGCCGGCGGGAAGCGCAGCGTCAAGATCACGGACGCGCGCGGCCTCAAGGATCGATGGAAGCCGCACCTCGTCTGCCCCGCGAAACACGCGAAGGGCGCCGTGCTGAACGGCTTCGACCTGCGCGTCGAGAAGGCGTCGATCGTCGACTACGAGTGGCGCGATTGGGCCGAAGGCGACTACAAGACGGGGGTGCACCTGGCCATCCGGGACTCGAAGCTCCAGCTGGACGACGGCACGACGATGGATCTCCCCGAGGGGCAGTGGACCCGGTTCGAGATCGAGGGGGGCGTCGGCCCCGACTCGACGGGGAAATGGTCGCTCACGGTGACGGTCGCCGGGCAGGCGCCGCGGGTCTTCAAGGACCTCGCCTACGCGAAGCCGGCCTTCAAGACGCTGACGTGGACCGGCTTTGCCAGCAACGCGGACGCGGCGACGTCGTTCTACCTGGACAACTTCTCGCTGAGGGTGAAATGAGGGGCGGGGCTCGTCCCCGCCCGGACCTGGTGCCATGGGTCTCAACGCCCCGGTGTGCCCTCGCGGGGGGCCGCCGCGGATATTCCACCCGCCAACGTCCCGCGCACGGGAGACACCGCCTATGACCTTCCGTCAGGTCCTCCGCGCCGCCGCCTGGCTGACCGCGGCCGCCGCGCTTCCCGCCCGCGCCGCCGACGGACCCGATGCCGCCGTCCCGAAGCGTCCGAACATCCTCTTGGCCATCGCCGACGACTGGGGCTACGGCCACGCCGGCGCCTACGGCTGCCCGTGGGTGAAGACGCCCGCCTTCGATCGCATCGCGAAGGACGGCCTTCTCTTCACCCGCGCCTACACGCCCAACGCCAAGTGCGCGCCGTCGCGGGCCTGCATCCTGACCGGCCGCAACTCCTGGCAGCTCGGCGCCGCCTGCAACCACGTTCCCTACTTTCCCCCCGAGTACAAGACCTGGGCCGAGGCGCTCGCGGAGAACGGCTGGCACGCCGGAATGACCTGCAAGGGCTGGGCGCCGGGCGTCGCGAAGGACGCCGCCGGCAAGCCCCGCCGGATGGCCGGCACGCCCTTCGACCAGCGGACCGCCCCGCCGCCCGCCTCCGGCATCTCGAACAACGACTACGCCGCCAACTTCGACGCCTTTCTCGACGCCGCCCCGCAGGACGCCCCGTGGTGTTTCTGGTACGGCGCCGCCGAGCCGCATCGCGGCTACGAGTACGGCTCCGGCGCCGCCAAGGGCGGTAAGCGGATCTCCGACATCGACCGCGTCCCCGGCTACTGGCCCGACAACGAGGTCGTCCGCAACGACCTGCTCGACTACGCCCTCGAGGTCGAGCATGTCGACCGCCATCTCGGCCGCATGCTCGCGTCGCTCGAGCGGCGCGGCCTGCTTGACAACACCCTCGTCGTCGCCACCTCCGATCACGGCATGCCGTTTCCGCGATGCAAGGGGCAGGCGTACGACGGCTCGAACCGTGTTCCGCTGGCGATGATGTGGAGGCGGGGGATTCGGAGCCCGGGGCGGACGATCGACGACTATGTGAGCTTGATCGACCTCGCGCCCACCTTCCTCGAACTGGCGGGCCTGGCGTGGGAGCAGACCGGCCTGGCGCCCGCGACGGGCCGGAGCCTCGTCGAGATTTTCCGCAGCGATCGCGGGGGCCGCGTCGTCGCTGCGCGCGACCACGTTCTCATCGGCAAGGAGCGCCACGATGTGGGCCGCCCGAACGACTGGGGCTACCCGATTCGCGCCCTGGTCCGGGAGGGGCTGATCTATGTTCGCAACTATGAGCCGTCCCGCTGGCCCGCGGGCAACCCGGAGACCGGGTACCTGAACTGCGACGGCGGCGCCACGAAGACGGAGATCCTGAACGCGCGTCGCAAGGACCCGAACGACCGGCACTGGGCGCTCTGCTTCGGGCGGCGGCCGGCCGAGGAACTCTACGACTTAACGACGGATCCCGATTGCCTGACGAACCTCGCCGGCAGCGCCTCGCACGAGGAGATCCGGAAGGCGCTTGAGCGGCAGATGACGGACGAACTGAAGGCCCAGGGCGACCCGCGGATGGAGGGGCGGGGCGACGTCTTCGAGAAGCAGCCCTACGCGAACGAGGGGCAGCGCGGCTTCTACGAGAAATTCATGCGCGGCGAAAAGGTCAAGGCGGGGTGGGTCAACGAGTCGGACTTCGAGAAGGGGCCGGTGGACTGACGAAGGGAAGCGCGAGGACACCCGGCAGGAGCCGAAAAGATCCTGAATTACGCGAGGCGACGCTTGGGCGTTTCCTGACGCGTTCGGGCCGCTTCGCCCGAGCGCGCCTTCACGGCGGCGGTGTAGCCCGGTTCTCATCCGGGCGGCCGACAGGGCCGCCCCTCCGCTACAGCCTCCCCGGTTCACGGACGCCCGCCCCCTTCTGCTTCGTCAGCGCGTCCCCCAGCTCCTTTCGCATCGCGTCCGCCAGCCCCTGGATCCGCTTCACCACCTCCGGGTGCTGCTCCTTCACGTCCGTCGTCTCGGCGGCGTCGGCCTCGAGGTCGAAGAGGGATAGGCCGATCCTCGCGGTGTCATACTCCACGGGCATCCCGCCGGTCCCGCCCTTGCGGCCGTTGAGCGTGCGGTAGGCGTGCGGGAAGTGCAGCTTCCATTTCCCCATCCGCACGGCGTGGAGCTCCGCGCCGTAATAGAAGAAGAGCGCCTCATGCGGGCTCCTGGCGCCCGGCTCGCCCCGCAGCAGCGGCCCGATGTCCAGGCCGTCGATCGGGCGGTCGGGCAGTTTCGCCCCGATCATGGCCGCCACGGTGGGCAGGACGTCGATCGTCATCACCGGCTCGGCGCACGAGGTCCCGGCGGGGACCGTCCCCGGCCACCACGCGATCGCCGGCTCGCGGCACCCGCCGTCGAACATCGTCCCCTTCCCCTCGCGCAGCGGCGCCGCCGACCCCGCGTGGTCGCCGTAGCTGAGCCAGGGGCCGTTATCCGCGGTGAAGAGGACCAGCGTGTCCTTCTCCAGACCGTGCTTTCGGATCGCGCCGACGATTTCCCCGACTGACCAGTCGACCTCCAGAACGACGTCGCCGAAGAGTCCCGCGCCGCTCTTCCCCTTGAACTTGTCGGAGACGTGGAGCGGGACGTGGACCATGCTGTGGGGGACGTAGAGGAAAAAGGGACGGTCCTTGTTTTTTTCGATGAACGCGACCGCCCGCTCGGTGTACTGCGTCGTCAGCTGTTCCTGGTCTTTCGAGGTCATCTGGGGGTTGATGACCTCGTTTCCTCGGATGAGCGGGAGGTGGGGCCAGCGCTTGAGGCGCTCCTCCATGGGGAGCTTCAGGACCGCGGGGTGGTAGGGCCACATGTCGTTGGAGTAGGGGAGGCCGAAGTAGTCGTCGAAGCCGTGCTGCATCGGGAGAAACGTCGGGGCGTCCCCGAGGTGCCACTTCCCGAAGCAGGCCGTGGCGTAGCCCTTCTGCTTGCAGATCTCGGCGAGCGTGATCTCCTCGGGGCTGATCCCGATCTTCGAGCGGGGACCGAGGGCGCCCTGGATGCCGACCCGATTGTTGTAGCACCCGGTCATCAGCCCGGCCCGGGAGGCGGAGCAGACGGCTTGGGTGACGTAGAAGTCCGTGAAGCGGCGGCCTTCCCTCGCCAAGCGGTCCAGGTTCGGCGTGGCGTATCCCTTCGCCCCGAAAGGGCCGATGTCGGCGTACCCCATGTCGTCGATGAAGAGGATGACGACGTTGGGGAGGCGGCCGCCGGGGGCGGCCGGGAGGGGCGGGGCGGCCAGGGCGAGGGCGAACGCCGCGATGGGCGGAAGGGGGCGCCGGAAGCGAGCGTGCATCGGGGGGCTCCTTCGAATGGCCGATCCGGATCTTCCGGTTAGTGCGGCGGACGGCTTGAACCATACAGACACCCCGCGCCGTGAGTCAGCGGGCGGCGGACGGTCCGGCGGTCCGGCGGGTCTACGACAAGCCGGGGCATTACACCGAGATCATGGAGGTGACCGACGACGCGGGTTGCTCCGACGTCGACTTCGCCGTCGTGCAGGTGTTCGACAAGACCGCGCCCCTCCCCGTCCCCCCCGCGATCCACGCCGCGTATTGGCCGACCCGGGGGCTCCGGGCGGGGGGCGAGGCGACGTTCAAAGTGCGCACCTTCGGGGTCCGGCCGGACGAGGGACGCGAGACCTGGGACTTCGGGGACGGTTCCGCGCCGGTCCACACCCGGTCCGACGGGAACCGGGACCACCACGCAAAAGACGGGTACGCCGTCACGACCCACCGATACGCGAAGCCGGGCCGCTATCTCGTCGCCGTCCGCCGCACCGACGATCGCGGCTACACCGCCACGGCCCGGCTGAAGGTCGTGGTCGAGCCCTGAGCGCAGACCCGCGGTCCCGCGATGGCGGCGATCGGCGCGATGGCGGATTGGATCGCGCGGCAGGTGCCCCGGGCCTCCCGGCGCCTGTTCAATATCCTGCAGTCATCAAACCTGAACGATCGCCGGGCCGACCGGTGTTACGCTGCTCGCCGTTCTCGGAGGGGAGTCCGCCATGGCGAACCGGATCCTCGCGGTTATCCTGCTGGCTGCGTTGCCGCACGCCGCCGCGGAGCCGGTCCCGCCGCCGGTTCGCGTCCTGATTCTCACCGGACGGAACAACCACGACTGGCGGCGGACGACGCCGAAGCTGAAGGCGATCCTCGAGGGGACGGGCCGGTTCGCGGTCGACGAGGCCGTTCCGCCGGAGGGGCTGACGGAGTCGAACCTGGCCCCTTACCAGGCGATTTTGAGCAACTGGAACAGTTGGGGACAGGGAGATCGGGAGGCGGAGGCGTGGCCCGAGGCCGCCCGGCAGGCCTATCTCGGATTCGTTCGGAACGGCCGGGGGCATGTCGTCGTTCACGCCGGCGGCAGCTCCTTCTACGCGGGTTGGCCGGAGTACCGCCGGATCGCGCTCGTTTTCTGGGACAAGGCGAGGACGGGGCACGGTCCGCCGCACGGCTTTGCGGTGCGCGTCGACGCCCCGGATCACCCCGCCGTGCGGGGCGTCGAGCCGTTCGAGACGCGCGACGAGCTTTGGAACCGGCCGGGCGTCGCGGAGGGGGCGACGGTCGTGGCTTCCGCCTTCTCGGACGCAAAGACCGCCGGGGGCACCGGCGGATGGGAGCCCGTCGTCGTCGCCGCCCCCTATGGCCGGGGCCGCTGCCTGGCGATCGTGCTCGGCCACGACGCCGCGGCGATGGACGCCGCGGGGTTCCAGGCCCTCCTTGTCCGCGGCACCGCCTGGGCGGCGGAAGGCGCGGGGATGGACCGGTGACGCCGGCCTTCGGTTCCCCGATCCGTTCCCGTGCGCGCGAGCCCGCATCCGGTAACGCTTGGCAGACTGCCGGCGTTTCGGTATGGTGCCGCCTTCGTCTCTCCTGCGCTCGTTTCCGGGGCGGCCCGCCGACCGCTATCGCCCGTCCTGTTGGATGCGGGCCTTTATCCAGGTGGAGGTCGAGCGGCATGCGTGTCGTGATCGGAGCCCTGATGCTGTGGTTGTCGGCGGTTGCGGTGGGGGAAGAGCCGGCGACCCCGCCGGCCGAACCGACGCCCGGCGACATGGCCCCCAAGCCCATCCCTTCCCCGCCCCCGAAGGCCGACGATCTCGCATTCAAGGCCTTCTGGAAGGACGGTCTTTGGCTGGAGACGGCCGGTGGGGTGTTTCTTCTGAACATCGGCGGGCGCCTCCTCCTCGATGCGGCCTGGATCTCCGAGGATCGCGACGTCGAGGCCTCGGTCGGCGCTCAGGAGGACGGGGTCGAGTCCAGGTCCGTGCGGTTGCACGTCCAGGGCGAGTTTTCCCGCAGGCTGCTTTTCCGCTGCGAGTTCGACTTTGCCGGCGGCGATGTCGCCTTGAAGGATGGGTTTCTCGGCATTCGGGGGCTTCCGCTCGTCGGCACCTTGCGCGTGGGGCACATGAAGGAGTTCTACGGCCTGGAGCAGTCGGCCAGCCCGCGCTTTACCACCTTCATGGAGAGGGGACTCCCGGACGCTCTGACCGCCGGCAGCGAGAACATGGGGGCCTCCTTCCTCAACACGCATCTCGAGGACCGCCTCTTCTGGTCCCTCGGCGTCTTCAAGGAGACGGACAAGAAGGGCTATGCGCAGTCCGAGGGGGAGTGGGCCTTGACGGGGCGGGTCTGCGGGCTGCCCTGGTGGGAAGACGACGGCCGGCGGCTGCTGCATCTCGGCCTGGGGGCCAGTCTGCGTTCGCCGGTTGATGGGGAGGTTCAGGTCCGGCAGCGGCCCGAGATGCACCTGGCGTCGTACTATGTCGACACGGGGGTCTTCGAGGCCGAACGGCAGCTCTGGGTGGCCGGCGAGGCGGCCCTGGTTTGGGGACCGCTCTCCCTGCAGGGGGAATGCATGCTGTCCCAGGTGATCTCGGATCCCGCGGACGACCCCGTGTTCAAGGGGTTCTATGCGATCGCCAGCTGGTTTGCGACCGGGGAGCATCGGCCTTACAAGAAGGCCTACGGGGTCTTCGACCGCGTCCGGCCTCTGGAGAGCGCCTTTGGCACCGAAGCGGGATGGGGCGCGGTCGAGCTGGCCGCCCGGTACTCCCGGATCGATCTCGACAGCCGCGGCATTCGGGGGGGGAATCTGGCGGACGTAACGGCCGGCGTCACCTGGTATCCGAACCCGTACGTCCGCATCATGCTCAATTATGTCTTTGCGGATCTCTGGGATGTCGGCGACACCCACGGTCTGATGACGCGCTTCCAGGTCGACTTCTAGCGGTCATGGCAGCGGCAGGACCCAGATGTTCCGGTACTGGACCGGGTCGTTGTGGTCCTGGAAGCTGAAGACCCCCTTCTTCGGCGGCCGCGTCATCGCGTGCTTGTCGTGGATCCGGACGCCGTTGTGCAGGGCCGTCAGGATCGCCTTCCCGTCCTGCTCCGTCACCTCGATGTCGTACGTCTGCCACTGGCCCGGCGGGAGCGACGACAGATTGAAGCCGTCGAACGTGTCGGGGTCCTTGTACTTGTAGAGTCCGCCGCATCCCCCGCCGGTGTACGTTTCCATCCCGAACGAGTCCAGGACCTGGATCTCCTGGCCGTTGGGAAAGAAGACCCCGCTGTTGCCGCGTCCCTGGCCGCGCGCTTCCGGCATGAGGGGGTTCTTGAACTCGACGTGCAGCTTGAAATTGCAGTCGAACGATCGCTTCGACGTGAACCCGCCCTTGGGTACCAGGACGCCGCCATCCTCGAAGATCTTCCACTGCTGCTCCGCCCCGTCTTTGCCCGGTTTCTTGACGATCTCGTCTCCGGGGCCGCCTTGGAGGGGGAGGAGCACGATCGCGCCGGCCGGCGGCCGGGCGCCGAGGGTGGGGGACTCCCGGACGACGCGCTTCAAGGCCAGGGCCCCGGATCCGCACGTGCCTCGGATCGAACGGTCGGACCAAGCGCCCTTCCAGTCGTTCTCTTTCCCGGCGAACGCGAGGGCATCCCCTTGGAGCGTTCCCTCGAGCTCGGCCTTTTCGACCGTCCCCCCGTCGCCCGCCACCCGGACGAGGACCTTGAAGGCGCCCTTGCCGAGGGCGACGACGCGGGCCTCGGCCTTGCGGCCGCCGGCGGTGCCCTCGTAGAGGCCCTGGACCTGCTCGATGGAGGGGGGAGCGGCGTGGGCGGCGCCGGCCAGGGCGAGCGTCAGGGCGAGCATGCGGATTCGGGATGCCATGGGATCCTCCCTTGCAAGACGGCGATCGTCAGGGCAAGGCGCGCGCGAAGAGATTGGCGAGCTCCAGCGGTCCTCCGGGGACGATGCGGATCGGGCCACGGGCCGGGACGCCGGGGAAGGGGCGGTCCTCGCAGATCGCATGGCCGTTGAGGGCGAGCGAGAGCCGGTTGCCGCGCAGCGTCCCCTCGAACCGGTTCCACGCCCCGGCCTTGGCCAGACGCCCGGCCAGGAGGGGTTGGGCGGGATCGATCGCGATCGCCGCCGCTTCGCCGCGCAGGTGGACGCGTGCGGACGTTCCCTCCTTCGGCAGGCGGATGTCGATGACGAACCCGAAATCGCCGAAGGCCTCCTCCGTCGCGATCGCGCCCGCTTCACCGCACGGATCGCCGGAGCAGGCGAGGACCCAATCGCGGGGCGTCCAAGCGGCGCGGGCGGTCTCCGGGACGGTCCACCCCGAGAGGTCGAGCCCCGTGTAGAGGCTCCGGTAGCCGCGATCGGCGACGGCCACGTGCGCCGGGTCGATCGGGGTCTCGGGCCGCTCGCGGATTCGGAGGTTGCGGAAGTGGACGACCCCGCCCTCGGACTCGAGGCAGATGTAGCCCTTGCGCGGGACGCAGTCCCGGCCTTGCGTCACGACCTTCCCATTGACGGCCAGCGAGATGGCGCCGTTGTCGCAGACGATGCGGTAGTGGTTCCATTCCGGCGCGGGTCGGGAGCGCTCCTCGGTGGGGAAGGCCCGGCTGCCGCCCCGGCCGTTGACGGGCGTCATCGTGGCGCCGTGGATGGGGAAGATGTCCCCGTGCGTGGTGTAGTGCGGCGTGTTCCCGTAGGCATTCTCGAGAATCTGGACCTCGACGCCGCGGTGGAAGGGCTGGCCGCGGGCGGTGAGGTCGTCGGCCCAGACGAAGATCCCCGAGTTCCCCTTCGGCACCAGGTGCCGCCACTCCAGTTCGAGCTCGAAATTCTGGTACATGCGCTCCGTGCGCATCTCGCCGATCGGCTTGCCGGAGCAGACGATCATGCCGTCCCGGACCGTCCAGGTCGATGGCGGGGTGTTGACGCGCACCCAGCCGGTCAGATCGCGGCCGTTGAAGAGGGGCGTCCACGCCTCCCCGCCGCCTTCCCGGGGCGGCTCGGCCGCGCAGACTTGCAGGGCGGAGAGGACGACCAGGATCGGCAGGTGGCGCACAGGGACCCTCCGATAGCCCCCATTATAGGAGATCCGGGCGCGAGGAGCTGTCAAATTCGTTCGGGCTTGCGGCCTTCAACATCACGCGTCTGGATCGCTCTCGTTGTGTTACTATAAATCAAGCCCGGTGTCCCGGTAAACGGACGTTTCTTTGACAGGGATTCACGCCATGAAGCGACTGGACGGTCTCCTCGGATGGCTGATGCCGGCGCTCCTCGGAGCCGGCTCGCCCTTGGCCGGCGCGTCGGACCCGACCAACCTGGTCTTCATCCTGGCCGACGATCTGGGGTACGGCGAGCTGGGATGCTACGGGCAGCGGGTGATCAAGACCCCGCGCCTCGACCGCATGGCGGCCGAGGGGCTGCGGTTCACCCAGTTCTACGCCGGCTCGACCGTCTGCGCCCCGTCCCGGTGCGTCCTCATGACGGGCCGGCATCTCGGGCACGCCCACGTCCGAGGCAACGCGAGCGGCTTGGCCCAGTCGCTGCGGGACGAGGATCTCACCGTCGCCGAGGTGCTTCGTGGCGCGGGGTATGCCACCGCGCTCATCGGCAAGTGGGGGCTCGGCGAGACGGACCAGCCCGGGCATCCGCTCAGACAGGGCTTCGATTTCTTTTACGGCTATCTCAACCAGGTCCACGCCCACAATTATTATCCCGAGTTTCTCTGGCGGAATCTCGAGCCGGAAAGGCTCCAGAACGTCGTGCAGACGGCGAAGCAGGCCTACGGCGGGTTCGCCGGCGGGTGGGCCACGAAACGGGTCGAGTATAGTCACGACCGCTTCGCCGCGGAGGCCCTCCGTTGGATCCGGGAGCGGAAGGACGGCCCCTTCTTTCTCTACCTCGCCTGGACCATTCCCCACGCCAACAACGAGGGGAGCGCCGGCACCGGGAACGGTGCGGAGGTGCCGGATTTCGGGCCGTATGCCGGTACCGACTGGCCCGATCCGGACAAGGGGCAAGCGGCGATGATCACCCGCATGGACGGGGATGTCGGGCGGCTTCTGGATCTTCTCCAGGAGCTCGGGATCGCCGAGCGGACCCTGGTGTTCTTCAGCTCCGACAACGGCCCCCACAACGAGGCGCGTCACGATCTGAAGCGCTTCAACCCCTCCGGCCCGCTCCGGGGGATCAAGCGGGACCTCTACGAGGGCGGCATCCGCGTCCCGATGATCGCGTGGTGGCCCGGGACGGTCAAGCCGGGGGGGGTGTCGGACCACCTCGGCTACTTCGGCGACCTGTTGGGAATTCTACGAGCAGGGCTCGAAGCAGGCGGTGCGGCGGGGGGACTGGAAGGCCGTCCGGAGGCCGATGCGGACGGGGAAGACGGAGCTCTACGACCTGGCGAAAGACGTGGGCGAGTCGAAGGACGTCGCCGGGGAGCACCCGGACGTCGTCGCCTCGATGGAGGCGATGATGCAGGCGGCCCACGTCCCGCACCCGGCGTGGCCGGTGCCCGCGCCGAAAAAACCCGCCTCGAAATGAGGTCGCTGCCACGCCGCCTGCCGAGGCCGAGCGGGTTGTCACCCGGTCGAGCGCGATCCGCGGCTACGGCCGCCGCGGCGACGTCCGGCGGCTCCTTCGCATGAGGGGGGGGGCTCCGCCCCTCCGGGGTGGACGGGGCGCGCCCCGATCCATCCTCCCATGGTGTCCGGGCGAGAGCCGTCCTGGCGGTTACCGTCCCTTCCAGAGGCGCTGCCGGTAGTAGTCGAGGACGGCGGCGGCGACGATGACGCAGCCGGTGATGAGGCGCTTGGTGGGATCGCCGGCTCCCATCTGGTTGAGGCCGGTGCCGAGCACGGCGATGATGGCGACCCCGAAGAAGGAGTTGACGACGGAGCCGCGCCCGCCCATGAGGCTGGTCCCGCCGATCACGACGGCGGCGATCGCCGCGAGCTCGTCCCCGCCCCCCATGTTCGGGTCGGACGATTCCATGCGCGAGGTTTGCAGGACCGCCGCCGCCCCGGCCAGGAGCCCGCAGAGCCCGAAGACGGCGAGCTTGATCGGGCGCGGGTCGATCCCGGAGAGACGGACGGCCTCTTCGTTGGTCCCGATCGCGACCAGGTATCGGCCGAACACGGTCCGTGTCAGGACGAGCTGGCCGGCCGCGACGACGGAGACGGCGATGAGGAAGGGGACCGAGAGGCCCGCGACGGATCCCGTGGCGATCGCGGCCGCCTTGCCGCCGATGTAGAGCGTCTCCGAGTGGGTGACCAGGAAGGTTCCCCCCCGCGCCGCCTCGAGCATGCCGAGGGTCACGATGAAAGACGGAAGCCCCCAAGCGATCGTAATCGCGCCGTTGAGCAGGCCGCAGAGCAGGCCCACCCCCATGGCGGCAAGGGCCGCGACGCCCAGGGGCAGGCCGGCTTTCACCATACAGACGCCCATCACGGCCGAGCTCAAGGCCAGCACCGATCCCACCGACAGGTCAATCCCCGCGATGATCAGAACATAGGTCATGCCCACCGCGATCAGGACGCTGTGGGGGATCTGGTTGGTGATCGTCCGGAAGGTCGCGGCCTCCAGGAAATGGTTCGTCCTCACGGAGAAGAAGAGGACGAGGAGGCCGAGGACGCCGAGCATGCCGAGGTAATCGGAGAGGGCGGCGACCCACGGGGCGCGTCCGGGTCGCGGGGCGGGGGAGCTCATACGGGTTCCGGTCTCCAGGGTCTATGGAATCGCCGTGCCGGGATCTCCGCTCAGGCGGCCAAGGCCGCCCGGGAGCGAGCCGAACGGTCGCTCGGCGCCGGCCGGGTGACGCGGCGAGCGGAAGCCGGTCAGCCGGCTTTCGTCGACGCGCCCCGGTAGCCGCTCAAGGCCGCCTCCATGATCGCGTCCTGCGACCAGGCCCCGCGATCGAACGTGGCCGCGACGCGACCGGCCGACATGACGGCGATCCGGTCGCAGAGGGCCATCAACTCCTTGAGGTCGGACGAGACGACGACGATCGCCTTGCCCTTCGCAGCCAGGCCGTCGAGGAGCGCGTAGATTTCAAACTTCGCGCCGACGTCGATTCCCCGCGTCGGCTCGTCGAAGATCAGGATGTCGCAGTCGCGATGCAACCACCGCGCCATCAAGACTTTCTGTTGGTTCCCGCCGCTGAGCTGGTTGACCGGCTGCTCGGCGTCCCGGCAGCGGATGGCGAGGGATCGGACGAAGCCGTCGACGGCTTGTCGCTCCGGCCCCCGCCGGATCCAGCCGGCCGTCAGGAAGTCGCGGAGCCGGGCGAGCGTCGTGTTGACCCGGATGGGGAGGGGGAGGAGGAGCCCCTGCGCCTTGCGATCCTCGGTGAGCAGGGCGATCCCCTGGTGGACGGCGTCGCGCGGCGAGCGGATGCGGGCGGGGCGGTCGCTGCCGTGGAGGTAGACGCGCCCCGCGTCCGGGCGGTCGGCGCCGAAGATCAGGCGCATCGTCTCCGTCCGTCCCGAGCCCATGAGGCCGGCGACGCCGAGGATCTCGCCGCGGTAGGCCTCGAAGGTCGCGCCGCGGACGGCGCTGCCGCGCACGAGCCCCTCCGCGCGAAGGGCGAGGGGGCCGCGGGGCCGGCGCTGCGCGACCTGGAGGTCGCCGAGGTCGCGGCCCACCATCAGCCGGACGATCGCGTCGATCCCGATCTCCGCGGCCGGTCGCGTCGCGATCAGCCTCCCGTCGCGCAGGACCGTGATCCGGTCCGAGATCCGCTTCAGCTCCTCCATCCGGTGCGAGATATAGAGGATCGCGGTGCCGTCCGCCTTCAGGCGGGCGACTTGTGCGAAGAGGAGCTCCGCCTCGGCGTGGGTGAGCGCGGCGGTCGGCTCATCGAGGATGAGGAGATCGCAGCGCTCCGCGAGACCCGCCGCGATCTCGACGAGCTGCTGCTGGCCGATGCCCAGGGCGCGGACGGGCGTGCCGGGGGCGACCTCCCCGAGCCCGACGCGATCCATCAGCGGGCGCACAACGGCGTGCAGCCGGCGGTAGTCGACCCATCCCAGCCGTCGAGGAAGCCGCTCGAGGCAGATGTTCTCCGCCACCGTCAGGTTGGCGACCAGGTTGAGCTCCTGCATCACCATGCGGACACCGCTGCGGCCGGCCTCGCGCCGCGAGCGGGGGGCGTAGGGGGCGCCCCGCAGGGTCATGGAGCCGCCGTCCGGCGCGACCAAGCCGCAAAGGATCTTGGCCAGCGTCGACTTGCCCGCGCCGTTCTCTCCGACGAGGGCGTGGACTTCGCCGGGGTTGAGCGCGAAATCGACGCCGTCGAGAACGACGGCGCCGTACGACTTCCGGAGGCCGGCCGTGGTCAGCAACGGGGCATTCATCGATCAACTGGGAGCATGCGGGGCCGGGGGACGTCGACGCGAGTCGGCGGGGAGCCGGCCTATTTCAGCGTTTCCGCCGTGATCAAGTCGACCGGCGTCTCCTTGTCCGCCGGCGCGCCCTTCGTCTTGAGGATCGACAAGGCGTGCTCGATCCCGTAGGCGGCGATCTGGTCGGCGTGCTGGTCGACGGTGCAGAGGATCTCGCCCGACCGGATCAGGGCCCGCACGGCCTGGATGTTGTCGAAGCCGACCACCTTGACGCCGGCGAGCTTGCCGGCGGCCTTGAGGGCGGCGACGGCTCCGAGGGCCATGTTGTCGTTGGCGCAGAGGATCGCCTTGAGCTCCGGGTGCTCCTGGATCATGGCGGCGGCGACCTGCTCGCCCTTGGCCATCTCCCAGCGCCCGCTCTGGCTGGAGACGATCTGGAGGTTCGCGGCCTTCGCGGCGTCCTCGAACCCGAGCTTGCGCTGGATCCCGTTGAAGGCGGTGGGGAGGCCCTCGAGGATCGCGACGGGGTCGCCGGCCTTGAGCGACTTGGCCAGGTACTCGCCGGCGAGCCGCGCCCCTTTTCGGTTGTCCGGCCCGACGAACGGGATCGCGATGCCCTTTTCCTTGAGCGCCTCCGCGTCGAGCTTGTTGTCGATGTTCACCACGACGATCCCCGCGTCCAACGCCTTCTTGCAGGCGGGGACGATCGCCTTGGAGTCGGCCGGAGCGACAACCAGGGCGCTCACGCGCTGGGCGATCATCTGCTCGATCAGGTTGATCTGTCGCGCGACATCCTGCTCGTCCTTGATCCCGTTGGCCAGCAGCGTGTACTCCGCGGCGTGGCTCCGCTGATGCGCCTTGGCCCCGTCCTCCATCGTCTTGAAGAACTCGTTGGCCAGCGACTTCATGACGAGGGCGACCTTGGGCGCGCCGGGCGGGGTGGAAGGCTTCGCCTCATCCCCTCCCGGGCCGCACCCGGCGAGCGCCAGCGCGAGTCCCGTGACGAGCGTAAGGCCGTTTTTCAGGAGGATCGTCTTCATCGCGTTCCCTTTCGGAGGAGGCGCCCTGATAGTGAACAACTCGCGGCGCCGGCAAACCTTGCGCGCAACCCCGAGGCTTGGCGGCGGGTGGGGCACCGTAACCTTGCGGGTCGCGGACGTCAAGCGTTACCCGCGGGGTCCTTCCGCGGTCCCGCGGCCATCGGAAGGGATCGGCGGGTGATCGGACTCCCCCCGCGCGTCTTCCCGGGCGGTGCGGCGGCGTTCGTCCCTACCGGACGGCCGGTTTCAGCGCCGACGCGAACTGGACGGCGACCGGCGCCGTGGGGTGCCGATTCACCCAAAGGAGCGTCCACCGGCCGTCCGATTCGACCGGCAGGGATCCCGTGTCGCCCTTCTTCTCGAATCCGCCCCGCGCTTCGAAGGTCTTCGTGCCGTCGGGGGCCAGGATCGTGAATTCGATGACGTCCGTTGCCAGGTCCGCCGGGGCATCCGTCACGGACCACGTCCAGGTGAGCGTGTCTCCCTTGCGCGCGTTGTAGGAGAGCGGGATGGCGAGGTGCGGCGGCAGGGACTCGCGGCCGGCAAACTGGAGCCGGGCCCGCAGGTCGGCGATCGCCCCGTCGGCCTTCGACTGGACGTCGCGAACCTGCTTCTCGATCGCCTCGGCCCGGATCCGGGCTTCCTGGATCTCCTTCGCTTGGGCGGCCAGCTGGGTCTGGAGATCTCTTTCGCGGGCCTTCAAACCGGCGATCTGTTTCTCGACCTCCGCAGCGGCGGCTTTGGCCTTGGCGATCTCCGCGGCGGCCGACTCCTTCTCCCGATCGAGGGCGGTCCGGGCGCTTTGCAGCGCGGCCTGGGCGGTCTTTTCCGCGGCCCGGGCCGCTTCGAGGGCTTCCTTGAGCTTGGCCGTTTCATCGGAGGCGGAGGCGCCCGCCTTTTGAAGGGCGCTGGCGGCCTCTTGGGCGGCCTTTTCTGCCGATGCCTTCGCGGCCGTTGCCGCCTCCAACGCTCCCTTCAGCTTGGCGAGCTCCGCGGAGAGCGCCTCCTTCTCGGCCTGGAGCTTGGCTTTCTCCGCCTGTGCGACCTGCATCTGGGCCTGGGTCTCGGCCGCCTGTTTCCTGAGATGTTCTATCTTCGCCTGATCCTCGCATCCCGGCAGCAGAGCGGCAGCGGCGATCAGCATCGGGATTCGTCTCATGCGGGCTCCTTTCCCTCTCGGCGACAGGACTCGGCTGTCTCCCGTAATCCTACGGATGCGCGGCCTCCGGGGCCGGCTGCGGAGACGACTCTTCGGGAGCGGGGGACTCGACCGGCTTGCGAAGGGACCGCCACGCACCGGGAGTGTACCGCCACCCTTCCCCGGTGTCGTCTTTCGCCCATGTCCCGGGGGTCCAGATCGCCTCATCGGTCTGCGGGATATAACGTCCCGGCTGCCATTGCCAAGTCTCCTCGACGCGGACCCATCGGCCGGGGATCCAGACCTGTCCCGGCGAATCGGGCGCCGGGGCGATCTCGCCCCGGGCGGCCGGCGGCGGCTCGGGGGCCGTCTGGGCCTCCTCCTCGTACGGCCGCCCCCCGCATCCGGCGATGAGCGCCGCGCCGGTCAGGAGCAGGAGCTGTTTCATGGCGTCCCCTCCAATGGACATGAACGATTATACATCAAGCGGGGGGGATCCAAGCAAGGCCGGATCGGGATTGGCTTCCCTCGCGGGGAGGGGGGATCAGCGGCTCCGCGGCTCCACGCCGAGGAGATGGCGCACGAAAAAGTCCTGTCGGCGCCGCTGGGCGTACGGGGTCTCCCCGGCGCCGTGACGCGCGCCGGGGATCACCAGCATCTCGAAGTCCTTGTCCGCCTGGATGAGCGCGTTGACGACTTGCATCGTCGAGGCGGGATCGACGTTGTCGTCCAGCTCGCCCACGGTGAGAAGGAGCTTCCCCCGGAGATGCCTGGCGAGGGTCGCGTTCGACTGGGCCTCGTAGTGGGGGCCGACCGGCCAGCCCATCCAGAGCTCGTTCCACCAGATCTTGTCCATGCGGTTGTCGTGGCAGCCGCAGTCGGCGGCCGCGGCCTTGTAGAAGTCGCCGTGCAGGAGGAGGGCGCCGAGGGCGTTCTGGCCGCCCGCCGAGCCGCCGAAGAGGCCGACGCGCGCGAGGTCCATCTCCGGGTGGCGCTCCGCGGCCGCCTTCATCCACGCGATCCGGTCGGGGAATCCGGCGTCCGCGAGGTGCTTCCAGCAGACGTCATGGAATGCCTTCGATCGCCAGTTCGTCCCCATGCCGTCGATCATCGCCACGATGAAGCCCAGCTCGGCGAGACCACGCTGGCGGAGTTGGAGGCCGAAGGCCTTGGGCACGTGGAAGCCGTGCGGGCCGGCGTAGATGTCCTCGAGGACGGGGTAGCGGCGCGCGGGGTCGAAAGTCGAGGGGCGGATCAGGATGCCGTGGATGTCGGTCGTCCCGTCGCGCCCTTTTGCGGCGAACGGCTCGGGGGGGCGCCAGCCGGTCGCCAGGAGCGCGGAGGCGTCGGCGCGTTCGAGCACGCAGACGAGCGAGCCGTCCGATGCGCGGCGCAGCTCGGTGACCGGCGGCTGGTCGACTCGGGACCAGGTGTCGACCAGGAATCGCCGGTCGGGCGACCACTCGACGGTGTGCGTGCCGTCTCCCTCGGTGAGGACGACCAATCCGGTGCCGTCGAGGTGGACGCGGGCGTAATGGACGTAATAGGGGTCCTGGCCTTTGCGAATCCCCATCGCGCGGAACCAGACTTGGCGGGTCTGCTCGTCGACGCGGTCGACGCCCCGCACGACCCACGCGCCCGATGTGACGGCGTTTTTGACGGCGCCGGTCGCCGCGTCGTGGAGGTAGAGGTGGTTCCAGCCGCTTCGCTCGGACATCCAGAGGATCTCGCGCGCCGTGTCGAGGGGATGGAAGAGCCGCTTGTGCTCGTAGTCGAAGAAGGTCTTGACGGATTCGTCGATGAGCGTGCGCGCCTCGCCCGTCCGGGCGTCGACGGCGATGAGCCGGAGGACCTGGTGGCCGCGCTGGTTGTAGACGAAGGTGAAGCGGGTCCCGTCCGGATCCCACCGGAGGTCGTAGAGGTCCCACGGGGTGGGGAAAAGGTCGTCCCGCACGGGGATCTCCTTCCGTGCCGCGACGTCGAAGAGGTGCGGTTTCGGGGTCGGTATCGGGTCGCCCGGCTTGAGGTACCTGTAGGTGTGGACTTTCGGTTGGAGCTGGTCCTTCGGGGAGGACTCGACGACGGTGACCTTTCGGTCGCCACCGCGGCGGGTGCGGAGGACGACGAGGCGCGACGCGTCGGGGGACCAGAGCGGCTCGCCGCCGTAGGCGTCCTCGGCGGTGCCGTCGGTCGAGAGGGCGGCCTGGGTCCCGGACTTCAGGTCTTGGATCCAGACGTTCCCGTCCTGGATGAAGGCGCGCCAGGCGCCGTCGGGGGAGACGCCCGCGGTTCGGGGAGTCGGCGGCCGGGGGGTGGCGCGCGGGGGGATCGGCGCGTCGCCTTCGCGGCGGGGCTCCACCTCGATGGTCGATGGCTGCTCGGTCGCCTCGAAGGCGGCCAAGAGGGCCCCCTTCGCGTCGACCACCCACCAGACGTGTCCGGCAAAGGTGTGTTGGGCGTGGCGGCCGCCGGGGGGGATCTTCCCGTAGCCGTGGCGCTCGCCGCCCGCATCGAGCCAGAGGAGCTCCACTTCGGCCGCGGTCTTGTTCAGGACGGTCACGGAGGTCTCGTCGCCGGTGCGCGTGCTCGCCTTCGGCGGGTCGGCGGTCGGGCCGGCGGGAGCCGGCGGCTCCGCGACGGTCCGCTCGCGCAACTCGCACGCCGGCAGGCTGCAGCGCCAGGTCCTGCCGCCGCATCGGAAGTCCGCCTGTGACGCCGCGGCGTCCAGCGCGAGCCCCTCGAGGACGAGCCGGTCGGCGCGGGCGTCCGCCACGCCCGACCTTCGGAGGGCCTCGGCGAGGCGCGCGTGGTCAAAGGCCGGACGGCGTACGCCCTGCACGGCGTCGACGTAGACGTACTCCTGTGTGTCGGGCCCGGTCCGGACGCGGTACCAGAAGGCGTTATTGCCGGGAAGCCACTGGGGGCGAACCTTGTCGCGGAAGACCTTGTCGGCGGTGGTCCGCCGGAGCGCGGCGGCGCGCTCGTAATCGGCCTTCGTGCCGCCGGGCGCCGGGTCGGCCGCCGGGGCGTCGGGAGCCGCCGTTGCGGGGGGCGGCGGAGCGGATCCGGCCGCGCAGGCGGCGGCGAGGAGCATCGTTGCGCGGGTCATGGCGTTGCCTCCCCGGGTCGAAGGCGTGGCGTGCGCGTGGGAGCGGACCGGACGGCCTCGCGGCGAACGGCGGGACGCCGCCGGTCAGCGGAAGAGGCCGGAACTCGGGTCCCGGCCTCTCCGGCGCGACCCAGCGGGTCCGTGTCGCCTCATTTTGCCGTGAACCGGTGGATCATGAGGTGGCGGTAGGTTTGCCCGGGGCGCAGCACCACGGACGGCCAGTCCGGCTTGTTGATCGAGTCGGGGAAGTGCTGGGTCTCGAGGCAGAGGCCGTGGTGCTTCTTGTAGACGATCCCGCCCTTGCCGGTGATCGAACCGTCAAGGAAGTTGCCGGTGTAAAGCTGTACCCCCGGCTCGGTTGTCAGGAGCTCCATCTGGCGGCCGGATTTCGGGTCGGCGAGGCGGGCGGCCCAGCGGAGCTCGCCGGGGTTGCCGTTGAGGATGAGGTTGTGGTCGTAGCCGGAGGGGTTGCCGCCCATCTCTTCGAGGTCGTCCCCGATCCGGTGCGGCCGCCGGAAGTCGATGCAGGTCCCCTCGACCGGGGGCGTGCCGCCGTTCGGGATGAGGGTTTCGTCCACGGGGGTGAAACGGTCGGCGTTGATCTGGAGCGTGTGGCCGAGAATGTCGCCCGCGGCGGCGCCGCCGAGGTTCCAGTATGTATGGTGGGCGAGGTTGACGATCGTCGGTTTGTCGGTCGTCGCCGTGAACTCGATCTTCAGCTCGTTCGCGTTCGTGAGGGTGTAGGTGCAGGTCGCCTTCACCGTCCCGGGGTAGCCTTCCTCGCCGTCGGGGCTGGTCCGGGAGAGGACGAGGGCCGGGCCCTCGGGGGTCATCTTCGGCTCGGCGTCCCAGACGTACTTGTCGAAGCCCTTGACGCCGCCGTGCAAATGGTTGGGGCCGTTGTTGGTGGCCAGCTGGTAGGTCTTGCCGTCGAGGGTGAAACGCCCCTTCGCGATGCGGTTGGCGCACCGGCCGGCGATCGCCCCGAAGTAGGGATGCCCCTTGAGATAGCTCTCGAGATTGTCGAAACCGAGGACGACGTCGGCCAGGACGCCGTTCTTGTCGGGCACCCAGAGCTCGGTCAGAATAGTGCCATAGTCGGTGATTTTCGCCACCAGACCGTTGGCGTTGGTGAGCGTGAAGAGGTGGACCGTCTTCCCGTCGACCTGCCCGAACACGCGTTGCTCGATGCCCGGCTTCATGGGGCCTCCGGCGGGCTGGGCGTCCTGGGAGGAGCAGCCGGCCAGCCCCGCCGGCGCCGCCGCCGCGACAAGGATCGCGGCCGTGAGGAGTCGATGCGACATGGTTCCGCTCCTGAACCGCATGGAATCGCGCCCGAACCGCTGCGTACGACCGTTCGGAGCCTAGTCCCGCCCGTTGACGCGAACCAGGTATTCGGTCACCTGCCGGACCTCGTCGGCGTTGAGTTTCGCTCCCTTTTGCTGGACCATTCGCTGGACCTCCTTGGCCCAGGCCGCGTCGCCGTGGGATTTTGGATCCGGCAGGTCGTGGCATCCGGCGCACTTCGCCGCGTAGAGCGCCTGGCCGGGGTCCGGCGCGGCGGACGGGGCGGGGGCTGCCGGTTTCGCGGGGGCTGCCACGGGGGCCGGGGACTTCTCCGTCGCCGGTTCCGGGGCCTTGCCCGAACAGGCGGACAGGGACAGCGCGGATGCCACGATGAGGACTCGGTTCATGACGATCTCTCCTAGGGTGATGCACGCAGCGGTACAGCATAACGCAGACTCTGCATTCTGGCAAGCCATGAACCGGGCTCAAGCCACCTCGGACTTTCCGAAAATCCACGGAATCCCGGCGATCAGGCCGCGGAGCTGGACCTGCGAGACGCGGCGCCGGAAGTTTCCGGCATCAGGATGGGTGATCGGCGCCTTAGTCCCTCGAATTTCAGAGGGCTTTCTCTTTCGCTGAATGTGTGGGGTCCCTTGAGTGGGGACGGAACCGCCGTCGCGATTGGGCGACGTCCTCAAGTCGCGGAAGCAGGAAGCCATCGTCCAGGTTGGGTATGCGAGCGGACGATCCTAACGACGGGGCTCCGCGGCGGCCGGGAGGCAAACGCGATGCCGGGGATCGATGCCGGCGGCAGGCGTTGTCGAGCGCGTTCCGGTCAGCGAGATCGAGCAGGTCGAGCGGACGCGGCGCCTTCAGACGAAGCGGTTCACCACCGGTACTCACCGCGGCTCGGGAACTTCCCCAGATAGTCCACGATCATCCATCCGAGGGTTCGGATCGACCGCTGCAGGAAGAGGATGGCGAAGCAGGTGTCGTGCACCTCGTTCCCGTGCGCTCCCTTCCAGGATCCGTCCCCGCGCTGGCGCTCCAACAAGTAGGCCGCCCCTTCCTCGTACCAGTCGTGGAGGCCGATATGTCGGATCCCGCAGATCGTCCCGGCGCGCTCCAGGCTGTGTAGGGCATAGTAATGGTGCGCCGCGGTCCCGGGCTTATTCGCCCCGGCGTTGGAGGTGATGTCCCAGTTCCGTGCCAGCCAGCCCAAGCCACTCTCGACGCGGCGCTCCTGGCGCCAGGGCAGCCCGAGGAGGGTGCGGTGGATGACGAGGGATGCGACGCCGCCGGCCGTCATGCTGCACCAGCCGGATCGGTCGCCCGTCGTGCCGGTCCGATCCCAGGTGTATGTCCAGCTGCCGTCGGCGCAGGCTGAGCGCTCCCATCCTGCGAGGGCATCCCGCAGGCAGGCCGGATCGGGATCGATCCCGGCTTTCCAGCAGGCTAGGAGGCCGAGGGCTGCGTACTGGGAGTTGGAGTTGTCCCCCTCCCCTTGTTCGCGTCGAAGCTGGCGGATGGCGACGCGCCGCGCGTCCGGGCGGCCGGCGAAATGCCGGATGCCGTACGGCGGCGGCGGGCCGAACGGTCTTTCCGCGGCGGGGCGGGAAGGCTCGGTCGGCGGAGGGCCGGCCGCGGCCCTCAGCGCGGACGGGAGGGCCTCGCCATAGCCCCACAGGCCGTTGCGGCACTGGGTATTGACGAGGAAGAGGGCGATCTCTTCGAGCTTCCAGCGGTAGCCGGCCTCGTCGATCTCGGCCAGGGCCAGCGCCGCGATCGAGGCGGCGTACGTGCGCGCGGGGGGCTTGTCGACGACCTTCCGGAGATACCCGGCGAGGGCCGGGTCATTGGTCGGGAGTTTGCCGACGACGAGGCCGTACAGGATCAGCTCGTCGGAGGAAAGGTCCCGGTGCGAGTCCGGCGAGGGGGCGGTCTTGAGCCAGGCCACGCCCCGGCTTACGGCCTGCTCGATGTCGTCCAAGCTCGGCCGGTTTGCCTTCGGCCGGAACACCTCGGCCGCACAGGGACGAAGGGACGGGAGCATCGCGGACAGGGCCATGATCACGGCGATGGGGCGGCGGGCCATGGCGGACACCTTGAATGCGACCCGAAGCCTTGTGTCATCGCGCCTCCATGGAATCATCAGTCGGGCGGTTCGCGGGTTACACGTCGGCTCCGGAATCGTGCCGAGTTGATGTGCCGTCACCGGTCTCCGTGGGGAAGTCCCGCCTTGCGGGCGGGGCGGATCCTTCGCGGGGCCGGCGGGTCCGGGCCCGCCAGACGAAGAAGATTTACCCCTTGACATGGGTTGACGGGGGCGGGAGGATGGCGCCGACCCGCGGGAATCGCGTGAGCCGGCATGAAGACGCGCATCCTCAAACGCGACCTTCTCGTCCAGAACCGCATCTATCGACTGGTCCGCTCCGTCGTGAAGCTGCCCGGCCGCGAGCCCGTGGTGCGCGATTGCGTCGAGCACCCGGGGGCGGTGGCCGTTGTCCCCCTCCTGCCCGGCCGGCGGGTCGTGCTCATCCGCCAGTACCGGTTCGCGGTCCGGGGGGATCTCTGGGAGATCCCGGCCGGGACGCTGGAGGCCGGGGAATCGCCCGCCCGGTGCGCGCACCGGGAATTGATGGAGGAGATCGGCTATCGCGCGGGCCGTCTCGAGCGGCTGGCCGTGTTCTACACCGCGCCGGGGTTCTGCGATGAGCGCATGCACCTGTACCTCGGGCGCGACCTGTGTCCGGAGCGGAGGCCCGGCGACGCCGACGAGATCATTCGGCCGGAGACGGTATCCCTGGCGACCGCCTTCCGCTGGATCGACGCAGGCCGCATCCGGGACGGCAAGACGATCGCTGGCCTCTTCCTGGCCGCGAAGCGCATCGGCGCCGGGTCGTGACGGAATCCGACGAATCGGGAGCGAACGCGCGTGAGCACGGGTGCGGACAACCCCCGGACCAAGGCGGACACCCTCTTCGGCAAGATCGCCCTCGAGCAGGGGTTCCTCTCCGAGGCCCAGCTGCGGGAATGCCTCGAGCTGCAGGCCTACATGGACCCGCCCGTTCCCCCGCTCGGCGTCCTGCTGATGCGGATGGGTTACATCGACGATGCCAAGCTCCGCCAGATTATCGAGGTCCAGCGGAAGCGGCTGCACGACTTCGAGCAGTCCCTTCGGGCCCGGCGCGAAGACAATCTTTTCGGGAAGGTCGTCATCCGGATGGGGCTTGCCCGCGAAGAGCAGGTCCGGGCGTGTCTTGAGGTCCAGGACAGTCTTCCCCCCGGCCAGATCAAGCGTTTGGGGGACATCCTGGTCCAGAAGGGGGTCCTGACCCCCGAGGAGATCCAGCGGGTCCTCGATTTTCAGGCCGGGCTGATCCTCTACTGCCCGGGATGCGACCGGGAGTACAACATGGTCCTCTTCAACGCCGGGGCCAAGATCGCCTGCTACCAGTGCGGGGCGCGGATCCGCGTGCCGGACTTTTCCCGGGATGCGATGCCGCCGCCCCTGCCGCCGAAGGCGTCGTCCTGATGTCGTTTCCGCTCCATGCGGCCGGCCCGGCTTCCGCGTCCCGGGGCCGGAGGATGGGGACTGATGACGGGCGTGCCCACGGTATCCTCTGCCGCGGTGCCGGGCGCGAGTCGCGTCATGCCCGCCGCCGCGCGGCTGCTCGCCCTGCGCGGGCTGGTCGCGGCGGATGTCCGGGCCACGGGGCCCGGCGGTCGGCTGCTCAAGGAGGATGTCCTGCGGCATCGGGGCGGGGCGCCGCCGGCCTCGGTTTCGGCTGCGCCCGGGGGCCTGCTCGCGCACGTCGCGATCTCCCTGGAGGCGGTGCGCGGCGTGGAGGCGGCGTACGGCGACCGGTTCCGAATGCGTCACGGAGCCGCCTTGGGGTGGCTCCCGTTTGTCGCGCGGGCGGTTGCGGCGGCGCTGCGCCGCGCGGTCTCGCCCGGCCTGGGCGGCGGGACCGGGGCAGACGCTTGGCGCGACTCGATCGACCTCGATGTTTTTACGGCTACCGGCACGGCGGTGCGCCTGGCGGGTGTCGATCGGCTGAGTCTCGGGGAGATCGCGCGCGCCCTGTCCTCCAAGCCGGCCGGCTTGCCGCCGGCGGCGCCCGCATCGGGCGCCGTGGCGCTGGAGGAGGGGCTTGACGCGCCGGCCGCGGCCGCCCGGCTCGCGCGGGAGCCGGAGCGCGGCGCCGTGTTCGGGGTGCGGGCCGCCCCCGACCGGGCCGAAGTCGAGGCGAGCCTGGCGTGCGACCCGCGCGTCGCGGGACCGGGCGGGGCGGAGGCCGTCCTGGCGCGCGTGCGGGCCGCGATCGAAAACCCGGACCGGCTGGCGCTGGGACTTTGATCGGGGGAGCCTGGAGATGCCTGCGCACGACTTGGTGGTGATCGGGGCGGGTCCCGGCGGGTATGTCGCCGCCCTGAGGGCCGCGCAGCTTGGATTGAGCGTCGGGCTGGTCGAGCGGGAGGAGGCCCTCGGGGGGACCTGCCTGCGCGTCGGGTGCATTCCGAGCAAGGCGCTTCTCGAATCGAGCGAGCGGTTTGCCGAGGCGCGCGGCGGCCTCGGCGCCCACGGGGTGAGGCTGGACGGCGTGGCGCTCGACCTTCCCGCGATGATGAAACGGAAGGACGAGGTCGTGCGCGCCCTGACGCGCGGTGTGGCCTCCCTGATGAAGAAGAACCGGGTCGTCGTCTACCGAGGCACCGGCCGTCTGGACGGGCCGGGGCGCGTGGTTGTCGAGGGGCCGGCGCCCGTCTCGCTCCAAGCGACGCGGGTCTTGGTCGCCACCGGCAGCCGGAGCGCGACGCTCCCGGGGGTGACCCCCGACGGGGACCGGATCGGGACGAGCACCGAGGCGCTGTCGTACCCGGAGGTGCCCCGCCGGCTCGCCGTCATCGGCGCCGGCGCCATCGGCCTGGAGCTCGGCTCCGTCTGGAGGCGCCTGGGCGCGGAGGTCACCGTTCTTGAAGCCCTCGACCGGATCCTTCCCGGCCTGGACGCGGAGATCGCCGCGGAGGCGCAGAAGGCCTTCCAGAAGGAGGGCCTCCGGTTCGCGCTCGGGGCGCGGGTGAAGGCGGCGGGCGTGGAGGGGGACTCGTGCGTCGTCGAGCTCGAGGGCGCGGAGCCGCTCCGCGCCGACCGCGTTCTGGTTGCCGTCGGCCGCGTCCCGGTCACGGACGGGCTGGGGCTCGCGTCGGTCGGGATCGCCGTCGACGCGCGCGGCCGTATCCCGGTCGCAGCCGGCTTCGAGACCGCGGGGAAGGGCGTGTACGCCATCGGAGACGTGATCGGCGGGGCGATGCTGGCGCACAAGGCGGAGGAGGAGGGAATCGCCTGCGTCGAGCGGATGGCCACCGGGCACGGGCACGTCGCTTACGACGTCATCCCGAACGTGGTTTACACGAGCCCCGGGGTGGCCGGCGTGGGGAAGACGGAGGAGGCGCTCCGGCAGTCGGGGGTTGTCTACCGCAAGGGCGTCTTCCCGTTCCTGGCGAGCGGGCGCGCCCGGGCGCTCGGCGACACGCGCGGGATGGTGAAGGTGCTGGCCGATGCCGCGACCGACCGGGTCCTCGGCGTGCACATCCTCGGCCCGCGGGCGGAGGACCTGGTCGCCGAGGCGGCGGCCGCGATGGCCTTCGGCGCGAGCAGCGAGGATATCGCGCGCGTCTGCCACGCGCACCCGACGCTGGCCGAGGCGTTGCGCGAGGCCGCCTTGGCGGTCGACGGGCGTGCGATCCACCTGTGAGGGCGGACGCGGTCATGGCGGCGGGCCGTCCACCTCCCCGTCGGTGATGAGCCGCGCGGCGCGGTTGCGCGTGACGTAGTTCCAAGCCCACTGGACGAGGACCAGCACCCGGTTCTCGAACCGGACCATGGCCATGAGGTGGATGAAGAGCCACGCGAGCCAGGCGAGGAGGCCGTTGAACCGGAGGGGGCCGATCTCGGCCACGGCGGCGGCGCGGCCGATGGTCGCCATGCGGCCGGGATCCCGGTAGGCGAAGGGCGGCGGCGGCGGGCGGCTGTTCAGCCGGCGTCGGATCATGTCGGCGGCATAGCGCGCCTGTTGCTGGGCCACCGGCGCCACCCCGGGCAATGGTTTCCCCTCGGGGCCCGCGCAGCAGGCCATGTCGCCCAGGACGAAAATCTCCGGATGTCCCGGCAGGGTGAGGTCGGGAAGGACCTTGACGCGGCCGGCGCGGTCCATTTCCGCGCCGGCCGCCCGGGCGAGGAGTCCCGCCAGCGGTGAGGCGCGGACCCCCGCGGTCCAGAGCACGGTGTGGGTCTCGACCGTCGCGGCGGGCTGCTCCGCGGAGGCCAAGTCAACCGCGTCGTCCCGGATGTCGGTGACCCGCGTGCCCGTCCGGACGAGGACGCGGAGCCGCTCCAGGCGGGCGCGGGCTTTCGCCGAGAGCTCCGGCGGGTAGGGGGGGAGCACGCGGTCGGCGGCCTCCACCAGCAGGACGCGCGCCTCGTTCGTGTCGAGGGACCGGAATTCGCGGTGAAGCGTGTGGTAGGCCAGCTCGGCGATCGCGCCGGCCAGTTCGACGCCGGTGGGGCCGGCGCCGACGACGACGAACGTGAGCCAGGCGCTGCGGCGCGCCGGGTCCGGCTCGCGCTCGGCGGTCTCGAAGGCCAGGAGCAGGCGGCGCCGGATCGCGACGGCCTCCTCGATCGACTTGAGTCCCGGTGCGCGCGCCGCCCAGGCGTCGTGGCCGACGTAGTCGTGGGAGGCGCCCGCGGCGACGAGGAGGGTGTCGTAGGCCAGCTCCCCGTCGGCGAGCCGGACGCGCCGGTTCTCGGGGTCGAATCCCGTCGCCTCGGCGAGCCAGACGCGGACGTTGCGCTGGCGTTTGAGGACGCTGCGAAGCGGCGCGGCGATGTTGGCGGGAGAGAGGCCTCCGGTGGCGACTTGGTAGAGGAGCGGCTGGAAGAGGTGGAAGTTCCGGCGGTCGACGAGGGTGATCTCGACGGGGGCGCCGGCCAGGCGGCGCGCCGCTTCGAGGCCGCCGAACCCGCCGCCGACGATCGCCACGCGATGGGTCGCGCTGGTCATGGAATCATGGTAAGATACTTCGTCGGTCGGATGCAAGCGTGACGGCACCCGGCGCCCTGTTCGAGGACCCCGAGCGGCCATGACTCCCACGGATCCCCCCGTCTCGAGGACCGGCGAATCCCCCGTCCCGCCGGCCGTCCCCGGCGAGCCGATCGAGGCGATCGAGACGCGCGACTGGATCGAATCGCTCGACGACGTCCTCTTCCGGGCGGGCCCGGAGCGCGTCGGGCGCCTGCTGAAGGATCTGCAGGCCCATGCTCAGTACGCCAGCGTCGTCCTGCCCGTGACGTCGGTCACGCCCTACGTGAACTCGATCCCGCCCACCTGCCAGCTCCCGTATCCCGGGGATCTCGTGCTGGAGCGCCGGATCAAGAGCCTGGTCCGCTGGAACGCGATGGCGATGGTGGTGCGCGCCAACAAGCGGGAGCCGGGGATCGGCGGGCACATCTCGACCTACGCCTCGTCGGCGACGCTGTACGAGGTGGGGTTCAACCACTTCTTCCGGGCGCGGCGCGGGGAGGTGCCCGGCGATTTCGTCTATTTCCAGGGCCACTCGGCGCCGGGCATCTACGCGCGGGCCTTTCTCGAGGGGCGCTTGACCGCGGCGCAGCTCGAGAATTTCCGGCGCGAGCTCCAGCCCGGCGGCGGGCTCCCCTCGTACCCGCACCCGTGGCTGATGCCCGATTTCTGGTCGTTCCCGACCGTCTCCATGGGGCTCGGGCCCCTGATGGCGATCTACCATGCCCGGTTCATCCGTTATCTGGAGGACCGGGGGCTGGCCCCGCCGCGCGGCTCGAAGGTCTGGGTCTTCCTCGGCGACGGCGAGTGCGACGAGCCGGAGACGCTCGGCGCCATCACCCTGGCGGCGCGCGAGCGGCTCGATAACCTGATCTTCGTCGTCAACTGCAACCTCCAGCGTCTCGACGGGCCCGTTCGCGGCAACGGCAAGATCATCCAGGAGCTCGAGGCCGCCTTCCGCGGCTCGGGTTGGAACGTCCTGAAGGTCATCTGGGGCTCCGAGTGGGATCCGCTCTTCGCGGCCGACGCGGACGGCCTCCTGGCGCGACGCGCCGCCGAGGCGGTCGACGGCGACTACCAGAAATACTCCGTCTCGGACGGCGCCTACATCCGGGAGCACTTTTTCGGGGCGTACCCCGCCCTGCGCGAGCGCGTCCGGGGGTACTCCGACGGCCAGCTCCGGAAGCTCCGCCGCGGCGGCCACGATCCCGTCAAGGTCTGGGCCGCCTACCAGGCCGCCGTCCACCACGTCGGCGCCCCCTCCGTCATTCTTGCCAAGACGGTCAAGGGGTACGGCCTCGGGGAGGTGGGGGAGGGCCGGAACATCACCCACCAGCAGAAGAAGCTGAACGAGGAGGAGCTGCTCAAGTTTCGCGATCGGTTCGACATCCCGCTCTCGGACGACGAGGTGACCCGGCTCTCGTTCTACCGGCCGCCGGACGACAGCGCCGAGATGCGGTATCTCCGCGAGCGCCGGGAGGCCCTCGGCGGGTTCATCCCCCGCCGCGCCGTGTTCTGCCCCGCCGTCTCCCTCCCGCCCGACGATCTCTTCCGGGAGTTCCACGAAGGCACCGGCGATCGCGCCGTTTCCACGACGATGGCCTTCGTCCGACTCCTGACCAAGCTGCTCAAGGATCCCGCGCTCGGCCGGCTTGTCGTCCCCATCGTGCCCGACGAGGCGCGCACCTTCGGCATGGAGGCCCTCTTCCGCCAGTGCGGGATTTACTCGCACGTCGGCCAGCTCTACGAGCCGGTCGACAAGGACACGGTGCTCTATTACAAGGAGGCGCGCGACGGCCAGATCCTCGAAGAGGGGATCACCGAGGCCGGATCCCTTGCCTCGTTCATCGCCGCCGGCACCGCCTATGCCAACCATGGCGTCCCCGCCATCCCGGTCTTCCTGTTCTACTCGATGTTCGGCTTTCAGCGCGTGGGCGACTTCATCTGGGCGGCGGGGGACAGCCGGTGTCGCGGTTTCCTGGTCGGGGCCACCTCCGGCCGCACCACCTTGGCCGGCGAGGGGCTGCAGCACCAAGACGGCCACAGCCACCTGTTGGCCTACCCCCTCCCAAATCTGCTCGCCTACGATCCGGCCTACGCTTACGAGATCGCCGTCATCGTCCGGGAGGGGCTCCGCCGGATGGGCGAGCGCCAGGAGAGCGTCTTTTACTACCTGACCGTCGGCAACGAGAACTACCCGCAGCCGCCGATGCCGCCCGGGGCGCAGGAGGGCATTTTGCGCGGGATGTACCGGCTTCGAAACGCGCCCGAGGGGGCCTTTCGCCATCGGGCGCGCCTGCTTGGCAGCGGCCCGATCCTCAACGAGGTCCTCAAGGCCCAGGCGCTGCTGGCCGAGCGGTACGGCGTCGCCGCCGAGGTCTGGTCGGTCACGAGCTACAAGGAGCTGCGGCGCGACGCGCTGGAGGCGGAACGATGGAACCTGCTGCACCCGGCGGAGCCTCCGCGCGTTCCGTACGTCGCGCAGTGCCTGTCCGGCGGGTCGGGACCGGTTGTCGCCGCTTCGGACTTCGTCAAGGCCCTGCCCGATCTCGTCGCGCGCTGGGTGCCCGCCCCCTTCGATTCCCTCGGCACCGAGGGGTACGGGCGGAGCGACGGGCGGGCCGCCTTGCGCGATTTTTTCGAGGTTGATGCGAGGTACGTGACCCTCGCGACGCTTCGCCAGCTGGCCGTTGCCGGGGCGATCCCCGCCGCCGACGTCGCGCGCGCCGTGAAGGATCTGGGGATCGATCCGGACAAGCCGAACCCGATGACCGCGTAGGCCGGATCAGGGGGAAGACATGGCGCTCGAACTGAGGCTGCCCGAATTAGGCGAGAACCTGACGGAAGGGACGGTCGTCCGAGTCCTCGTCGCCGTCGGCGACCGAGTGGAGAAGGGCCGGCCGGTGGTCGAGTTGGAGACCGACAAGGCGGTCGTGGAGGTGCCGGCGTCGGCGGAAGGGACGGTCTCGGAGGTAAAGGTGCGCGAGGGCGGGAAGGTCCGGGTCGGTCAGACGCTGTGCGTCCTCGACGGCCCGGCCGCATCGTCCGGCGGGGAGCCGGCATCGACCGCTGTCGCCCCGCTGGGGGCCGCGCCCGTCGCGAAGGACCCGGCTCCCGCACCCCCCGCCGTTCCCCCCGCCCCTCCGAACGCGCTCACTCCGGCTCCGAGGCCGGCGGCCCCGGCAGGACCCGTCGCGACATCGGCCCCGGCCGCTCCGCCGGCGGGGACTTCGGCCCCTGCGGCGGAGGGGATCCGCGTCCCGCGCTTCGCTTCGCCGGCGGTGCGCCAGGCGGCGCGCGAGGTCGGGGTCGACCTGTCGACCGTCCGCGGGTCCGGGCCGGAGGGGCGGATCTCCTATGGGGACGTCCTGCGGGCGGCCGGCGCGTTGGCCGCCGTGGGGAGCCCGGAAGCCGGCGCGGATCCCTTGCCCGATTTCTCCGCCTTCGGCCCGGTCGAGCGCCAGCCCTTCTCGGGCATCCGGCGGACGACCGCCCGGCGCCTCTCGCATAGCTGGGCGACCATCCCGCACGTCACGCAGTACGACACGGCCGATGTGACGCGGATCGAGGCGCTGCGGAAACGCCAGGCGGAGGAGGCCGGTCCTTCCGGCGTTCGCGTGTCGGTGACGGCGATTCTGGTTCGGATCGTGGCCGAGGCGCTGAAGGCCTTTCCCCGCTTCAATGCCTCCGTCGACATGGGGCGCGAGGAGATCATCCTGAAGCGGTACGTGCATGTCGGCGTGGCGGTCGACACGGAGCACGGCCTGCTGGTGCCGGTGATCCGGGACGCGGACCGGAAGGGGGCTCTGGAGCTGTCGGAGGAGCTGGCGCGGTTGGCGGAGCGGGCCCGGGCGCGGAAATTGGGGCGGGAGGACTTCCAGGGAGGCTGTTTCACGGTCTCGAACCTGGGCGGGTTGGGTGCTCGGCACTTTTCCCCGATCATCAACCCCCCGGAGGTGGCGATCCTGGGCGTCGGACGCGCTTCGCTGGAGGCGGTCGTCGTCGACGGGACGATCCAGCCGAGGCGGCGCATGCCGCTGGCGCTGTCGTACGACCACCGCGTGATCGACGGGGCGGACGCGGCGCGGTTCATGCGCTGGGTCGTGGAGGCCGTGGAGGAGCCGGTGCGGATCGCCTTGGGACTGTGACGGCGGGCATGCGTTGCGGCGGGAGTTGAGTCGGTGCGATCGGCCCGGTATGATAGGCATGGCGGATGCGGCGGCGGGATCGTGCCGGTGATAGGAGGGGTTCGCCATGACTCGACGCGCGCCCGACTCGATCCGGCCGGACGGCCGCAAGCGGTGGGTTCCCCCCGCGATTCGATCCGGTCCCATGCTCGAGGCCAAGTGCGGCCGGTGCGATCCGCGCCCGAACCCGCAGGACATCAAGCATTGTCGCGGCAATCCTCCCTCGTAGCGGGTTCGGATGCTTCATGGCTCTCGCCGATGCGGCGTCCGATGACGATCTTCTGCTGGCGGTCGGGGCGGTTCCCGGCTTGCTGCGCCTCGGCCGTTTTCCCCGTCTTTCCGCGCTGCTCCGGGCGCGATTCGCCCCGTTTCTACTGCCCCGGAGCTCCCGCATCGGCGTGAGGTGGACGCTTCGTCTGGAAGAGGCGCCGCCGCGCGGATCGGCGCGTTCCGGAGGCGGTCCTGCTGTTCGGATCCAGGAGGGCCGGATCGAGGTGGCGCGGCGCGATTACGAGGCCGTCTGGATGCGGTCGGCCGGCGGCCGGCGCGCCATCTGGGAGGGGATTGGGCGCTGCGCGTTCCATCCCGTCTCCGCGGAGTCGATGCTGCGCGTTTTCCTGTCGGTCCTTTTCCCGCGCGAAGGCGGGGCCCTTGTCCACGCCGCCGCCGCGCGGATCGGCGGGGCCGGCGTCCTGCTCCCCGGCGCCAGCGGGGCCGGCAAGTCGACGCTGGCCGGCAAGGCCGGGGTCTGGGAGGAGGTTCTCAGCGACGAGCTCGCGCCGGTCCGCCGGGAGGGGAACGGGCCGTGGCGGGTCTACGGGTCGCCGTTCTGGGGCGGCTACGCGCGCGGGGGGCTCTCGATGCGCGGCTGGCCGCTCTCCCTCATCGCCTTTCCCCGGCAGGCGGCGCGGCTGGTTGTGACGCCGCTGGCCCCGGCCGAGACCGCGCAGCGGCTCCTGGGCGCCATGCTGAGCTACGACTCGGGCAAGGCGGTCGCGGAGGCGATGCTCGACCTCGCGACGCGCATTGCCGCGGCGGTGCCGGGCGTCGAGCTCGCGACGGCGCGCGAGACGCCCGGCGCGGCGATCCGCGACGCGCTGGCGGTCCCCCTGCGCGGGCGCGGGATCGACGACGATCCCTCCGCCAGCCGCCGCGAGCGCATCGCCGAGCTGCGCGCTTGCCTGGCCCGCGACGGGATCGGCGCCTTTTGCGCCGGCGGCGACAGCATGCGTCCGGCGATCCGCGATGGCGACACCGTCTTCGTGGTGCCCGCCCGGGCGTCGGCCTCAGGCTCGGGCGACCTGCTGCTCTACTGGAAGCCGGGCCCGTTTCCGGACGACGATCGTCTCGTCTGCCACCGCGTCGTCGCCCGGGCGGGGACGGGGCCGCGGGCTCGTCTCGTGACAAAAGGGGACAACGACGCTTCGCTCGAGCGGTTTACGGACGGCCGCGAGGCCGAGGTGCTGGGCCGGGTGGTTGCCGTCTTCCGCGGAGGACGGGTGTGCGCGGTTCCGGGCCGCGCCGGCCGCCTGCTCCGGCTCGCCGGTTCGCTGGCGGCCTTGCCGCTGCAGCGCCTGCGCGCGGCGCCCCGGGGCCGATAACTGGAGGACGCGCCATGGATGGACAGGCGGCGATCCGGCGGGCGGACGGGCTTCCGTTCCAGTCCATCGACGGCCGAATCCTTGTCGTGGTGCCGAAACGAAAAGAAGTCCACCAGTTGAACGAGACGGCGTCGCGCGTCTGGATGCTTCTGGAGGAGGCGCGCACGCTGGACGGCTTGGTGGGGGCGCTGGCCGGCGAATACGACGCCGATCCTGCGACGATTCGGCGGGATCTGGAGACGTCCGTGGACGAGATGCGGCGGAAGGGGTTGATCGTGACGGGGTGAGGGGGTGCGCGGGGCCATCTCCCATCGTCGTCCGGAGGCGGACCATGGCGACCTTCTTGGCGGTCCCCGGCCGCGACCCGGATTGCGGGGCGGGGGGGAAGGACGACCTCCTCGACGCCGCTTGGCAGCTGGCGTTCAGGCGGCACATCCCGCTTTCCGTCTCCCTGGAGCTGACGCAGGCTTGCAACCTGCGGTGCGTTCACTGTTACAACCGGGACCGGTCGGGGCCCGCTGGCGGCGCCCCTGCCGCGGGGGAGCTGTCTTACGACGAGATCCTCCGCGTCCTCGGCGAGCTCCGCGCGGCCGGCGCGCTCTTCCTCGGGCTGACCGGCGGCGAGCCGATGGCCCACCCGCGCTTTCTCGACGTTCTCGACGCGGCCCGCCGGCTCCACCTGTCGGTCTCGGTCCAGAGCAACGGGACGCTCGTGACGCCGGAGACGGCGCGACAGCTGGCCGAGGCACCCCACCTTCATAATGTCTGTTTCAGCCTTTACGGCGCGACGGCTGCGGTTCACGACGGCGTGACGCGGGTCCCCGGCTCCTTCGAGCGGACGTGGGGGGCTGCGGAGGACCTTCGCCGCCGCGGCGTCGACGTCCGGCTCAAGTACGTCGTGATGCGGCGGAACGCGCATGAAGCGGGGGCGATGATCGCGGCCGCCGAGTCCCGATCGTATCTTTATTACCTGTACTTCTGCTTATTCGGGCGCTACGACGGGACGCGCGACAACCTGGCGGAGCGGGTCACCCCGGCCGAGGCCGAGGCGCTCTTCCGCGGTCCGTTGAAGCGTCTCGCGCCGGACGGGACCCCCGAGGTGACCGAGGCCACGTTCCCGTGCAACTGCGCGCGCACCAAGTGCGCCGTCTCCGCCACCGGCGAGGTCTATCCCTGCATTGCGGTGCCGTGGGCGGCGGGGAACGTCCGGGAGAAGCCCTTCGCCGGCATCTGGCGGGATGCCCCCGCGTTCCGGCGGATCCGCGCCCTGCGCATGGCCGACTACCCGAAGTGCGGCCCCTGCGAGCTGAAGCGCTGGTGCTTTCGCGATCGCGGGACGGCGTTCCTCGCCTCGGGCGAGTACACCGGGATCGACCCCTGGATGTGCGAGGTGGCCGCCGCCGCCCGCCGAGCGGCGGGCGGGTAGCGCCGTCCCCCCCGTCCCGGTTCCCGATGGTTCGTCGAGGTCCCGCCCGTTCCGCACACGAACCTCTTCGCGTTTCCACGTGCGCGTCGAGTCGGGCCCGTGCTGGCTCGCGGGGATTGACGTGCTTCGTCAGTCTTCCGGGCCGGCAGGTTGGCCCGTCAGCTTTTGTAGGTGAAAACGACTACCTCGTATGTCCCCAGTTTCGGAACCGTGCAGCCGATCCGGCCATCGTCCATCCGCGACAGCGGGATATCCATGCCCGCCTTCAGCAGCCGAACCGAGGCGACGTCGCGTCGCGGGCGCAGTCGGATCGCGATATCCCGCACCGGGACCGGCTCGAAGAACCCCGCCGGATCCTTCTGGCCCGTCAGGTTGATGAGGCCGACCCACTCGAACCGGCCGCCGGCGTGCGCCATGTGGCGCGCCTCGACGAGGGGGGAGGCGTCCACCTCCATCGTCCGCGGGAGTCCCAGCGCTCCCTCGAGCGCCCCCAGGATCAGGAGGGCGTGGCCGGCGTGTTTTTGCCTGGCGTAATGCCCCCCGACATCCCAGGGGAACGCCGCGCAGGCGCCCTTCCCATGGCGGTTCACGACGAGGCCGGGGGCATCCGAGACCGCCGTGTAATAGCACTTTTCCGGAGGGCCGAACATGGCGGGCGGGATATGCCGGAGCAGGCCCTGTGCGTTGTCCGTTGGCTCGACCTCGGCGAAGTCGCCGTCCAGGAAAACCAAATCGAGCGCCGCGAGCCCCGGCTGGCGCAGCATACGGCGGTCCTCCGGCCGGATCCGGACGTAGGATCCGGGCGAGCGCGCGTGCGGCGTGCGGCCGGGCTTGACGCCGGCCGCCTTCAGCCCCTCCGGGATCCCGCCGTCCAGCAGAAGCCGGCCGCCACCCTCCACGTAGGCGTCCAGTTTCCGGCACGACGCCGCGTCGAGACGTCCCGCGTCCGGGACGGCCAGCGCGGGAAAGGCGGAGAGGTCGGACGGACCGATCGAGGCCAGGTCGAAGGTGACGTGGTGCTCGGAAAGGGCATCGAAAAGTCCCCGGTAGCCGTCCGTCCTCGAATGAACGAGCCCGACGTCCGCCCGGGGTTGGAGGTCCCGGAAGAACGCCTCATGCCGCGCGTGAAACGCGAAGGCATCGCGGACGACGCCGATGGAGAGGCGGTCCTCGAGCCGTTGCAGCGGCCCGATGCAATAGAAGTCGAGCCACTGGCCCTGGAGCATGGCCTGCTGGAGACGGCGGGCGGTGACGACAGAGGAGACGCCGGCGTGGCGCTGCGGATAGTGGATGAAATGGACGGCGGCGTTGGCCAGAGGTTGCTCCGGGTGCTCGAGCCGGTGCCGCATCGCCTTCTCGGTGTCCTCGTAGGACCACTGGATCCACGGCCGGTTGGACTCCGCGCGGACGATGTCGGACCCGGCGGCCTTGTAGTTGAGGATGGCGAGCCCCGGACGCCGGGCGCGGACGAAGGCTTGGATGCGCGCATAGAGCGCGTCGGTCGTCTCCGCGCAGAACCGGTCGTATCGGCGGCAGACGGGGTCCTTCGGGTCATGGCGCTTCGGCAGGTCGAGCCCGGTCTCCATCTTGAAGCGGCGGCGGCAGGCCTCGGATTGGCAGATGCCGTGGTACACCCCGCTGTAATCGGACCGCTGGTAGCCGGGCATGTTGAAGAAGATGCCGTCGAGCGGGAGGCGGTCGAGGGCCTCGCCGAGGATGTCGAAGAGGCGCTCCTGTTGGTACAAGCCGTTGAAGCAGGTGTGAACCTGGCCGTTGTAGTTGACGGTTTCGCCGTTTTCTCCGACGTAGAGCCAGTCGGGGTGTCGTGCGGCGATGGCCTCGTTGACCTTGCTGAAATCGAACCGCCCGATCATCCGCAGCCCCGCGGCGTGGAGCCGGGCGAGGACCGTGCCGGCCAGGTCTCCGGTCAGGTGCGGGTTGCGGTGGTGGAAGGGGAGGTCGGTGGGATAGTTGGCGACGATGCCGCCGACGTTGAAGAGGACGACGCTGGCGCCGATCGCTTTCACCTCGCGGAGGTAGAGGTCCACGTCCATCGTTGCGTCGATCTCGCGCAGGTTGGTCTGGAGCAGGCGCTGGGGATGGCGCCACCAGGGGGTGTCGGGGGCCCCGGTCGCGTCGGGGCGGGCGGGCGCGGGGGCCGGTTTCGTTGCGGGGCCGGCGCAGGCGGGGAGGGCGGCCAGCGCCACCGGGATCCAGCGCATCGGGGGGAGCCGTGGGGGCACGGGAGGTGTCCTTTCTGGGGGTGTGGGGCCGGAGGGTGGGGAGGCGCCGGCGGCTACCTCGCTCGGGGGACGCGCTTCGAGGGGGGCCGCGTGTCCGACTGGGCCTCCTTGTCGGACAGGTCTTTGAAGAGCACGATGCGGTCGAGAAAGAAGTTCTTCGACCGGCCTGCGACTTGGAGCGTGTGCACGCCCGCGGTCAGGTTGTAGGCCGCCTGCTCGAAGGTGTGGTGCTTGATCTCGGATTTGATATTCCAGCTCCAGCGGTAGCTGTCGCCGAGCAGGACGCACTTGGTGAACCGCCCCTTCCAGTCCGGCTGGCCCTCCATCCGGATGTAGCAGTCGTTGGCCTTGTCGCCCTGTCCCGATTCCAGCGGCGCTTCCAGGCCGCGGATCGCGAGCTTGTAGGTGCCGGCGTTCCGGATGAGGACGGGGAAGTCCAACTCGCTTTTCGGGGGACCGCTGCTTTCCTGGTTCCCCGTGAACTGCAGGCACCCCTTGCCGAGGAAACCCCCGACCCAGTCCTTGAAGGAGCTGTCGGCGTGCAGCCGCCAGTCTCCCAGCCGACTTTCCGTGGCCTCCGCTTCGATGCAGACGACGCCGTTCTCCTCGAGGAAGACGGAGTCGGCCGGGGCGGGAGGCGCGGCGGCGGCCAGAAGGGCAGCGAGGGGAGCCTGGAGGGGGGCGGCGGCGTGGCGCATGGGTGTCTCCGGGAGCGGGGGCCTGGCGGATACGCTACACCGCAGTAAACGCAGGGGGCCCCGATCCAACGCGGTATTTGGCAATTGTCCCGCGCGGGCCTGCGGTCGGCATCGGTGACGGCCGGCCGGATCCGCCCTTGCGCCGCAAGCAAGCAAGAGTCGCTTCGGAGGCGGGACCGGCGACTCCACGGGGCCTTTCCCCGGAGGCGGCGGACGCCGGCGTTACGGCTGCCGCGTCAACGTTCCGTCCACGCGTGCCATCCCGCCGGGGGCGATGGCCAGCTCGGCGGTCTTCTCGCCGTACCGGAGCCGACAGGGGCGGCCGAGCGATGACCGGAGAACGGCCTCCGAGAGCTTCCCCTCCTTCCAGGCGAGGTCCACCTCGAACCCGCCGCGCGCGCGCAGGCCGCGCACCGACCCGGACGGCCAAGCGGCGGGGAGGGCCGGGAGCAGCTCGATCTCGCCGGCATGCGACTGCAGCAGCATCTCGCAGACGCCGGCGGGGTAGCCGAAGTTGCCGTCCATCTGCATGGGCGGGTGGGTTGCCAGCAGGTTGGGCAGCATGTTGTAGGTGAGCAGGCCCCGGATGGTGCGGTGGGCCCGCTCGGCCTCGCGGAACCGCGCCCACATTGCGCACCGCCACGGCCATGTCCACGACCGGCGGCTGTCGCCCGACTCCCCGCGGGCGTCGAGCGATTTCCTCGCCGCGGCGGCGAGCTCGGGCGTCCTCGTCATCGAGATCTGCCGCCCCGGGTAGACGGCGAAGAGATGCGACGTGTGCCGGTGTTGGTCCTTCGGATCGTCGCGGTCGACCATCCACTCCATCAGCTGTCCCCACGAGCCGATCTGCGGGCCGACCAACCGGTCGCGCATCGCCGCCAGCTTGTCCCGGTATGCCTTGTCCTCCCCGAGGGCGTCGGCGGCGGCGATCGTGTTGCTGAAGAGGTCCCAGATGATCTGCTGGTCGTGGGCGACGCCGTCCTCCTCCGGCCCGTGCTCGGGCGACCAGCCCTTCGGGGCGACGAGCCGGCCGTCGGGGAGCGCCTTGAGGTGGTCCTCCCAGTAGTTCGAGACCTCCTTGAGCAGGGGGTAGGCGCGCTTGCGGAGGTATTCCGCATTGCCGCCGAAGGCGTAGTGCTCGAAGACATGCTGGCAGTACCAGGCGCTCGCCGGCAGGTTCCACTTCCATCCGTGGCCCCCGAAGATGTTGTGGGAGGTTCGGAGCGTGAAGCCGCGGACCTTGCCGAAGGCCGCCTGGGTCGCCTTACGGCTCGGTTCCCGGATCGCCTCGAAGAGGTCGATGAAGGGGAGGTGGCACTCGGCCAGGTTGGCCGGCTCGGCCGCCCAGTAATTCATCTGGATGTTGATGTTCGAATGATAGTCGCTGTGCCAGGGCGGGTTGTTTCGATCGTTCCAGAGCCCCTGCAGGTTGGCCGGGAGCGTTCCCGGGCGCGAGCAGCCGATCAGGAGGTAGCGCCCGTACTGGAAGAGAAGGGCCTCGAGCTCGGGATCCCTCGGGTCCTCGGCGTAGGCTTTGAGGCGCCGGTCCATCGGGAGCGCGGCGCGGGCGGGGTCGGTTCGGCCCAGGTCGATTGCGACCCGCCGATACAAGGCCTGGTGGTCCGCGGCGTGGCGCTGGAGCAGCGCGTCGAACGGGCGCTTCGCGGCGGCGTCGAGCTGGGCCGACACGACCGCGTGGGGGTCCGGCCCGCGCCATCGCTTCGTGTAGTCCATGGCATAGTCCGTCGCCGCGGCCAAGCGGACCGTCAGCGCGTCGCAGCCCGCGAACCGCAGCGTGTCGCCGTCCGCCGTTACCGCCCCGCCGTCGGCTTCGACGGCGACCTGGGCCTCGTAGCGAAGGCCGTTCGGCAGAGCGCCGGCGACCGTCAGGCGCGTTCCCCCGGCCTTTGACGGGGCCGCGTGGCCGTCCTTGACGCGAAGCGCGCCGGTATACTGTCCGGGGCGGTCGGCCGTCAGACGAGCGACGATCGCTTGGTCGGGCTGGGAGGCGAACACCTCGCGCGTGAAAGACGCGCCTTTGAGAAGATACCGGACGCGGACGACGGCGCGGTCGAGATCGAGCTCGCGCCGGTAGCCCTCCGCCGGGGCGTCCGCGCCGGTCCGGGCGTCGTTGAAGGAGACGCCGTCCAGCGCGATCTCCGCCAGTTGGTAGCGCGACTCGCCATGGTTGCGGGAGAGGGTGATCCGATAGAGCCGGCAGGGCTTGGGGGACGAGATCGAATAAGTCCGCTTCTGCCCGCGTTTTTCGAAGACGGGCTCGTCGCTTCTCCGGTCGAGGACTGTCCACTCCTTTCCGTCAACGGAGCCCTCCAACGTCCAGTCGCGGGGGTCGCGCGTCGGCGCATCGTTGGCCGAGGTCAAGGCGTAGGAGGCGATCTCGCGCGGGGCGGGCAGCGTCGCGAGCCAGACGACGGGCTTGCCGCCATGCTCGACGCACCACTTGGTCTTCGGGTCGCCGTCCACGCTGCTTTCGACCGCCTCCGCGTCGTAGAAGGGCTTCTGGCCGCTGGGGCAGGAGACGACCGGCGCTCCGGCGGCGGGCGTGGTGGCGGCGGACTCGCCGGGGGGGGCGAGATCGATCAGGAGGTCGCCGAAGTTCTGGTAGGCACCCATGGAGGCGTAGTCGCCGGAGGGGTTCTCGTCGCCGGTCCAGAGGCTGTCGACGTTGAACTGGATGCGCTCCTGGGAAACGCCGCCGAAGACCATGCAGCCGAGTCTGCCGTTGCCGAGCGGAAACGCCTCGGCCTCCCATTTCGAGGCGGGGCGGTCGAGGAAAATGATGGGGGGCGGCACGTCGGGGGCCGGGGTGGCGGAGGCCGAGGGCAGGGAGAGGATCGGGAGCGCCAATAGCAGGGGCCGGGGCGGGATCATCTCTGACCCTATTGCAACTGGGGAAAACAACTACATACCACAGGGGGGGGGAGCAGTCAAAGGCGGGGTGGACTCCGGTTATCCCTACTTTCGGCTAAACAGAAAGCGCTCTGAACCCCGAAGGATTGGGATGCCAGCCACACACCGCGCCGTTCTCCCCGCCGACACCCCGGGGCCCGCCAGGGGTGGGGCGGGCGCGGAGGGGGGACGGGACACACCCTCTCCCTATCTCCCGCGGCGCGCCGCGCGCGCCGGGAGCTCCCCACGACCCGGACCGGCCGGTGTTTTGCCGCGGCCCGCGCCCCCCGGCGCAGCCCTTTCCCACTCCGCCGGGGGAGCGGAGCCACGGCAGAAGGTGTATAGGTAAATCCCATGCCACACTCATGAGTATTGTGCAAGTCGCCTCGCCAAATGGAGTTAAGATGAATCCGAGCTCCGGCGGGCATCTCGTACGATGTTACTTATCGTAACATTGCCTCGATCCTGCGTCCCTTTTTCAGTCCCCGCGTTGTATGGCAGGTTGACCAACCGCGGACGGCACCGGCGTGTCGCCCCTCGGGCTGCGAATCTGACGGACACTCGCCGGATCCACGCACTCACACGATGCGACGGTTTATCCGGCGACGCGTCCCGCGTCTCCTGCGCTACCGCCTGGTTGCCGGGATTCAGCGGGGCGTCGAAAAGTCCCGGGTAACTCGAGCGGGCTGGATCGTGGGCGTTGATCGCGGGCGTTTTGCGGGTATGATGGCCGGGCGTCCCGATCGGCCCCCTTGCAGGAGCAAGCCATGAGACGTCTCTTCGCGGCGGCCCTGGTGGCGTTGGCCTCCGGCCTTGCGGCGGCCGAGGCGCCCGACTGGCAGGATCCGTCGCGCCTTGCGCTCGGCACCGAGCCGCCGCATGCCACGCAGGTGGCCTGTCCGGATGCGGCCACCGCGCGCCTGATCGGTCCCGCTACGAACGCCGAGCGCGTGAAATCCCCTTGGTATCGGTCCCTCAACGGGACCTGGAAATACTTCTACAGCCCGACGCCGGCCCATCGCGTCGCCGGGTTCGAGGCGCCCGGGTTCGACGACGCGGCCTGGGGCTCCATCCCCGTCCCCGCCAACGTCGAAATGGAGGGGCACGGCGTGCCCATCTACGTCAACATCCGATACCCCTGGCAGAAGCAGGTGAAGCCGCCTGAGATCCCTGCGGACGAGCCGAACAACACGGTCAGCGCCTACCGGACGCGGTTCGCCGTCCCGGCGGACTGGGCCGGCCGGCGCGTTTTCCTGACGTTCGATGGGATCAACTCGTTCGCTTATGTCTGGGTCAACGGGACGCGGCTCGGCTTCAGCAAGGACAGCCGGACGCCGGCTGAATTCGACATCACCGCGGCGGTGAAGCCCGGCGAGAACCTGCTGGCCGTCGAGGTTTTCCGGTGGTGCGACGGCTCGTGGCTGGAGGACCAGGACTTCTGGCGGATGAGCGGCCTCTACCGCGACGTCTACCTCTGGTCCGCCCCGGCGGTTCATCTGCGCGACCACGAGGTCCGCGCGACGCTCGATGCATCGTATCAGGACGGCGCGTTGGCGGTGACGGCCGAGGTGCGCAACGCAGGGGCCGCCGCCGCCGCGCGGGTCGGCGCGGTGCTGGAGACCCTGGAGGGCCGGGCGGTCGTCACGCTGCCGCCGAAGTCGGTCGAGCTTCCCGCCGGCGGGACCGCGCGCGTCGAGCTCGCGGCCACCGTTCCCGGCGCTAGGCCGTGGACGTCCGAGACCCCCCATCTCTACCGGCTGCTCCTGACGCTCTGCGACGCCGGCGGGAAGGTCCTCGAGGTGGTGCCGACGCCGATCGGGTTTCGCACGGTCGAGATCCGGGACGGCAACCTGCTGATCAACGGCAAACGGGTGTTTTTCAAGGGCGTCAACCGCCACGAGTTCGACCCCGACAAGGGCCAGGCGATCGACTTGGCCGGGATGGAGCAGGACATCCTGCTGATGAAGCGGTACAACATCAATCTCGTTCGTTGCTCCCACTACCCGAACCAGCCGGCCTGGTACGATCTCTGCGACCGGCTGGGGCTCTATGTGATCGACGAGGCCAACATCGAGTGCCATGGCGCGCAGTCGATCACGAAGGATCCCGCCTGGGAGGCGGCCTACCTGGACCGGACGCGACGGATGGTGGAGCGGGACAAGAACCACCCGTCGGTGATCATCTGGTCGGTCGGCAACGAGAACGGACCCGGCCGGAACCTCGAGGCCACAGCCGCCTGGATGAAGCAGCGCGATCCCGGCCGGCCGGTTCACTCCTGCGAGGCCACCGACGCGCGCGAGGCCGCCTGGACCGACATCATCTGCCCGATGTATCCCGGGCTCGATTATCTCGACCGCTACGCGCAGGGATCGAAAGCCCGGCCGTTCATCATGTGCGAGTACGCCCACGCGATGGGGAACAGCTGCGGCTGCGTCTGGGACTACTGGACGCGGATCTACGAGAAGCCGTACCTCCAGGGCGGCTCGATTTGGGACTGGGTCGATCAGGGCATTCGCCAGCCGCAGCGCGCCGACCGAAACGGGAAGCTCCTCAAGCCGAAGCCGGGCGAGAAGACCTTCTGGGCCTTCGGAGGCGACTTCGGCCCCCCCGGCACGCCGAGCGATCAGAATTTCTGCTGCAACGGTCTTGTTGCCGCCGATCGCAAGCCCCACCCCTCCCTGTTCGAGGTGAAGAAGGTCTACCAGTATATCTGGGCGAGGGGGTTCGATCCGGTCGCCGGAACGGTCGAGATCCGGAACCGCTATGACTTCACCAACCTGAAAGACCTCGTCCGATGCCGCTGGTCGGTGGCCGGCGACGGCGAGGTCCTCCAGCAAGGCGATCTGCCGCCGATCGATCTGGCGCCCGGCGCGACCGCCGTGGTGCGGCTGCCGCTGAAGCCCGTCGCGGCGAAGCCCGGCGTCGAATACTGGCTGGAACTGAGCTTCGTGCTCGCCTCCGACCACCCCTGGGCCCCGGCCGGTCACGAGGTGGCGTGGCAGCAGTTCGCGTTGCCCGTGTCGGCCCCGGCTCCGGCCGTGGACCTTTCCGGGCCGGCGGCGAAGGGGACCGAGGAGGCGGGCGCCTTCAGGCTGGAGGGGGGGGGCGTCACGGCGTCTGTCGACCGTGCGAGCGGCGCCCTCGTCTCGCTGGCGTGGAAGGGCGTCGAGTTCGTTCAGGCCCCCCTCCGCCCGCACTTCTGGCGCGCGCCGATCGATAACGACCGTGGCGCCGGCGGCTGGCTGAAGAAGCTCCAGCCGTGGCGGAAGGCCGGCGCGGAGTGGAGGCCGTCGGAGGTGCGGCTGGAGGCGGCCCCGCCGTCGCCGGCGGTGATCGCCCGTGGAGACATTCGCGATTTCGGCTCGCTCGCCGTCACGTGGCGGATGCTGCCGACGGGGGATTTGTGGGTGGAGCAGGCGTGGACGCCGTCGGGCGGAAAGGACGTTCCCGAAATGCCGCGCTTCGGCATGCAGATGGCGGTCCCGTCCGGGTTCGAGACCCTCCGCTGGAATGGCCCCGGGCCGCATGAAACCTATTGCGACCGGAAGGATGCCCGGGTCGGGATCCATGAGGCGACGGTGGACGCCCAGTACACCGACTATGTGGAGCCGGGCGAGACGGGAAATCACGTGGACTGCCGGTGGGTGGCGCTCTGCAACAACGACCGGGGGGTCGGCCTCCTGGCCCTCGGCCAACCGCTCCTCAGCGCAAACGCGCTGCATTACACGACGGACGACTTGCAAGGCGCGGCGCACGGGTGGGAGATGACGCGGCGGGATTTCATCACGCTCAACCTCGACCTGAAGCAGATGGGGGTGGGCGGGGTGAACAGCTGGGGGGCGATCCCGGCCGCGGTCGCGCGGATCGACGGGAGGAAGGCGCATGCCTACCGCTTCGTTCTCCGGCCGTTCCAGGGCGGCCGCGAGACGATGCTTCGGCTCGCGCACCGGGCCTTCCCGTGAGTCGGGCCACGCGTTGCCGTCCCGGCTTGCAGCTCGACCGGACGAGGGGGGCCTCTGCGTCGCCCGCGCACGGCGGAAGCGCCTCGGTTTCCAGGCCGGGCAGCGCATCTCGGATGCCGGCCGCCCGCCGGGCATCCCGAACTTGGCTCGGAAGCGCGTCTGCCGTTGTCCGGGACGGGGGGGGCGGCGGGAACGGCTCGCGGCCGGTCACGGGGTCTTCGGGAGCTCCGGCAGCGCGAGCAGCGGGGGCTTGCCCGTCGGGGGGCGATGGAAAATCTCGCCGAATTTCGTGAAGCCCGGCACGAAGCCGCCGTGCGAGAGGAAGAACTGCCCTTTCTCCACGCCCATGAACCGGTCGAGGCGGTCCTCCCGGCCCGTGGGGTCGTGGCTGAAGCGCGCGGACACGATCTCGATCCACGCGCCCGAATCGGTGCGGATCCACTGGTTGCCATAGAGCGCCTTGCGGAGCAGGTGTCCGTTGCCGCCGCCGAAGTTCTCGCTGAAGCTGTAAAGGCCGCGGAGCCATCCGCCCTCCTTCGGCGCCTTCCAGCTGGAGAGGAGCATCCATTGCTTCGTGTCGGGACGGAAATAGAACCCGGAGTAAATGGTGTGCGTGGCGTCCACCGGCTTCGCGGTGACGACGAATCGCTGCGGCTCGCCGGTCCTCCACGGGAATTTCAGATGGCTGTGCCCGCCTGTTCCCTCGTTGCCGAAATCGCCGGAGACGACCCCCTCGCCTTTCGCTACGAGGGTGACGCGGTTCTCGTCGGCGACGCGCTTCCGGTCGACCCCCTCGTTGCCGCTGTCCCAGACGCTGAAGATGATGCGCCGCTCGGTCGGGCTGTTGACCTGCATGCCGAAATAACCGCGATGCCATCCACAGGCCATGTAGTAAGTCCAGAGGGGGTCCTCCAGGGCGGTCGTCTCGCAATAAAAAGCCTCGACCTTCGCGTCGTCCGGCGGCGAGTAGGCGAGGTGAACGGAGGCGGCGTTGCGGCGGGGCTTGAGATTGAAGTGGGCGTCGCGCGTCGCGGGGCCGTCGAGGAGGAGCGCCTCGGGATCCCCGAAGGGGCTGTCCTTGGCGTTCAGGGACTCCAACTGGAACCTCTGGTAGCCGGGTTTCGGGACGTCGAAGCGGCCGAACGAGACGGTGACGGGACCGGCCATGCCCCGGGCCGTCGCCTCGCGTGACCGGCCGGCCAGGGTCATCCGGAGGCGCGAAGCGGACCCCTCCGGGAGTCGCAGCGCCAGCGAGATGTCGAGCGCCCCGGGCGTTCGGATCTCGCCGAACCAGAGGATCTTCAGGTCGGGATCGTTCCAGCCGGTGATCCCGGTGTCGCGCACGCGGGCGCCGTTCGCATCCGGGGCGAGGTAGGCGGTGGCGGCGGGGATGCGCAACGGCTCGCCCGGCGCGGGGAGGGCGAGGGCAAGCAGGGGAACGGCGAGGCGGACGGCGCGGCGCACGCGGGCGGCGGTCATGGCGATCCTCCGCAGGACGAGGCCGGACACGGCGTTGACTCGACACGGGGCCGGGACGTCCCGCCCTCGGTGCAGCCGCGGACATCCACGCGTGTACGATATAACGGATATTCCTCCTTTATTTTATACGTCTGGGGCGTAGGGGGCAAGGGGTTGTTGACCCGTGCCGATTCGGGGCGGGCGCCGCTCGGGCGCGCGGACGAAGCGGCGGCGTGTCCCCTCGCCCCGGTCGCGGGCCCGCAGAAAGATCCGGAGCCGACCCGGAGGCCGGGATCCTCGCGGCGGAGCCGCGGGGCTGCGCCCCGGCGGATCGGGTTCGCCGGCGGCACGCCCGCGTCATCGCATGTTGCGCACCCGCACCTCGATTCCCGGCGTGTCCTGGAGCAGCCTCACCAGGCGGGTGACGTCCGTATCCCCCGTGTGGTAGGGGTAGAGGATCTTCGGCTTGAATGCCCGGACCGCATCGGCCACCATCTCCGGCGTCATGGTGTAGGGGAGGTTCATGGGGAGGAACGCGATGTCGATCTTTTCGAGCGCCTTCATCTCGGGCGTGTTCTCGGTGTCTCCGGCGATGTAGACGCGCGTTCCGCCGAGCGTCAGGATGTAGCCGTTCCCCTCGCCTTTCGGGTGCCACGGCTGGCCGTTGTCGCGCCGGTGCGCGAGGTTGTAGGCGGGCGCCGCCTCGATGCCGATCCCCGCCACGGTGCGGGTGTCGCCGTTCTTCATCACGAGGGCGCCCGGGGCCTTCTCCGCGCAGAGGGCGGACGCCACCACCGTCGTCTTCTCCGTCCGGATGAGGCTCAGCGCTTCCGGGTCGAGATGGTCGGCATGGTGGTGGGTGACCAGCACGACGTCGGCCTTGGGGAGTGTTGCGTAGTCGGCGACCTTGCCGTAGGGGTCGACGTGGATGACCTTCCCCCCGAACGCGATCACGAGGGATCCGTGCCCGAGGAAAGCGATCTCGAGATCGCCCGACGGCGTCGGGATCACGTCCTTTTCGGGCGCGGGGACGGCGGGGGCGGGCGGAGCGGCCGAAACGAGGGCCAGGGCGGCCGAAAGCGCGTGCTTGAGCATGGTGTCGCCTTGAATCGGGGGCTGCGGGCATCCGCGAGACGCATTCTAGTCCGGCGGGGCGGCCGGCGCCAGCGCGATCACCGTGAGATCGCAGGCGTGGCGGGGGGCGCTGCCGAGGATCGCGAAATGCTTGCAGAAAGCCGGCGGTCGGCGGCTTCTATAATGTGAGCGGGGGCGGATTTTGAAGCGCCGTGTTACAGGAGGCGACTTTCGGGCGAATAGTCATGGTAGCCCGTCAGGCTGGTCCGACTCGCGCGAATGTGTCGTCCGGGCTGTTTTGTGGTATACCGTAATTGTATTTTCGGATCCCAATCCGCTTCACCCCCCGTCGCGACGACGCGAACGACGTCGATTCTCTGATGACGAGATATCCCATCCACCCGGCACGCGGCGGCGGCTTGATCGTTCTCCTGCTGGCGTTGGCGATGCCGGCTCATGCCGGTCCCGCCAAGGAGAAGGATTCGCGCGCCGCGCTGCCCGTCCCGCTGCCGGCTTGGTGGGACGGGATCCCGACCCCCGAAATCCGGGAGGGAGGTTCGTTCGGCGAGGTGCGCGGCCACGTGGAGCAGTGGCTCGCGGGGCTCCTGAAGCAGCAGGAGGTCAAGGGATGGTCCTGGCTCGGGCCGTTTGACGGCCGCGACGGCAACGGGATGCAGACCGTCTACCCGCCGGAGGCCGAGTACTTGGCGAGGGGCTTCGACCCGGGCCGGGAGTACCCGGGGGCCTCGGGGACGGTGCGGTGGACACGGCCCGAGGCCGGGATGCCGCCGAACAACGCCCCGAACATCGTCATGTATGCCTTCACACGTCTCGAGTGGCCGAAGGACGAGACGGTCACGCTGGCCTATCTATCGGACGACGGATCGATTCTCTGGGTCAACCGGAAGGAGGCGCACCGCCGGTCGGACTACGGGGAGGACTACCCGTCGGTGTCGCTCAGGAAGGGGGAGAACGAGCTCTTCGTCAAGGTGGTGAACGGCGGAGGGCCGTGGGATCTGCGGATCTCCTGCCTGCGGATTTCTCCGCCGCAGACCCGGCTCAAGGCGTTGGCGACGCTGCTGGCGCGGGTGCCGGGAAAGCCGGACGACCAGCACGGTCCGCTCAACGACGTCCTTCATCTCTGCGGCCAACTGAACGAGCGCGGGCTCTTCCGTCATTACGCCCTCGAAGGGGCGCGGCTGCTCGCCCGCCACGGCAAGAAGCGCAACGAATTTCTGCGCGAGATCCTCGGCGCCCTCGAGCGGTACGGCTTGGCCGACCTGGCCGCCCCGCTCCTGGAGTCGCTGGCGCCGGACGAGCTGGAGGAGGAGACCTGGCTCCGTTTCGCCCGTGCCTACCAGCTGGCCGGCAACTTCGACCGGGCCCTGGAGGCCTACCGGGCCGTCCTCGAGGCCGGCGGCTACCAAGTGTCGAGCCGTCTCCAGGCCGGTCGCGAGCGGGCGGAGCTCTTCGCGACGCTCGGCGATCAACACGGCGCCGCCCAGGTGCTCGACGCGATGCTCAAGGCCTTTCCGGACAAGGCGGGTGACGCGGCGGTCCTGGCGGCGCGGCAGGCCGTCGAGGGGGCTCGGGACTTCGCCGCCGTCCTGCCGCAGGACGAAGACCACGAGCGGCTCGCGGAGCAGACGGACCGGCTCCTGGCGAGCGGCAAGGAGCGCGAGGCCTTCCGTGGGATCCAAACCGGCCTGCTCGCCGCGGGCGGCAAATGCGTCCGGACCGCCGAGGACCCCGCGCTGCACACCGGGGCGTGGTCCGTCCTCCGGACCGCCCTGCAACGCCACGCGGCGGCCTATGGCGCCTTCACGGCGGAGGCGCGGGCGCGGCGCCGGGCCGAGTGGGAGCGGACGCGGCGGGACGACGCGCTGCAGGACGCGCTGGCGGAGTCCCTCGACCCGGCGGCGTCGGCGGTGCTTGCGCTCGATGCGGCGCGCTGGGCGATGGAGCGGGGGCAGCCGGACGGCGTTCTCGCCTGGCTTCAGGCCGCCCGGCGCCTCGATCCCGCGGCGGCGGAGGGGACGGAGGCCCGGGCGCTGGCCGACGCCGCGCAACGGGTCCGGGCGGCGGCGGTTCCCGTCGAGCCGCTTCGCGTGCAGGGGATGCGTTCCTGGGAGACGCCGGCCTCCTCGAGTCTCTTCTTCGCGCAGGTCCGTTCGCGCCAGCCCGCGCTTCGCCTGGAATCGCTGTACGCGCCGGCCGAGCGCGACGGGGTCTTCTTTTTCGCCCATGAGGACGCCGTCTGGGCCGTCGCGGAGGGGCGGCTGCTCTGGCAGTGGCGCAGCGGCGGCGTCACCTGCCGCGAGCTGGCCGAGGGCGAGCAGGTTCTGCTCGCCGCCCGGCAACGGCCGGTCGCGGACGACCGGGCGGTCTACGCGCGAGTCCTGTTCCCGGAGGCGACCGGCCTCGACGGCCGTTTCGGTCTGGTGGCCCTCGACCGCCGCACGGGCCGCGAGCTCTGGCGGTCGGAGGACGCGTCGCTCGAGCGGTCGCACGTCAACGCCTCGCCGATCCTCGAGGGAGGTCTGGTGGTGGCGACGGCCGTGACACGGCCGCGTCTGGCGGGGGGCGACCGCGCGGAGCTGAGCCTGGTCGCGTTCGACGCGCGGACCGGGGCGCTGAGACGCCGGCTTGTCCTCTGCACGAACCGGGAGTCGCTGGAGAGCGTTTGCCCGGCCTTTCACATCGGCGCGCCGGCGCGCGACGCCGAGTCGATCTACGTGGACACGGGGCTCGGCGCGATGGTCTGCGTGGAGCGCTCGACGTTCGCCCTGCGCTGGGTCCGGACCTACCCGCGGCTGCGGCTCGGCCAGGAGGTCTTCCGATCACGCCTCCTGGGCCGCGTCAACGCGTCCCCGGCGGCGGCGCGCGATGCGGTGGTCTTCGCCCCGTCCGACAGCGCCTTCGTCTATTGTCTCGACCCGGGGACGGGGAAGGTGCTCGCCCGTCTCAGTTCGCTTGTCTTCCGGGAGCTGCTCGGGGCCGGGGACGACGTGGCGGTTTTCGCGGGGCCGGGCCTTACGGCCGTGGGGGTGCGGGACGGCCGGCGGCTCTGGCAGACGCCGGCGGGGGCGGTCGTTCGCGGCGCCTGGCTGGGGGCGTGGAGCGTGCTGGCCGCCTTCGACGCGGGCGCCCGGAGCCTGAAGGTGTCGACGGGTGCGGAGGAGATCGCGCCGGGCCTGGACCCGGGCCTCCTGCCGCTGGCCGCCGGGCGCGGGTGGCTCGCCGGGCTGCGCGGGCGCCAGATTCGCGTGTATGACAACCGGCCTCCCGTGGAGGCCGTCCCTCGGCCCGAGCCGCCGATCGAGCCCCTCCGCATCTCCGCCTCCGTTCTGCCCGCCGTCGAGACGGGGAGCATCCCCTACGGGGGGGCCACAGTGGCCGGCACGTGGGGGACGGCTGTGCTCTTCCAGTCGATGGCTTGGTTCGGACTCTACGATGTCCCGTCGCACCGCGAGGTCTGGCGGCTGCCGAACAACGGCGGCCGACTTGTTCTCCAGCCGCCGGTCCTGGTCCACCTGGATGGGGGACACCGCTTTCTGAGCGTTGTGGATCCGGCGACGGGAAGGGAGATTTTCGCGTGGCAGGTGGATCGGTTCGTCGGCCAGCCCGGTCTAGGTGGAGCGGCCGTGCGGGACGGCCAGCTCGCCTTCTTCTATGCCAACCGAGACTGGCAGACAAAACGGGAGGCCTTTGCGTACGTCTACCATCTGAAGGACCAGACGCTGGTCCGGAAGGTTCCCTGCGAGATTGTCCCACCGCCGCGTTACGCGATTTGGAAGGACGATCTGCTCTGGCTGGGCCCAGGCGGGGGGGACTGGGAGCGGGACGACTGCCCCTGGATCCTGCAACGGCCCCTGAGTGATCCCAAGCCCAGGGACACGTCCCTTCATCCGCGCGGTGGATGGCATGCAGCATGGGATGCGTCGCAGGAGGAGCTGATCCTGGCCGTGCCGGGACAGAAGCAGATTCTCTTGGCGCGGCCTCCGTTCGACGCGGGCCACGTCCGGACCGCCGCCCTGCCGGGGTTCAAGCGCCAGGACGACCAAGCGCTCTCCGGCTTTCGGCAGGGGGTCGTGTTCAATGACGCCTACGTCGTCTGCCCGTTCGTTTCCGAGCCGAGGGTCGTGCTGGACCGGAAGACGCTTCAGCCGGTGCGAGACCTGCCCGAGTGCGACCTGCTGGACGTGCAGCCGATGCCGTTCGGGGCGTCGGGGCTGCTCTATTGCGGCATGAAGCTGACGGATGGGAGGCCCGATAAAAAACGTAACACGCGACCGCCGCCGTACCGGATGGTCTACGCGTACGAGGGCGGCGGCAAGGCCCGTTCGCTCGGGCGGATCGGGCTGCAAGACGTCCCCGACGAGATCCCGGACTGGGAATATCGCGCCTACCAGCAGCGGCTTGATCAGGTCTTCTTCCGGCCGGACGGCGACGGGGCGTGGGTCTTTGTCGGAACGGCGCACTACCCGGAGTGGTCGACGCACACGGCGGACTACCCGCTGGCGGTCTACCGGGCGCGTCCGGCGGAGGGTCGGCTGGAGGGGCCGCTCCTGTTGCCGCTGGGGTACGCCGGGCGGGTCGTGCCGTGCGGCGGAGAGATGGCGGTGGAAACGCCTGGCGGGATCGTTTTCTTCCGTCCCGCATCCGCCGCGCCGGAGGCGCGGCGGCGGACGTCCGTGCCGCTTCCCCTCGTGGCGAAGGACGATCGGTTCCAGCTCGACGGGTTCCTGGGCGACTGGGATCCGGGGGCCTTTACGGAGCTCGGCGGGGCGCGTCTGGCCGCGCGCTGGGACGGGGAGTTGGTGCGGCTGGCGTGTGTGCTGCCGGCCCGCGCGAAGCCGTGCGTCGCGCCGGAGCGCCTGTCGCTGGCCGTCACGCCGGCGAGCCAGGGCTTTTTCCAGGGATGGCCGCTGCCGTGGATGCGCGAGCGTGTGCGGCTTCCCGCGCCGCCTCGCGACGGGCGGGGCGCCTGCTTCACTGCGGCGATCGACGGCACCCTTCGCGTCGAGGCGGTCTTCCCGTTTGACGATCTTTTCGCCAACCACACGGCGAACGGACGGGATCTTTCGCTGCGGAACGGGCGGACGTTCCTGCTGCGGCTGGACGTGCTCGCGCCGGGGACGGAGGACGGGACCCTGGTGACGCTGGGAGGGGGCGCGGCGACGCCGCGGCCCTACGAGATGATCCCCCTGGTGCTTGCGCCGCTCCCGGAGGCCGAGATCCTGAAGGGGTTTCTCGGCGGCGGAACGCTGAAGGCGGGGGACGTCGCTGCGGAGTTCCGGCCGGGTGCGGGGCTCCAGTTCCACCTCCGCCCCGCGCACAAGGAACGCGCCGTGGTCTGGACCGCGCGGGAGCGGATCACGCGGCAGTCGGTCCTCGATTTCGGGCGTGTCGTCTCCTACACGGGCAAGGACTTCACGATCCGCGTGTTCGGTCCGGACGGGTCGGTGCTGGCGGAGCGGGCGGTGAAGGCGGATGCCCCGCCGGAGCTCTACCGCGTGCCGCTGGGCGCGTTGGCCGGGCAGGAGGCGACGATCCGCGTGGAGCTGGAGCCGGCGCGCGATGCGCCGGTCCTTCTCCAGAAGATCGAGATCGAGCGATAGGGTTTGACAGCGGGCGTCGCGCCCTCGAGAATGGGCGCGGCTCGGGGGCCCCGAATGACGGACGCGGCACGGGCGGACATCTCGCGGCTGGAAGCGCGCCTCCTCGGCGTCGCGTCGCGGCAGCGGCACGTCGGCCGACTGTGGGTCGCGGTTCGTGCCGCCGCCGCCCTGCTGGCCGCCGTCTTCGCCTATTTTGTCGCCGACCGGCTGACCGATTTTCCCGCCCCGGTTCGGCTGCTCGTCACGCTCGCGCTGCCGGCGGCGGTCTGGCGCTGGGGCGTACGGCGGTGGGCGCAGCGGATCTTCTCGGACGTGAGCGTGTCCGGCGGCGCCCGGCTGCTGGAGCGGCTCCAGGCCGAGTTCAACTCGACGCTCATCTCGACGGTGCAGTTCGCCGCCGATTTGCAGGCGCCCGGCGGCAGCCCGATCCTCCGTTTGCGCACGATCGAGAAGACGTCCGAGGGGTTCGACGCCCGTGCCAAGGTCCCGATCCGCCCTCCTGAGGGCTGGCCGCGGGCCGGGGTGACGCTGCTTGTCCCGTGCCTGCTTTTCCTGCCTTTCGCGCTCTTTTCGCCGAACACCCTGGCGATCTTCGCGATGCGCGCGATCGGCATGGACGTCGCCTATCCCACGCGCACGCGTATTGTCCACTTGGACTACCCGAGACGGATCGCGAACGACCAGGACGCGAGGATCGAGGTTCGAACGGAGGGAGTCGATCCGGAGAGCGGCCGCCTGCGGCTGACTTTCGAGGGGCAGGAGCCGGCGGAGCTGGCGCTGCGGCGCGAGGGGCCGCATTGGTTCTCCTTCACCGCCGCTCAGCCCGCTCTCGGATTCACCTTCGAGGCGATCCTCGGCGACGCCCCGCCGAAGGGCGGCCGCGTCCGGGTCGTGGCGCCCCCCGGCGTCCGGAGCCTCCGGGTTCGCATCGAGCCGCCGGCCTACGCCGGCTTGGCCCCCATCGAGGTCGATGGCGGCTCCGCCGCCGCTCCCGAGGGCAGCCGGCTCACGATCGACCTCGAGCCCAACCGGGAGCTTGCCGAGTGCCGTCTTCGCCTGCCGGACGGTCCCGTTCCGCTCGTTCCCGACCGGGGCCGCTACCGGCACGTCTTGACTCCGGCGGCCTCGTTCCTATACGCGTTCGAGATGAAGGACCGCGACGGCGTCTGCAACTCGAGACCCGCCGAGTATGCGGTCGAAATCCGCGCCGACCGTCCCCCGGACCTCGTGGTGAGCCGGCCGGAGATGGACCGGGCCGTGACGACCGTCAGCCTCGTCCCGTTGCAACTGGTGGCGGACGACGACCTGGGGCTTCGGGAGGTGATCGTGGAATACTGGTCGGAGCCGATCCCGACAGGCGAGAACCAAGCGGAGCTGGCGGCGGGTCGGGGCCGGGACGACGCGGGGCGTCCGCGACGGCGCGCGACGCTGGCGTCGGGTCTGTCGGCGCGGCATCTCGAGCTGAGCGAGGCGGTGCCGGCGGCGCGATTCGAGGCGGCGGCCGGCACGCTCGTCCATTATCGCCTCGGCGTCCGGGACTCGTGCCCGGCGCGGGAGCAGGTGACCTGGGCGGACGAGCGGACGTTGCGGGTCGTGTCGGCGCGGGAGCTGGCCGCGCTCCTGTCGGAGCGGCATGCCGCGCTGCTGAAGACCGTCAACCGGATCGTCGAGGACGAGTCGGCGGCGTACCGGCGCCTCCGCCGTTTGCTGGAGGAGGAGCGATGAGCCCGATGCGGGCGGTGGTCTCTCTCGCGATCCTGGCTGCGGCCGCGATGTCGCCCGCGGGGGCGGAGCCCTCCGCGCCGGCGCCCGCCTCCCGCGACCTCCCGTTTGTCGAGATGAAGCCCGAGGCGCTTCAGGCGCTTCGCACGGTCCAGGACTACATCGCAAGGCACCAAAAGCCGGAGGGGGCATTCGCGCGGGAGCGGGATCCCGGCGAGGACGCTCTTTGCCTGCTGGCCCTCATGGTCGGCGGTTCCACCCCCGGTCTCGGGCCCTACGGGCGCGAGCTGGCTCTGGGCGTGAACTATCTCGCGGGCATTCAGGACGGGACCGGGTTCTTTCCCTCGAAAAATCCCCAGCACGGGATGTACGGACACGCGCTGGCCACGCTCTTCCTGACCGAGGTCTGGGGAATGACCCGGCAACCGGAGATGAAGGACCGGCTGCGCCGGGCCGTCCAATTGATTGTCGACTGCCAGAACCGGAACGGCGGGTGGAGTTACTTCCCGAAGATCGAGGACCGGACGGATCTCTCGGTCACCGTCATGCAGACGATGGCCGTGCGCGCGGCGGCCGACGCCGGGATCTTCGTCCCGAAGGCAACCATCGACAAGGCGGTCCAGGCGATCAAGGGCTGCTTCAGCGAGAAGGAGGGCGGATTCGGCTACACCGGGCCCCACGACGTCAAGTTCTCCACCACCGGAGCGGGACTGACCGCCCTCCAGACCGTCGGCGTCTACCGTGACGCGATGATCGAGCGGGCCCTCCGATACGTCCGGGACAACGCCTTCGGCTCGAAAAAGGAGTGGTTCTGGTACGGGCATTACTACATTTCCGTGGCGATGTATCACGAGGGCGGCCCGGCGTGGGAGGCGTACTACCCGAGGGTGCTCGCCCAGGCCCTTGAGGCCGTTCACTCGAAAAAGCACCGAAACCTGCCGCTTTGGGAGAATGGGTTCATCGCGCTCATTCTCGGGATGCCTTACCGGTACATCCCGATCTACCAGCGATGACGGCGCGGCGGGCCGGAGCGCCTGGGGCTTGGCGATGCACATGATCGGACGATGCCGGCGGCGGGCCGCCGGGGCGGCGTTCGCGGCGCTTGCGGCGCTTGGCGGCGACCTCGGCGCCGCGGAGGTCACCGTCTACCTCCGCGACGGCGTCCGGCATGGCGTCCTCCCCGACGGGTCGGGTCTCCGGGGGAGGCTGGGCGACCGGGAACTACGAATGGACGAGATCCTGGGCGTCGATATCGATTCCGTCTCGCCGCGCATGCCGGATGCGGGCGTGCGGCTGTCGGATGGCGCCTTTCTGGTCGGACGGTTCCTCGACTTCGCGGCGGGGCAGGAGAACGGCTTCGAAAGCGAGTCGTTCGGCTCGTTCGCCGTGTCCGCGGACCGGGTTGCGGCGATCTACGTCGGCGGTCCGCCGGGCGCGCATCCGGCGGCCGAGTCCTCGGCGGCCCCCGGGTTCGTGATGCAGGGCGGGGACTTCATGGCGGGCGAGGTTTTGTACGTCGCCGCGCGCTACGCCGGCCTGAGGGGCGACGGGCGCATCCGCAAGATCGGTCTCCCGTCGATCTATGCCGCCGTCGTACGATCGCCGGCCGCCGCGGGGGGGGCGGATGGGGCGTGGCGCGTGCGGACGATCAACGGCGACGTGCTGTACGGCGAAGCGGAGGAGGGGGGCGTTCGGGTTCGGGTGCCCGGCGGGACTCGCATGCTGACGCTGGACCGGCTGGCCTCCGTGCGCCGGCGGACGGCGGATCTGCTGCCGGGGGCGACGCCGGGCGGGCCGGGGCCCTCGCGGCTCTTTCGAAACGGCGAGGGGCTGCCGCTGCAAATCGTGACGCTGCGCCTGTTGCCGGACGGTCTCTGGCAGCGGGCCCCGGCCGCGTTGGCGCTTTCGCCGCCCGCGGGCGCCTCGGCCCTCGTGTTCCGGGCCTGGCGGGAACCTGGCTTTAACCGGGGGCAGATCGCGATCCGATTCGTGACAGGCGCGGAGACCCTGAAGGAGATCGCCCTGGAGCCGGCCGCGGGTGTCCTGGAGGGGGCGGTGGCGCTGCCGCCGGGCGCAACGGCGGTCCGCGCGCTGGTCCAACCCGGCGGGGACGATGGGTACGGCGATCGAATCGTGTGGGAGGCGCTGTTGGCGGCGCCGTAGATCCGCGCGGAGGCGCGGATCGGGATGGCGCTTGGGCCCGCAGGGAACGGAACGAACCGGAACGAAAGGAGCGAGCCATGGACGAGACGAGAAAGGACGGATGCAGCGAGGGGCCCGCGCGGCCGCCGGCGCCTCCCGTCCCGCGACCGGCGACCGGACCATCCCCCGCGCCGCGACCGGCGACCGTGTCGCGTCCCGCGCCGTCGACCGCGTCCTCGCCGCGAGCAGCGGCCGTCCCGGCGCCGGGCGCGGAAAAAACGGCGGCGGCCGCGGCCGCCTCGCCGCGGAAGCCCGCCGTTGTCGACGAGGCCGCCATTCAGCGGCTTGGAGAGACCGTCCAGGCGGTCCGGAGGGAGATCCAGAAGACGATCGTCGGGCAGGAGGAGGTGGTCGAGCAGTTGCTGACCGCGCTGCTGGCCAACGGGCACTGCCTGCTGGAGGGGGTGCCGGGGCTGGCGAAGACGCTGCTGATCAGCACGCTGGCGCAAGCGCTGACGCTGACCTTCAAGCGGATCCAGTTCACGCCGGACCTGATGCCGTCGGACATCACGGGGACGGAGATCATCCAGGACGATCCGGAGACGGGGGAACGCAAGTTCAAGTTCATGGCCGGACCGATCTTCGCGAACATCATCCTGGCCGACGAGATCAACCGAACGCCGCCGAAGACGCAGGCGGCGCTGCTCGAGGCGATGCAGGAAAAGCAGGTGTCGGTGGGCGGGACGATCCACCGCCTGGCGAAGCCCTTCTTCGTCCTGGCCACGCAGAACCCGCTGGAGCAGGAGGGAACGTATCCGTTGCCGGAGGCGCAGCAGGATCGTTTTATCTTCAAGGTTTTCGTGGACTACCCGGCCGACGCGGAGGAGGACCGGATCATGCGTCGCGTGGCGGACCTGGCCTTCGGCGAGGTCCGGCCGGTTCTCGACGGGGGCGGGATCCTCGCGGCGCAGTCGGTCTGCCGGCAGATTCCGGTGGCCGACGCGGTCTACTCCTATGCGCGGCGCCTCGTGCGGGCGACGCGCCAGAACACGCCGGAGGCCCTTCCGATCTGCCGGAACTGGCTGGCCTGGGGGGCGGGCCCGCGCGCCTCGATCTTCCTGATCACCGCCGCCCGGGCGCGCGCCGGCATCCTCGGGCGGACCTGCGTGACCTGCGACGACGTGGCGACTGTCGCGCCGCCCGTCCTGCGCCACCGCTTGGCCTGCAATTACGTCGCCCGCGCCGAGGGGATCACCCCGGACAAGGTGGTCGCCGAACTGCTGAAGGCCGTGCCGAGGTACGCGTGAGCGCATCGCCCCTCCCGGGGCGTGGAGGCCGTATGGCGGAACCCAAGGCATCGTCGGCCCTGTCGCGCTACCTGGACATGGCGGCCATCGTGAAGCTGACGGCGCTCGGTCTCGAGCCGCGCCAAGTCGTCGAGGGCTGCCTCTCCGGCAACCACCGGTCGCCTTTCCACGGCTTCGCCGTCGAGTTCGCCGGCCACCGGCAGTATGCGCCGGGCGATGACGTGCGGCATCTCGACTGGAAGGCCTACTTCAAGTCCGACCGGTACTTGCTGAAGCAGTACGCGCAGGAGACGAACTTCATCGCCCACCTCCTGATCGACGTTTCCGAGTCGATGACCTTCCAGCACCGGCACGGCCGGAAGATCGACTACGTCTCGTTCATGGCGGTGACCCTGGCGTTCCTGATCCATGAGCAGTCGGACATGGTGTCGGCGACGCTCTTCGACGACCGGATCCGCGAGCACATCCCGCGCAGCGGGGCGGAGCAGGTCGTCCGGAAGATCTCCGCGGCGCTCGAGCGTGCGGAGCTGAAGGGGCCGAGCGCCATCGGCGACGTTCTCGCCCACGCCGCGGAGACCAGCGGCCGCCGCGCGCTCGTCATGCTCTTCTCCGATTGTTTTGGGGATCTCGACCGGATCGCCGACGGTCTCAAGCGTCTCCTCTATGCCCGGCACGAGGTCGTGCTTTTCCATGTCCTCGATCCGGTGGAGACCGCCTTCGACCTGAACGGCACGGTCGAGTTCGTGGAACTGGAGGGGACGGACCGCATCACGATCCCGGCGCACCAGTACCGTGACGCGTACCGGGAGGAGTTTGACGGCTGGCTCGCGTCGCTGCAGGAGACGGCGCGGAAGCTGGGGGTGGAGTACGTGCGCGTCTCGACGGCGGAGAACTTCGGCACGGTCCTGGCCCGCTACCTGAACGAGCGGCTTCGGACGGGAGGCCCCTGGTGAGCGTTCTCAACCCGGCCCTGCTCGGCGGCTTGGTGCTGATCGGGGTGCCGATCCTGATCCATTTCTTCATGACGCGGCGGAAGCTCATCCTGCCGTGGGCGGCGTATGAGTTCATCCGGCGCGCCCTGCTCAAGAAGAAGGAGCGGATCCAGAAGGAGAACCTGCTCCAGTTGATCCTGCGGATTCTGGCCATCGCGGCGCTCGCCCTCGCCCTCGCCCGACCGCTGCTCGGGCCGGGCCGGTCGGCCGAGCGGGCGCTCCTGCTGCTCGACAGCACCTGCAGCATGCAGGCGGTCGAGGACGGCGTTTCGCGCTTCGACAAGGCGCGGGCCCTGGCGAAGGCGTGGATCGCCGGCGCGCCGGCGGGGTCCTCCTTCGCCGTCGGTTGCGTCGACGCCCAGGCCGAGCTCGCCACCGCGCGCCTGAGCGAGAGCGCCGCCGACGCCGTGGCGGCCATCGACACGCTCCGCCCCTCCGCGCGGTCCGCGACGCTCGCCGAGACCCTCGCCCGGATCCAGGCCCCTGTCGAGGCGCTCAAGCCGTCTCGCGTTCTTCTCTTCAGCGACTTCAACAGCCTCGGCCGCGCCGAAGAGATCCAGCTCCGGCTTGCCGCCCTCCCCCGCGACGTCGCCTTGCAACTCGTTCCCGTCTCCCGTCTTCTCAATGCCCGCAACGTGGCCCTGTCGCGTCTGGCGTGCGAGTCGGGTTGGATCCTGACCAACCGGCCCGCCGTTCTGGGCGTGGACGTGGTCAACACCTCCCCGGAGCCGTGGAAGGACTACAAGCTCGTGTTGCAGATCGACGGGCGGGTTGCGGGAGAGACGGTTCTCGACCTGGCGGGCGGCCAGACGGTCCGGGCGACGTTCCCGGTGACATTCCGGGATGCAACCCCTCGCTTCGTCTCGATCCAGGGGCCCTCGGACGCCCTGGGCGCGGACAGCGCGGTCTACGCGCCGCTGGCGCCGTTCCCGCCGGTCCGCGTGGCGGCGCTGTCTCCCGCGACGCCGGCCGCAGGGGAGGTTTTCGATGCGGAGCTGGGCTTTCTCGAGGCGGCGTACGCCAACCTGGCGCGTCAGGAGGCGGTGTTGTTGGAGAAGTCAGGGCCGGCCGCTTTTCCCTGGACGCGTCTGGCCGATTACCACGTGGTGGTGCTGGCGAACGCGGGGGACCCGGGCGGGGCGCGTGCGGAGGCGCTGGGGCGGTTCGTCCGGAACGGCGGCGGGCTTCTGCTCTTCCCGGGCGGCGGCGTCCGGCCAGCCGACTGGAACGCGTGGGCGAGGCGGGACCCGGAGTTGCTGCCGGCGACGCTGGAAGGCCCGGTGCGGGCGGAGGCTGAGCTGGAGATCAGCGCGAAGGGGCTCGACGGCGCCGTGTTCGGGTTTCTGCAGGAGAATGAGGAGGCCTTGGCGCGGATCCGGTTCCGGTCCCGCTTTCATCTGACGCCCGCCGTGGGGGCGCGGGTGCTCGCGCGATTCGCGGGGGAGGACGCGCCCGTCGGCGTGGCGCGGACGTGCGGGCGCGGAACGGTGCTGGCGTTCGCCTTTCCCGTGAACCGGTCGTGGGGGGACTTCGCGGTTCAGCCCGAGTTCGTCGCCTTCGCGATCCGATCGCTTCTGGCGGCGCTGGGGCCGCCGCCGCGCGCCGGCGCCCTGCCCGGCGAGACGCTGGTCTTCGCATTGCCGCCCGAACGCGCCGACCAAGAGATGACGGTGGATGCCCCCGGCGCGCGTCAAGCGAAGGTCCGCGCCTTGTTCCAGGACGGCCAGGCCGTGGTTCGCTACGCCGGGGCCTCGGATCCCGGTTTTTACCGGCTGCGGTGCGGCGAGACGCTGCTCGGCGGCGCCGCCGTGAACGTGGACGGACTGGACTCCGTGCTGGCGCCGGCCACGGCGCGGGAGCTTCGGGCCGTCGCGGCGCTCTCCGATCGCGTGGCGCTGGGGGACGAGCGGGGACGCGGCGCCGGGGGATACCCCCTGTCCGTGCCCCTGATGCTGCTGGCCGCCCTGGCCGTTGCCGGCGAGACGTGGGTCACCTTCCTCCGGAGGCGGACGACATGATGCGGTGGCTGATCGGCCTCCTGATGGGGGATCGCGCCGCGGAGCTCCGCGAGGTGCAGCGGTTCGTGCTGCGGAACGAGGCGGGCTGCCCGACTTGGCTCTTGCTTTTCGGCTCGGCTGCTCTCGTGGCGCTCTCCGTCTGGCTTTACCGGCGGCAGCCGCTTTCGCCCCGACGGCGCGCGACCCTCGCCGTCCTGCGCGGCTTGGCCTATGTCGCCCTCCTGGGAGTCCTCGTCCGTCCCCTGGTCTCCCTTGAGGGGCTTGCGGAGGTCCGGGGCCGCCTCCTGATCCTGCTGGACGGCACGGAGAGCATGTCGATCCAGGACGTCCGCGACGGTGGACGAACGATCAGCCGGTTCGAGGCGGGGAAGCGGACGATGAAGCATTTGATGGGGCGCCGCGCGGCGCTCGAGGCGTCGACCCTGCCCGCCTACTACCTTTACCGGGAGCAGGTGGAGCGGCTCGACCCGGAGAAGCCTCAGGCGCTCGACGCGCTGGCGCCCGCGGGGGCGCAGACCTCCCTGGTTCAGGCCATCGCGCAGATGCGGAAGGAGCACGCCGGGGAGCCGATCGCGGCGGTCTGGCTGATCACGGACGGGATGCACAACGCGGGGGAGTTCGTGGAGAACACGGTCGAGGACCTCAAGGGCGAGGGGGTTCGCATCCTCGCGACGGGGCTCGGACTCCCCGAGGCGCGCGACATCGCCCTCTCCCACATCTTCGCCGAGGATGTCGTCTTTGTCGACGAACGGGCGGCTTTTCTCCTCAAACTCCAGCAGGCCGGCTTCGGCGGGCAGGAGATACGCGTCACGCTTTCCATCGACGGGGCGCCGGCCGGGGCGAAGTCCTTCACGCTGGAGGGGGCGCGCGAGCAGACCGTCGAGTTCCGCTGCGATCGGCCGCTCGCCGTCGGCAAGCACCGGTTCCGCTTCGAGGTCGAGCCGAAACCCGACGAGATGGTGACGAAAAACAACGCGCTGGATCGGACCCTCGACGTCATCGACGCACAGATCCGCGTTCTGCTCGCCTACGGCGCTCCGGACTGGGAGTACCGCTACCTGAAGGGGGCGCTTGAGCGCGACAAGCGCGTTCGGCTGACGGTCTTTTTGGAGGAGATGGACCGCCGTGTCTTTGCGGCGCCGGCGCCCGGCCTGCTCAAGACCTTTCCCGAGGCGAACCGGGAGTTCGCCAACCGATACGACCTGGTGATTCTCGGGCAGATTCACGCCGGGATGCTTTCTACGCCGCAACTGGAGATGCTCCGCGATTTTGTCGGCGAGGAGGGCGGCGCCCTGGTCCTGATCGCGGATCCCGCGTCCGTTCCCGGCAGCTTCCAGGGGACCCCCCTCGAGCCGCTGGTCCCCGTCGTTTTCACCGGAGGGCGCGGCCGGACCCTCAAGGACGAGCTGACAAGCCCGCTCCGCGAGGAGATCCCGGTGCGCCTGACCGAGGAGGGCCGATCGCACCCCCTGATGCGGCTCGAAGACGATCCGCAGGAGAACGAGAAGGTCTGGGCTGGGCTGCCGCCGCACTACTGGGGCTTTTCCGCGGACGGCCTGAAGCCCTCCGCGCTCGCCCTCCTCGCGGCGCGCGGCGACCGCGGAAAAGGCGACCCGCTCGTCGTCACCCACGCCTTCGGACGCGGCAGCGTCCTCTTGATGGGGATCCGGGACACGTGGCGCTGGCGCTATCAGGTCGGCGAGACGCACTTCCGGCGCTTCTGGGGCCAGGTCGTCCAGTACCTGGGCCTGCCGCACCTCACCGGCGCCGCGACGCTGACGACCCTGACGACCGACAAGCGGACGTACCTGGCCGGCGAGAAGGTCCAGGTCACCGCCCGTGTGCTCAACGCGGACTTTTCTCCCTCCACCGCGGCCAAGGTCGCGGTGCGGGTCGAAACCGCCGCGGGCGGGGACCCCGCGACGCTCGAACTGGCCGCCCTGCCCGGACGACGCGGTCTTTTCCAGGGGGCTTGGCTGGCGCGGCGCGAGGGCGAGTACGCGGTTGCCGTGCCCGGTGATCCCGCGTGCCGCCCCGCCGCCTTCACGGTCCGCGAGCTTCAGCGCGAGTTCCGCTACCCCGAGATGAACCAGCGGCTCCTCCAGGCGGCCGCGCAGGCCACCGGCGGCCGCCTGCTCGGATTCTCGGCGGAGCCCGACGTCAAGGAAGCGCTGGGCGTGGCCCGCAAGGTCGTCCCGGCCAAGTTCGACGAGCGGCTCTGGGACACATGGCCCGCCCTGCTGGCCTGTGTCTTTCTGTTGGCCCTCGAATGGTTCCTGCGAAAGCGGTGGTATCTCGACTGATGTGGTCCCCTGGTCGCCGTCGCGGCGGCCCTTATCCTGGAGGCCGACCATGAAGCGCGCGCTCCCGCTTGTTGCCGCCCTCCTCCTGCCGGCGCCCCTGCTGGCCCTCGAGGCGGAGGTGGTTCGCGAGGAGGCCCGCGCCGCGGAGGCGATCCGCGGTACCACCGCCGATCTCGGCGACCAGGTCCAAGCCCTTCTCGAGGACGCCCGTCTTAGCAAGGTGATCGGCGAGGATTCCCTCAACGCACTCGGGCGGTTCAAGGACGATCTCGGGACCCTTACCGAGCAGGAACTGCGCGAGATCTGCGCGAAGCTCTCCGAGGCGGAGAAGGTCGCCCTGGCCGAGCGCCTTGTCCGCAGCCGCGACGCCAACCGGCTCCAGTCCGAGGTGCTCAAGAAGCTCGACGAGATCATCAAGCGGCATAAAATCCAACGCGAGGCGGCCGCCCTGGAGAAGCTCCTCCAGGCCCAGAAGGAGCTCTTGCAAGAGACCCAGAAGGCGGAGGACCGCCTTGCCGAGCTCGCCGCCCGCGCGCCGGAGAAACAGGAGCAGCTTGACGCCCTGGCCCGCGAGCAGGAATCGCTCCAGAAGCAGACGGACAACGAGGACTGGAAGAAACAGATGGACGAGATCGCCCGGGACATGGCGAACGACAAGCTGGAGCAGGCCGAGCAGAAGGAGAAGGATCTCATTCGTCAGATGGAGAAGGCCGTCCAGGCGGAGTCCCCCCGGCAGGAGACGAGCGAGTTGGCCGCCCTCCAAGAGAAGCTCGACCAGGTGAAAGAGACCCTCGAGACGCTCAAGGAGATGGAGCGAAACCTGGATGACATCGCCCAGGACAGCGCCGTCAGTCCCGACGAGAAGCAGGCGCTTCGCGACATGCAGCAGCAGGCGGAGGACGTCAAGCGGGAGGTCCAGGACAACCCCGGCGCCGTTCAGAACCTCGACCAGGCCGCGCAGGAGATGGCGCGGCTGCGGCCCGCCGAGGCCCGGCAGGACGTCCAGGAGGCCCGCCAGGCGCTCGAACAGCAGGCGCAGAATCTCGAGAAGCAGATGGAGCAGATGGCCCGGCAGGGCGACGTGCCGCCGCCGGAGTCCGCCGACGCGCAGTTGGAGCGGCAGGCCCAAGCCCTGCAGGAAATGGCCCGGATGGAGCAGCAGCTCGGCCAGATGGAGCAGGCTCGGCAGCCGGAGGCCGGCCAGACGGAGCCGAAGCCGCTCTCATCAGGCGACCAACAGCAGCTCGAGCAAATGGCCCAGAAGGCCGAGGGGCTGAAACCCTACGAGCACATGCCCGAGGCCCAGCAGGAGATGCGGCAGCAGGACGTCTCCGACGCCCGGCACGAGGTCCAGGAAGCCATGAAGGCTCTTGCGCGGCAGATGATGCAGCAGATGCAGATGTCCCCGGAGCAGCAGCAGCAGATGGCGCAGCGGATGCAGCAGATGGACGCGCAGCAGCTGATGCAGACGATGATGCAGATGATGTCCCAGCTCGCCACGAGATCGAAGGAGCAGAAGGGCGACAAGCCGGGGCAGGACGGGGGGCGCGGAGACCTGAAGCACGTCCATGGCGACGGATGGCTCTCGAAGCTTCCCGAACGGGAGCGCGAGGCCGTGCTCTCGGCCAGCCGGTCCCGGCCGCCCGCCGGGTACGAGGAAGACGTCCGCGAGTACTACAAACGGCTGGCCGTGCCAAGGCCGTAACCGAATCGCTGTTCGGGTGTTCGCTTTCGTTTTTCCCCGGATCCCGAGGATGGCCGTGCGACGGCCTGACGGGGATGCCTGTGTGCCCGGCAGGAGTTGAACCTGCAGCCTCCGGGTTCGAAGCCCGGCACTCTATCCAGTTGAGCTACGGGCACGCCGCGATGTCCGGCCTCGTTGAGGCCGGACATCGCGGCGGAGCAAGGGTTGGCGGCGCGGAGGACGTCTCCTGTTGCGCCGCAAACCCTTGCAGGGTGCGGAAGGGGGGATTTGAACCCCCACGGGTTGCCCCACGGGATCCTAAGTCCCGCGCGTCTGCCAGTTCCGCCACTCCCGCCCCCTGCGCGGTAGCCCCGCGCAGGGGGCGGGCCCCTGACCGAGGGCGGCGATGTAAGCACCTCACCCCCCCTCGCCGAGGGGCCGCACGCCATACATCCTATCACGCTTTCGCATAAAACGACAGCACGGTTTGACCGTAATCCCGCCGGTCCGCCAGTCGTCCGCCCGCCGGCTCCCGGATGAGTCCCGCGCGCTTCCGGTGCTCGAGGATCAGAAGACCATCCGGTGCCAGATCCTGCGCGAGGATGTTCTCCGCCAGAGACGCCATCCGGTCCGCATGGGGGGGGACCGTGTAGAAGGCGTAGGGCGGGTCCACGAAGATGAGGTCGAAGAGGCGGGGGGCGGCCCGTGACCGGTGAGAAGCGTCAATCGGGGAGCCTGTAGGGTCGTGCGCGGTACCCAGGGGGGCCGGCGCGGGGCGCGTTGCGTCCTGCGGTGGCGCCGTTGCTTCGCGCCACGGGGCGCGGAAGGCGTCGCCGACTCGCACGTCGCCGCGCCCGGCGGCACGCATCTTCTCGAGGCTCTTCCGGATGGCCTCGGCGCACCAGCGGTCGGCATCGACGAAGACGACCCGCGCGGCGCCGCGGCTGAGGCACTCGAGGCCGAGGCTGCCCGTGCCGGCGAAGAGGTCGAGGACGGCGGCGTCCTCCAAGCGGGGGGCGAGGATGTTGAACAGGGAGTTGCGTACACGAGCGAGGGCGGGGCGCGTGGACATGCCCTTGACGGGCACCAGCGCCATGCCCTTGGCCGAGCCGCCCAGAATGCGCATGATTGTGGGAACCGGCAGCGCGGCGGATTCCGGCTCGGGGACGATCCCGGCGGCCGCGCGTGCGAGGGATCCTAACAGGGCCGGCGATGTCCCTCAAGAGGATTCCCGCGCTTACGATCCCAGCGTGCGCTTCCTCCGGAGAATGTGGTGGTAGTGCTGGGCGAAGCGGTGGGCCTCGTCGCGGACGGCCATGAGGAGTCGGAGCCCGAGGTCGTGCCGCTTGGCCGGGACGGGGCCTGGTCGACCCCAACGGTAGAGCGTCTCCTGTTTCTTGGCGAGCGACAGGACGATCGGCGCCGCCCCGATGTGGGGCTCGGCCAAGGCCTCGGCGGCCGCGCGAAGCTGACCGACGCCGCCGTCGACCAGGAGGATATCGGGGAAGACGTCGCCTTCCGCGGCGAGCCGGGCGAAGCGGCGCAGGACGACCTCCCGGATCATCGCGAAGTCGTCGCCGCCCCCCGGGAGGGCGGAGGGCCCCGGAGAGGTGGACTTGATCCGGAAGCGGCGGTACCCGGCCTTGCAGGGGATGCCGTCGACGAACGAGACGATCGACCCGACCGCCTCGCCGCCGTGGAGATGGGCGATATCGACGCCCTCGATCGCCCGGGGCGGTTTGTTCAAGGTGAGGAGGGCTCCGAGTGCGGCGACAGCGGCTGCGGGATCAATCGGCTCCAGCGGGCCGCGACCGGCGGCGGGGGCGATGCCGCCGAGTTCCCGCCGGTCGAGCGATTCGATCGCGCGAATTTGATCCCGAAGGCGTGCGGCTTCCTCGTAGTTCAGCGCCGTCGAGGCGCGCACCATGCGCTTCCGGAGATCCGCCAGCAGATCGCGCTTGCGTCCGGAGAGGACCTGCCGGAAGGCGCGCACGTCGCGCCGGTAGGCCTCCCGGTCGATCCGGTCCGCGCATGGTGCCGTGCACCGGCCGATGCTGTGAAGGAGGCAGGGGCGGACGTGTCGGTTCTTCGGGTCGTTCGCCCGGATCGACCGGTCGCACGTGCGGAAGCGGAAAACCTGCTGAAGGAGGGAGATTGCCTCCCGAAGCCCGGCGGCGTCGAGGAAGGGGCCGTAATAGATCGCCGCCTCAGGGTCGCGCTGCCGGGTCACGTACACCTTCGGGAAGTCTTCCCCCGTCGAGACGGCCAGGAGAGGAAAGCTCTTCCCGTCTTTAAGGGAGACGTTGTACTTGGGCTGGATGTCCTTGATGAGGCGGGCCTCGGCAAGCAAGGCCTCCACTTCGGACTCCATCTCGAGGCTCTCGAGATCGACCGCCCGTTGGAGCATGGCTGCGGTCTTGGGATCGCGATCGGGACGATCCTGAAAATACTGGACGACGCGCTTCCGGAGGCTCTTGGCTTTGCCGACATAGAGTACGCGGCCCCGATCGTCCTTGAAGAGGTAGACGCCGGGACGGTCGGGGAGCGCGGCGGCCTTTTCCTTCAGATCCGGCTCGACCATGCTTCTATTGTAATGCCCTGCGGTGGAGCTGAGGCCGAATTCGGGTTCGAACGGCGCAGGAGTCGGACTTTTCCTGTTGACAACCAGTTGGACAGCGTTTACATAGAAGGGTCCCACCTCGCTCTGGCAAGGAAGGCTCGCACTTTACCATCGTTCGTTGGCCAATCACAAGGGGGATGATGTGGGTACGCGTTTGGCCGCTGCGGGGATTCTGGCTGCCGGGCTTGCCGGGGCGGTTGTCGTCCCGGCTCGCGGCGAGCCGTCTCAGAAATCGCTGCTCGAGGAGGAGCGACGGCGCGTCCTTGACCAGACGATCGACCAGAGCCAGGACTTCGACTACGACTTCGGCGGGTGGTTGCGCGTGGAGTACGACACCTACGACGATGCACCCTACAACGAGACGCGGGGTCTCCGGTTCTATGACTTGCGCCTTTGGGGGAGCGCGCGGGTGGCGGAGATCCACCGGGTCTACGCCCGCCTGCTCCTGCAGTACACCGACTTCAACCGCGGCGACCAGTACGGGGACAGCCAGAGCGAATTGAACGGCCCGTGCCTGGACCAGGGCTTCTACGAGATCGACTTGGCCGGGGCGGGGGCCGGCCTCGACCGGCTGGTTGCCCGCGGCGGACGCCAGTTCTTTCAGCTCGGCCGCGGGATCGTCCTGAACGGCACGATGGACGGCTTGGCCGTCGAGGGGGGCGAGGGCGGATGGGCCTTCAAGGCCCTGGGCGCGATCACGATCGGGGCGATGGATGACATCGACTTGTCGCGGCCGAACCCGGACGACTCGCACCGGCTCTTCTGCGGCGCGTCGGTCGAGTCTCCGGACCTCGGCGCCTTCACGCGCGTGTACGTGTTCGGCTTGGCGCAACTCGACCTGAACGGTCGGACCCCGCCGGGGGCGGGCGGCATCCGGTACGGGTACGACTCCCAATACTGGGCCGCCGGGATTCGCAGCCAGCCCTTGACGTCCCTGGACCTGCGCGGGGAGTTGATCTTCGAGACGGGGCAGTCCTATCCCGACCCATACACGGTCGCAGGCGACGCCGATCCGGAGTCGATCCGCGCCCTCTGTCTCGATCTGGTCGCGGAGGTCCACCCCGACCTGCCGCTGGGTCTGCGGTTTTCGGCGGAGTACCTCTGGGGGAGCGGCGACGCCGATCGGATGAGCGTGACGGACACCGTCTTCGGGAACGAGGCGGGAACGGCGGATGAGGGGTTCCTGGCTTTCGGATACGTCAACACGGGCATCGCGCTTTTCCCGCGCCCCTCGAACCTTCATATGCTCCGGTTGGGCGCGGCGGGCCGACCGCTGGCCGCGCTTGCCGATTGGTTGGAGGCGCTTGACGTTGCCCTGGACTGGTTTTATTACCGGAAGGACGAGAAAGCGGGGGTGATCTCCGATGCGCGGGCGGACCTTCCGGAGGCGTACGTCGGGATGGAAATCGATCTCTCCGTCACATGGCGCCCGCTTTCCGATCTCTTGGCCTCGATTCGGTACGGGATCTTCCTGCCGGGAGACGCCTATTCGAGCGCGACCGATGACACGCGGGGCTTCCTGAGCGCGAGCCTGACGTACATGTTCTGAGCGGGGCGGTGCCCCGCCATTGAACGGGGATGCAGCCATGGGAATCCGGGGCGAGGTCCGTCTCGTCACGGCGCTGGTTGTGGCGGCGTTTTTCAGCGCGCCTCGGGCGGCGGATGCCGACAAGAACGCCTTCTTCCGATCGCTGAACGATAAGCCGGTCGCCGAGTTTCGCGACCTGGTGGCGGTCGTCCATATGTTGGCGCGGAACGTTCACGAAGAGAAGCCCTTCGAGGAGCTTCGCGCGGAGCTTGTCGTGGAGGGAGTCCTTCCGACGGACTGGGCGTACAAGCCGGAGAGCCCGGTGACGCGCGGCATGGCGGCCTACGGGGTCTGCGGCGCGCTTGCCTCGGTGAAGGACGGCGAGCACGGGATCGGAGGCGGATTGACAATGCGGATCTTCGGAAACAGCGAGCGGTACGCGACGCGGGAGTGTCTCCATCTCGGAATTCTGATGCCGGGAGCCCAGAGCCGGTACGTCAGAGGCGGCGAGCTGCTCGGGATCCTCGCACGCGCGCAGGCCTACCGGAAGACCGGAAAGGCGGTGACGCTTCAGATGGACGAGGAGGAGACCCTGCCGGGAGGGCAGGCGCCGGTCGTCCCGGCTGAGCGGATGCAACCGGGGGTGCCCCGGTAGCGCCGAGGCGGGATGTGCGCGGATGGCGGCGGTTGATGCGATTCGGTTTCGGCCGTAGAGCGGACGGAGGGGCGGGGCTGCGCGGAGGATATCGGTATGAGGATGGGGAGACGGGTGGTCGGGCTGGCCGGGTGGGCGCTGGCGGGCGCGCTGCCGGTTTCGGCGGAGGACGCCGCGCCCAAGCCGATCGAGGCGGAAGTCGTCGACGTCGTCGGCGAGGTGACGGCCAAGCGGCCCGGCCAAGTCGACTTCGCGCCGGTGAAGGTCGGCGACCGCCTGCCCGAGAAGGCGGAGATCTCGACAGGCCTGAACGCCTCCTGCCGCGTGAGGATCCCGAACGCTGAGCTCAAGATCGAAGCGCTGACCACGACGACGATCGAACGCCTGCGTACGGGCGGAGCCGCCGAGGAGGCGGTGCCTTCCGGGACGGTCGACTCGAAGGTGAGTCTCAAGTTCGGAACCGTGAAGTTCAAGGTGCAAAAGGGCGCGCTGAAAACCGATCTGAAGATCTCGACGCCCAGCTCCACGACGGCGATCTCCGGGACGGCGGGGGGGACCTCGTCGTACGGCGACCAGCCCGACCTCTCGGGAGTCACCGAAGGGGAGACGCGGCTGGAACAGGATGAGAATGCATACGACGTGGGCGCCGGCGAGACGATGGATGGCGATGCCCGGACGCGACTGATGCGGCTCCGGCGATGGATTTTCGACCATATCTACTGGGTTTTCGGCGGGACGGACGGCGAACGGGAAGGCGGTTTGAACACGGGCGGCGGCGGGACGTACCTGCCTCCGATGGACTCCCTGTACGAGGGGGACCGGTCGTTCCTCGAAGGGCGCCGGTCGTTTGAAGGCCAGCCGTTGAACCTGCCTGTGCCGCCGACGCATCCGTAGGCGTCCAACGGGGGGGGGCCGCCCGGCGCGGGCCAGGGGACGACCCGGCAGGAGGTGATCATGCGCGCTCGCAGAACGGCGGGGTGGGCCTTGGCGGCGCTGACCGCCGGTGTTGGGGGCACCACGGTCGAGGCGCAGTCGGTCGTGGCCCCCTATCTGGACGTCCGCATCGGCCCCAACACCCCGGCGGCCCAGAGCGCCCAGCCGGGGACGATCGATGTGCCGATTCTTCAGGTGGTGGTGACGGCCGTCTACGGCAACATGCAGGTCGAGTCCGTCGACTTGTACCCCCAGGGGAGCGGGGATACGTCCAGTGTGGTCGCCGTGTCTCTGGTCGAGGACGTAAACGGCGACGGCGTCCGGGATCCGGGGGATGTGTTGATCGCGGACGGGTTCTGGACCATGGATCACTGGAATTTCTTTTTAAAGGGGATGGCGTATTTGGTCGAGGACTCGCCGGAGCACTGGCTTTTCTCGTTCGTTTTGGATTCCGGAGCCGCGGTGGGGGCGACCTACGGAGCCGCCGTATTCAACACCGACACGGTGCACTCTTTTGTGGCGAACGACGGGTTCGAGACTACTTACTATACCCAGTTCCAGCCTCCGGGCACGGAAACGATCAGAAGCCGTTTGGTGACGGTCGCGGATGCGTCCACGAGTGTGGTGACGGTGTTTCCCGGCGGGCTGGCGCCCGATGAGTATGTGATGATCACCCCGTCGATCGAGGTTGCGGGAACGGGGTTCGACCAGATCGAGAGCCAGTTGGGGCCGCCTGGGCCGGATGGCAACTGGCGGTTGTTCCGGTACAATGGGGCTACGGGCACATACGATGAGTATGGGGCGCATGCCTTCCCGTACATGGAAATGGATCCGCGGCTGGGCTGGTGGTTCATCGCGCGACGCGGCGGCTCGCTGACGTTCACGGGGACGAGCACGACGCAAGCCGAGCTTTCCACGTTGAGCCTCCCGGATGCGGGCGTCTGGGTCCAGATCGGGAATCCCTTTAATGGGCCGCTGCCCTTGAGCTTTCTGAGCGTCGATCAGGGGGTGGGGACGGCGCCGCTCAACTCGACCGGCAACACGCGGACATCGCAGGAGGCCTACCGGTATGCCGGCGGCGGGTACGTGGCGGAGAGCGTGGCGCTGAGGCCGGCGACGGGGTACTGGATTTACGTGATCGCGCCGACGGCCTTGCAGTATACCGTTCCCCCGAATGCCCTGAAGCCCGGCCTCGTGGTGTCGCACGAGCGCCCCTTGCGCGACGGCGAGGCGGCCCCTCCGCCCCCGCCGTCGGCCTTCTTCGAGGAGGGGGCCAGCTCGGGCGGAGGCCCCTGTTTCGCCGGTACGGCGGCGACGGGAGGGATGGCGGGGCTCTTGGCGATGGCGGCGTTCGGAGCGGCGGTGGGGCTGCGGCGCAAGCGGTGATGCGCGGTTTCTTCGGATCACGACCCGCCGGGCCGCGCTCGCGGCCCGGCTTCGTTTTCGGGCGGCCGGGTTGCCCCGTATCCATGTTCCGGCTTAGACGACGCGCTTCCGGTCGGTCGCACGCCGAGGTCCCGTTCCGTCACCGGGCGGCCGGATTGGTCATCGCCCTCGCGGTGGCCCTCGGGATCCTGGCGCTGCGCGCGCTTCCGGGGACGGGACGCCTTCTGAGGCGCCTGGAGCTCCAAGCGCTCGACCTCCGCTTCAAGCTGCGGGCGCCTCCGCTGGAGGACCCCCGAGTCGTCAACATCGACATCGACGACCACTCCCTTCGAAATCTCCGGCTGAACTTCCCCCTGACGCGCACCGAGTACGCCCGGATCGTGGGGGTGCTCCATCGCCTCGGCGCGGGGACGATTGTGCTCGATGTGATGTTCCGGGATGCGACGCCCTGGTCGGCGAAGCCGGTCGGGGCGGGCCGTCTCGAGATCGCGCGGCACGACGACAATCTTGCCTCGGCGATCGCCTCGGCGGGGAACGTGCACTTGGCGTGGAGCTTCAGCGACGAGCCGTTGCCCCCGGGGGATGCGGGAGAGGCGCTCGCTCGGCTTCGCTCGGTAGTGACCCGCGACCTGACGCTCGACGCCGCAGAGGCGGCGAGACGCGCCGGGATCGAGGAGAATCAAATTGTCGGCTTCTTCGAGGCCCTGCGGGGTCGGCTGCTGAAGGAGCATCTGCTGGAGCGGATCCGGCAGAGGCCGCCCGAAGCGGGAGCGCTGGCTGTAGACGAGGTGGTCCGGGCGGCCGTTCCCGGCTACGATCCCGAGGTCCATGTCGCGGAGACGCGGCGCGTCCAGGAGGCGATCGCGGAAGCGTACTCGATCCTGGCGCTGGACCGACACTCCGCTTGGCCTTGCCCCGCGGAGGGGGCACATCCCCGGTACGTGATCCGAGAGATTGTGCCGCCGCTGCGCGATTTCAACTCGGGGCCGGTGGTGGGGGGGGCGGCCTCGGCCGGCGCCGCAGGCGCCGGATTCGTGAACGCGTACCAGGACGAGGAGGACGGGGTACTCAGGCGGATCCTGCCACTGAACGTGCGTGACGGGCGCGCTTACCCGCACCTCGCTTTTCGCGCGGCGTGCGCCGCGCTCGGCGTGACGCCGGATCGGATTCGGGTGGAGCCTCGCCGTCGCATCGTATTGAGGGTGGCGGACGGCCGGTTCCTCGAGGTGCCGCTGACGGCGGACGGCGAGATCCGAATCGACTGGGCCGGATGCGGGGACCGGGAACGCCCTCCCTTCCTGCACATTCCCGTCGGCGCGCTGCTCATGCTCGACCGGGCGGAGCGCGACGTGGGGATCAACACGCTGGCGGCGTTCGATCGGGCCCGCGCCGTCGCGGTGTTCCTGAGCGGGCTCTTTCCTGCCGCCTTGCCCCCGCGGGAGACGGAGGTCCCCGGGGCGCTTCAGGCCCTGGCTGACGCGGAGGCGAAAGCGTCCGAGGCGGCCCAGGAGGACGCCTGGGAAGGGATGGAGAGACGGCTCGCCCTCCGGGGGCATGCCGATTGGATGCAGGAGCGGGTGGACTTCTGGCGTTCCCGGGCGACGCCGCTTCTCGAGGCGGCCCGTTCGCAGAAGAAGATCGGGGCGGAGGACGCGGACGCGGCTCAAGCGGCGCTGGACGAGGCGGAGACCATCCTGCGCCAGTTCGTGGCGCCGCACCGGGAGCGCGAGTCGTCGATCCGGCGCGAGTTCGAGGCGCGGATTCGTGGCTCGGTCTGCATCGTCGGGGCGGGGGGAACGGGGCACGACGTGCACGCCACGCCGCTCGTCCAGGCATACCCGGGTCCCTGGGTGCTCGCGAACGTCGTCAACCAGTTCCTGACCGGGCGGTTTCTGCGGGAGGCTCCGGAGCTCTGGAACCTGGCGGCCATCGTGTTTTGCGCCCTCGGGGTCGGCCTGCTCGTCACGATCGCGGAACCCGTGGCGAGCGCGGCGGGCGTTCTGGCGGCCGGGGCCGCATGGGCCGGGCTCTGCCATGCCCTCTTCGCCTATCGGGGGCTCGTGATCGATGCCACCGCGCCCGCTCTGGCGATGTGCTTGGCGTATGCGCTCGTGACCGCTTACCGGCAGCTCGTTGAGGGGCGCGGCCGGCGTCTCATTCGACAGATCTTCGGGTTGTTCGTCAGCGACCAGGTTTTGGGGGAGCTGGTTCGGGACCCGAAGGCGATCACGCTGGGTGGCCAGAAGCGCGTGGTCACCGTGTTTTTCTCGGATATTGCCGGCTTCACGGCGCTCTCGGAGCAGCTCGACCCGCAGGATCAGATCCGATTCGTGAACGAATACCTCACGGCGATGTCCGAGGCGATCATGCGGGAGGGGGGGTATATCAACAAGTATATCGGGGACGGAATCATGGCCCTGTTCGGCGCTCCGCTGGTGCGGCCGGCCGCCGCGGTGGATGCCGCCCGGGCGGCCTTCGCGTGTCTTGATGCGCTCGATCGGTTCAACGCGGCGCTTGCGCATCGGGGGAAGGCGCCGCTGCGGATCCGCATCGGCCTGTCCACCGGGGAGGTGGTCGTGGGCTTGGTCGGGGCGCTCGGCAAGAAGCTCGAATACACGGCGATGGGCGACATCGTCAATCTCGGGGCGCGGCTCGAGGCGGCCAGCAAGGCATACAAGACCACCGTCCTGATGAACGAGGCCTGCTATGCGGGCTGTCGCAATGCGGTTGTAGCGCGGGAGGTGGACCGTTTCCGGGTGCCTGGCAAGGCCGTGCCGGTGCGGGCTTACGAGCTGGTGGGCCTGGCGGGGGGGCGGTTGCGCGTCCCGAAGGAGTTCCTGGCGGCCTACGAGGAGGCGCTGAGGTTGTATGCGTCGCGCCGATGGTCGGAGGCGGAGGCTTTGTTCCGGCGCGCCCTGGCGATCCACCCGGATGACGGGCCGTCGAAGCTGTACGTCGAGCGGTGCGCGCGCTTTCAGGCGGAGCCGCCGCCGGAAGGATGGGACGGCGTGGCGGAGGTGACCGTGAAATAGACTCTCGAATCGGGTCTCCCGACATGCCCGTGAAACCGTGACGGGAAGTTGGGGGCCTTGGGGTTATCGCCGGACGAAGTATTTGCCAGGCAGCTGGCGGATCGCCCGCCGGAGCTCGAGGCCCAGCAGGGCGGCGGCGACCGTTGAGCTGGCGAGACGGGACTCTGCGATCAGCAGGTCGATGTGCTTCGGCTCGGGACCGAGAAGACCCAGGAGAAGCCGTTCCTCATCCCGGGCCGCGCACCGAGACGGTGGATCCGTCCCCGGCGATGCCGGGGAGGCCGCCGGCGGCGCGATGGCGGATCGCGACACGCCGGTAAGCTCTTCGAGTACGTCCTCCAGGGACTCCACCAGTTTGGCCGCGCCTTGTTTGATCAGGGCGTGGCAGCCGGCGCTTTGGGGGTTGTCGAGGCGCCCCGGTAGGGCGAACACCTCCCGTCCTTGCTCAAGGGCCCAGTCGGCGGTGATGAGGGCCCCGCTCCGCGCTCCCGCCTCGACGACCAGCACGCCCAACGAGAGGCCGCTGATGATGCGGTTGCGGCGCGGAAAATTCTTCGGGTTGGGGGAAGCGTTGAGGCGGAATTCCGAGAGGATCGCGCCCCGTTCCGCCACGCGTTCGGAGAGCCGCAGGTTCTCGGGGGGGTAGATATTTCGGAGTCCGCTGCCGATGACGGCGACCGTGCGACCTCCGGACTTGAGCGCCGCCTCATGTGCGACCGTATCGACGCCCCGCGCCAGGCCGCTGGTGACGGTGAGGCCGTTCGCCGAGAGCAGGCGGGCGAATCGCTCCGCCTGGGCGCGTCCGTAGTAGGTGGGGGCTCGCGTGCCGACAACGGCCACGGAGACCGCATCTTCCGGAGTCCACGCCCCCTTCTCATAAAGCACGAGCGGCGGATCGTAGAGCGGCTTGAGCACGGACGGATAGGCCTCGTCCCAGAAGGGCCGGATGCGGATTCCGAGGCGGCATGCGGTTTCGATCTCGCGGCCCGCCGTACCGCGGCGAACTTGATCCCGGATGGCTCGAGCCAAGACCGGCCCGATGCCTGGCACCTCCCGCAGGGCATGTTCGGGGGCCTTCAAGGCCTCTGCCAGCGAGCCGAAGCGGCGGAGCAATCTCCGGTAGAGGACGACGCCCACGCCCTCGGTGAGGTTCAGCGCCAGGAGCGGCTCCAGGTCCGACGGGGCGGTGACTGCGGACGTCATAAGCGTCCGATCCCCTCCCAATGTGATATCACGTCAAAGTATACGGCCGATCGACGGGAGGATCAAGGGCGATCCCGGCCGTCCGGTCGCGGAGTCGAGGGAATCCCGTTCGTTTCTAGCGGCGGGAGGGATGGGCGCACGAGGCCATGACGGAGCGCGAGGACGAGGTCGCCGGTCGAGGGGCGTTCCGTCCGCGTGGCCAGGTGAGGAGGCGAACGACATCGGAGACCGTTGCGTCGGGGACGTCTTGTCCGTAGAGAACGCGGCCGATGTCCCGGGGGAGGACGAAGCGGACGCGACCGGCGCGGGACTTCTTGTCCATGCGGAGGGCCTGGAGGACGCGGGGTGTCGAGACGCCGGGGGCGCGGAGGGGCAGGCCGAGGCGGCGGAGGAGGGCGCCTTGGCGGATGACGAGGCCGTGAACGGGGAACCCCCGGCACCAAGCCAGGAGTGCAGCGCCCGTCATGCCGATCGCGACCGCCTCGCCGTGGAGGAAGCGCCGGTAGTCGGTCGCCGACTCGATCGCGTGGCCGATGGAGTGGCCGTAGTTGAGAATTTGGCGCAGGCCGGACTCGCGCTCGTCCTTCGAGACGATGTCGGCTTTGATCGCGGCGCAACGGGTTACGATCACGCGCAGGTCGTTTGGGAGACGCCGGTCCATGCGGTCTGCATGTCGCTCGAGGTAAGCGAAGAGCGCGCGATCCCGGATGATCCCGTACTTGACGACCTCCGCGAGGCCGGCGATCCATTCGCGGCGGGGTAGGGTCCGGAGGACGAGGGGATCCATCAGGACCGACCGCGGCTGGGCGAAGGCGCCGACGAGATTCTTGCCCATCGGAAGGTCCACGCCGGTCTTGCCCCCGATCGCGGAGTCGACCTGGGCGACCAGCGTGGTGGGGACTTGGACGATGGGCAGTCCCCGAAGGTAGGTCGCCGCCGCGAAACCGCCCAAGTCGCCGATGACACCCCCGGCGAGCAGGACGACCGGGCTGCCGCGCTCGAGACGCGCCCGAGCGAATGCCGCGTAGAGACGCGAGACCGTGTCCAGCGTCTTGTGCCGTTCCCCCGGGGGAAGCACAATCGTGGCGGGGGCGAACCCGGCCTGCGTCAATGATCGTTGGACCGGGAGAAGGTGGTGGCGGGCGACGTTGCGGTCTGTGACGAGCGCTGCAATGCGGGCGCCGGGGCAGAGGGTGCGGACCTCCGCGCCGACGCGTTTAAGAAGGCCGGGGGCGATTCGAATCTCGTAGGAACGGTCGCCGAGGCGGACGGGGATGCGTGTCATGCGGGGCTCCACGATTCGCGGTTGACCGTGAATATAGGCCCGGAGCGGATGGAGGTCACGAGGAAAATGCCGCCGACGGCGCCCGGCGGAGGGTGCGGATGTTGTATGGCTATTCAGGGCGTGGTACATTGGTTGCACATCGGGTTATTCGAGTGCGTGACGGGGATCATGGGATCATGGCAGACGACTTTCGCCGTCTTTCTCCGGTTGTCCAGGCGTTACTGGCCACGCTTTTCACGTGGGGGTTGACCGCGGCCGGGGCCGCGCTTGTCTTGTTGGTCCGGGACCTGAGCCGGAGGGTGCTGAACACGCTGCTCGGCTTCGCGGCGGGGGTGATGATCGCGGCCAGTTACTGGTCGCTGCTGGCGCCCGCCATCGAGATCGCCGAGGCGGAGCGGGCGGCCGGCGGCGCGATCCCCGGGTGGGTGCCGGCGGCGGTCGGCTTTATAGGCGGTGGCCTCTTTTTGCGCTTGGTAGACATGCTGCTGCCCCACCTGCATGCCGGGATGCCGGTCGACCGTGCGGAGGGGATCCGAACCGCTTGGCAACGGAGCGTGCTGCTGGTGCTGGCGATCACGCTTCACAACATACCGGAGGGGCTGGCGGTGGGGGTGGGCTTCGGGGCGGTGGCCGCGGGACTGCCGCAGGCGGACCTGGGGGCGGCCGTGGCGCTGGCCCTCGGGATCGGGATCCAGAACTTCCCGGAGGGAATCGCGGTGGCGATGCCGCTGCGGCGCGAGGGGCTCTCCCGCGCGCGTTGCTTTTGGTGGGGCCAGCTCTCCGGGCTCGTCGAGCCCGTCGCCGGGGTCCTTGGCGCGGCCGCCGTCCTGCTGTTTCAGCCCATCCTGCCCTATGCCCTCGCCTTTGCGGCCGGGGCGATGATCTATGTTGTCGTCGAGGAACTGGTCCCCGAGTCCCAGGAGGAGGGGCACTCGGACTGGGCCACAATGGGGGCGATGGCGGGCTTTACCGTGATGATGGTGCTGGACGTGGCGCTCGGGTGACCGTGCGCGGTCCGGATCGCTGCATCGCCCACGGCCGGTTGCCGGTTTCCATGACACGTCTTGGCGCACGGTATCATCGCTCGATATGCCTGTTCGAGCCGGTGCATCCCATCCCTGGAGGAGGCTGGCATGGTTTGCATGAACCGCCGTTCGCTGCTCCGGGCCACGGCAGTTGCCGGCGGCGTCGCCGTGCTGCCGGCCTCCGCTGCGCGCGCCTACGCCGCCAATAGCAAACTGAGTCTCGCCGGCATCGGGGTGGGGGGGCGAGGCGGGAGCCACGTCGAATCGTCCTTGGCCGAGAATTTGGTGGCGGTTTGTGACGCCGTCGAGGAGGCCTCAAGACATTGCCTGCGTCGCGTTGCCGAGGCCGAAAAAAAGGACGGGATTGTTCGTCCCCCGCCCAAGGTGTTTCACGACTACCGGGCGATGCTCGACGCGATGGACAAAGAGATCGACGCCGTCTTTGTCGCGACGCCCGACCACCACCATGCGCCGGCGACGCTCATGGCGATGAAGCGAAAGAAGCACGTTTACTGCGAGAAGCCGCTGACGCACACGATTGCGGAATCGCGGCGTGTGGCGGAGGTGGCGAAGGAGATGAAGGTCGCGACCCAACTGGGAAACCAGCACCGGGCGGAAGAAGGGTGGCGGGCGCTGTGCGAGTATGTCTGGGCCGGCGCCATCGGGGGGGTCCGCGAAGTGCATGTCTGGACGGATCGCCCGGGGATCCCGACGAGGCCCTGGTGGCCGCAGGGCGGAGGCCGTCCGGCGGGGGAGGATCCGGTGCCGGCCGGCCTCCACTGGGACGTCTGGCTCGGACCGGCCCCGGTACGTCCGTATCTGGATACGTACAAATCCGGCCCGTTCCAGGGGAAGCGCGTCTACCAGCCCTTCGTCTGGCGCGGGTGGTGGGATTTCGGGACCGGGGCGCTGGGGGATATCGGCTGCCACGCCTTGAGCGGGATCTATTCGGCGCTGAAGATCGAGTCCGCCGTGTCGGTCGAGTTGATCCGGGACTCCGGCGACGGGACGGAGGAGATGTTCCCTCGATCTTCGGTCCTTCGTTGGGACATCCCGGCGCGCGCCGGGATGCCGCCGTGTGCGATCTACTGGTATGATGGGGCGGCCTACCCGGACCGTGCGGTGGCCGAAGTCGCTTCCGACCAGCCGTTCCCGGAGTCCGGGAGCATCCTGGTGGGGGAAAAGGGAAAGCTGAGCTACTCGTTGACCCATGCTCCCCGATTTCTTGGGGGCGGCGGGAAGGGATTTTCGGCGCCGCCGAAGACGATCCCCCGGTGCGAGAGCGATCATTTCCGGGAGTGGGTAACGGCGGCCAAGGGGGGGCGGCCGGCCTTCTCGAACTTTGTCGATCACGCGGGGCCGCTGACGGAATTGGTGCTCCTGGGGAACTTGGCCATCCGGGCGGGGGTCGGGCAAAAAGTGGCCTGGGATGGAAAGTCGATGCGATGCACGAATCTCCCTGCGCTCAACGCGCTGGTGCAGCGGGTTCCTCGAAAGGGGTGGGAGACGTGAGGGGCGGGGCCCGCATCAGCAGTTGGCGTAGCCGCAGCCGCGGCATTTGCCCCCGGAGCACCCCTCCTCGAATACAAGGGGGGTCCCGCACTCGGGGCAGAGGGCTCCGGTGAGCCCCCCGACGTCGCGCACCGTCGATTCGATCCGGCTTCCCTGTGCCGCTCCTCGTGTCAGGTGGCGGAGCATCGCTTGGCCGATTCCGTCCGGCAGCGATTTCACCACGCCGTCCTTGTGGAACACAGGCTGTGAGGTGATGTTCAGGAGTTGCTTGGCCAGGGCTTCCATCGGGACGCCGTAACCGAGGCTGGTGCTGATCACACGCGAGAGGGCTTCCGAGAGCGCCTGGATATCAGACCCGGACTTTCCCAGATTGGTGAAGAGTTCGCGAGCGCCTTGATCATCTTCCGTGATGGTGACATACGCGTCGCCGAGGTTGGTGGGGATCCGGTAGCGGACGCCGGGGGCCTCGTCGGGAACCGGGCGCTTGGCGGGTCTCCCGGAAGGGGCGTTGGAAGCGGTCGGCGCGGGAGGGGGGGGGGCCGGGGCGGGCGCCAGGGCCATGGGCTGTCCGGAGCGGCAGCCGTCGCGGTAAACGGTGACCCCCTTGACGCCGAGCTCGAGGGCGAGGTCGTAAACGCGGCGGATGTCCATCTCGCTGGCCCCTGCCGCGAAGTTGACGGTTTTCGAAACGGCGTTGTCGGTGAATCGCTGAAAGGCGGCCTGCATCCGGAGATGCGCCTCGGGGGTGATGTCGCGGGCGGCGACGAAGACGCGCCGCCAGCGTTCGGGCACGTCGGGGATCTCCTGGAGGGATCCGGCGGCGGCGATCCGTCGGACGAGATCGTCGCTGAAGAATCCGCGCGCCTCGGCGATCCGCTTAAACTCGGGATGGACCTCGAGAAGGGACTCGCCGTCGAGGATCTGGCGGTTGAAAACGAGCGAGAAGGCCGGCTCGATGCCGCCGGTGGTGCCGGCGACGATGCTCAGCGTCCCGGTGGGCGCGATGGTGGTGGCGGTCGCATTGCGGATCGGGACCCGGCGTCCCTCGCGGCGGCAGGCTTGTCGCCAGGCCTCCGCGAAGTACGGATGATCGACGTGCCCGGCGGTGAACAGGCTCCCGTCGAAATTCGGGAAGGGACCCCGTTCCTGGGCCAGGGCCATCGACGCCTTCCACGCCTCCTCCTTGATGAATCCCATCACGCGCTCGGCCAGGATCGAAGCCTCCGGTGCGTCGTAGGGGACCTCCAGCCGGAAGAGCAGATCGGCCCATCCCATGACCCCCAGCCCGATCTTTCGATTCGACTTCACGATAAAATCGATTCGGGGGTGGGGATAGGCGTTGATGTCGATGACGTCATCGAGGAACCGGACGCCGAGGGCGACCTGGCGGGCGAGGCGGGGCCAGTCAATGCGGGAGGCCGGCTCGATGACCGAGGCGCTCTCGACGACAAAGCGGCCGAGGTGGATGGATCCGAGGTTGCAGGCCTCCCAGGGGAGGAGCGGCTGCTCGCCGCAGGGGTTGGTCGCCTCCATGGGGCCGAGCTGCGGCGTGGGATTGAAGCGATTGATGCGGTCGAGGAAGATGATCCCGGGCTCGCCGGACTCCCAGGCTCTGTGCACGATGCGATCGAACAGCTCCCGCGAGGACCAAACCCGCTCCTCGAAGCCTCTCAGGCGTCCTTCGGCGTCCCGGATCTTGGCGCGGAGGGGGCGGCGCTCCTGCGTGTTCGGATCGACGACGACGTGGGGCTTTCCCGTTCGGACCGCATCGAGGAACTCATCCGTGACACCGACGGAGAGATTGAAGTTCCTCATCTCGCGGGCATCCGCCTTCAGGTCGATGAAATCGATGATATCGGGATGGTCGACGCGCAAAACGGCCATGTTGGCGCCGCGGCGGAAGCCGCCCTGGTTGATGGCATCGGTGGCGGCGTTGAAGACGCGCATGAAGGACACGGGGCCGGAGGCACGCCCGCCGGAGGATCGGACGACAGCCCCCTCGGGGCGCAGGCGGGAAAAGGAGAAGCCGGTGCCTCCACCGGTCTTGTGGATGTACGCGGCGGAACGGACTGCATCGAAGATCCCTTCGTCGCGGTCGGAGAGGATGGTGTCCTCGATGGGGAGCACGAAGCAGGCGAAGCACTGGCCGAGGGGGCGGCCGGCGTTCATGAGCGTCGGCGAATTGGGGAGGAACTCGAGGCGCGCCATCATCCCATAGAACTCGCGTGCAAAGCGGTCCGCGCGGGCGGCCGGGTCCTCGCCCGGCGACGCGTAGGCCATCTCGGCACGCGCCACACAAGAGGCCACGCGCCAGAAGAGATCCTCCGGTGTCTCGAGGGGGCGCCCCGAGGCGTCGCGCCGGAGATAACGGCGCTCGAGCACCAAACGGCCGTTTGCGGGAAGACCGTTCACGGGCGGAAGATCCGCCGGGAGCGGAGGAGGCGCAACCGGGGCCCGAGTCGTATCGCGCGTCATGGCGATATCGTACCCCGGGGTGACAAGGAAATCAAACGGGGTGCGGCTTTCGAGCGGCGTGCGGATTGCGGCGAGCCGCACTCGTCATTTGGGCGAGAACCCGGTGCCGCATTGCGGACACTTGACCCACCCGGACGCATCGGTGCTGCCCTGAAAGGCGTGATCGCAGATGGGGCACTGTAACTTGCGAAGGGGCTTCGCTGCCGGGCGCTGGGCGGGTGTAGATGCGGGGCGCGCTGGGATCGACGCCGTTGCCGCTCGCTGCGGAGATTGCGCCTTGACGGTGGGGGGGGCGGGTCTGGGGGGGGGATTTGCCGCTCTGGCCTGAGCGGGGAGGGGCGGCCGGGATGCAGTCTGCGCGGGTCTTGGCGGGGGCGGGGGCGCAGGAGAAGGCGTCTTGATTGAAGGCGGTTCGTCCACGGGCTCGAGAATCGGTTCGATGACCGGCTCGAGGACCGGTTCGAGGATTGGCTCGATCACGGGTTCGGGTAGCGGCTGCGCTTCCGGCGATAAAGCGGGTTCAGCGGCGGGCTCCGGTTTCAGGGGGGGCTGCTGAACCGGGGGCGGGGGGGGCTGCGCGGGAGCGGGCTTGGCGGCGCTTCGCGGCGGCGGCATGCTGCCGGGTGCCGCAAGCGTGGCATGGGCCTCGGCGATCGCCGCCTTTTGTTTCTCAAGGATTTTTTGCATCTGACGCGTTGTCAGGTAGCCCTTCTCCACCATGATGTCGCCGAGCGACCGGTGGGATCGGCCCTCTTCCTCGTCGAGCGCTTGCGCGCGGACGCAGAGATTTACCTCTTCCTGAGTGGCAAAGCCCTCTTCGACGACGATGCGACCGAAAAGAAGAGTTTCCCGGCGCACGTTGGTGGCGGGATCAATGCGTTCGAGACCTTCGCGCTGAAGACGGAGGAGGAGATCGATCTCGTCCTGCGTCATGAGGCCGCGATCCAACATGACTTGGCCGAGCGGGATCAGCTCTCCGGCCATGGTCTGGGCGGCGACGCATTCGGCCAGCTGCTCAGGCGTGACGATCTTGTGGGCGACGGCGATCTTGCCGAACAGGATGTCGTCCGTGCGTCCCATGACGATTCCGGGCCTCCCGGTGGATGATCCGGTCCGACGATCCAGACCGGTCGTCAGTTTAGCACGTCAATGGACGATGCGCAAATACTTGTCGACGTCGGGATCCCCATCCTCACGGGTCAGCGGCGGGTGTCCTGAGGGGGCGGATTTTCGGGGTCTCGTCGATCCCCGGCCGGGTCTTACTCCCATTCGATGGTGGAAGGGGGCTTCGAGCTGATGTCATAGACGACTCGGTTGATACCGCGGACCTCGTTGATGATGCGATTGGATAGGGCGGCGAGGACCTCGTCCGGCAGCCGGGCCCAGTCGGCTGTCATGCCGTCCTGGCTCTCGACGGCGCGGATGGCGACGACGTTCTCGTACGTTCGCTCGTCGCCCATGACGCCGACGCTCTGGACGGGGAGGAGGACGGCGAAATACTGCCAGAGACGGTCCTGAAGGCCGCGCCGCTCGATCTCATCGATCACGATCGCATCGGCGGCGCGCAGGAGGTCGAGCCGATCGCGCGTGACGGCCCCGACGACGCGAACGGCCAATCCCGGGCCGGGGAAGGGCTGGCGGTGGATCATGGCGGGCGGCACCCCGAGCTCCCGGCCGATTTCGCGGACTTCGTCTTTGAAGCAATAGCGAAGCGGCTCGATGAGCGTGAATCCGAGCTCGGCCGGGAGCCCCCCGACATTGTGATGGGACTTGATGGTCGCGGAGGGGCCTTGGAAGGGGGAGTGGCTCTCGATGACATCCGGGTAGAGTGTGCCTTGGGCCAAGTAGCGTAGATCCTCGTGGCGTGCGGCTTCCTCCCGGAAGACGGCGATAAAATCGTGTCCGATGCGCTTTCGCTTGACCTCCGGGTCCGTGACATCGCGCAGGGATGTCAGGAACCGATCCTCGGATCGGAGGACGACGAGGCGAATGCCGAGCGCATCGCGGAGGACCCGTTCGACGGTTTCCGGTTCGTCGCGGCGCAGGAGGCCGTTATCGACGAAGACCGCCAGGAGTCGGTTTCCCACGGCGCGCGCGCAGAGGGCTGCGGTTACCGTGGAGTCGACGCCGCCGGAGACGGCGCAGAGGATGCCCCCGTTGGTCGCCGTCGCCCGGATGTCCTCGACCGCCTGGTCGATAAACGACCGGATGGACCATAGCCCGCGACAGCCGCAAATGTGGAAAAGGAAGTTCAGGAGGATGTCGCGGCCTTGCGGGGTGTGGACCACCTCGGGGTGGAACTGGACGCCGTAGAAGGGGATGCCGGTGTGACGCACCGCCGCCAGGGGGCAGTTCGCGGTGCGGGCGAGGATCTCGAAGTCGCTCCCGAGGCCGGTCACGCGGTCGCCGTGGCTCATCCAGACTTTGAGTGTCGGAGGGAGGCCCGAGAAGAGGGGATCGTGTTTCAGGATGGACAGCTCGGCGTGGCCGTACTCTCGCGCCGCGGCGGGGGTGACACTTCCGCCCAGGCAATCGGCGCCGAGCTGCATGCCGTAGCAGATGCCAAGAACCGGGCATCCGATTCGGAAGAGGGCCGGATCGCAGCGGGGTGCCCCGGGGGCGTAGACGCTGGCCGGGCCACCGGAGAGGATGATGCCGCGCGGGCGAGAAGCCCCCAGGGCGGAGGCCGGCGTGTCATTCCGGAGGATCTCGCAGTAAACCTTCAGTTCACGGACGCGCCGCGCGATCAGCTGGCTGTACTGGGATCCGAAATCCAAAATCGCGATCCATTCGTCGGGGCGGGTGATGGGCATGGCGGCTCCGGATGGGGCGGGCGAATCATAGACCGGGGGCGGACGCGCGGGGAGCGGGTCTGGTGGAACGGCGGCCGAGACGGACCCCGTATGTGCGCTCCAGGATGCGCAAGAGCTGGCCGAAATCGCGTATGACGTGCGCGGGGCGCGTGCGGCCCGGGAGGCGGGCGTGCTTCCCGCCTCGGTTGCAGAGACAGGTGATCATGCCGATCTGGTTGGCCGGGTCGATGTCGGTGAGGGGATTGTCCCCCACGTAAACGGTCTCCTCGGGTCTTACGCCGAGCTCAGCGCAAGCCCGGCGGTAGAGCTTGGGGTTGGGCTTGCTGATGCCGATCTGGTCGGAGATAAAGATGGCGGAGGGGGTGAGCCAGTGATAAACGCCGAGGCGGAGCAGTTTTTCGGCCTGCTTGATCTCCAGCCCCGCGGTGATGACCCCGCGGATGAGATCAGTGCGGGCCAGCGCTCGAAGCGCGGGGCGGACGTCCGGGAATGGCGCCAGCCGGCTCTTGGTTTCATGGTAGGCCTTGACGGCCCCCGCGATCAAGATGGCCGGATTGAGACCTTCGTAGGTGCGTCGGGGCAGTCTCTGGAGGAGGCGTTGATAGTGACGCTCGTCGTTGGAACTGAACTCGGCGATGATTTCATCCAGCTCGCGGAGGAGGAGGCTGACAGGGACGGCCACTCCGAGACGGCGAAGGGCCTCAGCGCTCCGGCGCCGCGCCATCGCGGCGAAGGACGTCGTCGAGTAGAGCGTATCGTCGATGTCGAAGAGAACAGCTCGCAATTCCATGGCGGCCCACCCCGCACCGGATGGCGCTGGCACCCCTTATAGCGATTTCGAGGGCGCCGATCAAACGAAACGTGGCATCGCCCTCGCGGTGGCGCAAACAAAGACGCCGCGGGATTCACCCGCGGCGTCCGTTGCTATCCGAGCGCGACGCGCACGTTACTGCGGCGGCTCCTTCTGGCGCGCCAAGTGCTCGCCGAGGTCGATGATCTCTGCGGACACGAGGATGAAGAGCTTTCGCTTCTCGATGCCCTTCGCCTTCCGGCTGAAGAAGAAGTTGATGATCGGCAGATCGCCGAGGAAGGGAACGGTGGCATAGAGGTCCCGGGAAAGAATGTCGCGGAACCCGGAAATGAGCAGCGTGCCGCGGTCCGGCAAACGGACGGTCGTCTCCGCTTTCTCGAGGACGAGGAAGGGAAGTTGCAGGATCGCGTTGATCGGCGGGTCGATCAGGACGATGCGGAAGCCTTGGAAGTCGGCAAAGGTCGTGCGGAGCTCCATCGTTACATAGCGGCGATCGTTGCTGATGATCGGACGGACGTCAAGCACGATGCCGTCCTGGACGTAACCGATGATGGGATCGAGGGCGAAGGCGAGGGTGGTGACCTCGACGTCGAAATCCTGGATGTACGCGCGCTGCGTTGCGACGAAGACGTTCGATCGCTGCGTGTTGAAGACGGTGACGCGGGGCGCGGTCACAATGACCGCTTTCTCGGACTTGCGGACCGCCCGGAGGACGAAGGAGAGCTCCTGTTCTCCGAGGAAGAAGTACTCGAGACCAAGTCCGCCGCGATTGGTAAGCCGGTTGCCCAGGATGTAACCGGGCGTTCCGCCATCGGCGATGAGCGTGCCGCCGGGACCGAGGTCGGCCAGGAAGGAGCCGATCGTTCGGAAGCGAAGATCGTAGTTCTCCGCACGGGCGCTCTCGTTGGTGATGAAGCCGGGCTCGTTCTGGCCGGTCCGGTCGTTGAAATCGACAACGGTGGGCGGTGTCGTGGCGGAAGCGCTGGTGCTGATCTGGGCTCCCGTCGTGGGGGAAATCGGCCCGCCGACGTCCTGCAGCCCGCGGATGTCAAGGCCGACATCCTCGAGGAAGTTGTCGTGGGCGGCGATGAAGCGGCTCTCGATGGAAACCATCGAGCCGGCATATTGGCGCAACTTGGTCAGGAATTGACGAACCTCGCGGTGGGCCTCGGCGGTGTGATTCACGAGCAACTGCTGGTTGGGCGTCAGCGAGATGGAGTGGCCTCCGCCCTCCCACGTCCCGGGCATAACGTTTTCCTGGACGAGGTTGACGATCTGCTCCTCGCCGATGCCGGGGGTCCTGGGCTCCTCCAGGGTGAAGGTGGCGCCGGCCAGGCCGCCCGCCGCGGCGCTCGGCGGTCGAAGCTCGATCACCGGACCGGGGTTGTCGGAGACCTTGACGAGCAGATCGCGGACGTCATGAAGCCCGAGGACCGACTCGCCGCCGATCTTGTCGGGCATGGTGATATAAAGGACCTTCTCCTTGAATGTATACGCGAGGCCGTACTGCGACAGGAGGAGCTTGAGCACGTTGGCGAGGACAAGATCCTTGACCTTGAAGCTGATCTTCTTGTCCATGATCGCGGAATCGCCGCGGACCGCCTGGTCGACGACGATGCTGATGCCGGAGAACTGGCGAATGAACTCGACGACGTCCTCGAGGCCGGCTTCCTGGAAGTCGAGCTCGATCTTAAGATTGTCGAGCTTGTTCTTGATGGCGAGGACGTCCGAGTCGATGGCGGACTCCTCGCGCGCCGCAGAGACGGCGCTGATGCGCTTGGAGATCTTGCTCCATGTGTACGCGTCGGGGAAGCGGAGGGAATCGGCGTAAGGGATCTGCGCCTCATCATCTTGCGAGCAGACCCGCTTCCACTCGATGATGCGCGCGGTCAAGTAATCGGCGTACTCCTGCCGGTGGCGGGCTTTCCAGGCGTGATCGCGGAGGTCCACGGCGGCGCGGTAGTGCGGGTCGACGATGAGGATTTCGTCGCAGAGCTCGGCGCAGCGGTCGTAATGCTTTTGCTCGAAGTTTTCGATGGCCTTCTGGAGGAGGACGCGCACGCTGGAGATGACCTCGTTTCGGCGGCGCTCTTCCTCTTTGGCCGCCTCGTCCATCGCCTTCTGTCGATTCTCGGCTTCGATTTGCTGAAGGCTGGCGGCCTGTTCGTCTCGGGTTTTGCGCGCGAGAGCCTTAACCTCGGTCAGACGCTGTTTGAGGGCGATATCGTAGGGGATCGCCTCCAGCTTCTCCTCGGCGCGTTCGAATTCGGAAAGGGCCTCGGCATACTGGCGATCCGCCAAGTAGCGCTTGCCCTTCTCGATGTGGTTGTCGATCTCGGTCTCCGTCTGTTGGGCGCGGACCTGAAGCTCGTTCTTCACAAACGTGCCGTAGGCCTTTTCCCGATTCGGGTATTGGTCGAGCAGTGTGCCGATCTCGATCTCGAGGGATCGCGCCTCGGGGTGATCCGGAGCTTGCTTGAGGGCCAAGCGGACGGTGTCGAGGGCCTGGGCGTATTTGAACTCGCGCTTGAGGGCGAGCGCCTGCTCGACAAGCCGCTGGGCGACGATCTGGCTCTCCTGCTGCTGGACGGTCAGACCCTGTTCAACTTGGTTGAGACGCTTTTGCCACAGATCTCCTGATGAACGCTTGGCGCCGGGCGACTCCGCCTCCGGCGATTTGGCCGGCGCGCTCACGGGGGCGGCCGGCGGGGCATCCGCGGCCGATGCGTCGAGGCGGGCATCCGCCCGGTCCTCGACCGGCGGGGCGTCACCGCTGCAGGCGGCCAGCACGAGGGCCGCAACGGACGCGGTCATCAACCCGGTCCAGCGAGCGGTCCCAGCCATCGTGTTGAGCACGGGATCTCCCTCCAAGCGACGGTCTCCGCAGATTGCCCATCGCGAGCCGACCGCTTCGCGATCGCGTTTCGCATCGATTCCCACGTCTACTTTTTCAACTCCGATCCGGTCCCAATGCCCTCGTGAACTTTTCCCGATCCCACGAACTCGATGTCTTTGACATTGTTACGGAGGCACGCGTCCAGTGAGCTAACCACGTACTGGAACGGGACCTTGCCGTCTGCGTCGATTTTGACCGGGATGGGCTTATTGGTGGCGGCACTGGGCCGGTAGAGGCTGCCAACCTCGGCGCCGAGGGCATCCCATTCCGGGGCGATTCCGCGGAGCTTCTTGGGATCGCCAGGGAAATCGGCGATATGCCGTTTCTCGACGTGCGCCGAGACCATGTTGTTCTGCTGCATTCGCAGTATGATCCGGATCTCGCGCAACTCCGGATCAAGGACAGGAATGGGGTTGAGTCCCTTGTCCTTGGGCAGATAGGACTGGAGCTTCCCTTCGATCTGTTTGAAGTGCGCGGCGCACATGAAGAAGATGACCAGCTGGAAGATGACGTCGATCATCGGCGTCATCGGGAGATCTTCCTGCGGCTCATCCTCGGGCACCCGTTTGCGCGGACCCTTGGCCATAATCCACAACTCCAGAAGACAATTCGATTGCGAAGACGTCTACTGCTGCTGTTGTTTAGCGTTGATCTCGACCTTGTAGATGCGGACCTGGTTGTCGCCGCAGATCTGGAGGATCTTCTGGACCTCCTCGAAGGGGGCCCGTGCATCCGCCCGGATCATCACGGAGACATTGGAAAGGCTGGGCATCTTCGGGTCTTTGAACCGGTTTGCGTACTCGGCCAAGCGGTTCTTGAGGACCTTGACGTCTGTGAAGCGCTTGCCGCGGAACTTGAGCTCCCACTTGTTGTTGACGGTGTTTTTGAAGACATTGACGATGAGGCGCTCTTTCGGCTTCTGCTTGTCTTCCAAGACCTTCTTGGCGACCGGCTGTTGAACCGCCTCCATCTCCTGCTGGGACATGTCGGTGATGAGCATGAAGAAGATGATCAACTGGAAGACGATGTCGATCATCGGCGTCATGCTGAAGCCGACGTTCTCCTGGATCGAAGGGGCCGCCCGCGCCTTGCGGGGCTTGGCCTGAGGCTTGTTTTGTGCGGGCTGTTGCGTCATGCGTCTCCTCGTCGGCCAGAGTGCCGTCCGGCTTCGTCGCCGCTATTTCTGGCCCTCGGCCATGGGCTTGAAGCGATCGACGATCTCGCCCGCCACGCCGCTGAGCTCCAAGGCGAGCCGCTGGACGCGGTTGCGGAGGATAAAGAAGACGGTCAGGACGGGGATGGCCAGGAAAAGACCTTCGCAGGTCGTGACGAGCGCCTCATAAATGCCCTTGGCCAACTGGGCCGGGCTGGGCGTGGCGAGTTTCTCGATCATCTGGAAGGAGCCGATCATGCCGGTGACCGTGCCCGTCAGCCCGAGCATGGGGCCGATGTTCCCGAGGAGCGAGAGGATCGAGATTTTGTGCATGAGCTTGAGGTTTTCCTGGTCCAGCGCCTCCTCCATGCCGGCGGTCATAGCCTCCGGGCCTTCCGCGGCGCGGGCGACCGACGCGCCGACGACGTTTGTGATGTAGACCCGGGTCCCCTCGCAGAGAGCGACCGCCTCGTCATATTGACCTTCCTCGAGCAAGGTCTCCAGCTCGGCCACGATGTGCGGCGGGCAGAGCTTTTCCTTCTTGATGTTGACGAAGCACTCGATGGCGATGGCCAGCGATGCGATAGAGCAGAAGATGATCACATACCCGACAAATCCGCCGGCGTTGATGAGGTCCATCAGGGTCTTGTCGGAGGCTCCCTCCGCGGCCGGATCGCCGCCCTCCTGGGCGAAGGCCATGCGGGCAGCCAGGACCGTCATCGCGACCACGACCCCGGCCAATCCCCACAGGTGTGCACGCTTCATCGCCTACCTCTCCTAAAAGTCTTCCTCGGAGCGGGATTCCATCAACTATATAGTGGAAGCGTCAATTTATAACCCGAAATCAAGATCTGTCAAGGTAATTCATCGAGCCGCTATTTCTTGAGCGACTTGATTTGTTCCTGGGCCTTGCCCGCCCATGTCGAGCCCTTGAAATCGCGGATCAGTTCTTCAAAGAGGGCTGAAGCCCGGGCGGCATACTCGGCCTTGCTTTCCGGTTTCTTGAGCGCCTCCCGGAGCTGCAGGAAGCAAACGCCGGCTTGGAAGAGGGCCTTCTCGTAATCTTGCGAAGGCTCGCCGACGGCCGGAAAGTAGCGCACGATCGTGCGGAGGTAGTGCAGGAGCGCCTCTTTCTGAAGCTTGGGGTCCTTAGTGGCCGCAGCCTGGGAGAACGCCGCGTCGCCGAGGGCGGTGTAGGCGGCGGCCAGGAGGGCGGGGGAATCGGTGGGACTCTTGATCGCCTGCTCGCACGCCCGCTTCAGGTCATCGAGCTTGTTTTCGGCGGCGAGACAGCGGATCACGCCGATGCGCGCGTTGGCCTGGACGGACGGGTCGGAGTCGTTCACGAGTTTATCGAAGCGATCTTTGGCTTCCTTGTATTTCTTTTGGTCCAAGTCGCTGGTCGCGATGGTCAACTCGGCCTTGGAGGCGATGCGGGAGTCCTTCTCCCCCTTCATGAGCCCGATCAACTCGTCGATCGCTCCCTTATTGCCCTTGCGCTGGGCGGCGGCGATGGCGCCGTCGTAGGCCTCGAGCTTGAAGCAGGAATCTTTGCACTCCTTGATGAGGCGCTTGTACGTCTCGAGGGCCTTGTCCCAGTCGCCCTGAGCCTGATAAGCGCGGGCGATGCCAAAGAGGGCATATTGCTTGTGCAGAGGGCGGGTCCGCTTCTTCTCGACCTCGTCGAGGGCTTTCTGGTACTGGGGGATCGCCTCGTCGGCCTTGCCTTCCTTGAGCAGGGCGTCGCCCTTGGTCACGCCGAAGGGGGCGTCAAAATAGAGGATCTCGACGACATTCGCGTAGTTTTCAGAGAGCTGGCCCTGGCCGCCGCCGGGCGGAGCATAACTGACTTTCTCGCAGGTCACCTCGAGGACCTTGCCTTTGATCTCTTTGTCGCCCTTGAGCTTGATGATGTCGACGCCGCCGGATACCTGGGCGACGGCGAGCGGGGCGCAGAGGACGGCGGCGGCGACGGCGAGCAGTGCGGCACGGGCGCGCATCGGGTTCCTCCCGGTCCCCGGTTTCAGGCCGCCATCGCGGCGTATCCCGGGGTACGCATGTGTCCACAAAACGGATGAAAAAACCGTTCCTTCCTGTCGGCGGTTGTCGTTCGGGCGGCGCCATGTCCCGGCGGGGGGGGACGCCTCATTTTCGCGGTTTCGGCAGTTTGGCCTCCAACTCCTTTTCGATCTCGAGGATGGCCGACTGGTATCCGAATTCGTTGGCGTCGAGCTTGGGGTAGAGGTGCTTCTGTTTCTTGATGTACTCCATCGCCCGCTCGGCCTCGTTAAGCTTCATGTACAGTCGGACATAGGCAAGGTTGGCATTCCAGTAGGCGCGCAGCGCCTCCGGTGGGGGCGGCGGGACGGCGACGAGATCGACCTTCGTGATGAGCTGGCCGTAGATGCGACGCGCGGCCTCGTACTCCTCGGTCGCCTTCTTGCGTTCCTTGTCCCACAGCGCGTCGCCGAGTTGGACATGGCAGAGGGCCTTCTCCTCATAGAGGAATCCCATGTTCTTGAGGCGGTCGTCCTTGAGGAGGGCGTCGTAAGCGCGGATCGCGTCCTCGTGCTTGCCGGCGGCGGCGTTGCACTTGGCCATCCGCCAAGCCGTCTTCCAAAAATCGTCCGGCTCGATGCCGGCCGGCGGCCGTTTGCTCTCGCCCCGCTGGTATTGCTCGATCTGGGTCCAGAGCAGTTGGAACATGTAGAGGGCCTTCTCAAAGTACTGGTCGCGCTCGGGGCCGGGAGGCAGTTTCTCAGCCAAGTCGACCAGCATGTTGCCGACCGCGTCGAGGTCGGCCGCCTTCACGGAAAGGCCGGCATCGATCCGGCGCTTGAGCCAGAAACTGAAGAACTCGGCCGACTCGCGGCGGAGCGCGAGCGCCTCCTTTCGCTTCGGGTCGATCAGGGCCTTGTGCTCGGCCAGCGCTTTTTCCGCGGCAGCCAGGGCCGCCGGATCGGGTTGCGGGGCCTTGCGAAGCTCGGCCAGCGCCTTCGCCGGGGCGCTCTCCTCATCGTGCTGCTTGATCTCCGCCTCGAGCTTGCTGGCCGCGGCGTCGTATGTCCAGGCCAGGTCCTCGGCCGTGCGCGTGATCGAGGCGTCGCCGGCCACCTTGTAGCGGGAGCTGAGGTGGTCGTAGGTTTTCCGCGCCTCGTCGAGCTTGCCGAGTTGGACGGCTGCCTTCAGGCGGCTCTCGAGGATGAGGGCGACCTGGGAGTCAAACCGGCCCTCCGCGAAGTCTTTCTCGACGCCGTCCAGCACGTCGAGGACCCCTTGGGGTTTCTGGATGGCGGGGTGGAGGTAGACGCGGGAGAGATAGTAACGGGCGGCCAGAACGGCGACCTTCCGATTGTCGAGGGCCTTGGGATCCTGGCCGGGTTTTTCCAACTCGCGCGTCCCGAGGTCGTTGTACTCGCGCAGCTTCGACACGGCCTGCTCGAAGAGCTGGAGGGCCGCGGATCGCTTTGTTTTTAGGCCGGGCTCGACGAGTCGCTCAAGCTCGGCATCGGGGAGCTTGTCCTGGCCGGCGCGCCGGCGCTCCTCGGCGATGCGGTTCATGGCGGTCTGGCGGTCCTTGGCGTAGTCGTCCCACTTGGCGTCCGCCTGCTTGAAGAGGCAGTAGCCGATCGAGGCGAGCGCCTTCTCGTAGGAGGCGGCGGTGGGGGGGACCTGGGCGTAGAGCTCGGCCGCCTTGGCGAAGTTGCCCTTCTTCTCCTCGGCGACGGCGCGAAGGTAGACGAAGTCGAGGGCTTTCGGCGAGGTGGGGTAGAGTTTGATGAACCGGTCCATGGCGGCCTGGATCTGCTCGTCGGCCGCCTTCAGATCGGCGGCGTTCTCGCTTTCCTCGGCGTACCGGCGCTGGAGGCTGGCGGCGCGGACGCGCTCGAAGGCGGCCTCCTCGGCCTTCGGGTGAGTCGGGGTCTTCTCGAGGGCCTCGAAGGCGAGCGCGGCCTCGTCGTACCGGTCTTCGTAGAGGTAGCACATTCCGATGTTGAACCAGCAGAGGGGGACGATCTCGTTTTGGTCCTTGGCGGTGCGGGCGTCGCGGATGATGCCGCGGTATTGGCGGATTGCCTCGCGGTATTTCTGCTCGGTCCGGAGGCTATCGGCGGCTAGGACGCGGAAGTCGAGGGAGAGGACGCTGCCGCCGCTCTCGCCGGTGAGCTCGCGGATGCGCTGTTGAACGACATAGGCCCAGCGGCCGCCCAAGGCGATGAATCGGTTCCAGATGGCCTGGGCCTTGTCCTTCTGCTCGAGGACGTAGAGGGCGCACCCGCGCTCGACCTCGGCCGCCTTGCCGAGGTCCTCGTCCTTGAAGCTGGGGAAGGTTTGGAAGAGCTTGTCGAGGACGCGCTGGGCCTCCTCGGCGTGTTTCTTGTCCTTGGTGCGCTGGGCGCGTCCGATCAAGGCTTGGGCCTTGTAATAGTACGCCCGCTTGGCGATTTCGGAGTACTGCTTGCCGGCGTCCGAGGAGATAATGCTCCAGGCCTGTTCGAAGAAGGGAATGGCTTGTTCGAAATCGTCGAGGGTCGCCAAGCTGCGGCCGAGGTAGAGGGAGACGTCGAAAGCGACGACGTAGCCCTCGTAGTCCCAGAGGAAGTCCTTGGCGTGCTTGACGAGGCTTCGGAAGACGTCCTTGCCCGCCCCGGTTTCGCGGGACTCGAGGGCGTCGGCGTGATCGTACATCGCGATGATCTGATAGTAGCGGGCCAGCATCCGCTTCTCGGTGACAAACGAGAGCCGTTTCTTCTCGGCGTCGTTGAGGTGGGGGGCGCGCTGGTCCTTCTTCTGGAGCGCCTCCATCTCCTGCGTGAGGGCGTCGCCGATCTCCTTGAGGTAGGACACGGCTTGCTGGAAGGCCTTATCCGCCTCGCCGAAGAGCTCCTTCTTATTCTCGCGCTTGGCCTGATCGGTGAGGATGCGGCCCTTGCGGGAGAGCAACTCCCCGATGTCGAACTGGGCCTGGGCGGCCTGGGGGCTCTTGGCGTACTGGCCCAGGAACTTCTGGTAGGCCTCGACGGCCTTCTTGACGAGCGCGTCGCGCTCCTCGATGGGGGCCCGGTCGATCTCCTCGGTGGCGATGGAAAGCAGGGCCATCTCGAAATCGACGCGTGCGGCCTGGGGGGCCTTGTCCCGCTGCTCCTCGAGGAACTCGCGGGCCAAGTCGAAGTAGCCGCGCTTGATCAGCCCCTGTCCGAACTGCACGTTTTCCTCGACGGATTGGGCCGCTAGAGGGCTCGAGGCGGCGGCGAGGAGCAGCAGGACCGGGGCGATGCGACGCATCATGCGGGACCTCCGTTGCGGGACGAACCGGCGGACGCAACTCATTCCCGATACGTCATCCGCCGCACGAATGAACGGACGGCGTCGGCCTCGGGTTCACGCCCGCCGCGCGATGCAGCGTACTCATCCGATAACACATAAGCGGAAAGCTGTGGGCTTTCCGCTTATGTAAGTCGGGTCTCAGCCTGATTCGCCACCCCATGTCGCGGCGCGCGGCATGGACACAGCCGGATCCCGGGCTCGCGCACGTTCGGGGCGCGATCACCGGAAGCGGGCTTCCTCCTCCTCCTCCATGAGCGTAATCGTGGCGCGCGTGAGAATCAGGAGCTGGTAGCGCCGCCGGCCCTTCATCTTCCGGCTGGTCAGGAAGCTGAGGAAGGGGATCTGGGAGAGGATCGGGATCTCCGAGATGGTGTCCTCCTCGGTGTAGTCGGTGAAGCCGCCGAGCAGGATCGTGCCGCGGTCGGGCATGGTCACGGTCGTGCGGACGCGCTCGATGCGCAGCACGGGCGTCTCGATGGTGACCGAGACCGGGCCGACGGGCGTGGTCACGTTCGGGTTCATCGGCGAAGTCAGCGAGGGAGACGGGATCAGGCGGGCGACCGTGGGCCTGAGCTCCAAGGTGATGAAGCGGCGGTCGGCGCTGACGATGGGGCGGACATCCAGCACCACGCCGTCCTGCACGAGATCCACCTGCGGGTCGGGGATGGCCACGGCGGTCGCCAGCTCGATGTCGTAGTCGCGCACGTAGGCGAGCTGGTTGGACAGGATGATGTGCGCGCGCTGCGTGTTGAAGAGGGTCAACTTCGGGGCCGTCAGGTCGATCGACCGTTCCTTCTTCTTGACGGCGCGCAGAATGGCCTCCAGCGAGATGTCGTCGAGGAGGGTGTACTGCATCGACATGCCGCCGGAGTTGGAGAAGACGGTGGTGTAGAAGCGGGTGACGAGCGTGTCCTGCTCGAGGATGTGCTCGGCGCGCGCCTGCATGGTGCGGGCGACGTTGTTCCCGCCCTGGTAGAAGATGCCGGTGGTGACGTCCTCGCCGACGGCGATGGGGGCGAGGGCTGCGCCCGGCTGCTCAATCAGGCGGTCGTCGATGGCCGCCCCCGGCAGATATCCCGACGGGATCGGCGGGAGGCCGAGGCCGCCCTGCTGGGGACCGAAGGGGATCTGGGAGTTGTTGGCGACGTTGCGGATCGGGTAGTTGACGTCGCTCATGAGCGGGGCCACGGCGAGGTCGAGGTCGCGGAAATCGACGCCGATCTCCTCGAGGAAGTTGTCCTGGACGCGGAGGAATCGCGTCTCGACGCTGACGAGGAGGCCGGTCGAGCTGCGGACGTCGTTGAGGAATTGCTGGACTTGCTTGTGGACGGCCGGGGTGTTGCGGACGATCAGCAAGCCGTTGTTGTAGTCAAGCGACATGCCCGGGGTGTCCCACGTCTCTCGGGCGATGTTGGCCCGGATCAGGTCGATGAGGGCCTGGGAGGGGATGATCTCCCGGCCGGCCTCCTCGGCCATGATGGCGGCGCCGGCATCGGGGATGAGGCTGATGCTGGGGCCGGGGAAGTCCCGGATCTGCGCGGTGAGGTCCTGGACGTCATAGAGCTCCAACTTGATCTTCTGGGTGAGCTTCTCCTTGGTGATGATCTTGACCACGCCATCCTCGATGGAGTGGGCGTAGTCGCGGCTGCCCAAGATGAGGTTGAGGGCGCTCTGGAGGGGCAGGTTCTGGACCTTCAGGGTGACTTGGGCGGTCTGGTCGACGGCGGCATCGAAGACGAAGTTCAGGTTGGTGAACTGGCGGAGGAACTCGACCACCTCGCGAAGGGGCTGCTCCTGGAACTCCAGGGTGACCTTGATCTGCTGGAGGGAGGCGAGGATCTTTTCCTCCTCGGGGGAGAGCGGCTCGTCGAGCTGGGTAATGCCCTTGCGCTCGCGCTTCTTGATCCGGTCCCATGTGTCTCGGTCGGGGAACTCGACGATGCGGCCCTGAAGGACGGCCTTCCGGTCGATCTTCTCGAAGGTTCGCTTCCACTGTTCGACGTACGTCGTCCGGTTCCAGTCCTCCTCCTTGGCGTGGTTCGCGCGGCGGGCGATGCGCTGCAGCTCGAAGGCGCCGGAGAGGTTGGGGTTCAGATAGAGGATCTTGTCGCAGAGTTCGATGCACTCCTGGTAGTTCTCCTTCTCGAACTCGCGCTGGGCGAGGTCGAAGAGGGTGTCCAAGCGACGCGAGAGCTCCTCCTTGCGGACCTGCTCCTGGCGGGCGGTCTCCTCGCGGGCTCGGCGGCGCCGCTCCTCCTCGACGCGGACCTCCTCGTCGCGCCGAACGGTCTTCACTTTCTCGAGCATCTGCTCGGCCTGCTTCTGGCGCGCAGCGAGGTCGACCTGATAGGGGAACCACTTGATCATCTCGAGGACGCGGCGGAGAGTCGCCTCGGATTGGTCCAGTCTCTTGAGGGCGGAGTCGACGTCGGCGGGCACCTCGGGCGACTTCGTGGGCGCGGCGAGCTCCTCGGCTTCGGCAAGCAGACGTGCGGACTTGTCCAGATGGGCATCGATCTCGACCTGGGCCTGCTGGACGCGAACGACGACCTGGTTGATCAGGTCTCGGTACTGGCCGCCCTGATCGCCGGGGCGGCCTTGACCGCGCGCGACGGCGATGCGGTCGGCCAAGTCCTTCGCCTCGGGGAAATCCGGGCGAGCCGCCAGGGCTTTGCGGGCGTTCTCCTCGGCCTTGTCGAATTCGAGCGCTTGGTAATACTCCAGGGCGAGCCGATAGTACTGTTGTGCAAGCGCGGCCTGCTCTTGTTGACTGATGGCTTGGCTGCGGACGACCCCCTCCATGCGCTTGGCCCAGTCCGCCGAGGCCGCTGCAATGGCAGGGCGGACGGGCGTCCCGGGGGCGCCGGGGAGCGCGGGTTCCGGGGCCGCCACCAGGGGGGGCGGAGGCGCCGCGTCCCGGTCCGCATCGGCTGCGGGAGGCGCCGATTTCGGCGGACCGCCCGAGCAGGCGGACAGCACCAGCGCGAGACCGGCCAGGAGGCGTGCGGGTTTCATGCGGCTCCTTCCTCCACCTCGTCACGGATCAGCAGAATCCATTCGAAGGCGTTGATTATAGTGCGCAAATCGCGTTTGTGAAGGGAAAACGATAAATCCCGGATGAATCCGCCCAGGTCATTTCGGGAGCGACTCGGCCCCTCCCTTGGGCGCCAGCTCCGCCGGTTTGGCCGGCGACCCGGTTGCGGGATGGAGCTTCTGCGTCTTGCCCGTCTCATCCTTATACTTCATCTCCCACGTCGCGACCTCCCGGGTCCGGGTTTTCTTCTCCTCGCCCACCTTCACGCCCTTGTCGTCGAACTTGGGGACCGTGTACTCCTCGGTCTTCTGGATCGTGACGCGGGTGAGCTCCTCGACCGTGAAGCCGGTCGCCAAGTCGCCGGTCCCGATCTTGTCGCCCTTTCGGACGAGATAGAGCTTGGACTTCCACGCGCCGTCGGTGAAGCGCTTGACCATGAGCTGCGCGGTGGGGACGGGCGGCTGGTCCGGCTCGGGCGGGATCTCAGCCACGCCCTTCAGCTCGAGGGCCAAGGTGGTTGCGCCCGTGGCGGACTGGGGGTCGCTCTTGAGCTCGCCGCCCGGCGGGGCGGGGGAAAGCTTGGACCGGACCTCCTCGTTGGTGACGATCGCGCCGACGATATACTGGTACTCAGCCTGCGGCTCGACTTTCGTGTCCGAGAAGCTTTGGGCGGAGATCGGCTCCGGGGTGATCTTTACGAAGCCCGCGTCCCCCGGGCCCTTTCGGTAGACGAGATAGGCGATATCCTTGGCGTCCAGGTTTTTGTTTTCCGGGCTGTCGGTCCAGGCGAGCTTGATGACACCCGGCTCCACCACCGGGGCGGCCAGAACGGGGTTTTTAAAGACGGGCAGCTTTTTCGTGTCGAGCCGGGCGGTACCGGTCGCTGACGCCTTCACGACCGGCTTGACCTCGACGGGGGGCACCCGCGTATAGACGTTCGCGTCGCCGGGCGTTGCCGCAATGGCCGGGCTGAAGGCCGTCTTGATGCGGGCGACCGTGTCCGTTTTCTCGGGCAACTCGATCGGGCGGGTTTCCAACAGCTCATTCAGTTTCCGCGTGTTCGATTCCGTGTCAGGGACCAGCCGGTCCGGTTTGGCCATGGCGACCCCGACCACGAAGTAGGCGATCAGGATCAGGAGGGAGAGTCCCAACGCCAGCTTTTCCCAGTGCTTCTTGATGGTCTGTTTCATGGCGATGAATGTCCGACCCCCAAAATCCAGAAAGATCAGGGTTTTGTTGTCGCTGCGCTATTTGTTTTTGCGGGAGCGGGCGTTGCGTCTTCTGCCGCCGCTCCGACGATCTCGCGCGTCGCACCCGCGTCGTCCCGGTAGATCAATTTCCAGGCGGGCACCTCGCGGTCCACGATCACTTCTTCGTCGCCGATCCGCAGGGCCGACTTCGGATCGATGATGTCCCTGCGAACCCGCGTCGGCCTCGCGATCCGGTACGACTCGATGGAGAGGACCGTAAATCCCGTCGAGAAATCGACCCTGCGCGGCACTTCCCGGAGCACAACCGTTTCCATCCTGCCGATCCGATCGCCCCGGCGAAGCGTGTAGTCCTTGGAGACCCACGTCCCCGCCTCAAGCTTTCGCACGGTGACGCGCGCCAGCAGGAGCGCCTCGCCGCCCGGTATCTCGGGCGGGAACCGCGACACGTGCCGGAGCGCCACAACAAAGGGAGCCGCCGACCGGATCGACCGCGGCTCGCCGCGGGGGCCTTCAACCTCCGTCCCGTCGTGCGCGCGACACACGGCCGACACCGCGTATTCGTACATGCGGCACGGCTCGACCGTCTCGTCGGTGAAGACCGACTCCACGGCGGGGGTCATCGTCCTCCGGATGAAATCCGTCACCCCGGGGTCTCGCCGGTACACATGATAACCGATCCCGCGGCTTGCGGTTTCAGGGCCTCCGGACCACGTCAGGCGGACGAGGCCGGGCTCGGAGACGATGCCTTCGATCCGCGGCGGTGCGGGCCGTTCCTGCGGCGCGGGCTGCGCGGCGATCGACGACGCGCCGCCCTTTGCCAGGATGCATGCAAGCAGGACGGCGGAAAACCCGGATTGTCTGTATGTCAAACTCGCGCGCATCATGACCCCGCATCCCGGACGGCCTGTGGCCGCGCCCCGGGGCAGGACGAGCCCCGCGGCGTCAATTGGCGGTCGCCAGAGGCTCGAACGGCTTCACGAGCCGCTCGGTATCGAAGTCGAAGACCTCGTACGTCACATAAAGGCGGATCGGCTTGGGTTTCGACCACTCGGCCTTCAACTCCTCCTCGCGCTTCTTGCGGAGTTGATCGGCGTTTTCCCCCGGCTCGACGGTGATCGTTTCCTCGATCTTGTCGGGCAGGGGCTTGACGGGCGTCAATCGTACGCCGCGCAGGTTGGCCAGGAGCTTGTGGCCGGGGCCCTCCGTATCAAGTAGCAACTTGAGGAAGGCCGGGACGACCGCGTGGGTCAATTCCACGCGAATGCCGCAAGTCAAGACGGTTCCGTACTTGCCCGGGAGCTCGAACGGCTGGGCGGGCCAGCCGGGGTACTCTTCGCCGGGCGGGCCCTTGAGGCCGGGGGCGAAGCGGATTTCCTCCAGGGCGGCGATGGATCGGGGCGACTCCTGTTGGACGGCGAGGAGGGCTTGCGTGATGCGCTGGCAGATCCAGAATCGCTTCTGAATCTCCTTGATGGGCAGGGCATTGGCGCCGTCCACGGGGGCCCACTGGATGCCGGAGACGCCGCCGGCCGGCCCCGTGCCGATGGCCGGCGCGAAGAGCGGGTCGGCCACTCCCTCGAGGGGGCGCCGGCCGTGGTGAATCCCGGCCGCTTCGATCTGCTTGACCATCTCGACGCAGAGGGTGTCGTAGAGCGCCTTGAACGCGCCCGGCTGGGGCGGATTGGGGAGCCCCTCGAACCACTGTTCAAGCGCCTCGTCATAATTCTTGTACCAATCGCGGCAGTCGCTCAGATCCTTGGCCAGCGCGGCCACCCGGTCGTTGTACGCCTTGATCTGCCGTTGGGAGGGGATCTCGGACTGCTTCTCGAGGATGGAGAGCAACTCACCGTTGAGTTTCTTGAGATCCCGGGCGGCCTTGTCTCGCAGGCCCCATTCGCCCATGACGAAGACGACGAATCCGCCCACGATGAGGATCAGGACCAAGGCCAGCCCGACCCAGAACCCGTTTTGCTTCAATTTGTCCATAAGCCTCGTTCTTCTACGGGGCCAGAGGGGAGCTATTTCTTCGGAGCCGCCGGCTTGCGGGAGGACTCTCCAATCCGGATCTTCCAGGAGGCCGTGAAGGCGAAGTACTTGCTCCCGACGGCGGGGAGCTCGGTGCCGAGGGGGCTGATCGTCTTGGGGACGTCCGACGGCTGCAGATCCGTGATGATCTGCGGTTTGACGGTCAGCGAGGGCTTCTCGGTCTGGAAGGCCTTCTGGATCGGTTCACCCAGGCGCTTGGCGATGTAATCGTAAGCCTGCTGTGTGTTCCCGCGTTGCGGGATGACGGGGATGGCGCCTTCAATCATCACCTCAACGGCGGAGGCGTCGGGTGTTACCCAAGGGCGGTAGCCCGCGGCGCCCGCCGGCGCCGCATCCGGGTTGACCGGGCGCTCCGTCAGGCGCGTGCTGAGCAGCCAGAGCCTCTGGTCGGGCGGAAGCGTCTCGGTATCCTTTACGATCTTGTTGATTGCGTCGAGAACCTTGAGGGGAACATCCCGTTCGAGCACGATGTGGCTTAGGGTCGCGAGCTCCTTCTCGTAGGCGGGCAGCGGGGCCATGGCCTTCTTGAGGGAGGAGGTCGTCTGCTCGTAGGTCTCCAGAGCCGCCTTGGCGCCCTGGGATGCCTTGATCAGAGCGTTCTTCTCTTGAGCGGCGGCCGAATAAAGCAGGTAGACGGGGAGGGCGAGCAGGAGGACGGCGGCGGCGGCGATGGGTCTGCGCCGGGCTTCCTCGCGCCGGCCGCGCTCTTCCTCCGGGAGGAGGTTGATGTTCATCCGGGACAGGCCGTGGGCCTGGAGGGCGAGTCCCAGGGCCGGACCGATCGTGTCCAGGTAGGCCTGGAGCCGCGCCTGATCGACGGTGGAGGAGACCGCGATCTTGGAGAGCGAGGCGAGGCGCGTGGCGTCGAGCTGCAGGTTCTGCGAGACGAACTTGGCGATATGGATCGTCTTGGCGCCGTTGCCGAGGAGGAAGATCTTGTCGAACTTATTGAGGCGTGAGATGGACTTATAGTAGCCGATCGACCGGTGGATCTCGCCGACGAGATCCTTGAGGACCGGCTGCATGGCGGCGAAGAGCTTGCCCTGCTGTTGGGACTGGGCCGCCGTGACCTTCAACTTCTCCGCCTCGGCCAGGGGGACCCCGAGCTCCTTGTGGAGCGCTTTGGTCAGGTCATTTCCCGTAATCGGGAGGTTGCGGATCCAACATCGCGGGCCGTCGACCACGATGAGATCGGTATTGTCCGCGCCGATGTCGAGCGCGACCGACGCGCTCCCGGCGTCCTGATCGTGGACCAGGAAATTATACAGGGCGACGGGGGAGAACTGGATGACGTCGGGGCTCAGGCCGAGTCCCGTCAGGAGGGAGAGGAAATGGTCCACCACGTCGCGCTTGATCGCGAAGAGGATGACCTCCATTTCCTCGCCGACGGAATACTTGCGATCGACCAGGTACGAGTCCCAGATGACCTCGTTGAGCGGGAAGGGGATCTGCTGCTGCGCCTCGTAACGAACCCGCTCCTGGATCCGCTCGGGGTCACCCGGGGGCAACTTGACGGGGCGGTTGAACACGGCATGACCGGGGAGCGAGCAGGCGATCTTCTGCCCTCGCATCCGGTTGCGGGACATCAGCTTGGACAGCCCGTCGCGGATGTGGCCCTCGATCTGGGCCTGATCGGTGCTGCCGCGGGGCAGCTCTTCCACATCCAGCGCCGTGATCGTCAGGCCGGTGCCTTCCGCGATCACCTGGACGGCCTTGATGGACGTTTTGCTGATGTCAATGCCCCACACCTTCTTGGGCATCGGATCGCACCCTCCTATTCGCCGTCCACATGGATCCGAGAATGTTACGGAATTATAGGCGGGTCGGCAGTCCTGTCAATCTTATTCCTCTTCCTCTGCGGACGTTGCAGCCGGCGGGGGGCGGATCAAGCCGGCGGGCGCGTCCCCGCGAGCGCCGTCTGGAGATCCTGCTTGAACTTGGGCATCTCCCAGGGCGATCGGAGCAGATAGGCGGGGTGGAAGGTCGGAAGGACGCGGAGGCCGGGGAGCCAGGGGAAGTCGTAGAACCGGCCGCGGATACGCGAGATCGGCTCGGCGACGCCGAGCAGGGCCTGTGCCGCCACGGCGCCCAAGGCGCAGAGCAGCTTCGGCCGGATGATCTCGACCTGTCGCCGGAGGTAGGGAAAGCAGGGCGCGATCTCGCTGGGTTCCGGCTTGCGGTTGTCGGGAGGGCGGCATTTCAGGATATTCGCGATATAGACCTCGGCGCGGCGGATCCCGAACTCGGCGAGCGTGCGAGTCAGGAGCTGGCCGGCGCGCCCGACAAAGGGCTCGCCCTGTTCGTCCTCGTCCGCCCCGGGCGCCTCGCCGACAAACATGAGCGACGCGCGCGGCGATCCGGTCCCGAAAACAACCCGGGTCCGAGTCTTGTGAAGGCCGCATTTCGTGCACGCCAAGGTCTCGTCGCGCAGGGCGAGGAAGCGGATCCGAGCCTCATCGGCTAGACCGGCGGCAGGATCCGGCGAGGCAGGGGTGGGAGGCGGGGCCGGGGAGGGGGCGGCGGGGTGGGGGCCGGCGGTTCCGAGGGGGGGAGGCGGTTCCGGAGCCGTGCCCCTCGCGCGACGGCGCGGCAGCGCGTCGATTCCCAAACTCTGCTCGAGCTCGAGGCGCTGTCGGAGGGCGCGGCGCGCCGTGTCCCGAAGGGGGTCCATGGCAAGTCCTCGATCAGGAACCGGAAATGGCCCGGCCGCGGCCGCGAGCGGTGTCCTGGAGCAGGCGGCGCGCCGCGGCGAGGACGCGCCGTTCGACCCGAAGGCGGCCGCCGCGCACGGTCGCCCCGGCGGCGCGCGGGTGGCCGCCGCCCCCGAACGGGGTGACGAGCGCCGTGGCGTCGATGCCGCGCTCGGTGCGCACGCTGACTTTGATGGCGCCCCGATCCTCCGTCTCCCGGAAGAGGATGGCCACCTCGACGCCGCGGACCGACTTGACGATCTCGATGTACTCCTGCGAATCGCGGGGGCGCGCGCCGAAGCGGCGGAGTGCGGCGCGGGTGAGCCAGAGCCAGCCGAGACGGCCGTCCGGGGTGAACCGGACCGATCGCATGCATGCGCCGAGCAGGCGGAGGTCCCCGCGGGTTCGGTTCCGGTAGATCCGGCGGGAGAGGTCCCCGGGACGGACGCCGCACGCGAGCAGGTCGGCGGCGGCGAGGAGGGCCCGGGGCGTCGTGTTGCTGAACGAGAAGCGCCCCGTGTCGGTCATCAGCGCCGCGTAAAGGTTGGTGGCCATGCCGCGGTCCGGGCGGATGCCGGCGCGGCGCGCGAGCATCCAGATGAGCTCGCCCGTGGCCGCCGCGTTCGGATCGACCCAGTTCACGTCGCCGAACCGGGTGTTGGTTTTGTGGTGATCGATGTTGATCGTGAAGACGGCGGGCGGGAGGGCGGCCTGCAGCCGCTCGCATCGTCCGGGATCGGTGGCGTCGAGGAGGAGGATCGCATCGAAGCCCGGTCGGACTGCCGAGGCGCCGCGGGCGATCCTGCGGACGCCCGGGAGCCCGTGGAGCTCCTCGGGGATCGGGCCCTCGTGGGCGATCTGGACGGGTTTCCCGAGGGAGCGGAGGAGTGCGGCGGCGGCGAGGGCCGAGCCGATCGCATCGCCGTCGCCCCGCGCGTGGGTCGTGACGAGAAACCGGCGGTGCGCGCGGATCGCGCGCAGCACGGCGCCGGCCGGATCCTCCGACTTTCCCGCCATCGCGAAACGTGCCATGAGGTTCGGTTCCCGAGTCTCGATCCGTCGCGTGGGTCACACGGCGAAGACCGCCGCGGGGACTCGCCCGGCGGGGGTTGCGTCTGCGCCGAGCGCATCCACCGCGGTCACGCGCGCATCGATCCTCCGGCCGGCGTCCGCGGCCGAGTCAAGCCGGACCCGGAGGTAATGCTCGCTGTAGCCGAGCGGACGGCCCGTTGCGGAGTCCGGTTTCTCCTCGACCAAGACCTCCACCGTTCTTCCAAGGAAACGGCGGTGGAAGGCGGTCGCGGCGTCGCGGGCGACCGACGCGAGCGCCTGCATCCTCGCCCGGATCCGGTCCGCCGACACGCGGTCGGGCAGGGTCTCCGCCTCCGTGCCGGGCCGGGGCGAAAAGGGGAAGGCATGGATGCGGCTGAAGGCCAGGCGCCGGACGGCGTCGAGGGTGTTCTCGAAGTCGCGGTCCGTCTCGCCCGGAAATCCGACCAGCACGTCCGTCGTGATCGCGAAGTCGGGCTGGATCGACCGGAGCCGGGCCACCGTCCGCTCGAACGCCTCCAGCGTGCCGGGCCGGCGCATCCGGCGCAGGACGTCGGGGGATCCGCTCTGCAAGGGCAGGTGCAGATGGGGGCAGAGGCGGGGGCCTGGGCGGGAGCAGAAGTCCTCAATCGAAGCGATATCCTCCTCGTGGATCTCGTGGGCCTCGATCGAGCTGAGGCGGAGGCGCCAGGGGCCGGGAATCCGCAGCAGGCGTTCCACGAGGACGGTCCATCGCATTCGCTCCGGAAGGTCGCGCCCGTACGCCCCGAGGTGGATTCCGGTCAAGATCAGCTCCTGGAATCCCGCTTGGACCAGTCGCTGTGCCTCCGAGGCGGTGTCCTCGCAGGGTCGGCTGCGGCTGCGTCCCCGCGCCTTCGGAATGATGCAGTATGCGCACGCCTGGTCGCAGCCCTCTTGTGCCTTGACGATCGCGCGCGACCGTCCTGCGAACATCGAGATGCCGCGGAGAAACGTCGCGGCGGGATCGGTGGGCAGACAAGCGGGGCGGGGCGGGGAAGCGCCGCTCGAGATGGGGGACGGTGCGTGCCAATCGGACAGGGCCTTGCCCAACAGCGCCTTGGACGCGGGAGGAACGAGGAGGGCGGCGCCGGGCGTCGTCTCCAAGCGCGTCTGAAGGATCGGCACCAAGCATCCGGTCACCGCCACGCGAGTCCCCGGCTCGCGCCCCAATTGCCGGATCCGCCGGAGGGCTTCCCGAGCCGCCGTGTGCGTTACCGCGCATGTATCGACCACGACCCAGGAAGCCTTGCCCTCGGGTGAGGCCTCCGACCAACCCCGCGACAGAAGATCTTCCCGCATCGCCTCGGAGTCGTATTGGTTGACCTTGCAGCCGAACGTTTCGATTCGGAAGGTCGGCGCGGAATCCATGGCGGCGGACGTCCGGGACTTGGCCATATATAAAGGAAGACGGCGCGGGATGCGCCCCGAGGGCTTTGTTTCGCCGATCCGGGATTCCAAGTCAAGTCTGAAAACAGGCTTGCTGCAACAGCGCGCCTGCGCTTAGAATTCCCGCGCGGCATTTCCGTCTGCTGCGCCGCCGGCGCGCGGCGCCATCACGGGTACGATTCCGGAACGCACCATGCCAGCCCGCGTCGTGATGGCCATGAGCGGCGGCGTCGACTCCAGCGTTGCGGCGCTCCTCTTGCGGCGCGAGGGCGTGGACGTCGTCGGTGTGTTCCTGCGCAGCGGAACGTCGCTCCCGGGCGGCCCGGGGGGCGCCCGGTCGTGCTGTGGAGCCGAGGACGCCCACGATGCGCGGCGCGTCGCCGACCGGCTCGGTATCCCGTTCTACGTGCTCGACTTCGAGGAGGGGTTCCGCCGGCTGATCGACAGGTTTTGCGAGGCGTATGACCGAGGGGCGACGCCGAACCCCTGCATCCTCTGCAATCGGGACCTGAAGTTCGGCCGCTTGATGGGCTTTGCGGACTCGATCGGGGCGGCGGAGGTGGCCACGGGGCACTATGCGCGGCGGGTCCATCGCGACGGCCGGGTCCGACTCCGTCGCGGGGTCGACCGCGCCAAGGACCAGTCGTACGTTCTGTTCCCCCTGACGGCGTCCCAGTTGTCGCGCGTACGGTTCCCGCTCGGGGAGATGACGAAGGAGCAGGTGCGCACCCGGGCCCGTGACGAAGGGCTGCCCGTCATGGACAAGCCCGAGAGCATGGAGATTTGTTTCGTGCCGGGCGACGATTACCGGGCGCTGCTGCGCGAGCGGATGCCCGACCGGCTCCGCCCGGGAGTGATGCGCCATGTGGACGGGCGTGTCTTGGGCGGTCATCCGGGGCACCAGTGCTTCACCGTCGGCCAGCGACATGGGCTCGGCATCGCCCTTGGGGCGCCGGCTTACGTCGTACGGGTCGACGCGTCGAGCAATACGGTTGTCATCGGCGGGGTGGACGATCTGATGTCCACGGCGTGTACGCTGCGGGAGGTCGTGTGGGGGATCGAGCCCCCGAGGCCCGGGACGGAGCTCCCGGCGGAGGTTCAGATCCGGTCGCGGCATCAGGCCGCCCCGGCCGTCGTGACCGTCCTGACGGGAAGTCGCGCCGCGGTCCGGTTCAGGACGCCCCAGCGCGCCATCACGCCCGGTCAAGCGGCGGTGATCTACGATGGGGAGGATGTGCTGGGCGGCGGGTGGATCGAGACGGAGGCGGAACGGGCCGTTTCCGAGGGGCGGGCCGCAGGATGACCCGCGCCGGCCGCTGTCGGGCGCAATCCCTCCCGCGCGCGGCGTTCCGGTGTTGCCGGCATTCCCGGAGCGGCGTTCCAGCGAAAGGATGAGGGCTTACGGATCCCTGACCACGGCGATGCGAAGGGCGATCCGATTCTTTTTCTCCGTCCCAACCCCGGGCGGCGAACGTCGTTGAAAGGCTGTGCCGTGCCAAGCTTCGCGCCGGGCGCCGTCGGACCGCGGGAGGAGCGAGCGCTGCTGAAGCGCTTGCTTCGGGGCGACGAGGCGGCGTACGCCGAGTTGCTCGACCGCTATGAGAAGCCGCTCGTCAACTTCCTGTACCGATACGTCGGGAATCGTGCGGTGGCGGAGGATCTCTTTCAGGAGACGTTTTACCGGATGTTGCGGGCTCTGGACGACTACCGCCCGAGAGCCGGGTTCGGGACGTGGCTCTTCACGATCGCGCGCAACCTCGCGTTGGACCACATGAAGGCCCAGCGGCGCCACCGCGAGGTGTCCCTTGATGCGCCGCAGGCGGAAGAGGCCCGCGGACCGCTCCGCGAGACCCTCGCGGAGCCCGGCGGGTCCGCCGCGGCGCAGGTGCTGCGGCAGGAAGACCACGATCGGCTTGGGGAGGCGCTCCGGAGCCTGCCCACGCGGCTGCGGGAGACGCTGTTGTTGCGCGTCTACCACGGGCTGGCGTATCGCGACATCGCGCGCGTCACGCGGTCCCCCGTCGGGACGGCGAAATACCGCGTGCACGAGGCCGTTCACGTGCTGGCGCGGATGATGGGCGTCGATCGGCCGCCGTCCGGCGTCTGACGCGCGCGCCGGGACGCGAGACGGCGGGATCGAGGCGGGACCAGGCTGGATGGGGGTCTCGTATGCGCTGTGAATCCGTTCGCCGCGTTTTGGCGGCGTATGTCCTCGGCGACGTGGCGCCGCCGGATCGCGCCGGCATCATCGCGCACATGGCCGACTGCCATCGCTGCCGCGAGGAGGAGGCGGCGCTGCGAGACGCCGTGACCGGGGTTCGGGATTTGCCCGAGATCGCCCCTTCGGCGGAGCGGCGCTCGGCCGCGCTGGTGTCGATGCGACGCGGCGCGGCGGAGCGTCTGGCGCGCCCCCGATGGGTGCGTACGCTCCGGTCGTTGGCCGGACGCCGGCGCCGACTGACCGTGGCGACGCTGTTCGCCGCTTCCGTCCTCGGCCTTGTCGCCGTCCGGGTGCTGGACCTGCCGATCGCGCCGGTGCGCCGCACCGTTTTGCTGGCCGAGGCGATCCGGGGCCCCGTCACGATCGAACGAACCCCCCTGGATCCACCGGTACCGCTCGTTCCCGGCGTGCGGCTGCCTCCGGGGTGCGTCGTCCGGGTCGGGGATGACGGGCGGGCGGCCTTCCGGCCCGGCACCGGAGGGTTGATCGAATGCCGCGAAGGATCGGCGTTCCGCTGGGAACCCTCCCCAGGTGCATCGGGGGACACCGTGATCACCCTTTACTACGGCGCGCTGTGGTGCGATCTCGAGCCCCTGCCGCGCGGACGCTATGTGATTCGCGATGTCCGGGACCGGCGTTTGACCGTGGTCGGGACGCGATTCGAGGTGGTCTGCAAATGAAACAGACCTGTCCGACGGCCGTCCCCGGGGGGCTCTTGCGTAAGCCGCGGTGCGAGCGGGGCCGCAGTCTCGTGCGGGCGCTGGCGGCGGGCTTGGCGCTCGCGGCGCTGGGAGGGGCCGCGTGGCGTATCGCCTCGACCGCGCCGGCGGCGGCGGAAAAACCGGAGGAACCGGAGGGGCCGCGCCTGGAGTTCACGCGCCGGCCGCTGGGCGAGGTGGTCGCGGCGGTGTCGGCCCGTGCGGGCTTCCCCATCGCATTCCGGATGGCGGGTTTGGCCGAACGCGAGGTTACCCTGAACCTGCCGGATACGAAGGACGCCGGTCTTCTCATGAGGCGCTTCGGCGAGGCGCTGGACCGATGGGATCTGGCGGTCGTGCGGGATCCGGAGCCCGCGCGAAGCTGGTCGATTCTGGCCTTCCATCGCATCGCGCCGACCGTACCCGCCGGCGATGCCGGATCGCTTGTCGTGCGCGTCGTCGCCGGTCGCGTCCGCTTGGAGGGCGGGGGCCAGGCGGTGGAGCTGTGCGCGGGGGAGGAGGGGGGCGTCGGGAGTGACGGTCGTCTGGCGGCCGCGCGCCGGATCGACCCCGCAGGGGTAGCCGCTTGGAGGACGGGGGCGGTCCCGGTCCCGTCGGAGGCGCGACCGCCCGCGGCCGCCGCTTTCGCCTGGCGCGTGATCGGGACGACCGAAGACGGGCGGTCCGTCGTGGAGTGGGGGCCGCCCGGGGAGACGCCCCAGCGGGGGGTGCTCGAGAAGGGCGCGAAGGAGTTCCGCGTTCCGCTGACGGATTGATCGGGTCCCGCGAATGACGAGCGGAGGCGGACCCGGCAGAGCAGGAGGCACGGGTGAGATATCGCACGAAGGTCCGGGGGCGGATCGGCCGGCTCGCGCATCGGGCGGCCGGGTTGCTGGCGATCCTGGCCCTGCCGGGGGTTGCGCGCGCGCAGGCGGCGGCCTCGACCGAGGCCGCACCCGCGCTGCCGGCGGCCCCGGGCCCCACGCTCACGCTCAATTTCCCCACCGGCATCGAGCTGGGCAAGTTCATCGGCGCCGCCGAGGCCTACACCAAGAAGCGCTTTATCTTCCAGGACGAGTCGGTCAAGTCCCGGAAGATCTATCTCTATGCCTCGACGCCGTTCCCGACCGACCAGTTCTTTACCGTCTTCGAGACGGTGCTGGCGATGAACAAGTTCACGATGACGCCGGTACCGGACCCCACGGGGACGGGGGAGCCGTTGGCGTACAAGATCGTCCAGGTCGCGGAGGCCCCGAACCTCTGGTCGCCCGTCTACACGGGTGAGGAGGTGGCGACCCTGCCGTTCGACGAGCGGTGGGTTTCAGGGGTCTTCAAATTGCAGCACATCAATCCGACGGAGATCGTGCCGACGCTGGTGAACTTCGTCTCGAACCCCAAGGGGATCATCCCGATCCCGTCGGCGGGAATGATTTTGGTCAACGACTTGGGGCTGAACGTGAAGCGGGTCGAGCGGATCCTGAAATACATGGACGTGAAGGGGCCGGATATCGAGATGAAGGTGGTGAAGCTGAAGTGGGCGATCGCCACCTCCCTGGAGCCGCAACTGTCGCGGATCGTGCAGTCGATCATCCGGACGCGGATCCGGCCGCCGCAGCCCGGCCAGCAGCCCGGCCAGGAGACGCTGGAGATCGTGGCCGACCAACGCACGAACTCGCTGGTCGTGGTGGCCGACTCGAAGCGAATTCCCGAGATCCTCAAGATGATCAGCGACCTGGACACGGGGGACATGCCGACGCAGACGCGGACGGTGCACGTCTACCGGCTCAAGAATACGAACGCGACGCTGGTTGCCGAGATCCTCAATAACGTCTACCAGGGGATTCTCGGGAGCCAGTACGGTCTGCGCTCGGGGTACGGCGGGTATGGATACGGAGGATACGGGTACGGAGGTTACGGCTTCGGCGGGTATGGGGTGGGCGGCTACACCCCCTACGCCCAGGCCGCCGGCACGGCGGGGGCGCTGAGCGCCTACTACGGGATGGGCGGGCTGGGCTCGGCCTTGCAGGACATGCCCACGATCGTGCCGGACGAGCAGAACAACGCGATTCTCGTCGCGGCCGATTACTACAAGTTCCAGGACATCGTCAAGATCATCCAGAAGCTCGACGTGCGGAGGCCCCAGGTGCTCCTCGAGTGCGCCTTCGTGGAGGTCTCCGGCTCGAACTCGATCGATCTCGGCGTCGAGCTGGCGTCGATCGGCTCGCCGGGGGACGCCGCGCGCGGGTTCGGCGCCACGAACTTCGGCATCAGCCAGCTGGTCGACACCAACGGGGACCAGTTGCCCGATGCGCGGATTCCCCTGCCCAACGTTGGGTTGCTGGCGGGGGTCTACAAGGATCGGATCGGGAACGTTCCCGCCCTGCTCTACTCCCTCGAGAAGGAGGGCAAGCTGAACGTCCTGACGATCCCCACCGCGGTGACCAGCAACCACCAGATTGCCTCGCTGGATGTCTCCGACGAACGGCCGACGGCGACCTTCACGAGCACCGATGCCGGGAGCGACTATCGCACGTTCAGCGGCTACGAGAAGGCGGGCCTGACGATCAAGATCACGCCGCACATCAGCGAGGAGCGGTACCTCCGGCTCGAGACGGAGTTGGCGGTCTCCGATTTCGGCGAGGCGCCGTCCGATCCCGTCCTGCCGCCCCCGAAGACCACCCGGGAGCTCAAGGTGGCGGTCTCCGTGCCGAACGGCCACACGATCGTTCTCGGGGGGCTGACCCGGAGCTCCGACCGCGAGTCGGAGAGCGGGGTCCCCGTGCTCAAGGATATTCCCGGCCTCGGCTACCTCTTCAAGCGGCGGGTGACCCAGCGGGAGCGGACCACCCTCTATGCCTTTATCACCCCGAACATCTTCAGCGACGACTCGTTCGAGGATTACAAGCGCGCCAGCCGGACGCGGCAGACGGACATCGAGAAGCTGACCGGCCGCACCGTCGGGATCACGTCGCCGGAGCAGGGCGTCCCCGTCTACATGCCGCCGTTCGAGGTCGTGCCCCCGGTGCCGAAGGACGAGTAGGGGCGCGCGACGCCGCCCGACCGCGGGTCCGCGGGGCGGGAGCGTCGTTCCGCCTCCGGACCGCTTATGATCCTCAAGGACGCGCTCAGCCGGGCCCTCGCCGAGGAGGGGATTCCGGCGGGCGACAAGTTGGACGAGTGGATGGCGCTGGCTCGCCAGACGGGGCAGACCCTCGACCGGGTCCTGACCGCCTCCGGCGTTTTGACCGAGCGCCAGATGCTCGCGGCGTTCGGGCGATGCCTCCACCTGGCGGTTCTCGATCGGCTCGTCCATGAGACCGTCCCGCCCGCGTTCCTGCAGGCTGTCCCCGTCCAGTTCGCCCGCCATCATACCCTGATCGGCATCGGGGAGTCGGACGGGGCGATGACCGTGGCGACCTGCGCGCCCCTGGACGTGCAGCCGATGGACGAGCTCGCCGCGCGCCTGGACCGCATCGTGGTCCCCGTGCTCGCCCCCCGGGCCGAGATCACGGCGCTGCTGAACAAGGCCTACCAGCAGAAGATCGATGTCGTCAGCGAGATGCTCGAGGACCTCGACGAGGGCGATCTGGCGGGGATCGAGAAGGAGATCGACAAGGCGCAGGACCTGCTCGACATCGCCAACAAGGCCCCGATCATCAAGCTCGTCAACATGGTGCTCTTCCAGGCGCTCAAGATGCGGGCCAGCGACGTCCACATCCAGCCCTACGAGGACAAGCTGCAGGTCCGCTACCGGATCGACGGCATCCTTTACGACATGATGACGCCGCCGAAGAAGATCCAGGACGCGATCATCTCGCGCGTCAAGGTCATGGGGAAGATGGACATCGCCGAGCGCCGCCTCCCCCAGGACGGCCGGGCGACGATCAAACTGGGCGACGGGGAGGTGGACATCCGGATCTCCTCCGTCCCGACGAACCACGGCGAGCGCATCGTCATGCGCCTCCTCGACAAGAGCGCCCGCCTCTACGATCTCGAGGAGATCGGGCTGGACGCGGAGCATCTGCGGCGGGTGAGGCAGTTCATCGATTGTTCCCACGGCATCATCCTCGTCACCGGCCCCACGGGGAGCGGAAAGACGACGACGCTCTACGGCGCCCTGAAGCGGATGAACTCCGCCGAGTACAACATCATGACGATCGAGGACCCGATCGAATACCACCTGCCCGGCGTCAGCCAGATCGAGGTGAACGCCAAGAAGGGGCTCACCTTCGCCAACGGGTTGCGCTCCCTCGTCCGCCAGGACCCGGACATCATCTTCGTCGGCGAGATCCGGGACCTCGAGACGGGCCAGATCGCGGTGCAGGCCTCGCTGACCGGGCACCTGGTCTTCAGCACGCTTCACACGAACGACGCGGCCGGCGCCATCACGCGCCTGCTCGACCTCGGCGTTGAGCCGTACCTGGCCTCCTCGTCCCTCATCGGCGTCATCGCCCAGCGCTTGGTCCGTCTCATCTGCAAGCACTGCCGGACGCCCTACGAGCCCTCCCCCGAGGAGCTGGCCGACATCGGCCTGACCCGGGAGCAACTCGACGGCGGTGTGCTTTACAAGGGCGCGGGGTGCCCCCACTGCCTCAACACCGGGTATTGGGATCGGACCGGCATCTACGAGATCCTCGTCGTCAACGAGCATATCCGCGAGCAGATCATGGCGCGCACCGGGTCCTCCGTCATCAAGCAGGACGCGGTGCGGGCGGGGATGCGGACGCTGCGCATGGACGGGGCGGACAAGGTCCGGCGCGGGTTGACGACGGTCGAGGAAGTGCTTCGGGTGACGCAGATGGACGTCTTCTGACCCCTTTTCGGGCCGCGGGCCCCGCCGGGGCCGCGGGCGCAACGGATCATGCCCGTCTACCAGTACAGCGCCCTGACGTCCGAGGGGCGCGAGGACACGGGGCTCGTCGACGCGGACAGCCCGAAAGAGGCCCGCCTCCAGCTGCGGGGGCGCGGCCTCCATGTCACCGGTCTGGTCGAGGCCGACGCCGGCGGCCGGGGCTCGGGCCCGGCGGGCGGCTCGGCCCGCGCCCGCGGAGGGCGCCGGCTCCGCTTCCGCGGACGGCGCAACCTGAACGAGCTGGCCATGGCCACGCGCCAACTGGCCACGCTCCTGAACGCCGGCATCCCGTTGATGGAGTCGCTCTCCGCCCTCATCGAGCAGTCGGGCAACCATGCGCTCGAGGCGACGCTGCGCGACGTTCGCGAGCGCGTCGCGCAGGGCGCCTCGCTCGCCGACGCCCTGGCGACTCACCCCCGCTGGTTCAACCCCCTCTACGTGAACATGGTGCGCGCGGGGGAGGCCAGCGGCGCTCTCGACACGGTGCTGACCCGGCTCGCCGACTACATCCAGGGGCAGAACCGGCTGCGGAACCGCATCTCCGCCGCCTTGACCTATCCCGCCATCCTCGTCCTGATCGGCGTCTCCGTGGTCCTCTTCCTGCTCGCCTTCGTCGTGCCGCAGATTCTGGAGATCCTGCGGCAGCAGAAGCAGGACCTTCCCTTGCCGACCCAGATCCTGGTCTTCGTGCAGGGCGCGCTCGTCTCGTACTGGTGGGCGATGCTGGCCGGCCTCGCGGGCGCGGTTCTGGCCTTCCTCGCCTGGCGGTCCACCGAGGGGGGGCGGCTTGCGTGGGACGGGTTCGTCCTCCGCATGCCCGTCTTCGGCGAGCTTTTCAAGAAGCAGTCCGTCTCCCGTTTTGCGTCGACCTTCGCGACCCTTCTCGAGAGCGGCCTGCCCGTGATCGAGGCCCTGAATGTCGTCAAGGCCGTCGTGGCGAACAAGGTGCTCGAGAACACGCTCGAGCAGTGCCGCCAGAAGATCACGGAGGGGGCCGACATCGCCACGCCGCTGCGCCAGAGCAAGGTCTTCCCGCCCGTCGTGTCCTACATGGTCGCCATCGGCGAGGAGAGCGGCAAGCTTGAGGGGCTCCTCCGGAAGATCTCCGACGCCTACGACGAGGAGATCGACCTGACCGTCCAGCGGATCATGACGCTCATCGAGCCGGTCATGATCGTGGTCATGGCGTCGGTCGTCGCGTACATTGTGCTGGCGATCATGCTCCCGATCCTGCAGATCAGCAACGTGCAGTGAGCGCCCGCCGGGCGGGCGCGCGCTGCGGGCCGCGGTTCACGGAAGTCCCGAGCGAGGGAGGCAGGCGATGAAAACCGGCGGGCGCGTTCGCGCGAAGGGGACCGGAGGCTTCACGCTGGTCGAGCTGATGGTCGTGATCGTGATCATCGGGCTGCTGGCGACCGTGGCCATCGTCAACCTGCTCCCCAAGGCCCATCTGGCCAAGGTCAAGGTGGCCAAGGTCCACATGTCCCAGTATGCCCAGGCCATTGACCTCTTCTATCTCGACCACGGGCGGCTGCCGGCCTCGCTGCAGGACCTGGTGACCCGGCCGGGCTTCGCCAAGGAGTGGCCCGATGGGGGGTACCTCAAGGAGGGCGGCCTGCCGAAGGATCCCTGGGGGAACGACTACCTCTATCGCGTCCCGGGCAGGAACCGCAAGTACGACCTGATCTGCACGGGGGCGGACGGGGCGGAGGGCGGCGACGGGGACAACGCGGACATCCTGTTGTATGACGACGCCCAGAAGTGACGCGCCACGCGCGGGAGGCCGCGCCGCGGCCGCTCCGCGCGGAGGCGGGTACTCCCTCATGGAGCTGCTCGCGGTCATCGCGATCATCGGCCTGGCGCTGATGATCGCCGTCTCGCGGGTCGATTTTCTCATCCCGAAATACCGCGTCCGCGCCGCAGGGCGAGAGCTGGGCGCCTATCTCAAGCACGTCAAGGGGCGGGCCGTCGCGGAAGGCAAGCCATTCGTCGTCTGCTACGACGTGCCGAACCGACGGTACTGGGTGATGGCCCCCCTGCCGATCCCGCCGGAGGAGCTGGAGCTGATGGGCCTGATCCCGGGGCCGGACGGCGGCCTTCCCCCCGGCCCCCCGCCGGTCCGCTACGGCGAGGCCCTGGTCACCGAGCTCCCGGAGGGCGTCTTCTTCCGCGACGTCGCGGTCGGCACCGACGTCAGCACCGGCTTGGCCACCGTCGAGATCAACCCCTTCGGCTCCACCCGCACCCACTACGTTCATCTGGCCGACGAGGCGCGGAACCGGCAGACCACCGTCAAGTTCAACGGCCTGACCGGCAACGTGACCTTCTTCGACGGCTACCAGGAGCCGTCCGAGTCCATGATGAGCGCCGACTGACGGCGGTGGGCCGATCCGGGCTTTCGCGCATGAAGACGCCCTGCCACGGACACGAGAGACGCGCCGAAGCTCCGGCTTCGGAGCCCGGACGGCGTTCGCGGCGCCCCGCCCGGCGCGGATTCACGCTGGTGGAGGTCCTCGCCGCCGTGGCCATCCTGGGCATCGCGCTCCTGGCGGTCGTCGTCATCCGCAACGAGTGCATCCGCGACACGCTTCATATCGTGGACGTCAACGACGCCTGGACGCTCGGGACGCTGGCCATGGGGGCGGTCCAGACGGCCGAGGTCCTGGACGAGGGGGCCGACGGCGGGACCTTCGACGGGTTCCCCCAGTACCGGTGGACGGTGGTGAAGACGCCGGTCGAGGTCGACATCGCGCCCGAGTACTTCCCGGGCCGGGAGCGCTCCGCCATCCCCGCCAAGCCGAAAGAGATCCTCCGCATCGAGCTGGTCATCACGCTGGACGATCCGGCGCCGGACCGCCCGCCGGAGCTGCTGAGGCTGGTGACGTACGCGCAGAAGCGGGTGCCGAGGCCGTGACGCGGCCGGCGCCCGGACGTGCGGGCTGGTTCACGTTGTCGCGTCCGGAATGGAGTGCGGTATGATCGCGCGGAGACCGGTCTGGGACGGGTCGCGATGCCCGGGGTCCCGGGCGGCGGGCGGCTTCACGCTGCTGGAGATCCTGCTGGCGGTCGTGGTGCTGACGCTGTTGTTGAGCGGCGTCTACGCGGTGCTGATCGGGACGGTGCGGGCGGTGGAGCGGGTGGAGTACGTGACGCAGCGGGCGGAGATCGGGCCGGGCATTCTGCGCGTGGTGGCGCGGGACTTCGAGCATGCCGTCATTCCCGGCGGGGCGGTCGCGGGGGCGTTCGCGGGGAAGGGGCAGGGCTACGGGGCCTTCAGTCTCGATCGGGTGGATTTCGTGACCAATGTCCCCGCGCTCGGCCCGCTGGAGGGGGAGGGCCCCCCGCGCCCCTCGCCGATGAACGAGGTGGGCTACCGGCTCGAGCCCAACCCCTATGCGCCGGGTCTCTTCACGCTCTTCCGGCGGGAGGGGTGGTTCGTCGACGGGGACCCGCTGACCGGCGGCATGCTGTACGAGGTCTACGACCGGGTCCGGTCGTTCAGCCTGGAGTACTTCGACGGGAAGGAGTGGAAAAAGGACTGGGCGAGCGGGGATGCGGGGGGGCTGCCGATGGCCGTTCGCATCGGGCTCGGGGTCGAGGTGGGGACGGAGGATGCGTCCCGGTCGGACGGGGCGAAAGAGAACGTCCGCCTGATGAATTACCTGATCATCGTGACGATCCCGAGGTGATCGGTGTTGCCGTGAGACGCCCTCCCCTCCGTGGGCGCCGCAGCGGTCGTGGAGGGGGCGGGTGCGTGGGGTTTTGCCCGCCTTCGCCCGGAAGCCCCTCCCCTCTGGGGTGGGGAGCATCGCTTTGTCGGTAAGCGTCCGGCCATCGACGTCTTGAGCATTTCGCCGTCAGGCTGTACAAGCCCGCCATGGCCCCATGAAGGAGTGCAGCCATGGCAAGGCAATGGGAAGGTCGGGCGGCGTACTGGCGCGGGGTGCCGGCGGACTGGAAGTCGAGCGGGCCGACCGCCTCGAAGTTCAGCCGCCGGGCCCCTCTTCTTCGTCTGGCGACGTCGGTTGGGCACGACGCCGACGTCGAAATCGTCCCGGCGTCCCCCCTTCCTCCCCGTCAAGGTCGTTGCGTTCCCCTCCGTCTTCCCCCCCAGCCTCCCCGTCGAGCTGACGCTGCGCAACGGCCGCCTGTTCCGCATCCCCGCCTACTTCCACCCGAAGGCCCTCGACGACTTGGCCGCGGTCATGGAGGCTCGGCGACGTCCGCGCGCAGCCAACAAGCCGAACCCTCGGAGCCCACCTGAACTGCCGACACCCCACCCCCATCAGGCTTTCCATTACCCACAACTCCGAGGCCCCGCGTGTTTGAGCCGAGTTCGGTGGTCGGATGACCGATAAAAGAGAACAGAGCCACCAAGGGGCGGGTGACCAGATTTGCTTTCCGGAGGACGGCCATGGCAGCCGGCTTTTTCCCCCGATACCGAGATTGAGGCG